>CXWL01002153.1_pt1 | contig 231303 bp, 234 predicted proteins | sample 590931 | NCBI WGS metagenome assembly CXWL01 (sample SAMEA3498368, study PRJEB10139) | groundwater metagenome | biome: water well; material: biofilm material | place: Germany | collected 2015-04-27
CTTGGAGATACGCAGGCGCCTGGCCTTGGCCGATCCCAGCAACGCGGAACGCGCGCGCGATGTGAGCGTTTCGCTGGAGAAACTCGCCCGTATTCCTGGATCCGGCATAAGCTGGGCGGACGTGGTGGCGTTCATGGACGAGATGGACCGGCGCGGGCAGATCAGTCCGGGGGATCTGTCTTTCCTGGAAGATTTTCGAGCCCGCGCGGCGGCGGAGGGCGGACGATGAGTGATATCTTTTTGTCTTACAAACACGAGGACGAGGCCTGGGCGGGACGCCTGGTGCGGGCGTTCGAGGCGGAGGGGTTGTCGCTCTGGTGGGATCGCGGCTTGCCGGGCGGGGAAGAATGGCGCGCCAATATCGAGCGCGCGCTGGGCGCCGCACGCTGCGTGGTGGTGTTGTGGAGCCATGCCAGCGCCGGTCCCGACGGCGGCTTCGTGCGCGATGAAGCCGCGCGCGCGCGCGGGCGCGGCATTCTCGTGCCGGCGCGCATTTCATCGGTTGCGCCGCCGCTCGGGTTTGGCGAGGTGCAGGCGATCGATCTTTCGCACTGGCGCGGGGCGCGCGGCGATGCGTACTTCAAGGATCTGCTGGCCAGCGTGCGCGCCAAGCTGGAGGGAAGAGCAGCGCCAGCCGCCAAAGGCCCCGCCGCGCGCCTCGCGCGCCGGCTCGCGGCAGGCGCGACCGCGACCGGCGTGGTGGCGGCGCTCTGGGGGTTTGGCATGAACGCGCTCGGCGTGCAGGATCAGCTCTGCCACATGCCGCTGGGCCAGCCGGCGCTGGCCGACATGTGCGGCGCATTTGGCCTCGGGCACACGCCCACGCACGCTGAGCGCATCGCCTGGGACGAGCGCGCGCCCGGCGATTGCGCGGCGCTGCGCGCGTTCGCGGGCGCGCCGGGCCATTATCAAAGCACCGCCGCCGATATGCTGGCGGCGGCGACAACAGCGCGCGCCGCTGCGTTCACGCCGCTGGCGCGCCAGGCGCGCAATTACGTGCGCACTGCGCAAACCCCGCACGCCACCGAGGCCGGCGCCCGCGCCGACGCTTTCGTCCGCGCCAATCAGGACGCCGCCGAGGTCAGTTGCGCTCCCCGCGACGCTTACGAGCGGCTCGACGCGGTGCAGGTGACGCCGGCGCGCTACGATTGCCGGCCCGATCCGCGCGGGGGCTATGTCTGCGCGCTCGATTACATCGCCGAGTGCCGGATTTCCGCGCGCGTCTTAGTTGAGCGCTGCAGCTGAGGGCGCTAGGGTGACGCCAAGGAGCCCAACATGGCTGACGACGCAGGAACCTCCCTCAAGGGCCGCGTGAGCGCGGAGGAATGGCAAGCGCGCGTCGATTGCGCTGCGCTCTACCGGCTGGTGGCGCACTATGGCTGGGACGACATGATCTTCACGCACATCTCGATGCGCGTGCCGGGTCCCGAGCATCATTTCCTGATCAATCCCTATGGGATGTTGTTTGAGGAAATCACCGCCTCGGCGCTGGTGAAGGTCGACCTTGAGGGCAATATCGTCGCGCCGACGCCATACTACATCAATCCTGCGGGCTTCACGATCCATTCCGCCATCCATGCCGCGCGCGAGGATGCGTTGTGCGTCATCCATTTGCACACTGACGCTGGCGTCGGCGTGGCGGCGCAGAGAGATGGTCTGTTGCCGCTGACGCAGAACGCCTTGGTGGTGCTGCCAAAGCTCGCCTATCATGGCTACGAAGGCATCGCCCTCAACCTCGACGAGCGCCAGCGCCTGGTGAAAGACCTCGGCGACAAACAACTCATGTTGTTGCGCAATCACGGAACGCTCGCGGTAGGGCGCAACGCGGGCGACGCGTTCCTGGGCATCTTCTTTCTGGAGCGGGCATGCGCCCAGCAAGTAAATGCACTGAGCGCGGGGGCCGCCAATGTGCTGACGGCGCCGCAAGCGGCGCAAGCGGAGGTGGCCGGGCAAAGCGCCAATGTGGGCATGCTCGCGGGGTTGGCGTGGCCGAGCCTGTTGCGCAAGCTCGATCGGGCGCTGCCGGGCTACGATGCCTAGCGGGGCTGGTTGGCCGAACCTGTTGGCGTTGATCGCTGCGATGTTCCCGGGCGCCGCTAGCGCGGGCGCATGGATCGCGCCAGAGGGCGGTCAAGAAATCTGGACCAGTGTTGCGGGCCAGCGCGCGGAGCTTACGTTCTTCGAAAGCGCTGCCTATTGGGAAGTTCCCCTCGGCGCGAACAATTCCGTGGTGGCGACGCCCTGGTTCGAGCAAAATTACGACAGCATCGACGGCTGGCGCGGCGAGGCGGTGCTCGGGTTAAAGCACGCTGTGCTGCGGACGGAGTCCGATATTGTGGCGGTGCAGGGCGGTGCGCTGTGGATCTCCCATCCCGCTGAAGGGTGTAGCGAGGGCGGGGCCGAGGCGCGCGTGCTCGCCGGGCGGGTATTGGGAACGCGCGGGTTCGTGAACATCGAGGCGGCGGCGCGCGCGCTCGAAGGGGGTTGCGGCGGCGAGCGGCTTGAGCTGACAGCCGGCTATCGCCCGACCGGCAATTGGCTTGCGATGGGGCAGGTGTTTCTGGACGTTCCCCAGGAGGGCGAAGAGACCCTCAAGGCGCAGTTGACATTGGTGCGGTTCGGGCAAAGCGGCCGCGCCATTCAACTGGGGGTGCGGGCGCGTATTGACGGCGGCGTTGAGGAACCCGCATTGGTGTTGGGGTTCTGGGGCAGCCCCGGCGACTGATGGTCGCGCTGGTGCAAAGACACAGATACGCAAAACTTTCACTGTAAGGTCCCGGACATGTTGGGTTTGTTCAGGCGTTACGGGTTTGCCGCAATGATCGCGGCAGGGCTCGCTCTGATGGCGCTCGTCGTCGTGGGCAAAACGCTCTTCTCGGAAGCGGAGGAACGGGCGGCCAAAGCCGCGCCCCCCGGGCAGGCGCGCGGGGGAACGCCCGGCGGCGGCGGTCGCGGCGGCGGCGCGCCCGCAGTGCTGACGGCGCCGGTTGCGCGCCATGCCTTCACCGATGCGCTGCAAGCGATCGGCACGGCGCAAGCACGCGAGAGCATCGTCATCACTCCGAAAGTTGCCGACACTATTCGCGTCATCCGCTTCGACAGCGGCGACCGCGTACGCCGCGGCGATGTGCTGGTGGAAATGTCGAATGTCGAGCAGGCCGCATCGCTCGCGGAAGCGCGTGCAGCCAACGATGCCGCGCAAGAAGAATTGCGGCGGTTCCAGGAATTGTTTGATCGCGGTTTCGCCTCGCAAGCGCGGCTCGACACCGTGCGCGCCGGCGCCGATGCGGCAGGGGCGCGGTTGAGCGCTGGCGCCTCGCGGATCGCCGATCGCACGCTGCGCGCGCCGTTTGCGGGTTTGGTTGGTCTGCGTACGGCCAGTCCCGGCCAGTTCATGCGTCCAGGCGACCAGATCGGCACGCTCGACGACGTCGCAGAGATCAAGCTCGACTTTGATGTGCCAGAAACCCAGATTGCGCGCCTGACGCGCGGCGTCGACATCGTCGCGCGCACCGCAGCGTTTCCGGAGCGGACCTTTACCGGCACCATCGCCAACGTCGATAGCCGCGTCGACCCGACTACGCGAACAGTGCGTGTGCGCGCCATGTTGCCAAACCGCGACGAAGCGCTGCGCCCTGGAATGCTGCTGACGGTTGAAGTGCGCTCCAACCCGCGCGAGGCGCTGGCCATCCCCGAGATCGCCATCCTCGACCAGGCCGACGGCGCGTTTGTATTTAGGGTGACGGCGCAAGGCAGCGCGCCGACCGCCGACCGCGTGCGCGTCCAGATCGGGCAGCGGAGCGGCGGCATGGCGGAAGTGCTTCAGGGGTTAAGCGAAGGCGAACTCATTGTCACCGAAGGCGTCCAAAGCGTGAGGCCAGGTCAACCGATCCGAGTTGGCGGCGGCGAACGTGGTGCGGCGGGCGCTGGCCTGCGGCCGCGCGGCACATGACGCTCTCTGACCTTTCCGTGCGCCGGCCGGTGCTGGCGAGCGTGTTTTCGATTCTCATCATTGCCTTCGGGGCCATCGCGTTCACTAGACTGCCGCTGCGAGAATTGCCTGACGTCGACCGCCCGGTCGTGTCGATCAGTGCAAGTTATCCGGGCGCCTCGGCGCAGGTGGTCGAAAACCAGATCACCCGCGCCATCGAAGATCAGCTGTCAGGCATTGACGGCATCGACACCATCAATTCCACCAGCCGCGATGGTCGCGCGTCGGTCAATGTTGAGTTCACCCTTGATCGCGACCTTGAAGACGCCACCAACGATGTGCGCAACGCCGTCGATCGCGCGCGCGGACAATTGCCCGCCGATATCGATGATCCTGTAATCCGTAAAGCCGACGCCGACGCCGACGCGATCATCTGGTTCAGCTTGGAATCATCGACTTTGGATCGCATCGGGCTCACCGATTATGCTGACCGCTATATCGCCGACCGGCTCTCCGTGCTCAATGGCGTGGCCAGTGTGCAGATTGGCGGCGGCTTCCGCCGGAGCTTACGCATCTGGCTCGACACGAACGCGCTCGCGGCGCGCAACTTGACTGTGCAGGATGTCGAGACCGCACTCAGAGCGCAAAATGTGGAGCTGCCTGCCGGCTATGTGCAGAGCCAGGAGCGCGACTATCAAGTACGCGTCGCCCGCGCGTTCGAGACGCCTGCTCAATTCGAACGCTTACCGTTGCGCGGCGCCGGCGAGGACGCCGCTGTTGTTCGTTTGGGAGATGTCGCCCGCGTCGAGATCGCCCCTGAAGAGGTGCGCCGGCTTTTTCGCGGCAACGGCGTGGAGCAAGTGGGCCTTGGGATCGTCCGCCAATCGCGCTCGAACGCGTTGGAGGTCGGGCGTTTGGTCAAGGCGGAGATCGAGCGCATCCGCCCGAGTTTGCCGCAAGGGACCAACATCATACTGACTTATGACGCCACCTTGTTCATTGAGCGCGCCATTGGCCAGGTCGCTCGCACATTGCTGGAATCGACAGCGCTGGTGGTGCTGGTGATCTTCTTGTTCTTGGGGTCGTGGCGCGCGGCGCTCGTGCCGGCGGCGGTGATCCCCGTTTGCCTCATCGGCGCCTTTCTGGTGATGGCGATCTTTGGCTTCACCATCAACCTGCTGACGTTAATGGCGCTTGTGCTCTCGATCGGCTTGGTGGTCGACGATTCCATTGTCGTGTTGGAGAACGCGCAGCGGCGCGTGGATACGTTGGGCGAACCGCCTTTGGTCGCCGCTGAGCGCGGCACGCGGCAAGTGTTCTTCGCAGTGGTGGCGACGTCCGCCGTGCTGGTTGCGGTCTTTGCGCCGCTCTTGTTTGTTGGCGGCTATGTCGGTCGCTTGTTCATTGAGTTGGCGCTGACCATCGCTGGCGTGGTTGTGATTTCGGCGTTCGCTTCATTGTCGCTGTCGCCGATGATGTGCTCGAAGCTGATGAAGCCGGTGAAAACCAGCACGCGGCTCACGCGCTTTGTTGACGGGGCGTTGAACACGCTGCGCGCCTCATATCGGGCTTCATTGGAGGCGGCGTTCAAGGCAAAATCCCTGGTGCTGGCGATGTTCGCTGCAGTGACGCTGGTTGGCGGGTTTATTTTCTTGCAGCTTTCCTCCGAGCTGACGCCGCCAGAAGATCGCGGCAATCTGGTGGTGTCCGTGAACGGACCAGAGGGTTCTGGCTTCGAATACATCAGCCGTGTGATGGGGCAGGTGGAGGCGGTGCTGCTCAGCTACGTCGAGAGCGGGGAAGCGCAGCGTGTGATGGTGGTGGCGCCTGGGTTTGGAGATTCCGGCCGTTTCTCGTCGGGAAATGCCCGCGTGTTTCTGGCCAATTGGGAAGATCGCGTTCGCAGCGGCGCCGATATCGAAACAGAGATGAACCGCCGGCTTTCAGAGATTCCAGGCGCGACCATTCGCGTTCGCATGCAGAACCCGCTTCAAGGGGGCGGCGGCGGCGAGGGGGCTTCTATCGTGTTGCTGGGGTCGACCTACGAGCAATTGGCTCTGGTGGCCAATCGCGTGATTGACCGTCTGCGCGAGAGCCCCAATTTCCAACGTCCGCGTATGAATTACGAACCGACATCGCCGCGTGTGTTGGTTGACATAGACCGCGAGCGCGCCGCAGCGTTGGGAGTGTCGGTTCAATCGATCGGGCGCACGCTCGAGGCGACGATGGGCTCGCGCCGTGTCAACACCATCACCGACCGGGGTGAGGAATATTACGTGTTCCTTCAGGCTGAGCGCGACGAACGTTCCGATATCGCCGACCTCGCCAACAAATTCGTCCGCTCTGACCGGACCGGAGAGCTGGTTCCGCTCTCTACCTTGGTGACCATGCGTACTGTGGGCGATTCCGCCGAACGCCGGCGCATGAATCGTCAAGCCGCAGTGACGGTCTCCGCTTCGATCGCAGGCGATTACGCCATCGGCGATGCGCTGGGCGAGCTGGAGCAGATTGTGCAAGAAGAAATTGGCGAGGAAGCCATCGCCATCGACTACACAGGGGCGGCGCGCCAATTCAGGCAGGCTTCAGGCGCGGTGGGGTTTGCGTTTGGATTTGCGCTTTTGGTTGTGTTCCTGGTGCTCGCGGCCCAATTCGAGAGTTTCATCCACCCGGTGGTGATCATGCTCTCGGTGCCGCTGGCCCTTACGGGAGGCCTGTTTGGGCTCTTCCTGTTTGATGGCACGCTCAACATCTATAGCGAAATCGGACTGATTATCTTGATCGCGCTGGCGGCGAAGAATGGCATTTTGCTGGTCGAGTTCGCCAATCAGCTGCGCGATGAAGGCCGCGGCATCAGGGATGCGATCCTGGAAGCGTCGGACCTGCGGGTACGCCCCATCCTCATGACATCAGTGGCGACGATCGCCGGCGCCATACCGCTGATCACCGGCCACGGCGCGGGCGCGGAGACCCGCGTCGCCATCGGCACGGTTGTGTTTTTCGGTCTCCTGGTGGCGACGATGCTCACTCTCTTCGTGGTGCCGGTGTTTTATGACCTGTTGGCGCGCTTCACCAAATCGCCGGAATCGACAGCGCAAGAACTCGACGCGTTCGACCGCGCCGAAGGACTAACGCGCCCCGCAGAATAGGCCTCACTCGTCGTCCGCTTCAACGGACACGCTAAGATAGGCGATCAGATCGCGCCGTTGGGTTTCGTTGCGGACGCCCGCAAACGCCATGCGGCTGCCAGGCAGATAGGTGCGCGGATTGGCGATCCAGGGATCGAGGTGGGTGGTGTCCCAGGTGAAGTCAGCGTCCTGCAAGGCTTGTGAATAGGTAAAACCTACGCCTGCCGCGACTTGGCGGCCAGCGACGCCGTAGAGGTTGGGGCCGACGCCGTTGGCGCCGCCTTGATCGATAGTGTGGCACGAGCGGCATTGGCCGAACGCGCGACGACCGGTCTCATAGCCCGCCTCGTTGTAGGGCGCCGGGAGCGCGGCGACGCGCGCCTGCATCTCGGCGGCTTCTTCCGATTGTTCTTCCGTTTGTGCGGTTGGCGCCGAAGCTGGTGAGCTAGGCGCCGCTTCCGGTCGCTCTGAAGGGGGGCTGCAGGCGGCGAGGACGAAGAAAGCGAGGACGAAGAAAGCGGTGACGAACAAGAGGCGCATGCTCAATACTCACAGCTACTTATGGTCCAACTAGGGTCTCGCCCCGCCGCCACGTGTGCAAGCTGTCCCCTACGCGGCCTAGCGCCGCGCTCATGGGTGCAAATGGCCTTTCGCGAACCGCGTCCGACTGGCAGAAGTGCGCCAGCGCCGCCATAGCTCAGCTGGTAGAGCACCTGATTTGTAATCAGGGGGTCACAGGTTCGAGTCCTGTTGGCGGCACCAATAAAATCAAAGGATTATGGAATATTGCGGTGCAGCCGGGGATGGGCGGGCTTGGTTATCAGCGAGCGACCGCCGCTGGCTGCTGCAAGATCAACTCGGCTCGGTGATCGCGGTGAGCAACGCGAGCGGCGCGGCGCTCAGCGTCAACAGCTACAACGAATACGGCATCCCTGGCAGCTCAAACACCGGCCGCTTCCAATACACCGGCCAAATCTGGCTCCCGGAAGCAGCCCTCTACCACTACAAAGCCCGCGCCTACGCGCCAGCGCTGGGCCGCTTCCTGCAAAGCGATCCGATTTTGTACGCCGGCGGCATGAATCTGTACGCGTATGTTGGCGGCGATCCGGTGAACTGGACCGATCCGTCAGGATTGGGTGAAGATACAATCGTCGTCACGGGGGCTCGGCCCCCACCGGACATGAGCCCAGAAGATATCGACCAGAGCTTGGCTGGGGTCACGCTGTGGGAGTCGCACTGGGCGATGCTCAACGGCGCAGCCCTCAGCGCCTTCCTGGCCGCACACCCGGAATATGCTGACGAGATCGTGGTGACGGCGGCGCGCTGCGACATCACTTGCCAGCAAGAGCGCTTACGGGAATGGCGCAACCGCAACAGCTTGTCCTTGTTTGGTCAATTCGCTTGGACGTTTTGGGGCAATGGCATACCCATCCCGGGGCTCGGCATATTCGGCAAAGTCTGCGGCTGCTTCGTCGAAGGCACGCTAGTGGCGACGCCGGAGGGCTTGGTCGCCATCGAGGACATCGCGGTCGGCGATCTCGTATTGGCCTGGAACGAGGAAACCGGCGAGATCGGCCCGCAACGCGTCACCGCGCTAATCCGTCCCGAGCCGCAGCCGACGTACGAATTGGTGCTGCGCGACTTAGCCGGCGCGAGCGAGCGTTTCGTCGCCAGCGGCGATCATCCCTGGTTCGTCGCTGGCATGGGCTGGGTGCATACCTCAGACCTGACCCCCGGCATGAATATCGCCCGCGCCGGTGGGGCCGACATAGAAGTCGCCTCGCTCACCGGAACCGGCGGTATCGCGCGGACCTACAACCTCGAAGTCGAGGGCTGGCACACTTTCCTAGTGGGCGAACACCGCGTCGTGGTGCATAATGTAAACTGCTTTAACTTGAATTATTTGCCGCCTGCGATCCGCCAGCCAATCCTTGATGCGTTGGCCGCTATGAGGTCGGGTGCGCTGCAGGGGAGTGTGTTTCGAAATATTGAAGGCCGACTGCCAGCAGGCGTGCTGTATCAACGCTTCACCGTCGGCAGCTCCAGTTCGTCAGTGCGGATAGTTACTGGCGGTGGGAATACGTATGTCACATTTGATCACTACGCTACTTTCTTTAGGATACCCTGATGATCGAGATTGCGGCGAGGGATGAAAATCAGGCATTGGGGCCAACCGAGCGCATTATCGACTTGGAAGGTGCAATTTCTAAGGAGGATATCGCTGCGCGAATGGCTCTCGTGCTGAAGGGGGCGTCGTACGATCACGATGTATCACGGCCAAACTTGGACATGTTGCAGGAACTTGTGGAGGATTGGTTTTCAGCTAATTGGGGGAAAGATGTGCGGATCCGAATCATCGGGATCAAGGAATTGCTTCGGCGTGAAACTGATCTCGGTTTGGAGCTTATTGGGATGCTCTTTCGCGCGGAGATGTGGACCGTCGAGCAGCGGATTCGTGGTAACCCGCAGGAAAACAACATGACGGCGTACTTGTCTCTACGGATCATCCTCGCTTAGGCAGAAAGTCTCAGCTTTGAATGGGGCGAACTTCACATACGACGCGACGTGTTCAACCGCCTAACCAGCGCTGGCGCTACGACGTTGGCTTACGATCCGGCGGGGCGTGCTTGCACGCTGTCCACGGAAGGCGCGAGCGGCCCGGACCGCATTTCCCGCACCACCTATGACAGCGTCAACCGCGTTGTCTCCGCCATCAGCGCGCTCGGCACCAGCGCCCAGCAGGTCAGCGCAGCGCAGAGCTATACCGCCAACGGCCAGGCCGCCACGCTTGCCGACGCCAGCGGCAACCTCACCACCACCGAATATGACGGCTTTGACCGGGTGCGGAAGATCCGCTTTCCCAATGCCAGCGGCGGCGGGTCGAGCACGACCGATTACGAGCAATACAGCTACGATGCGGGTTCCAACCTCACCCAGGATCGCCGCCGCGATGGGGCATTGGTGAATTTTGCTTACGACAATCTCTCGCGCGTCATTTTGATGGATGCGCCGGCGCCGGCGAGCGATGTGGTGACGGCGTACGATAATTTCTCGCGTGCGATTTCGGTTGCGACTGCCGGCGTGCACACGCTGTCGTTTGCCTACGACCAGCTCTCGCGCAACACTTCGGCCACGCGCGTGGCCAATGGCGCGACGCAGGTTTTGAGCTACCAATACGATCTCGCCGGGCGGCGGACGCGGGTGACTTGGCCGGATGGGTTTTATGCGGGGTACGATGTCGATGTGAGCGGGGCGGTGACGGCCATTCGCGAGAACGGAGCCGCGAGCGGAATCGGCGTGCTGGCGGCTTACGCTTACGACAATTACGGTCGCCGCACGAGCGTGTCGCGCGGCAACGGCCTGCTATTTCCTGAGTGGAATCGTTTTCGTTTCTACCATTATCGCGAGGTTGGTTGGAGTGTACGGAGACTCCCGGCGTGGATGAGCCTACGAGCAATACACTTACGACGCGGGTTCCAACGTGACCTAGGATCGCCGCCGCGATGGGGCGGTGGTGAATTTTGCTTAGGATGGTGCTGGGGCCGGAATCGAACTGATCCGCTAACATCCTGCAATTAAGATAGAATTTCCTATGTCGCCAAGAGCCGTGCCGGCAATGTGCCGTCACCAGAGGCGGCTTGTGCGACTCAGCCGTCGCTCCGAGAGCGCCGACGTCCCGAAACTACATCGAAATGGAAGTACGCGGAAGTTTCCGGAACTCGCCGCCAGCATGCGCCGCCGCGCCGGACGCATTCCTACGCCATAGTATGAAGGCGAGAACTAAGGCGAGGCCGATATGCTGCTGCGTCTGCCACAAGTCATGCGTGAGGTCGCGCTTTGCCGATCTTCGATCTATGCCGCGATTAGCGAAGGCCGTTTTCCGCCGCCACTCCGCATTGGCCGCCGCGCTGTTGCGTGGCGCATAGAGGACATCGAGGCATGGAAGTCGAAGCTCCTCAGAGGCGGCCCGCGGACCTGGGACGAGTTGTGATCCTGCCTGGAGATTGAGCGATTCCCGGTGCCACTGCTCCGCCTCGCTTTGCCCTGCGGTCGATCCGCCGGAGGCGAGATCGACCAGTTTGGGACGCCCCGCGGCCCGACGCCATCCACAACGCTATCGCGCGCAGAGTGGGTCAAGGGACGCGCGTAAGCGCGGCGCGTAGCGCTCGCCCTTGACGCACGCGAGCACGATGGCATGTCACCGGAGACCCTTGGAAACGGTCCGGAAACCGCGATGTCATTGACAGCTGATATATGATACGGAAGCACTACGCGTGAGCGGCGCGATCCATTTATCAAACTTCCCCGCACCGTCAGAGGGGCGCGCGGGCATTCGAGTTTAAGCCCAGCGGTGAAAGTGTTGGAGGTGGCGTGCGCTGCGCGCCGGCGGGCTGACGGCGCGCGGCTTCGCGCTGACGCAGGAATTGATTGTTGGCGTTGTGCGCATCGTCTGCGAACGCCTCCCTCCGCGGGACAGACCTCGCGCGCCAAATCACCGACCCGTGCGAACCGTTCAAGTCGCAACGCCAACCCTTGACGAAACCCGCGCCGGGGTGTCGGCTCCCGTGCGTTCATGCAAGGAGGAGCAACATGAAATTTCGCGCCATTGCAATTGCTGCCATTGGGATCGGCGTATTGGCGACTGGGTTGGCGTTTTCTCAACCTGTTCCGACACCTCGCGCAGATGCATTTTATGTCATTGACTTAGGGCCAAGCGGGCCAACATGCGCGGTGGGAACCCCTTATGCTAGCGGGTTGACCACACCGGGTTGTGTTCAAGGACCCGAAAGCACGGCGCCTTACGCCTGTGAACGGCTCAGTCGTGTCACAGTGGGGACTGTAATCCGCAATCGAACTGTAACCCATGTGATCTGCGGCGGACGAATCTAGGCTAGACCCGATACAGTTTGACCTTGACGCGCGCGCAATGAAAACCTGCGCGGCGTTGCTTCGGTGTTTTGTCGCCGATGGCTGCGCTTAGAGTGCCGCGCGAGCACAAGGGAGCAGCGATCGATACAAAGCTCGAGATCGCAGCGAACATCTAGTGTTTAATCGCGCGGGCAGTTCAGCGCCGGCGGATTGGTTTGGCAGCGCGGATCGTTCCGCGCTTCTTCGGCAGCGTCTGCGATGGCCATGTCGTAGGCGCTCATTTGCCGCCGGAAGTCGCGGCGATCGAATGCCTGACGCGTGGTGCAGGCTTCGCTCGCAAACACGTTGCTGACGACGCGCTGGGCGCAATTTTCCTGTGTGTAGGGAGTGGTCGAGACCGTATTGACGGTGCTCCACCACGGGGGCTGCACGGCGCAATAATTGCGCGCTTCCGAGAGACGCGGGCAGGCTGGGACGTTGCGAGCTTCAAGGTCTGCGGCGATGGAGCGCGGGACTTGGCGATTGCCGCCCGCGGGCACGAAGTCGTCGCTTGCCCCGCTTGCGGGGGTGACGCCCGCGCCCGCCGCACCAAATGGGTTGGCGGCGTCGGCGACGCGTGGGCTGAACGGGTTCGCGCCAGTGTTGGCCGAGGCGACCTGGAAAGAGTTGGGCATAGCGTTGCGCATGTTTGCATCGGCCAGGCGGGCGCGCTCTTCGGCGGCGCGCTGCTCGGCCGCGCGCTGGGCGGCCTCAACGGCGCGCTGGCGCTCGTATTCCTGCTGGCGCACGTATTCCTGTTGACGGCGATACTCCTCCTCGCGTGCAGCGTCGTCGTTGCCGCCGCCGTTGCCCCCGAAGATCATGCTGCCGATCGCACCCAAAACCTGAACGCCGGCAATGGCCCGATCGACATCTGTCGTGACCGAATTGGACACAGTATTGCCCGAAGAGCCGCCAGACCCGCAGCCCAATTGATTGTAGGCGGTCTGCGCCCGGTTGCGCGCGGCGATGTATGTGCCCGCCTGCGCTTGTCCCGAGGCGCGCGTCTCCGGCGTCGTGCCGACGCTGGCGATGTTGTTGGCGTTGCGCTGGTTCTCATCGATTAGCCGGCGCAATTCGGCGCAGGCGTCGCGCTGGGCGTAGGCCGGGCGCACGGACGCGCTGGCGAGCGCGACAACGACGGCGATGCCGATCATCAATCCCAGCGAAATCCAGGACTTGCGAACGCCCGACGTGTTCAGAGCTCCCATCGTGATCTCCACGGTCCAACCCGAGCCCGAAACTAGCCCGGATGCGGCTCGCCGACAACGGGAAAGCAATGCGAGCGCCGGCTTGTCCGCGCCCATTTAGGCATTAGTCTTGGCCGTAGTCTTGGCCGTGAGTGCTGGGCTCGGGAGGCAAGCATGGGGCGCCAGGTATCGTGGGTCTTAGCAATGCGCGGTCTGGCGGCCTTCGCGTTGGCACATCTCGCCTGCGCCGCGCCGGCATCCGCGCAAACTTCGCCCGGCACGGATGCCCGCATCGCGGCTTATGCGCAGGAGTCCAATGCGCTCGCCGCAGCGGACGCGGCGCGACCGCGCCCTGATCCTAACGCGGCTCTGCTGGCACGCTCACGCGGCTTGAGCGCGGCGCAGCAGGCCGAGGCACAGAGCATTTTCGGCAGCGCCTTCACCGTGTGGCAGGCAGGCGACTATGCCTCCGCCGAGATCGGTTTCCGGCGCGGGTTGGAGATCGATCCCGCCAATGGCGCGGCGAATTTTTACATGGGCGACATCTCGCGCCGGCGCGGCGACACTTCGGCCGCGTACAACTACTTGACCCGCGCGATGACGTTCGCGCCCAATTCGGCTGAAGGTCTGCGTGCTGAAGGCGCGCTGCGTGACTTGCCGGCGTCCATCACCGACGCGCCGACCGTGTTCGCGCCGCAGGCCCCGCAAGTCACGTTCCGCGACTGCGCCAATTGTCCCGAGATGATCACCATTCCTGCCGGCTATATGCAGTACGGATTGAGGCGCGTGGTTATCGCGCCCATCGCCGTGGGGCGCTTCGAGGTGACGTTCGATCAATGGGCTGCCTGCGTGCGCGGCGGCGGCTGCGCCAGCAACCCGAACCCGAATGATGAAGGATGGGGGCGCGGCAATCGGCCGGTGATCAATGTCTCCTGGAATCATGCGCAGGAATATGTGCACTGGCTGAGCCGGACGACCGGCCAGACCTATCGGCTACTGTCAGCAGCAGAGTGGGAGTTCGCCGCGAGAGCCGATACGGCGACCGCATTTTGGTGGGGCGATCAGGACCCTGTCTGCGATCAGAATGCACGCAATGGCGCCAACTTCCGCGCCTGCACCGATGACCGTAGCCGGCCGGTTGGGTCCTTCGCGGCAGCAGTCAACGCATTTGGGCTCTACGATGTGCATGGCAATGTCTGGGAGTGGGTCGAGGATTGTCACGTGGCGACCGACTGCTCGAGTCGCGTTCTTCGCGGCGGCTCTTGGTTTTACGGCCGGGAGGGCCTCCATGTGGCGGTCCCTATCTGGTACCGCACAACTTTCGGGATCAGTGGCAGCGGCCTGCGCGTGGCTAGGACGCTTTAGGATCGGTTCGCTTCCGCTAGCAGGAGTCTGGTAATGAAGCGCACGTCTTCTGTGTCGCGCGCGTTTTTCATCTTCGTCGCGTTCGCTGCCGTTTTGTGCGCAACGCCAGAGCGCGCCGCATCGCAAACGCCGGCGCCCGGCGCGGAGCAAGCGCGCGAAATGTTCGCGAGCGGTTTCACGCTGTGGCAGGCGGGTGATTTTCCTTCCGCCGAACAGGCCTTTCGCCGAGGTCTGGAGATTGAGCCGGACAATGTCGCGGCCAATTTTTACATGGGTGACATTCTTAAGCGCCGTGATGATCTCGCCGGCGCGCGCGAGCGGTTCGCGATAGCGGTCGCGAACGGGAGCACGGAGCCAGAAGCGTTCCGCGCGCGCACGGCGCTTAGTGAAATGAACGGGGCGAACCCCGACGGCACTGTTCCGTCCTATGGCGCGTACCGTGCAAGACTGCCAGCGGAGACCTACGCCGTCATCGCCAACAGCCCCTGGATGGGGCGGCTCAATAGCGCGGTTGGATGGACGGTTGCGCAGACAGCGCGGTTTGAGATGCTCTCGAGCAATGGTGCGAATGTTGCCTGCGTCGGGGCCAATCTTCTCGCATCAAATGAAGACGCGGCTCGCCTCGCGAGCATAGAGGCACGCACCACGTACAGGCGAATTCTCGACAACAACACTGTTGAAACCGCAATGGACCAGGATCGGGCGCAGTGCTCGGGTTTGGGATCGCGACGACCGCGAACGGTCTCTGATTTCACGGTCGAGCCACCCCAAACGCGAGCACTCAACGAGTTCCTTCAGCTTGGCGTCGGGGAACTACTATTGGCAAGCTTTACGCCGCCCCGTTCCGACCAACCCGGGCAGAGGTCCTGGCATGAGCGCCTGCGCATCACGGAGTCCGATCCTTTCCTCAGTCCTGGGTCGTCGATTGGAATTTCGTACTCCCTTCGAATTGAGACTCCCCCACTATCGAGCACCACCATTTACGCCTTTGATTGCCGCCTTGTTGAAAGCACGCTGTCGGGAAGTGCAGCCTTTCCCTTCTCGGTCGCTCGCATCCACTGCGAAGTCGTACATTCCGAGGGGGGCAGCCGGACGCGACGACATGCGTTCTCCAGGGACTACTGTTTTATTTTGGAACTCGGCCTCAACCTTTGCGGCCTCAATCTCGTTCAAGATGGACCCGGCCGCTGGCGCGAGGAAAGAGGCGCAAGCAGCGGCGAGCAGAGGACGCGAATTTCAACTTTGATCATCGCGCCAGACACGTGGCGGCCGCAATGAAGGAAGGCGGTTCGAAGGCGGCACACTGTTGCGAGCTCTTCGCGATGATTCTCTTTGCGTGCGTAGCGTCCTCGGCGCAGGCGCAAACCTCGTCCGACACCGAAGCGCGCATCGCGGCTTATGCGCGGGAGTCCAATGCGCTCGCCGCAGCGGACGCGGCGCGACCGCGCCCTGATCCCTACGCCGCTTTGCTGGCGCGTTCGCGCGCTTTGAGCGCGGCGCAGCGGGCCGAGGCGCAGAGCATTTTCGGTAGCGCCTTCACCGTGTGGCAGGCAGGCGACTATGCCTCCGCCCAGATCGGTTTCCGGCGCGGGTTGGAGATCGACCCCGCCAACGGCGCGGCGAATTTCTACATGGGCGACATCCTGCGCCGACGCGGCGATAATGCTCGCGCAAGGGATTTCCTCACCCGCGCGATGACGTTCGCGCCTAATTCGGCGGAAGGCTTGCGCGCCGAAGGCGCGCTGCGCGATTTGCCGGCGTCCACTGAGATTACCGAGGCCCCGACCGTGTTCGCGCCGCAGACCCCGCAAGTAACGTTCCGCGACTGCGCCAATTGTCCCGAGATGATCACGATTCCTGCCGGCTCTATGCAGTTTGGATCAAGGCGCGTGAATATCGCTCCCATCGCTGTCGGGCGCTTTGAAGTGACGTTCGACGAATGGGCCGCCTGCGCGCGCGGCGGCGGCTGCGCCAGCAATCCCAATCCAAGTGATCGAGGCTGGGGTCGCAGCAATCGCCCGGTGATCAACGTTTCCTGGAACGACGCTCAGGAATATGTGCGTTGGCTTAGTCAGACGACCGGCAAGAGCTATCGCCTGCTCTCGGAATCGGAGTGGGAGTTCGCCGCGCGCGCCGGCACGGCCACTGCCTATTGGTGGGGCGAGACCGCAAGCCACGACTACGCGAACTATGGTACCGACGCTTGCTGCGCTGGCTTGGCGTCAGGCCGGGATCAGTGGGTGAACACCTCGCCCGTGGGCTCATTTCCTGCCAACGCCTTCGGGCTTGCCGACACCGCCGGCAATGTTTGGGAGTGGGTCGAGGATTGTTACGACTCTGGCTGCTCCAACCGCGTTCTTCGCGGCGGTTCTTGGAACGGCAACCCTCAGGCCCTTCGTTCGGCGGGCCGCGGCAGGCTCACTCCCACCGACCGGCTCAACTACGGCGTCGGCTTCCGTGTTGCCAGGACCGTTTCAAATCCTTGACCCTATTGGCCCTTACCTCCTGCGTCTTTTGCTCATGCCGCCTTACGGGGTCCAGGGGCGGGAGCCCCTGGTCTGTTTGGGCGCGTGGCGAAGCGCGCGCAGCTTGTGTCATGAAGGCGGCCCGATAGGTTGAAGTGGCAGGTTTCAGGGGGAGAGCATGCGCCAAGCCCAAGACAACGCAGCTCGCGCGACGCAGAGCGCTGCACTGCTGGTGCTGCTCTTTATGGCGGTCACGTCCGCTTCGGCGCAAACCCCGCCCGATACCGAAGTGCGGATCGCGGCTTATGTGCAGCAATCCAACGCGCTGGCGCAGGCTCACGCGGCGCGGCCGCGCCCCGAGCCTTATGCCGATCTGCGGGCGCGCTCGGCGCGGTTGAGTGCGGCGCAGCGTGTGCAGGCGCAAGGTCTGTTCGCGTCCGCATTCAGCGTCTGGCAAGCGGGCGATTACGCCGCCGCCGAGATTGGCTTCCAGCAAGGGCTTGAGATCGACCCTTCCAACGGTCCGGCCAATTTCTACATGGGCGACATTCTGCGTCGGCGCGGCAACGCTGCCGGCGCCGCCGATTACATGACGCGCGCGGTGACGTTCGCGGCGGGCTCCGCCGAAGGCTTGCGCGCACAGGCGGCGCTGCGTGATCTACCCGTCCCCGACGCCGAATTGTTGGCGCCGCCGGTGATCTTTGCCCCGCCCGGCGAACCGATTGTGTTTCGCGACTGCGCCGACTGTCCGGAAATGGTGGTGGTCCCGCGCGGCGCTTACACGATGGGATCGCCTGCGTCGGAACCGAATCGCCAAACGGATGAGAGCCCGCAGCATCGGGTGTCGTTGTCGGCGCCGTTCGCGGTGGGCAAATTCGAGGTGACGCGCGGCCAATACGAGGCTTTCACCCGCGCGACGGGCCGCGCTTTGGGCGGCAATTGCTACAGCGTCAATTCAAGCGGGCGATGGGCGCGAGACGCGAACTCCAATTGGCGCAACCCTGGATTTTCACAAGACGAGGATCACCCGGTCGTGTGCGTCAGTTGGGAGGACGCGCGGGCGTATGTCGCCTGGCTCAACACGCAGACGCGCGGCAGCTATCGGCTGTTGACGGAGGCGGAATGGGAATATGCCGCGCGCGCTGGAAGCACGAGCGCCTATCCCTGGGGCGCTGACGCCAACAGCGGCTGCGCCTACGCCAATGGCACGGACGCGACCGCGGGAGCGCGCCATTCCTCTTGGACATGGGCCAGCACATGCAATGACGGTGCGCTAAACACCGCCCGCGTCGGTTCGTACCAGCCGAATGCCTTCGGCCTATCCGACATGATCGGCAACATTTGGGAATGGACCGAGGATTGCCATTCCGCTCAGGCCAGCGGGGCTTGCGATTTCCACCAATTTCGCGGCGGCTCTTGGGGCAGCGACCCGCATTCCCTCCGTCCGGCGAACCGCGCCAGGATCGGCTCTACCTTCTACATCAACGCCGACGTCGGTTTCCGTGTTGCCAGGACCCTTTAGAAGTTGCCAGGACCCTTTAGAATCGTTTCGCTTTAGCGCTTTACTTCCTGCGTCTTGAACTTCTCAACTACCGCTGACGCCAACGCGCCGTTACGCCATCAATCCCCGAGTTCGGCACATCGAACTCGCAAGAACCAGCTCTGGTTTGTCTTCTGCGCTGATCGACACTAACGTCGGGATCGGAATTCCCGGGTGACAGGGCCATGGTCAATGTTTGCATAGCGATCGCGGTGGCTCGTCCCGAGGGCGGCCTTGATCCTCTGCCGGGCGCCTTGTCTGGAGCAGCCGCAATAGCGAACTGGGCCGTTCGGCTGGGATATCGGACTGTTGTGATCACCGATGCGAAACCCATGCTTCCGGTATCGCTCGCTCGCCTCAAGGCTGAAATTCAACCGCTTCTCTCCGATCCCGAAGAGAAGCTCAATCGTGTCATCGTAGCGTTTTCCGGGCATGGATTGATGCGCGATGTGTCCCAAGAACTGTGGCTCCTATCAAATTGGAAGACTGGGACCAACGAAGCCATCGACGTCAATCGGTTCAAGTTGCGCCTGAGAAGCTATCGACCCAATCAGATCACGATCATAGGCGATGCGTGCAGAACATTCTCGCCGGAGTCCGCAGGCGATCTCAATGGCAGCCCCGTGCTTGATCGCGCGAGTCCCAACACCGGGGACGTTCTCTTCGACGTAATTCTGGCGACCGAGCCGGGTGAACCAGCGCTTCATACGCCGCCGACGGCGCCGCGACCTTATTGTGTGCTCAGCCACGTCTTGGTCAAGGCACTGTGGGGGCAATACGAAGAAGCGGTTGACCGCCAAAGACCTGACGGGCCCGTTATCACGAGCGACACTCTCAGGAATGCTTTGGTGAAGCACTTGAAGCCTGAGGCCGAGCGTCTGAACGCAATTCAGCGCCCCGAGGTGTCAACAGGTTTCGTGCCGCCGGACAACGTCTATGCGCGCGTCGCGGACCTAGGGGCGCCGCCGCACTTGGAATCGCCATCGCCATCACCACCCTCGCCAAGTCCGACGTTCGATCATCGTCTCCACGGAACCGAAGTCCTATTCAGACAACTCAGATTGCCGCGTCCAGAATCCTTCAATGCCGGCGTCGATATCCTGAAGCAAAGATATCATCTGGATGGACGACCGCCGGAGTTCGTTTCACGAACCGGTGTCCAAGTTGCGGGTTCGGGGATGCGATTTGTGTCCACTCACACCGCGAGCGAGGACCTGCGGGCAAAGGATGGCGAGTGGATTGAATTTCAGGCCAAGGCGCCAGGTCCTTTGCTTATTCAATGCGAGGACGGCCGGTGGATTGGCGCAGCGGCCTACCCCGAATTCCTGGTTTCGATAGTTGTGGGTGAACGCGGCGCAGAGAGTGTTATCTACCGTCCATATGGAATGTTCAGCGCGGAATTGCCTTCGGCTCGCGCGGTGGCCCAACTCAACCTCGGCCTTCTCTCAAACATGTCCGCGCTCGACTTGGCGGCGCAACTACGCCCGTTCCGACACATCGATCCAGTCATGGGCGTCTTGAGCGCGTACTTGTACGCCCGCGCTGAAGACCGCGACAGCATACGCCGGGTAGGCGCGCAGTTCGCAAGTCTCGGACAACCAGTGCCGTTTGATGTGGCGCTCTTGGCGGAGCTCGACCTCAAGGCGAAAGGTGATTTGCTCGTTGCAGATTTACCCGCCGTTCAAGCACGCGTTCCTCGAACCGCTGCGGAAGAGGCTGTGCCGCAGCTCTTTGCGGCGACTAATCCCGCGCGCGTCACCATTGCGGGGTCTTTCCCGTGGATGCGACAGGGATGGGGGTTGCTTGAGGGATCTTCGTGGGAGCCATCAAAAATTCTGTTGAATTTTTTGGGTGCACTAGAACCTGCGCCCTTCACAACACTGAGCAATGACGCGGGCATCGAGCTTGTGAGCCTGGTAAAACAAGGGAGGCTGTGATGCGTTTGGTATTTGTCCACGGGATCAAGCACGAAGCTCGCAGCTCCGACTGGGTCAAGAAGGAGTGGATGGGCGCACTCAAAGCGTCACTCTCTGATGGGGACTACGCCTTGGTCACGAATTGCGAGATCGTGGCCCCGTTCTACGGGAAGGTGCTCGGAGATGAGACCGATTCAGAGTCCGGCGCAGCAGCTGTGGCGATGTCTGTGGGCGGCGGGGTCGACGAAAAAGAATACTTTAGCGACGCAATGGAAGACGCCGTCGTTGCACTCGGCATTTCAGAAGACGCCATCGCCGCTGCAGATGGCAGCGGCGATCCTATTGTCCAAGGCGCTCCCCACGATCGGCGGATCATCGCCATCGCCAAGGCCATTGAGACGCTCTCACCGCTGCATGGCCAATATTTGATTCGCGTCCTCAAGCAAGCTTACGTCTATCTTAAAAAACCTCGGGCCCGGGGGCTGGTGAATGACATTGTTCGCCCGGCGATTGCCGACAAACCGTGCATTGTTGTCGGCCATTCCCTGGGCGCCGTGGTCACGTTCAACTTATTGCGTGAGACGCAGCAGACAGCCCCCTTCTATATGACCATGGGGGGGCCGTTGGCGATCAGATCAGTCAAGGCCGCTTTGGATCGTCCGTTCAAAAGGCCGGAAAAAGTGGGCCGTTGGCTGAACGGTCTAGACCCGGATGATTTCGTTGCGTTTGGCCGGCCGCTCACCGCGGAGACATTTGGCCCAGGCGTTGACAACATTCGAGATGTTGAAAACGGCGACGAGGATCCGCATGATTTTCGTAAGTACCTGAGCGACAGCCGCCTTAATGGAGCTCTCGTCGCGGCGATCAGGGCCGAGCAACCCTAAAGGGGACCTCGGCAATGCGCCAGTTGGCGTGCGGCCTATCTGTCAGGCCCGATGTCTCGAACCGCCGGCGTGATGCTCCTGTCTCGCTGCATTTGAATCTGCTGGCCAGGGCTAGTGGCGATACCTACGGCAATGAGGGACTTGGCGCCGCCCTGAACTCCGCGACCTGTACGCAGGTCATGAAAGCGATCGGGGCGCGTCATGCAGATTCAATTTTTGATGCCGCACTGTGCGAACACGGTACGCACCGTACAAACACCCTACAACAGTGTGCGCCACGGTTCGGCTTCGTTCGTCACTGTTCGTCACGCATGATCATACCGCGTCTGCCCTCGTCATCACGGCGCACACGCGCAGCAATTTCTGGAAATTGATCTTCACGCGGAAACAATGAAGTATCTTGACGTGCGCGTAGTTCGCGGAATTCTGCATCATGCCTGTGTATAACTGGATGAGGCAAATCGATGTCGAGCAATGCGCTGATGCAAAACGATCCGCTGTTCTCGCGCAAAGAGGCCGCTCGGTATTTGACTGAGCTTGGCCTTGAAACCGCCCCGCAGACTTTGGCGCGTAAATTCCACGAAGGCACCGGGCCGCTCTGTACGCACGTCGGCGACCGCGCCATGTATCGCCGAAGCCATCTCGATCAATACTTTGCTGAGCAAGTCTCAGCGCCGCGCCGGTCATCGAGTGAACCGCGCAAGCCGAGCAAGGCGCCCGCGCTCGTCGGCGCGCACGACGGGTCGTAGGCAGGTCGTCATCGATCCAGGCCGAGCCCCTTTGACAGGCTTTTCGACACCGATTTCTCAACCTCGCGCCCATAGTTGAAATCGAAGTCGCGCCCGTTGACACGGCCTGAGACAAATTGATTGAGCGCGCGATCCATGTCCGGGCGCCACGGCGCCAGGGTCGCCGTCCGTTCCTGTAGGATCAGCGCATAGGTTTTTTCCGCCGCATGGATGCGGCTGGTGAAAATGCCCTCGACGCGGTCGCCGTCGCGGGCGACGTGCGGAACGCGGCCGGTGTCGCGCTCGATCTTCTGCAGGAGGTCGGCGCGCTCCAGACGTTTCAGCTGCCGCTGCCAATCCGGCGCGGTGTCGAAGCCGTGCGGCGCGTCATACCCGAGCCCAAGCGCCTTGAGCGTCTCTTCACGTTTCAACCAGGCGACCCGCGCCTCTTCGCCGAAGCCCTCATAGCGAAGCTGGCTCTTGTCCTCGCCGCCGGACGCCATGCGGTCGAGCCAGGTGGGGCCACGATGGACAGCTTGTTTCTCCAGGGAGTGCGGATCGAGCACTTCAAGCTTGGCGCTCTCCCGCCCGCCGCGTCCTTCCATGCGCCGCACGCGCTCTGAGTAGTCGGCCGGCAGATGGAAGACACCATCTGGCGCTCGCTCGACCACGCCTTCGCGGCGCAACGCTTCCAGCCGGCGCACATGCATTTGGATATAGTTGTCTCGATCCGAAGGGATGAGCGCCTTGTGTCGCTCGGCGGAATAGAGGCGGTCTTCGCCGGCGATGTCGAGGATGGTGCGGTCCGACGGTTTCAGATCGGGCGCGGCGCGATGCAGGCTGACGACGGCGCCGCGTTCGACGCCATTCAAAGCGCGCAGCTCTTCCAGCCGCGCGACGCGCGCCGTCCAGAACTTGCCGTCGATGCTCTCAACGCCAACCAGGTACGGCCCGCGCGCATCGTCACCCATCTGCTCGAAGCCCACCATTCGGCCGGTTACGCGCTGGCTCGAATGGGCCTGTTCCAATTCGCGCGTCCGCGCCGGTTCGAGCCCGCGGTCTTCGCGCGCAAGCAGCCGCGCCGTGGCGCGTTCGCGGTCGCGTGCGTCGGCCAGGCGGGTCAGGCGATCTTCCATCTCAGGATCGAGCCGCCAGAGGTCGGGGGCGTTGCGCTCAGCCAAGCCCAAATTCTCTAAGCGGTTGAGCCGCTGCACCAGCGGTCCGCGCAAGCGCGGGTCGTCGGGAAGATCCCCGATCCGCACCTCGTGGTCGCGGGCGCGCTCGCGCAACGTCTCGTCAAGATGGGTGAGCCGCTCCAATTGGGCGGCGCGTTCGGCGCGCCGGTCCAGCTCATCGGAGAGGCTGTGCTCAAGCCTCGGCCCCAGCTCGCGGGTGGCGATCTCCTCAGCCCGATGGCGGAAGGAATGGGAGATGTAGTCGCGCGGGATGACCAGGTCGCGCCCGTCGTCCCGGACGCCGCGCACCAGCAGATGGACGTGCGGGCGCCCAGTGTCGTGATGCTCGGCCGCGATCCAATCGATCCGCGTGCCCAAATCGGCCTCGACCGTCTCCATCAGGTCGCGGGTGTAGGTCTTCATGCTCTCCAGATCGCCGCCACGCTCGGGGGAGAGGATGACCCGGAAATGGTGCCGGTCGGCCTCGCAGCGATCAACGAAAGCGGCGCCATCCGCGCGGTCCAGCTCGCGATCGAACACCTGCACACGGTCGCCATCGCGGCCTGCGCCGTCGCGTTCGACATAAAGCGCGTGCCGCATCAACCCGCCTGCACCGCCGCCCTTCGCGGCGGCCGTCGCATGCACGACAACGCGCGCCTTGACGATCACGCGCTGGCTTCCGGCTGGCCGCTCGGCCGCGAGTTTGACGGCGCCGGCGCCGGTGGTTCGGTTGAACCAGGCGGCGCGCGCACGCTTGCCAGAGCCACTGACGGAAACGTCAGGAAACACTGCGCCGCCCCGCGTCGAGCGCCCGCGCCGCCGTCCAAAATTTCCGTCGAGCTTGTCTTCGTCAGACGTGTTCGTCATCGCCGGCGCTCCTCAATGGCGTGAGCGGCGTCTCATTTCATCGCACCTTGCATGTTAGGTGTGAGTCTTGCTCACGACCCGCGCACGACGTGCGAAAAAAGATGTGCAGACAAGCCGCTGTACGTTTCAGTACTGCGGCGCATTTTATCTTGCCTACAACCCTTCGTCTTTTTGCGCGTTATTCCTGCTTATTCCGCATGATTCTTGGGCGCTAAAAAGACTCCGCGCGTTGAAGTCGCGTTCTTGCACAAGCGCCGATTTCAAGCGCGGGCTTTTTTCGGACGCCCGCCAAGTTTGCCATTCGCTCGGGATGCCGCCGACTTCTCGGGCGAACGCGTAGCGCCGCCGGCGGCGCCGAGTCGCGCGGCCATCCACTTTCGTGTTCCCATCACGCCTTCGATGAGACCGGGCACATAGAGATCGGCATCGAGTTCAGGGAAGAAGATGCCTGTGCCCGCGCCGGTGACTTCCACGCCTCGGAGCTGTGATGGCGTTGCCCCATCAAGGCCTTGCGCGGCGCTCGGTGGAAACGAGATGTCCACCCCATTGGCGAGGCTGACCACGACCTTGTTTGTGGCGTCGTCGTAGCGCGCCGCAACCGCCGCCGGGTATTTCGCCTTGCGAGCCTGGGCGCGACGGTTGGCGCGCTCGATGTCCTTGTCAGTAATCATCGTGCATTGCTCTCCATCTCTCGCAGCAGAGCGCCAGCTGCTCCGCAATCGCCGCCGCCACTCCGCGCAACTCCGCCGCAGACAATCCGTCATTCTCCCGCAACTCGGGCGGCCCGTTGGGGCAGTTCAGAAAGAACACCGCCTGCCGGTCCGGCTTAACCACATGCACATGAGCGGGGCGGTGATCGTTTGGGTAGATCGCCACCCGGAACCCATCGTGCCTGAATATCGTGGGCATAACCTAAGCGCTCAGGTTGTGAATGTCCAGATTCGCGTGACACGCTGTCGGTGACACTCGCGTGGCGAGCGAAGACGGGTGGCGCAAATCTTTGCGAAGTTGCTCATGCGACCTTGCGCGCGGCGCCACGCGACTTCAGCAGGTCGAGATGGTTCGACCACCACTGCATCATGCGCACGCGTTCGTCCCAATACTCGGCGCGGGCGTAGGCTCGCCGCACCTCGTTAGAGTCGCAATGGCCGAGCTGACGCTCGATGGCGTCGGCGTTCCACTTGCCGCTTTCGTTGAGCAGCGAACAGGCCAGAGCGCGAAAGCCGTGCGCGGTCATTTCTGTGTTGTCGTAGCCTAGGCGGCGGAGTGCACTGTTGAGGCAATTGTCCGACATGGGCCGGTCCTTCGAGCGGAGCGAGGGAAACACATAGCGCCCATCGCCGGTGAGGCGCTGCATCGATTTGAAGATGGTGATGCTCTGCGGCGTCAGCGGCACCTTGAGCGGCCGGCGCATTTTGGTCTTGGCGCCCGGGATGCTCCAAAGGGCGGTGTCGAGATTGATTTCAGACCATTCAGCGGTGCGCAGTTCTCCCGGCCGGACGAACATATGTGGCGCAAGCTTGAGTGCCGCGTGGGTGGCGGGTTGCCCATCATAGCCCTCTATGGCGCGCAGCAATTCGCCGACTGCGTCCGGATCGGTGATGGTGGCGTAGTGGGCGACCGGTGGGGAGATGAGCGCGCCGCGCAGCGCGTAGGTCGGATCGACGGTGGCGCGGCCTGTGGCGATGGCGTAACGGAACACGCCGCCGATCACGCTGCGCAGGCGCCTCGCGGTTTCGTAGCGGCCTCGATCCTCCACTTTGCGCAGGACGGCCAGAATTTCGGGCGCGGTGATTTCCGAGACCGGGCGCGAGCCGATTTGGGGACGAGCGAAGTCGAGCAACCAGCGCGTCTTCGTGAGCGTCGCCTCGGCGCGTTTCTCGCGCTCCATCTTGGCGAGCACCTCGTCGGCGAGGTGCGTGAAGCTCGCGGAACTGGTGAGTTGCGCGGCGAGCTTGTCGAGCTTCTGTTGCCGGGCCGGGTCGATGCCGTCGCGCAGAAGCTTGCGTGCCTTATCCCGTTCGTCGCGCGCTTCGGAAAGGCTGAAGAGCGGATACGGGCCGATTGTAAGCGTACGCCGCGCGTCGCCGAACCGATAGTCGAAACGCCAGTGCTTGCTGCCGCCTTTCATGACGAGAAGATAGAGGCCGTGATCGTCGCTGAGCTTGTAGCGCGCACTGCGCGGCTTTGCGTTGCGCACGGCGAGATCGGTGAGATGTGACGGCACTGCTCCGCTCCGTTCGAAATCGTGCCGTCAGAGTGCCGTCAAATGGCGTCGCTGTGAACGTACGGCCATCGACGTCTCTGGACGACACGCGTCTGAAAACCAAAGGTTTTTGGACGTTAGCGGAAGTCCCCGGATAGGGTCGTGGTGCCTGGGGCCGGAATCGAACCAGCGACACGCGGATTTTCAATCCGCTGCTCTACCAACTGAGCTACCCAGGCGTCCGCCAAGCCAGCCACGGGGACCGGCGCGGGAGAGGGTCTATAGCGAGCCCTCCGGGCCCTGTCCACGCCGAGTGAAAACCCCGCAGTTGGCCGCTTGCGGGCATGGATTGGCCGGCTGATTGTGTGCTAGTTGAACTTGGCGAAGGTAGCCCGGTCGCGGGCTAGGCGCATCGGAGACAGCCCATGTGTGAAGTCTGTGACCGGCAAATCAGCGCTGCACCCTCGGGCTGGAAGCGGCGCGACATGATGCGGGCATTCGCGGGGGGCGCCGCCGCGTTGGCCCTGCCGGCGTGCACGACGGCGAACCCCGAAACCGGGCGCGATCAGTTTATCATCATCGATGAGCGCCAACTTGAGCAAATGGCGCTGCAAGCCTGGGCGCAACAGCGTCAGCAGACTCCAGTTTGGAATAACCGCGCCGCCCAGCAACGTCTCGAAACCGTGGGCATGCGTATCGCGCAAGGCGCGGGGCGCGCCAATCAGTCTTGGGAGTTCGCGCTGTTTGATAGTCCGCAGAAGAATGCGTTTGTGCTGCCGGGGAATAAGGTGGGGTTCTATCGCGGGCTCATGGAAATCAGCCCACGCGACGATTACATCGCCACCGTGCTTGGTCACGAAGTCGGCCATGTCACCGGTCGCCATGCCGCCGAGCGCTACAGCCGCGAAATGGCGACGCAGACCGCGCTGCAAGTCGCGGGAACGCAAATCAGCAGCCGCGTGGCGATGGCGGCGCTCGGGCTTGGCGCGCAGGTGGGCTTGAGCTTGCCGTTCTCGCGTGAGCAGGAGGCCGAGGCCGACGTGCTGGGCATCAATTACATGCATGCGGCCAATTACGACGTGCGCCAGGCGATCCCGTTTTGGACGGCGATGTCCGCGGGCGGGGGCTCGCGTCCGCCGGAATTGCTCTCCACCCACCCCGATCCGGCCAACCGCATCGAGCGCATCCGCAGCCACATCAACAACCAAGGCTGGGGGCCGGTTTGAGCCGCCTTGCTTCGGTCTGATCGCGGCGCTAGCTTCCGCGCCCCGAGCATGTGCCGCCTTAGCTCAGTTGGTTAGAGCACTGGTTTGTGGAACCAGGGGTCCCCGGTTCGAGCCCGGGAGGCGGTACCATTGCCACATGCGGCGCCTGATATGCTTCTGAGTGCGCAGGCGCGGTACGCCGCCTACGCTGCAAAAGCTTGCGGGTTCGGCTTCCGCTCACTCGACGGCGTCGACGGCTATTTATTTGAAGTGTCCGATGGCGCTCGGCGCGCTGTGTTTGCGGCGGGCGCCGGTTCGCCTTATGCGCTCAATGACGCGCGCGCCGCGTCGATTGCGCGCGACAAGGCGTTTTGCGCCGAAGTGTTGCGCCAGGCGGGTTTGCCGGCGCTGCCGGGGCGCATGTTTTTCGTCACCAAGAGATGGGCCGAGATGCGCGGGCCAGGCCGCGAGCCCGAGGATGCGCTGGCTTTCGCCGAGGCCGCAGCGTTCCCGCTGTTCTGCAAGCCGATCTCGGCGTCCAATGGCCTCTTTGCGGAAATCATCGACGAACCCGCAGCGTTTGCGGACTATTTGCGCCGGGTTTCACGCGAACACTTCGCTATTCTTGTGCAGCCCTATATGCGCGCGCGCGAGTTCCGCGTGTTCGTGCTCGAAGGGCGAGCGCTGTTTTCGTATCAAAAGCAATTGCCAAGCGTAGTGGGCGATGGGGCGCGCACGCTGCGGGAGCTGATCACGGCGCTGCCGCACGAGGTAGAGACGACCCGCGCCCGCGATGCTGCGGGCAAGTTGGCGGCGCTTGGCCATGTCATTGGCAAGGACGCGCGCGTTGTACTTGAGGGGCCAGCAAATCGCGCCGTGGGCGGAGGCGCCGTCGAACTGCGCGAGGGCGCGCCAGAGCCGCTGGGACGCTTGGCGCTGGCCGCCGCCGACGCCCTAGATTTACGGTTGGCCGGAATTGATATCTTCGACGTATCCAAGGATTTCTCGGACCTTCGGGTGATCGAGGTCAATTCCAACCCGATGATCGCGACCTTGGAAGATCACGGACGTTGGGATTTGATCGCGGAGATTTGGCACGCCAATTTCCGCGCGGCGCTGCGATGAGGGTTTGGCGGGTTCCTTATCCGAAATTCGGGCGAGGGCCGGGGTTCGCGCGCGTGTCGGCAATCGCCGAGCGGCTGGGGCTCGCCCTTGCGAGCTTTGGCGTGCATGGCGCGGCCGTGGTCGGTTCCAACGGCAAAGGGTCGACGGCGGCGATGGCCTCGGCGCTGCTGGCGCAAACGGGCGCGGCCGTCGGTTTATTCACCTCCCCGCACCTGCTGCGGCTCAACGAGCGCTTCCGCATCAACGGCGAGGATATAGGCGATGAGGAGCTCGATCACCATTGGCGCCGTGTCGCCGGCGCCGCCGAAGACGCTGATCTGGCCTCGCAGATTGGCGCCTTTGAGTTTGTGTTCCTTATCGCGGCTGACTGGTTTGCCGCGCGCGGCTGTGTTCACACCGTCTGGGAGGCTGGCATTGGCGGGCGTCACGACCCGGTGCGCTTGATCGAAGCGAAACGATTGGCGCTGACGGCTCTGGATTTAGAACACACGGAATTGTTAGGCGACACGCTCTCCGAGATCGCCAGCGACAAGCTCGACGCCGCGCCGCGCGGCGCGACACTCTTCGCTGACGCAGAATGTGTTGTTCGCGATGCGGTCGCCTCCCGATGCGCCGAGCGCGGCGTGCGCTTGGCTTTGGTTGATGCGAGTATGTTAGGGGACATCACCTTGCCTTTGACTGGCGCACACCAACGCGGCAACGCGGCGCTGGCCTTGCACTTGGCGCGCGACATCGCGCCGTTGAGCCCGGAGGCCGTGCTGGCTGGCTTCGCGGCGGCGCGGTGGCCGGCGCGGCTGGAGACGATCGAGACCGATCCGCTGGTGGTGATCGATGTCGGGCACACGCCGCTGGCGATCGCGGCGGCGCTTCAAGGGTTCAATGCCCTGCGCGGATCACGCGTGGGCGTGCTTGTTTGCGGTGCATCGATGGATAAGCGCGCTAACGAAATGATCGCTGCGCTCGCACCTGAATTCGCGACCATCATTTGCACAGCCGCGCGCCATAAAGGCGCGCCGCCGGCCGAGATCGCGCGCTACGCTTCCGCCGTGAATCCGAACGCCGAAATCGCGGTGGTGGAGGCGGTGGCGCAGGCGCGTGCTTTTGCCAACACCAAGGCGCGTGCGCTTGGGGCCGCCGTGTATGTTGCAGGCGGGCTTTTCCTGGCGGCCGAGTACAAAGCCGCCGCCCTGGGCCGCGATCCGGCCAGCTTGGTTTTTCTTTGAGTTCGCGTGATAAGGCAGCAAAATGCGGGTCGCATGAAACGGGTCGTGGTCGTCGGAGCGGGTGTGGTGGGCCTTCATTGCGCCGTGCGGCTAGCGAAGGCCGGCGCGCGCGTGACTTTGCTGGAGGCGGAGAGCGAAGACGCCGACATCTATGCACCCGGCGCCTCCGCGGCTGCGGCGGGCATGCTCGCGCCAATCGAACATGGGCCGAGCCCGCACGAGCGGCTCGCGCTCGACTCTTTTGACCTGTGGCGGCGACTGCAGCACGGCGCGGAATGGGCCGATGGCGTGCGCTTCGACGGCGGCGTCATGGTGAATGAGGACGCTGCCGCGTCAGCCGCGTTCGTGACCAACGCGGAGCGTCTCGGGCGTAGTGCGGCGCACATTGCAGGGGGGCAGTTTCGCAGGCGAAGCGGCTTTCAAACGAGGACCGAGCACGCCGTGTTCGTCGCGGACGAAGGCGTCGCCGATCCGTTGCGGGTGCTGAGCGGCCTTTCCATGCAGGCGCGTGCGCACGGGGTCGCGCTGGCCTTTGGCCGCGACGTCTCGGAAGTCACCGCCAATTCGGTCTCGACCTACGAGGGTGATGTTTATCAGGGCGATGCGGTTGTGCTCGCGCCCGGGGCTCTGTCGAGCATGGCGTTGAAGGCGGCAGCGCCAGCGCTAAGGCATGTTCGCCCGGCCAAAGGGCATCTGGTCCCGGTCAAGCTTGCTGGTGAGCTTAGGCCAAACCTGCGCGCGCCGGGATTTTATCTGGCGCAGAGGCGTGAGGACGTAGTTCTGGGCTCAACGCTGGAACTTGATCGTTTCGATCGGCGTGTCGATCCGACCCGAGTGGCCGAACTATTGGCGGCGGCGGAGTCAACCTTCCCCGGGGAAATCGAGGCGGAGGGCCGGGCTTGGACGGGGGTCCGGCCGATGTCGCCCGATGGTTGGCCGATGATTGGGCCCACTGGCGATGGAATTTTCGTCGCTGCAGGGCATTCACGAAATGGCTGGTTGCTCGCGCCTATTACGGCTGAGATCATAAATGCTTATGTGTTCGGCGCGGAAATGACGCCGGAATGGTCAGCATTATCGCCAGAGAGATTTGAACCGACATGACTTTCGCCATCGAGCTTACCGAAGCGCAAAGCGCCATCAAGGACGCGATGGAGCGCATCTGTGCGAAGTACGACGATCATTATTGGTTGAAGACCGACGACAGCGGGGTGTTTCCCGATGCGTTTGTCGCCGACATCGCCGCCGGCGGCTGGCTCGGCGTCGCCATGCCCGAACGCTTTGGCGGCGCTGGGCTTGGGCTCACGGAAGCTGCGCTGATGATGCAGACAGTATCGCAATCGGGCGCCGGTTTTTCTGGCGCGAGCGCGATCCATCTCAACATTTTCGGCCTGATGCCGATCGTGAAGTTCGGAACCGAGGAGCAGCAAGCGCGCTTTCTGCCCCCCGCGATCGATGGCGCCGACAAGGCATGTTTCGCCGTCACCGAACCGAACTCGGGTCTCGATACCGCCAGCTTGGAGACCAAAGCCGAACGCACCAATAGCGGCTATCGTATCAACGGGCGCAAGATCTGGACCACCAACGCCCAGCGCGCCAACAAGATCATGCTCATCGCCCGCACCACGCCGAAGGATCAATGTAAAAAGCCGACCGAAGGCCTCTCGCTGTTCTACGCGGATTTCGACCGCGCGAAAATCGAAGCGCAACCGATCCCGAAAATGGGGCGCAAGGCGGTCGAGTGCAACACACTGTTCATCGAAGATATTGAGGTTTCCAATGCCGAACTGATCGGCGATGAGGGTTCGGGCTTCAAGATTCTGCTCTCAGGCCTCAACCCTGAGCGCGTGTTGTTCGCCGTCGAAGCGATCGGGCTTGGGCGCGCGGCGTTGAAGCGTGCGGCGCAATACGCCAAGGAACGTGTCGTCTTCGGTCGGCCGATTGGCCAAAATCAGGGCATCCAACATCCGTTGGCGAAAGCATGGGCCGAGTTGGAAGCCGCAAACTTGATGGCGTTCAAGGCCGCTGCTCTATACGACGCAGGCAGGGAGTGCGGCGCGGAAGCCAACGCGGCGAAATATCTGGGCGGCGAGGCGGGGTTCCGCGCCTGCGAAACGTCGGTGCTGGTGCATGGCGGCATGGGCTACGCCAAGGAATATTTCGTCGAGCGCTATTTCCGTGAATCGATGATCGCGCGGATTGCGCCGGTGTCGCGGGAGATGATCTTGAACTTCATCGCTGAGCGGGTACTGGGTTTGCCGAAGAGCTATTGAGGGCGGAATGAAGCTGGCGGGGTGGGCGTCCTGGATACATAAATGGTTGGCGCTCATCGTCGGCGTGCAGATGCTGTTCTGGGTGGTGTCGGGGCTGTTCTTCGCGATCTACCCGATTGAACGCGTGCGCAGCGAACACCGCATCGCCGAGGTGGAACACGTTGCGCTTGACGCTAGCGCGCTGCGCTCGCCCGCCGAACTGGCTGTGCTGTGGCCGCAAGCGCCGACACGGATAACCTACGAGCGCGGCGTGCGGGGTGAGGCGTTGGCTATCGCCGAGTTCGAGGCGCGCGCGCCAATTCTGATTGACCTTGCCGCTCTGCGCATCGTGTCGCCGCTTGACCAGGCGGCTGCGACGCAGATTGCGCGCGCTTATCTCACAGCGCCCCCGGGCGTACGCGAAGTGCGGCGCGTGACCGAGGAGAGCCCGGAATATCGCGGTGCGTTGCCGGCGTGGCGCATCGGCTTCGACGACGCGGAGGGGCTGGCCGTCTATGTCGCCGCCGACACCGGCCGCGTGACCGCGCGCCGTTCCGATTTGTGGCGGGTGTACGACGCGCTGTGGGCGCTCCACATCATGGATTGGCGTGACCACGAGAATTTCAACACTGGCCTTTTAATCGTGACGTCGTTGGCAAGCCTGATTGTCGTGATCGCGGGCATTGTCCTGCTTCCGTATCGATTGCGGTTTGGGCGGGGCCGGCGCGCCGATTAACCTCTGATTCACCAAATTGCTAGAGCGCCAGGGGTCCATGAGCGATCCCATCGTGCCTATTGTTCAAGACGGCGTGCGCGCGGCGATCCAGCGCGCGGCGGCGGCGACGGGCGTGGATTTCTCACTGTTGGTTGAAACCGCGCGCCGCGAAAGCGCGCTCAATCCCAACGCCCGCGCCGGCACATCATCAGCGACCGGGCTGTTCCAGTTCATTGACAGCACGTGGCTCGACATGCTCGCGCGCCATGGCGACGCGCACGGGCTCGGGGTGCAAGCGACGGCGCTGCGGCAGGGCGCCGACGGCGCGACTCGGCGCGAGATCTTGGCGTTGCGCAGCGACCCTGAAATCTCGGCGCGCATGGCCGGCGAGCTCGCGCGCGAGAACGCCAACACGCTGCAAGCGCGACTTGGACGCGCGCCAGGGGCGGGCGAATTGTACGCTGCGCATGTGATGGGCGCGGGCGGGGCGCTGCGTTTAATCGAGGCCGCCGCACAAGGTGCGCCAAGCGCGGCGGCGATTTTTCCACGCGAAGCCGCCGCCAATCGCGGGCTGTTTTACGCAAGTGGTGAGCCTCGCTCGGCGCAAGGCCTGCTCGATCGCCTTGGACTTGACGCAGACGCCAGCATGGGAGCCGCACGCGCGCCAAACCACGCTCCGCGAGGCGAGGCGCCGATGTCGCCGGCTCTGGCCCAGGCGCTCTTTGCCATAGCGCTGCTGCCGTTGTTGCGCAGTGGCGGCGAGGAGGGACAAACGCGTGACCCCCTACAAGCGCTCAGCGCCTATGCGCGGACGAACCGGCTCTAGCTTCGCGCGCGAACACCGCTAGGCGGCGGCGCCGCTCTCGTAGAGCGCAGCGATCTCCGCCTCGCCATAGCCCAATTCGGCCAGCACTGCGCGGGTGTGCTCGCCCAATCGAGGGGAAGGCCCTTTGGGTCCGTCGTCAGCGCCGGGAAAGCGGATGGGGCTCGCAGGCGCGGGGATAGCGCCGCCGACATGACTTGGCGTTTGCACCACGCACCCAGCCGCAAGCGCTTGGGGGTCGGCGATGGCTTCGGCCGGCTTCAACACTGGCGACCAGATCATTGCCTCTTCATCGAGTGCGGCGGCGATCTCGTCCATGGGCCGCGCTCCGAAGGCCACATCCAACGCTTCCACCAGCGCTGCGCCATTTGCGCGACGCGCCTTGGCGCTCATGAAACGTTCATCGCTTGCAAGGTGCTCAACGCCGAGCGCGCGTGCGATCTTAGGCCAGTCTTTCTCGCCTTGGCGTGTCAATAGGCTAATCCAGCGGCCATCGCCGGTCTTGAAAAAATTGATGAGCGGTTGCGGCGCCTCTCGCCTTGGGCGGTTGGACGACATGCGTCCGAGCGTGTGTTGCAGCGAAAGGTCGGAGGCGCCGGCATAGTGCGCCGCGCGGAGCAATGAAGCTTCCACCAAGCGCCCTTTGCCGGAGCGAGCGCGTTCATGCAGCGCCGCCAGCACGCCTGCGACGATCGCCATCGATGCGACGTGATCGCCAAAGGCAGTGCGCAGCGCGATGGGCTCGCCGCCTTTAGGGCTGAACATTGAGGCGAGCCCGGAGCGCGCCCAGAATGCGGCGGAATCCATGCCGGGGCGGTCGGCGTCAGGGCCATCCAAGCCGTATCCGCTGACCGACGCATAGACGAGGCGCGGGTTGCGCTTCAGCACCGCGTCATGATCCAGTCCTGCGCGCTTCAACCCGCCAGGACGTACATTCGTCACGAACACGTCTGCGGCATCGACCAGCCGCAACAGCGCGTCGCGCCCGGCGTTTTGCGCCGTGTCGAGGACGATCGCGCGTTTACCCCGATTGTCCATGTCGAACACCGGGTTGATCGCGGACTCGACCCCCACTGAAGCGAAGAACATGCGGATCGGGTCCCCGCCCGGCGGCTCGACCTTGATCACCTCCGCGCCCCAATCGGCCATGATGCCGCCCGCGCCGGGGGCGGCGATGTAAGTCGCGTATTCGACGATCTTTAGACCCTCAAGCATTGGGATCGTTCCTTTTCGGCAACGTTTCGATCAAGGCTTCGTTAAGGCCTGGGTACAAATCTGTCCCCATCGGCGCGGCGACACGAGTCGCCGGTCGCCGAAAGTGCGAGACGTCCATGCCCATAGTCACCATGCGCGCCCATCTCACCGATACCGACATCCGCACCCTGATCAAGGGTCCGACGGAGGAAGATCGCGCGCAGGCCGCCCACAAGATCTGCCGGTCCATCGATGAGGCGGCGCTCTCGCCGGAGGAGCGCGCACATGCCGAAGGCATCATGGCGATCATGGCGCAGGATGCTGCTGTGCTGGTGCGCCGATCGCTGGCGGTGGCGCTCAAGAACTCGCCCAAGCTGCCGCGCGAAATTGCCAACAAACTGGCGGCCGACGTGGACTCGATTGCGCTGCCGGTGATTCTCAATTCGCCCGTGCTTACAGATTCAGACCTTGTCCAGATTCTGCGCGCCTGTCCGCCGGCCAAGCAAGTGGCTGTGGCTAGCCGCGAGACGCTGTCGACCACTGTAACCGGCGCGATTGCGAGCTACGCCGTTTCCGAGGCGGTTGAGCGCGCGCTCGCCAACGACAACGCGAGTTTTGACGCCAACGGCCTTGGCGCGGTGCTGGACCGCTTTTCGGGGGTCTCGGCCGTAACCTCGGCGATGGTGCATCGTAACGAATTGCCGGTCTCGATCACCGAGAAGCTTGTGACCATGATCTCGGGTGAGTTGTTTGATCATCTGGTCAATCATCACGAACTGCCGCCGCAGATCGCCATAGACTTGGCGCTCGGTTCGCGAGAGCGCGCCACCATCGACATCGTCGAACAGGCGGCCAAGCAAAAGGATCTGGGTCGCTTCGTGCAACAGCTCAATCTCAACGGTCGGCTAACGCCCTCGTTGATGATGCGCGGGCTGTGCCTTGGCCACATCGAGTTCGTCGAACATGCGTTGGCGGAACTGGCTGGACTGTCGCACCAGCGTTTGTGGCTCTTGCTGCACGATGGCGGACCGCTGGGGCTCAAGGCGGCGTTCGATCGCGCCGGCTTGCCGCCGCGCCTGTTCCCGTCGTTCCGCGCTGGCGTGGACGTCTATCACAGCATTGAGCGCGAGGGCGGCGCCGATGACCGCGGCGCCTTCCGTCGGCGCATGCTGGAGCGCACGCTCACGCTGTTTCAGTCCATCCCAAAGGACGATCTCGACTATCTTTTGGAAAAGCTCGACGTGTCGGGGATCCAAGATGCGCGCGCCGCCGCCATTTAGCGCAACCCTGATTCAGCGAACGGACCGCCGCCGCGGTTGAAGCCGGCTGTCGCCAACAGGCGAGCTTGGGCGCTGTTTCGTACGGTTTCGGCGGTTACGACCAGCCCAGCGGCGCGGGCCGCGCGCAAGCGTTGGCCAAACATTGAGCGATCGGCGGGGTCAAGACCGAGGAACGGGTCCGCGGTCGGCGGGGGCTCAAGCACCAATTCCCCGTAGAGCGCGCGCGCACGGGCGCCGAACGGCAGGGGACAGTCAGGATCGCCGCGCAGGATGACGCCCCAGCCGCGCGCGCGCAGGTCCTCAGCCAAGGACGGCCCGACGGCGACAATTTCTCGCTCGTCAAGTTCGAAGCTAAAATTTGGCCTTGTGCAGCCTGCTTCGACGGCGGCTTCGCTCAACAGATCGGGATCGAGCGATCTCTGCGCCGCAGGTGCGATTGCAAGCGCCAAAGCTGCGTGGGCGCCGCGTTCCAGCCACGCCATACGCGCCGCGCGCAGCAGGCGCGTGAGGTGGGTGTAGGCGTACACATGCTCCGGCGCCCCGCGCGGTCGCACGATTCCAGCGGCCAGCGCACCGACGCGCAGATCGACGCGTGCGCCAATGGTGAACGCGAGCGGTTCGTGCTCAGCCTGAGGGCGGGGGAAGGGGATGACGTTCATGGCGGGTTGTCCGCGCGTTATCGCACAGCGCGGTTAAGGCGTCCGCCCACAGAGAGGGTGAACGCAGCGTTAGCGCGGCGCCACGCCGAGATCGGCGACACGCGTCTCCAGCGCGTTCAAGAGCGCCTTGCCGACGGGGTTTTCGTCCGAAGTGATCTTGTCGCGCGCGACGACGCGCAGCGCGTCAACATGTGCACAGGTCAGCGCGGGATTGCTGAGCGCCGCGGCCTTACCGGCGTCAGTCTCAATCAGACGGCAGAGGGAGGCGGATATTTGTGTCGCCAGCGGATAGCGGCAAGTCGTACCGAGGCCCTTCAAATCGTGCGCGGCGGCAAATACCTTGCCCAATGCTGACGCGCTCCACGCGTTGCTCTCGGCCCCAAGGCGCGCGTCTTGGAGCTTAGCGACGGCCTCCTCCAGCCAAAGCTGAAACTCGCCGCTCATCGCGTTCAACGCTTGTTCGGCGCGCGCGATGGCGGCGGCGTCGAACAGGGGCTTCCTCGCGTCAAGCGTGCGCCGTCCTGTATCGCGCGGTTGTATAAATTGGGCCTTGGGTGGGCTCATGATTGATCGAGATTGACGCGAGGGTCGTGAACAGAAGATTGACGCAGCTGTACCATTAAACGTTGAATTGCTCGCGCAAGACACGCTCATCGAGAGCGTGACCTTGATCGAACAGCAATGTCAGCGCCGCACCGGGATCTTCGCGGATGTCGACGGCGACGACGTCGCGGGTCTCTAGATTGTCCGCAGACGCGCTCACGCGGCGGCGCTCCGGTTCAATTACCTCAAAGCGGACATTGGCCGTGTGCGGCAGCAGCGCCCCGCGCCAGCGCCGGGGCCGGAAGGGGCTGATGGGCGTCAACGCCAGCAGCCGCGAGTGGATTGGTAAGATCGGGCCATGCGCGGAAAGATTGTAGGCGGTTGAGCCTGCCGGCGTCGCCACCATGGCCCCGTCGCACAGCAATTCAGCCATGCGTTCGGCGCCGTCCACGATGATGCGCAAGCGCGCCGATTGCGCGCTTTGGCGCCAAAGCGATACTTCGTTGAAGGCGCGCTCGACGATGGTTTTTCCCTCCAGCGTTTCGCAGCGTGCAGCGAGCGGCCGGATTTTGATCGGAGAGGCGTTTTCCAGCCGCTCGGTTAGGCCCGCCTCGGAATACTCGTTCATGAGAAAGCCGACAGTGCCGCGGTTCATGCCGTAGACGGGTTTCTTGTCCTTGAGGCGCCGGCGCAGCGTATCGAGCATGTGCCCGTCCCCGCCGAGCGCCACGATGATGTCTGCCTCCCCTTCACCCACCTCGCCATGGATGGCGCGCAATCGCGCCAGGGCGCTTTGCGCTTCGGGCCGGGCGCTAGCTGTGAAAGCGAGTTTCATGACCCCCTTATGGACCGCCAGCGCCTTGGCCGGCAAACTGCGCGTCAAAGGGGTTACAGGTCGTGATCGGCGGGCAGGGGCGGTGCTTCGCGCAGTAACGTGATGGCGATGCGGCGGTTGCCGGGGAGCGTAGGGTCGTCGGCGAACATCGGCTCGCTGTCGGCGCGCCCGGCGACTTGGTAGATGCGGTTGGTGGGCAGGCCTTGGGCCATCATTACGCGGCGGGCGGCGTTGGCGCGCTCCGCCGAGAGCTCAAAATTGGAGGCGTAACGCCCGCCAGGCGCCGAGCCATCGGTGTGGCCAGAAATGGTGATCCGGTTGGGCAATTGCTCGATCACGCCGGAGATCGCCACCAGAAGCCGCCGGGCGCGATCATTGGGCTGGGCGTCACCTGGGTTGAACATTGAACGGCCTTCCTGATCGACGATCTGAATACGCAGGCCTTCGGGCGTCTGCTCGACGATAACGTTGCGCGAAAGCTCGGCTACGTCTGGCATATCTTGCATGGCTTGGCGGATGGCGATCTCAGCGCGCGAGAATTCGGCGTTTTCCCGCAATGCGCGTGCGCGCGTGAGGGCGTCCTCGTTCGGGCTCTGCTGGCCGCCAGCTTCGCTCTGCCCCTGCGCGTCTGCGGCGGCGGTTGATGTGTTCTGGGGCTGCGCCGAGGCCGAAACTGGCGCGGCGCGGCCGTGCCGGGCGCCCTCTTCGGCAAACGAAGTGCCTCCCAACAGGCCGCCAGCGCCCGAGGCCGATCGGCTGACCGCAGCGGGCGCGAAAAATTCGGCGATGCCGCGGCGTTGCTCTGGGCTGGTGGTGTTAATGAGCCACATGAGCAGGAAGAACGCCATCATCGCTGTCACGAAGTCAGCGTAAGCCACCTTCCAGGCGCCGCCATGGTGTCCTCCGCCCACGACCTTTTTTATTTTTTTGATGATGATGGGGCGTGTATTGGTCGCGGAAGCCATGGGTCCGTCCGTTCTGGAGGGTAGTGGCGTATCAATGCGCAAACGGGGTTAAGATCGGGTTGAGCGATGTGTTGGGGTCAATGAATGGCAAAAGCCGCTTTTATCGGACTGGGGGTCATGGGAGCGCCGATGGCTGGCCATCTCGCCAGCGCCGGTCACGACATGGCCGTTTACAACCGCAACGGCGACAAGGCGCGCGATTGGACGCAAAAGCACAAGGGGCGCACCTACACGTCCGTGGCCAACGCCGCTGACGGCGCGGACATCGTATTCTCGTGCGTCGGCGATGACCGCGACTTGCGTGAAGTGTTTGACGCTGCGGCCTCGACAATGCGCAAGGGCGCGATCTTCGTGGATCACACCACGGCGTCCGCAGAATTGGCGCGGGAACTGGCGGCGCGGGCGGAGGCGGCGGGCCTCGGTTTTTTGGATGCACCTGTTTCCGGCGGCCAAGCGGGCGCGGAGGCGGGCCGTTTAACGGTGATGGTGGGCGGCGAGGCTAGCACATTCGCGGAGGCCGAGCCGGTGATGCGCGCTTATGCGGCCAACATTACGCTCATCGGGCCGGCAGGCGCGGGGCAGCTTGCGAAGATGGTAAACCAAATCTGCATTGCGGGCGTGTTGCAAGGGCTCGCGGAAGGCCTCCATTTCGCCAAGCGCGCGGACCTCGACGTGGAGAAGGTGATCGCGGCGATATCCAAGGGTGCGGCGCAAAGCTGGCAGATGGAAAATCGCTCGAAGACCATGACCGAGGGCAAGTTCGACTTCGGCTTTGCGGTCGATTGGATGCGCAAGGATCTGGGCCTGGTGCTCGAAGAGGCCGAGCGTAGCGGCGCCAAGGTCGAGCTCGCCCGGCTCGTCGATGGATATTATGCGGACGTGCAAGCGATGGGCGGCAAACGCTGGGACACGTCGAGCCTCATTGCGCGCCTGGAGACTAAACTCCGATAACTGGCATCACGTTACGGTAAAGGCTTTCTCAACCCTCCTGTGCGACAACAATGCTTGCGCGCCTGGCGTCGGTCACGGGTTTTCAGAACATGTCGCCCAAGGGAAAGCAGATTCAATTTCTGATCTGCGACGACAATATGCACACGCGGCGCATGGTTGCCGACGTGTTGGCGGGCGCGGGCTTTGAAAAGGTCCAATTTGCGACCGGCGGCGCCGAGCTGTTGAAGCTGACGATCGAATTTTTACCTCGGATCGTGATTACGTCGTCACGCGTTCCGGAATTGTCGGGTTTGGAATACACGCGGCTCATACGCGGCGGCTATGGCACGGTGAACCGGGCGCTCTCGGTCATCGTCATGACAGACACGCCGACCCAGAAATTTCTCGACGCTTCGCGAGCGGCCGGAGTGGACGAAATGCTGGTGCGCCCCTTCAATGGCACGGCGCTGCTGTCGCGAGTGGAGGCGGTGCTGCTGCGCCCCCGCCGCTTTGTTGAAAGCGTAAGTTACATCGGACCCTGCCGGCGTCGGCGTATGTTGGATGATTACGAAGGCCCCTTGCGCCGCTTCACCGATCCGCTTGAGGATACGGACAAGCCTCTCTGGGAAGCCGAGGGCAACCGCGAGCTGGTGCGCCAATGCGTAACCCGGATCAGCGAATTGTCCGTCGGACTTACGCCGGGCGACAGGCGCAAGTTGCGGGAGATCTACGCCGCTGTGCGCGACGCAGAACAATTGGCGGACGATGTGCGCGACCAGTCGATGGGCGACGCCGCGCGCTCTCTGGCGCGCTATATTATGGCGATTGGCGGCGCGGGCGTGATCGACCCTGAAGTGGTCACCACCCACATCGACGCCATGCAAAAGCTCGGATACATGACCGGCGCGCACATGACCGAACGCGAGATGTTGGTGCAAGGCCTGGTGGCGGTGGTGGATAAACGCCTCGGCCGCAAGGAAACTGTTCAGCGAACAGCGGCAGCCTAAAGCGTCTGGACTTAAATGCGACTCACGGCTTGGGTCGATCTGGTTGTCGCATTTAAGTCCAAGAAGACGCTTTAGATTCAAAAGTTTCTAAAGCAACTTCTGGACTTTAAATTCGCTCCGCGATCGCCACCAAACTGAGGCGAATTTAAAGTCCAGAAGTTGCTTTAGCCCAACAGTTCTGCGGCTTGGGCAGCGAAGTAGGTGACGACGCCGTCCGCGCCAGCGCGTTTGAACGCCGTGAGCGCCTCCAAGATGGCGCGGTCTTCCTCGATCCAGCCATTAGCGCTCGCGGCCTTGATCATGGAATACTCGCCCGAAACCTGGAACGCGAAGGTGGGCAGGCCGAACTCGCGCTTCACGCGCGCGACGATGTCGAGATAAGGCATGCCGGGCTTGACCAAGAGCATGTCGGCGCCCTCCGCGATGTCGAGCGCCACTTCGCGCATGGCTTCATCGCTATTTCCGAAATCCATCTGGTAGGTGCGCTTGTCGCCCTTGAGCGCTTTGGCCGAGCCGATGGCCTGACGATAAGGTCCGTAAAAAGCCGATGCGTACTTTGCGACATAGGACATGATCAGCGTGTCTTGGCAGCCCTCGCCATCAAGCGCTGTTCGGATGGCGCAGACGCGTCCGTCCATCATGTCGGAGGGCGCGACAATGTCCGCGCCCGCCTTGACCTGGATCAAGGCCTGCTCGGTCAGCACCATTACCGTTTCGTCGTTGAGGATGCGCCCATCGCGCAGGAGCCCGTCATGACCATGATCGGTGAACGGATCGAGGGCGACATCGACCATGACGCCCACCTCAGGAGCGGCGTCCTTCATCGCCCGAACTGCGGTGCAGACGAGGCCTTCCGGGTTCAGCGCCTCGCGGCCTTCAGCGGTCTTCTTGGTTGGATCGATATGCGGAAAGATCGCCAAGGCCGGAATGCCGAGTTTGGCGGCTTTCTTGGCGGCGCCCGCGGCGGCCTTGACCGAAAGGCGCATGACGCCCGGCATCGCCGCTACCGGGATTTCGGCCTCGTCGCCATCATGGATGACAAGCGCCCAGATCAAGTCATCCGGGCTCAGCCGGTGCTCGCGCACAAGGCGGCGCACCCAATCGCTCTGGCGGAGCCGGCGCGGGCGGGCGGCAGGGAAACGGGGCGTGTAGTTCATGCGAGTCGTTCGCAATTTCTAAGCTTTAGGTGTGCGTTAGCGCCTCAGTTACCTTGTTCGGTCGAAACATCCTATAACACGCGCGGCGAAAGCCGAGCCGCAGAGGCCATGTTGTGAGAGCAGAAGACAAGCAAGTCTTCGAGAGCGCTATCGAAGCCGTGAAGGCGGAGGGGCGTTATCGCGTGTTTGCCGACATCATGCGTGAGCGTGGCAGGTTCCCGCGGGCGCGGCTGCGTTTGCCCGAGGGCGGCAGCCGCGAAATCGTGGTCTGGTGCTCGAACGATTACCTGGGCCAGGGTCAAAGCCCCGAAGTGATTGAAGCCGCCCATGCCGCGATTGACGCGGTGGGCGCGGGCGCCGGCGGCACCCGCAATATTTCCGGCACCACCAGCTATCACGTCGACCTGGAGCGTGAACTGGCGCTGCTGCATGGCAAGGAATCCGCTCTCCTGTTCACGTCGGGCTACGTCTCCAACGACGCAACATTATCGACGTTGGGAAAGCTTTTCCCTGACCTTTGGATATTCTCCGATGCGTCCAACCATGCCTCGATGATCGAGGGCGTGCGCCGGGCCAATTGCGAGAAACGCATCTTCCGTCACAGCGACCTGCAGCATTTGGAAGCCCTGATCAACGAAGCCCCGGCGGACGCGCCTAAACTGATCGCATTCGAAAGCGTCTATTCGATGGATGGCGACACCGCGCCGATCGAAGCCATCTGCGACATCGCCGATGCCTATGGGGCGATGACGTATCTTGATGAAGTGCACGGCGTTGGCCTTTACGGCGAAACTGGCGGCGGCGTCGCTGAGCGCGACGGGGTCATGCACCGGGTCGATTTCATCGAAGGCACGTTGGCCAAGGCATTCGGCACGATGGGCGGTTATGTCAGCGGTCCAGCTTCGGCCATGGACGCCATTCGTTCCACCGCCTCGGGATTTATTTTCACTACATCGCTCGCGCCCTCGATTGCCGCAGCGGCGCTGGAGAGCGTGCGCCTGGTGAAGGCCTGTCCGCACATGCGCTCGCGCTTGGCTGAGCGCGCGGAGCGTCTGAAGGCGATGTTGCGCGAAGCGGGGCTTCCGGTGATGGCGGAATCGACGACGCATATCGTCCCGGTGCAAGTGGGCGATGCGGCTTTGTGCAAACGCCTCTCCGACGCGTTGCTCTACGAGCACGGCATTTACGTGCAGCCGATCAATTATCCCACCGTGCCGCGCGGAACCGAGAGATTGCGCATTACGCCCTCACCGTTCCACGACGACGCGCTGATGGATCACTTGGTGGCCGCCCTTAGCGCTGTGTGGGCCAAGCATGTCCTCGGGCGCGCCGCGTGAACGGGGACGGCGAGGCGGATGGCGAAGTCATCTTTGAAATCACCCGCATCGGCGACGCCCAACGTGTGGCTGCAATTCATGTCGCCACCGGTGTCGAGGTTGTGATCCAGGCGCCCGCCAATGCGGCGCTGGTGGACGTGCGCACGCTTGTCTTGCGTAAGCTGCAGCGTGCATTGGCGGACAAGCCAGCGGCGCTTGCGCCAGAACGACCCGGAAAACTGGTCTGAGGGTTTTGCGCGGACGGGTCCGAGCCCCTATGTTCCGCCTGAGATTCTAGGACGAGGCCGGAATGACCCAAGCAGCCGGACGCGCGGCAGGCGAGCACGACCGTTTTTTTGAAGCGCCCCTAGGGCGCGCTGATCCCGACGTGCACGAAGCAGTGATCGCCGAGCTTCGTCGCCAACAACGCCAGATCGAATTGATTGCGTCAGAAAATATCGTGTCCCGCGCCGTGCTGGAGGCGCAGGGTTCGGTGCTGACCAACAAATACGCCGAGGGCTATCCAGGGCGGCGCTATTATGGCGGCTGCGAACACGTCGACGAAGTTGAGCGGCTGGCGATCGAGCGCGCCAAGCTTTTGTTCAACTGCACGTTTGCCAACGTGCAGCCGCACTCTGGCGCGAACGCCAACCAAGCTGTGTTTTTTGCACTGTTGCAACCCGGCGATAAATTTCTCGGCATGGACCTCGCTTGCGGCGGCCATCTCACCCACGGCTCGCCCGTCAACATTTCCGGCAAATGGTTCAAGCCGGTCGCGTATGGCGTCAGGGAAGACGACCATTTGATCGATTATGACAACGTGGCGGAGATTGCCCACCGTGAACGCCCAAAGCTGATCCTGGCGGGCGCCTCGGCCTATTCACGGCAGATTGATTTCGCGCGCTTCCGGCAAATCGCTGACGAAGTCGGCGCGGTGCTGATGGTGGACATGGCCCATTATGCGGGGCTCATCGCAGGGGGGGCCTACCCCTCTCCCCTGCCGCATGCGCATGTGGTGACCACGACGACCCACAAGACTTTGCGCGGGCCGCGCGGAGGCATGATCCTCTCCAACGACGAAGAGATCGGCAAGAAGATCAATTCTGCGATCTTCCCTGGCCTGCAGGGTGGGCCGCTCATGCACGTGATCGCCGCCAAGGCGGTGTCGTTCAAGGAAGCGCTGGCGCCGGAGTTCAAGCTCTACGCCAAGCGGGTCGTGGAGAACGCCAAAGTCCTGGCTGACCGCTTGATTGAAAACGGGCTTGCCGTCGTATCTGGCGGCACAGATAGCCATTTGATGCTGGTGGACCTCCGACCCAAGCGGGTCACTGGCAAGGCGGCCGAACAAGCCCTCGAACGGGGACTCATCACCTGCAATAAGAACGGCATCCCCTTCGATCCAGAAAAGCCGATGGTGACGTCCGGCATTCGCCTTGGCTCACCTGCCTGCACCACACGCGGCTTCGGCCCGGCTGAATTCCGTCAGGTGGCTGACCTTATTTGCGAACTGCTGGACGGGCTGTCGGGGTCGAACGGCGACAATTCCGTGACGGAAGCTGCAATCGCCGCGAAAGTTGAGGCGCTGACGGGGCGCTTTCCGATCTATTCTTAAGCCGGCGCGGCGCTGATTCGGCGCCGGTCCGGAGTTCCGCAGGATGCGCTGCCCGTTTTGCCAGAACGAAGACACCCAAGTGAAAGACAGCCGTCCCACCGAGGACTGCGCTGCTATTCGCCGCCGCCGCCAGTGCGACAAGTGCGGCTCGCGTTTCACGACTTTTGAGCGCGTTCAATTGCGCGACCTCACGGTGTTGAAGCGCTCCGGCAGGCGCGCGCCGTTCGATCGTGACAAGCTTGCCCGTTCGCTCATGATCGCGCTGCGCAAACGCCCGATCGAGCAAGACCAGATCGAGCAGATGATTTCCGGCATCGTCCGCAAACTTGAAAGCCAGGGCGAGAGCGAAGTGCCATCAGGAACCATTGGCGAGATGGTGATGGAGGCGCTCAACCACCTCGATCCGGTGGCTTATGTGCGGTACGCCTCGGTTTACCGGGACTTCCGCGAAGCCTCCGACTTTGCAGATTTCATCGAGGAAGCGGGAAAAACCAAGCGGGGCGCTAAGAGTTCGGACTAAACTCCGCGTATGAGCCGCCCGCACGTCACCCTAAAACTCGCCACCAGCCTCGACGGGCGGATCGCGACTGCGTCGGGCGAAAGCCGCTGGATTACCGGTGAAGCGGCGCGCGCTGAAGTGCAGCGGCTGCGCGCTGGCGTTGACGCTGTGATGATTGGCGCCGGAACCGCGCGGGCTGATGATCCGTCGCTGCTGGCCCGCACTGACCCGCCGCCCGCGCGCCAACCCGTTCGCGTCGTGGTCTGCGCCGGCCTTGACCTTTCCCCCGCTGGGAGATTGTTCGCCGAGCTTGAGCGCTCACCGCTGCTAATCTTCGGCGTCGTGGCCAGCGATCCCGCGCGGATGGGCTCGTTGGAGGCTGCGGGCGCGCTGGTGCAATTGGTCGGTGCTGCGCCTGCGGGCGGGGTTAGCCTTTCGACGGTCTTGGAGCTTCTGAGCGCCGCCGGAATTGGACGGGTGTTAGTGGAAGGTGGCGGCGCGCTTGCGGCTTCGCTTGTTGGGGAAGGCCTCGTCGACCAAGTGGAATGGTTTCGTGCGCCGATCATGCTCGGCGCGGAAGGCAAGGCCGCGATTGGCCCGTTGAACTTGGCGCGGCTGGACGGCGCGCCGCGCTGGCGGCGGGTTGCTTTGCGTGAGCTTGGGCCCGATCTTTGGGAAAGCTACGAGCGGACCTGAAATCATGTTCACCGGCATTGTCACAGCTTTGGGGGAGGTGAAGGCGGTCGAGCGCCAGCCTGGGCTGATGCGCGTCATCATCGAAAGCGTCTACGAGGCTGCTGGCGTCGCACTCGGCGCCAGCATCGCCCACGATGGATGCTGCCTTACGGTGGTGGAAGCGGCGTCACGGACGGGCGGCGGCATGCGCCACGTCGTTGAGATTGCCGCCGAGAGCCTGGCGCTGACAACGCTCGGCGCGCTTCGGGTTGGCGATCAGGTGAATCTCGAGCGCTCGCTTCGCGTGGGTGACGAATTGGGCGGGCATATCGTGCAGGGTCACGTGGACGGGCTGGGCGAGGTGGTGTCGGTTGTTGAGGATGGCGCGGGCTGGCGTGTGCGCGTGAGGCCGCCTCAAACCGTCGCGCCGCTCATTGCGTCAAAGGGCGCTGTTGCGCTGGCCGGCGTTTCGCTGACCGTGAATGAAGTGGACGATGGAGGCTTTGGCGTTCTCATTATTCCGCACACTTGGAGCGTTACGACTTTGTCGCGGTTGCGCGCAGGCGGTAAGGTGAACTTGGAGGCCGACATGATGGCGCGTTATGCGGCGCGGCTCATTGAAGCGTGGAGAAACGCCTGATGGCGGCGAAATTGTCCCCAGTTGATGAGTTCAAGCGCGCCATCTCGCCAATTGCCGAGATCATCGAGGAGGCGCGCGAGGGGCGCATGTTCATCCTGGTCGACGCGGAGGACCGCGAGAACGAGGGCGATCTTGTCATCCCGGCGCAATTTGCAACGCCTGCGGCGGTCAATTTCATGGCCAAACACGGGCGCGGGTTGATTTGTCTGGCGCTGACGCCAGAACGCACGCGCGCGCTCGGGCTTGCGCCTATGACGCCGCGCAACCAGACGCGCATGGGCACCGCGTTTACGGTGTCGATTGAAGCGCGGGAAGGCGTGTCGACCGGCATTTCAGTCCATGACCGTGCTCACACGATCGCCGTGGCGATCGATGCCGGAAAGAGCGAGAGCGACATCGTCTCGCCGGGGCATGTGTTTCCATTGATGGCGCGTGAGGGCGGCGTGCTCGTGCGCGCTGGTCATACCGAAGCCAGCGTCGATATCGCTCGCCAAGCCGGCCTCAACCCTTCGGCAGTGATCTGCGAGATCATGAATGATGATGGGGGCATGGCGCGTTTGCCGGAACTTGTCGCGTTCGCGCAATTTCACAATCTAAAAATCGGAGCGATCGAGGAATTGATCGCCTATCGGCGTCAGAATGACCGCTACATTGAGCGACTGCAGCAGAGCGCTTTCAAAACGCGCAGCGGCAAGGGATTTCGGCTCGTGGTTTTTCGCAATCGCTTGGATGGTATCGAGCACGCAGCTTTGGTGAAGGGCGAGGTCCACTCCGACAAACCCACTCTGGTGCGCGTGCACCGGGTCGACTTTGCCGCCGACGTCATCGGCGGCATGGGCGCGCGCGCGGGGCTCATCGACAAGGCGCTTGAAGCAATCGAGCGCGAGGGCGCAGGCGTGCTGGTGTTGCTCCGCGATCTGGCGCCGGATGCGCTTTCGCGCCGGCTCATCGGGGAGGCCGACACGTACGGCGAAGACGCGCAGCGTGTGGTGGGGATTGGGTCGCAAATTCTGCGTGAACTTGGCGTGGGGCGTATGGTCGTCTTGGCGAATGCGCCGCAAAAGCTGGTTGGGCTTGAGGGCTACGGGCTCTCCATCGACGGCTGGCGCGGATTTAACCCGTGAAAGACGCAGAGAAATCAGAGCTTATCAGGCTTCCCGGCGCGCGTTTGCTGGTGGTGCTTGCGCCCTACTATCGCGGCGTCGCCGATCTGCTGCTGCGCGGGGCGCAAGCGGCGAGCGAGGCGGCGGATGCGCGGTTAGAGCACATCACCGTGCCGGGTGCGTTTGAAACCCCAGCTGCGATTTGGCACGCGGCGCGCACCAACACCTATGACGGTTTCGTAGCGCTTGGCTGCGTCGTGCGCGGCGAAACCAGCCACTATGATTATGTTTGCGGTGAAAGTGCGCGCGGGCTGATGGACCTTTCCATCCGCGACGGCCTGGCCATTGGCTATGGCGTCTTGACCGTAAACACGCTCGCGCAGGCCGAAGAACGCGCGGACCCTGCGCGCGGCGACAAAGGCGGCGAAGCAACACGCGCGGCGCTCGCCATGATTGCGCTGAAGCGGCGTTTCGCGGAGGCCGAGCGATGACGCCTAGCGAAGTTACGGCGCGGCGGGCCGCGCGGCTGGGCGCGGTGCAGGCGCTCTATCAGATGGAGTTTGGCGGCGCCTCGACCGCCGATGTCATCGCCGATTTTGACGCCGGAAAGCTGCCGCGCGAGACCGAGGCGACTTATGGCGGTGTCGAAGGCGATATGGGACTGTTCAAGGTGCTGGTCGAAAGCGCGGTGGGTCGGCAGGCGACCCTTGACCGCGCCATAGCACGCCATCTTGGGAAGGGCTGGCGGCTTGAGCGCCTCGATGCGGTCGCACGGGCTATCCTGCGCGCTGGCGTGGCTGAACTCGAACAGCGTCTCGACATTCCAGTTGCAGTGGTGATCGATGAGTATGTCGAGATCGCCAAATCGTTTTTTGACGGGCCGGAACCTGGGTTCATAAACGCCACGCTCGATGCCTGCGCGCGCGATCTGCGGCCCGTGGCGCCATGAATGTAGCGCTCATGCCAGCCGACGAATTCGACATCATCCGCTCACTGTTTGCGCCGCTCGCAACAAGCGCAGCTGCGCGCGGATTGATCGATGATGTGGCGGTGTTGGAAACGAGCGGTCGCCTGTTGGTGACAACCGATGCTATCGTCGAGGGCGTGCATTTTCTCCCCGATGATCCCATCGATACGGTAGCCAAAAAGGCGTTGCGCGTGAATTTGTCCGACCTCGCCGCCAAAGGCGCGAGGCCCATCGGGGCGTTGCTGACCTTGATCTGGCCCTGCCATCGTCCGGCCGCGCAAATCGCTGACTTTGCACGCGGCTTGGGCGAGGATCTCGGCGCCTACGGTGTCGCATTGCTTGGCGGCGACACCACTTCAACACCAGGCCCGCTGACGGTTTCGATAACGGCGTTTGGCGCGCCGCTGGGCGCTCGTATTCCCTCGCGCGCCGACGCGCGGGCCGGGCAGGATGTGTGGCTTACCGGCGCAATTGGCGACGCTTTCTTGGGGCTGAGCGTATTGCGCGCTGGTGTTGCCGAGGCCGCCGCAGCGCCACTGGCGGCGCGCTATCGTTTGCCGAACCCACGCGTGGATTTCGCGCCCATCATCGCTGCCCACGCCGGCGGATCGATGGATGTGTCCGACGGCCTCATCTTGGACGCGCGCAAGCTCGCGGCTGCGTCTGGCGTGTATGTTCGGATCGTGGCCTCGAAAGTGCCGATCTCGGCCGCGGCGCGAGCCTGGATTGAGCGCACGGGCGTGGACGAGGCGTCCCTCTTCAGCGGCGGCGACGACTACGAAATCTTGTTCACGGCCGACCCTAGTGTCCGAGAGGTGCTGGCGGGCGCCGGGGCCAGTTGTATTGGCTACGCGCGCGCTGGCGGCGGGGTTGAACTCATTGGCGCTGATGGCCAGGCGATGCAGATTGCCCGCCCCGGGCACGCTCACGCCTTGGGGCGTTAAGGTGTCAGTAAGGCTTAGCGCCGACCCTCCCCTCCAAAGGAGTGGCTCATGAAACGCGCAGTCGCCATGGCGCTCATTGCGTCGACGCTGTTGGCAGGGCTTGCGAACGCTTCAGGTCCGCCCGCCAAGGCCAAAACCGAGGAAGGCGGCGGCGAGCAGATGTCCGCGCGCTCCATGGACGCGCCGTATCTGGCGGTCCCGGTGGTGCGCGACGGGCAGCTTATGAACTACCTCTTCGTGTCGATTCGCATCGAGATCGCGCCCGGCGTCGATCTTTGGCAGACACGCGAACGGGCGCACTTCTTACGCGACGCTTTGGTGAGGGCCGGGCATTTGCATGATCTGACTGACCCCGAAGATATCAACGCCCTGAACGAGACACGGGCCCTTGAGGTCTATCGCGCCACGGCTATTGGGGCCTTGGGCGAGCGCGCTGTGGCGGGGTTAGCGATTGTCGCTTCCTATTCGAGTCGTGGCTCGGGGCTCTGAAGTTTCACGCTTAGGGCCTCAGTGTCCATTGCGTATGCGAGCGGCTTTTGGCAGTAACGCGCCGAACCGGGGGCGCCGTCGCTGACAGATCGTCGGCAGCGAGACACCCTGTCATTTCCAACCCCCGACGCCCCAGGGCGTAGAGGACAGCACAATGAGCAACGAAATTATTCTCTGGCTGGTCGTGGCGAGCGGCTTGTTTGCAGCCGGCTATAGCTGGCTGGAATCCCAGGCCATCAACAAAGCCAGCGCCGGCACCGATCGCATGAAGGAGATCGCAGCGGCGATCCAAGAGGGCGCGCGCGCTTATCTGAACCGCCAGTACCGGGCCATCGCCATCGTCGGTCTCGGCGTTTTCATAGTTCTGGGGCTGGCGTTCTGGCCGGTTTGGCAGATTCCCGTTGGGTTCTTGATTGGCGCTGTGCTTTCAGGCGCGGCGGGCTTTTTTGGCATGAATGTCTCGGTGCAAGCCAACGTCCGCACCGCCGAGGCGGCGCGGCATAGCTTGGCCGGCGGGCTCAGGATGGCGTTCAAGGCCGGCACGATCACGGGCATGCTTGTGGCGGGCGGCGCGTTGTTTGGCGTGGCGTTTTACTACCTTGTCTTGACCCAATGGATGGGGCTCGATCCGACAGATCGCACCGTCGTTGATAGTCTTATCGGCCTTGGTTTTGGCGCTTCGCTGATTTCCATCTTCGCCCGTTTGGGCGGCGGCATCTTCACCAAAGGTGCGGACGTCGGCGGCGACATGGTTGGCAAAGTGGAAGCGGGCATCCCGGAAGATGATCCACGCAATCCAGCCACTATCGCCGACAATGTCGGTGACAATGTCGGCGATTGCGCCGGCATGGCGGCCGATTTGTTCGAGACTTACGCTGTGTCGACAGTCGCGACCATGGTGTTGGGTTCGATCCTGTTTCGCGAAGCGGCAGAAGTATCAAGCATCATGATGCTGCCGCTGGCGATTGGCGGCGTGGCGATTCCGATGTCCATTATCGGAACGTTGTTTGTGCGTCTTGGGCCGTCCAACAACATTATGGGCGCCCTCTACAAGGGTTTGGTCGCGGCGGGATTACTTTCGGCGGCAGGCGTCGCCTTCGTGATCTGGGGTTTGAACAATGGCGGACTGGGACCAATCGCGCCGAGCCTTGGGCCAACTTCGCCGCTCGCCGGCGTCACGGGCGCGGACCTCATTTTCTGCGGCCTGGTTGGCTTGCTTGTGACCGGCGCTATCGTTTGGATCACTGAATACTATACCGGCACAGGCTTTCGCCCGGTGAAGAGCGTGGCCAAGGCGTCCATGAGCGGCCACGGCACCAACGTTATCCAGGGCCTAGCGGTGTCGATGGAATCCACCGCGTTGCCGGCGCTCGCCATCGTTGCGGGCATCATAGCCTGCAACGCGCTCGCTGGGTTGTTCGGCATCGCCATCGCGGTGACGACCATGCTCTCGGTGGCGGGCATCATCGTCGCGCTCGATGCGTTCGGCCCCGTGACCGACAACGCCGGCGGCATCGCTGAAATGGCCGATTTGCCCAAGGAAGTGCGCGTCACCACCGACGCGCTGGACGCCGTCGGCAACACCACCAAAGCGGTGACCAAAGGCTACGCGATCGGCTCGGCGGGTTTAGGCGCGCTGGTTTTGTTCGCGGCGTATTTCGAGGACATCAAATACTACGCTGCCCATCCCACTGAATTCCGCTTCTTTGAAAACATCGCGCCGGACTTTGCGCTGAGCAATCCGTATGTGATTGTCGGCCTCTTCATCGGCGGCCTTTTGCCTTATCTTTTCGGTGGCTGGTCGATGACTGCGGTGGGGCGCGCAGCGGAGGCGGTTGTCGCCGAAGTTCGCCGCCAGTTTCGCGAAATTCCTGGCATCATGGAGCGGACAGCGAAGCCCGATTACGGCAAAGCGGTCGACATCCTGACGCAAGCTGCGATCAAGGAAATGATCGTGCCGTCCATGTTGCCGGTGCTGGCGCCAATTGTGCTGTTCTTCGTGATCTGGGCGATCGCGGGGCCGGCTCAAGGACTGGCTTCGCTCGGCGCGCTGTTGGTCGGTGTGATTGTGACCGGACTTTTCGTGGCGATCTCCATGACCTCAGGCGGCGGCGCTTGGGATAACGCAAAGAAGCTCATCGAAGAGGGCCATTACGGCGGCAAAGGCTCTGACGCGCACAAGGCGGCGGTTACCGGCGACACCGTTGGCGATCCCTACAAGGACACCTCCGGCCCAGCGGTGAACCCGATGATCAAGATCACCAACATCGTCGCCTTGCTGCTGCTGGCGATGTTGGCGCACTGGAACGGCTAAGCGAATACAGCGTAGCAATGAAAACGCCCCGGCATCGCTGCCGGGGCGTTTTTGTTCCGCGATGAGTGCACGCGCTTAGCGCCGCGGCGCTTCTTCCTCTGGCCGGATTGGCGGTGTGCGACCGACGTTGCCGAGCAATTGTTCGAGCACGCCAAGCTCGCGCCCGCGCGTTGGCGTCTCTTCGTCGTTGTAGGACACGATGTGGCCGCGCTCGAGGCCGAATTTTTCGACCGCTGCAACCGTTTCTCCGTCAAAGCGCACAACCATGACGCGCCGCTCGGTGATGCGTGGCGTATAGAACGCGACCCGCTCTTGCACCGCACTCACGTAATACCAAGCTGTCTGGTCGAACACCGCAGTCGTGGACGGGCTGCCAAAGCGTTGCACCACAGTTTCGCGCGTATCCACGCCGACCTGGGGGTCAGGGATTTCGGCGTTGTTGCGGTCAGCCCGAAAGCCATTGTAGCTCTGCACTGGCGCGCACGCCGCGCTGGCGGCCGCAAGCGCCAGAGCCGCCGCCGAAAGTCGCAAGAAACCGCGATTCATATGTCACCTCGCGCGTGCATCGCCCGGAAAAAGAGGCCACACGGGTAAGGCGGACCGCCCAGCCGGGCAAGAGGGGAACACAGGGCTAAGCATGGGGAATGGTCTGTTTTCACGCCCTCGCGCCCAACAGGACGGCGAACGCCTGCTTCAGACGGTCATTGAAGTGAGCCGGTCGCCGGTTTTTTTTGGTGAAGCGCGGGTCCCCGATACGCTGGAGGGGCGATTTGAGCTGATGACGCTCAATGCGGTTCTGGCGTTGATTCGGCTGCGTGGCGCTCCCGGGGTTGAGCCGTTGGCGCAGGCCTTCACCGACCAATTGTTTCGCCACTTCGACGCCGGCCTTCGTGAGGCAGGAATCGGGGATCTGACCGTACCTAAGCGGATGCGGCAGTTGGCCGGCTCTTTTTACGCACGGCTGAGCGCCTATTCTGGGGCGATCGACAGGCAAGACCAACTTGGGCTTGAGCCGGCTCTCTCGCTTCACATCCTCGGTTCGCACGGCGCGCACTTTGCCGCGCCGCTCGCGCGTTATGTGACTGATATCGCAGTTTGGCATGCGTCGATCTCGGTGGCGGCCCTGCTTACGCCCGTAGGCTGGCCGGCCCGGCCCGGCTGACGGTTTGGCAATTGGGGACGTGGGTACTATGGTCGGCGCCCGACGGTCGGCGGACCGCGCCACTTGGGCGATCAGGAAAAATCGAGCCGATGGTCGACAGCCTCGTTCTTTCTATCGACGGAATGGGCGGGGACGCCGCGCCCGATATCGTCGTTGAGGGCGTCGAGATTTCAGCGCGCAACCGGTCGAATGCCCGCTACCTCCTGCACGGCGATGCGGAGCGTTTGACCGCGCTGCTGGATCGCCATCCCCACGCCAAGGCCGCTTCACAGGTCGTGCCTGCGGAAAAGGCGATCGGCATGGACATGAAGGCCAGCCAGGCGATGCGCCAGGGCAAGGGTTCAAGCCTCTGGAACGCCGTGGCCGCCGTCGAGAACAATGAGGCGCATGCGGTCGTCTCGGCGGGCAATACCGGCGCCTATATGGCGATCGCGATGTTTCGCTTGCGGACCATGGCGGGCGTTCACCGACCGGCATTGGCGGCGCGGTGGCCAACGGTGCGCGGGGGCTATGTCGTGATGCTCGACGTCGGCGCCAACGTGCTGGCGGACGGGCAACAATTGGTTGAATTCGCGATCATGGGTGAAGCTTTTCAGCGCGCCGTTTCGGGCAAGGAGCGCCCAACCGTGGCGCTGCTCAATGTAGGCGCGGAAGAACAGAAAGGACACGAGGAGATTCGCGCCGCTGCCCAGCTCATTCGCGACGCAGGTGTCGATCTCGATTTTCAGGGCTTTGTCGAGGGCGATGATATTTCCAAAGGCACAGTTGATGTGGTCGTGACCGACGGTTTTACCGGCAATATCGCGATAAAAACTGGCGAGGGCACGGCGCGGCTGGCCGGCCACTTTATCCGCGAAGCGCTGACCAGTTCGCTGCTCGCGAAACTCGGCGCGTTGATCGCGTATCCCGCGCTCGCCAAATTACGCAAACGAATGGACCCCGGCACCTTCAACGGCGCTTTGTTCTTGGGCCTGAATGGCCTGGTGGTGAAGAGCCATGGCGGCGCCAACGGCCCGGGTTTCGCCGCCGCGATTGAGGTCGCCGCCAAAATGGCGTCCAGCCACTACCGCGAAGAGATCGCGCGCAACCTGGAGCGCTTGGCGCGCGCCACGGAGAACGCTAGCGCACAGAGCGCGGGCTGATGGATAAGCGTAGCGTGCTGCTTGGCGTGGGCTCCTATTTGCCGGAGCGCATTCTCACCAATCGCGAGTTGGCCCTCCAGGTCGACACCAGCGACGATTGGATCGTCGAGCGCACTGGCATCCGGCAACGCCATATCGCTGCCGATGGCGAAAAAACTTCCGATCTTGCAATCGCCGCCGCCGTGAAGGCGCTCGAAAACGCTGACCGTGCGGCCAGGGACATCGATCTCATCATTGTCGCCACCGCCACACCCGATCTCACCTTCCCCGCCACTGCCGCGCGCGTACAGGCAGCCCTCGGCGTGCATGCGGGCGCAGCGTTCGACCTGCAGGCGGTGTGTTCGGGGTTTGTGTTTGCGCTTGCCACTGCGGATAATTTCCTTGCCCGCGGGCAGGCCAAGACAGCTTTGGTGATCGGCGCTGAAACCTTCTCGCGCATCATCGACTGGAGCGATCGCGGCACCTGCGTGCTGTTTGGCGATGGCGCTGGCGCGGTGGTGCTTGAGGCTCACGACGATGCGGGCGAGCGCGGTATTCTCTCAACTTTTTTGCGTACCGACGGGCGCTTGCACGATCTTTTGTATGTCGACGGCGGCCCCTCGGAAACCCAGACCGTGGGCAAGCTCCGCATGGTCGGCAACGCGGTGTTTCGGCATGCGGTGGAACATATTGCCGGCGCCATGGTGGAGGCCTGCGCGCGCGCGAACGTGCCGCTCAGCGCAGTCGATTGGTTCGTGCCACACCAAGCCAATCAACGCATCCTCGATGGTGTCGCGCGTAAGCTTGGTATCGATGCGGTCAAGGTGATCTCCACCGTCGCATTGCACGGCAATACCTCGGCCGCGTCTGTGCCGTTGGCCCTCGATGCGGCCATGGCTGATGGGCGCATCAAGCGGGGCGATCTCGTCTTGATGGAGGCTCTGGGCGGAGGGTTGACTTGGGGGGCGGCGCTGGTGCGACTATGAACGTTTGGCAAGATTTGACCTAAGCCCCCGAGACGCTTAGCTTTTCCTCTTCGGCGCGCCGTGAGAGCGCGCGCGGCGGAGGGGGCTCCGGTGGCAAGCAAAACGGTAACGCGCGCCGATCTGGTGGAGGCGCTGGCGCGGCGCAGTACGTTACAACGGGCGGACGCTAACCGCCTGCTGTCGCGCATGCTCGAAATCATGCAAGACGCCATGGTGGCTGGCGAAATCGTGAAGCTCTCGCGCTTCGGCAATTTCAATGTGCGCGCTAAGCGCCAACGTATCGGCCGCAACCCAAAAACCGGCGAAGAGGTGCCGATCACGCCGCGGCGCGTGGTCACGTTCCGGCCCTCGCAAATGCTGCGCGACTTCGTCGAAAAACCCGCGCGAGGGCGGGCAAAAAGCTGAGGCCGTCAAAAACTTGGTCGGAGCGAGAGGATTTGAACCTCCGACCCCCTGTCCCCCAGACAGGTGCGCTAACCGGGCTGCGCCACGCTCCGAACCTTGCGCGCCTTGCCGACGCGCGGGGAGCGACCTCTTAGCCTCCAACGCGCGCGCCGGCAATGCGTCACGCCCCGGCGTTCATCCAAGCAAACAATCCCTTTAAAGGCGCGACCCAGACGACCCCTGCAATCGCGTAATACACAAGCTCGCCCCATCCGGGCAACACCGGCGCCAGCGCGGCGCCTAAGGTCGCCGCCCCGGCTGCATAGAGCGCAAGATACGCCAACAGCACCGAGCACCCCAGCGCCTTGCGTGCGCGTGCGTCCATGATCCATTCCTCAGCGCGGCGGTGCGCCACGTTCTCGGCGCGCCGCATGGGTTCTATGGGAGCGGCGATGAAATCTGCAAGCACGCGCCCCACCGCCGCCGCTCCGCGCGATGTTTGGCTCGGCGCTTGGCTGTTGCTGATCTGTGTTTTAGTGCTGGCGATGATTTTGGTCGGTGGCGCCACGCGGCTCACCGATAGTGGGCTTTCGATTACGGAATGGGATCTGGGCAAGGGGCTCGCCCCGCCGCTCACCGCCGAACGCTGGGCAGAGGAATTTTCGCTCTACCAGGCTACCACCGAGTATCAGCTGCAAAATCGCGGCATGAGCCTTGTCGACTTTCAAACCATCTATTGGTGGGAGTGGGGCCATCGTTTTCTGGGCAAGATGATTGGCGTCGTGTTCGCGCTGCCGGCGCTATTCTTTCTAATCGCCGACCGGTTGCGAGGGCGCCTGGGCGTTACGGCGCTGCTGTTTTTGCTGGGCGCCCTACAGGGCGCCATCGGCTGGTGGATGGTGACCAGCGGCTTGTTTGATCGCCTCGATGTGAGCCCGGTTCGCTTGGCGATTCATCTTGGAATGGCGCTGATTATTCTGGCGCTCGGCTTGTGGGTTGCGCTGGACGCGTTGGGTTTGCCGCACACGCACTCAAAACTTGGCGCGCCGCGTTGGACGCCGTTCGCGCTGATGGCGCTCATTTTCGGACAAGCCATGCTCGGCGCGCTGCTCGCCGGCGCCAACGGCGGGCCAGCCTATTCGGACTGGCCCAAGATCGGGGGGGACTGGGTTCCGCCCAGCGCGTTTGGGCTCGAACCGGTTTGGCGTAACTTCACCGAGGACCACGCGACCCAGCACCTGCTGCATCGCTCGTTGGGTTATTTGGTTGCGCTGTCAGCGGTAGTGCTGGGGTTAGCTGCGGCGTTACGCGGGCAGGGTGGCGCGCGCAGGGCAGCGCTTGCCGTGGGGGGACTTGCACTGGTGCAGGTGGCCCTTGGGGTGCTGACGGTTATCTCGGCTTCCCCGCCATTGACCAGTCTTGCGCATCAAACCGGCGCCGTCCTGCTTTGGGTGGGCGCGCTGATGTTCGCTCGCATCACCTGGAGGTAGCATCATACCGTCACGGTAAGTAATTGAATTTACGAAGAACAACAGTAAGGCTTGACGCCGACTCGCGCCTCCACTAAACGCCCGCCTTCATTTCCACAGGACTTTTGCAAATGCGCACGCTTATGACGCGCTCGGCCAAGGCTTCGGAAATCACCCACGGCTGGATCGTGGTGGATGCCGAGGGTGTTGTGGTCGGTCGTCTCGCCTCGTTCATCGCTCGCCGCCTACGCGGCAAGCACCGCCCAGACTTCACCCCGCACGTTGATACTGGCGACCATGTCGTCATCGTCAATGCGGAGAAAGTGGCGCTCACCGGCAAGAAGCTCACCGATAAGATTTACTATCGCCACACTGGCTATCCTGGCGGCATCAAAGAGCGTGTCGCGGGCAAGGTGCTCGTCGGCAAACATCCCGAGCGCGTGCTGGAGAAGGCGATCGAGCGGATGATGCCGAAGGAGAGCCCACTCGCGCGTGGTCAGCTCGCCAAGCTGCGGGTCTATGCCGGCCCCGATCATCCCCATGCAGCGCAAAACCCAGTGCCGCTCGATTTCAAATCACAGAACCGCAAGAATTCGAGGGTCGGATGAGCGACATTAGCCAAGGTCTTGAATCGCTCGGTGAGATCACCGGCGCGCCGCGCATAGAGCAGAACGTCGCGGTGTTGCATGAGCGCAAGGTCGACAAGCTCGGGCGTTCGTACGCCACCGGCAAGCGCAAGAACGCCATTGCTCGCATCTGGGTGAAGCCTGGCAAAGGCAAGATCACCATCAACGGCAAGCCGTCAGATGCGTATTTCGCGCGTCCGGTGCTGCGCATGATGATCAACCAGCCCTTCAAGGTCACCAACCGCGAAGGCGAGTTTGACGTGTTCTGCACGGTGCTGGGTTCGGGCCTTTCCGGCCAGGCCGGCGCGGTGCGTCACGGCATTTCCAAAGCGCTTTCCGATTACGAACCTGCCTTGCGTCCCACGCTGAAGCACGCCGGTTTCCTCACCCGTGACAGCCGCGTGGTCGAGCGCAAGAAATACGGCAAAAAGAAAGCCCGCAGAAGCTTCCAGTTCTCGAAGCGCTAAAAAGCACTTCAAATTTGGATCAGACGGGCGCTTTCCTTCGGGAAGCGCCCGTTTTGTTTTTGGAGTCCCATGTTTTCTGGCGTCATCCATCTTGCGCTCCCGAGTCTAGTCGTCGTGTTTACGGTTAGGATGCTGTGGCTGGCGCTCAATACTAGAGAAATCCGCGCGATTAGAGAGGGGTACACAATCAGGAGGAGCAAGCATCCGGTCCTTTTTTGGTACTCAGTTCTGGTTGGGATAGCCGTGCCGGCAGTTGGAGCGAGGCTCATCGTTGAGACTGCAAAATCGTACTTCTGGGATGTTTGGTAATGGTTGCGAAAGTCTTCATTGACGGCGAAGCCGGCACGACAGGCCTGCAAATCCGCGAGCGGCTGGAAGGCCGGCGCGACATCTCACTGGTCTCCATCGTTGCGGAAAGACGTAAGGACGTAGACGAGCGGAAAAGGCTGCTGAACAGCGCCGACGCAGTGATCCTGTGCTTGCCGGATGAGGCCGCGCGCGAGGCGGCGGCTTTGATCGAGAACCCGGACGTCAAGGTGATCGACGCCTCGACCGCGCACCGTGTCGCGCCAGGTTGGGTTTACGGTTTTCCGGAGATGGCAAAAGGCCAGCGCGCAGCGATCACAGCAACCAAGCGGGTTTCCAATCCAGGTTGCTATCCCACCGGCTTCATCTCGCTCGTGCGCCCTTTGGTGGAGGTGGGCCTCATTCCCCGCGATTGGCCGCTCAGCGTCAACGCGGTCTCCGGCTATTCCGGCGGCGGCAAGGCGATGATCGCCGAGTTTGAGGACGACGCTTCGCCCGCGTTCACGCCGGTCACGTTTCGCATTTACGCCATGGGCCAGCGGCACAAGCATGCGCCAGAGATGCAAACGTATGCAGGTCTCTCGCGCGCGCCAATCTTCGCGCCGAGCGTGGGGCGCTTTTACAAGGGCATGCTGGTTGAAGTCCCGCTGCCGCTGTCGGCGCTGCTGGCGCGGCCCAAGCTTGCCGACGTGCACGCCGCGCTCGACCGCGCCTACGAGGGCGAACGCTTTGTTGAGGTGGCGTCGCTCGCGGAGGCTGTGGCGTTGAAAACGCTCGATCCCGAAGGCTGCAACGGCACGAATAACCTAAAACTGTTTGTCTTTGGCCATGACGAAGAGGCGCGGCTGGTTGCGCTGCTCGACAATCTCGGCAAGGGCGCGAGCGGGGCGGCGGTGCAGAATCTGAATTTGATGCTGGGGCTGGACGAAGCCGAAGGGCTATAGGCGGCGCAGAATTACGCCATTGCCGATCGCACCTTCACATATTCACCCGGCGCGTCGCAGAGCGGCTGCAGCTTTCCATCACCCGGGGTGCGAGCGGGAACTTCTGGCCCGCTGCGTTCGCGCAGCCAAGCATCCCAATAGGGCCACCAGGAACCCGGATGTTCATGCGCGAAGGCGAACCAGTCCTCGATTGCGCCTTTGAGGTTCTTGTTGGTCCAGTATTGGTACTTGTTCGCGTCTGGATGGTTGATGACGCCGGCGATGTGACCCGACCCTGCGACCAGAAATTCCACCGGCCCGCTGAATGAAAGCGCGCTGCGAAACACGCTGGCGGCGGGGGCGATGTGATCTTCCTTGGACGATTGCATGAACATCGGAATGGTCACGTCCTTCAAGGACAGTTTCTGGCCCATGAGCGTAAGCTTGCCCTCGCTGAGCGCATTGTCGCGATAGAAATTGCGCAAATAATACAGGTGCAGCGCCTTTGGCATGCGCGTCTGATCGGCGTTCCAATAGAGCAAATCGAACGGCGGAGGCTCTTTGCCTATGTAGTAATTATCGACCACGTAGTTCCAGATCAAATCGTTCGAACGCAGCGAGTTGAACGTGTCGGCCATGGTTTGCGCATCGAGCACGCCGCCGTGCTGGTCCATCTTTGCTTCGAGGAACTTGATGCCGGCGTCGTCGGAAAACACCAGCAAATCGCCGGCGCATTTGAAATCGGCTTGGGAGGCGAAGAAGGTCGCGCTCTGAATGCGCTGATCGCCCGCCTTGGCCATGTGCGCGAGCGTTGCCGAAAGCAGCGTGCCGCCGACGCAATACCCGACAGTGTTCAGGCGTTCGACATTGGCGGCGTCGCATACGGCCCCGACCGCAGCGTAGACGCCTTCGCGCATGTAATCTTCGAAATCAACCTCCGCCATGCCCTCATCGGGGTTGACCCACGAAACCAGGAATACGGAATAGCCCTTGTCGGTGAGCCATTTGATCATCGAGTTCTTCGGCTGCAGGTCGAGAATGTAGAATTTGTTGATCCACGGCGGAAAGACAAGTAGCGGGACTTCGTGCACCTTCTCAGTGTTCGGAGCGTACTGGATTAGTTCGAACACGCGGTTGCGGAACACCACTTTGCCGGGCGTGGTCGCGACATTCTCGCCGACCTTATAGGCGGCGAGATCAGTTTGAGAGATCGCCAGCATGCCCTGGCCCCGCTTGAGGTCGGCGGCCATGTTCTCCACGCCCTTGAGCAGACTTTTTCCCCCAGTGGAAAACAGCGCTCGCAGCGCCGCCGGGTTGGTCATCAAGAAATTGGACGGCGAGGCGGCGTCCACCGCTTGCTTGATGAAGAAGGCCGCCTTGCGCTTGGTGTGCTCGTCGACGCCGTCAGCCTTCTCCACCAGATCGGTGATGAAGTCAGATGTTGCGAGATAGGATTCGCGCAGCATCGAGAAAGCGGGGTTGGAACGCCATTCTGGATCACGGAAACGCTTGTCGCGTGACGGCGTCTGATCAGCGTGCTGGCCCGTCAACATGTAGGCGGCATGGCGCTCCCAAATGTCGGCGTAGCGCTTCCACAGATCAGCGTGGGCGTCGCGCAGGGTTTCCGGCTGCCGCGCCAAACTCGACCAAACGTCGTTGAGCGCACCCTGCATGCCAAGCGGATCGGGCTGCCAGTTCACCGGGGCCTTTGACTGCTCGATGAAAGCTGTGGAGAACACCTGGTTCGCGCGCGTCATCGCCTGAGTGAGATTGGCCGACAGCGCCGAGAGGCTTTCCGCAGTTTGCTCCATAATCAGATCGTTGAGCGGGATGGGCGTCTCGGCGATCGGCTCTTGCGCTGGGGGCGGGGCGGCGGCAGGGGTTTGTGGCTCTGCGCTGGCTTTTGCCGCCGCCTTGCGGCGCGCCCGCCTGCGGGCGGGTTTGGGGGCCGCTTCGGCCGCCTCTGTCGCAGGCGCCTTTGCGCCGCCGTCGACTTCCGTCATCGGGCACCTCCCATTGCGCGATTGTAAAGCCGCTTGCGGTAGTGGCGCAAAGGCATGCTCTGGTATAGGAGGCGTTAAGGGCCGGTTTCTAGCCCGAACCCGGGGGAAGGCAGACATGCACGGAGCGTTCCTGGCGGCAGGACTTTTCAGTGTTTTCGCTCTTGGCGGGTGCGTTGGCGCCAGCGAGGGGCAGACGCCGGCGTGGTTCGCGGCGCGCCAAACAGCCGAAGAGGAAGGCTATCCCAGCCTGCGCGACGTGCCACGCACGAGCACGGCCAATACGGATGTGGACCACTGGTCGGCCGCCGAGGCCGATCTGATGGCTGCGGGAGCGGCCCTGAAGGCGCACCCGCGCGCCCAGCAGCCCACGTCCGCCGAGCAGGACCCGGCCGCCTTTATGCAGGAAGCACGCGGCGCGCTCGAAGCCGCCCGTCTGGCCCACGAGCCGAACTGACATTGGCGTGACCGCCACAAACACTCTGACTGACGATCTCGCCTTCGCAGCCGCGAGGGCTCCAATCGCCGCTGCGATCGCCGCCGCACGCCTGATTGGGCGCGGCGATGAGAGGGCGGCGGACCAGGCTGCGGTCGACGCCATGCGCACTGCGCTCAATGCCGTGGCGATGAAGGGCCGCATCGTCATCGGCGAAGGCGAGCGCGACGAAGCGCCGATGCTCTACATTGGCGAAAATGTGGGAACCGGCCAGGGGCCCGCGCTCGACATTGCGCTTGATCCGCTTGAAGGCACGACGCTCACGGCAAAAGCTATGGGCAACGCGCTGGCGGTAATTGCGTTCGCGCCCAAGGGCGGCTTGTTGCATGCGCCCGACACGTACATGGAAAAACTCGCCATCGGGCCGGGCTATGAGGCTGGCGTGGTCGACCTCGACCAGCCCGCCGATGAGAATGTAAGAGCGCTGGCGAGAGCCAAGGGCGTGAAGCCAAGCGACATTGGTGTTTGCGTATTAGATCGTCCGCGCCATGGCGCCATCATCGAGAAATTGCGCGCCATCGGCGCGCGCGTGCATCTCATCACCGATGGCGATGTCGCGGGCGTCATCAATTGCACCAAGCCCGATACCGGGATTGATATGTATGTCGGCCAAGGCGGCGCGCCGGAGGGTGTGCTGGCGGCGGCGGCGTTGAAATGCGTCGGCGGCCAGTTCCAAGCCCGGCTGGTGTTCCGCAACGACGAAGAGCGCGCCCGCGCCGAGCGTGTCGGCGTAACTGACCTTAAGCGCCGTTATGGGCTCAACGACTTGGTGTCTCAGGACGCGATCTTCATCGCCACCGGCGTCACCCCCGGCGCGTTGTTGGACGGCGTACGCCGCCAAGGCGGCCACCTTCACACGCACACGCTGACGATGAATTCTGCAACCGGGATGGTGGCCGAGCTGCGGGTGAAACAGCCAGAATAAGGATTTCAGCTTTCCGTTTGGGCATAGAGCGCCCAGGCGCTGGCCAAATCCTGCACGATGTGGCCGAGTGACTTGTACGCAGTGATTTCGCTGTCCGTCCTGCGACCTTCGATTGTTCCCGCTAGCACTTGGCCGATTTCGCCGACAATGTGGTCGTCACTGATCAATCCCGCCGCCTTGGCGTGTAGGAATTCCGCGCCTTGCGCCAACACACCTTCGCGGCTGTCGGCGATGAAGCGTGCGCGCACCACCAGATCGTCATCCACCTCAACTGGTCCCGCGTGGGACGAGCCGACGATGTTTACGTGTGCGCCGGCGCGAACCCAACCGCCCTTGAGGATCGGTTCGGCGGAGGCGGTTACGGTGCAGATAATGTCGGCCGCCGCCACGGCTGCTTCCGCGCTCTTGGCGGCGGCGAAGGGCACGCCAAGCTCCGCTTGCATCCGCGCCGCGAACGCCAAGCCACGTTCCAGCGATCGGCCCCAAACGCGCACCGCTTTCAGCTTGCGCACCTTGCTGATCGCGCGCGCATGGGTGGCGGCTTGTTCGCCATATCCCAGAAGCGCCAACTGGCTGGCCTCGGGCAGTGCGAGCGCGTTTGTGGCGACCGCGCTCGCCGCCGCCGTGCGAATGGCGGTGATCTCACCAGCATGGAGCACACATACCGGCGCGCCGGTATCTGGGTCGAACAGGATGACAAGGCCCTGGTGCGATTGCATGCCCTTGGCGAAATTGTCTTTGAACACGCTGATCAGCTTGGCGCCGAAGGCGCCGTGCTCGGCCATCGCCCCAGGCATCACGCCGAACAGACGCCCCCCCGACAGCGGAATGATTGCGCGCAGAAGCTGCTTGGTGTCCCCGCGTGAGAAAGCCATCATCGCCTCGCGGATGATGGGTATGCAGATATCATAGGTCAGCCGGCGGGCGACTTCCTCACGGTCAATAAATCGCATGGGGCCGCCTCGCGTGGTGTTGCATTGCGCGCATGGTTCTGAAACTTAGCGGGAATATTGCTGGAAAGCACGACATGTCCACTGCGCTGCCTCCCGTCCGTCCAATCACTCTTGAAGAAATCGAACAAGCCCGAGCGCGCATAGCCGGCACAATAATGCGTACGCCCTTGGTGCGGTTGGATCTCGGCGCGGGCTTTCCTGACATCCGGTTGAAACTCGAAAATCTGCAGCCGACCAACGCCTATAAGTTGCGCGGCGCCGTCAATGCCGTCGCGATGTTGAGTGACGCCGAGCGCGGGAACGGCGTTTGGACCATTAGCGCGGGCAATGCCGGGCAAGGCATTGCCTTCGCGGCGCGGCAGGCGGGCATCCCTTGCAGCGTCGTCGTCATTGACACCGCGCCAGCAACCAAGATCGAACGAATGCGCGCCCTCGGCGCGACGCTTGTCCCGGTACCGTTCGATGTGGCGTGGAAAGCGCTTGAGGAGCACGCGTTTCCTGGCATGCACGGAACTCTGATTCACCCGTTTGATGATCACGACTTCATTGCCGGACACGCAACCATGGTGTTGGAGATTCTGGAAGACGCTCCCGAGGTTGCGGCGATTATTGCTGGAATTGGGGGCGGCGGGCTCGTCGCGGGGATCGGCGCTGCGATTAGAGCGCTCAAGCCGGAGTGCAAGATTTGGGGCGCCGAGCCCGAAACTGCCGCGCCGTTTGCGCACTCGCTTGCCGCGAACGAAGCGCGGTCGTTCGCCAACTGGAAACCCTCCTTCGTGGACGGCGCCGGCGGGCGCAGTGTTATTCCGCGTATGTGGGAACGGATGAAGCCTGTGGTCGATGGGGCCATCGTGGTCACGTTGGACCAGACCCGCGAGGCGATGCGGCTGATGGCGGAAAAGGCGCGCGTCATCGCCGAAGGCGCCGGCGCGTTGCCGCTGGCGGCGGCGCTAACCGGAAAGGCCGGCGTTGGGTCGATCGTTTGCGTTGTTTCCGGCGGCAATCTCGACTTGAAGAAATTTTGCGAACTGATCGACGTTTGAGCGAAGGCGAAATGATGCACTTGTTCGATCTCACAGGCCGCGTGGCGCTCGTCACCGGGGGCAATGGCGGTATTGGTCTTGGAATGGCCGAGGGCTTGGCGAGGGCCGGCGCCGATGTTGAGATTTGGGGCACCAACGCGGAGAAAAACGCGCGCGCCAAGGTGCGGCTGCAGCAACATGGGCGCCGAGTCGGCACACGCGTCGTCGATGTGTCCCAGGAGGCCGAGGTCACCGGGGCCATGCTACAAACCATCGCCGAGATGGGCCGCATCGATGCATGCTTTGCCAATGCAGGTGTGTCCAATCGCTGGCGCTCCTTTCTCGACATGGGGGGAGAAGACTATCGCCGGCTCATGTCGATCAATCTCGACGGCATGATGTGGACCATGCGCGAGGCTTGCCGGCACATGAGAGCGCGCGCGCAGGCGGGCGATCCCGGCGGCTCGATCGTGGCGGTGTCGAGCATGGTCAGCGACCAGGGCGCACCGCGCAATCAGGACTATGCGGCGTCCAAAGTCGCCGTGCTTGGCATCGTGCGCGGCATAGCTGTCGAGTTTGCGCGCGATGGCGTGCGGGCCAACGCGATAGAGCCAGGCTGGGTCGAGACCGACATGACCGGCGCGCTGCAAGCCAATCCGAAATTCACCGATAACGTGCTCTCGCGCGTACCCTCACGGCGCTGGGGCAAGCCCGAGGAATTCGCCGGCATTGCCGTCTACCTCGCCAGCGACGCCAGCTCGTTCCACAATGGCGACACCATCCGCATCGACGGCGGCTACTCTGTGTTCTGAGGCGGGGAAGAGGTCGGAAATGTTGGATGAATTGCCCAGCGAAAAACAAGCGTGGTCGTTGAAGACGCCCGTCCGCCGTAGCGAATTTGGTTTCTTTCTGGATCGAAAGAGAATGCGTCTGGTTTGTACCAAAGCGGCGCGTTGGGAATACGACGTTCGAGCCGTTCTGCACTTGTATGAGATGCTCAAGGCCCGTGGCGATTGGATGGCATTGGGCTCCCGCGATAAAACGAGTGTGCCCCCACAAGACTCAGTCGAGGCGTGGGCAAGATCGCCTGCCAACCCAATTGGCGGTTGCTACGGGCAGACCCGAGGTCTCGAAGGAAGGTTCGGCTCGTTCCTGCCGCCTGTTTTGGAGCGTTTGACGCGTGCGGAATTCCGAAGGTTGCAGCGGAACGTGGAAATGCGCGCGGTCTGAGGTGTGATGCTGATCGACAGCATGCAAGTCTCAGCCATGGCCGCATTTGATTCGTTTGTCGACGTCGCGCCTCGCCTTCTCCCTCCAGTCAAGAGGAGGGCAAGATGGGCAACGCTGCACTGAGAGATCCGCGCAGCGAGTGCGCTTTTCTCGGTGTCGAGCTCTCGCTCACCGGGCGGCGTTGGCGCACGCGTGAGGCGGAGCTGGGGCTAGTGGAGGCGTTCCGGCGGCGGTTTCAGTTGCCGGAGATCGCCGCGCGTTTGCTCGCCGCGCGTGGGGTGACCTTGGAGGGCGCGCCGAACTTCCTTGAGCCGACGCTGAAGAATTTGTTCCCCGATCCATCGAGCTTCATCGATATGGATGAAGCCGCGCGCGTGATCGAGGACGCGATTGTCTCGGGGCGCCAATGCGCGGTGTTGGCCGATTACGACGTTGATGGAGGCTCATCTGGCGCGCAATTGGTGCGCTATTTCCGCGCGCGCGGGCGTGAGCTGAAAATTTATGTGCCCGACCGCATGAAGGAAGGTTACGGGCCTTCGGCCTTGGCGTTTGAACGCTTGAAGGCTGACGGCGTGGAACTCGTCATAACAGTGGATTGCGGCGCCGCTGCTGAAGGCCCGCTGAACGCCGCCGCTGAACTCGGCCTCGATGTCATTGTGCTCGATCACCATCTGATGGCCGGACCGCCGCCGAAGGCGCGCGCGGTGGTCAACCCAAATCGGCTCGACTGCCCATCGGGGCAGGGCGATCTTACTGCGGCCGGCGTCGTGCTCGTCACCATGGCGGCGGTGAACCGTGAAGCGCGCAAGCGCGGCTCGATCGGCGCCAACAATCTCCCTGACCTGATGCAGATGCTCGATCTCTCCGCCATAGGCACAGTCTGCGATGTAGCCCCACTCACCGGCTTCAATCGCGCTATCGTCGCCCAGGGCCTCAAAGTGCTGCGCGCCGGCAAGAATATCGGCCTTTTGGCGCTGGCTGAAAGCGCCGGGCGCAACGGCGAAGCCACGGTCTACGATTTCGGCTTTATCCTGGGGCCGCGCATCAATGCGGGCGGGCGCGTTGGCGACGCATCTTTGGCGACAAGGCTGCTTTCCACGGAAGACCCAAGCGAAGCGCGCGAACTCGCCGCGATGCTGGAGGATTTGAACACCGAGCGCCGCGCCCGCGAAGCCGAGATGCTGGCCGAAGCGGAAACCGCCGCGCTGGCGGAGGCCGAGCGGCGCTCGGTGGTTATCGTCGGCTCGCATCGCTGGCATCCGGGCGTGATCGGCATCGCGGCGGGTCGCTTGAAGGATCGCTTGCTGAAACCCACCATCGTGCTCGGCGGTGTGAACGCGCACGATCCCGCCAAGGGCTCGGGCCGTTCAACGCCAGGCGTCAATCTCGGCGCCGCGGTGGCGGCGGCGAAGAACGCGGGGCTGCTGATCAATGGCGGCGGCCACGCAATGGCGGCCGGGCTCACCGTGGAATGGGACAAGGTGGAGGCGCTGAAGGATTTCCTCTCGGAAGCGCTGGAGGGCGAAATCGCTTCGGCCGCCGGCGAAGCGCGCGCACTTACCATTGATGCGGCCGGCGCGATCTCCGCGCTCGACCTTGGGCTGATCGAATCGCTGGACCGCATCGGCCCCTACGGTCAGGGCCACCCTGAGCCGTTGTTCGCGTTGCCGGACGTGCGGGTGTCGTTCTCCAAGCTGGTGAAGGACGAGCATGTGCGCTTCACGCTGGAAGATGCGCGCGGCGCCCGCATCGGCGGCATCGCCTTCCGCGCCATGAAAAGCCCGCTCGGCGAAGCATTGCTCAAACGCGAAGGAGTTTTCCACGCCGCCGTGCGCGTCAAGCGCAATGAATGGAACGGCAATGTGCGCGTGGAAGCGGAGATCGTGGATTTGGCAAAGGTTGGTTAATCGCTGTTGGCGATGTCTCTTGAGGGGCGGGTAAGCTCGGCGCGGTAATGTCTTGCGAATGAGGCGCTTCGAGGTCTTTCGCGGGCGACGTTCGCCGCGCGCATTGAGCAGACGTGAAGTGCGGCTCGGCGTGGCGACGTTTGTCGCGATCGTAACGGTGGGCGTCGCTTGGCCGATGGGGCAGGTCGTAAATGTGAGCGCGAGCGATCATGAAGCGCCGACGAGCAACGCGCGTGATGGCGCGAGTGGCGGACGGACGCCGACGAGCGGCGCAAGCTTTCGCGTTATTGACGGCGACACTATTGAGAACGCGGCGACAAGCGAGCGCATTCGGGTGGCCAATATCGACACCGCTGAGACAGGTGATCGGGCTCGCTGCGCGCTCGAACGGCGCCACGGAGATCGGGCCAAACGCGAGGTGCGCATCATGATTGCAAGCGCAGCGTCTGTAAGCGTGAGGCGCACGGGCCGCATCGACAATTATGGGCGCACGGTTGCGTTTGTACTGATCGATGGCCACGACCTGGGGCGCTTGCTGGTTGAGGCGGGTTTGGCGCGCCCGTGGCGTGGTAGGCGACAACCTTGGTGCGCTGCTGACGGCGCCCTGCTGCCCTAAATCGCCGCTTGCGACCGACCAAGGGAGTGAAAAGCTGGATAGTGGACACGGCGACAATTGGAGCGCCGGCTTCCAGCCGGCTCTTGTTGTTTGCCGCTGGAGAGCGGCGGTCCGAACTGGAGTGAGCCCCCCAACTTGCCAGCGCGGGCGCACGCCTTTATATGCCCGACTTCCCGCGCGCCTGGACTGAACCCTGGGCGCCTGTGGGCCCTTCGTCTATCGGTTAGGACGTCAGGTTTTCAACCTGAAAAGAGGGGTTCGACTCCCCTAGGGCCTGCCATGAGTTATAAGGGTTTTTCGCAAAGTCCCTAGGGACCGCCGAGCATTAGGGACCGCATAGGGACCAAACGTCACAGGGGCCGCAAACCCATCGCGTTCACGTTTACGAAACCAAGGCCTGCCTTACGAGCCGCCCGGCCCCTGTGCTAGAAGGCGCCGGCGTAGAGCAGGGGACGCAGAGCCATGCCAGGATTGAATATTGCACGCGCCCTAGGTCTGGCCGCGCTGTTGGCGACCTTGGGTTGCGCCCAGCAAGAGACCAAGTCGTCGGGGAGCGTGCAAGCGGAGGTGCAGATCGAACAGCTCACTGTCGACACCGCAGCAGGTCCGGTGCGGTTCAACGTCGAAATCGCCGACACTGAGGCGGAACGTAACCGCGGGTTGATGTTCCGAGAAAGCCTCGGCGATGACGCCGGCATGCTGTTTGACTTCCCCGAGCCTGAAATGGCGAGCTTCTGGATGCGCAACACCGTTATCTCACTCGATATTATCTTTATTGGTGTGGACGGTCGCATCCTCAATATCGGCGATCATACGGTTCCGTACTCAGACGCCCCCGTCCCAGCGACTGGTTTGACGCGGGGCGTGCTCGAAATCCGCGCCGGACGGGCCGAGGCGCTCGGCATCCGCCCGGGCGACCGCGTGCGCCACCGCATCTTTCCTTGAGCCGCCAATGTTGCGGCGGCGGCGCTCGCGTGGCAAGGAGCGCGCAGTCGGGGCGTAGCTCAGCCTGGTAGAGCACCTGCTTTGGGAGCAGGGGGTCGGGAGTTCGAGTCCCCCCGCCCCGACCAATCCGCAGGTTGCAGGCCCAATCAGAACTTTATCGCGCCCCGGAACTAGGTTAACAACGCCCTAATGGTCTGCGCAGCAGCACGCTGGGTTCTCGGGGGGGCGGACATGAGCATGAAGCGGCTTGCGTTGGCGGTGACGGTGCTTACGGGCGCCTTGTGTTTGGCCAGCAGCGGGGTCCAAGCACAGGAGAGATTTCGCGCGGAGTATTGCACCCGTGAGCTGGCTCGCAGCGCGTTGGAAACGCTCGATCCGAGCGATGCCGCTATGCAGCGCAACGTGGCGGTTTCTTGCGGCGGCATAGGCGCGACTGCGCGCGGGATCCAGGCGGCGCGTGCGCGATTCTACTCCGGCCGCGCTTACAGCAGGGTTCCGGGCGAACTGGATGAAGCCATCCGCCAGCTTGAGATTGCGGTTAACACCGGACGGGATTTTGAGGGTCAGTTCAGGCTTGAACTGCGTGCGGCGCAGTTGGAATTGGTTCAAGTCTATCGCATGCGCGGGCGGATCGAGGCTGCGCGCAATTTGTTGGGAAGCACGAATCTGAGACCAGGCGATCCAGCGGTCGGCTATCAACGGGCGTTGCTCATCCTGGCGGAACTGGGCGAGGCCGGACAAGAAAGCGCATTCGATGCGTTGAAGGGCATTTTCACGCAGGATTATGCGCAGCTCCGCGGTTCGGCCAACGATCCGTCTCAATTGTCCGACGCCGAAATCAGGCGTGGTCGATCATGGCTGTACTGGCTTGGGATGACGCTCGGCAGTCAGACCCTTGAACTGGAGGCCAGAGACGGTGACCAGCGGCGCCGTGATGCACTGCGCGCGATCGATTATTTTCGGCCTGTTGCGGATACGATTGGCGCTGCCTGCCCGCGCCAAAGCCAACAACCGCTGAATTGCGCAGCTGGCATTGATCGAACAGAGCAAATCGGATCGGTGGGTTTTCCGAGCGCGCCATCGGCTGATAGCCTCATGAACGCTTTTCTTCAACTCGGCATCGCACACCTCAAAGCTGCAGGTGTGCAGGAAACGCCAGGATTGTCGGCATTTGGCGCTGCCGGACGTGTTGGCGAAGCCGGCGGCCTCGATTGTTTGAGCGCGCCGAGCGCCGCGGACGCAGTCAGTCACTTTCAGAGCGCGGAATACGCGTTCAACACAATTTTGGAACGGTCCGCGGAATCGCCCGCGTCAGCAGCAGGCGCACACTGGGGGTTGGGTTGCACCATTCTCTCCAACATCGCCAACGTGATTGATCCAAACGAGCAACAGCGGCGATTGGCGCGCGCCGTTGAGCAGCTTGGTCAAGCTCCAGATCGGCCGCTGACGCAGATTACGTTGGCGCGGGCGTTGGTTATTCAAGGGCAAATGGACCGCGCCCGTGCGAGCTATCAAAGGGCGCTGACGTTGTCGGGGGCAAATAGCCAGTGCCCACCGGGGGGCGGCGATCCCGACCCCAGTCATCGGGCCGAACTTCCTTCTCGCGTGTATGTTGAAATCGCACGCACGCGTTTTGCCGAGAGCGGCGCTTCGCCCGGCGATCGTCAACGGCTGATCAGGGGCACGCGGTCTGATTTGTTCACACGCACGATCAGCGAGATACGCACTGCGCGTCCTGGCGGTTTGCGGGACGCGGTTCCAGAGCTGCGATGTGCGGTGTTTTTGAACTACAACAATGCAGAAGCACGGCTGACGCTTGGGCACATTTATGTGCGGCTGGGGTCGGACGCCGACTCCGCCCTGGATCCACCTCCGTTCGCGAATGCGGGGGCGGTGCTTCGCTACTTCGAACGACCAGCAAGCGGCAGTTCCGAGGGCCGCGCCGAAGGGCTATTCTTGCTCAGCAAGCGCCTGACCTTGATTCAGCAACACCGCCTTGTGTCTGGAAGGACGGTAGGCAGTCGTCCTGAGGGTCGTCAGGCGGTGAGCTTCGCCGCACAGGCCTACAATAGCACGCAGAGGCCTGAGTTTCGACGGCAAGCATGCCTCGCTCAGATGTTGTTCGGCGACACCCAGGACGAAGGCTATTGCTCCACGTCTGGGCAAGGCGACGAGCGCGCGGAATCTTCGTTGTTTGAAGGCATGTACTGGCTTCGCCGCGGACAGCGGGAGCGAAACGCCGTCCGGTTGAGCAGCTGGTCGCGCGCGATTCAAGCCTTCAATCGTGGCTTGGCGGAGGCGAACGGACAGGTGGTTGAAGGCGTACATCCAACGCTGCCGGCGGTTTTCGATCTGCAGGAGGTGCTGCACTACGGCGAACGCTACGTGCTTCGGTGCGCACGGCTAGACTATGGAGATCGCGAGAGCGCCTCAGACGAGGTGAAGAGCTTCTTTAGACTGTCGGGGATGCCGGACCCTTGCGGGGGCGCGCCGCGCTAAACAGTTTGAGGTGATGTCTTCTATGCCCGGACCTGATGAGATCCTAAGCGGGTTGCCGGATACGTTGCGCAATTCGAACCGGCCCATCATAATTTATCAGGGCGGGCCGGAACATCAATTGGATGCCCCCACTAGCAATGCGCTGGGTTTGCTCTCGTGGCTTGGGCTCATAACCCTTTGTCTGGGCGCCATTGTGTATTGCGCCTGGAGCATTTGGAATCCCGGCCATGATCCGCGCCAGTTTTCTCCCATCTTTGCAGAGGGTCGTCCGTTAGGGCTCGCTAAGCAGATCGAAGAGCGACGGCAAATCAATGAGCGCGCCGAAGGCCTGATCGAGTTTCTTGATCGCGTACGGGCAAACAATCTCGCGCGACGAAGAGCGATTGTGTCTCACCCCTTGTTGACGGACCGCGAGGGCATTGATGAGCTGCGCCAGCAATGGGACACGATGTGCCGCAACACCAGGGCGAGGATCTATGATCGCAGGATAGGGCAGCTGGAGGGGCGCGCCGCTGATCTGCGCCAGCGCCGTCGGCAGAGCATTGATCCCGCTGAACGAGAACGTTTTGACGTTGACTTGGTAAGCCTGCAACAGCAACGCAACGATGAAATTGAGCGTCGGCGCACAGATGGCGACCCCGCGCTGCGGTGCACGCCTGCAGCCCAAGCCAACGTATGCGCAGACGCCGATGCCGACGCTTGGTGCAATCCGCAGTTAGAGCACCCGGGCGACTTTGTTGACGAGGCGCCGTGAGTTCATGACAGACTCGGACGAACACACTCACCAAGCTGAGGCCGATGACGGACAGACTGTTCAGCGCGGCCCCCAGGCTTGGGTTGGATGGTTGCGCTGGCTCGTGCGTGCGATGGCGCGGCTGTGGGTTATAAGTTTGTTGGTCTGCGCGGCGGCCTTCAGTGGGATCGCCATCAACCAACTCTTGCTGACACAGGCGCAATTGAAGGGATTGCGCGAGGCCCCTGGCGCCGACGCCTATGCAATTGTCGCCTACAGGCGCGAGTTGGCCCGGCAGATTCAAGCATATAACCGCAGTGGACGGTCGGATGTTGCGCCGATCCCGCCTCAGCGACCAGTGTTGTTGGAAGACATCGATTTGGCGCGGTTGCGCAACCAAGAGCTTGTTCGCATTTCGGAAGGGCCGGCGGCCATCAGTGCGCCGCCCTGATCTTCGTGTTATCGTTTCGGTCGAACGTGGGAGGGATACATCATGGCCACATTGGCGTTTGTGCTGCTGATTGCGGCGCTCATTCTGTTCAGTATTAGTACGCGGCAGTGGACGCTCTGGTTGAGGGGATCGGTCTGGGCGGGCGGGCTCGTGCTCCTCGTCGTCGCCTGGTTTCTCTTGGGGGACAGCGCGCGCGATCCGGAGTTGCTGACAGCGCTTGGCGACTTTGTCGCGAAGTTGAACAGGCCCGGCGAGAGCATGCTCATCCGCATGTTGGAGAGCAACGGCGCGACTGTGGCGCGGATCGTATTATCTCTGTTCGATCTCTTCTTGTTTTCCGGCCTCGTCGTCGGCATTGCCGCACTTGTTGCGTTCACGCCTGGCGAACAGCTCGAGAGGATAATCCGGCCCATCATGACGGGCATTGTCGGGGCAATCCTCGGCGGCTTGCTTGCCTTGGCCATCGTTGGAGCAGGGTTTGGCGAAGGCGAGCAACGCCAATCATATGCGGGGCCCGTCCTATCCGAGACTGTACACAACGGCGAAACGCTGTTGCTGAACGGAGACTTGGTGCGATTGCGCGGGATCGATGCGCCCGAGTCCGGACAAGTTTGCCGGATCAACAACCGCACGCAAGATTGCGACGCCGAAGCGCAGCGCGCGCTGCGCCGCATCATCGAAGGAACATTTGTGATGTGCGTACTTGAGGACAGGGACAGGCCCCCCGCCGAGCGTGGGCTCAGGATTGCGACCTGCACGGCTGTGAGAAACAGCGGAGAGCAATTCAACGTCGCACGTCGGATGGTAGAGGAAGGATTTGCGATCGGCATCGGGACCAATTACCAAGCCGAAACCACCGAGGCGATTTCGCGCGCCAGAGGTCTGACGACTTGGTGTGCGGTGCAGCCTGACACCTGGGCGCGCTTCACTCAAGCCCAGCGGACTGCGTTTCGCGATCGCGGCACATACCCCGCCAACACACCGATGATGGGCACGTGCCCGCGGCGGCCGAGGGCGCCTGGAGAGCGGACACCCCCAGCGGTGTCTGCCCCAGACTGACGCGATGCGATAAGCGCGCGTTGCTTGAGCGCGCCGCCGGATCCCAGCTTCGACCCTCGCTAGCGCCAGGGTTGAAGCTGGGAGGATGCTCGATAAAGCAAACCAAGTCGGCGGGCGCGGTTGCGTTCGCCGATTTTCTTTGTCGTCAGATCAGCCCACGAGCGCGCCATTGCGACAACGCATCAGCGTCGGCGCCCAAGAATTCCCGCAGGACTTGGTCGGTGTCTTGGCCGAGCGTCGGAGGCGCCATGCGTGACGTTGGCGGCGTCCGGCCCATGCGGACGGGGTTTGCGGCGAGACGTACTTTCGCGCCATCGGCGCGCGCCATCGCCTCCACCGCACATCGCGCACGCACCTGGGGGTCGGCGTACACTTGGTCGAGCGTGTTGATGGGACCGCAAGGCACCTCGGCCGTTTCAAGTGCAGATACCCATTGCCGCGTGGAGCGAGCGTGCATGGCTGGGGCGATCGCTTCGGTCAGAGCAGCGCGATTTTTGACGCGCGCTTCGTTGCTGGAAAAACGAGGGTCCGCCGCCAAACTCAATTTCGCAGCGTTACAAAAATCGCGGAATTGACCGTCATTGCCGATGGTGAGCACGATGTGGCCGTCGGCGGTTTCGAATACTTGGTAGGGGGCGATGGCGGCATGTTGGTTTCCCAGGCGTTGTGGTTTTTCGCCTGAGGCGAGATAGCTCGCGCCGAGGTTGGCGAGCATCGCGACTTGGCAATCGAGCAGCGACACGTCGATGTGCTGGCCCTCGCCGGTGCGTTCGGTATGGCGGAGCGCCGCGAGCACGGCGGTGACGGCGTACATGCCAGTAAAGAGATCGGCGACGGCGACTGCGGATTTCATAGGCTCGCCTTCGGGCTCGCCGGTAAGGCTCATCAGCCCGCCTATAGCCTGGATGATGTAATCGTAGCCGGGGCGGTGTGCATACGGGCCGGTCTGGCCAAAGCCGGTGATCGAGCAATAGACGATTGAGGGATTGATCTGCGCGATGCTTGGGTAGTCGAGACCATACTTCGCCAAGCCGCCGGTTTTGAAGTTTTCAACGAGAATCTGACAGTGGGGCGTCAGCCGGCGAATGAGGTCGGCGCCCTCTGGTTTGGCGAAGTCGATGGTGACCGAGCGCTTGTTGCGGTTGGCCGCCAGAAAATAGGCAGCGTCGCCATGGCTGGCTCCGATCCCAGGCAGGAAGGGAGGTCCCCATGAGCGGGTGTCGTCCCCTTGGCCAGGTTTTTCGATCTTGATGACGTCAGCGCCAAGGTCGCCTAGAATTTGAGTTGACCACGGGCCAGCCAGCACGCGTGAGAGATCAAGCACGCGGACGCCAGCGAGGGCCGAGACTGCAATGGGGGAGGTCTGGGTCATGGCCGCCACGTTGCCTCCCAGACGTGAACGGAGCTAGAGCGACATCATGACCGAGCACCGATCCCCCGCCGCAACTGGCGGCTGCCAATGCGGCGCTGTGCGCTACGCGCTTTACGTCGCACCGCAAAACGCCCACGTGTGCCATTGCCGGATGTGCCAACGCGCCACCGGCGGCGTGTTCGCCGCACTCGCCGGTGCGCCTAAGGCCGATTTTGCTTGGACCAAGGGCGTGCCCGCAGTGTTTGCGTCCTCCAATTTGGCCGCGCGCGCTTTTTGCCGCGATTGCGGCACGCCGCTCAGCTTTTCCTACCATTTGCCGGAGGCTCGGTTTTACGTGACTATCGGCTCACTCGATGATCCGGGCGCTGCGCCCATCCTCATCCAATACGGAACCGAGAGCCGTGTGCCGTGGGTCAAATTCTGCGAAGACGTGCCCGAAGAGGAAACCGGCGTTGATCCGAAGGCGGCGGCGTTGCTTGCGGGCATGGAGAACAAACAAGGGTGAGTGCAGGCCAGAATGGGCGGTTAGCTCAGCGGTAGAGCGTCTCGTTTACACCGAGAGGGTCGGGGGTTCGATCCCCTCACCGCCCACCAAACTCATCCTCGCGGTCAGCATTATACGGTGCTATCATTCAGCCAATGAGGTGGGATTTCAGACCGGCGATCCTGAGCGCGGCGTTGCTCTGCGGTGCTTGCGACCAACTGGGTCCACATGAAGCGGTATCCGCTCCACCACAAGCAACACCTGTTCCTGATCTGCGTCCCTTTGTGGGGCAAACCTACGCTGCTTTTGTGTCGCAGCCCGGCATGGAGCGCTACGCGCCGGACGCGCTTGGCCTTGGCGGAGAGGAAGAGGCGCGGCTCGTGCAAGCCATGGCCGCGCCTTTGCCAGCACAACTTGCCGCTGGCGGTGGCGCCGAGGCGCTCGTCTTTGCAGGCTGCGCTGTTGGAGGGTGCGTGGAGGCGCGTGCGGTATTTGCTGTCGATCTGGCAAATGGCGCTGTTTTTATAGGGGTGCGTGACCAAGCGGGCGGGCGTGCGCTGACCCCTAACGATAAGCTCGAAGCGCTTCTGCGTGTGACCTCACCCACGCGCCGCTGGGAGGATGCTGCGCCGCCAGGCCCAGAGGCGACCCTTCCCTGAGCCGCGCGCGCTTGACCCGGAGGGGGCCTTGTCCTAACCCGTCGCGTCTCGCGCCAAACGCGGGTGTAGCTCAGCTGGTTAGAGCGTCGGCCTGTCACGCCGAAGGTCGCGGGTTCGAGTCCCGTCACTCGCGCCATTTTGCCGCTTGCGGGCGTTTGCAGAGCGCCCACGGCTTCAGTAAAGCCTTCGCATGAAGAACACACGTGTCGCTGAGGCTGACAGGGTGTTGCTCGGCGACGCAGGGCGCCCAGCTGATCCGAAACGCGCCGCCGCGCTTTATCAGGCCGCATCTGATGATGGCGATGCGCTGGCGACGCTGCGTTCGGCGGTGCTCGCCGCCGAAGGCGTTGGACGGGCGTTGGACTGGGGCGGCGCTCTTGACCTGCTGGGTCACGCTGCGGAACTCGGTGATGAGCGCGCGCAAGCACAATTGCGCCTGTTCGCGGGAGAGCGGGCTGAAGCCGGTGTTCGCTGGCGAGCCTTGCGCGGCTTGATCGATATAGAAGCTCTGCTCACGCCGCCGCCGCTGGAACGATTGTCGCAGGTGTCGATGGTTGGCGTAGTCAGGAACTTTGCCCCTTTGGGTTTTCCCGCATGGCTCATGCATCAAGCAAAAGACCGGTTGACGCCAACCTATGTGCAGGTCGCCGCCACCGGCGAACGTCAGCTCAGCCAAGCGCGCACGGCGACCAGTTTTTCATTTCTGCTTCTCATGCGTGATCTTGTGGTTTCGATTATGCAAGAACGCGCCGCGCGGCTTACTGGAATCCCTGTGGACCACCACGAGGCGCCGACCGTCATTAGCTACGGGCCTGGCCAGCAATACGAGGCCCACTACGATTTTGTGCCTCCGCGCCTGCTGGAGTCGATGCCGGAGTTCCGCTTGATCGGTCAGCGGACAATGACGTCTGTGACCTATTTGAATGAGGATTTTGTGGGCGCGGCGACCCTCTTTCCAAGGCTTAATTTGGAATTTCGGGGCGGGCCTGGAGACGCTGTTGTCTTTTCCAACGTCTTGCCCGATGGCTCGCCCGACAGGAACACGCTCCACGCTGGAACGCCCCCAGAGCGTGGGCGCAAATGGGTGCTTTCTCAATGGCTTCGGAGCAAACCTGTGCCCCCAAGCTGAGGCTTGCGGCGGACGGCGGGCGCCCTTAGCTTCGCGCCACTTTGGCGACTGCGGCGCCGGGCGCTCTGGCGTTGCAGTTCGGCGCGGCTTAGGTGGAGCGCCAAGGAAAGAAAATGGGCCTTGATCTCACCAATTATTTGCCGATCATTATCTTCTTCGGCATCGCTGTTGTGCTCGGCGCCGGGTTTTTGATCGCGGCTTGGGTGATTGCACCGAAGAGTCCCGATTCGGAGAAGGTCTCGGCCTACGAGTGCGGCTTCAACGCCTTCGATGACGCGCGGATGAAGTTCGACGTGCGCTTTTACCTGGTGTCGATCCTTTTTATTATCTTCGACCTCGAAGTGGCTTTCCTGTTCCCATGGGCGCTCACGCTGAAGCACCTCGCGCCTGAACTCGCGCAATTCACGTTCTGGTCAATGATGGCGTTTCTCGGCGTGCTGACGGTCGGCTTCGTGTATGAATGGAAGAAGGGCGCGCTGGAGTGGGAGTGATGCCAACCACACGTGCCCTCAGGAGGAAGCGCCGTCATTCCGGACGCGCGGAGCGCGATCCGGAACCCAGGGACAAACGCACTGCTCTGCGATCCCCTGGGTTCCGGGTCTTGCTCCGCAAGCCCGGAATGACGGCGCCTGAGAGCATGCCTGAGGGTGGGAGGGCGCTTGTATGACCTCTCCCACGACTGCCGGCGTCGAAGGCGCCTATCCAGTGAAAGAGGACGACCCGTTCTATACGGGGCTCTCCGATCACCTCGCGGACAAGGGTTTCCTGGTCGCCGCCGCCGACGACCTCGTCACCTGGGCGCGCACGGGCTCCTTGATGTGGATGACGTTTGGGCTGGCGTGCTGCGCAGTCGAGATGATGCAGGCCTCGATGCCGCGCTACGATCTGGAGCGTTTCGGCTTTGCACCGCGGGCCAGCCCGCGGCAGAGCGATGTGATGATCGTGGCTGGTACGCTGACCAACAAAATGGCCCCGGCGTTGCGCAAGGTCTACGACCAGATGCCCAACCCGCGCTACGTGATCTCCATGGGATCGTGCGCCAATGGCGGGGGCTATTACCACTATTCCTACGCCGTCGTGCGCGGGTGCGACCGCATCGTGCCGGTGGACATCTATATTCCGGGTTGCCCGCCCACTGCGGAAGCCTTGGTGTACGGCGTGCTGCAATTGCAGCGCAAAATCCGCCGCAGTGGGAATATAGAGCGATGAGGGCGCTGGAAGATCTCGGCGCGCATATCGCGTCTTCGATGACGAACGCGATCGAGGCGCATGCGGTGCGGTTCGACGAATTGACGTTGAGTGCGCGCGCCGATCAGATCGTGACGGTGCTAACCTTCCTGCGCGACGATCAGCGCTGCCGTTTCACCACGTTGATCGATATTTGCGGCGCGGACTATCCGGAACGCGGCAGGCGATTCGATGTCGTCTATCATTTGCTGTCGATGCATCTGAACCATCGCATCCGTATCAAAATCGAGACGGACGAACAGGTCGCCGTACCATCGGTGGCGGGCCTGTTTCCGTGCGCCGATTGGTTCGAGCGCGAAGCCTTCGACATGTACGGCATATTGTTCTCGAACCACCCCGATCTGCGCCGCATCCTCACCGATTACGGATTCCAGGGCTTTCCGCTGCGCAAGGATTTTCCGCTGAGCGGGCATGTCGAAGTGCACTACGACGCCGAGCAGCAGCGCGTCGTATATGAGCCGGTGAAGCTGACGCAAGGCTACCGCAATTTCGATTTCATGAGCCCGTGGGAGGGGATGACACTGCCCGGGGATGAGAAGGGAGAAGGAAGATGAGTGCGCAAAAGGGTCGTTGCTTGTGTGGCGCAGTTGAGTTTGATGCGACGCCAACCAAGCCCGAGATGGGCGTGTGCCATTGCTCGATGTGTCGGCGTTGGAGTGGGGGCGTCTTCATGGCAGTTGGCGTGGGTGACACGCTCAAAGTCAAAGACGACAGTGCGCTCGGTGTTTACCAATCCTCGCCTTATGGCAATCGTTGCTTTTGTAAGGCCTGCGGAAGCACGCTGTTTTGGCGAGCCAATGACGGGTCGATGGCGGTTGTCGCAGCGCAGGCGTTCGATGATCCGGCGCAATTTGCCCTCGTGAGCGAAATCTATATCGACAATCAGCCCGGCAATTACGCATTTGCAAACCATACGACACGAATGACGGGCGCTGAGTTCATGGCCGTTTTCATGGCGTCGCAGGCTGAATAGGCGCAAATGGCCGACGATCTTTCCACCGCGCCCGCTCCCGAAGAAAAGCGCACTTTCACCATCAACTTTGGGCCCCAACACCCCGCCGCACACGGCGTTCTGCGTTTGGTGCTGGAGCTTGACGGTGAAGTGGTGGAGCGCGTCGATCCGCACATCGGCTTGCTCCACCGCGGCACCGAGAAGCTGATCGAGCATAAGACGTATCTGCAGGCGCTGCCTTATTTCGATCGGCTCGACTATGTCGCGCCGATGAACCAGGAGCATGCGTTCTGTTTGGCGATCGAGAAGCTCGCCGCTATAGAGGTTCCACGCCGCGCTTCGATCATCCGTGTGCTCTATTCTGAAATCGGGCGCCTGCTTTCGCACCTCCTCAACGTCACCACCCAAGCGATGGATGTTGGCGCGCTGACGCCGCCGCTTTGGGGGTTCGAGGAACGCGAAAAACTCATGGTGTTCTATGAGCGCGCCTCCGGCTCGCGCATGCACTCGGCATACTTTCGCGCAGGCGGCGTTCACCAGGATTTACCGCCGCAATTGATCGAGGACATCCAAACCTTTTGCGAACAATTCCCGCCCGTGCTCGACGACATTGAAGGCCTGCTCACCAACAATCGCATCTTCAAGCAGCGAAACGTCGATATCGGCGTCGTCACCCAAGACGACGCGCTGAAATGGGGCTTCTCCGGCGTGATGGTGCGCGGCTCCGGCTTGGCCTGGGACCTGCGACGCAGCCAGCCCTATGAGATTTACAACGAACTGAAATTCCAAATCCCGCTCGGCAAGAACGGCGATTGCTACGATCGTTATCTTTGCCGCGTTGAGGAAATGCGCGAGTCGACCAAGATTATGTTGCAATGCTTGGAGCTGCTGCGCAAAACGCCGGGCCCGGTGATGAACGAGAACTCAAAGTTTGCGCCGCCCCGCCGCGCCGAGATGAAGGCGTCGATGGAGGCTTTGATCCATCATTTCAAACTCTACACGGAAGGCTACCACGTGTCTGCGGGCGAGGCGTACGCGTATGTCGAAGCGCCCAAGGGCGAATTCGGCGTGTATCTGGTCTCCGATGGAACCAACAAACCGTATCGCCTGAAAATCCGTGCGCCCGGTTTTCCGCACCTGGCGGCGATGGACTATCTCTGCAAGGGTCACATGCTGGCGGACGTGTCAGCCATCCTCGGCTCGATCGATATCGTGTTCGGCGAGATCGACCGGTGAGCGGCGGGCTGCTCATGTTCTGGATCGAAGGCGCGGTCGCACTGCTGATCGTGCTGGCATTCGTGATCCACGCGTTTTTCGCTTTCAAACCCGAGCATGTCGAGCACCACCGCGGGCGCGTCCGCATTGGCGCGGCGATCCAGGGGTTGGTGATTGGGCTTCTGGTCGGCTTCGTGTTCGTGCCGCTGCGGATGCAATTCATGGATGGAAACAGCGCGCCATCTTCGGCGGGGGCACTCGCGTACCTGCCGGCTTTGCTCATGCTCATTGTCATTCGGCGCGGCGCGTTGCTGAAGGCGCCGGTCATCTCGCCCTATCTGCGCGCCTATCGCCGCGCGGGACTGCTGAAGGCGCGCGACGACGCAACCAAGGCGTTGGGCAAGCTCGACGAAGTCGAAGGCCGGGGAGCGGCGGCATGAACGCGCTCGATATGGATTTGCCTAACAAGAAGTTAGTTCGTCATTCCGGACGCGCGGAGCGCGATCCGGAACCCAGGGGCTACGGTCGCGCCGGTTGTTCCTGGGTTCCGGGTTCTCGCTGCGCGAGCCCCGGAATGACGGGAGTAGGTAGTTGAATGTCAGTTCGTCGCCTCGCAACAGAGCAACCCGCCAGTTTCGCCTTCTCCCCCGCCACCATGGAGCGGGCGCGCTGGTGGATCGCCAAGTATCCGCCCGAGCGTAAAGCCTCGGCGGTGATCCCGATCATGTGGTTGGTGCAGAAGCAGGAAGGCTGGGTGAGCGAGCCCGCCATCCGCGCGATTGCGACGCTGCTTGAAATGCCAGTTATTCGCGTGCTGGAAGTGGCGACGTTCTACACGATGTTCCACCTTGCGCCCGTCGGGGAACACCATTTTCAACTCTGCGGCACCACGCCATGCATGCTGCGCGGGGCGGAGGAGCTGAAAGACGTCTGCAAGCGCCGCATCGGTGACAAGCATGCCGTCTCGGCGGACGGGAAGCTTTCGTGGGAAGAGGTTGAGTGCCTAGGCGCCTGCGTGAACGCGCCCGTGATCGCCATAGATGATTACTTCCATGAGGACCTGACGCCTGACGCGCTCGAAGCGTTGATGGACAAGCTCGCGCGCGACGAGCGCATCGAGCCCGGTTCAGCCATCGGCCGCAAAACCTCGGCCCCCGAGGGTGGCCCCAATGTGCTGACGGATGCGAGCCTCTATAATGGTTCGCTGGCGCGTCCACAGGTCTTGCCCAATCTGCCGGAAAAAATGTGAGCGACGAGCTTTCATCCGAACCGCGCAAAGCGCCGACGCTGCCCCAGCCGATTTCGCTCGGTGGGACAATGCGGCAGGGCATGGTGTTTGTGTACGCAGTGCTGGCTTTGGGGCTCGCGGGGCTGGCCGTGTACATGGGGCTGGTTGCGGGGCATCCGCTGGTGAGCGGTTACGTCGCCGGCCCCGCCATTGGCGCGCTTTGGTTTGGCTTGCGTCTGCTCATGATGTTGGGAGCGCGACGATGACCAAGGACGCGATGAAGCCTGCTTTCATGTTGGCTCTTGCAGTAATAATGGCGCTGGTCGCGGTGACCGCAGCGGCGCGCATCTACATGGGGATGGCTTCTCTGATGCCGCTTGATCTTATTGTTGTCATGGGCGCCTCCGCGGTCGGCGGCGTTTATCTCGGCCGATATCTTGTTGCGAAGGGGCGCGCCTAATGCTCGCCGACAAGGATCGCATCTTCCTCAATCTCTACGGCCAGCGGGGCGCTGATCTGGAGAACGCCAAGAAGCGCGGCGCCTGGAATGGCACGCGCGACATGCTCGCCGCCGGGCGCGACTGGATCATTCAGCAAATGAAGGATTCAGGTTTGCGCGGGCGCGGCGGCGCCGGCTTCCCGACCGGGCTTAAATGGTCGTTCATGCCCAAGGAAGTGAAGGAGCGCCCGCATTATCTCGTCGTGAACGCCGATGAGTCCGAGCCTGGCACCTGCAAGGATCGCGACATCATGCGCCACGATCCGCATTTGCTGATCGAGGGCTGTTTGGTCGCCTCGTTCGCGATGGCCGCGCACGTTTGCTACATCTACATTCGCGGCGAATACGTCGCCGAGCGCGAGGCGATGGAGCTTGCCATACGCGAGGCGTACGCGGCCAAACTCGTCGGCAAGAACAATGTCCATGGCTGGAATTTTGACATCTACATGCACCATGGCGCCGGCGCTTACATTTGTGGCGAGGAAACCGCGCTGCTGGAAAGCCTCGAAGGCAAGAAGGGTCAGCCTCGGCTGAAGCCGCCGTTCCCGGCCAATATCGGGCTCTATGGCTGCCCCACCACGGTCAACAACGTGGAATCCATTGCCGTTGCGCCGACCATTCTGCGCCGCGGGGCCAAATGGTTTGCGGGCTTTGGCCGCGCCAACAACACAGGCACCAAGGTGTTCTGTGTTTCGGGGCACGTGAACAAGCCGTGCAATATCGAAGAAACGATGAGCATTCCGTTGAAGGAATTGATCGAAACCCATTGTGGCGGCGTGCGCGGCGGCTGGGGCAATCTCAAAGCCGTGATCCCCGGGGGCTCATCAGTGCGGATGATCCCCGCGCACGAGGCCGAAACCGTGCTGATGGATTTTGATTCGCTGGCGGCGCTGAAGTCCGGACTCGGCACGGCGGCAGTGATCGTGATGGATCAGAGCACCGATTTGATCCGCGCCATCGCCCGGCTCGCGTACTTTTACAAACACGAAAGCTGCGGCCAGTGCACGCCGTGCCGTGAAGGCACCGGTTGGATGTGGCGCGTGCTTGAGCGCATGGCCAAGGGCGAAGCCGAACATTCAGAAATTGATTTACTGCTCGAAGTCACAACCCAAGTCGAAGGCCACACCATTTGCGCGCTGGGCGATGCCGCCGCCTGGCCGATCCAAGGCCTCATCCGCCATTTCCGCCCCGAAATCGAACAACGCATCGACCGCTACCGTGCCGCCAAGGGCGTGCACCAGGTGAGGCTGGTGACGGCGGAATGAAACACTTCGTCCTCTTCTACGACTACCCCGCCGATTTCCGGGAGCGGCGTGCGCCGCACCGCACCGCGCACATCGCGCACGCAGGCGCTTCTGTCGCATGCGATGAATTGCAGCTTGGCGGGGCACTTGCGGAGGATGATCCGCCGCTGGGGATGTTGCTGTTCAAGGGTGACAGCGCGGCTGTGGCGGAGGGTTTCGCTCGGGTTGATCCCTATGTGGTGAACGGTGTCGTGAATTCCTGGCGCGTGCGCGAATGGGTGACAGTGGTGGGCGATGGCGCTTTGACGAAGGTGTAGAAGAGACGGGGCGGCTTTCACCGCCCCACCCCTTACTCACATCGCCTTATCGGCAGAAGTTCCGATTCGGACTGGCGCCTGGGCCTCCAGCAGGTCCTGGTGGGTTCTCCCAGTTTGTGCCTGGGCCGCCTGCGGGGCCTGGTGGGTTACCATCACGGTCGCGCCGCCAGCAGGCGCTTGGCGCATTCCAATACCAATAGGCGCCGCTCCAATAATGGTGAGCGTGGGCGCGATAATAGTGACGCAAGCGTCTATCCGGCGAGGCGCCCGGGCCGCCGCGACGCCCTGGCGGGTTCTCCCAGTTCGTTCCGGGGCCGCCGCGCCAGCCTGGTGGGTTGTTGTCGCGGTCGCGATGGGCTGAGGCGGGGGTGGCAAGCGCCAGCAGCGCGATCGCGGCGGTCAGGACTGTGAATAACTTCATGGCGGAGCACTCCGTTTTGATCCCTCGATCAATCTAACGGGAGAGGCGGCTGCATCCGTCGCCTATCAAGAACGGTTCGCATGCGTAACACATGGGCGGGTCGTCGGACCGAGACCTCTCGCCCCCTTGCGGCGACGCAATAAATCGTCCATGCGCGTCTTGAATTTTGATCGCTTCCTGAACGGAAAAATCACAAATATTTTTCCTGGCGGCGGTCGCGCGAAAGCGGACTGGAAGTATGACGAAAATCCTCGTCGACGGTGCTGAAGTCGACGTTCCCCCGAACTATACTCTGCTGCAGGCGTGCGAAGCCGCCGGCGCCGAGATTCCGCGCTTTTGCTACCACGAGCGGCTCTCTATCGCCGGCAATTGCCGCATGTGCCTGATCGAGGTGAAGGTCGGCGGCAAGCCGGGCCCAAAGCCGGTGGCGTCCTGCGCGCAGCAGGTGAAGGATTTGCCGCCGCCGCGCGACGAATTGCTCAATGAACTCGTCACTAGATCGCCCGCCGTCAAGAAGGCGCGCGAAGGGGTGATGGAGTTCCTGCTGATCAATCATCCCCTGGATTGCCCGATCTGCGACCAAGGGGGCGAGTGCGACCTGCAAGATCAATCCATGGCCTATGGCCGCGGCGGTTCGCGCTTCGACGAAAACAAGCGCGCCGTCGAAGAAAAATTCATGGGGCCGCTCGTGAAAACCGTGATGACGCGCTGCATCCAATGCACGCGCTGCATCCGCTTCGCCACCGAAGTGGCCGGTGTGCCCGAACTCGGGGCCACCGGGCGCGGCGAGGATTTGGAAGTCACCACCTATTTGGAAGCTTCGTTGTCTAGCGAGCTTTCGGCGAATGTGATCGATCTCTGCCCCGTCGGCGCGCTGACATCGAAGCCCTACGCCTTCAACGCGCGCCCCTGGGAATTAACCAAGACCGAGTCCGTAGATGTGATGGATGCGCTTGGTTCGAATATCCGCGTCGATGCACGCGGCGATGCGGTGCTGCGTGTGTTGCCCCGCGTGAACGAGGGCGTCAACGAAGAGTGGATTTCCGACAAGACCCGCTACGCTGAAGACGGCCTCGCGCGCCAGCGCCTGGACCGACCTTTTGTGCGCGAAAACGGCGAGCTGCGCGCTGCGACTTGGGACGAAGCGCTGGCTGCGACAGCGAAAGCGCTTTCTGGCGACCCCAAAAAGATCGGCGCCATCGCCGGTGATCTTGCGTGCGCCGAAAGCATGAAGGCGACGCTCGATTTATTCCGCGCGCTTGGTTCCCCCCACACCGACTGCCGCCCTGATGGCGCCAAGATCGGCGGCGGCGCGCGCCAAGGCTACCTGTTCAATTCGACCATCGCCGGCATCGACGAAGCCGATGTAATTCTGCTGGTCGGAACAAACCCGCGCCTTGAAGCTCCAGTGCTCAACGCGCGGCTACGTAAAGCTTGGCTGCGCGGCGCCGAGATCGGCGTGATCGGCGAGGCCAACGATCTGACGTATCGGTACATGCACATCGGCGCGGGCCCCCAGTCCCTGACCCAGCTCGGCGCATTTGCTGACGTGCTGAAGACCGCGCAGCGTCCGATTATCATCGTCGGCCAAGGCGCGGTGTCGCGCGCAGACGGCGCCGCAGTGCTGCGGGGGGTGGGCACACTAGCGGCGCGGATCGGCGCGGTGAAAGAAGGCTGGAATGGGTTCAATGTGCTGCACACCGCCGCCGCGCGCGTAGCCGGGTTCGACCTAGGCTTCCTGCCGGGCCAGGACGGCAAGGATGCTGGCGAGATGCTGAGCGGCGGACTCAATACTTTGTTCGTGCTGGGCGTCGATGAGATCGATTTGCCGCGCGCCGGCACGGTCATTTATCTCGGCAGCCACGGTGATCGCGGCGCGCATCGCGCTGACATCATCCTGCCGGGCGCGGCCTACACCGAAAAGGACGCCACCTGGGTCAATACAGAGGGACGGGTCCAATATGGACGGCGCGCCACTTTCCCAAAAGGCGACGCCAAGGAGGATTGGACCATCCTGCGCGCACTTTCAGGTGTGATGGGCAAGACGCTGCCGTATGACAGCCTCGATGCGCTGCGCGCCAAGGTGATCGCGGACAATCCCACTTTTGGTCAGGTCGATTACGCGCCAGGCGCAGCCGATGGCGGCGGTTTTGATCCGGCCCAGCTTGGCGCCGAAGGACCGCTCTCCCCCGAGCCGTTTCGTTCGCCGATCGATGACTTCTATCTCACTAACCCGATAGCGCGCGCATCGAAGACGATGGCCGAGTGCTCGCGCTTGCGCGCGGGAGCGGAAAGCGTGGCGGCAGAATGAACCCGAGCGCGGACTACGTTCCGTTCATTCAGCTCCCATTGGAATGGGAGTGGGGGCTTATGAAGACGGGGCAGGTGCTGGCCATAGCGATCTACTTGTTGCTGACGCTCGCTTTCATCCTGTTGTTCGACCGCAAGGTCTGGGCGGCGGTGCAGCTGCGCAAGGGCCCCAACGTGGTCGGGCCCTTCGGCCTGCTGCAGAGTTTCGCCGATTTCTTCAAATTCGTGTTCAAGGAGATCGTCATTCCAGCGGGCGCCAACAAGACCGTTTTCATCCTCGCGCCTTTGATCACCTTCGTCCTCGCGTTCGTGGGTTGGGCGGTGGTGCCGTTCGCCAACAACGTGGTGATCGCCGATCTCAACGTCGGCATCCTTTATCTGTTCGCGATTTCCTCGCTTGGGGTCTATGGCATCATTATGGGCGGCTGGGCGTCGAACTCGAAGTATCCGTTCCTTGGCGCCTTGCGCTCTGCCGCGCAGATGGTGAGCTACGAAGTCTCGATCGGTTTCATCATCATCACCGTGCTGTTGCTGGTTGGATCGCTCAATCTGTCCACCATCGTCGAGTCTCAGCGCGACGGGATTTGGATGTGGACCGGGTTCCGCATCTTCAACTTTGCGGAATTCCCGAACAACCTCCTCGTCGGAATCACCATGCTGGCGATGCTGGTGATGTTCTTCATCTCGGCGCTGGCCGAGACCAACCGCCCGCCGTTCGATCTACCTGAGGCGGAGTCCGAACTCGTGGCTGGTTATCAAGTCGAATACAGTTCGACGCCGTATCTGCTCTTCATGATCGGGGAGTACCTGAACATTGTGCTGATGTGCGCGATGATCAGCATCCTCTTCCTCGGCGGCTGGCACCTGCCGTGGGGCGCGGTGGACAATCCCGTGCTGGGCTTCGTCGTTCTCGGCGTGAAGATGTGGATGGTTTTTTTCATGTTCGCGATGGTGAAGGCGATCGTGCCGCGCTATCGCTACGATCAATTGATGCGGTTGGGCTGGAAGATATTCCTGCCCACAGCACTCGTCGCGGTGGCGGCGATTGGCTATTATATCACGTTCATGGCGCCGGCGCGGGCGGCGGGAGGCTAGGCGATGTCACGCATCCTCCAAGCGGCCAAGGGCGCTCTGATGCTCGATATGCTGGGCGGCTTTGCGCTCGGCATGAAGTATTTTTTCAAGCGCAAGGCGACGGTGAATTACCCGTTCGAGAAGGGTCCGCTCAGTCCGCGCTTCCGCGGCGAGCACGCATTGCGCCGCTACGCAAACGGCGAAGAGCGCTGCATCGCTTGCAAATTGTGCGAAGCCATCTGCCCCGCGCAGGCGATCACCATCGAGGCCGAGCCGCGCGAAGACGGCTCACGCCGCACCACGCGCTACGACATTGACATGGTGAAATGCATCTATTGCGGCTTCTGCCAGGAAGCGTGCCCGGTAGATGCGATCGTCGAGGGGCCGAACTTCGAATTCGCGACCGAGACGCGCGAGGAACTTTACTACGATAAGGAACGCCTGCTTGCGAACGGCGATCGCTGGGAGCGAGAAATCGCGAACAATTTGGAATTGGATGCGCCGTATCGGTGACGGCGTCCGCAAGGGACTGGGATGATGCTGGTGGCAATCGCCTTTTACGTGTTGGCCGCCATCGCGATCGCTTCGGCGTTCGCGGTGATCGCCGCGCGTAACCCTGTGCATTCGGTGCTGTTCTTGATCCTGACCTTCTTCACGGCGGCGGGGCTGTTCGTGCTCTTGGGGGCCGAGTTTCTGGCAATGTTGCTGGTCGTCGTTTACGTCGGCGCGGTCGCGGTGTTGTTTTTGTTCGTGGTGATGATGCTGGACGTTGACTTCGTTGAGCTGAGACAGGGATTTCTCGCTTACCTCCCAGCTGGGGCAATCGTAGCATTTGCATTGCTCGGGGAGATTGGGCTTGTGGCTGGTGCGGCGATGTCGGCGGATGGTGCGCCCATTGCGCTTACGCCTGCGGCGCCGAGCGGAGTGATCAATGCAGAGGCCATTGGCCGGGTGCTTTATACCGATTACCTGCTGGTGTTTCAGTTGGCGGGCCTTGTTCTGTTCGTCGCCATGATTGGCGCTATCGTGCTGACGTTGCGCCACCGCCCCGGCGTCAGGAAGCAAGACATCGCCGCGCAAGTGGGGCGCAGACGGTCCGATGGCGTTGAGTTGAAGGACATCCGGCCGGGGCAGGGATTAGGCTGATGGTGATTACGCTCGCGCACTACCTCATCGTCGCCGGCGCGCTGTTCACAATCGGCGTGTTTGGCATTTTCGTGAATCGTAAGAACGTCATCATCATTCTCATGTCGATCGAGCTGGTTTTGCTGGCGGTGAACATCAATCTGGTGGCATTTTCGGCGTTTCTACAAAACCTTGAAGGTCAAGTCTTCGCCATGCTGGTGCTGACGGTGGCGGCGGCGGAGGCGGCTGTGGGCCTTGCTATTCTCGTCACCTATTTCCGCAATCGCGGCGGCATCGCCGTCGAAGACATCAACCAGATGAGGGGCTAAGCGAGTGGAATTCTCGACTGACGTCCTGATCGTCCTAGGCCCTCTGTTCGCGGCGGTGGTTGCGGGTCTGCTGCAAAAGCAGTTCGGCGACCGCGCGGCGATGGCGCTCACGACGGGCTCTGTGGGCCTGTCGCTCGCCCTTTCTTTGCCGATCTTCGCTGACTTTGTTTGGGGTGAAGGGCGCGCGCGGCTTATCGAACTCTTCACGTTCATCGACGTTGCAGGCTTTACGTCGACTTGGAGCGTCCGGATAGACACGCTTTCGGCAATCATGCTCGTGGTGGTGAATACGGTGAGCTTCTTGGTTCACGTCTATTCCATCGGGTACATGGCCGAAGATCCACACCGGGCGCGTTTCTTTTCGTATCTCTCGTTTTTCACCTTCGCCATGCTGGCCTTGGTGACAGCTAACGATTTCCTCCAATTGTTCTTTGGCTGGGAGGGAGTCGGTGTCGCCTCTTATCTGCTTATAGGGTTTTGGTACCACAAACGCAGCGCCAACGACGCCGCCATCAAGGCGTTCATCACCAACCGGGTTGGTGATTTCGGTTTCGCGCTAGGCATCATGGCGGCGTTCTTCTGTTACGGCTCGATCCAGTATGACGAAGTGTTCGCTGCCGCCGCCGCACACCCAGCGATGATGCTGGGCGTCGGCGATGTGCGGGCGCCTGCGGTGGAAGTGATCGCATGCCTCCTGTTTGTCGGCGCCATGGGCAAGAGTGCGCAATTCTTCCTGCACGTGTGGTTGCCCGACGCAATGGAGGGGCCAACCCCGGTGTCGGCGCTGATTCATGCGGCGACCATGGTGACGGCCGGCGTTTTTATGGTTTGCCGGTGCGGCTCGCTTTATGAACTGGCGCCGTACGCTGCCGGCTTCGTCACCATCGTTGGCGCGACCACCGCCTTGTTTGCCGCCACAGTGGGCTTGGCCCAGAATGACATCAAACGCGTTGTCGCCTATTCCACGTGTTCGCAGCTCGGCTACATGTTTTTTGCTGCGGGCGTTGGCGCCTATAATGCGGCGATGTTTCATCTTTTCACGCACGCCTTCTTCAAGGCACTTTTGTTCCTTGGCGCGGGCTCAGTGATCCACGGCCTCCACCATGAACAAGACATGCGCCACATGGGCGGTGTGCGGAGACCTATGCTTAAGACATGGGCGGCGATGTTGATCGGGACGTTGGCGTTGATCGGCTTCGGCATTCCCGGGCTTGGCGGGTTCGCTGGTTTTTATTCCAAGGATGCGATCATTGAAGCGGCCTACGGCGCCCAAGGGATCGGGTCGCAATTCGCGTTCTGGTGTGGACTTACCGCCGCCCTCCTGACGAGCTTCTATTCTTGGCGGCTCATGTTTATGACCTTTGAAGGAGGCTATCGCGGCGGCGCGCATAGTCAGGGCGATCACGCTCTGCACGGGGACGACCACGGCCATGCCAAGCCCGATGACGGGTCTGCGCCTGCGCATGAATCACCTTGGGTGATGTTGGCGCCGCTTGTCGTTCTGGCGCTTGGCGCGGCGTTCGCGGGCATGATCTTTGCGCCGTACTTCCTTGGGGACGCCAACACGTTCTGGGAGCACGCTGTGCCGCTCGCTCACGGTGCGCACGAACACCCGCCGGCATGGGTGATCTGGGCGCCCTTGGCCGTCACCGTCACAGGCTTTCTCGGCGCCGTCGTCTTCTACCTTTGGAAAGCCGATTGGCCGAGGCGCTTGGCGGGCGGGCCGGTTCACGCTTTTCTGGCCAATAAATGGTATTTCGATGAAATCTACGACTTCATCTTCGTGAAGGGCGCTCGTGCGCTTGGCGACCTGTTCTGGAAGGTTGGCGACGGGAAAATCATCGACGGTTTGGGCCCAGACGGCGTCGCGGGATCCTCACGTTTCTTGTCGCGGCAGGTGCGGCGGCTGCAGACGGGCTTTGTGTACCATTACAGCTTCCTAATGCTGATCGCGGCGGTAGGTTTTGGCGCTTATGCGATTTTTTCCGGCCTTGGTGACGCGCCATGATTGAGCTTGTGCGCGACTGGCCGCTACTGTCGATCCTGACATTCCTGCCGGCGGCGGGTGCGCTCTTGATCTTGCTCTCGCGCGGCTCGCTCGGCGGGGAGAACGCTGGGTACGACAACGGCGTGCGGCTTTTGACGCTGATTGTGACCATCATAACGTTCATTGTTTCGCTGTTCGCCTACGGCGCGTTCGACGCGGCGGCGCCGGGGTATCAATTGGTGGAGGATGTGCCGTGGGCCTTTGGCTTCGCCTATCGGCTCGGCGTTGACTCGTTGGCGATGACACTTGTTCTGCTGACAACGTTCTTGACGCCGCTCTGCATCCTCGCCAGCTGGTCGGTGGACAAACAAGTCGCAAGCTACATGGTGCTCTTCCTGTTGCTTGAGACGTTGATGATCGGTGTGTTCTGCGCGCAGGACATCATTCTCTTCTACCTGTTCTTCGAGGGCGGTCTGATCCCGATGTTCATCCTGATAGGGGTGTGGGGCGGGACCCGGCGCGTCTATGCGGCCTTCAAGTTTTTTCTCTATACACTGCTCGGCTCGATCCTGATGCTGGTTGCGATCATCGCTATGATTTCCATAGCGGGCACCAGTAGCATTGCTGAGCTGACCGCCTACGCCGCCACCACCGGCTTTGACCCCGATTTGCAAATTTGGCTTTGGCTTGCCTTCTTCGCCTCGTTCGCGGTGAAGCTTCCGATGTGGCCGGTCCACACCTGGCTTCCAGATGCTCACGTCGAGGCGCCCACGGCGGCGTCAGTGGTGCTGGCGGCGATCCTGCTGAAGATGGGCGGGTACGGCTTCCTACGGTTCTCGCTGCCGATGTTCCCCGAGGCCTCGCATACTTTCACGCCTCTGGTGTTTGCACTATCGGTGGTCGCCATCGTCTGGGCCTCTCTGGTGGCGTTCCGGCAGCTGGATATGAAGAAGCTCATCGCCTATTCGTCGGTGGCGCATATGGGCTTTGTTACGCTCGGCATTTTCTCAGGCACCATGCAGGGGATCCAGGGCGCGATCTTTCAAATGCTCTCGCACGGGGTGATTTCGGGAGCGCTTTTCCTGTGCGTGGGCGTTGTCTATGACCGCATGCACACGCGGGAGATTGCGTTCTATGGCGGTCTTGTGAACCGCATGCCGATTTACGCTGCGGTGTTCATGCTATTCACCATGGGCAATGTCGGCTTGCCGGGCACGAGCGGCTTTCCCGGCGAAATTCTCACTATGGTGGGTGCGTTTCAGATCAACGCCTGGGCGACCGCAGGAGCGGCGCTCGGTGTTATTTTTTCAGCTGCCTACGCGCTCACACTCTACCGCAAGGTCGCGCTCGGCAATATTGAGAACCCAAAGCTCGCCAGTGTAGGCGATCTCGATCAGCGCGAGTGGATCATCTTCGCGCCGCTGGTCATCGCAACCTTGCTCATGGGGCTGGCGCCTAATTACGTGCTCGATTTCACCAGAGCCTCGGCGGAAGCCATCGCGGCGGCCTATGGTGGCGCACCATGATCTCCCCCTGGGATGATCTTGTTGCATCTTGGCCGCATTTCTGGCCGGAAGCGCTGTTGGTCGGGTTTGCGCTCTGCGCGACCATAATCGGCGCATGGCTGAAGGATAAGAGCTTTGGCTTGATTTGCGTGCTCGGTGTCGCGGCGCTCATCGGCGCCGGCGCAATTGCCATCGCTTGCCAGCCGCTCGCGCCGGTCCGTATCTTCCAGGGTGCGTTGGTCATCGATGGCGTAGGCGTGTTTGTCAAAGTACTGATCGCGTTCTCGGCTGCGGCGACGATGGCGCTTGGCGCGGACCATTTCTCTCAAGCCAAGGATCGCCGTTTCGAGTTTCCCGTATTGGTCGTGCTCGCCGTTTTGGGCATGTTCGTTATGGTTTCGGCGCAGGACCTCATCAGCCTTTATGTGGGTGTCGAGCTGCAGAGTCTTTCCGCCTATGTGCTGGCGGCGTGGCGGCGTGACGATGCGAATTCCTCCGAGGCCGGCCTCAAATATTTTGTGCTGAGCGCGATTTCTTCCGGGCTGCTGCTGTTCGGCGCCTCATTTGTTTACGGCTTCACTGGATCGGTGCGATTTGACGCCATCGCGGCTGCGGTGGGCGAAGGCGGCGGAGCGATTGGGCTTACTTTCGGCCTGGTGCTGATGCTCTGCGCTCTGGGTTTCAAGATGTCGGCGGCGCCATTTCATATGTGGACGCCGGATGTCTATGAGGGGGCCCCTACACCAGTCACCGCCTTTTTCGCCGCCGCCCCAAAGATTGCCGCGGTCGCCCTGATGGCGCGCGTGCTCTATGGGCCCTTCGCGGGGATGGAAGAGCAGTGGCGTCAGGTCATCGTCGCGCTGTCGGCGATTTCGATGGTCTGGGGTTCGGTGGGTGCGCTACTGCAGACCAACCTCAAGCGGCTGATGGCCTATTCATCGATCGGCAACATGGGTTTCGTGCTGATGGGGTTAGCGAGCGGACCGGAGCAGGGGCCGATTTCGGCGCTGGCTTACCTCGCACTCTACCTGCCCGCCAACATTGGCATATTCGCCATCATCCTCGCCATGCGCCGCGACGGGTCGCCGACCGAAACCGTCGCTGACCTCGCCGGCATGGCGCAGCGTCGTGTTTGGATGGCTGGGCTGCTGACGATGCTGCTTTTCTCGATCGGCGGGGTGCCGCCGTTTGCTGGCTTCATCGGCAAGCTCTTGGTGTTTCGCGCCGCAATTGACGCCGATCTCATCTGGCTGGCTGTGCTTGGCGGCGTGGCGGCGGTTGTTGCGGCGGCCTATTACTTGCGCCTGCTTGCCTCAATGTGGTTTAGCCCTGCCGCGCCAGGTTTGCAGCCGGCGTCGGCAACCATCACCGTCACCGCGATCGCCGCTGCGGCGCTGACCTTCCCCATCCTGGTGTTGATACTTGGGTCCATCGAGAACTGGGCCGAAGCAGCGGTGCGGATGGGATTTTGAGAAAGCAAACGCGATGATCGACGGTCGGGCGCCTGTCGAGATGTTCGACGAAATAGACTCCACAATTTTGGAGGCGCGCCGCCGCGCCGAGCGAGGTGAGCTTGGCTCGGTGTGGTTGCTGGCGCAGCGGCAGACAGCGGGACGTGGTCGGCGCGGGCGCGCCTGGTTGTCGTTCGAGGGCAATCTGCACGCGACGTATCTGTTTGCCACCACAACTGCGCCCGCTGACATTGCGTTGCTGGGTTTCGCCACCGGTGTGGCCATAGCCGAGACGCTTGACGCGATGATCGGCGCCGGGCGGGCAACGCTAAAGTGGCCGAATGATGTGATGATCGGCGACGCCAAGGCCGCCGGCATTCTCATCGACAGCGGTAATTTGGCGAGCGCTCAAACATGGGTCGCATTGGCGTTTGGAGTTAATCTTGCGGTCGCGCCGAAGGCGATCGCCCAGCGCACAATCAGCTTGCGCGAGGTTCTGCCGCCAGACGCGCCAAGCCTGCCGCCGCAATCGTTTTTTGCTTCGCTTCGCCCTAGACTTGAGGTCTGGGCGGGACGGCTCTCGGACGAAGGATTCGAGCCCGTGCGCCGGGCGTGGCTCGGGCGCGCGCACGGTCTAGGCACGGAAATTCGTGTTCAACAGGGTGAGCAAAGCCTTCTGGGGCGTCTCGCTGGTCTGTCCGCGCGCGGTGAACTTGAATTAGATACTTCTGACGGTCGTCGCCTTGTCGCGGCAGGCGATGTTTTCCTTCTCAACGCGGCTTGATCCCATGCTCCTTGCTATCGATGTCGGCAACACCAACACCAAGTTCGCGATTCATGACGGCGTGTCGTGGCGGGCGCAATGGCGCGCCTCGACAGATTCGAGCCGCACAGCGGACGAATATGCGCCTTGGCTTTCGCAGATCATGGCGCTCGCTGAGCTTGGCTTTTCCGATGTCCGCGCTTGCGTGATCTCGACCGTGGTTCCGCAAGCATTGTTCAACCTGCGCAACCTCGCGCGACGCTACCTCGGCACGGAGCCGCTTGTCGTCGGAGAGCCCGGCGTGAAGCTAGGCATCGAGGTGCGCATTGATAAACCCAGCGAGGCCGGGGCAGATAGGCTTGTGAATGCAGTGGGCGCGTTTGTTGAGTACGGCGGCCCAGCCATTGTGATCGATAGCGGCACCGCGACGACGTTCGATATCGTTGCGGCCGACGGCGCGTTCGAGGGCGGGATCATCCTGCCGGGCATCAACCTTTCGCTGCAAGCGTTGCATGACGCCGCAGCGCGCCTCCCGCGCGTGGAGATCCGTGATCCCGGGCGCATCATTGGCAAGGATACGGTGAGTGCGATGCAGTCGGGGATCTACTGGGGCTCGATTGACATGATCGAGGGGCTTTGCCGGCGCATCCGTGATGAATACGGCCAACCCATGAAGACCATCGCCACCGGCGGCGTCGCCTCCATCTTCGAGGGCGCGTTCCCGACCATCGACCACTTTGACCAGGACCTTACCTCGCGCGGCCTGTTGGAAATTTTCCGGCGGAACGGTGGCACGCTTTGAGCAAAACCATGGACGAACTCGTGTTCCTGCCGCTCGGCGGCTCGGGCGAGATCGGCATGAATCTGAACGCTTACGGATTTGGCCCGCCAGATGCGCGCCAATGGATCATCGTCGATATCGGCGTCACCTTCGGCCGCGAAGATTCAACACCAGGCATTGATCTGATCTTGCCTGATCCCAGCTATCTCGAAGCTGAGCGCGACAATATCTTGGGCATCGTGCTGACGCACGCGCACGAGGACCATATCGGCGCCCTCGCTTGGCTCTGGCCCCGGCTCAAGGCGCCAGTGTTTGCGACCCCGTTCACGGCGGCGCTGGTGCGCGAGAAACTTAAAGAACGCAATCTCTTGCAAAGGGTCTCACTCACCGAAGTTCCGCTCAAGGGCAAACTCACGCTTGGCCCGTTTGACATCGAATACATCACCTTGACGCACTCGATCCCGGAGCCCAACGGCCTGGCCATTCGCACGCCGCTTGGGCTTGTCTGGCACACGGGGGATTGGAAAATCGACCCCGATCCATTGATCGGCGAACTCACCGACGAAGCGACGCTACGGGCCATGGCCGATGAAGGCATCCTGGCGATGGTGTGCGATTCCACTAATGTGTTTGTCGAAGGGACCTCTGGCTCGGAAGCCGACGTACGCGAGCGGTTGACCCAGGTGATCGCCGGCTGCGCCGGCCGGGTGGCGGTGACAGCGTTCGCGTCCAATGTCGCGCGGGTGGAAACCGCGCTGCATGCCGCGCGCGATTGTGGGCGCAAACCCTGTCTGGTGGGACGCTCTATGCACCGCATCGTCGGCGCCGCGCAAAGCGTAGGCCTGCTGGCGGGCATCCCACCACTGATCCAGGAAGAGGAGGCTGCCGGCCTCGACCCCGCCCGCGTGCTTTATCTGTGCACGGGCAGTCAAGGCGAAGCACGCGCCGCGCTCTCGCGCATCGCTCGCGGTGAACACCGCAACGTGTCGCTCAAACACGGAGACACGGTAATTTTCTCCTCCCGCGTCATTCCTGGCAACGAGATGGCGATACATGCGCTGTACAACATGTTCCTGGAGCGCGGCGTGGCGTTGATCACAGCTGACGACGCGCCTGTCCACGTCTCCGGCCATCCCGCGCGCGATGAATTGCGGCAGATGTACCAATGGGCGCGTCCGCGCATCGCCGTGCCGGTGCATGGTGAGCGCCGCCACATCCTGGAGCATGTGAAGCTCGCACTGGAATTGCAGGCGCCGGAAGCGATCGCCCCGAAAAATGGAGACCTAATCCGTCTTGCGCCAGGGCCGGCCATGGTGATCGACGAGGTGCCCGCAGGACGGCTCTACGTCGATGGCGGCGTGATGATTGAGGCTGAAGACGAGGCTTTGCGGGACCGCAGACGTTTGGGCGCGGAGGGGGCCGTCAACGTCTCGGTTGCGGTCAGCAGGAAATGCGCACTGGTCGCAGGACCGCATATTTCCGTTCGCGGCCTCGCTATGGCCGATGAGGAAGAGTTCGACCTGGCGCTGGAAGAAATCGCCCGCGTCGCCGAAGCGGCCTTTGCGCGCCTGGCCCACGCCGACCGTGAGGACGATGAGACGGTGGAGGCCGGACTTACGCGGGCTGTTCGCAAGTGCGTTGAAAAGCTGTGGGGCAAGCGCCCGCTGGTCGACGTGAGCGTGCTGCGGATTTAGGCTGCGCTACAAAAGGGAGGCTCGGCCATGATCGGCAGGCTCAATCATGTTGCTGTCGCGGTCACCTCGATCGAGGCGGCGAAGGCGACCTACATTGACCTCTACGGTGTTGCGGCGGAGGCCATCACGCCAACGCGCGATTTACCGGCGCAAGGCGTGCGCTTTGCTTTCGTCAACCTACCCAACTCCCAGATCGAACTCATCGAGCCCTTGGGCGACGATTCTCCGATCCTCAAGTTTCTCGAACGCAACCCCAATGGCGCCCAGCACCATGTCTGCTTCGAGGTCGAGAATATCTACGCCACGCGCGATGCTCTGATCGCCAAGGGTGCTACGGTGCTGAACGAACCCCGTATTGGCGCCCACGGCACGCCGATTATTTTCATCCACCCCAAGAATTCGAACGGGGTTCTGGTCGAGCTGATGGAAGCTCCGAAGGGCGGGCCCACATGACATTGTTTCTGTCGGTGGCGATCTACATCATTCTTTGGTGGCTTGCGTTTTTCACTATGCTGCCGCTTGGCGCGCAGAGCCTGCACGAGGGCGATGAGGCCAGCGTGCCGGGGATCGAGCGGGGTGCGCCAAAAGCTCACCGCCTGGGGTTAAAGGCGCTGCTGGCGAGCGCAATCGCGGCTGTTTTGTGGCTGGGGGTCGCTTGGGCGATCTCGGTGGACCTCTTCCGCATGCGCGGCTAAGGCGCCGCGTTGCTGGAATCTCCGGGTCGGTCTATGCGGACTCTGCCGGAAAGGAACCAGCACCCTATGCATGCGCTCAAAGTCACGCGAGCTGCGGATTTTCCCGAATGGTACCAGGCAATCGTCCGCGAGGCCGACCTTGCGGAATTGTCGCCGACGCGCGGCTGCATGATCATCAAGCCGTGGGGCATGGGGATATGGGAACGTATTGTCGCCGAACTGGACGGGCGCATCAAAGCGAGCGGCCACGAGAACTACTATTTCCCGTTGCTTATTCCCTTGGGCTTCATTGCTAAGGAGGCCGAGCACGTCGAAGGTTTCGCCAAGGAAATGGCCGTGGTGACGCACCATCGGCTCAAGTCAATCGAAGGCGTGCTGAAGCCGGACCCGGACGCGGAACTGGCCGAGCCGTTGATCATACGTCCCACGTCAGAGACGATAATTGGCGACGCCTTCAGTCGTTGGATCAAGTCGTACCGCGACTTGCCGTTGAAGCTGAACCAATGGGCCAACATTATGCGCTGGGAGATGCGGACGCGCATGTTCCTGCGCACGGCAGAGTTCCTCTGGCAGGAAGGGCACACCGCCCACGCCGACAAGGCCGGCGCGATGGAAGAGACGCTGTTCATTCTCGAAATGTACAAGACCTTCGCCGAGGATTTTCTGGCGCTGCCGGTGATCTCCGGCGAGAAGCCTGAGAACGAGCGTTTCCCTGGCGCGGTCAGCACATTCTCCATCGAAGCGATGATGCAAGACGGCAAGGCGTTGCAAGCGGGTACGTCACACTATCTCGGCACGCACTTCGCCGAAGCGCAGAACATTCGCTATCAGGACAAAGAGGGCGGTCAAACGCTTGCGCACACGACGTCCTGGGGCGTTTCTACACGTCTCATTGGCGGCGTGATCATGACCCACGGCGACGATGACGGCCTGCGTACGCCGCCAGCGGTCGCGCCAAAGCAGATCGTCATTGTACCCATGCTGCGGGGCAAGCCAGAGGACGACGACCTGAGAATGTATTGCGCCGCACTCGCCGATGCGCTGAACGCCTTGCATGCGTTTAGCGCGCCGGTGCGCGCGCACGTGGACCTGAAGGATGCCCGTCCCGCTGACAAACGTTGGGATTGGGTGCGCCGCGGCGCACCTCTGATCTGTGAAATCGGTCCGCGCGATGCGGCCAGCGGGCAGGTGACCTTCATCCGGAGAAATGCGCTCCGCGAGGGGGACAAGATCAAATCTCATTCGCTCGCGCGCGCCGATTTCATCGCGCAAGCGTCGGCGATGCTTGAGGGTGAGCAACGCGCATTGTTCGACGAAGCCAAGGCGCGGCTCGACGCCAATATTCGTGGCGGATTTTCAAGCTTCGCCGACCTTGAGCGCTATTATGGCGGCGAGGACAAGGAAGACGACTTCAAAGGGTGGGCGCGGGTGGCCTGGTCGCGCCCGCACGGCGCTGCGCTGGAGGAGGTGGGCGAGCGGTTGAAGGCGTTGAAGCTTACGATCCGTAACGCGCCGCTCACCCAGCCCGCCGCGTTTGGGGAGTGCATCTTCACCGGCGCGCCGGCGGTCGAGGAAGTCTTGATCGCGAGAGCATATTGATGAGCAAGGGTCGCGCGCAACCTTTCGGCTTGTTTGAGCGCATGTTGGCGGGGCGTTATCTGCGCGCCAAACGCCAGTATGGCGGGGTGTCGCTCATTTCGGTGATTTCGGTGGTCGCCATCACGCTAGCGGTGATGGCGCTGATCATCACTATGTCGGTGATGAATGGGTTCCGCGAGACGCTACTGTCGCGCATTCTGGGCGTCAACGGTCATGTCTATGTCGACACCCGCCACTTGACCGGCGCCGAGATCGCTAGCCTTGCGCAACTCGCGCGCGCCGCGCCCGATGTGATCCAGGTCACACCCATCATCAACGCGCAAGCCCTGGCGACGTCGGACGGCTTGGCCGCTGGCGTCGTGGTGCGTGGTCTGCCGCGCGCTGAACTGGAGGCGCTGCCCATTGTCGCCCAGAGCATTCGGCCCGGCGGCAGCCTCGCGGGATTTGAGGGCGTTGAATCGCCGACCATCCTGGTGGGTGACCGTTTGGCCGCGTCGCTCGGCGTCACCGAAGGCATGGCGATCTCGATCCTCTCGCCACAAGGCGCATCAACGCCGTTCGGGCTGACGCCGCGGCGAAAGTCTTTTCTGATCGGAGCGGTGTTCAGCGTCGGCATGGCGGAGTTTGACGGCGCGTTGATCTATATGCCGCTGGAGCAAGCGCAGATCTTGTTCAGCCGCGGCGACGGCGCTGACGAGCTCGAATTGCGCATTCGCGACCCCGACCGCACCATCCCGGTGATGATGGAATTGCGCGACCGGCTTGGGTCTGACGTCACAATTTATGACTGGCGCGCCAGAAGCCAGGGCCTCGCCGACGCGCTCGTGGTGGAGCGCAACGTCATGCGGCTCATTCTCATGATCCTGGTGGCCATCGCTGCACTGAACATCGTCACGGGCCTTATCATGCTGGTGAAAAACAAGAGTCGCGACATCGCCATCTTGCGCACCATGGGCGCAACAAAGGGCGCGATTCAGCGCGTTTTCTTCATGGCCAGCGCGAGTCTGGGCGTCATCGGCTTGACGCTTGGCTTGGTGCTCGGAGTAGGTTTTTGCCTCTTCATCGAGCCGATCCAGAATTTCCTCTCGGCGGTGCTCAATTTCGATATTTTCCCCGGCACGGTCTATTCGTTAGAGACGTTGCCAGCACGAGTGGAGTGGGGCGAGGTGGCATTGATTTCGTTCTTCACCGTTCTGGTCACGTTCGTCTCCACGTTGGCGACCGCGTGGTGGGCGTCACGCTTCGACCCGGTTGAGGCGTTGCGATATGAGTGAGGCGGCATCAGCGCCGGTGTTGAGCCTCCGTGGCATCACCAGACGCTATAGGTCAGGCGAACATGAACTTGTGGTTCTGGACGGGGTAGATCTAGATATCGCGCCTGGCGAGATCGTCGGCCTCATCGGCCCGTCGGGGTCGGGAAAGTCCTCATTGCTTCACGCTGCTGGCATGTTGGAAAAACCCAGCGGGGGCGATGTGCGTATCGCCGGCGCCTCGGGCTGGTCCTTGAGCGACGAAGCACGCACGGAAATTCGGCGCAACCGCATCGGCTTTGTGTATCAGTTTCACCACCTGCTTCCTGAATTCGACGCGCTGCACAACGTAGCGTTGCCGGCCCTGATTGCCGGGCGCCCGCGCCGCGAGGCGCTGGCAGAGGCCGAGCGATTGCTCGGCGTCATGGGCTTGGCGACCCGAGTTCACCATCAACCGGCGCAGCTTTCGGGGGGCGAACAGCAACGCGTGGCGATCGCCCGCGCCATGGTCAACAACCCGCTGCTGATTTTGGCCGACGAGCCGACCGGCAACCTCGATCCCAATACGTCGACCATTGTGTTTGCGGCGCTGTCGGAGTTGGTGCGCCGCGAGGGCGCGGCGGCGCTGATCGCCACCCACAACCTCGAATTGGCTAAGTACATGGATCGGGTCATGGCGCTTGACCACGGCAAGCTGGTGCGGCGGAGCTGAGGGCTTCGGGGCTTGGCTGGCTGGGTCTATCGTAAGGGCGGAGAATCAATGTCCCACCCGTTTATCCACCTGCGCGCACGGTCTGCATATTCGCTGCTGCAGAGTGCGATTCAGGTGAAAGATCTGACCAAACTCGCGCTCAAGAACGCCATGCCTGCTCTGGGGCTCGCGGATTCCAACAATTTGTTCGGCGCACTCGAATTCTCCGAGGCCTGCGCGGAGGCCGGCGTGCAGCCAATCATTGGCTTGTCGCTGGAGGTGCGCGAGGAGGCGTTCGCAGGAACGCTTACGCTTCTAGCCCAGAACCAAGCCGGTTATGCCAATCTGATGCGGTTATCGAGCGCGGCCTACTTAGAGGCCGCCTCACACGATGATCCACACGTGACAATGACGCGCGTGAGTGAAAACGCCGAAGGCCTGATTGCGTTGACGGGCGGCGGCGAGGGGCCGCTGGCGGTCGTGCTCGCCGAGGGCAAGGCGGAGGCCGCCGACGCAATCCTAGGACGACTGGCAGAGGTATTTCGCGACCGGCTTTATGTTGAGTTGCATCGGCATGCAGAACACATCGAGACGACGACCGAAGGTGCGCTGATCGACTTGGCATACACGCGTGGCTTGCCGCTCGTTGCCACCAACGACATTCGATTCCAGGCGCGCAAAGGCCACCATGCCCACGACGCGCTGATGTGCATTGCGGCCTCCTCCTACCTTGGCGAAGAGGACCGCCCTCGTGTCAGCGAAGAACATTATTTCAAGACCGGGGCCGAAATGGCGGCGCTGTTCGCCGACTTGCCAGAGGCGCTTGAAAACACAGTTGAGATCGCACGGCGTTGCGCCTTCCGCGTTGCGCCGCGCAAACCGATCCTGCCCCGGTTTGGCACCAAGCGCGGTCGTGATGAGTCTGCGGAACTGAAGGCGCAAGCGGAGGCGGGCCTGAAGGCGCGGCTGAAGGCGCTGGGCGATCGCCTTGCCGCACCGGAGGAGGACTACAAGAAGCGTCTTGCCTACGAATTGGACGTCATTACTCAAATGGAGTTTCCAGGGTATTTCCTAATTGTCTCCGACTTCATCAAGTGGGCGAAGGCGCAGAGCATTCCGGTAGGGCCGGGCCGCGGCTCGGGCGCTGGATCGGTGGCCGCTTGGGCGTTGACCATTACCGACCTCGATCCGCTGCGGTTCCGCTTGTTGTTTGAGCGCTTCCTCAATCCTGAACGCGTCTCGATGCCGGATTTCGATATAGATTTCTGTCAGGAGCGGCGGGGCGAAGTCATCGACTACGTCAAGCAAAAATACGGTGAAGACCGCGTCGCCCACATCATCACATTCGGCACCTTGCAGGCGCGCGCTGTGCTGCGGGATGTGGGACGCGTGATGCAGCTCCCGTTCGGACAGGTCGACAAGCTCGCCAAACTTGTGCCCGCAAACCCCGCGAGCCCGGTGACGCTCGCCGAGGCGCTGGAAATTGAACCGAAGCTTAAGCAGGCGCGCGAGCAAGAACCCGAGGTGCGTGCCCTGATTGACGTGGCGCTGCAATTGGAAGGGCTCTACCGCAACGCTTCCACGCACGCCGCCGGCGTCGTGATTGGTGATCGTCCGTTGATCGAGTTGGTGGCGCTCTACCGTGATCCGCGCGCCGCCCTGCCGGCCACTCAATTCAGCATGAAATGGGTGGAGGCGGCCGGCCTGGTGAAGTTCGACTTCCTTGGCCTCAAAACGCTGACTGTGATCGATCGTGCGCTGAAGTTTCTCAAACAGCGCGGAATTGAAGTCGATCTTGACGCCACTACCTATGATGACGCCGCCACTTACGCACTGATGCAGTCTGGCTTGACGTTCGGCGTGTTCCAACTTGAGGGCCAGGGGATGCGCGATACGCTGCGCAAGGTAAAGCCGACTTGCCTTGAAGATGTCATCGCGTTGATTTCGCTCTATCGCCCCGGGCCGATGAAGAACATCGACCACTTCGCAAACGTCAAGCACGGTCGTGAAAAGCCAGACTATTTGCACGACACTCTGAAGCCTATCCTGGAAGAAACCTACGGCGTTATCGTCTACCAAGAGCAGGTGATGCAGATTGCTCAGGTGCTTTCTGGATATAGTTTGGGTGAAGCGGATCTGCTTCGGCGCGCCATGGGTAAAAAGCAACCTGCGGAGATGGCCAAGCAGAAATCGCGCTTTATGGAGGGCGCTAAGCAGCGCGGCGTCAGCGACGGGCTTGCGTCGCACATTTTCGACCTGGTTGAAGAGTTCGCTGGTTACGGCTTCAACAAATCGCATGCCGCAGCCTACGCCGTCATCGCCTACCAGACCGGCTACCTCAAAGCTCATTATCCGGTTGATTTTATCGCCGCCTCAATGAGTCTTGATCTCTCTACCTCCGACAAGCTCGCAAGTTTCCATCAGGATGCGCGCCGCGTCGGCGTCACCGTGCTCCCGCCCGACCTCAACGCTTCGGAGGCGGATTTCTGTGTGGAGCAAACCGAGGCCGGCCTTGCTATTCGCTACGCTCTTGGCGCTGTGCGCAACGTGGGTCTGGCCGCCATGGAGATCGTCGCGGCGGAGCGAAAGGCGCATGGCCCTTTCAAGGCGCTCTACGATTTTTCGGAACGACTGGATCCGAAGGCGATCAACCGGCGTCAGCTCGAAAATCTCGCCAAGGCCGGGGCGTTTGACTCTATGGAGCCTGACCGCGCGCGCGCGTTAGCTGCGTGCGAAGCTGTCGCCGCGTACGCGCAGCGCGCGGCTGAGGAACGCGCCAGCGCGCAAACCAGCCTGTTCGGGGCTGAAGAGCCCAGTGCGCGGCCGAATTTTCCCAAGGCGCCCGCGTGGTCGGCGCAAGACCGTCTCGACGCCGAGCGCGAGAGCGTCGGCTTCTATCTCTCCGGCCATCCGTTGTCGGATTTCTTCATCGACGCCGGTGAGCGTTATGCCACCTTTGCCGAGATCGTCGAGGAGGGCGAGACCGAGCCGCGGTCCTATCCGATGGCCGGTGTCGTTCGGCGCATCCAGTATCGCCCAGCAATGTCCGGCGGAACGTTGGCTTATGTCTCGCTCTCAGATCCCACGGGTGATTTTGAGGCTTTGGTGATGCCCGAACAGGTCGCGCCCGCCCGAGAAGTTTTGGAAGTTGGCAAGGCGTTCGTGTTCCGCGGCCGTGTACGCTGGCGCGATGGTGACCTGAAGCTCGCCGCAGACACGTTCGAGCCTGTCGAGGCCGCAGAGGCCCGCACCACCGAGGATTTGCGCGTCTTCCTTAAGGAAGGCGCGCCTGTTGAGGTGCTGGCCCAGACATTGAGGGCGCTCCCAAAGGCGGGCGCCGGCGACGCGCGCCCGTTGCGATTGGTGCTGCAGCTCAGTGATGGGCGCGAAATCGAATTGAAGGCCAAGATGCTTGTGCCGGCGGGGCCAGCCGCGCGTGCGGCGCTCAAAGCAGTACGGGGGGTGGAGCGGGTGATCTAAGCCCGTTCGGCGCGGAATTCTCCCGAAACGCGTGCAAGGACTTGTGGGGCGCTCAAGAACACCTCCACATAGCGGCGATGGTCCCTGGGAGCGCCGTTATGTTTTTGCGATTATGTTCGGTTTTGGCATTGGCGGCGAGCCTCGGTGCGTGCGCCACAACCGCTGCTGAGGGACCAGATTCCGCCGCCGAAGCCGCGCGCGCTTCAGCCTACGCGTCCACCTATGCGCCGCGCCCCTCCGTCGCCACGCTCATTCGCGGCGCAACCGTGTTCGACGGCGCGGGCGCGGAACTTGTAAATTCCGACGTGCTGATGCGGGATGGCCGCATCGTTTCGGTGGGGCCAAACCTTGCCGCGCCGGAGGGCGTCGCCATTGTCGACGCCGCCGGCAGGTTCGTGACGCCCGGCATCATCGACGCGCACTCGCATTTAGGGGTCTATCCCTCGCCTGGCATCAGCGCGACGTCTGACGGTAACGAACTCACGCAGCCGAACACAGCGGAAGTCTGGGCCGAGCACTCAGTATGGCCAATGGACCCCGGCTTTGGGCGCGCGGTTGCCGGGGGCATCACCACGCTGCACGTCCTTCCCGGGTCTGGAAACTTGTTCGGCGGGCGCGGTGTGACGCTGCGTCCGGTGCTAGGCGCGCGTACTGTCCAAGAAATGAAATTCCCCGGCGCGCCGCAGAGCCTCAAGATGGCCTGCGGCGAAAACCCCGCGCGGGTTTACGGCGAGCGCAATTCCTCGCCCGCCACTGGAATGGGCGCGGTGGCGGGTTATCGTCAGGCCTTCGCCGAGGCGCAGGAATACAATCGCCGCGTCCAGGCTCAACTCACCAGCGGGGAGGGCGATCCGCCCGATCGCAACCTTGAACTGGAAACACTCGCGGGCGTGCTCAACGGCGAGATATTGCTGCAATGGCATTGCTACCGCGCCGACGAAATGGCGACCGCCATCCAGATTTCGCACGAATTCGGCTTCCACATCGCCGCGTTCCACCACGCGGTCGAGGCTTACAAAATTCCCGACCTGCTGGCGCAGGAGAATATCTGCGCAGCCATGTGGGCCGATTGGTGGGGCTTCAAGATCGAAGCCTATGACGCCATTCGCGAAAACATTCCGTTCGTCGACGCCGGCGGCGCCTGCGCGATTGTGCATTCCGATAGCGAAGTGGGGATTCAGCGGCTGAACCAAGAAGCGGCGAAGGCCGTGTCGGACGGTCGCCGCGCAGGCCTAATCATCACCCGCAGTCAAGCCTGGACTTGGCTCTCGCGCAATCCGGCGCGCGCGCTGGGAATTGAGGCCGAGACCGGAACCTTAGCCACGGGCCGGCGGGCCGATGTCGTCATATGGTCCGCCGATCCGCTTTCTAGCTACGCTGTCGCCGAGCGCGTCTACATCGATGGCGCACTGATTTATGAGCGCGGTCGCGACCAGGATCACTTCTCAGATTTTGAGTTGGGCCAAACTTACCGGGAGCGCGCGCAATGAGAATACTTGCCGCGCTCATGTGCGCTGCGGCGCTGGCGACCTCCGCCGCCGCCGAGACCGTTCTCATCCGCGATGGCCGCGTGGTCACCAATAGCGCGGCCGGAGTGATCCAGGGCGGCGATGTCCTTATCGTCGATGGACGCATAAGCGCCGTCGGGGGCAACATCGCGCCGCCGCGCGGCGCGCGCGTGGTTGAGGCGCAGGGCCGCTACGTTACGCCAGGCGCTTTCGCCGCCATGAGCGAAATTGGCCTCAGCGAAATCTCCGGCTCAGGCGCGCCGAACGATGCCAATATCAGCGGCGAGCTGGCCGCCGCCGCTGCCGACGCGGGACGCGCGTTCAATCCAAACGTAACTGCCATCGCGGTGACGCGCATGGAGGGCGTCACGCGCGCGGCCATCGCACCAGCGGAAACGGCAAGCATGTTTGGCGGTCGCGGGGCGCTGGTATCGCTCAGTGGCCAGCCAGACAGCGTGTTCCGCCAGAGCGCATTCATGGTGGTTGAATTGGGTGAAACCGGCGCCTCGCGGACGGGCGGCTCCCGCGCGGCGTTGTGGCCAGTGTTTGAAGCGGCGTTGCGCGATGCGCGTGAATATCCCGCACGCTACCGCAGTGGCCAGGGCGGGGTGGTGCTCAATGAACTCGACGCTGCGGCGCTGCAACCCTTCGCGCGCGGGCAGGGGCTTTTCCTCGTTCACGTCGAAAGCGCGGTGGACATTCGGCGCGTGATCGCATTCAAGCGCGCCAACCCGGGTCTGCGGTTTGCCATACATGGCGGCGCCGAGGCCTGGCAGGTCGCCGCTGAACTTGCACGCGCCGATGTGCCGGTGGTCATCGATCCGCTTTCGAATTTGCCAGATCGCTTTGAACGTCTCTCAGCACGGCTCGACAACGCCGCGCTGCTGCACCAAGCCGGCGTGCGCTTCGCCATTGCACCAGCACCTGGCAGCGTCGACGCGCACCAGGCCCGTCTGGCGCTACAACTCGCCGGCAATGCGGTGGCCAATGGCCTACCGTGGGAGGCTGCCTTTGCCGCGGTGACGCGTGGTCCGGCCGAGATTTTTGGCGTTGGCGACCGGCTTGGGCGCTTGGAGCGCGGCTACCTCGCCGACGTAGTGATCTGGGATGGCGATCCGCTTGAAGTCATGAGCGCGCCGAGTGCTGTGTTTATCGAAGGCGTTGAGCAGACGTTGATCTCACGCCAGACGCGGCTGCGCGATCGCTACAATCCCGCACGGCGCTGAGCCGCCCTACTTGCGGAGCCGCTAAATATCGAACTTCACGCCTTGGGCGAGTGGTAGATCGGAACCGAAATTTACGGTGTTGGTGGCGCGCCGCATATAGGCTTTCCAAGAGTCCGAGCCGGCCTCGCGGCCGCCTCCGGTTTCCTTCTCGCCGCCGAAGGCGCCGCCAATTTCAGCGCCAGACGGGCCGATATTGACGTTGGCGATGCCGCAGTCCGAGCCATCTGCCGACATGAAGCGTTCCGCCTCACGTACGTTGAGCGTGAAGATCGAAGACGATAGTCCGTGCTTGGCGGCGTTTTGCTGAGCGATCGCGTCTTCGAGCTCGCGATAGCGCATCACATACAAAATCGGCGCAAAGGTCTCGCGCAACACCACGTCGTTTTGCCGATCGACCTCCACCAGTGCCGGTCGCACGAAATAGGCCTCCGGAAACCCGGTCACCTCAACGCGTTCGCCGCCGAGCGCTTGGCCCGCAGCGCGCGCCTCGGAAAGCGCGCTCTGCATGCTGTCGTAGGCGCCGCGATCGATGAGCGGGCCGATCAGCACGCCGTCCTCACGCGGATCGCCTACCGGGACGGACGCATAAGCCGCCTTCAGTCGCGGCACGAAATCATCGTAGATGTCGGCGTGGACAAACAGGCGTCGCAAGCTGGTGCAACGCTGCCCAGCCGTACCCATTGCCGCAAACGCTACCCCGCGCAAAGCCAGTTTTTGGTCGGCGCTCGGGGCGATGATCGCGGCATTGTTGCCGCCCAGTTCTAGCAGCGCGCGCGCGAACCGCGCGGCGAGGCGTTGGCCGACCTTGCGACCCATCTCTGTTGATCCCGTCGCCGACACGAGTTGGACGCGCCTGTTGCCGACGAGCGTCTCGCCCACAGCGCGGCCGCCAATGAGGACTTTGTTCAACCCAGCCGGCGTGGTTCCGAAGCGCTTGGCCGCCCGCTCGACGATGGCGCCGACGGCGAGTGCTGTCAGCGGCGTCTTTTCGGAGGGCTTCCACACCACGCTATTGCCACACACAAAAGCGAGCGCCGCGTTCCACGCCCAGACGGCCACCGGGAAATTGAAGGCGGAGATGATTCCAACCACGCCGAGGGGGTGCCAAGTTTCCATCATACGATGGCTGGGCCGCTCCGTGGCGATGGAAAGGCCGTACAATTGCCGCGACAGACCGACTGCAAAATCGCAGATGTCGATCATTTCCTGGACTTCGCCGAGCGCTTCGGATGCAATCTTTCCAGCTTCCAGCGTCACCAATTGGGCGAGGTCGGCCTTTGCGGTGCGCAATTCTTCGCCGAGCAGCCGCACGAACTCGCCGCGGCGCGGCGCCGGCGTCGTGCGCCATTGCAGAAAGGCAGCGTGTGCGTCTTCGATCGCCGCTGCCCCTTCGCTTTCCGATGTCTCCTGTAAGCGCCCGAGCGTTTCTCCGGTGAGTGGAGAACGCACTGGAATGCCGCCGGCCTGCACCCAAACTGGCTCGACGCCCATGCGCTCAAGCAACGCAGTGGCGTCCTTGCTGACCGAGTTCAGTTCGAGCGTATTCGGCGCCATCTCACACCCTCTCGTTTGTACCGTCCGCACTCACACCGCTGGAACGACCGGAGCTGCATAATAAGCGCCAAATCGATTTTGTAGAAACGCTTTCAACGGCACCTGCTCCAGGCGCACGAAGCCGGACTGGGGGAGCTCCTCTTTCGCGAGCAGATCGAGAATGGCGCAGATGCTGCCGGCGGTCGTCACCTGGATGGCGCTATAACGTTTGCCGCCTATCTCCTGAGCGTAGACCTTGTTGGTGTAGGTCTCTTGCATCAGCCGCCCGCCGCGCTGGCCGCTGACGGTGACGAAAATGACCACCACATCCTGCTCGGTTTGTGGCAGCGCACGTTCGAAAATTCTCTTCAGTTCGTCCGTGTGGTCGCGCAAACGCAAATCGTTCAGCAGCACTTTCATGATGGCGACATGGCCGGGATAGCGCATGGTTCGATAACTGAGGTTGCGCACTTTGCCGTCGAGCGTCTGGCAGAGCGTGCCGAGGCCGCCCGAGGTGTTGAAGGCTTCGTAGGTCACCCCGTCGATTGCCAGCAGGTCGCACTCTTGCAGCGGCGTTGTCAGCCGGCGCTTGCCTTCGACGATGGCTTCGCAGGGTTCGCAATATTCGTGGATCAGTCCATCTGTGCTCCAGGTGAGATTGTAGCCAAGCGCATTTGACGGAAATTGCGGCAGCGCCCCGACATGCAAGTGCACGTCGAAGATCTGGTCAAACCTGCTCAGGAGGTCGTAGGCGACGATCGACACAAAACCGGGTGCTAGTCCGCATTGAGGGATGAACGCTTTCGTGGCCTGTTTGGCCAAGCGCTCGACCTCTTGGGTGCTGGCGACGTCTTCTGTCAGGTCTAGGTAGTGCACGCTGGCGTCGATCGCCGCCTTGGCAATTTGAGTGGTCAATTGGTAGGGCGCTGCACTGATAACCGCGTACATGCCGGCGATGGCGTCGCGAAGTGCGCCGGGCTTGGTGACATCCACGGCCATTGTTGACACCCGGGCCGACGTCACAATGTTTTTCAACGCAGCCGCGTCGCGATCAATCACCACGACCTCGTAATCGCCGCTGCCTGCAAGCAGCGCCGCAATCGTCGACCCGATGTGTCCCGCGCCCACGATTGCTATTTTCATCTTCACACCCCTCTCAACACCCGTGAACTACAACCTTAAGAGGCCTGTGCGAAGCACCTCCCTGGCCTTGCTTGCTAGCCCCGTCCAGCTACCATTGTAGCTTGACGGAGGCTGATATGCGTTGGGGAATACTTTGGGCGGTGACCGCCGTGATTTCTCTGACATTCTTTCAAAACGGGGTCGGGGCGCAGCAGTTGGATTGCTCGTTGGCTTCGGGGCCAACGATCCAGGCCATATGCGGTGATGCAGAACTAGGAGACTTGGCCAACCGGGCGCAGACGTGGCGAAACCAGGCTCGCCAGGATGCACAGGATTTCGACTATTTTGCCTCACGGCGCGAGCGTTGCAGCGCTGACGTTGCGTGTATCACGCGGGAACTTCACGCCGAAATAGCGGAGCTGCAGGTCGGACTTGGCGCTGCGCCTCAGGCGCTGGCCGACGGTGGACGGCGAGCGCCAAACGAATCTCTTCCGGCTGAGGTGGCGACGGCAAGCGCAGACGATTTGCGAGGATTTATGGAGCAAATCGTACAATTGGATTCAAGGGGCTGGATGATCAACCGTTACGATTCTGGAAGCATGCATGACGTGCTCGCAGAATCTCGGAACAGCGATCAGTCATCCGCCGTAGTTCGCGGCGCCTATACCTTCAACAATGGGCGGCGCGGCTGGGTTCGCGCACGAATCGAGCGCGGGCTGGTTTCCTGCGTGGAATACTGGGATTTTTCGGGCCGCTGCCGGCCGGTTGGTCAATCATATTCATACCAATTGCTGGCGGGCTTGGCGGTTGCTGCGATGGTCGCGGGCGCGGGATCAGCGTCAAGTGCGGGCGGTTCGAGCAACAATTCCGCTTACGACGCCCAGGCGCACCAGCAGGCCTGCCAAGCCGGCGGCTGTGGGCCCTCGCACTGAGAGCGGGACCGCCGCTCCACCCGCTTGTGCCGCCATCGGCGCTGGCCTATATCCGCCCCTCACTTCGCACGCGGGAGCGGCGGGGCGGTCCAAAAGCGGTCGTTCCACCATCCGGTCCTAGGAATAAAGTCCTAATTGACTTTACTTCGGGTCTTTCCCGTGGCGGCTAACCGGAAAAGGAAACGACACATGGCGCTGCCAGATTTCAGCATGCGTCAGCTTTTGGAAGCTGGCGCGCATTTCGGACACCAGACCCACCGTTGGAATCCCAAGATGGATCGCTTCATCTTTGGTCAGAAGTCCAACATCCACATCCTCGATCTGTCGCAGACGGTGCCCCTGCTGCACCAGGCGCTCTTGAAGGTGCGCGAAGTCGCCGCCGGCGGCGGGCGCGTACTGTTCGTCGGCACCAAGCGGCAGGCCGCCGACCACATCAAAGCCTCGGCGCAACGGTGCGCGCAGTATTTCGTGAATTCGCGTTGGCTGGGCGGCACGCTGACAAATTGGCAGACAGTCTCGAAATCAATCGCGCGTTTGCGCGAGTTGGAACAGATTGCCGCCGGCGGAAGCATTGGTCTTACGAAGAAAGAAACGCTCAACTTGACGCGCGAACGCGACAAACTCGATCGCTCGCTCGGCGGGATCGCGGCCATGGGCGGGGTTCCTGATCTGATGTTCGTGATCGACACCAACAAGGAAGCCATCGCCATCAAGGAAGCCAGGAAGCTTGGCATTCCGGTCGTGGCAGTGATCGATTCCAATTGCGATCCGGACGAAGTCACCTTTCCCATCCCCGGCAACGACGACGCAGCACGCGCGATTCAGCTCTACTGCGATCTCATCGCTGACTCGGTGCTCGACGGGCTCACGGAAGCCCAAGTGCGCGGCGGCGCGGATATTGGTTCTTCAGCCAAACCGCCAGTCGAACCGGCTGTGCTGGAGATCGAAAGACCGCACGTGCCGGTGGAAAGCCCGATGGATGGTCCGACCGGCGCGAACTACTGACGAACCAAGCTAGGAGCAAGAACATGGCGGAAATCACCGCTGCGCTGGTCAAGGACCTGCGCGAAAAAACCGGCGTCGGCATGATGGATTGCAAGAAGGCGCTCGCCGAAACGGGTGGCGAGGTCGAAGCCGCGATCGATTGGCTGCGCGCCAAGGGCATTTCCAAAGCGGCGAAAAAGGCCGAACGCGCCGCCGCTGAAGGCATCGTCGCGGCGTTCGTCAGCGGCAATGTCGGCGCCGTCATTGAGCTCAATTCGGAAACCGATTTCGTCGCCCGTAACGCCGAGTTCCAAAAGGCTGCGGCGTCGTACGCCAAATTGGCGGTGCACGCGGAAAGCCATGACCACCTGTTGGCCGCGAAGTCCGATGCCGGCACGGTGGCCGATCAGATCACCAGCCTCATCGGCACGATCGGTGAAAATATCATGCTGCGCCGCTCCGCGCGGTTGAATGTGCAGAGCGGCGTGATCGCGGCTTATGTTCACGCCAAGGTCGAAGGCGCGGACAATCTGGGCCGTATTGGCGTGCTGGTGGCGGTCGAATCCACGGGCGACAAAGCCGCGCTTGAGAGCATCGGCAAGAAGGTGGCGATGCATATCGCCTCCGCCAGCCCGCTTGCGCTCACCGAGGCCGATATCCCCGCCGAGCGCGTCGCTCGTGAAAAGGCCGTGTTGCTCGAACAGATCAAGGAAGACCCCAAGGCCCAAGGCAAGCCACAGCAAGTGCTGGACAAGATGCTCGAAGGCCGGATGCGGAAATTCTTCGAGGAATCCGTGCTGCTCAAGCAGGCGTTCGTGCTGAACCCGGACCAAACGGTTGAGGCGGCGGTCGCCGAGGCCGCCAAGGCCGCCGGCGCGCCCGTGACCATCAAGGGCTTTGTGCGCTTTGCGGTCGGCGAGGGTGTGGAAAAGCGCGCTGGCGATTTCGCCGCCGAGGTCGCCGCGCTGACCGGCAAGGATTAGTCAAAGAGGGAGGCGAGCGGTTTCCACGCTGGAGGCCGCTCTATCCTTTGCGCTGAGTGCGGCGGTAGCGTTATGGTGAGTCATCGTATCCGGATGGTCCCGATGAACCTCGCTGAACTGCCGCACCCCGCCGCCGCGCGCCCTTATAAGCGGGTGCTGCTGAAAATATCTGGCGAAGCTCTGATGGGTGATGGCCAGTACGGTATCGACATCGGCGTGTGCGAGCGCATTGCCCAAGAGGTGCATGCCGCCGCTCAAAGCGGCGTCGAAATGTGCCTCGTTATCGGAGGGGGCAACATCTTCCGCGGTGTGCAAGGCGCCGCGAAGGGCATGGAACGCGCTTCGGCTGACTACATGGGCATGCTGGCGACGGTGATGAACGCGCTCGCGATGCAGAATGCGATAGAGGCGGCCGGCGGGCAAGCGCGCGTGCTTTCCGCCATCCCCATGGTGACGGTATGCGAGCCGTACATCCGCCGCCGGGCGATGCGCCACATGGAGAAGGGCCGCATCGTTATTTTCGCGGCGGGCACCGGCAACCCGTTCTTCACCACCGACACAGCGGCAGCGCTGCGCGCCGCTGAGATGGGCTGCGACGCGTTGTTCAAGGGCACTCAAGTCGATGGCGTCTACACCGCCGATCCAAAAAAGGACCCCGACGCCACCCGCTACGATCGCCTGAGTTATCACGAAGTGCTGGCGCGAGACCTTAAAGTGATGGACGCTTCAGCCATTAGCCTGATGCGCGAGAACGCTATCCCCATCGTCGTCTTTTCCATCCACAAGCGCGGCGGCCTGGGCGAAGTGCTTGCCGGACGCGGCACCTGCACCACCATTAGAGATTAACCTGATAGACTGGGACGAAAGGCCATGGCAGCACCCGCACCCTTCCAACTCGAAGACTACAAGCGACGCATGGACGGCGCGCTGACAGCGCTTGGCCATGAGTTCAGCGGATTGCGCACCGGGCGCGCGTCGCCTTCGTTGCTTGATCCCATAACTGTCGAGGCTTATGGCGCGGTCTCGCCTTTGATCCAGGTCGCCAGCGTCACCGTGCCCGAGCCGCGAATGATATCGGTGCAAGTGTGGGACAAAGCGCTGGTCTCGGCGGTCGATAAGGCTATTCGCTCGGCGAATTTGGGGCTCAATCCCATCATCGATGGACAGACATTACGCGTTCCTATTCCCGCGCTGACAGGCGAACGTCGCGCTGAGTTGGCGAAGGTCGCCGGAAAGTATGCCGAACAAGCGCGGATCGCCGTGCGCAACGTGCGGCGCGACGCGATGGATCATCTCAAGAAGCTCGAAAAAGAACATGCCATCAGCCAAGACGAGCACAAGAAGCTGGGCGAGCAAGTGCAACACTTGACCGATGATCATGTGAAGAAGATTGACGAAACCATCCGTCATAAGGAAGAGGAGATCATGCAGGTCTAGCGCCTGCGACCATGGCGCAGCCAGCACCCTCCGCCGCGACGGCGCCCGCACCACGCCATATCGCCATTATCATGGACGGCAATGGCCGCTGGGCGCGGTTGCGCGCGCGTCCGCGTACATTCGGCCACGCCGAGGGGGTGGAGGCGCTGCGGCGCACCGTTGAGGCCGCAGGCGATCTGGGCGTGCGTTATCTCACAGTGTTCGGTTTCTCGACCGAGAATTGGCGCCGGCCCGTTGAGGAGGTGAACGCGCTGTTTGATCTGCTTCGGCTCTATGTCGCGCACGACCTTGGCCGTTTGATCAATGAAGGCGTGCGTGTGCGCGTGATCGGCGAGCGCAGCGGCTTGCAACGCGACATCGCAGAGATCATCGCCAACGCGGAGGCCAGCACCAGCTGCAACGATAAGCTCAACCTCACCATCGCCTTCAATTACGGGGGGCAGGATGAAATTGCGCGCGCGGCGCGGCGTCTGGCCGAAGATGTGGCGGCGGGGAAAGTCAGCGCGAACAGCATCGATGCAGCCTGTTTTGCCGGGTACCTCGACACCGCCGACTTGCCGCCGCCGGATTTGCTGATCCGGACATCTGGCGAAAGTCGGCTGTCGAACTTCATGCTCTGGCAGGCAGCCTACGCCGAATTGGTGTTTCTCGACGTGTTGTGGCCAGACTTCGACAAGAAAGCGTTGGCGCAGGCCATTGAGGAATACCGTGGCCGCGATCGACGGTTCGGGGGAGGCGATCCTGCCGCGTCCTGAGCAAGCACAAGGTCACTCAGAGCCTGCCGACTGGTCCGACCTGGGCGCACGCATAGCATCTGGGTTGGTGCTGGCCTCAGCGGGCGCGGGCGCGGCGTGGTTCGGAGGCCCGTGGCTCGCTGCCGCGTGCGGCGCCGCCGTCGTGGTGATGAGTTACGAGTGGGCGCGCATGAGCGAGCCCGAGGGGCTCACGCTCGCGTTTGGGTTCTCGCTTGCAGGTTCGTTGGGGGCGGTGATGCTCTCCAGTTGGCACCGGCTCGATTATGCAGTGGCGTGGCTGGCGGCGTGCGCGCTGCTTTCCTCCATGCGCCGGCGCTCGCTCGCGGGCATGATTGAGACAGCAGGGGGCGCGCTTTACATCGGGCTTCCCCCGGCGTTGTTCTTGTGGCTGCGTGACCGCGCACCCGAAGGGCTCGAAACCATCCTGACGCTTTTCGCCATTATCTGGGCGGGCGACATCTTTGCCTATTTTGGCGGCAAAATGATTGGCGGGCCAAAAGTCGCCGAAGGACTCTCACCGAAGAAAACATGGTCTGGCATCGCCACTGGCGTGCTGGCGGGGGCCGGTGTGGGACTAGGGTGCGGAATTCTTTTTCACGTCGACCCAGAATTGCGTATGGCTTGGTTCGCTGTTGGCGGACTGATCGCCTTTACGGGGCTGATGGGTGACCTCTTCGAATCTTTTCTCAAACGTCGCTTCGGCGTGAAGGATGCCAGCCGAATTATTCCCGGCCACGGCGGCGTGCTGGATCGCATCGATAGTTTGATGGCCGCGACATTACTGGTGGGCGCGGCGCTGGCGTTCGCTCCGGGCGCCGCCGCGTTTTTGTTCGGCGCCGGACCATGAGCGCCCACGGCCGCAGCGTCTCAATCCTCGGGGTCACTGGTTCGGTTGGCCAATCGACCATGCTGGTGATCGAGGAACTGCGCGCGCAGGGGCTCGATGTCGCTGTGGAAGCGGTGACAGCGGGGAAAAACCTGGCCGTGCTAGCCGAGGCATGCCAACGCCTGAAGCCGCGCTTCGCGGCAGTTTCAGCCCCAGAGCTACTCACCCCGGCGCGCGAAGCGCTGGCAGACTTAGGCGTCGAGGTGGGGGCCGGCCCTGCGGCGTTGGAGGAGGCGGGCGCGCGGCCAGCCGATTGGGTCATGTCGGCGATCGTCGGCGCGGCGGGCCTTGCACCCACCATGGCTGCGGTCCGTCGTGGGGCGATTGTCGCGTTGGCCAACAAGGAGTGCCTAGTTTGCGCTGGGCCGCTCTTTATGCAGGCCGCCGCTCTGCATGGCGCCAAATTACTGCCGGTGGATTCCGAGCACAACGCCATCTTTCAGGTGTTGACCCATCCCGAGCGGGTTGAACGGCTGACGCTTACCGCCTCGGGCGGTCCGTTTCGCACATGGAGCCGAGACGCGATGGCGGCGGCGCGTCCCGAGCAGGCTTGCGCCCACCCGCGCTGGAGCATGGGGCGCAAGATTTCTGTTGACAGCGCCACCTTGATGAACAAGGGGCTGGAGTTGATTGAGGCATCGTATTTATTTGGTTTTAAAGCGAATTTAATCGACATCATCGTCCACCCAGAAAGCGTCGTCCACAGCCTAGTGCATTACGTGGATGGCTCTGTCCTGGCGCAATTGGCCGCGCCGGACATGCGTATACCGATCGCCTATGCGTTGGCTTGGCCGGACCGGGCGACGGTCAGCACGGCCCGGCTCAACCTACCCGAGTTGAAATCGTTGACATTCGAGGCGCCTGATGAGGTGCGTTTCCCCGCTTTAGGGCTTTGCCGGACTGCCTTGGGAACTGGCGCTGCCGCAACTACAGCGCTCAGCGCCGCCAACGAGGTGGCGGTCGAGGCTTTCCTGGGCGGCCAGATCGGTTTTCTCGACATTTGTCGCGTGGCGGAGGAAGCTCTTGAGCTGGTCGAGCCAGGGCTCATCGCAAAAACGCCTTCATCGTTCGATGATGTAGCGGCGGTGGATCAGGCTGCGCGCAGTGCGGCGAGGCGGATTGCGGGAAGGCTGGCGGCAGCTTAAACGGCTGGCTGCGCCGCAAAAAAATAACAGAGCGCGGGGAGGAAGCGGTCGAATGCCGGAGCTGTTGCAGAACGCCGTCCTCTATATCGGCTCGTTCATACTGGTGCTCGGCGTCGTCGTGTTCGTGCACGAGTACGGACATTTCCGCGTCGGCCGTTGGTGCGGCATAGCGGTGAAGAGCTTTTCGATCGGGCTTGGGCCCGAGTGGTTTGGCTGGACCGACAAACACGGCACGCGCTGGAAGGTGTCCAAGGTCCCTCTCGGCGGGTTTGTGTCTTGGATCGATGACACTGACGGCTCCAGTACTTTGCCTGCCTCGTCGGAGGATCAAGCGCTTTTGCCCGAAGAAGCGCGCAAGCGCGGCCATTTTCGCGCGATGCCGATTTGGAAGCGTGCGGCCACTGTCGCGGCAGGCCCGCTGACGAACTTCGTGTTCGCGGTTTTCGCCTTCGCGTTGCTCGCGTTTGTTGTTGGCAGAGACATTGCCCGAGTCGATGAGGTCACGCCCGGTTCAGCTGCAGCGATCGCCGGACTGCAAGCGGGCGACGTCGTAACGTCAATCGACGGTGCGCGCATCGCTGACTTTAGAGCACTGCAGCGTGTTGTCTCGAGGTCGCCAGGGCTGACGCTGGCTGTGGTGGCGCGCCGCAGCGAAAGTGACGTTGCACTGCAGCTGACGCCGCGACCTCACCCTGACAACCCCCGCGTTGGTGCGATCGGCGTGGGGCACGTGTCGTCCTATCAGAGCCGCGAACCCATCGGGCCGTTTGGCGCGATCACACAAGGCGCGTCCGACACTTGGGAAAATGTCGCGCAGACTGCTGCTTATATCGGCGGCGTGTTTTCAGGCCGTGAATCTGGCGCCCAGATCGCCGGCCCGCTTGGGATCATCAACATTTCCGGGCAGGTGGCGTCAGCGGCGCTGAGCTCAACGGACGCGACGATTTGGCAGAAGCTTCAAATGCTAGCGCTCTCACTGCTCAATTTGGCGGCGGTACTTTCGGTAGCGGTGGGGATAGCCAATCTGTTGCCGATTCCTGTGCTCGATGGCGGACACCTTCTGTTCTATGGGATAGAAGCCGTGCGCGGCGGCAAGCCATTGCCGCCCATGGCACAGGAATGGGCTTATCGGGCAGGTTTCGCCGTGATGGCGAGTTTGTTTCTGTTTGCGACCTGGAACGACATCACCCGACTGTTCCCAGGAGCACAGTGAACGGTGTCGCGTCCTTGTCTTTCCGGCCCGGATGGGGTCTTAAAAACGACGGCGCTGGGGAGCGCCGGAGCGTCGAGGGCTTGATGAAGCAGGTACTGCGGGATGTCGTGTTCGGCGCGGTGAGCTGCGTCGCCACGGTCGGCGCCGGTTCAGGGGCGCTTTTAGCGGCGGCGGACGACGCCTACGCCCAGGAAAATGGCGCTCAGCCGGGCGCGCAGGTCGCGCAACAGGCCGGGGTCGCGATTCGGCGAATCGTGGTCGAGGGCAACCAGCGCATCGAGCCGGCGACGATCAGCTCCTATCTGCAAGTGCGCCCTGGCGACACCTTCGACCCGGAGCGCATCGATCTGTCGATTAAGACGCTGTTCGCCACCGGCTTGTTCGCCGATGTGCAAATTGAACAGCGAGGCGCCGATCTAGTCGTTGCCGTCATTGAGAACCCAGTCATCAACAGGGTGATCTTCGAAGGCCTACGGACGCTTGATGAGGAAGATCTCGAAGAAGAAGTGCAGGCGCGGCCGCGTTCCGTGTTTACACCGGCGCGGGCGCAAGCCGACGTGCAGCGCATCATTGAAGTCTATCGCCGCGCCGGCCGTTTTGCCGCGCAAGTGACGCCGCAAGTCCGTGAGCTCGATCAAAATCGAGTCGACCTGATTTTCGAGGTCGACGAGGGTCCGGTGACAGGCGTCCGCGACATCAATTTCATCGGCAACGAAGTCTATTCAGATCGCCGCTTGCGCGACGCCATCGTCACCACCGAGTCAAGCTGGTGGAATTTCTTTCAGAGCAACGACAATTACGATCCAGATCGCCTGGAATACGACCGTGAACAACTTCGCCAGTATTACAACAATCACGGCTATGCCGACTTCCGTGTGGTTTCCGCAGTCGCCGAACTCACACCGGACCAGCATGACTTCTTCATCACTTTCACGGTCGATGAGGGCATCAAATACGAATTCGGCGAAGTTCGCGTTCAGACCCAACTCAACCGGCTGTCCCAGGATTTGTTGCTCTCCGCCGTGCCAATTCGGCGAGGCGCGGTCTTCCGCGGCGAACTGATCGAAGATGCGATCGACGCCATGAGCTATGTCGCAGGATCGGTCGGTTACGCGAACGTCGATATTACGCCAGTGGTGGAGCGCGATCGCGAGAACCGGGTCGTCAACATCACCTTCGAGGTCGATGAAGGGCCGCGCGTGTTTATCGAGCGCATAGACATCGTCGGCAATAATCGCACGCTCGACCGGGTGATCCGCCGCGAAATGCGTGTCAATGAGGGCGATGCCTTCAACCGCGTGCTCCTTGATCGCTCACGCGGACGCATCCAGTCTCTGGGCTTCTTCAAGGAAGTGACGGTGGAGGACGCCGACGGCTCCGAACCGGATCGCTCCGTCGTGACCGTCACCGTGGAAGAGGAATCAACCGGCGAACTCGCCTTCGCGGCGGGCTATTCGTCTACGGAGAGCTTTCTGTTCGACGTCTCCGTCACGGAGCGTAATCTTCGCGGGAGGGGGCAGTTCCTGCGGTTGCGCGCATCGTCAAGTTCGCAACGTCAGCAATTAGATATGCGCTTCACCGAGCCTCGCTTCTTGGGGCGTGAGGTGGCGGCGGGCATTGATCTTTATTCGCTACGCACAAATTTCCTGTCGCAATCGTCATTTGAGAACCAATCAACGGGGATAGGGCTGCGCAGCTCGTTTCCTGTTTCCGATCGGACCAGCCTCGGCCTGACATATTCTTTGATTCAGGATGACACGCAGGTTGCGAGTGAGTTGATTGATCACGACTTCAATCCGAACACCGTCCTTGTCGACCAATGCGACATTGTAAATCCGAGCAGGCCGCTGATTTGCAACCAAGAAGGCACGTTCCTCACGTCAGTCTTTGGATTCACGGTAAATCTCGATCGCCGAAACCAGCCTGTTCGCGCGACACGCGGGTTTGATCTACAATTGAGCCAGGATGTCGCCGGTCTGGGTGGGGCGGTGAATTATCTGCGCACCGAGCTCGAGGGCGGGCTCTATTACGGCCTTCCGTTTGGCTTCCGTGCCACGTTGCGTGGGACAGCCGGCTATATCCTGGGCTGGGGCGGCGACGACGTTCGCGTCAATGATCGCTTCTTCAAGGGCGGCTCATCGTTCCGAGGCTTTAGAGTCGCCGGCGTTGGTCCGAGGCAATTGCTGGTCGACGACGCCACAGGCGACATTCAACAGATCGGTGATGCGCTCGGCGGCAACGCTTTTGCAATTGGCACTTTGCAGATCGATGTTCCGTTGCCGCTGCCAGAATCGTTTTCACTGGGTAGCGCTTTGTTCGTCGATTTTGGCACGTTGGGCGTCATCGATGCAGCCAGCAGGCAATCCATCGACCTCGGCGCAACCAGTTTGATTGTCGACGATGAGCCAAGCCTTAGGGCCGCAGCAGGGGTATCGGTGTTCTGGGATTCGCCGTTTGGCCCGGTGCAATTTGACTTCGCGCATCCCCTCGAGTTCGAGGAATATGATCGGCAAGAAGAGTTCCGGTTTTCGACCCGGACGAGTTTCTGAGGAGAAGGTTCAATATGCGTTTTGTAGGTGTTTTGTCGGCGGCAATTATCGCCGCTGCGGCGGTGTCGATCGCGCCAGACGCGGCGGCTCAGCGGGGTGGTCGCAATCAGGCCGCCAGCGTCGTCGTCATCAATTTCCAACGCGTTCTCAGCGAATCCGTGCTTGGACGCGACATGTCTGCAAAGCTGCAACAGATCCGGGCTCAGGTGGCGCAAGAAGCGCAAGCTTTGCAGCCGGAAGGTGCGGCGATCGAACAAGAGGCGCAACGTTTGGCAGTCGCCACCCGCAACATGACGCCCGAGCAAATACGCAACAACGCAACTTACGCGCCGCAATTCCAGTCTTTCCAGCAAAGGCGGCAACAGTTCCAGGTGCGCCAGCAAGGTTTGCAGGGTGATCTCGAGTGTACGCAGGTTTTCGCCTTGCGTGATTTTGACCGCCTTTCGGCGCCCATCTTGCGGAGCACCATGGAATCGCGGGGCGCTGGCGTTGTTGTCGATGCAACGAACGTGCTGCAACTCCTGCCCGAGTTCGACATCACTAATAACGTAATCCAGCAGCTGGACCAAAACCCAGCGAGCCGCACCGCGACTGTCAATCGGCACGCGTTGGCGGAGTGCCAGGCGCAACAACCGGCCAGCCAATAACAAACCAGACGGTGACATCGCGCCCCGGCTGCGCCAGCATGGCCGGTACATGATTGATCACCGTTTCTACGAGGCGCTCGGGCCGTTGACGGTCCGAGCGCTGGCGCCCTCCGCAGAGATCGGCGGGGACGCCGAGCGATTGCTGTTTTCAGCGTCGCCAGCCGAGCGCGCGGGCCCGCAGGACCTTTGCTATTATGAGGGCAAAGGCGGCGCGCCCCTCGTGTCCTCTCCGGCCGCCTGTGTCGTGACGTCAGCGAGCGCTCATCTGGCGGCCAACGCCGGAGCGCTTATCCTCTCCGATCGCCCGCGCTCGACGTTCGCGCGCATGGTCACAGCTTTGGCGCGTCCGCGCGCCTTCAGCGCCGGCGAAACGCGGATCGACCCTAGCGCGCGCTTGGAGGACGGCGTGCGGCTCGCGCCCGGCGTGGTGATTGGCCCCGGCGCCGAGATCGGCGCGGGCGCGGAGATCGGCCCCAACGCTGTGATTGGCCCCGGCGTCACGATCGGGAGGCGCACCCGTATCGGAGCCGGCGCTTCCATCGCGTTCGCTCTGATCGGCGATGACGTCACCATCCTTCCGGGCGCCGTTGTTGGTGAGCAGGGTTTTGGCGTCGCTGGCGACGCAAAAGGCCCAATCGACATTCCTCATTTTGGCCGTGTGGTGATCCAAGATCGCGTCACCATCGGCGCCAATTGCACGATTGATCGCGGCGTCTTTGACGACACAGTGATTGGCGAGGATTGTAAACTCGATAATCTCTGCCATGTGGCACACAACGTCACCCTCGGGCGCGGCGCCTTGGTAGCCGCGTTTGCCGGCATTTCCGGCTCAACGATCGTCGGCGACGGCGTCACCATGGGCGGGCGCGTGGGCATTGGCGACCATCGCGTCGTTGGCGCCGGCGCGACGCTTGCGGGCGGGGCGGCTGTGTTCCAAGACGTGCCGGACGGCGAGATCTGGAGCGGGTACCCGGCAAAGCCGCTCCGAAAATGGCTGCGCGAAGCGGCCTGGTTGAGCCGCAAGGCGGCGGGGGTTCGCAATGCAGGCGACTGATTTGACCGACAAGGGCAAAACCAGCGACGACGTGATCGAGATCGGCGAGATCCTGCGGCGGCTGCCGCACCGCTATCCCTTCTTGCTGGTCGATCGCGCGATCGCCTATGTCCCGAACACGTCCATCCGCGGAATCAAGAACGTCACCATCAACGAGCCATTCTTCCCGGGGCACTTTCCCGGCGCGCCAGTGATGCCGGGCGTGTTGCAGATCGAGGCCCTGGCGCAGACGGGGGCGTTGCTGATGTCGAAGACTCTGGAGGCCGATATCAGCAAACACTTGATCTTGTTCATGTCGGTTGAAAATGCGCGTTTCAAGCGACCGGTCACGCCGGGAGACGTAATGGAAATGCCGGTAGAAGTGCTGTTCCAGCGCCGCAATATCTTCAAATTCCGCGGCAGGGTTGAGGTGCGCGGCGAACTGGCCACGGATTGCGAATTCGCGGCTATGAAGGCTGACCGCCCACGGGAGGCGCCTTGATGAGCGCGAAGGTTCACCCAACCGCCGTCGTCGACAAGAGCGTTGAACTTGGCAACGATGTGGAGATCGGCCCGGGCTGCGTGATCGGGCCAGACGTCAAGCTCGGTGCGCGCACGCGCCTTATCGCTCACGTCTTCATCGAGAGCCACACTACCATCGGCGCGGACAACACCGTGTTTCCGTTTGCCGCCCTTGGCGGCACGCCGCAAGATCTCTCCTACAAGGGCGAGCCCACACGTCTTGAAATTGGCGATCACAACGTGATTCGTGAGCACGCTACTTTGCACCGCGGCACCGTGCGCGGACGCGCGGTGACGACGATCGGTGAACATTGCTTGATCATGGGAAATTGTCACGTCGCTCATGACTGTCAGGTCGGCGATTATGTCATCATGGCGCAAACCGCCACCATAGGCGGGCATGTCAGAGTAGGCGATTACGCCTTTCTTGGCGGCCTGAGCGGGGTGCATCAGCATGGCCGCGTCGGTCACCATGCCTTCGTTGGCGCTTCAGCGTTGATGACCACAGATCTCATCCCCTTCGGGTCCGCGATTGGAAATCACGCCCACTTGGGAGGGCTCAACGTCGTTGGCCTTAAGCGACGTGGTTACACGCGTGAGCAAATTCACGACCTTCGCGCCGCGTACAGATTGTTATTCGCTGAGGAAGGCACCTTCCAAGAACGCATCGAAGACTGTGCGCAGATCTATGCGAATAATGCGGAGGTCATGCAGATCGTCGATTTCGTGCGCGCTGACGCTGCGCGCCCGTTGTGCATGCCGCGAGACTGATCAATGATCTCCTGGACCAAGCTCGGCGTGATCGCGGGCGGGGGCGAGCTGCCGGTGCTGTTGGCTGAGCATTGCGCGGCGGAAGGCCGTCCATATTTCGTTGCGCGTGTCGCTCCGTTCGCCAGCCCCATGCTCGATAGTCACCCGGGCGCCACGCATGGGCTGGGCGCCATGGGCGCGCGCATGCAAGAGATGAAGCAAGCTGGATGCGACGCCGTGGTCTTGCTTGGTCAGGTTCCACGGCCAGATCTTCGCACCTTCGAACTGGACGAAGGCGGGCGCGCGATGGCGCCTGCGCTGCTGGCGGCCGCCATGCACGGGGATGACGCCTTGTTGCGCGCGGTGCTCGCCGCGCATGAGGCGGCGGGCTTTCGCGTGCTCGGCGCCGATGATGTTGTGCATGATCTGTTGGCGCCTGCGGGATGCTGGACCGCGTCAAAGCCAAATCCTGAACAGATGGCGGACATCGAGCGCGGCGCAGCAGTCGCCGCCGCCATCGGCGAGTTCGATGTGGGCCAGGGAGTCGTTATCTGCAACGGTCTCGTGCTTGCGGTGGAGGCGCAAGAGGGAACTGACGCGATGTTGCGGCGGGTGATGGAGCTGCCCGCAGCGGTGCGCGGCGCTTCGGATTCGCGCCGAGGCGTCCTGGTCAAGCGGCCCAAACCGATCCAGGAACGCCGTATCGACCTGCCAACGATTGGTGTGCAAACGATTGAACGCGCCGCCGCCGCTGGCCTCGCCGGCATCGCCGTCGAGGCTGCGGGCGCCCTCGCCGTGCGACGAGACCGCATCATCGCCGCCGCTGATCGCGAGGGGCTTTTCATCTACGGGTTCACGCCCTCGGAAGTGGGCGAGCCTTGAGCGGCCGGATATTTCTTGTCGCGGCAGAATCTTCAGGTGACGCGCTCGGCGCCGACCTGGCGCGTGCGCTCCGCGAACGCGATTCCAGCATCGAGCTTGCCGGTGTCGGCGGGGCGCAGATGGCCGAGCAAGGCATCACGAGCCAAGCTGATATTTCTGGCCTCGCCGTGTTGGGTTTCATTGATGGCGCGCTCGCCTATGCACGGGTCAAACGAGCCGTGGCGGCGACGGTGAAGGCAGTGCTGGCGGCGCAGGCGGACGTTGTGGTTCTAATCGATTCATGGGGCTTTACCCTTCGCGTCGCTCAAGCGATCCGTCGCGTTGCGCCGCAGATCAAGCTGGTGAAATACATTGGCCCCCAGGTTTGGGCCACGCGTCCTGGGCGGGCCAAAACGCTGGCTGCTGCGGTCGATCATTTGATCTGCATCCACGAGTTCGAGACGCCATTTTATGCGCCGTACGGCCTTGCTTGCACCGTCAGCGGCCACCCCGCGCTCGGTCGCTTCAGACCGGGCGATGGTCCTGCCTTACGCGCCCGGCAAGGGTTTAAGGCGAAAGACAAGGTCCTTCTGGTCTTGCCGGGCAGCCGCTCCAGCGAGATCCGCCGGGTTGGCCCGACACTCTGGCGCGCCGTTGAGGTATTGCAAAAGGAGCGACCGGATTTGCGTTTGCTCGTGGTTGCCGCCCACAGCGTGCGCAAGGCCGTCATCGATCAAGCGCCGCCTTTGGCGCGTATTGTCGACGAGCGTGAAAAAGGCGATGCGTTTGCGGCGGCGACGGTTGCGCTTGCCGCGTCGGGCACGGTGACGACAGAGGTCGCCCTTCAGGGCACGCCGCTAGTGATCGGCTACAAACTGGGCTGGATCACATGGGCTGCGGCGCGCGCGTTCTTGTTCAAGTCGCGCTTTGCCACGTTAATGAATGTCGCCGCCGATGCGGAGGTGGCGCCGGAATTCATCCAGACGCGCTTTACCGCAGAGAACGTAGCACACGCGGCCGCACTCTTGCTTGACGATGAGGGCGCTCGCGAAGAGCAGGTGCGCCGCCAGGACGAAGCGCTGGCGCTTATGGGGCGCGGCGGCACGCCCGCAGCCGAGATCGCCGCCGACGCTGTGCTGGCGGTAATGAACGCGCCGCCGGCTCAGCCCCGCCGAGCAACCGGTACGTAGTCGCGCTTGGGCGCGCCGGTATAGACTTGGCGTGGTCGGCCGATTTTCTGGCTGTCGTCCTCCATCATCTCGGTCCATTGCGCGATCCAGCCGACTGTTCGCGCAACCGCGAACAACACCGTGAACATTGAGGTCGGAAATCCCATCGCCCGCAATGTGATGCCCGAATAGAAATCGATGTTGGGATAGAGCTTGCGGCTGACGAAATACTCGTCGTTGAGCGCGATTTTTTCCAGTTCGACCGCCACACGCAAGGTCGGGTTATCTTCCGCGCCCACTTCCTTCAGCACCTGATGACACAATTTCTGCATTGCGGTGGCGCGCGGATCGTAATTCTTGTAAACGCGGTGGCCAAAACCCATCAGCCGCACGTCGGAATCCTTGTCCTTCACCTTGGCGATAAAGGCGGGAATGTTTTCCGGCGTGCCGATTTGTTCGAGCATCTTTAGCGCCGCTTCATTGGCGCCGCCATGGGCCGGTCCCCACAAGCAAGCAATCCCCGAGGCGATACACGCGAACGGATTGGCGCCGGAGGAGCCGGCCAGTCGCACCGTCGAGGTCGACGCGTTTTGCTCGTGGTCGGCATGCAAGATCATGAACACATCAAGCGCCCGCGCCAGCACCGGGTTGATCTTGTACTCTTCAGCAGGCACCGCAAAACACATGCGCAGGAAGTTCGAGGCATAGTCGAGCTCGTTGCGCGGGCTCACAAACGGCTGACCGATCGCGTATTTGAACACGCGCGCCGCGATGGTTGGCATCTTTGCGATCAAACGATGGCTTGCGACGACGCGCTGGCGAGGATCGTCGATGTCGGTGGAATCGTGGTAGAATGCCGAGAGCGCTCCGACCGTGCCCACCATCACCGCCATCGGGTGCGCGTCGCGCCGGAAGCCATCGAAAAAGCGATCGAACTGCGCATGCAGCATGGTGTGATAAGTGATGTCCTTGACGAAGCGCTTGAGTTCGCCCTCGTTCGGAAGTTCGCCGTTGGCCAGCAGATAACAGACCTCAAGAAAGGTCGAGTGTTCCGCCAATTGATCGATCGGGTAGCCGCGATAGAGCAACACGCCGGCTTCGCCGTCGATGTAAGTGATTTGGCTTTCGCAGCTGCCGGTTGAGGTAAAGCCTGGGTCGTAAGTGAATGCGCCCGTCTGCGCGTAGAGCTTGCGAATATCGAGCACGTCCGGCCCGACCGAGCCGCCATATACCGGCAATTCGATTTGCTTGTTGTCAAAGGTCAGCGAGGCCGAAGCTTTCTTCGTCAGTTTGCTATCCATGACATCTACTCCAGAGTTTGATCCGCCACCCGTGCGAGTGCTTCCTCGCGGCCGAGCAATTCCAATGTTTGGCCCAGATCGGGCGCGGGCGCACCGCCCGTGAGGGCCGCCCGCAGGCCTGGACCGATCTGTCCCAACCCAACGCCCTCGTCGGTAGCGAAAGCCTTAAGCAAAGCCGCCAAGACTGCATTTTCCCAGACAGGCGCGGCGTCGAGCCGAACCAGCAAGCGCGCGAGCTTTGCCTTCATGTCGGTGCTCAATAGCGCCTTCGCAGCCTCCGCGACCGAAAGCGGACGCTCGTCGACCAGGAAACGCGACATGTCCGTCATTTCCGCAAGCGTCTTTGCCCGTTTTTTTAGCACGGGGACCGCAGCTTGGATACGCGCGCGCGCTGCTTCCGAAACGATCCAGTCACGTTGGCTTGCGATAAAGTCCAACACTAGGCGCGCAAGCCGCGCATCGTCGGCATCCTTCAAAAAGTGCGCATTGACCGAATCCAGTTTGGCGAAGTCGAGCCGTGCAGGGCCTTTGCCGATGTGCGCGATGTCGAACTGCGCAATAGCTTCCTCTTTGGAGAGAATGTCGTCGTGGCCAGGGCTCCAACCCAGGCGCATCAGATAGGCGTTCAACGCCTCGGGCAGATAGCCCATGTCGCGATACGCATGGACAGCCAGCGCGCCGTGGCGTTTGGAAAGCTTGGCGCCATCGGGTCCGTGGATCAATGGTACGTGCGCGAACAAGGGCGGCGTCCAGCCCATTGCTTGAAAGATCGGTATCTGGCGCGCTGCATTGGTCAAATGGTCGTCGCCGCGGATGACGTGCGTAACGCTCATGTCGTGGTCGTCGACCACCACCGAGAGCATATAGGTCGGGTTGCCATCCGCGCGCAGCAAGACGAGGTCGTCGATATCATGCGCCTTGATGCGCACGGGGCCTTGCACCAGATCGTCATTGAGGACCTCGCCTTGGTCCGGCGCACGCAAACGCGTGGTGAAGGGCGCGTCGGGTGCGTTGCTGGCGTCACGCCAAGGTGAGCGTAGCGCGCGTCCGGCCGCGTGCGCTTCGGTCCGCAGCGTCTCCACTTCCGCCGCCGTCGCATAACACCGAAACGCCGTGCCGCGGGCGATCATTGCCTCTGCGGCTTCGCGGTGACGCTCAGCGCGGGCGAATTGAAAGATCGGCGCCTGGTCAGCGCCGAGCCCGAGCCAGCTCAGTCCGTCGAGGATCGCGCCAATGGCTTCAGTAGTCGACCGCGCCCGGTCGGTATCCTCGATCCGGAGCAAATAGGTCCCGCCCATCCGCTTGGCGAACAACCAATTGAAGAGCGCAGTGCGCGCGCCTCCGATATGAAGGAAGCCTGTGGGCGAAGGGGCAAAGCGTGTGACGACGCTCATCTCGGGAAGCGGACCTGTTGCAAAGCGCGCGCGTCGTAGCATGGCCGGCGCGTTTTCTCCTAGCCGCGCTCTCAAGGGCGTGTTGGCGCTGCAACGCGACCGTTGGATTTTGTGGCTGGCGCCCGCACTGATTGCTGGCGCGGCGGCCTGGCTTTCGTGGCCCACCAACCCGCCAGGCTGGAGCGGGGCGGCGGCCTTCCTCATTGCCGCAGGGGCGGGCGTTGCTTTGACGCTCTGGCCAAGCACCACGCCTGACGGTTGGGGCGCCAGGCTCAGAACGATCGGCTCTGCGCTGTGTGCGTTGGTTTCGGCTGGCGGACTAGGAATGGCGGCAGCGCAGGTGCGGACAACGACCGTGAGCGAGCCCGCGTACGAGGGCGCCGCCGAACCTGTTCAGGTTGAAGGATGGGTGGTCGCCAACGACGCATCCGATTCCGGAGCGCGGCTTAGGCTGCTGGTGCGCGCCATCGAAGGAAGCCAGACTCCGCCGCGCTACGTGCGTCTCTCCGTCGCTGACGCGGGTGTGCTCGCGCCCGGGCGCTCGGCTCGATGCCGCGCCGTGCTGGGCCCGCCCTCGGGGCCGTTGGCGCCAGGCGGGTACGACTTCGCGCGGCGCGCCCATTTCGAGCGGCTGGGGGCAACAGGCTTCGCGTTTGGCCGCTGCCGTCCCGCGAATTTGCCGCCGCCGCCGTCTTGGCTGGACCGGCAACGGCTTACACTGGCGGCGATGCGCGCCGATTTGTCGGCGGCGATGTTGGAAGTCGCATCCGACCGAGGCGGCGCTATCGCCGCAGCCTTGGTGACGGGCGACCGCGCGCCCATCGACAAGGCAACCAACGAGGCCCTGCGCAATTCCGGCCTTGGACATCTTATCTCGGTGTCGGGCATCCACATGGGTGTTGTTGGCGGTTTGGTTTTTGGTGTCCTGCTATGGAGCCTCTCGCTCATTGGGCCGCTCGCGTTGCGGTGGCCGGTGAAGAAGATTGCCGCAATCGGCGCGTTGACGACCTTGGCGGCGTATCTTGTCATTTCCGGTTCAAGCGTGCCGGCGCTTCGCTCGTTTGTGATGGCGTGCGTTGCGTTTGGCGCGATTTTGCTCGACCGGCCCGCGATCTCGATGCGCGGGCTGGCGCTGGCGGTGCTCATCGTCACATTGTTGTTTCCGGAATCGGTGCTGGAGCCTGGGTTCCAGATGTCGTTCGCAGCCACTATGGCGTTGGTGGCGTTGTTTGAAATGATGAAGCGCGCGCCGCACGAGCCCGCCTTGCCGACGCCCGGACCATTGATTGGAGCGCTCAATTGGAGTGCGCGCGGCATTGGCGGGGTGCTGCTGATTTCGCTGGTGGCGGGGCTGGCGACCGACCCGTTCGCTATCTACCATTTCCAACGATTCTCGATCTACGCGCTGCCCGCTAACCTCATCGCGGCGCCGATCATGTCGTTTCTAGTAGCCCCTGCCGCAGGCGTCGCTGCGGTGCTGGCGCCCTTTGGGTTGGCCGATCCCGCGCTCGAAATCATGGCCAGTGCACTTGATCTGATCGCCGCAATTGGTGCGGCGTTTGGTGAGCGGCCCGAAGCGGTGCGCGCACTGCCACGGCCTTCGGATTTTGCCTTTATCGTCTGTGTGTCTGGTTTGGTGTGGGGCTGCCTTTGGCGCGGCGCGTTGCGGTGGGGCGGGGCAGTGTTCATGGCCGCGAGCGCGGCGCTTTTTCTGACCGAGGCGCGCCCTGTGATTGCGTTCGACGCGGACCTGCGCGCCATTTATGCTCGCAGCGCCAGCAGCTGGATGCTGGTCGCCGCACACGGACGCTCGGCCTACGCACGCGACCGTTTAGGGGCGATGCTCGGCATTGCGCCGCCGGCGATCGAGCGGCTCGCCCCGCCGGAGAGCTGCGGAGAGGACGTATGCCAGTGGCGCACGCCGGGGGGGATCGATGTTGCGTTGGTGCGCAATGACGCGGGTTTCCGGTCTACCTGCATCACCGGCGCTGTCGTCATAACAGCGGTGCGCGTTCCAACGGAGTATCTGCACCGATGCAAGCCGCGCCGCGTCTTGGACGGCCCCGACATCTCCCACCTCGGCGGCGGCCTTGTCTACGAATCCGCTTCAGCCCTGCAGATCACGCGCGCTTGGCCAGACCTTGTGCGCAGGCCATGGACGCCGTCCACGCCAGCCGCAGATCAAGAATAGCGCCGAACCATCGCCACCAGCTTGCCTTGAACGCGCACGCGGTCGGGGCCAAAAATGCGGGTTTCATAGGCGGGATTGGCGGCCTCGAGCGCAATCGAGTTTCCACGCCGCCGCAACCGCTTCAAGGTCGCCTCTTCAGCGTCGATGAGGGCCACGACAATATCGCCGCTTTCAGCGGTTTCGGAGCGGCGGATGATCACCACGTCGCCGTCGAGAATGCCGGCGCCTATCATGGAATCGCCACTGACTTCGAGCGCGAAGTGATCGCCATCGCCCATCAATTCCGGGGGAGCGGCGATGCGTCCAATTTCATGCTGCAACGCTTCAATTGGCGAGCCAGCTGCGATCCGGCCCAGGATCGGGACGCCGTCTCCGCGACCATCGGCCACCACACTGGGCCTGAACTGGCCACGCCCTCGTAGCGGGCCGGCGGGTGCGGCTGATTCCGGAAGCTTGAGCACTTCGAGCGCGCGTGCGCGGTGAGGTAAGCGGCGCAGAAAGCCGCGCTCTTCGAGGGCCGTGATCAACCGGTGAATGCCGGATTTGGAGGCCAAGTCCAGCGCTTCCTTCATCTCGTCGAAGGAGGGCGAAACGCCGCTCTCTTTGATCCGCTCGTTGATGTAGAGCAGGAGTTCTTTTTGTTTCGCTGTCAACATGATGCCGGACCAAACGGTGAACGATATTTTGTTCTATATCCGTTCCGGGCCCCGCGTCAAGTCGTGAGCAAGGCGCGGGTCGCGGAGGCCACGTCGTGTTGTCGCATCAGGCTTTCGCCCACCAGGAACGCCTGCGCCCCAGCGCGCGAAAGCCGGGCGATGTCAGCCGGTGAACTCACGCCGGATTCGGAAACGATCCAGCGATCTGTCGGCACACGCGGCGCCAGGCGCTCGGTGGTTGCGAGATCGGTTTTAAACGTGGCCAGCGATCGATTGTTGACGCCAAGCAGGCGCGCACCCAGCAGCAGCGCACGTTCAAGTTCGGTTTCGTCATGGATTTCGACAAGCGCATTTAAACCGCACGCGTTGGCGGCGGCGTAAATGTCTGCGGCGGCTTCATCGCTCAGGCCCGCCAAGATGATGAGAATGGCGTCGGCGCCGAGGGCGCGGCTTTCGAACACTTGCCAAGGATCGACGATAAAATCCTTCCGCAACACCGGCAGGCTCGTCGCCGCCCGGGCGGCGATCAGGTGCGCGTCGGCGCCCTGAAAACTCGGCCCGTCGGTCAAGACCGAAAGACATGCGGCGCCGCCTTTGGCGTACGCACGCGCCAGCGGGGCCGGATCGAAGTCGGCGCGGATGAGACCCTTGGACGGGCTGGCTTTCTTGATTTCGGCGATGAGCGCCGGGCGATCCGTCGTGCTTGTGAGCGCCTTGAGGAAATCCCGTGGCGGCGTTTGCGAAAACGCCTCATCCTCAATCTGCCCCCAAGGCCGCAGGGTTTTGCGCGCTTCGACTTCATCGCGCTTGTGGGCGAGGATGCTTTTGAGAAAACTCATAGAGCAGCCCCGGACCGCCGGTTTCCAGCCGGCTGTTTTTTCTTTGGCCTGAAACAACAAGAGCCGGCTGGAAGACGGCGGTCCGAAGTTTGGCTCACGGCTCGGCCCCTGTGATGGCGATCAGTTTTTCCAGCGCTGCGAGCGCCGCGCCAGAATTGATCGCGTGCGCCGCGATCGGCGCCACTTCTGGCATATCCTTCGCGCGCCCCGCCACAACCAGCGCGCCAGCGGCGTTCAACACCACGGCCGCGCGGTGTCCCGGTCGCCCCCCGCCATCGAGCAAAGCACGCAGCTCCTCTGCGTTCTCAGCCGCCGCGTCGCCGCGAATGTCAGGATGGATTTCCGCAGCCGCCGTCGCTCGCAAAACCGTCACCGCGCCGCCATCCAAAATAGCGACGTTGTTTGCATCGGCATGCTGCGCCGACAGCTCATCGAGCCCGCCCGCGCCATGCACGACCCATGCGCGCTCGCTGCCCAATTCGCGTAGGGCCTCGGCCATTGGCTGGACATATTCAGCGGCGAACACGCCGACCAATTGTCTCTTCACCCCCGCCGGGTTTGCCAGCGGGCCAAGCAAATTAAAGATCGTGTGCTTGCCAAACTCGCGGCGCGCCGCCGCCACCCGAGCGAGCGCCGGGTGGTGGTTCTGCGCGAACAGGAACGCTACGTTCGCCTCGCGCAGGCAACGCTCAAGCGTCGGCGCATCCGCCGTGAGCTTTATCCCCAACGCTTCGAGCACATCCGCAGCGCCGCACCTGGAACTCATCGCGCGGTTGCCATGCTTGGCCACCGGCACGCCGCAACCAGCAACCACGAACGCTGCCGCTGTGGAAATATTTAAGGTGTGGGCGCCGTCGCCGCCGGTGCCACACACATCGATTGCGCCTTCCGGCGCAGCGACGCGCATCATCCGCGTTCGCAGGGCGAGTGCGCCGGCGGCAAGGGCGGCGGGGTTGCCCATCCAAGCGGTCGAGCGGTCCAAGAAATGCATAATCTCGGCGTACTCGGCGCCGCCATCGAGGATGTGGGTGAAGTCCCTGTCGAACCCGGTCATCGCAATGCCGCCGCTTTGAGGAAATTGCCGATGATGGCGTGGCCGTGTTCAGAGGCGATCGACTCGGGATGAAACTGTACGCCGAAAACATGGCGGGTTTGGTGCGAGAGGCCCATGATTTCGCCGTCGTCGGTCTCGGCATCGATGCTCAAACAATCGGGCAACGTCTCGCGCTTTACCGCCAGGGAATGATAGCGCGCGGCGCGGAACGGGGTGGGCAGCCCCGCGAACACACCGCCGCCGCGATGGCTCACCGCCGAAACCTTGCCGTGCATGATCTCGCGCGCGCGCGCTAGGTCTCCGCCAAACGCTTGCCCCATCGCCTGATGCCCCAGGCAGACGCCCAAAATCGGCAAATCGTCCGGCGCCTCGCGCAAGAATTGCAGACAAATCCCCGCCTCGTTCGGCGTACACGGCCCCGGCGACAGCACCACCGCTTTCGGCTTCAGCTTTAGCGCCTCGGCCACACTGATCGCATCGTTGCGGCGCACCTCGGCGCGCACGCCGAAGTCCTCGACATATTGGACGAGGTTGTAAACAAAGCTGTCGTAATTATCGATGACGAGGATCATGGCGCGGCCCTGGGCAAGCGTGAACGAAACGGATTCAAATCACGTTCGCGCGCCATCGAGAGCAGGGTATGAGCCGGAGCGTCATGTTGGGGGCACCTTAGCCGAAATTCTTGTCTCGGAAACGATGTTCGCCCGAGAATGCTTCAGAACCTTCATTATAGTCCTGAAGCTGACGCGCTTGCCCCTCAAACATACCGCCAAGCCTCTGCCGCCGCCCCAAACAGCGCGCGCGACTTGTGCAGCGTCTCCTGCAGCTCCGCTTCCGCGTCGCTGTCGAGCACGACGCCGCCGCCAGCTTGCACATGCAACATTCCGTCTTTCACGACGGCGGTTCGGAGCGCGATGCAGGTGTCCATGTCGCCGCCGACGCCGAAATAGCCAACGCCCCCCGCATAAATCCCGCGCCGGTGCGGTTCGACTTCATTGATGATTTCCATCGCCCGGATTTTTGGCGCGCCCGTCACCGTGCCGTGCGGAAATCCCGCCATCAAAGCGTCGAGCGCGTTCAGCCCCGGCGCAAGCTCCCCTTCGACATTCGACACGATGTGCATCACATGGCTGTAGCGTTCGATCGTAAAAGCCTCCGTCACCCGCACATGCGCTGACCCTGCGCCCGCCGTCGCCGCGTTGCTTCCAGCCGGCGCGCCACGCACCGCCACGCGCCCCAAATCGTTGCGCGCCAAATCCACCAACATCAAGTGCTCGGCGCGTTCCTTGGGATCGGCGAGCAGATCATGTTCCAGCGACAAATCCTCAGCCGGCGTGGCGCCGCGCGGGCGCGTGCCCGCGATCGGCCGGATCGTCACCGTCTCGCCGCGCAAGCGCACCAGGATTTCCGGGCTTGAGCCGACGACGCAAAAATCCGCGAAGTTCAGATAATACAAAAACGGCGAAGGATTGAGCCGTCGCAGCGCCCGGTAGAGCGCAAACGGCGGCGCGGCCAGCGGCGCCGAGAAACGCTGGCTCGGCACCACCTGAAACACATCGCCCGCGCGTGCATATGCTTTGCACTTTTCAACCAGCGCCCGGTACGCGTCCGGATTCGTGTTGGAGCGCAGCTCGGTTGGAGGGGAGGCCGCGCCAAGGGCCTTTTGTTTTGGCAAAGCCCGATCCAGCGCCCGGATCACGCGCTCCAGCCGCGCCCGCGCCGCCTCATACGCCTGCGCAGCGCTCTGTCCGCTGCGCGCCCGCGCAGGCGTCACCAAAGTGATCTCGCTGGTCACATTGTCGAACACGCAAATCACCGTGGGCCGCACCAAAAGCGCGTCCGGTGTCCCGATCGGGTCAGCGGCTTTGTCGGGCAGCTTCTCCATGAAGCGCACCATGTCGTAACCCAGATATCCAAACAGCCCCGCCGCCATCGGCGGCAAATTCGCCGGCGGCTCCAGCGCCGAGCGCGCGAGTAATTTGCGCAAGCTCTTCAGCGGCGCATCGCGCTGCGCACGAAACGCGCTGTCGCCGAACCCGCCGCGGCTGGTCTCCGCGCGACCGTCTTTTACCCGCCACACCAGATCAGGCTTCAGCCCGATGATCGAATAGCGCCCGCGAAAATCGCCGCCTTGTACGCTCTCGAGCAGAAACGTTCCCGGCCGATCGGGGCCAAGCTTCAACAGGGCCGAGACCGGGGTTTCCAGATCGCCAACCCGCCGCGTCCAGACAAGCGCGCCGCCCTTGGTGTAGGCTGTCGAAAAGTCCGCAAAAATAGGCCAAACTACGCCTTCTGGCGCATTCATTGATCGCCTTCGCCATCCTCGCTGGCGCCGCCATAGACTTGCTGGATGCGTCGCTCGTTCTTGCGCACCTCGGCGCGCTCGACGATCTCCGACTGGATCGCGTCTCCCAAGCTGCCCGCGATCGATTCCTGCATCTGCACGCGGCTCGCCTCCACCAATTGGGGCGCTGTGGCTGGGTCGACACGGTTGATGCGCTCGACGATGCCGACCAAAACAGCAGCGTTATCAGCACGCATGTCGCTGACGACCGCGCCTTCGCGGCCCGCGAACAATTGTGCGGCCAACCCGCGAGCTGGAATTTGCGCCGCCGCGCGCCGGTCGACCGCGCGCGAAGAGACAACAACATTCATGCGGTGGGCGCGAGCCGCAGCGGCAAAGCTCTGGCCGCCTTGAACGGCGGTGACGACTGCATCACCCAATTCGCGCAACCGGCGAGCGCGCTCACGTCCAACCCAAATTTGCGCCAATTCGGTGCGGACCTCAGCCAAGGGGCGCACTGTTGTTGGAATGATGCGATCTACCGAGACGATGACGTCGGCTTCATCGATCGGCAGAAAATCGCCCGCCTCGCCCTCAGGCGTCTCAAACGCGGTCGTGAGGATGTCGTCCTGGCCCTCCAGTGTTTCGATTGGCGCGCCATTTTGGCCGCGCCCCTGAGCATCGACCGCCGCAATGGTAAGCACTGTCAAACCGTTCTGACGCGCGGCGTCGGCGATGGCGCTGCCGCCGGCGCGCGCATCCTCAAAGGCGCCAATGGCGGTGTTGAGCAACTCGGTCGCCTCCTCCATCGCGAGAGCTTGGCGCAACTCTGCGCGCATCACCGTGAGATCAGCTGCTGCGGCGGGCGTGATCGAGATGAGGCGCACCACCGCCCAAGGGCTCAATTGCGCGCGCACCACACGCGGCGCGTCACGAACAGACATTGAAAACACCGTGTCAGCGACGCGGGCGTCGGGCACCTCGGTGCGGCCTTGGTTTTCACCGCGCGTCGCTTGGACGCCGAGCGCCGCAGCGATGGCCTCGGCCGTTTCCCCGCGTGCGAGGCGCGCTGCGGCGTCATTGGCTTGCTGCTCGTTTTGCGCGGATATGCGCACGTAGGTGCGGCGTTCGGGTTGCGCCAAGGCAGCGCCGCGCGCTTCAAGCTCCTCGCGCAGGCGTTCTTCGGACACCTCGACGCGCGTGACAAAATCTTGAATCCGCGCGAACACAAGCGTCAGCGCGCGATACTCAGGGACGCGCAATTGTTCCTGGCTTTCTTCCCAGAAGGTTTGCATCTGCGGCTCGGAAGGGGGAGGCACTGCGCCAACAACCGAAGCGGGCGCCTCGGCAAGAGAGACAACGCGTGTTTCTGATTCATAGATCAGGGCGACGGCGCCGAAACTTGACGGCGCACGCACGCCCGACATCAGGCTCTGCATGAGCATGCGGGTGGTCAGGTCGCTGCGGACATCGGTTTCGAAGGCGGGCTGAGTGTAGCGCAGCTCGTTGAGAAAATTGGCATAGGCCTCTGTATCGAATGTCTGTGTCACCGGGTTGAGCACAGCTGGAATTTCGCGGATGCGCGCGGCGACTTGGGAATCGCTGGCGCTGACGCCGATCTTGTCGGCGTAGGCGTACATAGCGGCGCGGCCGATGATGGCGTCGAGCAGTCGCAGGTGCATCCCGCGTTGGATGGCCTCTTGCTGCGTCATGACATTACCCTCATTGCGCTGGGCGCGCAGTGTGAGTTCGAGCTCTCGGGTCAGCTGTTCGGGCCGGACGACAACGCCGCGCCCCTGGGCCAACTGACTCGATCCGGTCGTTTGAAGCGTGTCCAGCAAGCTCTGGCCGTTGCCTAGGAAGAGTACAAACATCGCCGCCAGAACGAACAGCAACAGGTAGGCCACCCAGCTACGGCTGAAAGTCCGCATTTGTAAGAGCATGTGCGCATCCGATACACGTAAGGCGGCGGACAATAGTGAGCCCCCTCGGCGGGGGCAATCGTCCAAGGACATCGGAACGGGGAGGACCTATGGTCGCGCGTAAACCGCTCATTGCGGGAAACTGGAAGATGCATGGCCGCCGCGCCGATCTGGCGGAACTGGCGGCGCTTTGGGACAAGATCGCTGGCGTTGCTGGGGCCATCGACGCGCTCATCTGCCCCCCCGCGCCCTATATCGAAGCCGCCGTTGGTGCAGTGAAAGGCGCCGCGCTTCTGGTTGGGGCGCAAGATTGTAGCGCTGTCGCAGCTGACGGCGCCCGCACAGGCGAGATCAGCGCCGCCATGCTGGGGGATGCAGGCGCGCGTTACGTCATTGTTGGCCATTCCGAGCGCCGATCGCTGCACGGAGAATCCAATGCGTTGGTGCGGCGCAAGGCGGAAGCAACGCTCGCCGCAGGCCTGATCCCCCTTATATGCGTCGGCGAAACCAGCGCTCAACGCGAGGCGGGACGGGTTGCCGAAATCGTTGGCGAGCAGGTGCGCGAAAGCGTTCCCGACAGCGTCAGCACAATCGTTGTCGCCTACGAACCGGTTTGGGCCATCGGCGGGGATCGCACGCCCACCCCAATGGAGATCGCCGAGGTGCACATGCTCATCCGCAGCACGCTGGCGGAGCGCCTGGGGCAGGGGGCGAACGCCGTTCGGATCCTCTATGGGGGCTCGGTTGGCCCCAAGAACGCCGGGGAGATTTTCGCTGCTGAGGGCGTTGATGGGGCGCTGGTCGGTCGCGCCAGCCTGAAGGCGAGCGATTTTTCGGCCATTATTCTGGCCCACCCAGCTGCGTCTTGAGGCTGCGCAAGGGCGCGCTGGCGTTTAAGCTCGCTCTCGGCTATTGAGCCCGGCTTCGCGCGCGCCCATGTTGTGGGGCGCGGCGCGCGAGAAACGGAACATCGCTATGGAACTCGTGGTTCTCTCCATCCATTTGCTGGTTTGTGTCTGCCTGATCGGCTTGGTGCTGCTGCAGCGGTCTGAGGGTGGGGCTCTCGGCATGGGCGGCGGAGGCGGCGGCTCGCTGATGAGCGGGCGCGGCGCGGCGGATGCTTTGGCCCGCATGACCTCGATCGCCGGCGGCTTTTTCCTGGTGACATCACTCGGCCTGACCGTGATTTCCGGTGCGGCCGCTTCCAGCGACGGTCGTTCAGTCTTCGACCTGATCCCGCGCCAAGAGCGTGCCGCGCCCCCCGCGCCAGCGCCGGCGCCGGTTCAAACCGAAACGACGCGGCCTGACCCAACCGAGAGTAGCGCTCCGGAAGCCGCCGAAACTCAGTTGGCGTCGCTTACCCCAGCTGGCGCCAGCGCAGCCATTTTGCCTGCCGCGCCTCCACCCGCAGCGGCGTCGGAACGTGCGGCCCCACTGACTGGTCGCCCTGCTACAATCCGTCCCGCCACCACGGTTCCGGTTAGCGTGCAGCGCGCCGCGCCGCCCCCCGTCGTTTCGCAGGTCGCGCCTGCCGCCACGCGCCCGAGCCCGCCGCCGCTCCCTGCCGCCGCGACAGCGCGCTCAACGCCCGCGCTTATTTTGCCCAATACGTCGGGTGCGGCGCTGGACCCTACGCAATCGGCGGCCGAATCGGTTGAGGTTGGGAACGGTTTAGAGGCCATCCGGCGCGAACGCGCCGGTCCCGATCAATAAGCCGGCACCATTAGGCCGGTCCGGGGGATCGGCGGCCAGCTGGCATTGGAAGGCTTATGGCGCGCTACGTGTTCATTACCGGGGGCGTGGTCTCTTCGCTTGGGAAGGGCATCGCCTCCGCCGCGCTTGGCGCGCTGCTTCAGGCCAGGGGCTACAGGGTCCGCCTTCGCAAGCTCGACCCTTATCTCAACGTCGATCCAGGGACGATGAGCCCGTACCAGCACGGGGAAGTGTACGTCACCGACGACGGCGCCGAAACCGATCTCGATCTTGGGCACTACGAGCGCTTTACAGGCGTGTCGGCCACCCAGGCCGACAACATCACCACCGGGCGCATCTATCAAGAGATCATCGCCAAGGAGCGCCGCGGCGATTATCTCGGCGCCACCGTGCAGGTGATCCCGCACGTCACCAATTCGATCAAGGAATTCATCCTCTCCGATCATGGCGACGCTGACTTCGTGCTCTGTGAAATCGGCGGCACCGTCGGTGACATCGAGGGCCTGCCGTTTTTCGAAGCGATCCGCCAACTGGGCCAGGAACTCGACCCCGGCCAAGCCGCGTTCGTGCATCTGACGTTGCTGCCCTACATCCCCAGCGCCGGCGAGATGAAAACCAAGCCGACCCAGCACAGCGTGAAAGAGCTCCGCTCGATCGGAATTCAGCCAAATATTCTGCTCTGCCGCTGTGATCGTCCGATCCCAGCGGAGGAAAAGCGCAAGATCGCGCTGTTTTGCAACGTGCGCGAAGCCGCTGTGATCGAAGCGCGCGATTTGCCGACCATCTACGAAGCGCCGATCGCTTATCACGCTGCGGGTTTTGACACCGAGCTGTTGAAATTTTTTGGCGTCACCGTCGCCCCGCAACCTGATCTCACCAAATGGGTGGAAATCGTCAAACGGCTGAAAGCGCCCGACGGCGCGGTGACCATCGCCGTGGTTGGCAAATACACTGAGCTCAAAGACGCCTACAAATCGCTGATCGAAGCGCTGCAGCATGGCGGTGTCGCCAACAATGTGCGCGTCGATCTGCGATGGGTGGAGAGCGAGAAGTTCGAGGAGAAGGGCGAAGGTTGGGTGGAGGATTTGCACGGCGTGCATGGCGTGCTGGTGCCGGGCGGTTTCGGCGAGCGCGGTACTGAAGGCAAGATCGCGGCGGTGACTTTCGCGCGCGAGCACGGTGTGCCGTTCTTCGGCATCTGTTTTGGCATGCAGATGGCCTGCATTGAAGCGGCTCGCAATCAAGCGAAACTCAAAGGCGCAAGCTCGTCGGAATTTGGTGAAACAAAGCATCCCATCGTCGGCCTGATGACCGAATGGCTGAAGGGCAACGAATTGGAAAAGCGCCAAGCAGGTGACGACAAAGGCGGCACCATGCGGCTCGGCGCCTATAAGGCGATGCTCGACCCCGAAAGCCGCGTCGCCGCGATTTACGGCGGAAACGAAATCTCCGAACGCCACCGCCACCGCTTCGAGGTCAACACACGCTACCGCGACAAACTCGAAGCCGCCGGCCTTCGCTTTTCCGGCATGAGCCCCGACGGCGTGCTCCCCGAAATCGTCGAACGCGACGACCACCCCTGGTTCATCGGCGTACAATATCACCCGGAATTAAAAAGCCGCCCCTTCGAACCGCACCCGCTGTTTGCAAGCTTTATTGCTGCGGCGGTAGAGCAGAGTAGGTTGGTGTAGGGCGTCGCGGGGCGCGCGGCGCGGCATGGTCCTTTGTCGACACTGCGCTCGGCCCATGGCAGGTTCCGCCGCCAACAAGGGGCGTACATGTTATTTTTGTCTTCCGCTGTTGAAACACCACCGACAACGACCGCAGCTGCGGACGGCACGGCGCTGGCGCTGTTGGTGTTCATCGCCGCCATCGCCGCATGGCTGGGGATACGCGCTCTGGTGCGGCGCATTCGTGCCGGCAAGACCGAGGCGGTGGTGCATGGGAGCTTTGCCGAGTATGCGCTCGAAGCGTTGGTCAACGCGGCCAAGCTTGACGGGCGGGTCGCGCAGGCCGAGCGCGCCGCCATCGCCGCAGCCATGCGAGAGATCGCAGGGGCAGCTTTCGAGGCGTCAGCTGTGGATGCGGTCTTCGCGCGCACTGCTCTCACCAAAGACGAATTGGTGGCCTACCTCGCCGCCAAATCCGTCGCTTTCAGCAACGCGCAGAAAATGTCGCTGCTCAAGGCGTTGTTGGCGGTGTTTGTTGCCGATGGGCGCTTTGATGAAACCGAACACCACGCACTGGTGGAGTACACGGCCGCTGTCGGATTTGATCGCCAGAGCGCGCCGGCCATGCTGGCCGGGCTCTCACGCGATTTCGCGCGCGGGAGAATTACCTAAGCCGTCACCCGCCGCGCGAACGCGGTCACATCATCCAGCACCGGCGCCTTGCTGCGGAAGGGTCGCGACAGCGCCAGCATGATTTCGATGTGGTCGACCTCGGGATAAATTTTGGCTTCCACTGGCCCGCCGACATCGCGCATGGCGCGTTCGAGGCTGGCGATGTTGCGTGGGCCGACCGTGTCGTCATCGGCACCCCACAGCAGTAGCAAGGGCGGCGCATCGGCGCGCGCGAAATGCACCGGCTGCGTCATTTGTGGATCGGGCGCCTGGCCAAACGCGTTTTGGGTTGCTTCTACATCAAAGGGAATGAAATCGTACGGCCCCGCCAGCCCTACGACGCCGCGCACGCTGCCTGCCGCGACCCCCGCTTCGCTCAAGAAACGCCCATCGAGGCCCAGCATCATCGCATTATAAGCGCCCGCCGAATGGCCGACGAGTACGATGCGGCTTGCGTCGCCGCCGTGCGCGACCGCGTTTTCGCTCACCCACCGCACAGAAGCTGCGCAATCCTCGATGAAGCTCGGAAAGCGTACGCCGGGCACGAGGCGATAGTCCGGGATGGCGGTAAGGAAACCTTGCGCCGCCAACGCCGCGCCCATGAAATTGTAGTCGTCCTTGTCCCCGTAGCGCCAGGAGCCGCCATAGATGAAGACGATGATCGGGAGGGGGCCGGCGGCTTCGGTGGGCGCATAAAGGTCGAGCTTTTGACGCGCGTCTGCGCCGTACGCGCCGTCGCGGACAACGCGCCTGGTTCCGCCATCCCGAGGGGCCAAGGCGTCGAATGCCCCCAGAGATGGTGAGCACGCCGCCAGTGCGGGAAGGCCGAAGAGGACGTGTCTGCGCCGCATGGGAGGTCTCCGTTCTGGCCTGGAGGCGCCTTTTAGCAAGCTCTTGGCGGAATTGGCGCCGGCTTTTTTAACCGGCGGCGCATCCAAACGGCCCTCTGTCGGCATCCTGAGCCAGACAAAGGGAATTTGATCCATGTTTAAACATCTGACCGCGCTGATCTTCACGCTGACTTTGCTCAGCGGCGCCGCAGCGGCCGAAACCCGCAACCTCTCCGGCTTCGAGCGCGTCCGCGCGGCTGACCGACTCGAAGTTGAGATCGGTATTGGGCCTGTCTTTTCGGTGGACGTGACCGGGGTCGACGCCGCGCGCGTCCGCACCCGCATCGTCTCCCGCCAGCTCGAAATTTCCGATGGTCGGCGCAATTGGTTCGGCGGCGGGCGAAAGCTCGACGCGGTGGTTCGCGTCACCATGCCGTTGGTCGAGGGTCTTGCCGCCGCGCGCGGCGCGGAGATGTCGGCGACATTGAGCGGGGCCTGCGAGGATCTGTCAGTCGCCGCCGCCATGGGCGCCTCAATCCGGGCCAGAGGCATAGAGTGCGCCAGTGTAGACGCCGCCGCTGCGATGGGCGGCGAAGTTCAGCTCGTAGGCACGTGCCGGGCGTTGTCGGTCGCTGCGGCCATGGGCGGAGAGGTCCGCGCCGGGGGGCTTCTTTGCCAGACAGTAGATGCCTCCGCAGCCATGGGCGGGGATGTGCAAGCGTTCGCCAGCCAGAGCTACGATGCGTCAGCCTCCATGGGCGGAGCGGTGAACGTGGCGGGGCAGGCCGCGCAGCGTGAAAGTTCGGCGGCCATGGGCGGCGCGATCACCTCCAACCCGCGCTAGTGGAGCGAATTTGACATTTGAATCCCGGTTGCGGCTGGGCTCGCGCTCAAATGTCAAATTCAAAAGCTCCACTAGAATCCAATACTTTCTAGTGGTCCTGAAGATTTCGACATTTGCTTGGGCGTGCAGCCAACGGGAGGCAAATGTCGAAATCGGACCACCAGCAGGGGTTGCGAGGGTGCGGCTTCTCCTTTAAGCAGCCCCGCTTGCCCCGACCGCGCGCGCCGCGCGGGCGCCAGGAGATTTTCGGCCATGGCCGTTCCGAAGCGAAAAACCACGCCCTCTCGCCGCGGCATGCGCCGTTCGCACGATAAACTCCCCAAGAACACCTATGTGGAAGACGCGGAATCCGGCGAATTGCGCCGCCCCCACCACATCGACCTCAAGAGCGGCCGCTATCGCGGCAAGCAAATCTTGAAGCCACGCGAGGATTGAAAACTCACCCATCCCCCGGATGTGCTGCAGGGCGCGGTCGGGGACCCATAACCGTCTATAGGCCCCGGACTTCGCGCCGCGAATCCGGGGATAGGTGAGCCACGAGCGAGCACCCCCATGACCGCCATCGCCGACATTATCGGCCGCGAAATCCTCGACAGCCGCGGCAACCCCACAGTTGAAGTCGATGTTGTGCTTGAGGACGGGGCCATGGGCCGCGCGGCGGTTCCTTCGGGCGCTTCCACCGGCGCGCACGAAGCCGTCGAAAAACGCGACGGCGAGCCGGATCGCTACCATGGCAAAGGCGTGCGCGACGCGGTCGAGGCCGTGAACGGCGAGATCGCCAACGCCATCCTTGGCATGGACGCGGAGGATCAGCGCCGCGTTGACGCGATGCTCATAGAACTCGACGGCACGGAGAACAAAGCCCGCCTCGGCGCCAATTCCATTCTCGGCGTCTCCCTGGCTGTCGCCAAGGCGGCCGCGCAAAGCGCCGGCCAGCCACTTTACCGCTATCTCGGCGGCGTGCAGGCGCGGGTGCTGCCCACGCCGATGATGAACATCGTCAATGGCGGCGCCCACGCCGACAACCCGATCGATATCCAGGAATTCATGGTCATGCCCATCGGCGCCGCGACCATGGCCGAAGCCGTGCGCCACGGCTCGGAAATCTTCCACACGCTGAAGCAGGAATTGAAAGCCGCCGGCCATTCCACTAATGTCGGCGACGAAGGCGGATTTGCGCCGAACCTCGCCAGCGCCGACGAAGCCTTGGGCTTCATCCTCAAGGCCATCGAGAAGGCCGGTTACACGCCGGGAGAAGATGTCGCCATCGCCCTCGATTGCGCGGCCACCGAGTATTTCAAGAACGGCAAATACGAGATGACGGGGGAGGGTAAATCACTCTCGCCGGAAGCCAACGCGAAATATCTGGCCGACCTTGTCGCCCGTTACCCGATCGTGTCGATCGAAGACGGCATGTCGGAGGATGATTTCGAGGGCTGGAAAGCGCTCACAGATTTGCTTGGCGACAAATGTCAATTGGTTGGCGATGATCTCTTCGTCACCAACATGAAACGCCTCGCCATGGGCATGGAACGCGGGCTCGCCAACGCGATCCTAATCAAGGTCAACCAGATCGGCACGCTCACCGAAACGCTCGACGTGGTGGAGATGGCTCAGCGCGCCGGCTATTCAGCCGTGATGAGCCACCGCTCCGGCGAGACCGAGGATTCCACCATCGCCGACCTCGCCGTCGCCACCAATTGCGGCCAAATCAAAACCGGCTCACTCGCCCGCTCCGACCGCACCGCCAAATACAACCAACTCATCCGCATCGCCGAAATGCTGGACGATCAAGCGCATTATGCGGGGGCGGATACGATCGTGGGGCGATAACTATCCAGCGTTCAGGTCCTGACTCTGAGGACCGCCGGCTTCCAGCCGGCCACGCTGCCGCGATGTCGATCACGCTTGCGCGATCAATTTCAGTGGAAAGGCCAGCGGCCTATGCTGCCCGCCTCAAGGTCGGGCGTCTCGTGCAGCCAATATGTCAGCACGCTCGCGCCATCGGGCGTCACGAATGGCTGCGCGTTAGAGAGCGGGCCCTCGGTGATGCGACGCAACGCCGTGCCGTCGGGATGGATCGCGTACACTTGGCCGACAAGCGGCTGGCCATCGCGGCCGGAGGCGAACACCACCCATTGCGAATTCGGCGACCAGACCGGCCAACCGTCAAACGCGGGGTGAAGCGACAAATTGCGAACTCCGCTCGCGTCCATGCGTTGAACTAATACTTCAGAATTCGATTGAATTGGCGCTTGCGCCCAATCGCGCCCAGGTTCGGCCAGCACTCGGCGATAGGCCAACCAGCGCCCGTCCGGAGAGGGCGAGGGAAATGTGCACACGGCGTTACAATGGGTATGCTGACGGCGCGCCGAGCCGTCGATGTTCATGCTGTAAATTTCGGCAATCTCGCCCGCTGACGTCTCCGTCCCGGAATTGAAGAACAGCCGGCCATCGCGCGCGAAGTGCGGATGGCTGTCATTGGCGGGATCGTTGGTAAGGCGGCGCCGATTCGAACCGTCGGCGTTGATGACGAAGATTTCTGAATTTCCATCGGCGGTGGCGGCGAAGGCGACCTGGCGGCCGTCCGGCGACCAGCTTGGCGTCACCGGATTGTCGCCGCTGTCGACAAGCACTCGCGCGTTAGCGCCATCCGCATCGGCGAGGTAGAGCGCCCAGTGACCGCCTCGCGTCGATTGAAATACAAGTGTCCCCCCATCAGGCGACAGTGCGGGGTAGGCATCTTGCACGTGAGTGACAAACGCAGGGCTCGAAGCCAGCGCGGCGAGTAAGGCGAGGGTTACGGACATGGGCCGGACATTGGCGAACGGCAGCGGCGCAGTCCAGTTCGCAACGACGAATGGAAGCTCAGGACGACGAATCCGGAGCGACGTTTGAAAGTGATGCGCTACAAAAGCCGCTTGGCCAAGATCACGAACTTTAGGTCGCGCGTTTTTGGCAGGCCAAAGCGGGGATCGTCGAGCGGGAAGGGCTTTTCGCGGCCGGTCAAGGCATAGCCGCGCCGCTGGTACCAAGCGATCAAATCCGTGCGCTGGCTGATCACGCTCATTTCCATGACGCTCGCGCCGCTTGCGCGGGCGTGCTGCTCGGCGGCCTCGATCAAGGCCCGCCCAAGTCCAGCCGATTGCCGGGCCGGATCGACCGTCAGCATGCCCAGATAAAAGACGCCCTCGCCGCGGTCGGCGATCTGTACGCAGCCGGCCAAGGCGCCGTCGATCATGGCGAGCAGCATGGTTTGAGCCGGGCCGGCGATGATCTCGGCGAGGGCCGCCGGGTCGGTGCGTTGCCCGCCGAGCAGGTCGGCTTCGTGGGTCCAGCCGCGCTTGGCGCTTTCGCCGCGATAGCCGCCCTCGATCAAGCAGTGGATGGCGGCAATATCAGCGACGCTCGCGGTGCGTAGGGTCGGCGGCATCTGAAAATAAATTTTCGTTGCGGGGAGGGGCTCTATCTGGAGTCCCCTGAATTCGGCGTCCACCACATCTTGCGTTTTTTGCTAAACACTTGATTCTACTGCCTCGTTTTGGACTCGTTATGTTCCGCATGCAGCTGATTCTGTAAAGAATTCATTAAATATTGCGACTCATTTTGCCGCCTCCGTTGGGGTCAAACATGGCAAAGCAAGGCGCAGCGGCGCTGTCGATAGGACTAGGCGCCGCTATCTTGTACTTGGGCGCACACGCGGTCACCGGGCGCCAAGGCTTGGTCGCGTACGTGGATCTGCAGGCCCAAGAGCGCGTTCTCGAGATCCGCGTCGCCGCCCTCGATCTCGAGCGAGACGCCTTGGAGGCGCGCGCGGCCCGCCTCAAGCCCGAGACCCTCGACCTTGACTATCTCGACGAGCGCGCCCGCATCACGCTGGCCGCTGGCGACAGCGAGGAAGTGGTGTTCGCGCTCGACGCCTCGTCGCATTGATCCCTGCGCGTTCGCAAAGCTGGCTAGCGAGCCCACCCAATCGCGCATATGAGAGTCGCGCCGCAGCGTGTGGACAACCCGCATGCCGCGAGGGCTAGCTCACGGGGGAGGAAACACAACAATGGCGCAACCCGCCACCCGCGCGAACGGCGCTCACGCTGGCGCCGCCAGCAAGGACGACCTGCTCCAATTCTACCACGACATGCTGCTGATCCGTCGCTTCGAGGAGCGCGCGGGACAGCTCTATGGCATGGGGCTGATTGGCGGCTTCTGCCACCTCTATATTGGCCAGGAAGCCGTCGTCGTCGGCATGCAGGCGGCGCTGAAGCCGGGTGATCAAGTGATCACCGCCTATCGCGATCACGGCCACATGCTGGCGACCGGCATGGACCCCAACGAGATCATGGCTGAGCTCACCGGGCGTTCGGGCGGCTGCTCCAAAGGCAAGGGCGGCTCGATGCACATGTTCAGCACGGAGAAAGCCTTCTATGGCGGACACGGCATCGTCGGCGCGCAAGTCTCGCTCGGCACTGGCCTCGCCTTCGCCAACCGTTACCGTAGCGACGGCAAAGTGAGCCTCACCTATTTCGGCGATGGCGCGGCCAACCAGGGACAAGTCTACGAGAGTTTCAACATGGCGAGCCTGTGGAAGCTGCCCGTGGTCTACATCGTTGAGAACAACCAATACGCCATGGGCACGTCAATCGAGCGCTCCTCGTCGGAAACGCATCTGCACAAGCGCGGCATCAGTTTCAATATCCCCGGCATTGAGGTCGACGGCATGGACATCGTCGCCGTGCGCGAAGCGGGCTTGGCGGCGGTCGAACACGCGCGCTCGGGCAAAGGGCCAAGTTTGTTGGAGATGAAAACCTACCGCTATCGCGGCCACTCCATGTCCGACCCGGCGAAATATCGCGCCAAAGAAGAAGTCGAAGACATGAAAGCCAAACGCGACCCGATCGAGCACGTCAAGAAACTGCTGATCGACGCGGGACACGCGAGCGAAGAGAGCTTGAAAGAGATTGACCGCGAAATTCGCGCCAGGGTAACCGCGAGCGCTGAATTCGCGCAAGCAAGCCCTGAGCCGGACGCGCGCGAGTTGATGACGAATGTGTATCTATGAGCAATGCAGCCATTGGAGTGTTGGAGCGCGCGGCCCCCGGCCGCGCATGCGTCGCCGGAAGCGCCGCGCTCCCAATTATAAAGGGAGTTCTACATGACGCCTGAACTGACTTACCTCGCCTATTCAATCGCGCTGTTTTTTGTCATCGTGCTCGCGCAGGGCTATGCCGGCATCGCCAACAATGGCCCAATGGTCATGGCCAACGCCCGCGACAATTTGAAACCACCCACCGCGTTCCAAGCGCGCATGAAACGGCTCACCGACAATTATCGCGAGAACCTCTGGTTTTTCGCACCGCTGGTGCTGATCGCGGCGATTGCGCAAATCTCCAATCATTGGACGGTGCTCGGCGCGCAGATATTCCTCTACTCACGCGTCGCGCACGCAATTTGGTACGCGTTCGGCTTGCCGTTCGTTCGTCCGCTCCTGTGGCTCGCCGGCGTGGTTGGCTGCGGCATGATTTTCCTGGCGCTGTTTGGTGTGCTGAACTGATGACGCAAATCCTGATGCCCGCTTTGTCGCCGACCATGGAGGAAGGCAACCTCGCCAAATGGTTGGTGAAGGTCGGCGACAAAATCGAGCCCGGCCAGGTCATCGCTGAAATCGAAACCGATAAGGCGACGATGGAGGTTGAAGCCGTCGATGAAGGCGTGATTTCGGCGCTGTTGGTGGCGGAGGGCGCGCAGGGGGTGAAGGTGAACACGGTGATCGCGATGCTGGGGGCCTCGTCCCCCTCGATGGGGGAGGTGGCCGCGAAGCGGCCGGAGGGGGTGAGGCCCGCGACCGTGAAAGCACAGCCTCAAGAGGCTCACCCCCAAGAGTTGCGGCTCTCACCCCCTCAGTCAGCGCTGCGCGCTGAGAGCTCTCCCATCGAGGGGGAGCGGGCGCCTGGCACAGCGATGCTCAAAGTCACCCTGCGCGATGCGCTGCGTGACGCCATGGCGGAAGAAATGCGCCGCGACCCGGATGTGTTTCTGATGGGCGAGGAAGTCGCCGAGTACCAAGGCGCGTACAAAGTCTCCCGCGAACTCCTTGCCGAGTTCGGACCCACGCGCGTGGTGGATACGCCGATCACCGAACACGGCTTTGCAGGCCTTGGCGTCGGCGCGGCGATGGCGGGGCTGAAACCCATCGTCGAATTCATGACCTGGAATTTTGCCATGCAGGCCATCGACCAGATCATCAATTCGGCGGCGAAGACGCTCTATATGTCGGGCGGGCAGATCAAATCCTCGATCGTGTTCCGCGGCCCCAATGGCGCGGCCAGCCGCGTCGGCGCCCAGCACAGCCAGGATTATTCCTCGTGGTATAGCCACGTGCCCGGCCTGATCGTGATCGCGCCCTATGACGCCGCCGACGCGAAGGGCCTGCTCAAAGCCGCGATCCGCAATCCCAACCCGGTGGTGTTTCTAGAACACGAAATGCTCTACGGAACCGAGTTTGAGATCCCCGATGTTGCCGATTGGCTCGTGCCGATCGGTAAGGCGCGCATCCGCCGCGTCGGCGCCGATGTCACCATCACATCGCATTCGCGCATGGTGGGCGTTGCGTTGAAAGCGGCAGAGAAGCTGGCGGAAGCAGGCATCGACGCCGAAGTGATCGATCTGCGCACGCTGCGCCCGCTGGATACGGAGACCATCATCGCCAGCGTGAAGAAAACCAATCGCCTGGTCACGGTGGAAGAGGGTTGGGGCCAATCAGGCGTTGGCGCCGAAGTTTGCGCGCGGGTGATGAGCGAAGCCTTCGACGATCTCGATGCGCCCCCGACGCGGGTGCATCAAGTGGATGCGCCTTTGGCTTACGCCGCCAACCTCGAGGCGCTGGCGTTGCCTGGCGTTGATAACGTCGTCAAGGCAGTCAAAGCAGTATGCTACCGGAGCTAGCGATGAAACGATCTTGCGAGCGCCGCAACCTAATGAAAGCGTAGAGTGTGGGGGAAAATTATGACCGAAGGCGAAGTCGTTGAGCAATTGGTGAACTTCACCGAGATATTGCTGGTTGGCGTGTCGCTTATTTTCTCTGTGGTGTCAGCCTACGTCGTGGCGCTCAATTATTTCATCGGCTCGTCCAATTTCCCAGCGCGCTTCGGCAGCTTCACTTTCATTACGCTGGTTCTCGGCATGCTGCTCGCGGTGATGGTGGGCGCGGCCTCCACCCATGCGGGACTGATCTCGCGTTTGCTCGAGCTCGAAAGCGAGGGCCAGCTCACTGCGGCGGGCCGGGCGCTGCTGGCTAACGCAACGACCGACACCGGGATTACGATTTTGAACATCAATCAAAGCGTCGATGATTTCATCCGCATGTGCATATGGGCGGGCTTGGCCATCGTGTATCTGGCGCTCGCCTATCTCACGTTCGTACACCATTGGAGCCCTGACGTGGTCCCCGTAAAGATTGAGCGGGATGAGAGATGAGAATCCAGATCACGATGCCCGCGCTCTCGCCAACCATGGAGGAGGGCAACCTCACCAAATGGCATGTGAAAGTCGGCGACACGGTCGAAGCCGGCCAAGTGATCGCCGAAATCGAAACCGATAAAGCGACGATGGAAGTGGAAGTCGTCGATGAAGGCGTGATCGCGGAAATCTTGGTCCCGGAAGGCGCGCAAGGCGTGAAAGTGAACACGCGGATCGCGGTGTTGCTCAGTGAAGGGGAAGCGCCATCGCTGAAGCAAGCGCAACCCAATCCTCCCCCGCCTGCGGGGGAGGTGGCCGCGAAGCGGACGGAGGGGGCGGCAACAAGCGCCCCCCTCAGTCAGCCCGCTGCGCGGTCTGCCAACTCCCCCGTAAACGAGGGAGCAAAGGGGGAGCAGGCGCGCGTTGCGGCGTCGCCTCTTGCACGCCGCCTCGCGCAACAAGCTGGCATCGATGTCGCCGCCCTCAACGGCAGCGGTCCGCACGGGCGCATTGTGAAACGCGATGTGGACGCAGCCTTGGAGCGCCAGCCGCTGGCGGCGACGCGTTCGCTCACCGTGCCGCAACCAGCGCAGCCCCCAGCGCCGCACAAATCATTGGAGCAACAAGGCATCCGCCCCGGCAGCTACGATCTCATGCCGCTGGACCTCATGCGCAAAACCATCGCCAAGCGCATGACCGAGAGCTTCCGCGACGTGCCGCATTTTCCGCTGACCATCGACATTGAAATCGACGCACTGCTGAAAGCGCGCGGCGAAATCAACAAACGCTTCGGCGACAGCGGCGTGAAGATTTCCGTTAACGACATGTGCATCAAGGCCGCCGCGCTGGCGCTCAAGCTGGTCCCGGAATCAAACGCCAGCTACACGCCCGAAGGCATCGCCCTGCATCACCACGCCGATATCGCCGTCGCCGTCTCCATTCCCCATGGCTTAATTACGCCGATCATCTTCGCCGCCGAAACCAAGGGTCTGGCGCAAATCAGCGCCGAAATGGCCGACCTCGCCGAGCGCGCTCGCAATAAGAAACTCAAGCCCGAGGAGTTCCAAGGCGGCACCTTCTCGATCTCGAACATGGGCATGCTGGGAGTCAAGAATTTCGCCTCCATCATCAACGAACCGCACGGCATGATCATGTCGATCGGCGCCGGCGAAAAACGCCCGATCGTGAAGAACGACGCGCTGGCTATAGCAACGATGATGAGCGTCACCGTGACCTGCGATCACCGCGTGGTCGATGGCGCACTGGGGGCGGCTTTCCTGAAAGCGTTCCGGGGGTTCCTGGAAGATCCTATGGCGATGTTGCTGTGAGTTGATGCTCTCCCTGTTCCTCGCCTCCTTCGTGACCTTCTTCGTCGCCATCGACCCTGTCGCCATGGCGCCGATGTTCACGACTATGACGGCGCGCATGAGCGCGGACTGGCGCCGGCGCATGGCGATCAAATCCGTCGCCATCGCCACCGGCGTGCTGATCGCGTTCGCGTTCGGCGGCGGCTGGTTGCTGGAGCAAATCCATGTCTCGATTGACGCCTTCCGGATCGCCGGCGGCATATTGCTGTTCCTCATCGCCGTGGACATGTTGTTCGAGAAACGCACGGAGCGGCGCGAGGAGCGGGCGGAGAAAGTCGCGGCTGAACAAGCGCGCCACCCGGAGGTGCAGGATGACATCTCGGTGTTCCCGCTCGCCATTCCGCTGATCTCCGGCCCCGGCGCCATCGCCTCGATCATGCTGTTCTTCGCCCAGAACGAAGGCGCGCTTAACCGGACCATGATCTTGCTTGGCGCGGGCGCGAATCTAACGCTCTGCCTCTTCGCCTTCTTGCTCGCCGAGCCCATATCCAAGCTGATGGGGCAGACGGTGGCGGCGATGATGACACGCATCTTCGGCATTCTGCTTGCTGCATTGGCGGCGCAATTCGTGGTCGATGGCATAACCAACGCGTTCGATTTGGGTGGTGCATGAAAATTGATTTGAAAAACGTGCCCGAGATGAAGGGGTCCGGCTATCCGCCGCCTTACGACGAGCCGTGCAAGGAACGCAGGTGGAAAGCATTGGGGCTAGCTTCTGGACTCACGCAATTTGGCGTGAACCTGGTGACGCTGCCGCCTGGCGCTTGGTCTTCGCAACGGCATTGGCATGCTGTCGAAGACGAATTTGCGTTTGTCGTGTCGGGCGAAGTCACGCTGGTGATGGATGCGGGCGAGGAGGTCATGAGCGCCGGCGACGCTATTGGCTGGCGCGGCGGCGCGCGTGACGGCCACGTGCTGAAAAACCTTTCAAGCGCGGACGCCGTGATTCTGATCGTTGGCGGTCGCAGCGACGAGGATTGGGGCGAGTATTCGGACATTGACATGAAATTCCACAAGGGCCGCTATTCCGGGCCGAACGTGAAAACACGCAAGGACGGTGGCGAGATCAAGTAATATGGACCGCCGGCGCCCTCGCCGGCATGGTTGTATGGAGTTCAGACAAGAGCCGGCGAGGGCGCCGGCGGTCCATATAGGCGCCAACATGATCACATCCTTCAATCTCATCGTCATCGGCTCTGGCCCCGGCGGCTACGTTACTGCAATCCGCGCAGCGCAACTGGGCATGAAAGTCGCGATCGTCGAACGCGACAAGCTTGGCGGGATTTGCCTCAATTGGGGCTGCATCCCCACCAAAGCGTTGCTGCGTTCGGCGGAGGTGTACCGTAATTTTCAGCACGCCAAGGAGTATGGGCTCAGCGTTGAAGGCGTGAGTTTTGATAGCGCGGCGGTGGTGCAACGCTCGCGCAAAGTGGCCGCGAAGCTGTCGGGCGGCATCGGCATGCTGATGAAGAAGAACAAGATCAGTGTGATCGAAGGCGAAGCGCGGCTGGAGCAAGGGAGCGCGGCGCCGAAGGTGATCGTGAAGGGCAAAGACGGCAAGGACGCGCCCTACGAGGCCAAGCACGTGATCCTCGCCACCGGCGCGCGCGCACGCGAAATCTCCGCTTCTGGTTTGAAAGCCGATGGCGAACGCATCTGGACCTATCGCGAGGCGATGACGCCGCCGCAATGGCCAGAGAGCCTGCTCGTGTTCGGCTCGGGCGCCATTGGCATCGAGTTCGCGAGTTTCTATGCGGCCTTCGGCGTCAAAGTGACGGTGGTTGAATTGCTCGATCGCATCTTGCCTGTAGAGGACGAGGAAATCTCCGCGTTCGCGCGCAAGCGATTCGAGAAGGAGGGCATGAAGATCATGACCTCCACCGAAGCGAAGATGCTGAAAGCGACGGCGAGCGGCGTTGAGGCGCAAATCGTCTCTGGCGGCAAAACCGAAACGCTCGCAGCCACACACGCCATCGTCGCCGTCGGCATCGCGGGCAATGTTGAAGGCTTGGGGCTAGAGGCGCTCGGCGTCACAGTCGAGAAGGGTCACATCGTCACCGACGGGCACGGGCGCACAAACATCGCTGGGCTTTACGCCATCGGCGATGTCACCGGCGCGCCCTGGCTCGCGCACAAGGCTTCCCACGAAGGCATCATCTGCGTTGAGGCCATCGCTGGGCAAAATCCGCATCCGCTGATTAAGGAACGCATTCCCGGCTGTACCTATTCACATCCGCAAATCGCCAGCGTCGGCCTCACCGAGGCGCGCGCAAAGGCTTCGGGGCGTGAGCTGCGCGTGGGCAAGTTCCCCTTCGTGGGCAACGGCAAGGCGATCGCGCTCGGCGAAGATCAGGGCCTGGTGAAAGTGGTGTTCGACGCCAAGACCGGCGAACTCCTCGGCGCGCACATGGTCGGCGCCGAAGTTACCGAACTGATCCAAGGCTATTCCATCGCCATGCAAGCGGAAGCCACCGAACACGAACTCATGGAAACCGTCTTCCCGCACCCGACGCTGTCTGAGATGATGCACGAAGCGGTGCTCGATGCGTATGGACGGGTGGTGCATATGTGAGCGCAACATAGTCCTCGCCCTTGATGGGCGAGGTGGCCGCGCAGCGGTCGGAGTGGGTGGCGGCTCTACGTAGAGCTGGATAGAACCGCGCTTCCACCCACTCAGTCACCGCGCTGGCGCGCGCTGACAGCTCGCCCATCAAGGGCGAGCAGGACGCAAAATTGCGCGACCGCTGGGACGGACACCCTCCTCGCCCTTGATGGGCGAGGTGGCCGCGCAGCGGACGGAGTGGGTGGCGGCTCGATGTGCAGTCGGATAGAATTGTGTTTCCACTCACTCAGTCATCGCGCTTCGCGCGCCGACAGCTCGCCCATCAAGGGCGAGCAGGAGAATGCCCAGTGGCGAACGAAATCGCACGCAGGCTCCGCAAGGCAATGACGCCTCAGGAAGTGAAGCTCTGGGCGCATTTGCGCAGCCTCAAGGAAGAGCAGGGCTGGAAGTTTCGGCGGCAAGCGCCGCTGCGCGGATACATTGTCGACTTTGCCTGCTTCAAGGCGCGCATGATCATCGAGGTGGACGGTTCGCAGCATGGAATTGGCGATCATGTGGAGCGCGATCATGAGCGCGACGCAACGCTGGAGCGCAACGGTTTCAGCGTGCTGCGCTTCTGGAATGTGGAAATCGATCGCGAGTTCGACGGCGTTTGGCGCACCATCTTGGACGCGTTGTTGAACGCAAAGTTGCGCGACCGCTGGGACGAAGACCCACCTCGCCCTTGATGGGCGAGGTGGCCGCGCAGCGGACGGAGTGGGTGGCTGCGCTAAACGCAAGAATGGCGGTGCTTCCACCCACTCAGTCACCGCGCTGACGCGCGATGACAGCTCGCCCATCGAGGGCGAGCAGGGCGAGCAGGGCGAATCCGGTGTTATCAGAAGTGATGCACGAAGCGGTGCTCGATGCGTATGGGCGGGTGTTGCACGTCTGACTTAGCGGACGGTGAATCGGACACCGTTGTTTGTAGCTTCATGCACGAGAATTGTGCGATCACGCATCGTGACAACGTTTCCTCGGCTGAGGTCGAGTGTGAACTCAACCGTATCTGGATCAACGACCTGAACTGATGGTGGTGGCGTTTGCGTTCCAACTCCGGATGCAACCACACCATTTCCTGATGGTTCAGCCAGAACGGTCGCGGTTCGTAGGCCGGTGCGGTTCATCGTGTTCTCATTCGTCACAACATCTACGTCGCGCGTGCGAAAAACGGCGTAGCCAGACGAGTTGACCCCCATGTATCGCACCTCACTAAAGCCACGATTCCGGTTGCGGCCAAATACGTCGGCGCGGCCAAAAGCGTTGGGCAAATCTTCTGTTACTTCCACGCGGAGCACAACGTCGCCCACGCTTACGAATCCGTCTGAGCCGATGGCACGACTAGAGGCGTTGTGTTGTTCGACCGTCGCGCAACTCGCTGCCGTCAACAGCAAAGCGATGCACGAACCTCTAAGAATCATTATCGCCCCCTTGGATCGCACTAAGCCGCCTCCGCCTGCGCCAGTAGATCCGCCGCCATGCGCCCGAGCACGACATAATCGGTCTTGCCGGTGCCAAGCACGGGTATCTCGTCGACCACGACGATGCGTTTCGGGATCGCGAGGTCGGCAACGCCGTTGGCCTTGGCCCACGCCACGAACCCGTCGCTCTGCGCGCCGACAACATTGGTGAACAGCACGATGCGCTCGCCCTTGCGCTGGTCCGGCAGGGCGATCGCCGCGTGCGTGCCATTGGGCCAAATCGATTGTGCGTAACCTTCAACGGCGTTAAGCGAGACCATCTCGCCGCCGATCTTGGCGAAGCGCTTCACGCGGCCCAAAATTCGAATGTAGCCATCCTCATCCACGTCCACGACATCGCCAGTGTCGTGCCAGCCTAGAGGCAACAGATCGATACCGAAGGGTTTCGTCGGATCGAGGTAGCCGCGCATGACGTTGGGCCCGCGCACGAACAGGCGCTGGCCGCCTTCGATGCCCGGCACTGGCTCAAGGCGCCATTCGATGCCTGGCATGAATTGGCCGACAGTGCCGTGCTTGTTGAACGCCGGGATGTTGGCTGAGATCACGGGCGAGGCTTCCGTCGCGCCATAGGCCTCCAGCAGTTCAACGCCGAAGCGGCGCTTGTAAACCTCGCGGGTTTCCTCCTTCACCCGCTCGGCCCCGAGCACCATCAGCCGCAGGCACTTCAAATCCTCGTCAGCGGCGTTGCGCGCGTATTGCTGGGCGAAGGTGTCGGTGGCGAAGAAGACGTTGGCGCCAGTATCGCGGATCAGCTTGGGTATTTCTTTCACTTGCGTGGGCGAGGGAAACAGAAACGATTTGTGCCCGGTGAACAGCGGCAGGAACACTCCGGCGAGCAGCCCAAAGCAATGGAACATCGGCAACGGACAAAAGAACGACCAATCGGGCTCGAACGGGACATGTGCGTACGCCTGCTCGACGTTGGCGACGATGTTGGCATGTGAAAGCACCGCGCCCTTGGGCGCGCCGTACGAGCCGGACGTGAACAAAATGACGCCGGTATCGTCCGGTTTGGCCTTGGCGACGAACAGACGCGGCGCGAAGCTCTTCATCAGGGCGGTGATCTTGTCGCCGAAATCGATGCTTTTGCGCACGTCCTCCAGATAAATCAGCTTGGCGTGCTTGGAGAGTTCGGCGGCCAATGGCTCAAGCTTGGCGAGTTGGATGAAACGCCTGGAGGTGAGAATTTTTTTTACGTTCGCGGCAGCGCAAGCGGCGCGCAAATTCATCGCGCCTGCCGTGAAGTTCAGCATCGACGGCGTGCGGCCTATGGCGTGCAGCGCGAAGAAGGTCACCGTACAGCCCACGCCCGTCGGCAGCATCACGCCAGCGGTCTCGCGTCGCTTGATCAGCGTATCGAGCTTGCCGCCGAGCGCGAACGCGGCGCGAATGATATCGTCATAAGAGAGGACCTTGCGTTCGTGGTCCTCCAGGATCTTGAACTTGCCGCCCTTCGCATCACGTGCGCGGAGCAAGGCTTCGAACAAGGTGACACGGGTACGCGCCAACTCGAACGGTCGATTGGTCATGGATTGACGCCTCCAAGAACCCGCCCCGCAGCCGCGCGGACGTGGTGCTCCCGTGATTATTGTTTCACGGCTGTAACAGAACCTAGCGTCAAGGATGGAATTGGCAAGTTATGTGTCCAGGATTGGCGTCTGGCCGTCGCGAGTGGGTCCCCCAGGGCGTTGCGGCTTAAGGGCCGGAGGCTCATGTTGCACCCATGCCAACGTTGATTGATTTACGCCCCAATGGAGAAGATGGCGGGGAGCGCGCCCGCCATCCGGAGAAACAGGCCCGGCCCGACCAGCCTAGCCCCCGCAAGCCTGATTGGATCCGGGTCAAGGCCCCGACCAGCGCCGGCTATCACGAGACCAAGGCGCTGATGCGCGGCCTGAAACTCACCACCGTGTGCGAAGAGGCCGGCTGCCCCAATATCGGCGAGTGCTGGAGCCAAAAGCACGCCACCTTCATGATCATGGGCGAGGTCTGCACGCGCGCCTGCAGCTTCTGCAACGTCGCCACCGGCAAACCCGGCGCGCTTGATCTGGAGGAGCCTGAAAACGTCGCAATTGCGACAGCGCAGATGGGGTTGAAACACGTCGTCGTTACGTCCGTGGATCGCGACGATCTCGACGACGGCGGCGCAGGACATTTCGTGCAAACGATTGCCGCGCTGCGCCGCGTCGCGCAAAACACCACCATTGAAATTCTGACGCCGGATTTTCTGCGCAAGCCCGGCGCGGCGGAGCGCGTCATTGATGCGGCCCCCGATGTGTTCAACCACAATTTGGAGACCGTGCCACGGCTCTATCACTCGATCCGCCCCGGCGCGCGCTATTATCAATCGCTGCGGCTGCTGGACTCCGTGAAGCAGCGCGATCCCAAGCAATTCACCAAGTCCGGCCTGATGGTGGGCTTGGGCGAAGCGCAGGACGAAGTGCTGCAAGTGATGGATGATCTGCGTGTCGCCAACGTGGATTTCCTCACCATTGGACAATATCTGCAGCCGACCAGGAAACACGCCGCCGTCGCGCGCTACTGGACGCCGGAGGAGTTCAAGGCGCTGGAAACGATTGCCTACGCTAAGGGTTTCCTGATGGTGAGCGCCTCGCCGCTCACGCGATCGAGCCACCATGCGGGCGAGGACTTCGCCAAGCTGAAGGCGGCACGTGCGCGTGGCGAACGTGATTAGCGAACCTTCTCCCTTGCGGAGAAGGTGGCGAGCGAATGCGAGCCTGATGAGGGGCGGGCCGACGCGCAGGCGCCGGTGTGTCTGCACGCCCCTCACCCCCTGCCCCCTCCCCGCAAGGGGGAGGGGGCAATAATGTCCCGCACCACCATCACCGCTGAGCGCATCCTGCCCTACGCGCCAGCCGACCTTTGCCGCATGGTCGGCGACGTGCGCGAATATCCGAAATTCATCCCGTGGCTCATCGGGCTGCGCCTCATCAGGGAAGAGCCGCGCGAACAAAGCGGATGGGAGGGCGTCGCTGAAGCCATTGTCGGCTGGAAAGCGATCCGTGAGCGCTTCACCACGCAAGTGCGCTGCGAACCCGCCAAAGGCGAAGTAGATGTTTCCCTCATCAGCGGGCCGTTTCATGCGCTGGACAATCGCTGGCGCTTCGAGCGGCATGAGCAGGGCGCACGCGTGCGCTTCTACATTTCCTACCAGTTCAAGAACCCAGTGCTGAACGCGGTGGTGGCTGCGAACAAAGACAACGTCGCGGGGCGGATCATGAGCGCGTTCGAGAAAGAGGCGCGGCGGCGGTTGGGGTAGGTTGGCTAGACCAGGACGCGCCCAAGTTGCCGCAACTGCTCGCGCAACTCCTCCGGATTCAATATCTTTGAATTGAACTGGAATGCAAACAGAGAGTAAAATTCGATGACGGCGGATGTGAGAACCGCGTTGTTGGGCTCACGGGCCTTTATGACATCCAATTTCGCTTGTGGCCGAAATACCTCCACGTTGACGAGTTCAGCAATCTTCGCGGCATGGGGGCCTGATCTGTCGCTTGCCGGAAACGCCGCGATGCGTTGCATGTGGACGATGATACTCGCCAGCATTGATTCAAGCGCAGCGAAATCGCTACGCGACGAAGCTCGCTGATCACGCATCAGCTGTCGCCCCTTATTGGCAAGAGGCGACCGGGGCGGTACGCTCTGTGTCGGCGCACACCGATGTCAGCATATGGGCCCTACGATCAGGTCGTCAGTCTTGGGCGCGGGTGTCAGCCGGCTCATCAGATCCGGCGCATCCTGGGAACCGAATCCGCGCACGTTTTTGATTGGCTCGTCACGACTGATCTGGGGCTCGTGACTCTGATAGCATCGGACCTTGACAGGTTCTTCGCGCGCGAAAACCTGGAGGTGGGCCCGGAAGGCTGCATCATCGATCGCGTGACGGAGACACAGTTCCAGCATGAATTTCCAACGGGGTGCGATTTCGAGGCGCAGTACAATGCCAACGCCGGGCGATTTGCTGCGCTAGCCGACCGCTGGCGGGAGCTGCTCAGCTCGGCGCAACAGGTGCTTTTCGTGCGTCAGCATGGCTGGGACCTCGACGCGCGCGCGTCGGCCACGCGATTGCGTAAGACGATCGCGGAACAAGCCCCCCGCCTGCGCTTTGCGATCCTCTATCTCCATGCGGCTGACGAAAGTGAGTGGGGCGAAGCCGACATTTTCAATCACCGTTTGATCCAGCCAGAACCCTACGACTGGAAGGGAGACGATGCTGCGTGGACGTTTCTCGTGCATGATGCGCTGAACGGACCACAGCTAGCGCGCCGCGAGACGGCGCTCGACAATCGCGCGTAATTCCGTCGCGTGGCCCAAGTCTGCGGCGCATGTGCAGGCACACGCCGAGTGACCTATTCTTGGGGTTGGGCGAGCAGAAAGTTACGCTTCATGATGTTGCTCTTGGCGCGCAATGTCTCAAGATGAGCGCGAAATGTCGCCTGCGCCAAATGGCGGCGTAAATTCCACCGGGGCCACGCACCGCCGCCGCGGAGTGCGCGTTGGCGCAATGCAGAGAGATGATGGTCCAGCCGCAACGGGCCCATATCCAAGGATTCGTGCAACAGGTTTGCTTCCTGCGCCGCGTGCCCAAACCCTTCGGTAAGCTCGCGGAAAAGCGCGTCAGCGTCCAGTCGCCGTTGCGTTGGCCGGCCAGAAAAATTGTATGCGAGGCTGGCGCTCGCGTTCGCGCGCGTCAGCCAGCCATCGCCGCCAAAACGATCGTACATGTACACGGGCTTGCGGTGGGCGATGGCGTAGATAACAGACTTGCCGATGGTGATCACGGCGTCAGTCGCCCCGATTTCCTCGGGGCGTATGAGGAGACACTCTCCCCCGAGGCCAAAATGTAGCGTTTCAATTCCCGCAAGTTCGAGCAGCACGCGGACGTCGGTTAGTTCCGGCGGGAGGTGGTTAGAGATGAAGGTCGCCGAGCGCAGGGCCATGTTCATTTCCTGCGGAGCATCGACCTCGCGCCAGAAGGTAGCCGGCGCCGCGTTGTAAAAAACCTTTAGCCGCGAGCCGGCGCGCTTACCGATGCCGCCATTCTGTAGCGCCGCGCTCGTTTCCGGCGAGTTGGCGAATAGCTCCGCCGACAACGCGCGCATGAGCGCAGCGTCAACGTGCTCGTAGGGCTCGTAGGGCGACAGCGAAACGAGTGCGAAGTGCGGCATCTTGCCTCTCGCGGCGCGCTCGAACGCCGCATTTGGCAGCAATGTAAGCAGATCGTGTTGGCACCAAACCAGATCGAAGTCGCTGAGCTCCAGCGTTTCAATTTGGCGCGTCAGGTGGATGTCCTGCGCGTGCGCGTCGATCGGCGCGTTGATGTAATTGGCGCCCAGAATGACATCGTCGCCTTGCCCTCGAAACCATAGCGCCACCTCCAGCGCAACGATCTCTGAGCCTCCAAAGCTCGAAAAATGATTGGTTAACACAAGAACGCGCACTGTCCCTCGCGACGGCACTCATACACTGGCAGGCCTGATCATGAACACACTGCCGCTGCGTCAAATATTCAAGGCGGCGATGTGACTTGTGGCATCCAGAGGCCGCCATCCTCTTCATGCGGGGGGTGATATTCGCGCCCGCCCGCAACCCGTTCCAATCGCGCGCCGTCGTCATCGGCGAGATAGTCGTAGCCGATACTCTGCATACGCCGTTCGGGATCCAGATAATTGTAAAGGGCGGCCCGCGCTTTGCGACGCTCGCGCGTAATCATCTTCAGGTGATAGAGGTTAAACTCGGTCGCGGCCAGGCGCGGGTCGGGAATAAAAGACGCCCACGATAAATGCAGATCGCCCGGCGGCGTAATTACCCCCTGGTCGAGCGACAGGAGCCGCGCTTGGCGCTTTTGCCCCCAAATGCTATCCACGCGGTAGTGATCTGGGTTGTACATCTCCCGCACCCGGAAGCTGTAGCTGCGCGCGTCTTCGCTTGCGGTAAGGCGTTCGATTGCGCGCTCGAACGCGAACTCGAAGCGCTCATCGGGATCGATCGCGAGAGCCCAGCGTGCTCCGGCCGCGCGCGCGGCGTTAAGCAGCATTGTGCGCCGACGCACCTCGTTGCTAAACACGCCTTCTCCGCCGCGATCATCATACGAGATCCAACCATCGACCATCGGATCAACGTTGGCGATCAAGGCGGGCACGAGGTGGGCGTCATAGCGAAACGAAAACACCGCCACCACATGCGGCTTCCGGTCGGGCTTGATGTGCGTCGAAATCACTTGCGTCGTCCCTGCGCCCACGCGCCCGCAGCATAAACGATGTTGCCGACAATAATAAGCGGCATCGCCAGCGCCGCCGGCCAGCGTTGCTCCGGCCCAACCACCTTCATGGTTTGGCTAAGCACAAAACCCGATCGCTCGATTGCGTTCTTGGCGACAGTGAGGCTGTCGTACGCCGCGATCTCGCGCCACGCCTGGGCCATGCGCGCGCCACGCCGATATTGGCTGCACAAAAAAGCGCCGAGCGTTTCCACACCGCAATGCACCGTGCGCACACTCGGACGCCATGCCGGTTTGTCAGCTGTGTCGAGACGCGCGTGGAATTCAGTGTCTTCGCCGCTCTCAAGATCATCGCGAAACCGGCCATAGCGACTGAACAAAGTGCGCGCGTAGGATGCGCCATAGGCAAGCACCACGTTCGGCGCTGCACGCGGCATGCGGCGGACAAACAGGCTCAAATGCGCCGCCAGCGCGACGGGGTTGTTCGGTTTGTGGCAAAGCAGCGCGCTTGCGACCGCCGGCAGACCTTCGCCATGCGCGCGCAACCGTTCGTGCAGCCATCCTGGTTCGGCGAAACAATCATCCGCCAAAAACGCGACGTAGGGAGCATGCGTGGAAGCGATGCCGAGATTGCGCGCCCCGCCAGGAAGCAGACGCTGGTCCGACTTGACGACCCGCACGTCAAGTCCCGCCGCCGCGAGTTGCCCCTCCACGTCGCCGCCGCCCGAATGTGCGACAACGATTTCCGCCGCCACACCTTGTTCGAGCAGCGACTGCACGGCCGCTGGCAGCGTGCTGCGCCCGCGATAGGAGATGACAACCACAGCCATAAGGGGATCTGCGCGAGCAGCCGCAGTCGTCATCGAAGTCCTCGCGCGGCGGTGCAGCGCGTGTCACGCGCTCACGATACGAAACGCCTTGTATCCAGTTTGTTCTAAAAGAAGAATGGCTCCCCGGGTAGGATTCGAACCTACGACCATCCGATTAACAGTCGGATGCTCTACCGCTGAGCTACCGAGGAACAGGGCGCGGTTCCTACCAAGTTCTGACGCGGGGCGAAAGGGGCCTGGCGGCAGGGTAGCCCCAAAAGAAAAACGAGCGGGTCTTTCGACCCGCTCGAAGGCGTTGGGTATGGTGGGGTGTCTCCAAGGGAAGACATCGTGAATATGGGGCTAACAGGTAAAGAAGACGTTAATGACAAACGCCGCCTTCACGTGTCTTGCCAGTGTATGGAGGCCTCGCCCGGAATCGAACCGGGGTGCGCGGATTTGCAGTCCGCTACGTAACCACTCCGCCACGAGGCCAAGGCGCCTGACTTAGTTCACCTCGCGGGGAACTGCGAGCCCAAAATCACGGCTGGCGCGCTTGCGGGCGGGGTCGGACCAGCTTAACCGAGGCGGCCGAGGAGATCGTTTCGATGGATTTCACCCGCGCCCGCGACACAATGGTGGAAAGCCAGGTCCGCACCAGCGACGTGACCGACGTCCGTATCCTGCAGGCGATGCGGACACTGCCCCGCGAGCGGTTCGCGCCGCCTCAAAAGCGCACGCTGGCGTATGCTGATCTGGACTTGGAAGTAGCGCCGGGGCGCACGCTGCTGCGTCCGCGCGACCTCGCAAAACTGGTGCAGGCGTTGGGGCCCCAGGCGCACGAGCGCGCTTTGGAAATCGCGGGCGCCACCGGCTATGGCGCCGCGGTGCTGGCGGCATGCTGCAAAGAGGCGGTGTCGCTCGACCCCGACCCCAATCTCTCTTTCACGGCGCGCGCGGCGTGCGCGTCGGCGGGTGTTGCAAACGTCAAGACCGTGTCGACCGCCGCAGTTGATGGCTGGTCCGACGAAGCGCCCTACGATGTCATTTTGCTCAATGGCGCAACCGAGATCGTGCCGGCAGCGTGGCTGGCGCAATTGACGCCAGGCGGCAGGCTCGGCGTTATTGTACGCAACGGCGCTGCTGGCGCGGCGCGCATTTACATGCGCGCGGGCGAGGCCTCGGCGTACCGCGTAGTGTTTGACGCCGCCCCGCCGATCGCGCCGGGTTTGCAGCAAACGCCGGCTTTTGCGTTCTAAGCAGCGTTGCACCGTCGGAACGATACGCCGTTAACGTTCCCTTATACGATGCACGCCACATGCTAAGCTGCGTTTGCGGCTGATTCCGAATATGCGAGGGGCCGTGCGGGGCAAACCGCGCTGCTGATATGGAATCAACCTAGAATGCTCCCTGCGGGTCGGACGACTCGTTTGAAATTGTGCGAGGATCGAGATGGCGCTCCAAGAACCCCAGGCCGAACCTTCCATGGAGGAGATTTTGGCGTCGATCCGGCGCATTATCTCCGAAGAGGAACAAGCGCCTGCGCCTGAACCCGTGCTTGACCTGACACAAACCGAAGCGCCTGCGGTTGCGGAAGAAGATGACATCGTGTTTGAGACCGTGGACGAACCAGCGCCTGCGCCGCGCGCGCCAGTCCACGCGGCCGTCCCGACGGCGCCCGCGCCGGCAATGGAAGCAATTCTCTCGGCGCCTACCGCCTCGGCCGCGGCCGGTTCGCTCGCCCGACTGGCCGGTACGCTGCGCATTGCCGACATAACGGGACAGACCGTTGAAGGCGTTGTACGCGAATTGCTGAAACCGATGCTCAAAGACTGGCTGGACCAGAATTTGCCGGCGATCGTTGAATCGCGTGTGGAAGCAGAACTCGAGCGCATTGCGCGGATGGCCCGGTAAAACCGCCCCGTATTCGTTTTCGTGAGGCAGCGCCCCGGCTATGCTGGGGCGCTGTCATTTTGACCTCTTCGCGTGTGGACCGCTGGCCTGCTATAGCCCTCCGTTCCCGCGCTGGTGCGGGCAGGTCCGCCGCCGCCACATGATCGAAACCACCTTCAACCCGAAAGCCGTCGAACCACGCTGGAGCGAGGCTTGGGAAAAATCCGGCGCCTTCAAACCGAAGGCCGATCCCGGCGCCGACGCGTTCTGCATCGTCATTCCCCCCCCCAACGTCACCGGCTCGCTGCACATTGGTCATGCGCTCAACAACACATTGCAGGATGTGCTGGTGCGGTTCGAACGGCTGCGCGGCAAGTCCGTATTGTGGCAGCCGGGCATGGACCATGCCGGCATCGCCACACAAATGGTGGTGGAACGCCAGCTGATCGCCGAAGGAACGAACATGGATCGGCGCGCGCTCGGGCGCGAGAAGTTCCTGGAACGGGTTTGGGCGTGGAAAGAGCAGTCCGGCGGGACCATTCTCAATCAACTGCGCCGGCTGGGGTGCTCATGCGATTGGTCGCGCGAGCGCTTCACCATGGACGAGGGCCTTTCGGCCGCAGTGCTGAAAGTTTTCGTGGCGCTACACAAAGAGGGCCTGATCTATAAGGACAAGCGCTTGGTCAATTGGGACCCGCACTTCGAGACTGCGATCTCCGACCTCGAAGTGGTGTCGATGGACGTCAACGGTCATTTCTGGCACTTCAAGTATCCCCTTGAGAACGGCGAAACCTACCAGTTTCCGATCGCGCACGATGAAACGGGCAAGGCGACTGAATGGGAGACGCGCGACTACATCGCCATCGCCACAACGCGGCCGGAGACCATGCTGGGCGACGGCGCGGTGGCCGTGCACCCGAGCGATCGGCGTTATGCATCCATCGTCGGCAAGCGTGTGCTGCTGCCGCTTGCGGAGCGCTATATCCCGATCATCAGCGATGAATATCCCGATCCGGAGTTTGGCTCGGGCGCGGTTAAAATCACTGGCGCACATGATTTCAACGATTACCAGGTCGCGCGCCGCAACAATATTCCGCTCTACGTGCTGATGGATACGAAGGGCCGAATGGCCGACGCCGAGCACGTGCCGGCGAAATATCGCGGCCTTGACCGCTTTGAAGCACGCAAGCAGGTCGTCGCCGACATTGAAGCGCTTGGCCTGCTCGATAAGGTCGAGAACAAGAAGATATCTCAGCCGATGGGCGATCGCTCTGGTGTCGTCATTGAGCCGATGCTGACCGAGCAATGGTATGTGAACGCCGGTGAACTCGCGAAGCCCGCGATAGCCGCGGTCGAAAACGGCGACACCAAAATCGTCCCGAAAGCGTGGGAGAAAACCTACTTCCAATGGATGCGCAACATCGAGCCCTGGTGCGTGTCGCGCCAGCTTTGGTGGGGACACCGCATTCCCGCTTGGTACGGCCCTGATGGGCACGTGTTCGTGGAGGAGGGCGAAGGCGCAGCTAAGGCCGCCGCGCGCAAGCACTACGGCAAGGATGCCGCGCTGACACAGGACGAGGACGTGCTTGACACCTGGTTTTCTTCGGCGCTCTGGCCATTTTCGACGCTCGGCTGGCCGCAGAAAACGCCGGAGCTGAAGCGCTTCTATCCCACCTCCATTCTCGTGACAGCGCACGACATCATCTTCTTCTGGGTGGCGCGGATGATGATGCTGGGGCTTCATTTCATGAAGGAGGTTCCATTTCATGAAGTCTACATCCACGCTTTGGTGCGGGATGCGAGCGGCGCGAAAATGTCGAAATCCAAGGGCAATTCGATGGACCCTTTGGACCTCATCGACAAATACGGCGCCGATGCGCTGCGCTTCACGCTAGCGGCGATGGCGGCCCAGGGCCGAGACATCAAGCTCAGTGAGCAACGCATCGAAGGCTATCGCAATTTCGGCACCAAGCTCTGGAACGCCGCGCGGTTTTGCCAGATGAACGAATGCGCGGTGTGGGACAAGTTCGACCCCCGCAGCACCCAGCAAACCGTCAATCGCTGGATCATCGGCGAAACCGCGAAGGCCGCAGCGGAGGTGGCGCGCGAATTGGAGGCGCGGCGGTTCAACGAAGCGGCTGGCGCGCTTTATCGCTTCGTGTGGAACGTGTTCTGCGACTGGTATCTCGAATTCATCAAACCGCTGCTCAATGGTGAAGACGAAGCCGCCAAGCTCGAAACCAGGCGCACGGCCGCGTGGACTCTCGACCAGATCCTGATCCTGCTCCACCCGTTCATGCCGTTCATCACGGAAGAATTGTGGGCGCGCACGGGCGATTACGGGCAAAAGCGCACGGGGATGTTGATCGGCGAGGCGTGGCCCAAGCTCGCGGCGGATCTCATAGATGCGGAGGCCGAAGCTGAAATTGACTGGATGGTGAAGCTGATCGAGGAGACGCGTTCAACGCGCTCGGAATTGAATGTGCCGGCCGCAGCGAAAATTCCCCTGCTGCTGATCGGCGCTGATGCTGCGACTGAAGCGCGGCTAGAGCGCTACCAAGATCTGATCGATCGCATGGCGCGGCTTGAATACTCGACCAGCGCCGAAGCCGCCCCTGCGGGCTCGGTGACGTTCGTACTTGATGGCGCAACGATAGCTTTGCCGCTGGACGGGGTCGTGGATTTGCCGGCGGAGGCGGCGCGTCTCGCCAAGGATATCGCCAAGCTTGATAGCGAGCTCGCCAAGATGGACGAAAAACTCGGCAACGCGGAATTTGTACGCAAAGCGCCGGAAGAGGTGGTCGAGGAATTGCGAGAGCGGCGCGAGCAAGAAGGCGCCTCACGCATTAAGCTCGCGTCCGCGTTGACGCAGATCAACGGGGGCGGCTAGTGCGTATTTTTGTCACCGGTGCGTCCGGGTTCGTGGGCGGCGCGGCGGCGGGGAAGTTCGTCGCGGCCGGGCACGATGTTCGGTGCATGTCGCGCTCGGAGAAATCGGACGCCGCCATACGCGCTCTAGGCGCGGCGCCGGTGCGCTGCGGCTTGGAAAATGTGAAACCGTCCGATCTTGGCGCAGCCGAAGCTGTGCTCCATTGCGCCGCGTTTGTGGAGCAATGGGGGCCGCGCGAGGCGTGGAAGCGCTGCAACGTCGATGGTACGGCGGCGATGTTGGCGGCGGCGCGCGCGGCGGGCGCGGGGCGCTTCATTCACATCAGCACAGAGTCAGTGCTTTGGCGCGGCCAACATTTGCGCGACGTCGACGAGACCTATCCGCTCGCGCTCAACTCGCCCTATCCTTACGCCGCCACCAAGGCGCAGGCAGAGGTGTTGGTGCAAGCTGCGAACGCGACGAGTTTCGCGACAATCATCCTGCGCCCGCGTTTCGTCTGGGGCCCGGGTGATACGACGTTGCTGCCGACGATCGAGAAAATGTCGCGTTCTGGACTATGGATGTGGGTGGGCGGGGGTGCGGCGCGCACATCGACAACCCACGTGGACAACCTTGTCCACGCCATAGAATTGGCGCTGAGCGCCGGGCGCGGGGGGCAGGCTTATTTTGTGCTCGACGACGGCGTCCACTCGATGAAGCAAATGATCTCGGGCATCGCCGGTGCGCGGGGCATCGCCCTGCCGGACAAAAGCATCCCCGTATGGCTGGGGGACAAAGTGGGGGGTCTATGCGAGGGCGTATGGCGCACGCTGCCTTTGCCGGGAGAGCCGCCATTGACGCGCTTTTCAGCCATGATCATGTCGCGTGACTGTATCCTGCGTGATAGCAAGGCGCGCGCTGAACTGGGCTACCGTCCGGTGATTTCGGTCGAGGATGGCTTGCGCGATTTGGCGCGTAGCTAAGGAGCGTGCGCGTGATCAGTGACCCCGTGCCAGACGTGATCGATTTCGCGAACCTCGACGACGCGGACTTTGAGCGGCTTTACAACGAGCGCATCGAGCCTTGCTTCGCCGCCAACGAAGCCGATCGGATTGGGGCCGTGGCGAGTTTTCAAACGCGGGCTCTGATTTCGGTGGGCGCGATGATCGCGCTCGCCGCCATTGTCTGGACGTGGTCGCAGGCGCCGGTGGCCGGGTTGGTGGCCGCGATATTTGTGGGCGTCGTGGGCGCAATCTACGCCTACCAGCCGCTGGCGAACGTGGCGGACAAGCTAAAGCGTGAATATTGCGCCGCCATCGCGCAAGCGATGGGCGCGACGTTTAGCGTTGCTGAGTTCCAGCCGCCGGCATTCGAGCGGATGCAAGAATTGCGGTTGGTGCCGAATTTCCAGCGCTCTCATTTTGAAGACTTGTTCCAGGGAAATTACAAAGAGTCGCGCTTCGACCTTTACGAGGCGCGTCTGGAACAGCGCCACACTGACGGCAAGGGGCGCACGCGCTATTCTACTGTATTTCGCGGCCAGTTGGTCCGGATGAGTTTTCCGCGGCCCTTTCTTGGCGTGACCATCGTGCGGCGCGATGCGGGCGCCTTCAATGCATTTGGCGGCGGCGGCAACTTGGAACGCGTGCGCCTTGCCGATCCGAAGTTCGAGCGCGCCTTTGAAGTGTGGGGCGACGACCAGGTGGAGGCGCGTTACCTCCTGCATCCGGTGATGATGGAGCGCCTATCGGAATTGGAAAAGGGTCTCCACGGTCGCCGCTTGCGCTGTGCATTCCAAGGCGGAGATTTGTTGGTTGCGGTGGCGGGGGGCAATCTGTTCGAGCCCGGCGATCTCTTTACGCCCTTGGTTGATCCCGCGCGCGCGCGGCGGATTGTTGACGAGATTGCGGGCGTCATGGGCGTGATGAACCAAGTGCTGAGCGCGCAAGCCCGACGCGCTTGATGCCGACGGTTGATGCACTGCCGCTGGAGCCAAGTGTTATTTTGCCGTTCTTAGCGGCGGTCACATTGGTGGAGCTGACGCCGGGGCCGAACATGGGCTATCTCGCGGCGCTCTCTGCTGCGGAAGGTCGCGTCGCGGGGTTCAAGGCCGTGCTCGGCGTGACGCTTGGGCTGACCGTCTACATGTTGGCGGCGGTAGCGGGCATAACTGAATTGCTCATCGCCGCGCCCTTAGCCTACGGCGTGCTGCGATGGGCGGGGGTGGCGTATCTTGTCTTTCTTGGGTGGGAGGCATGGCGCGGCGCCGGTGAGACTTCGCCAGGCCACGCGCGCCGCGGTGGCGACGGTCCGTTTTGGCGCGGGCTTCTCGCCAATCTTCTCAACCCCAAGGCCGCAATGTTTTATGTAACCTTGCTGCCTGGCTTCATCGCAACAGATCACGCGGCATTCTGGGTGCAGGCTTTGATCCTGGGCTGCGTGCATCTTGGCGTCAGCGTCGCGATACACGGCGCTATTGTCATAGGCGCGGCGCGCGCTGGTTTACTTGTGATGGCCCCCTCTCGCGCGCGCATTGTGCGGCGCACGCTGGCCGTTGGAATCGTGGCCATCGCGTTATGGTTGGCTTGGGAGACGCGCTCAGCGTGAGCTGAAGTCGATCAGCGCGCCGCGCCCCGCTTCGTCGCCGACGGCGAGTTGGAGACCGTCGCCGCGCCACGCCATCGCGGTGACAGCGCCTTCACCTGGTTCGTCGAGGTCGAGCGGGGCTTGACCTGAAAAGCGCGCGAGCGTCACCGCCCCATCCGTGTAACCGATTGCGAGCACCTCTTCGCTCGGATGGAACGCCACCGCGCTGACCAATGCGTCGCGCGGCCCCAGTTGCAATGGCGGTTTGCCTTGCGGCCCCAGTTTCCCAACGAACGGCCAGACGATAGCGCTGGCCGCGCCGGAGGTGGCGAGCCAGCGGCCGCGCTTGTCCCAGGAAAAGCTCCTGGTCTTGGCGGGATAACCGTCCATCTGCAGGTCAGTCTTTTCCGGCAAACGCCAGCCGTGCAGTGCATTTTCCTGCATCGCCGTGACGACGTATGCGGCGTCCGGCGAAAGCGTGAGGGCAAGGTGCGAGCCCATCCATGGCAACGCGACGCCCTTGTCGTCAGCGGCCAGCACGTAACGCAATGTCGCGCCGCCATAATGGCTGGCGGCGAGCCGGCGGCCCTTCTGGTCAAGCGCCAGTCCGCCGATGCTTGAGGGGTAAACGTAGCGGTGCGTTTCTTTGCTGTCGCGAAACACCAAAGCCTGCTTGCCAACTGCAGCCACGACCACGCCGGACGCGGCGCTTGTTGTGATGTGATCGACCCATTTGCGCGGCTCGGCGAGCAGGTCGACGGCGCCGCTGGGCGCGACGCAACACACACGCCCGTCGTCGCCGCCAGTGAGGAGGCGTGCGCCATCGGGATGGAGGGCGGCGCTTAAGATCACCCCGTCGTGCGCGGCGATGCGGCGAGTGTCGCCTTCGCGTGCGGCGACCAGCACAGCGCCGTCGCCGAGCGTAAACAGCGCTTCTGCGCCGATCCAGTGTACGGAAGTCGCCGCTGCGGCGAGCGCGAGCCGGCGACCGTGTTCGTTGATCTGCGCGCTCACGCCGCGCACGCAGCAAAGGCGCTTTCCAACGCGGCGCGGTCGAGATTGCGCCCAATGAACACCAGCCTTGAGACCCGCTTTTCATCCTCGCGCCAATCGCGCTGGGTGTCGCCCTCCAGGATCATATGCACGCCTTGGACAACGAAGCGCTTGGGCTCATCGGGAAACGCGAGGATGCCCTTCAGCCGTAAAATATCTGGGCCGCGTTCCTGGGTGAATTGGTTGAGCCAAGGCATGAGCTTTTGCGGGTCGATGAGGTGTTCGGTGGTAAGCGAAACGCTGGCGATGCCGGCGGCGGCCACATGATCGTGCACATGCTCGTGGTGATGTCCGTGGTCGTGTGCATGATGGTCGTCATGATGCGCGCATGCGTCATCGCAATCGTGGTCGGGCAGGAAGTGCGGGTCGATCTCAGTGATTCGCTCCAAGTCGAAGGCGCCGATGTCCAGGATGGCGGCGAGCGGGATATCGCCGCGAACGATGCGATGAAGCCGCGCGGTGCTGTTGATGGCGCGGATTTGACGCTCAACTATCGCAAGCTGAGCGGCGGAAACGAGGTCAACCTTGTTGAGCAAGATCACATCGGCGAAGGCGATCTGCTCGGCGGCTTCCTCGGAAGAGGCAAGCTGCTGTTCCAGATGCTTGGCGTCGGCGACAGTGACGATGGCGTCGAGCTTGGTTTTGGCGCGCACCGCTTCATCAACGAAGAACGTCTGCGCCACCGGCGCCGGTTTGGCGAGGCCCGTCGTCTCCACCAGGATGGCGTCAAACCGGCCGCCACCCTTTGCACTCTGGCGCTTCATCAAACCTTCAATGATGCGGATGAGGTCGCCGCGCACCGTGCAGCAGACGCAGCCATTGTTCATCTCGAACACTTCTTCGTCCGCGTCGACGATGAGGTCGTTATCGATGCCGATTTCGCCGAATTCATTGACGATGACCGCGTATTTCTTGCCGTGCGGCTCGGTCAAAATGCGGTTTAGGAGCGTGGTTTTGCCCGCGCCGAGGAAGCCAGTGAGCACGGTGACGGGAATAGGGATGGTCATGGGGCTAGAGATAGCTATTCCGGCGGGGGCCGCCAGCGTCTAGGTTGTCGCTGGCAATCGGGGAGATGGACATGAAAGCCTGGACGCGCTTGGTGGTGGTGATCGGGGGCGGATTGGTGGCCGCTGCTTTGATCGGCGCCGGGCTTTTGGCCTATTTGGTCTCCCGGCTAGACGTGCGGGCCGAGGTGGAGAGGGCCGTCGAGGGCGCAACGGGGCGCGATCTTACGATCTCGGGCCCGGTGGGGGTGAGTTATTGGCCAGTGCTGGGCTTGCACGCGTCGGACGCTTCGCTGGCCAATGTCGAGGGCGGGCGGGCGCCAGCGTTCTTGACCGCTCACGACATCCATGTCGGTGTTGAGCTTCGTCCGCTCCTGGAAGGGCAGGTTGTTGTTCGCCGCCTGGTGCTGCAGCAGCCGCGCATTGCGCTTGAGGTCGACGCTGAGGGTCGGCCCAATTGGATCTTTGCGCCGCAGCGCCCGGACGGGCCGCCGCCGCCTACGACGCGCCCGAGCGGGCCGACGATCGACTTGGCGCGCACCTCGCTGCGCGAAATCCGCATTGATGGCGGCGAAGTGAGCTTCATCGATGCGCGCCGCGGCAAGGGTTGGCAAATCGGTGATGTCGAGCTGAGCACTGCGCTCACCAGCCTCGCTCAGCCGATGCGCGCTGAAGGGAGCGTTCGTTTCAACGACCAAGTCGTGCGCTTGGTGATGGAGGTTGGCCGCCCTGGTGCAGCGTTGCGCGGTGAGCCAACGACCCTGAAAATCGAGCTTGAGAGCGCGCTGCTGACGACGAGTTTCGAGGGCCAGACCATCGCTGCTTCCGGTGAACTCACCGGTGCGGTGCGCGCATCTGGGCCGAGTTTGCGGCAATTGGCGGCGTGGAACGGTTCGCCTTTCCAGGGCGGAATTGGGTTTGAACAGTTTGCGGTGTCGGGACATCTGGCCCTTGGCGGCGGGCGTTATGCCTTCAGCAACGCGGGCTTTGCGATCGACCTGATCCGAGGGCGCGGTGACTTCGAACTATCAGATCGTGGCGGCAAGCCCTATCTGAGTGGCCGCTTGCAGCTGTTCGATTTCGACCTCAATCCGTACATCACCGGCCAGGCCCCGCCGCAAGCGCCGCCCGGAGAAGCGATCGCGGCGCCGGCGGAGGCCGCCCAAACCGCCACCAGCACGCCAACCGCAGAGATCGCCGCGATTGCGGCGCCGGCGCGTGCGATCGATTTGCAGGCGCCGCCCAGCGAAGCGCCGATCGATTTTTCAGGGCTGCAGGCATTCAATGCTGATCTCGAATTGGTGACTGCGGCGGTCCTGGTGCAGCATCTTCGCGTTGACGCTGCACGGCTCAATCTGGTGCTGCATGACGGGCACATGGCCGCGACTTTGCAGAACCTCTCGCTGTATGGCGGTTCCGGCAGCGGGCGTTTCGAGATCGACACCGGCGCGCGTGGCCCCCGCATTGTGCAGGAATTCGCCTTCAGCGGACTGGATGCGCGGCGCTTTCTGTCCGACGCGGTCAACTTCTCCAGCATCGAGGGGCGGGCGGAGCTGAGCGTCGCTTTGCGCGCAGAGGGGCGCACGCAAAGCGAGATGGTCAACGGAGCTGACGGGGGTGCGCATTTGGAGGTGGTGGCGGGGACTCTGCACGGGGTTGATCTCGGCGGTGTGTCGCGCACCATTCGCAACGCGCTGCGCGGGGAGCTGGTCGCGCCGGAAGCATTGACGCCGTTTCAGGGCTTCTCCGCCAGTTTCGCTATCGCCGATGGCGTGCTCGCAAGCGACGATCTCAGCTTCAACACAGCCGACCTGCGCATTCCGGGCATTGGGGTAATCGATCTTCCCGCACGACGTCTCGATGTGCGGTTGGCGCCGCGTTCGCCGCGCGGCGGCATCGTCATCCCGTTTTCTGTCCGCGGTCCACTGGGGCAGCTCACCTATGCAGGTGACCTGAGCGACCGCGCACAGCGCGAGGTGCTAGCGCGCGTCCGTGTGGTGGAAGCCGCCTCGCGGGCCGCGACAAACCCTTGAATGTCTCGCCCGCGATCGGCGGCGGTGTCGCCACAAGCTGCGACGGTTTGAACTCCCCTTTGCGGTTGCTCTCGGATATGGTTAACCCAAGGGCGCTAGCGATGGCGGGGCGCTTCCCAAGCGGACGTGCCGAATTGGCCCGTTGAACACAGAAAAGTGGGGAATGTCATGAGCTTCTGGAACTCTGTGTTCGGCGCCGTGTTTGGCCGGCGTGGTTCGAGACCCGCTTCACCGCCGCGCCCGCCTGCAACCCCGCCCCGCCCGCCGGCGACGCCCCCGCGTCCGCCCGCCACGCCGCCAGCGCCGCCGCCGGTCGCCCCCCCGGCGCCGACACCACCTCCCGTTGCGCCACCAGTAGCTCCGCCAGTTGCGCCGCCTGCGCCGCCGCCAGCTGCGCCGCCTGCGCCGCCGCCTGAGCCGGCGCCCGAACCAGCAGCGCCGCCGCCGCCGCCTGAGCCGGCGCCGTCAGGTCCGCCAGCAGGGTTTGCGATTGCGAATTTGCACGCGCAGGACGCGTCGCGTTTGACCGACGCGCAAATAGCCGCCGCTGCGGCGCGCCTCAGCGTTGAAGAAAAGGTGATCCGCGCCCTGGTGAAGGTTGAAAGCGCTGGGCTCGGTTTCGCCGCAGATGGGCGCCCGCTGCTGTCGTTCGAGCCGTTCTGGTTCAGCAAAATGACCGAGGGCCGTTTCGACGCGAGTCATCCTGCGATTTCGCAACCCACAAACCGCGCTTATCTCGGCGGCAACCAAGCGTCGCGTTGGACTAAGCTTGCCGAGGCTTATGCGCTTGATCCGGACGCCGCGCTCGCGGCGGCGAGTTGGGGCGCGTTCCAATTGCCGGGACGCTATTTCGACGATGCCGGCTATGCGAATGTATATGCGTTTGTACAAGACATGTCGCAATCGGAAACCCGTCAGTTGGCGGCGTTTGAGGCCTATGCGCGACGTAAGGAACTGATCGACGAATTACAGCGGCGCGACTGGACTGCGTTCGCGGAAGCCTTCGAAGGCGAAGCGGGCGCCGCCTCGTATGCGGCGACATTGGCGGCTGCGTACGCAACGCTTGCGCCGCCAGCGGACCCCTACCTCGACTCGCTGCGCACCGCGAACATGGCGCCGCTTACGCGCGCGGATTTCGAAACCGTCGCAGCTGAACTCGGCTGCGAGGTGGAGGCAATTCAGGCGGTGGCCGCGGTGGAAAGCGGCCGCGCCGGTGCGTTCGATGCGAACGGGCGGGTCACCATCCTGTTTGAACCGCACAAATTCTCGCAGTTCACTCACCATGCGCACGACGCAACCCACCCGAACATCTCCTATCGTTCGTGGGATCCTACGCGCTATCCGCGCACTCAGGATGGTCGCTGGGCGCAATTGCGTGAAGCGTATGCGCTCGATCAGGACGCGGCGGTTGCGTCGGCGAGCTGGGGCTTGCTGCAGATCATGGGGTTCAATTTCACCCCGTGCGGCTTCCCGAATGCGAAGGCGTTGGTGAGCGACATGGCGCAATCGCAAGTCAAACAATTGGCAGCGTTTGTGAAGTTTGTGCAGGCAAACCACCTCACGGCCGCTTTGGTGGCGAAAGATTGGCCTACCTTTGCTGCAGGCTACAATGGATCGGGGCAGGTGGATTATTACGCCGGGCGCATGGCGAGCGAGTATGATCGACTGAAGGCGCTCGGATAGGTTTTGGGGCGAGCGATGAGCGTGTTCGATAGTCTATTCGGGCTGGTCTTCGGTCGCAGAAGTTCGACACGGCCAGCCTCACCATCGCCGCCCGCACCGCCGCGCCCGCCGGCAACCCCGCCGCGTGCGCCGCCGCCTGTCGCGGCGCCTACGCCAGCGCCGCTCCCACCGCCGCCCGTTGCAGCGCCGCCGCCCGCGTCTGTCGATTACCTCGGCGGTTTGCGGCGGCAGAACAACACGCCGCTTGCGCGTGCGGATTTCGAGGCGGTCGCCGGCCGGCTTGGGTGCGAGTGGGAGGCGGTCGCCGCAGTGGCGGAGGTGGAATCAGGCCCTCTCGGGGGTTTTGCGCCAGACGGGCGCCCGGTCATTCTGTTCGAGCGTCACCTGTTTTCGCGCAAGACCAATTCGCAATACGATGGGTCGCACTCAAACGTGTCGAACCGCACGCCTGGCGGCTATCCGCGCAACCAGGCCGATCGCTGGGCGCAATTAACGCAAGCTTATGGGCTCAACCCGGAAGCGGCGTTGCAAAGCGCAAGCTATGGGCGGTTCCAGGTGCTCGGGCAAAACTATACCAATCTCAGTTTGCCCAATGCGGCGGCCTACGTGTCGAAACTCGCGCGCTCAGAGCGCGATCAGCTGGACGCGTTCGAAGGTTTCGTGCGCGCCAATGGTCTGAGCGACGAATTGCAACGCAAGAACTGGGCTGGTTTCGCCAGCGGCTATAATGGCCCAGGCTACGCCGCCAATCGCTACGACCAGAAAATGGCCGAGGCGTACGCGCGTATCAAAGCGAACCCGATCGCGTGAGGCGCGGGCCGCTTGCGCCGAGCTGGCGAAGCATCCTAGATCGCCGAGTTCATGGCCCGCTATCTGATCACCTCCGCGCTTCCCTACATTAACGGCATCAAGCACCTCGGCAATCTGGCGGGCTCGATGTTGCCGGCGGACGTGCATGCGCGTTTCAGGCGGCTGCAGGGGCACGAGGTGCTCTATATTTGCGCGACGGATGAGCACGGCACGCCGGCGGAGCTCGCGGCGGCGGAAGCGGGCCAGGAGGTGCGCGCTTATTGCGACGCGCAGTTTGAGATTCAGCGCGACGCCTGCGCCGGCTTTCGGCTCTCGTTTGACCATTTTGGCCGCTCGTCCAATCCGCCCAACCATGAGCTCACGCAGCATTTCTGCGAGGCGCTGGAAAAGAACGGCCTGATCGAGGAGCGCGTCACCAAGCAAATCTATTCCATCGACGACAAGCGCTTCCTGCCGGATCGCTATGTTGAAGGCACGTGCCCCATTTGCGGTTTCGAACGCGCGCGCGGCGATCAGTGCGACAATTGCCAGACGCTGCTCGATCCGATCCAGTTGATCAATCCGCGCTCGAAAGTGTCCGGTTCAATCAATGTCGAGCCGCGCGATACCGCGCATCTGTTCTTAAAGCAGCCGCTGATGCAGGCGCGCATCCGCGCCTGGGTGGACAAATCCACGGACTGGCCGCCTCTGGCGCGTTCGATTGCCTACAAATGGCTGGACGAAGGCCTGATTGACCGCTCGATCACCCGCGATCTCGCGTGGGGCATCAAGGTGACGCAGAACGGCGCGCCGCGAGCGGGTTTCGAGAACAAGGTGTTCTACGTCTGGTTCGATGCGCCGATCGAGTACATCGCTTCGACCGTCGAGTGGGCGGAGGCGACAGGGGCGGATTGGCAGCGTTGGTGGCGCGAGGACAAAGGCGCGGGCGACGTCACCTATGTGCAGTTCATGGGCAAGGATAATGTCGCCTTCCACACCGTGAGTTTCCCGGTGACGATTATGGGTTCCGGGGAGCCGTGGAAGCTCGTGGACCGGCTGAAGGCTTTCAACTGGGTCACTTGGTACGGCGGTAAGTTTTCCACGAGCGAGAAGCGCGGCATTTTTATGGACCAAGCGCTTGAGCTTTTGCCGAGCGATTATTGGCGTTGGTATCTGATGGCGAATGCGCCGGAAAGTTCGGACGCGGCGTTCACGCTCGAACAATTTCAGCAGAGCATCAATTCAGATCTCGCCAATGTGTTCGGCAATTTCGTCAATCGTATTACGCGCTTCTGCGCCGCGAAATTCGATAGCCAAGTGCCGGACGGCGGCGAGCCGGGCGCGAACGAAGAAAAACTCGCGCGTGAATTCGCCGAGCGTCTGGCGGCGCTGACGCAATGCCATGAACAGATGGAATTCCGCAAAGCCGCCGCTGAGCTGCGTGCGATCTGGGTGGTGGGCAACGAATATCTGCAAGTGGCCGCGCCTTGGACGGCTATGAAAACCGACCGCGATGCGGCGGCCGTCGCCGTGCGCACCGGGCTCAATTGTTGCGCGCTGTTTGCGATCCTGGCGCAGCCCTTCATCCCCGACGCCGCGAAAACCGTGCTCGATGCGATCGGCGTGCCGGAACAAAACCGTATGTGGCCAAACCCGGAGGACAAAAGCCTGTTCGACGCCTTGCCGCGCGGCCTCGTCATCACGCCGCCGGACGTGCTGTTTAAAAAAATAGAGGATACCGACATAGCGGCGTGGGGCGACCGCTTCGGCGGAGCAAATTAGATGACTTTGATCGAATTTGGCGCCTGGACCTACGCTTTGGCATGGCTGTTCATCTTGGGAACGCCCGTGCTCGTTCCGATTGGCGTTGGCGCCTGGGCTTACATGGGCAGCTCGTCGACCAATCGTGTGCGGTTCGCGGTGTGCGCTGGAGCGGTGGCTCTCGTGTCCGCCGTGACGCTCGGGTGGTGCATGACGCTCCACGATCCCGTTTTAAGGTTTAAGGTGACCGTCGGCGCGTTCGGTGTGGCCGCACTTGCGACCTCCGTCCTTCTCGGAATGGCGGCAGTGTTCTGTTGGATACGGGGATCGGGGCTCACGCGAGCGACCGTTCTAGCGACGCTCGCCGCGTTCACCTGCGCCGTTGGGTTCTGCAACGGGGTGATACTCGTTTGGGGCAGTGAACTCTAGATCGAGAGAACTGGACGCGAGCGATTGGCGGCTCTAACAATCTTGCGGCCGTCATATCAAGGGGGACGACATGCAAGCTCTTTTGGATCAAGCTCTGGAAATTCTGCGCGCCGGATTCACGCAGATCAACGATCCAAAAGGGCTGCTGATAGCGCTGGCGGCGACCGTGTTCATGCGCTCTTGGGGGCAATGGATACCGGCGTCCATCATCAGCGTCGTGGTGTATGTCGCCATTGATCATTTCGCGCCGGTCTTGGCTGGCCAAGGCCAGCTGGCGCTGCCGCCTTTGATGGATGGCGGCTTCTGGACCCGAACTGGCGTCTTGCTGGTCGGCTTCTTGCTGGTGATCGGCGTGTTGTTCTTCGTCAAGCGTATCCTGATGCAAGCAGCCGGCGGCGGCGACGCTAAGAAGAAGCATTAGGCGCTAGCGTTTGCGTGCGGCTTCGTAGAGCGCAATCGCGGCTGCTGCCGAAACGTTGAGGCTTTCCATCTCCGGTGCGATGGCAATGTGCGCGCGCGCCTCGCACACCTCGGCGATGCCGGGGCGCAGGCCTTTGCCCTCGGCCCCGAGCACAAGCGCGATCGGGCGCGCGCCGACGAATGCGGCGCCAAGATCCAATTCTGCCTCGCCATCGAGCGCCACCGTGAGATAGCCCAGCGTCCGCAAAGTCTCGATCGTCCGCGCAAGGTTGCTGACGCGAACGTGCGGTAGGAGTTCAATCGCGCCTGCGGCGGCCTTCGCCAATGCGCCGGTGAGCGGTGGAGACTTGCGGTCCTGCAACACAACCGCGCGCGCGCCAAACGCGGCGGCTGAGCGGAAGGCCGCGCCCACGTTCTGTGGATCGGTGACCCCGTCAAGGATAAGGACGCTGCGCCCATCCAGCGGCGCACACGCAGTTTCCAGCGAGAGCGGCGCGAGCGGCAGCGCGCGCACCGCCACGCCTTGGTGGACAGCGCCCGGCGGCAACATTCCGTCGATGGCGCTGGGGTCGAGGATTTGCGGATCGGCGTTCTCCGGCAGCCGCAGGGCCGCGTTGCGGGTTGCGACCACGCGCTCAATGCGCCGAGCGGGATTGGCCAGCGCGGCAAGACACGCGTGGACGCCCCATATCCAAGTGCGTCCCCCAGTTTCCTCTTCAAACTCACGCCGCGGCGTGCGCCGTGGCGGCATGCCGGGCGCATTAAAGCGTGGCTTGAGTGGGGGGGGGGACCTGCTTATAAGACGCGCTCCGCGAAGGTCGGGCAGCCATACAGGCTTCCCCCCGTGAGCGGAAGCGTGGCCGGAAGGGTGGCCGAGTGGTTAATGGCAGCAGACTGTAAATCTGCCCGCGAGAGCGTACGTTGGTTCGAATCCAGCCCCTTCCACCAGCCTTGGCCGTTTCGCGGCTGGGGTTGGAATCGAGAACAACGGACTGCGGGTGTAGCTCAATGGTAGAGCCACAGCCTTCCAAGCTGAAGACGAGGGTTCGATTCCCTCCACCCGCTCCATTTCCGCCCGGTCGGGACCGCGAAAAAACGTCCCATTGGTGCGCATAAGGTTGCTGCGGCGCGGACAGTCTCCATAATGGCGCCTTGGTGCGCCCAGAGGGGGTGACGGCGATGACGGCGACAAAGGCGATTGTCTGGGTTTTGGGCGGCGCGCTGGCGCTGACAATGTCGGCGTGCGCCTCTCTCACGCCGACGCCGGAATTCATGCGCATCCCGCGTGATATCCGCACCGGCGCCGCCGAGATGGTGATCGAGCGCGTTGAGCAGGATGTCTCGCGCGAGGAAGTAGCCCAGGCGTTGGGTGTGATGATCGCACGCGCACCGGTGTGCATGAGCTGGCCTGGCCTTTGGCTCGAAGGCGACGACAGGCGCAACGTGTTCTTCGCTCGCTTTGACTTGATGGCGCGGGACTGGGGGCAAGGAATTGCCGATGAGAGCGAACGACGTATGCAGGAGTTTGTCGAACTTGGGTTTTTGACCAAGCGCGAACGGCCTGAAATCGGCGCAGGCGCATTCGAGTACACGCTGACGCCCGAAGGCTCCGATTTTCTGCACGGTACGCCTTATGGCGGGGACCGTCCGTCATTCTGCGCACCGTCGCAACGGCGCCTCGCGGAGATCGTGGCGATTGAGTGGGGCAATTACGATTGCGGCGGCATGCGCGTGCGCTTTACGCACGTGGCCGACGATTGGCCGACATGGGCGCGCACCGACGGCGCGCGCGCGCGTGTGGCTGAGGCGTGGGCGCCGATAGGTGCAGTTGCGTCAGGCGCCGTTACCCTCAGCCGGCAATGGTTTCGTCAAAATCAGTTGCCCGAGGGCGTAAGCAAGAACGGCGAATTGCGCTCGCTCTGTTACGATTCCGCCGACGACCGCGTGACCGGCGAGGATCTTGACCTCCGGGCCGCTCCAGAACCGGCGCTCAATTAAGCACGAACGTCACTTTCATATTGACGCGCCATTCGCTGATTTTTCCGTCCTTGCACGATACTTTGATGTCCTGAATCCAAGCGCCCTCGATGTTTTTCAACGAATCCGAGGCTTTCGATATCCCCTGTTCGATGGCGTCCTCAAGACCCTTCTTAGAGGCGGCGGTCACTTCGATCACTTTGGCGACGGACATGGTGTTTTCCCTTGTTGCAGCATAGACATTAGGCTTGTCGGAGGCGCCTGCCAAGGCAGACGCCCCCAATCATTCACGGCGTTACTCTGATGCCGAAGAGGACGCTTGCGGGTGCGCCGGCAAATCCATTTACCGGCTCATAGATCTCGTCCAGCAGATTGTCGGCAGAGATATACAGCCTTGCCCGTTCGCTGACAGCCCACGCCGCCGAAGCGCGTACAACGTCGTAAGCTTCGGCGCGACCGGCGCCAGCGAAGAAGCCCAAATCATCGTAGATCGTGTCAGTGCGCGCGCCGACCTCGCGCCATGAGATTTGCACGGTGTAGGCCCCGTGCTCGGCGTTGAGTTCGGCGGACCAGGCATGACGCGGGCGCCGTTGCAGAGGGCGGTCGGTCGCCACATCGCGGGCGTCGGTGTTGGCGTACACGAGGCGTGCGGTGAGCCATGGCAGGGGTTTCACGCTGATCCGCGCCTCGGCGAACGCGATGTTCGCGCGGTCAACGTTTGCGTAGCTGAATCCAGAAAAACCAATCAGATCGTCGATCTCGCTAGTGCGATAGAGCGCATTTATGTGCAGACCGTCGTCGTGGCCGAAAAAAGCAAATTCCGCGTCCGCCCCCAATTCCCAGGTTTCGGCGTGCTCAGGCCGCAAGCCAGAGGCGCCGAAGAATGGCACGTACAATTCGTACAGCGATGGCGGACGGTAGCTCGTCCCGAACGCTGCGTAGAGGCGCGCGTCGCCTCCCAAGCGCGCGGACGCCCCGGCGCGCCAAGTCTGCTCGCCGCCGAAGCCGTCAAAATCGTCATGGCGCGCAGCGGCGGTGATCTCGATCGGTCCCCACCCGCCATGCGCCGCCCCGAACGCGCCCCAATGGTCCCGCGCGCCGGCAATGGGCGCGCCAAAACTCATCGCGGTGATGTCTTCGGTTTCACTGCTCGCCCCAAGCAACACGGTCCAAGCGGGCGCCTGCCAAGTCGCGGTGACATCCGCAAAACGCCTTTCGCCATGATATTCATCGCCGGTTACGCCGACGTCTGCAGTGACGCGGTCGGTGTCCAGCGCGCCGCCTGAAAAGCGCAAAGAGAAGCCTTCGGCGGGATCCCACGTCGCGCCCAATCGCCACAGTGCGGCATCGTTTTCCGAGAGCTCTGCTGCTGGATTTTCGTCGATGTTCCCGAAGAGGCCGGGATCGTAATCGGCGCGTGCTTCGCGGCGGCGTAACAACAGATCAAGTGCAAGGCGGTTGTTGAGGGCGTAATCGAAGACACCCGTCAGCATTGCCATCTCGGCGCCGTCCGGCTCGCCGGTATGGGTGGCGACACGCTCAGGGACGATGTCATAGCCGGCGCTGGCATAGGCCTCGGCGTTGAGAGCGTAACGCAGTCGGCCCAGTGTGCCGTCCGCGCCGACGTTAGCCAGCAGCGTTTCAAACGAGCCGGCCGCGACCTCAAGGCGAGGATTGAGCAGCCCCGCGCCGCCGCGCCGCGGCAGGATGTTGACGACGCCGCCAAGCGCGCCGGCGCCGTAAAGCGCGCTCATGGGGCCTTGCACGACTTCCACGCGACGCGCGTCGCCAAGCATGTCCTGACCGGAGTCGAAAATGCCTTCTGGGGTGGAAGGGTCATCGAGGCGCACGCCGTCGAACAGGATGAGCGTGTGGTTAGATTCAAACCCGCCGCTGAAAATGCTGGTCTGCTGGCCTATCGGGCCAGTTCGCGGCGCCTGAATGCCCGGCGCCTGAGCCAATGCCTGATCGAGGGTGAATTCGCCGCGCGCGCGCGCCTCGTCCGTGTCGATGAGTGTGATGTCCGCAGGCAATCGCGCTGCGGCGGTTGGGGTTCGCGTCGCCGTAACGACGATGTCGTCCTCGGCATGGGCAGGCAGACAAGTGAGTGAGGTGAGGGCCAATATCGCGGCTTTGAATATGTGGCGCATGAGTCGTCTCCCAGTATGGCGCGCTGCACCTCGCCGGGCGCGCCGATGCAGCGGCAAGCGGGCGCGAGGCCGCCCGCGTCGCTGCGGAGACATCCGGTTCGCGCGCCTGATCCCGGGCGACGAACGCGCGACGTGCGAGGGCAGGTCTCCTGGCTCACGGGTCCTTGCGGTTCGCCGCCTTCCCGCCCCGGATCAAGTCCGGGGCAGTGGCATGCTAGCGAACCCCTCGCCGCTTACAGTTGCGGGCACAGCCGCAGATTTGGAGCGTCGCTCCCCACCGCGTTCCCTTTTCACGCCCCGCCTCTTTCGAATTCCGGGGCGACCATCGCGCCTTTGCTTCTAGCGGTGCTGGAAACGCCGGCCAAGGCCCTATCAGGGCTTGACGGGAGCGGCGCGCCAGCTAAAGACGCGCACCTTATGCGCGCTTCGGTCGGGCCGGAGCGTTCCCATTCGTTTTTGGGTCGCCGGAGAGACAAGGACCACATCATGGCCAAGGAAAAGTTTCAGCGGACCAAGCCGCACTGCAATATCGGCACAATCGGCCATGTGGACCACGGCAAAACCACGCTGACGGCGGCGATCACGATGGTGCTGGCCAAGAAGGGCGGCGCGAAGGCTATGTCGTACGCCGACATTGACGCGGCGCCTGAAGAAAAGGCGCGCGGCATCACCATCAACACGGCGCACGTCGAATACGAAACCGAGAATCGCCACTACGCGCACGTCGATTGCCCCGGCCACGCCGACTACGTGAAGAACATGATCACCGGCGCTGCGCAGATGGACGGCGCGATCCTGGTTGTGTCCGCCGCTGACGGCCCAATGCCCCAAACCCGCGAACACGTCCTGCTCGCCCGCCAGGTCGGCGTGCCCGCCATGGTGGTGTTCTTGAACAAGGTCGATCTAGTCGATGACGCCGAATTGATTGAACTGGTTGAGATGGAAGTGCGCGAGCTCCTCTCGAACAACCAATTCCCGGGTGATGATATCCCGATCGTGCGCGGCTCGGCCGTGGCGGCGGTGGAAGGCAAAACCCCGGAGATCGGCGAAAACGCCATTATTGCGCTGATGGCGGCGGTCGACGCCTACATTCCTCAGCCGGCGCGTCCGCTCGACCAGCCGTTCTTGATGCCGGTGGAAGACGTGTTCTCAATTTCGGGCCGCGGCACGGTTGTGACCGGCCGGGTCGAGAAGGGCATCATCAAAGTTGGCGAGGAAGTCGAAATCATTGGTCTGCGCGACACGGTGAAGACCGTGTGCACGGGCGTGGAAATGTTCCGCAAGCTGCTCGATCAAGGCCAGGCGGGCGACAACATAGGCGCGCTGCTGCGCGGTGTTGAGCGTGAAGGCGTCGAGCGCGGCCAAGTTCTGGCCAAGCCTGGCTCGATCACCCCGCACAAGAAGTTCGAAGCCGAAGCCTATATCCTCAACAAGGAAGAAGGCGGTCGCCACACGCCGTTTTTCACCAATTACCGTCCGCAATTCTATTTCCGCACCACTGACGTGACTGGCATCGTCGAACTGCCGGCCGGCACGGAAATGGTGATGCCAGGCGATAACGTGAAAATGACGGTGTCGCTGATCACCCCGATCGCCATGGACCAAGGCCTGCGCTTCGCCATCCGCGAAGGCGGCCGCACCGTTGGCGCGGGCGTGGTGTCGAAGATTCTCGAATAGGTATTGGCCAAGCCCAGTCGTTCAAGGGCCGCCCCGAAAGGGCGGCCCTTTTTCGTATTGGGTGCATCCAAGGGGCTAGCGTTGCGCATCCTTGGCCTAAGAGGGCGCTCTTTCGGGCGCGAGGGAGACCAGGATGGAACGCTTTGTGTTCGTCGCGGCGGTGACGTTTGCGATCATTTTCGGCGTTGTCGCCTGGCTCGGTAACGGCCATTTCAACATTGACATCGACGGCGACGGCTTTGGTGTTGCGCCCGTGGTCGAGACGGCGGCAGGGCGCATGGAAGCCGAAGCTTTTGCAGGCGATAACCTGCGGGTGCGGTATGCTGCGGCGCGGATCACGATCACGCCAGAAGACCGCCAGGATTTCCTGATCGAGATCGACAATCCAGGGCGCGCGCCAATGCCGCTTGTTTCGGTGGACGAAGGCCGGGTCACGGTGGACGGCCAGCTGCGCGGACGTGTCGGCAATTGCCGCGAAGGCGGCGGCGCAGAATTGCGCGGGTACGGCGAACTCGCGGTCGAGGATCTCCCCCAGATCAATATCAGAGCCCCGCGCACGCTCAATGTGAGCCTCGGTAGCGGCAGCACAACAGGCATCGGACCGAGCCAAGAACTCAATTTGGATATCAGTGGCTGCGGTACGGCGACAATCGGCGACGTCGCCGGTGAATTCGAAGTGGATGTCGCGGGTTCGGGCGATGTGCGGGCCGGCGCGGCGCAGAGCTTCCGGGCCGACATCGCAGGCTCGGGCGACGTTGTGGTCGGCGCGGTTGCGAACGGCGCCGATATCGATATTGCCGGATCCGGCACGGTGACGATCGCCAGCCTTACAGGATCCCTTTCGGCAGATAGCGCAGGCTCGGGCAGCGTCACGGTTCAGGGCGGCGCCATCACCGTCGCCAACATCGATCTTGCTGGCTCAGGCGGCGTCGAGATCGCCGCGACCGTTCAGACCCTCAAGGTCGCCATCGTTGGTTCTGGCGATGTGGATGTCGAAGGCCAAGTTGGCGACATTGAAGCCGATATCGCCGGCTCAGGTGGGGTCAGCGCCAGCGCGGTCACGGGCAATGTGCGCAAGGAAGTGCTAGGGTCTGGAGACGTGCGGGTCGGCGACTGATCGGCCTTGACGCACCATGTGCACGCCTGTATTTGACGCCCCTTCGAGCCGGCCGTAGGCACCAGCCTAGACGCGGTTCGCACGAACGCGGCGACGACCCTAGGCCCTTCGGGCGCTTTTGAGGGTCGGCGCGCAGGGCCGATGGCTTTGCTCAGCAGCGTTTTTTGCGAAACCTCCGTCTGCGCCTGTCGCTTGGTTCGAAGGGCGCATATTTCGTCGGCGCGGCTCAAGGGCGCGCCGCCGGCTTTTGCGTTTTGCGGGCCGCGTGCGTTTGTGGAATTTGTCGGGAAGCTTTTGGCGATGATGCAGCAAAACATCCGGATCAGGCTCAAGGCCTTTGACCACCGCACGCTCGACCTTTCAGCGAAGGAAATCGTGTCGACGGCAAAGCGCACTGGCGCGACCGTCGTTGGCCCGGTGCCGCTGCCAACCCGCATTGAGAAGTTCACGGTTAACCGCTCGCCGCACGTTGACAAAAAAAGTCGCGAACAGTTCGAAATTCGCACCCACAAGCGCGTTCTGGACATCATTCAACCGACGCCGCAAACGGTCGATGCGCTGATGAAGCTCGACCTCTCCGCTGGTGTTGACGTCCAAATTCAAGTGTTGGGCTGACGCGTTATGAGCAAATCTGAAAACCCAAGTGACACGTCGCGGCGCACAGGCGTCATCGCCCGCAAAGTCGGAATGATGCGCGTCTTCGGTGAAGACGGCGCACATATTCCCGTCACAGTGTTGAACCTGGAAGGGTGCCAAGTGATTGGGCGTCGCACCGTGACCGCGGAGGCTTTCGTCGATTCCGCCGGTGCAAAAGTTGACTTGAAGCCGAAGAAGAGCCGCAACAACGCGACCAAGAAACCCGAACCGCGCGCAGCGAAGGGCGATGGCTACACGGCGCTGCAACTGGCTGCTGGGGCGGCTAAAGCAAAGCGCAAAACCCAGGCCGAGCGCGGCCAGTTCGCGCGCGCCAAGGTCGAGCCCAAGGCGATCATCCGTGAATTCCGCGTCAGCGAGGATAATTTGCTGCCGGTCGGCGCTGAGCTTAGTGCGGACCATTTTGTCCCGGGGCAGAAAGTGGATGTCGCAGGCATTTCCATCGGCAAGGGTTTTGCCGGCGCCATGAAGCGCTGGAACTTTGGCGGCTTGCGCGCCACCCACGGCGTTTCTGTCTCGCACCGCTCGCACGGCTCGACAGGCCAGCGCCAAGACCCGGGCAAGGTGTTCAAAGGCAAGAAAATGGCCGGCCACCTTGGCGACGAGCGCGTCTCGGTTCAAAATCTGCAGATCGTCCGCGTTGATCCCAAGCGCGGACTTTTGTTTGTAAAAGGCGCGGTGCCTGGCGCCGAGGGCGGTTGGGTCGAAGTGCGCGACGCAGCGAAAGTGCCGGCGCCTGCTGAAGCGCCAAGGCCAGCGGGCACGCGTCAAGCAGCGGCGGGCGAGTGAGGGCGGACATGAAACTCGACATTCAAACCCTCGACGCGAAAAAGGCTGGCACTGTCGATCTCGACGACGCCGTGTTTGGCATCACCGAAATCCGCGCCGACATCCTCCAGCGTATGGTCAAGTATCAATTGGCCAAGCGGCGCGCCGGCACCCACAAAACGCTGTCGCGCGGGGAGGTCGCGCGCACGCACGCCAAGCTCTACAAGCAAAAAGGCACTGGCCAAGCGCGTCACGGCGCCGCCAATGCGCCGCTCTTCCGTGGCGGCGGTCATGCCCACAACCGTTTGCCGCGCGATTACAGCCACGACCTGACCAAGAAGTTCCGCGCCTTGGCGCTGCGCCATGCGTTGTCGGCCAAAGCCCTCGCCGGTGAGATTATGGTAATTGAGGCGGCGACCCTGAAGGACGCGAAGACCTCGACGTTGAAAGCGCAGCTCGGCAAGCTCAAGCTCGACAAGGCGCTCATCATTGCCGGCGCTTCGGTGGAAGAGAATTTCGCCCGCGCCGCACGCAACATCCCAAACCTGGATGTGCTGCCGAATGCGGGGCTCAACGTTTACGATATTTTGCGGTGCAGCAAGCTGGTGCTGACGCCCGATGCGATCGCCGCGATCCATGCGCGCTTTTCCAAGGATGGCGAAAAGCCGGCGGCGGCGAAGCGTACGCCCGCCAAGAAAAAAGCTGAAACTCAAGAGGGAGCGGCGGCATGAGCGCGCTCAGGCATTACGATACGATCATCAAGCCGGTGATCACGGAAAAGGCGACGTTGCTCTCAGAGCAGAACAAGGTCGTGTTCCGTGTGCCGCTGACGGCGACCAAGGACGACGTAAAACAAGCGGTCGAAGCGCTCTTCAACGTCAAAGTGGGCGCGGTGAATACCATCCTTCAGAAGGGCAAGACGAAGAATTTTCGCGGCGTCAAGGGCAGACGGTCTGACACCAAGAAGGCGATCGTGACTTTGCTCGACGGGTACTCAATCGACGTGACGACGGGGCTATAAGATGGCGCTTAAGCAATTTCGCCCGACGTCTCCCGGTCGCCGCCAGCTGGTGATTGTGGACCGCGCCGAACTGTATAAAGGCAAGCCTGTGAAGGCGCTGACCGAAGGGCTGACAAAGTCCGGCGGGCGCAACAACATGGGCCGCGTGACCTCATTTCGCCACGGCGGCGGGCACAAGCGGACCTACCGCAAGATCGATTTCAAACGCCGCAAATGGGGCATTGAGGCGGTTGTCGAGCGCTTGGAATACGACCCCAATCGCACCGCGTTCATTGCTCTGATAAAATACGCCGACGGCGAACTCGCCTACATCGTGGCGCCGCAGCGGCTGAAGGCCGGCGACACTGTGATCGCAGGCGAAAAGGTCGACGTGAAACCCGGCAACGCCATGCCGCTCAAGTCGATCCCGGTCGGCACGATCGTGCACAATGTCGAACTGAAGCCGCTGAAGGGCGCACAGGTCGCGCGCTCCGCCGGCACCTACGCGCAAGTGGTTGGCCGCGACACTGGCTACGCGCAGCTGCGCTTGTCGTCGGGCGAAGTGCGTTTGGCGCCGGATGTCTGCATGGCGACGATCGGGGCTGTGTCGAACCCCGACAACATGAACGAAGTCTGGGGCAAGGCCGGCCGCGCTATTTGGATGGGGCGCAAGCCCACCGTGCGCGGGGTGGCGATGAACCCGGTCGATCACCCCCACGGCGGCGGTGAAGGCAAGACTTCTGGTGGTCGCCACCCGGTGACGCCATGGGGCAAGAAAACGCGCGGTCCCAAAACCCGCAAGATCCAACCGTCCGACCGGCTAATTATCCGTCGTCGTCATTCTAAGAAAGCGAGCTGAGGCAATGCCGCGTTCCGTTTGGAAAGGTCCCTTCGTTGACGGTTATCTGCTCGCCAAGGCTGAAAAAGCCGGCGGCGGCGGTCGCGGACAGGCGATCAAAACCTGGTCGCGCCGCTCGACGATCATGCCGCAATTCGTGGGCCTCACCTTTCAGGTTCACAACGGCAAGATGTTCACACCCGTGCTGGTGAGCGAGGACATGGTCGGCCACAAGCTCGGCGAATTCGCGCCGACGCGGAACTATTTCGGCCACGGCGCCGACAAGAAGGCCAAGAGGAAGTGAGATGAGCAAACCTAAATCTCCTCCCAAGCAGGCGGCTAACGAAGCGCGAGCGGTGTTGCGCACGTTGCGCATCAGCCCGCAGAAGCTCAATTTGGTGGCGCAGTCGATCCGCGGCCTCTCCGCTGAGAAAGCGAAGAACGAGCTTCGTTTTTCGCAGAAGCGCATTGCCAAGGATGTGCTCAAATGCCTGCAATCGGCGATCGACAACGCCGAAAACAATCACGGCCTCGATCTCGACGGCCTAGTGGTGATGCAAGCCCATGTCGGCAAGAACATCACCATGAAGCGCATGCACGCTCGGGCCAGAGGGCGCGGCGTCCGCATCGAGAAGCTCTTTTCGCAAATCACCATCGTGCTGCGCGACACCACCAAACAGCTTGACGTGGCGGAGGCGGCCTGATGGGTCAGAAAGTCAATCCGATCGGGCTTCGGCTCGGGATCAACCGCACCTGGGACAGCCGTTGGTACGCCAGCGGAACCCAGTTCGCGACCTTGCTGCACCAAGACATCGCCATTCGCAAGTTCGTGCGCGAGAAGATGAAGGCCGCCGGCGTTTCGAAAATCATCATCGAACGTCCGCTGAAGAAGTGTCGGATTACGATCTTCACCGCCAAGCCAGGCGTGGTGATCGGTAAGAAGGGCACCGACATCGAAAAGCTGCGCAAGGACTTGGCCAAGATGGCCCCTGGCGCGGAAGTGCACCTCAACCTTGTTGAAGTGCGCAAGCCGGAGACGGACTCAACGTTGGTCGCCGAGGGCGTCGCCCAGCAATTGGAGCGCCGCGTCGCATTTCGCCGCGCCATGAAGCGGGCGATGCAATCGGCGATGCGCCTCGGCGCTCAGGGCATCCGCATCAACGTGTCAGGTCGCCTTGGCGGGGCGGAAATCGCCCGCATGGAATGGTACCGGGAAGGCCGGGTGCCGCTGCACACGCTGCGCGCCGACGTCGATTACGGTTTCACCGAAGCGGACACCGCATACGGCAAGATCGGCGTGAAGGTGTGGATATTCAAAGGCGAGATCATGGAGCACGATCCGATGGCGCAAGATCGTCGCGCCATGGATACGGGCGAGAACCGTGAGCGCCGCGACCGTGATCGGCCCGCGCGTGAGGATCGCCCGCCCGCTGGCGATCGCCCTCGCCGCGGTCGTCGTCCGCCACGTGATGGCGACGAAGCCGGTTCGGGGAGCTGATCGGTCATGATGCAACCGAAGAAAACCAAGTTCCGGCGCGCCCACAAGGGCCGGATCAAGGGCAACACCAAAGCCGGCGCTGAGCTCAATTTCGGGCAGTTTGGCTTGAAGGCGCTTGAGCCTGACCGGGTCAACGCGCGGCAGATCGAAGCCGCACGCCGCGCCATTACGCGCGAAATGAAACGTCAGGGGCGCGTGTGGATTCGCATTTTCCCGGATGTGCCGGTGTCGAAGAAACCGGTGGAAGTGCGGATGGGCAAAGGCAAGGGCGCGGTTGAGTTTTGGGCGGCGCGGGTCGCGCCTGGACGCATCATGTTCGAAGTCGACGGCGTCAGCGAGGCGGTGGCGCGCGAGTCCTTGCGGCTCGGTGCGGCCAAGCTCTCGGTCAAAACCAGGATCGTCGCGCGGATGGAGGGGCTCTGATGAAGCTGCGAGACATCCGCAAGGAGATGCAAGATTTCCGCGCCGGAGAAGGCGCCAAGCTCGGTGAAGAGTTGGGCGATCTCAAGCGTGAGCAGTTCAACTTGCGCTTCCAGCAAGCGACAGGTCAGTTGGAGAAATCTTCCCGTATGCGCGACGTGCGCCGCATGATTGCGCGCACTAAGACTGTGTTGCGGGAAAAGACGCCCCAGAAAAAAGTCTAAGGGCTGAAGGTTTAGAGGAACAGAGCGATGCCGCGCCGTGTAATGACTGGAACGATAGTGAGCGACAAAGGCGACAAAACTGTCGTCGTGCAGGTGGAACGCACCTACCTGCACCCGTTGCTGAAGAAAACTGTTCGTCGGTCGGCGAAGTTCCACGCCCATGACGAAGCCAACGCCTTCAAGACCGGCGAAACGGTCAGCATTCAAGAATGTCCGCCCAAATCCAAGCTGAAACGCTGGGAAGTGGTCGGGCGCGCTGGAGCATAATCCATGATCCAGATGCAAACCAATCTCGACGTCGCCGACAATTCCGGCGCCAAGCGCGTGATGTGCATTAAGGTGCTGGGCGGCTCGCGCCGTCGTTACGCCACCGTGGGCGACATTATTGTCGTGTCGGTGAAGGAAGCGATGCCGCGCGGCCGCGTTAAAAAGGGCGATGTGGTCAAGGCGATCGTGGTGCGGGTGTCGAAGGACCTGAAGCGCAAAGACGGCTCCACCATCCGCTTTGATTCAAACGCTGCGGTATTGATTAACAAGCAAGGCGAGCCGATCGGCACGCGCATCTTCGGACCGGTGCCGCGCGAACTGCGCGCGAAGAACCAGATGAAGATCATCTCGCTCGCGCCTGAAGTGCTATGAAGATTGGGGTGCTCTGATGTCCGCGAAAATTCGCAAGGACGACACTGTCGTCATACTCACCGGCCGCGACAAAGGCCGCACCGGCAAGGTGCTGATGGTGATGCCAAAGGAAGAGCGCGTCGTGGTTGAGGGCGTGAATATGGTCAAACGCCATACCAAGCCTGATGTCGCGCACCCCCAAGGCGGTGTCATTCCTAAGGAAGCGCCGATGCACGTGTCGAACGTTGCTTTGCGCGATCCTAAGACGGGCAAAGCCACGCGCGTCGGCTTTAAGATTGTCGGCGAGGGCGCAACGCGCCGCAAGGTGCGCGTGGCCAAGGGTTCAGGAGTTGAGATCGATGTCTGACGCTCCGAACAAGCCAAAGGGCGGCGAAAAGAAGCCTGACAAGCGGGTGGAAAAGAAAACCGCTGCGGCGAAGGAAACCGCGCCCAGACGCGCGCCGACGCCGAAGGGCGATTACGAACCGCGGATGAAGGTCCGCTACAAAAGTGAGATCAGGAAGAGCCTGCGTGAGACGTTTGGCTATACAAACGAGATGCAGATCCCGCGGCTCGATAAGATCGTCATCAATATGGGCGTCGGCGAAGCGACGGCGGATTCCAAAAAGCTGAAGTCGGCGATGGAAGCGCTAACAATGATCGCCGGCCAGAAGCCGGTGGCGACCAAGGCGCGCAAGTCGATCGCGGCGTTCAAGTTGCGGGAAGGCATGCTGATCGGTTGCAAGGTCACGTTGCGCAAGGATCAGATGTACGAATTTCTCGATCGGCTGGTTACCATTGCGCTGCCTCGGGTGAAGGATTTTCGTGGCCTGAACGGAAAGAGCTTCGATGGGAACGGCAATTACGCAATGGGGATCAAAGAACACATCGTGTTCCCTGAAATTGATTACGATTCGATCGACCAAGTTTGGGGCATGGACATCGTCGTGTGCACAACCGCGCGCACCAACGATGAGGCCAAGGCCCTTTTGAAGGAATTCGATTTCCCGTTCCGGAACTGATCGCTGAGCAGTCGGCGATCCACCCCTGAACGCATCGGGAGAGAGTGAGAGTATGGCGAAGAAAAGTTCTATCGAGCGCAACACCAAGCGCGAGCGGCTGGTAAAACAGTTCGCGGCGCGGCGCGCGAAGCTGAAAGTGGCGGCGCTAAACGCGGATCTGCCCTTGGAAGAGCGTTTTGCGGCGCGCTTGAAGTTGGCGCAATTGCCGCGCAACGCCTCGCCGACGCGGGTGCGCACACGCTGTCTGCTGTCGGGACGTCCGCGCGCCGTCTATCGCAAACTGAAGCTATCACGGATCGCGCTGCGCGATTTGGCCTCGAAGGGTCAGATCCCCGGCATGGTCAAGTCGAGCTGGTGAGGGGACGCACATGAACCTCAATGATCCCGTCGGCGATCTCATCACCCGCATCCGCAACGCGCAGATGCGTGGGCGCTCCAAGTTGCAGTCGCCAGCCTCGACCTTGCGCATGCGCGTGCTGCAGGTGCTGAAGGACGAAGGATACATTCGCGACTTCCGCGAAATCGATGTCGAGAACCGAAAGGAGATCGAGGTCGAGCTGAAATATTTCGAGGGCGCGCCGGTGATCCACGAGATCCAGCGCGTATCGAAGCCAGGGCGGCGCGTCTATTCGGCGGTGAAGGATCTTCGCTTGGTGCGCAATGGCCTGGGTATTTCGATCCTGTCGACGCCAAAGGGCGTCATGAGCGACGCTGCTGCGCGCACCGCCAATGTCGGCGGTGAAATTCTCTGCGAGGTCTACTGATGTCGCGCCTCGGAAAAAAACCGATCCCCGCCCCTTCCGGCGTCACGGTCAACGTGAAGGGTCAGGACGTGAGCGTGAAGGGTCCCAAGGGCTCACTCTCCTTTCGCGTTCACGACGACGTGGAGGTGAGGTTCGCTGACGGCGCCATTGCAGTGAAGCCGCGCCACGAAACAACGCGCGCGCGCGCGCTGTGGGGCACAACGCGCGCTGTGTTGGCCAACCAGGTCAAGGGCGTAACTGATGGATTCGAGAAGAACCTGGAAATGACCGGCGTTGGCTATCGCGCCGCCATGCAGGGCAAGGTTTTGCAGATGCAATTGGGCTATAGTCACGAGATCATCTATTCGCCTCCGGAAGGCGTCACCATCGCGGTCGGCAAGCCTACGGAAATCAAGATCAGCGGCATCGACCCTCAAATCGTGGGTCAAGTGGCCGCTGAAATCCGCTCTTACCGTCCGCCGGAGCCCTACAAAGGCAAAGGCGTGCGCTATGTCGGCGAGCACATTCGCCGCAAGGAAGGCAAGAAGAAGTAGGCCATGGCGCGCACTCTCTCCCCTATCGCCCGCAGGGCGCAACGCAATCGCAGTCGACTCAAGAAGAACGCTGGCGAAGGGCGCGTGCGCCTGTCGGTGTTTCGTTCCTCGAAGAACATTTCAGCTCAGCTTATTGACGACGTGAAGGGCGTGACCCTCGTCGCCGCGTCGACGCTTGATGATGTGTTCAAGAAGAGCGGCAAGAACGGCTCCGCCAAAGACGGCGCCGCCGAAATTGGCAAGTTGATCGCCGAGCGCGCGCTGGCCAAGGGCCAAAAGCGCGTCGTGTTCGATCGTGGCCGCTATCTGTTTCATGGCCGGGTGAAAGCTCTGGCCGACGCCGCCCGCGAAGGCGGCCTGGATTTCTGAGGAAAACGAGATGACCGACGAAACCGCAGGCGGCTCAGGCGGCGAGCCACCCCAAACCGAACAACCGCGCCGTGGAGCGCGTGGTCCGCGCCGCAGCGGCGGCGGGGGTCCTGAGCGCGGCCGCCGCGGCCCGCCGCGCGATGGCCACAAAGAAGAACGCGCCGAGGGCGAACTGGTCGATAAACTGGTCGCTATCAACCGCGTCGCCAAGGTGGTGAAGGGCGGCAAGAACTTCGCCTTCGCGGCGCTGGTGGTGGTGGGCGACAAAAAGGGCCGGGTTGGCTACGGTCATGGCAAGGCGCGGGAAGTGCCTGAAGCCATTCGCAAAGCCACCGAGGAAGCCAAGAAATCGCTGATCCGCGTGCCTCTGCGCGAAGGCCGTACGCTGCATCATGATGGTGAGGGCCATTGGGGCGCTGGGCATGTGATGCTGCGCTCGGCCCCGCCGGGCAAAGGCCTGATCGCCGGCGGCCCGATGCGTGCGGTGCTCGAAGTGCTTGGCGTCTCCGACGTCGTGGCGAAATCCAAGGGCTCGTCGAATCCCTACAACATGGTGCGCGCCACATTCGACGCGTTGAAGACGCAAAGCTCGCCGCGTCATGTCGCCAACAGGCGCGGCCTGAAGGTCGCCGACCTTGTCGGGCGCCGCAAAGATGGCGCGAGCCTCGGCGATACGCCGGCGGAGGGCTGATCTGATGGCGACGACAAAAACTGCGGCGAAGAAAAAAACCGCCGGCTCCACGATCAAGGTGCGCCGCATCGGCAGCCCGATTCGGCGTGCTGGATATCAACGTGCGACGTTGTTGGGCTTGGGCCTGAAGCGCGCAAACCAGGTTGTCGAACTTGAGGACACGCCTTCCATTCAAGGCATGATCCGTGCGGTTCACCACTTGGTCGAAATTGTAAAATAGGGGACGCCGATTGTCGGCTGGCGCGCCGGCGAGCGGTCCAAAGGTGAGTGCTATGAAACTGAATCAACTGGCCGACAATCCAGGCTCCACGAAAACACTGATGCGCGTGGGGCGCGGTGTTGGCTCGGGCAAGGGCAAAACTTGCGGTCGCGGCGTGAAGGGGCAAAAATCTCGGCGCGGCGTTTCGATCAATGGTTTCGAGGGCGGGCAAATGCCGCTTCATATGCGCATGCCGAAACGCGGCTTCACCCCGCCCAGCCAAATGCGGACCCAGTGGATTAATCTCACTACGCTGCAAAAAGCTATCGATAACAAGCGGCTGGATGCAAAGGCCGAGATCACAGAAGACGCGTTGGTGGCGTCGGGCCTGCTGCGGCGCAAGAAAGACGGCGTGCGCCTCCTTGCGCGCGGCGAACTGAAGACCAAAGTGAGCATCACCGTAACGGGCGCTTCGGCGGCCGCGATCGCAGCCGTGGAAAAGGCTGGAGGAACGGTGACGCTGCTCAATCCGCCGAAGGTGGTTGAAGCAGCGGCGTAATTTGCGGCGAAGCCGCGAACCGGAGGGTTCACTTCCGGATCGTTTCGCTCACCACCTCCCCCGCTTGCGGGGAAGGACATAGAGTTCGGAGCAGTTCGCCCACATGGCATCAGCCGCAGAACAACTTGCCGCCAACATTAATTTCGCGGCGTTCGCGAAAGCCACAGATCTGCAAAAGCGCATCTGGTTCACCCTGATCGCGCTGGTGGTTTACCGTATAGGTACGTTCATTCCGATCCCGGGTGTCGATCCGGCCGCCTTCGCGCAGGCGTTTCAAAGCCAAGCCGGCGGCATCTTGGGGATGTTCAACACTTTCTCAGGCGGCGCTGTCGAGCGGATGGCGGTGTTTGCGCTCAACGTGATGCCCTACATCTCCGCTTCGATCATCGTTCAATTGATGGCGACGTCGATTCCTTCGCTTGAACGGCTGAAAAAGGAAGGCGAGGTCGGGCGCAAGCAGCTCAACCAATATACCCGATATCTCACGTTGTTCCTGGCGGTGCTGCAGTCATACGGCATCTCCATGGGCCTGCAGTCGAGCGCGGGCGTGGTGTCGGAGCCGGGCGCCTTCTTCACCGCCTCGACGGTGATCACTCTGACGGGCGGCACCATGTTCCTGATGTGGCTCGGCGAGCAGGTGACGGCGCGCGGCGTCGGCAACGGCATTTCGCTGATCATCTTCGCCGGCATTGTCGCTGACATGCCGCGCATCATCTTCCAGACCTTGGCGTTGGCGCGCACGGGCGACATCAATCCGTTCGCCATCCTGCTGCTCACTGCGGTGATGTTGGGGTGCATTTGGTTCATCGTGTTTATCGAGCGGTCACAACGGCGGCTGGTGGTGCAATACCCCAAGCGCCAGCAGGGCAACCGCATGTTTATGGGCGAAAGCTCTTTCCTGCCGCTTAAACTCAATACGTCTGGCGTCATCCCGCCGATCTTCGCGTCGTCGCTGCTGTTGCTGCCCACCACAATTATGAGTTTCGCCGGCATGAGCGCCGACGCGCCTGACTGGCTGACGACGATGCAGGGTTTCATCGGTTACGGGAAACCGGGGCACATGATGCTTTATGGGGTTGGCATCGTCTTCTTCTGTTTCTTCTACACCTCGATCGTGTTTAACCCGGAAGAAACCGCCGACAATCTGCGTAAATATGGCGGCTTTCTGCCTGGCATTCGCCCCGGCAAGAAGACAGCCGAGTATCTGGACTATGTCTTGACGCGCCTGACCGTGATCGGCGCCGCGTACATTACGATTGTCTGCTTGTTGCCGGAGATTCTGATCTCAGCGTACTCCGTGCCTTTCTATCTAGGAGGCACCTCGATCCTAATTGTCATATCGGTGACGCTCGACACGGTCGCGCAAATCCAATCGCATCTCGTCGCGCATCAGTACGAAGGCTTGATCAAGCGTTCCAAACTGCGCGGCAGCGGTGGCGGAGTGGTCAAGAAATGAACCTGATCCTCTTTGGCCCGCCGGCGGCCGGAAAGGGGACGCAGGCCAAGAGGCTGACCGCCGAGCGCGGCTACGTGCAGCTCTCCACCGGCGACATGCTGCGCGCCGCCCGCGCTTCCGGCTCCGAACTGGGGCACAGGGTCGCCGCGATCATGGATGCAGGTTCCCTCGTTTCGGACGCGATTGTCATCGAGCTGATTGAGGATGCGCTCGAAAAGAACCAGCGCGCGTCAGGCTTCATTTTCGACGGCTTCCCGCGCACGGTGGCTCAGGCCGAGGCGCTGGACGATCTGCTGGCGCGCCGCAACGAAAAGATTGATCGTGTCGTCCGCCTCGAAGTCGATGCGCAAAAGCTGATCGAGCGTATCGCTAAGCGCTATGCCGAAGAGGGCAGGGCCGACGACAATCCCGAGAGCTTCAAGGTGCGGCTCAACGCGTACCTGGCTCAAACCGCGCCTCTCGTGCCGTACTATGAGCGCCAAGGAAAACTGACCGGCGTTGATGGGATGGCGAATATTGAGAGCGTTGCGCGGGCGATTGCGGACGCGCTGGATCTAGCCTGACGCGCCAAGGCGCGTCGCTATTGTGAAGAACAACGCCGTGAGATCGCCGTCTTCAGGCGCGTTTTCGTCACCGCCCGTGCGCACAATGACAACGTCGTTGGCGGGCGAAACATAGATCATCTGACCAAAGCGGCCTATCGCGGCGATGTCGTGGCGTCCATCCGGCCGCACGATGAGCCACCATCCGGCGCGATAACCCCATTGCCGGCCGTTGAACTCGGTGACATTGGCCGGAACCGGAGCGCTGGAGATGCGCGCCCGCCACTCCGAAGATAGAAACGGGCTGCCTTGTTCGCGTGTCTGCAAAACAAGCAAGCCAATTTTGGCAAGGTCACGCGGCGTCGCCGCCAACCCGCTTTCCCAATACGCGAAACCTCTATTGTCAACCGACCATTGCGCGTCGTCTTCGGCGCCGAGCGCGCTCCAGAATTGCGCGCGCATCTCGGACAGGCGTTCCGCGCCGACAGCGCGCTCCAGCGCAAGCGCCACCAGGTTTGGATTGTAGTCGTTATAGTTGAACGCGCCGGGCTCGGCTTCAATGCGCGTTCGCGTCAGCACCACCGAGCGTAGGTCGGATGCATAATACACCAAGGGCGCATCATTTGTGATGTAGGGGAAGCTCAGACCATCGGAGAAGGCGATCCCTGAACGCATATCGAGCAGATTGCCCAGGGTGATCTGATCGAAGCGCGCATCACGCTCTCGCAACTCAGGGAGATAACGCGTGATGGGATCGTCGAGACCGTGGAAGTAACCGGCCGCAAGCGCTTGACCCACGAGCAGCGAAAGCACGGACTTGGAAACCGAAAACACAGCCTGTGGAGTGTCGGGCCTCACGCCCGCCGCGTAGCGCTCCAAGGCGATCTCGCCGCCTCGAAGCGCCATCAGACTATGGGCGTTGGTGCGCGCCATGAATTGATCGACGGTCTCCTCACCCAAGGCTTGCACAAATGCATTGGCGGTCGAGGGGCCTGCGCTTGTGTTTGCCGGAATCGGCATCGGCGCCGCAGAGGCTGGAATGACAACGCGGCGCTTCCAGCGAAAGTCATCGCTGTTGGCGTCCTGACGCGTCACTGTGCGCAAGATGTAATCGGGCGTGTACACCGAGCCGCAACCGCCGACCGCGCCAAGGGCGGCGACAGTAAGAAACGAGCGGCGATCGAGTTGCGTCATGACCTACTCCCAAACGCGGCGACGAGATGAGAAAGGGCTGTTGTGCGCGCGACGTTGTCGGAAATTTCTGCCCCGCCAGGGCTAAACAGGCGGTGCATCGCGAACCAAGCGCACACCTCAAGCGCGAGCCGCGCGGAGGCGGCTGTATCGGCGAGAGGCGCAATTGCGTCGTTGGCTTGCAGCGCCTCTAGGTAGCTCACAAGCGCGCGCATCACCGGCTCGCGCACATGCCGTGAATAGGCTTCGCCCAAGTTGGGAAGGTCGTGAGCGGAGCGATCGACGATACGGATGGTCAGACACCGTGCTTCAAGGGTGTCGTAAAGCGTAGCCAGTGCGTGGGGCAGCGGCGTTGGGATGTCGTCAACGAAGAGCGTGCGCATGAATTGTGCGGCGTTGAACCACGCCGGAATTTGGCTCGTGAAGAAAATCTCGACATCACGTATCGGCATTAGCGCCGAAACTTCCGACAAGTTATGTCCCACACCGTATGCGAGGGCGTAAGCGAACAGGTCTTCTTTTGAGGCGGCATAGCGGTAAAGGGTGCCCAGCGCGACACCAGCCCGTGTTGAGATGTCCGCCATCTGGGTGCGATGGTAGCCAGCCAGGGCGAAGGCATGCGCGGCGGCGGCCACGATCTCCAAGAGCCGTTGGGGGTCGGGGGTCCCGCTGAGGTGTCGCGGCGAATTGGCCATTTACAAGAATGAACCGTTCATTTCGGCACAATTATGGCGTCCCGCTTGGCGGTTTGGTCGCGGCGTTGGTGGGAATCGCCCCGTTGACGCAGGCCTTCGCCCCGCTATAAACCCCCTTCGCGAACACCCAACCGCGCGGGCCTGACCGGCTCGGCGGCGTTGTGTCTGTTGCGTTTTGGAGCCCGCTCTCATGGCACGTATCGCCGGCGTCAATATCCCGACCCAAAAGCGCGTGGAGATCGCGCTGCAGTACATTCACGGGATTGGAAAGCGCCACTCGAAGGAAATCTGCACGAAGGTTGGCATTGCGCCCGAACGACGCGTGAGCGAACTCACCGACGCTGAGGTTCTCCAGATCCGCGAGTCGATCGACCGCGACTACACAGTCGAAGGCGATTTGCGCCGTGAGACCGCGACTAACATCAAACGCCTGATGGATCTTGGTTGCTATCGCGGCTTGCGTCATCGCCGCGGCCTGCCGGTGCGCGGTCAACGCACCCATACCAACGCCCGCACCCGCAAAGGTCCCTCCAAGCCGATCGCCGGCAAGAAGCAAGCGACCAAGAAGTAAGCTCGAAGAAAGTTAGGATCGAAGGCCCATGGCCAAGGAATCAAAGCGCGTCAAGAAAAGCGAGCGCAAGAACATCGTCACCGGCGTGGCGCATGTTGCGGCGTCGTTCAACAACACCATGATCACCATCACCGATGCTCAAGGTAATACAATCGCCTGGTCGTCCTCGGGTACGATGGGCTTCAAGGGTTCGCGCAAGTCAACGCCGTACGCCGCCCAGGTCGCTGCCGAAGACGCAGGCCGCAAAGCGATGGAACATGGCATGCGCACGGTTGAAGTGAACGTGTCTGGTCCCGGCTCGGGCCGTGAAAGTGCGCTGCGCGCGCTGCAAGCCGTGGGCTTCACGGTGACGTCCATCCGTGACGTAACGCCGATCCCGCACAATGGCTGCCGTCCGCCCAAGCGCCGCCGCGTCTGACCTATCTGCTCTGCCGCGTGCGCGCCGAATGCGCCGCACGCGCAAGGAAAAACAATGATCTCGATAGAAAAAAACTGGCTGGAATTGATTCGACCGAAGAAGCCGCTCATTGAGCATGGCTTTGATCCCGCGCGCCGTGCGACCTTGATCGCCGAGCCGCTCGAGCGCGGCTTTGGCCTGACGCTGGGCAACGCGCTGCGGAGAGTGCTGCTCTCCTCGTTGCAAGGCGCGGCCATAACGTCGGTTCAAATCGACGGCGTCGTGCACGAATTTTCGTCCATCGCTGGTGTCCGCGAAGACGTCACCGATATGGTGCTGAACTTGAAGCAGGTCGCCATCCGTATGCGCGGGGAAGGTCCCAAGCGCGTGATGCTGAAGGCGGACGGGCCAGGTGAAGTAAAGGCGTCGGCGATCCAGACGGTTTCCGACATGGAAATCCTCAATCCCGATCACGTTATCTGCACGCTGGACGATGGCGCTTCGTTGCGCATGGAGCTGACGATCAACAATGGCAAGGGCTATGTGCCCGCCGAGAAAAATCGCCCCGATGACGCTCCGATTGGGCTGATTGCGGTGGATGCGATTTATTCGCCGGTTCGCCGCGTCGCCTATCGCATCGACAACACCCGCGAAGGCCAAGTGCTCGACTACGATAAGCTGGTCATCGAGGTCGAGACTAACGGCGCTATTCGTCCTGAGGATGCGATCGCTTACGCCGCGCGCATTTTGCAAGATCAGCTGCAGGTGTTCATCACCTTTGAGGAGCCCAAGCAGAAGAAAGAGGGCTCAGACAAGCCAGACCTGCCGTTCAATCCGGCGTTGCTTAAGAAGGTCGACGAGCTCGAACTGTCGGTACGCTCGGCCAATTGCCTGAAGAACGACAACATCGTCTACATCGGCGATTTGATCCAGAAATCGGAAGCTGAGATGTTGCGCACGCCGAATTTCGGGCGCAAGTCACTCAACGAGATCAAGGAAGTCCTCGCCGCAATGGGCCTACATCTTGGTATGGCGGTCGAGAATTGGCCGCCGGACAACATTGAAGACCTCGCCAAGAAATACGAAGACCACATCTAGGAAAGCCGCTCCCATGCGCCACGGCGTAGCCAATAAGAAGCTCAACCGCACCTCCAGTCACCGTCAGGCGATGTTCGCCAACATGGCCGCGGCGCTGATCAAGCATGAGCAGATCGTCACGACGCTGCCTAAAGCCAAGGCGCTGCGCCCTGTGGTGGAGCGTTTGGTTACGCTCGCCAAGAAGGGTGACCTAGGGTCGCGCCGGCTGGTGCTCTCGCGTATGCGCGACGAGACCCAGACCAAGAAGCTGTTCGATACGCTGGCGCCGCGTATGAAGGGCCGGGCCGGCGGTTACACGCGCGTGCTAAAAGCTGGCTTCCGTTATGGCGACAACGCTCCGCTCGCGGTGATTGAATTTGTCGATCGTGACGCGGAAGCGCGCGGCAAGGACAGCGGCCCGCGCCCCGAGGCGATTTACACCGACGAAGGCTGAGTCGCGGCACGGTTCAAATATTCACGGGTCGCCCTGTCGGGCGGCCCGTTTTCTGTCGGTGCTAGGGCTGAGGGGCGCCCTGGCTCAAGCGCGCGCGGCGACGCGCGATGAATTGTGCGCGTCGGGCGGCTCGTTGGTCAGCGCCGCCCGCTGCTTGACCCTCCGCTGCTCGCCGCTCCTGAAGACGCTCGCGTACGGCGCCCCGCTGGGGAGGCGCCTGAGGCTGCGAGAGGTGGCCTTGCAGGAACACCCATTGGCCCTCTCGTTCGACCGCCACAGCGGTCAGCACGCCGTCAAACTCAAAACCGCCAGCGGCAGGGTCGCCGAATAGGATCGAGACAATCGCTTCGACCGCCGCTACATCAGGCGACAAGCCCTTGGCTTCAACGTCGACAATGGTGGTTTGCACGGCCACGCCAGATACAAGCGCCTGAGCGGCGGCGGTTTCGATGGCGGCATGGTCTGCGTAGCGCACCTCGCCCTGTTCGACCCAGGCAAAGCCTGGCTCATCTGCGAACAGGGACGGCAAGTCCGCCCAACGCCCCTCGGTTGCAGTGGCGGCCCACGCGTCGACCAACGAGATCGCGGCCTCTTCGGCGGCCTCAAGGCCGGCTTCGGACGAGGGGGCTGGCTGAGCGCACGCCGCGAGCAACAAAAGCGCGACCGCTGGTCGCAAGAAAACGTGCATTAACGGCTCCTGCGGCCTGCCATAGCACATGCGCCATGTTTCCGCCCACAGCCTGCGCCACACGGCGGGGCAATATTTGGGCGAGGTCCGGCATATGAAAATCTCCCGTTCCACCTTGCTGAAGGCGTCGCCCTTTGCAGCTTTGATTGCGGGCTTCGCCGGCGGCGCGTTGGCGATTTCTCCCATCGTGGCGCGCCAAGCGCCGCCCCTTGCCTCGGCCGAGCAAGCCGATCCCTATCTCCAATTGGTACAAGCCGGGCCTGTGGTGCGCGCGGCGCCCGCCAGCCGCGGCGACATGCAGCTCTCGTTTGCCCCGGTGGCGGCGCAAGCGGGCCCCGCTGTGGTCAATGTCTATGCCCAGCGCGTGGTCAGCGGGGGTATGTCGCGCGATCCGTTTTTTCGCCGCTTCGGCGGCCCGCGCGTGGAGCAATCGCTGGGCTCTGGCGTCATCGTTCGCGCGGACGGAATCATCGTCACCAACAACCACGTCATTGAAGGCGCGCAATCTCTGAAAGTGGTGCTGGCCGACCGGCGCGAGTTCGACGCCGAGATGGTGTTGGCCGACGCGCGCGTTGATCTTGCCGTGCTGCGCATTCGCGCCGGCAGCGAGCGCCTGCCGACGCTGGCGTTCGCGGACACGCACAATTTGCAAGTGGGCGACCTTGTGCTCGCTATCGGCAATCCGTTCGGTCTGCAACAGACAGTCACCAGCGGCATCATCTCGGCGCTGGCGCGGACCGAGGTCGGTGTGTCGGACTATGCGTTTTTCATCCAGACCGACGCGGCCATCAATCGCGGCAATTCCGGCGGCGCGCTGGTGGACATGAACGGGACGTTGGTGGGCATCAATAGCGCCATTTTCTCCGAGAATGGCGGCTCCAACGGCATAGGCTTCGCCATTCCCTCGGAGATGGTGCGGCGCGTCGTTGAGTCGGCGGTCTCGGGCGGTCGTACCGTCGTGCGGCCGTGGCTCGGCGCCCGGGTGCAGACCATCACGCAGGAACTCGCGCGCTCCATGGGTTTGCCCCGTCCCGAAGGCGTGCTGGTCACGGAACTCTACCCTCGCGGCGCCGGCGAACGCGCGGGCTTACGCAATGGCGACATCATCCTTTCGGTCGCAGGCACAGAAGTGCGCGACGACGGCGGCGTGCGCTACCAGTTTGCGACGCAGCGCCCCGGCGCGCGCGTGCTGCTGGCCGTGTTGCGTGCGGGGCGGCAGATGACGCTCACCGCCATCGCCGAAGCGCCTCCTGGCGGCGCACCAGAAGCGCGTGAGCTGACAGGGCGTCACCCGCTGAGCGGCGCGCGTGTTGTGACGCTGACGCCAGCGACGGCGGAGGAAGCTGGCCTCGATCCCTTTGCCGACGGTGTGTTCATCCAGGCGCTCGATCGCGGCGGCGTCGCCGCACGGGTTGGCTTCCGGACGGGCGACATCATTGACGAAATCAACAGCCGCCCCATTCGCGATGCCGCCGAGCTCGACCGTGCAATGGCGCAAAACCGCGCCTGGGTGATCGGCGTGGAGCGCGGTGGCCAGCGCGGGGAAATCCGGTTCGGAATGTGAATCCGTCCGGAACGAGCGTAGACCAAGGCGGCAGGCGATCTCGTAGAGGCGCGGTCTATGGATTGCGTTCATAAAACCGATTGGGCCGATAGGCCCTGAAGCGCTATCGTTGCACGAAGTAGCGAATTGCTCACTGCGAACGGAGGAAAAGTTGTCAACCGAAACACAATGCCCAGTATCGGGAGGTGCTGGCCGGCACACTGCGGCGAGCGCGCATGGCAACGCCGCTTGGTGGCCCAACCAACTGAACCTCAATATCCTGAATCAGAACTCCCCCCTGATCGATCCGATGGGCGAAGCGTTCGACTACGCCAAGGAATTCAAAGCCCTCGACCTCCACGCCGTGGTCAAGGACCTGCATGCCTTGATGACAAATTCGCAGGATTGGTGGCCGGCCGATTACGGCCATTATGGGCCGCTGTTCATCCGCATGGCGTGGCACGCCGCCGGCACGTACCGCATCGCCGATGGCCGCGGCGGCGCGGGAACGGGAACGCAGCGCTTTGCGCCGCTGAACTCCTGGCCGGACAATGGCAACCTCGACAAGGCGCGCCGCCTGCTGTGGCCGATTAAGCAAAAGTACGGCCGCAAGCTCTCCTGGGGCGATCTGATGATCCTCGCCGGCAACGTCGCGCTCGATTCGATGGGCTTCAAGACCTTCGGTTTCGGCGGCGGCAGGGAGGATTTGTGGGCGCCAGAAGAGGACATCTATTGGGGCAGCGAGACCGAATGGCTCGGCGATAAGCGCTACACTGGCGATCGCGTGCTCGAAAATCCGCTCGGCGCGGTTCAGATGGGGTTGATCTATGTCAATCCGCAGGGGCCGAACGGCAATCCTGATCCGGTCGCGTCGGGCCGCGACGTCCGCGAGACCTTCGCGCGCATGGCGATGAACGACGAGGAGACGGTCGCGCTCGTCGCTGGCGGACACACCTTCGGCAAGGCCCACGGCGCTGCCCTTGAGTCGCATGTCGGCCGTGAACCCGAGGGCGCGAGCATCGAGGAGCAAGGCCTCGGCTGGAAGAACAGCTTCGGCAGCGGCAAGGGCGCCGATACCATCACCAGCGGCATAGAAGGCGCCTGGAAACCCAACCCGACGAAGTGGGACAATGGCTATTTCGACACGCTGTTCGGATACGAGTGGGAGCTGACAAAAAGCCCCGCCGGAGCGCATCAATGGCATGCCAAGAACGTCGCCGACGAGGACATGGTCGTCGACGCCTATGATCCCTCAAAGAAGCATCGGCCAATGATGACAACGGCCGACCTCTCGCTGCGCTTTGATCCAATCTACGAGCCGATCTCGCGGCGTTTTCACAAAAATCCGGACCAGTTCGCCGACGCGTTCGCCAAGGCTTGGTACAAGCTCACGCACCGTGACATGGGGCCAGTTGCGCGCTATCTTGGCCCGCTCGTGCCGAAGCAAACGTTGATCTGGCAAGACCCGGTTCCCGCACTCGACCATGCTTTGATCGGGGAGCAAGATATCTCGGCTTTGAAGGCCAAGATCCTTGCATCCGGACTGTCAGTTTCGCAATTGGTCTCAACCGCCTGGGCGTCGGCTTCGACGTTCCGTGGCAGCGACAAGCGCGGCGGCGCCAACGGCGCACGCATTCGCCTGAACCCGCAGAAAAATTGGGAGGCCAATCAGCCGGCGCAATTGGCGAGCGTGCTTCAACAGCTCGATGCGATCCAGAAGGCGTTCAACAACGGCGGCAAGAAGGTGTCTATGGCTGACTTGATAGTGCTTGGCGGCGCCGCCGCGATCGAAAAAGCCGCGAAAGACGCTGGGCGCGACGTGAAGGTTCCCTTCACGCCGGGCCGCACCGATGCCTCCCAAGAGCAGACCGACGTGCACTCCTTCGCCGTACTGGAGCCAGTCGCCGACGGGTTCCGCAATTATCTTAAGGCGGGCGTCACGGTGTCGCCGGCGGAGCTGCTGGTGGACCGCGCCAACCTGCTGACGCTGACCGCGCCGGAGATGACGGTTCTTGTCGGCGGCCTGCGCGCGCTGAACGCCAATGTTGGCAAGGTTGCGCACGGCGTCTTCACCAAGCGACCGGAAACGCTAACCAACGACTTCTTCGTTAACCTGCTCGACATGAACACGGATTGGCAAAAGTCCGCCACATCGGAAGGCGTGTTGGAAGGGCGTGATCGCGCCACAGGCGCGCTGAAATGGACGGGTACAGTCGTCGATCTCGTGTTCGGGTCGAACTCACAGCTGCGCGCGATCGCAGAGGTGTACGCGTCAAGTGACTCGCAAGCGAAGTTCGTGAACGACTTCGTGGCGGCCTGGGCCAAGGTGATGAATCTCGATCGCTTTGACTTGGCTTGATCTCGGACGTGTTCCAAGTCGCGAGCCTTAATAGGGCGCGCCTGTGTCGTTGATGGCGCCGTTCGCGGTCGGACGCCGCCGGCTCTGCGGAGGCTCGATGACAAGGCTGTGGTTTGTGGATAAATTCTAGCCAAGATATTGGCGTGCGCTTGCACGCATGGTCATCTGACCCGCAAGTGAGAGCGCCTATGGTTGCGAAGGTGATTGCCGTCTCAAACATGAAGGGCGGCGTGGGTAAGACCACGGTGTCGGTCGCCCTCGCCCAGGCGCTGGCGGCCGGTTCGGGCAAGCGTCACGAAGCAAAGGTCTTGGTGGTCGATCTGGATGCGCAAGCCAACGCTTCGTTTTGGCTCTGCGGCCAGGCCAATCTTACTGCTCACATCGAGCAGAATAAGTGCACCGACACATTCCTGGAAGACGCCATTGTGTTCGACAAATCGGTGTCGCTGAGGGACAACGTGTGTCCGGCCAAGGCGCTGGCTGGTCGGCTCTTCGTCGTTCCGTCGAGCCCGCACCTGCGCATCATTGAACGAGAGTTGATAGTTTTTCTCTCACGGCGACATCGCAATCTCCTAGAGGTAGAGCGCGTAGTCAGCGACTTGCTTGAGCAGCAATTACAGAATCTGCGCGCGAGTTACGACGTCATCATCTTTGATACCGCGCCGGGGATATCCGCCTTGACCGAAGCGGCGCTCAGGCTGTCGCACGTGGTGATGGTGCCCACTGTTCCTGACTACGTCTCCAATCTTGGTCTCCTGTCTTTCTGCCGGACGGTAAGTTGGAGCAGCAATGATCCAGTGACCGCGACGAAGCGATTGCCTTGGGTGATCGTGAACAAGGTCAAACAGACCGACCACCATCAACGCATGCTCCAGGAGATGCGTGCGGCGTCAACCGGCGCGGACCGCGAGTTTGAAATGTTTCGAACTGAGATTCCCAACTCGCCGAGGATCGATGAGATCGCTTCTGGCTTGGACATGGATGGCGAGCTTGGGTTCGATTCAGCTGGCGCAGAGGTGTTCTCCGCTCTGGCGTCAGAAGTGTTTGATCTCGCCGAGCAAGTTTCCGCCGCAGGCGCCCGCGCCGCGTGAGAGGGGGGGGGCCGCGAGCGTCCCAATTCGCCTCCTGGCGGTGAAAATCTGCTACGCTCCGCCGATGTCTGATTTGTTCCAAGCCGCCGGCCTTAGCCAGAGCGCGCCTGCGCCGCTGGCGGAGCGGTTGCGACCGAAGAAATTGGGCGAGGTTGTCGGCCAGGATCACTTGCTCAAACCTGAAGGCCCGATCGGGCGCATGGTGGCGGGCAAGCGCTTGGCGTCGATGGTGCTGTGGGGGCCGCCGGGGGTGGGCAAGACGACGATCGCGCGCTTGCTCGCGGAAGAAACCGGGCTCGAGTTCCAACAAATCAGCGCGGTGTTTTCCGGCGTCGCCGATCTGAAGAAGGCGTTCGAGACGGCCAAGGGCCGGCGCGCGAGCGGAAAGGGCACCTTGTTGTTCGTGGACGAAATCCACCGTTTCAACCGCGCGCAGCAGGACGGGTTTTTGCCGTACGTGGAGCAGGGCGTGGTGACGCTGGTTGGCGCCACCACCGAAAATCCGAGCTTTGAGATCAACGCGGCGCTGCTCTCGCGCGCGCAGGTGTTCGTGCTGAAGCGCTTGGACGAGGCGGCGCTGGAATTGCTGTTGCAGCGCGCTGAGGCGCTGCTGCAACGCAAGTTGCCGCTGACGGACGCCGCCCGCATCGCGCTCTGCAATCTCGCTGACGGGGATGGGCGCTATCTGCTGACGCTCAGCGAGGAATTGTTCGCGCTGGATCCCGAAACACCGCTCGATCCCAAAGCGCTCGGCGAGCTGCTGCAAAAGCGCGCGCCCGTTTACGACAAGGACCGCGAGGAGCATTACAATCTCGTCTCGGCGCTGCACAAAAGCATTCGCGGTTCCGATCCGGACGCGGCGCTTTACTGGCTCGCGCGCATGGTTGCGGGCGGGGAGGATTTGTTGTTCGTCGCGCGCCGGCTGGTGCGCGCGGCGGCGGAAGATGTGGGTCTGGCCGATCCCACCGCGCTGCTCATCTGCAACGCCGCCAAGGAGGCAGTGCATTTCATTGGCGCGCCCGAAGCGGAGCTGCACTTGGCGCAAGCCGTGCTCCACCTCGCCACCGCGCCGAAATCGAACGCGGCTTACGTTGCGTGGAAGCGGGCCAAAGCGGCGGCTTCTGAGACCGGAACGCTGGGCCCGCCGCTGCAGATCCGCAACGCGCCGACCAAGCTGATGAAGGAACTTGGCTACGGTGCGGGCTATTCTTACGACCACGACGCCACCGATGGCTTCTCCGGCCAAAACTACTTTCCCGACGAGATGAAGCGCCGCCAATTCTACGCACCCGAAGGCAGGGGCCGGGAGGGCGCGATCAAGGAGCGCCTGGAGCACTGGGCGAAATTGCGGAGCGAACGTGGGTAAGGGGAGGGTGACTGGCGAAACCTCCCCCCTTGCAGGAGAGGTGGCCGCGAAGCGGCCGGAGGGGGGGCGTGCAGGAGGAACCGCAGGCAGCGCCATCGCGACTCCTTCTGCCCCCCCCCCATCCCCTTCCCCGCCTTGGGATCGCTTCGCGATCCCGCTGCTCTTGGATTCGTCGGCTGCGAAGCAGCCGGTCGGGGGAGGGGGATTGGATCCCCGCTCGTTCCTCCTCCACGAAGACGCGCACCTGCTCGTCTTCAACAAACCCGCTGGCCTTGCCGTGCAGGGCGGTTCGGGTGTCAAGCGTAGCCTTGAGGATTTGCTCGCCGCCTTTGCCAAATCCAGCGGCAAGCGCCCGCGCTTGGTGCATCGGCTCGACCGTGAGACCTCGGGTGTCATCGTTGCCGCGCGGACCAAGCCGGCGGCGGCGTTTTTCTCGCAAGCGTTCGCCGAGCGCGAGGTGCAGAAAATTTATCTCGCCATCGTCTGCGGCGGCGCGCCGGAACCGCAGGAAGGTGAAATCGCCTTGGCGCTGAAGAAGGCCTCGCGCAAAGGTCTCGACATCATGGAGATCGCGCGGGAAGGCGGCCAAGCCGCGTTGACGCGCTACCGCACGCTGACGGCGACACCCCAGGCGGCGCTGCTGGAACTCAACCCCGAAACCGGGCGCATGCATCAGCTGCGCGTGCACCTCGCCGCATTGGGCCGCCCCATAGCTGGGGACGGCAAGTATGGTGGGCTGTTCAGCGTGGGCGGGACCGAGATTCCGGGTCTGATGTTACACGCTGCGTCGCTCGATCTGCCTCACCCCGCAGGCGGCAGGGCTCGTTTCGAGACCAAACCGCCACCGGCTTTCGCACAGGCGCTGCGTTCACTTGGACTTGAATCGGCGCCAAGCGAATAAACCTGTTATGCCTTGCGCCGAGGGATTCTAGCCAAGGAGCGCGTCGATGTTCCGTAGCCTAATGTTTGCAGCACTGACCGCGCTTGCGGCCTGCGCTTCCGCGCCAAGTTATACGCCCGCTGCCTCCCAGGGCGCGGCCGGATATTCCGAGACAGCAATCGAATCCAACCGCTATTTTGTCACCTACCGCGCCGGCGCGAGCAGCGATGCGGCGGTGTTGCAGGACTACGCCCTGTTGCGCGCTGCGGAGCTGACGATGCAGAACGGCCGCGATTGGTTCTGGGTGGATCGGCGTACGCTCGACGACCAGGGCGTCGGCGCCAACGGGCCAAGTGTTGGCATCGGCGTTGGCGGAGGGAGCTGGGGCGGGCGCAGCGGAGTAAATGTAGGCGTCGGCATCAATTTCCCGATCGGCGGCGGGCAAAGCGGCGCGCGCGCGCGTGCGGCGACATTGGAAGTGCGCTTTGGCGAAGGGGTGAAACCCGACGATCCGAACGCTTACGATGCGCACTCGATCTCGGCCAATCTGCGCGCGCGGCTTATGGCGGGCCAATGAGCCAAGTGCTGCTGGTGGCGCTGGGTGGTGCGATGGGCTCGGTCGCCCGCTACGGAATGGGGCTCGCTGCGGCTCGCTGGTTTGGGATCGCCTTTCCGTGGGGCACTTTGCTGGTGAACGTCTCCGGCGGCCTCGCCATGGGGGTGCTGGCGGCGCGTGTGGGACCCGGCCAGGAACAGCTGCGCCTGCTCCTGGGGGTGGGCATGCTTGGCGGGTTCACCACGTTTTCGGCGTTTTCGCTTGAGACGCTGGATTTGATGGAGCAATCACACGGCCTCGCCGCGCTCTACGTCGCGGCGTCACTGATTTTTGGCGTCGGCGCATGTTGGCTGGGGCTCACGCTGGGGCGCACATGAAGGCGGTCGAAACCGTCGAGGTGGACAAGGACGATGGCGTTACGCGGGTCGACCGCTGGTTTCGCCGCCGTTACCCGCACCTTTCGCAAGGCCAGGTCGAGAAACTGATCCGCACTGGGCAAGTGCGCGTCGATGGCGCGCGCGTGAAGGCGTCAGATCGCGTCTCCCCTGGGCAGATCGTTCGTGTACCTCCGCTGCCCGATGCGGCGCTGCGGCTGCCCGCCGGCATGAGCGGCAAGGATGTCGACTTTGTCCGCTCCTTGGTGATGCACAAAGACGACGACGTGATTGTGCTCAACAAGCCCGCCGGCCTGGCCGTGCAGGGCGGCACAAACACGCTGCGTCACCTCGATGGCCTCCTCGACGGCTTGAGGTTTGACGCCGAGAAACGGCCAAAGTTGGTGCATCGGCTCGATCGCGACACGTCCGGGTGCCTGGTGCTCGCGCGTCACCCGCGCGCCGCCGCGTTCCTCGGCGAAGCGTTTCGCGATCGCGATACCGACAAGATTTACTGGGCGATCGTGCTCGGAAGTCCGCGCCCAAAAGTTGGTGAGCTGCGCTCTTGGATGCGCAAGGCGCCGGGCGCTCACGATGCTGACCGCGAGATGATGCAGTCATGCGTGCAAGCCGACGAAGGAGCGGTCCACGCCATAACCCAATATGTGGTGCTCTCGGATGCTGGCGGCGCTGCGGCCTGGGTGGCGTTGCGGCCTGTCACCGGGCGCACGCACCAATTGCGCTTCCACATGGCCGAAATGAGCCACGCCATTGCTGGCGATCCCAAATACAAATGCGAAAGGCCGACGCCTGGCGGTCTCGACGGCGCTTTGTTGTTGCACGCGCGCGCGCTGCGCTTGCCGCATCCATCCGGCGGCGTGTTGAAGATGGAAGCGCCTTTGCCGCCGCACATGGCGGCTGCGTTTGATCTTATGGGATTTGACGCCCGTGAGGCGCGCAATGCGTTTGCGCCGTTCGAGCAGGCTAGGTGAAGCCTTCCGAGGCCTCCGCGCTGGCCAATGCGAGCCGTGAGCTCCTGAACCTGGGTGATGCGGTCGGCGCCGACCGGGTGCTGACGCCAGTGTTCCAGAAGTTGAAAGTCGAACCATCGGTCCAGCACCTTATGGGCCTGATCAAGAAGGCTCAAAACAAGCTCGACGAAGCCGAGCGCCATTTTCGCACCGCTATCGCGCACGCGCTGGACGAGGGGGGGTATTACAACGACCTCGGCGTCGTGTTGCAGGCGCGCGGGGCTTACGGGGAGGCGACGCGCATCTTTCGTGCGGCGCTTGCATTGATGCCACAGGCCGCAGCAATTCGGGTCAATCTCGTGCGCTGCTTGATGGCGGCGGGCGAACTGGCGCCGGCAGAGCAGGAGGCGCATGGTTACGTCCGCGCCGAACCCGGAGCTGAATCGTGGACGCTCCTAGGCCAAGTACAGCGGACCCAAGAGCGCCACGATGAGGCGCTCGCCTCCGCCGGGACTGCATTGACCTATGCCCCGCAAACGCGCGGCCTCCGTTACAATTACGCCGCCGCACTTGACCGTGTCGGCCGCAGCAAGGAGGCGTTAGACCGTTACGAGAAGTTGGCGGAGCAGGAGATCGATTCCTCCGAACTGGCGATCAATTATGCGCGTGGGCTTTATGCGGCGGATCGCAAGCAGGACGCGGAAAAAATTGCCGAGAAGGCGCTGCAATCGTGGCCCGGCTCGGTGAGCCTGCATGCGACGCTCGCTCGCATGCGCTGGCTGCGGGGCGAGGGCGAAAGCTGCGTCGCGTTGACCGAGGCGGAAATTGCGCGCCGGCCCGGTGATTTGTCACTGCGGCTCGCCTGCGCTGATGCGTTGCATCGCGGGCAGCATCACCAGAAGGCGCTGCGGGTTCTGGATCAAGCATTGCGGCTTGCGCCCGACACGCCCGCACTGTTGACGGCGTTTGGCATAGTTCTCGACGAACTGGGCCGCCCGCTTGATGGGCTGAAAGCACTACGTCGGGTCGTGACGCTGGCGCCGGATGGCCGACCAGGCCGGCGCAACTTGCTCTCTACGCTGTTGCGTGCGGGTCAGGCAGAAGAGGCGCTCTCGATCGCGCGCGCCTTGCGGATTGAGGAACCAGACGAGCAATATTTGATCGCCTGCGAGGCGACCGCTATGCGTATGCTGGGCGATCCCACCTATCATGTGTGGTGCGATTATGAACGCCTGGTCCGATGTTACGATATCTCGGCTCCCCAGGGGTTCTTTACGGCAGAGAGCTTCACCGTTTCGCTTGCCGACACGCTGCGCGCGCAACATCGCAACAACGCACACCCGCTTGACCAGCATTTGCACCTTGGCTCTCAAACAGGACGAAGCTTGCTCGCTCTCGCGGAGCCAAATCTCAAGGTGTTTCTTGCGTCGGTGGACGGGTGCGTGCGTGACTATGTCTCGCGACTTACAGCGGCCTCAGGCGATCCAGCCGGACGGCGCCGCCGCGATGCCTACAGGTACTCCAACCTCTGGTCAGTGCGACTCACGAACGAGGGGTATCAGCCCAACCACGTACACGACCGGGGCTGGATCAGCTCGGCCTTCTATGCGGCGCTGGCGCCTCATGAGTCGCGCGATCGAACGGCGGGGTGGCTCAAGCTGGGCGAACCCAATCGAGCTATCGCCGGCTGCACGCCGGAAAAATTTATTGAACCAAAGGTCGGCCGCCTCGTGCTGTTTCCTTCCTATATGTGGCACGGGACGACGCCTTTCGCAGGGTCCGAGCGCCTGAGTGTCGCATTCGACGTGATCCCGGCTTAGGTTAGCGTTGTGCAGAACGTGGCCTTCACCGTGAAGATCATCCTCGGGTTCGACGATCCGGTCGCGGGCTTCGCGCTACGGAGGCCGCCGCCGTGAGCGGATCCAAGCGATTTTATGCCCATGCTGCGGTGGGCAAGGGCGTGGGCGGGTATGGACTTGCGCTCGATGACCGTCCCTTGAAAACGCCCGCCGGCGCCGCGTTTGTAGCGCCAACGCTGATGCTGGCGGAAGCGATCGCGGGGGAATGGAACCAACAGGGCGAGCGCGTCGTCCCGGCGACCATGCCGCTCACACAATTGGCGTTCGCTTCTGTCGATCGAGCTTCGCGGGGGCAGGGCGAAATCGCTGCTTTCGTAGCCAAGTTCGGCGAGACCGACCTCTGCTGCCACCGCGCCGCAGCCCCGGTGCAATTGGTGGCGCGGCAAGCGGCGGCCTGGGATCCGATGGTGTGCTGGGGCGCGGAAGCGCTGGGCGTGGCGCTTCCGATCGTCATTGGCGTCACTCCGTCGCCGGTTGCTCAAGCGCAACTCGATTTGCTTCGTCGACACGCCGAAGCGTTGGGCGATTTTCGCCTCACTGCGCTCGGTCAAACGTCGGGATTGGCGGGTTCGGCATTGATCGGATTTGCGCTGGTGCATGGCAGAGTCAGCGCTGACGATGCGTTCGAGGCCGCAGCGTTGGATGATCTATGGAGCCTCGAACATTGGGGCGAAGACGCAGTGGAGCGCGCGCGACTTGACGCAGTGCGAGCGGAGTTTCAGGTGCTGGCCCAGTTCATCCTCGCGTTGAAAGGCGTGAAATGACGCAGGAACAAGCTCTGCGCGAGGCGGAACGATTGCTCCGCACTGGGGATGTAGCCAGCGCCGAGCGTGTGCTGGCCTCACTCTGGCCCGATACCGGCACAGCGCCGGCGGCAGTGTTGCATTTGCTCGGCCTGATCCGGCGTAAGCAGAATCTGCTCGCGGAGGCCGATGTTTTGCTGCGTCGTGCTCTCGCTGCTGAGCCCGACCAAGCGCGTCACCGCGTTGCGCTTGGTGACTTGCTGCTGGCAGCTGGCGCAGCAGGACCCGCCACTGACATTCTCGCAACCGCCTTGCAGATCGATCCGAATTTTCCAGGCGCCAGACGACTATTCGCGCGCGCTGCGCTGGCCGCCAGCCGAACCGGCGACGCAGAGCGCGCCGCTCGTGAGCTCTTGAATGAGGCGCCTACGGCGGAGGCCTGGGATATCCTGTCGTGCGCGTTGCGCGCCCAGGATCGCCTTGAGGAGGCAGTGGCCGCAGGCGATGAAGCGCTCAAGCTTCACCCTGACGCGAGTTACGCGCGGCACAATAGAGCCTGTGCAATGTTGCGTCTGGGGCGCAACGAGGAGGCGTTGCAGGAGCTGGATTCACTCGCGGCGAGCGGTGTGGAGGCCGCTCCAATTTGGCTCAATCGCGGCGTCGCCAGGCTCAATCTCACACGCGCGGAGGAGGCTGAAACGATCTTTGCGGACGGGATTAGGCGCTGGCCATTTGACGTCAATCTTCAAAACGCGCTCGCGAACATACGCTGGATGCGCGGCGCCAATGCGGCCTTCACGCGTGACTATGAAGCGGCGATTGAAAGGCAACCAGACCTCACGCATTTGCGGCTCGGTTGCGCTGACCTGTTGCGACGCGCCGAGTTCAGGGCGCGCTCGGAGGCGTTGCTGCGCATGGGCTTGTCGCGCCAGCCTGACAATCCCGCGCTGCTGGTCTCGTTAGGCGTTCTGCTGGACGAGGGGGATCGCAGCATTGAAGCGCTGCCATTGCTTGAACGCGCCGTCGCAGGTGCGCCGGGGGTGTCGCAGATGCGGGCCAACCTCGCCTGCGCGCTTCTGCGCCTTGGCCGCGGCGACGTTGCGTTGAGGGAAATTCTGCCGGCGCGCGTCGCCGAGCCGTTGAACCAGGAATGGATTTGTTACGAGACGATGGCGCTACGCCAAATAGGCGATCCCCGTTACCATGAGCTTTGCGACTACGATTTGATGGTGCAACCTTTCGACTTGCCCGTGCCGGCGGGCTATTCGAACATCGCCGAATTCAACCAAGCGCTGTCAGCGAGCCTGATGCGCTTGCACGTGCTGGAAGCGCACCCGCTTGATCAATCGCTGCGCAACGGCTCGCAAACGACGCGCAGCCTGCTGCATGTGGATGATCCGGTGATCCAGGAATATTTCGCGGCGCTCGCCGAACCCATCCGCGCTTATATGGACTTGATGCGCGCGCGCGATCATCCCTGGAGTGGGCGCAAAACAAGCGAATTCAAGCTTGCCGGCGCCTGGTCTGTGAAGCTGAAAGCCCGGGGCTATCACATCAATCACCTCCACCCCGCAGGCTGGATAAGCTCAGCCTATTATGTGTCGCTGCCAAAGGTCGTGAGCGAAGGTCAAAGCCAGCAAGGCTGGATCAAGTTCGGCGAGCCACGCTGGCCGACGCCGGCGTGCGCGACCGAGAAAGTGGTGCAGCCGCAGGCGGGTCGGCTGGTGCTCTTTCCTTCCTATATGTGGCACGGCACCATCCCCTTCAGTGAAGGTGAACGTCTCACCGCGCCGTTTGACGTTGTGCCGGGCTAGTGAGAGGCAAATGTCGGAATCGGACCACTAGTGTGCTTGTAAACGGATGTTTTTTCAGCCATCCGAAGGCCGCTGCGGTGGCCAATGCGATAGGAGAGCCGATGAGACCGGAACAAGTCATCGAGGAAGCCGAACGCGTGTTCATGGCTGGGGACCCCGCCGGCGCAGATAAGGTGCTTGGCCAATTGTGGCGCGACACCACCCATGCGCCGCCAGCAGTGCTGCATCTGTTGGGCGCGATCCGGTCCAAGCAACGTGATTTTGTCGAGGCGGAGCGCTTCCTGCGTCACGCGATCCGCATTGCGCCGAGCGACGCGCGCCACCACGCGGCGCTTGGCGAACTCTTGGGCGTTGCCGGCCATTTTGGCCCGGCGATGGACAGTTACGAGACGGCATTAAAGCTCGACCCGGCGCTGCCCCGTTTGCGCCGGGCCCTCGCTTATACCGCTATGGCTGCGGGACGCTTCGCGGACGCGGAACAAGCAGCGCGTGCTATGCTGGCGCAGGCGCCGAGTGTGGACGGCTGGGATACGCTCTCGTGCGCGCTGCGCGAACAGGGCAAAGCGAAAGAAGCGCTCACAGCGGCGGATGAGGGGCTCAAGCTCGAACCTTTCAACAAGGCTGCAAAGCATAGCCGGGCGGCCGCGCTGTTGCGGTTGGGACGCGACCAGGAGGCCCTGACCGAGTTCGACGCCTTGACAGGACAGGGCGTGCAGGCGCCGGCGCTGTGGCTCAACCGGGGTCAGGCGTTGGTGAACTTGAAGATGCCGGGGGAGGCCGCGATGGTGTTGGAAGACGGCCTGCGCCGCTGGCCGGCGAACCTGGAGATTCAAAAGGCTCTCGCAAATACGCGAAGCCTGATCAGTTGACTTGCGGGAGCGGGTTGCTCGCTTTTGCCGCGAAGGTTAACCCACGCAGAGGGAACAGCGCGGAGTTAGCCACACAATGAAAGACATCATCGCGGCCCTGGAAGCCAAGCGCGCCGCGGCGCGCGCGGGCGGGGGCGAGAAGCGCATGGCGAGCCAGCACGCCAAGGGCAAGCTCACCGCGCGTGAGCGGGTTGAACTTTTGCTCGACCAAGGCTCGTTCGAGGAATGGGACATGTTCGTCGAGCATCGCTGCGCCGAGTTCGGCATGGAGACGCAAAAAATCCCCGGCGACGGCGTCGTCACCGGTTGGGGCACGGTCAACGGGCGGATCGTCTACGTGTTTTCCAAGGACTTCACCGTGTTCGGCGGCTCGCTTAGCCGAGCGCACGCAGAGAAGATCTGCAAGGTGCAAGACGCGGCAATGAAGAACGGCGCGCCCATCGTTGGCATTTTTGACGCCGGCGGCGCGCGCATCCAGGAGGGCGTGGAAAGCCTGGCCGGCTACGCGGACATTTTTCAGCGCAACATCCTCAGCAGCGGCGTCATTCCGCAGATCAGCGTCATCATGGGGCCGTGCGCGGGGGGCGATGTGTATTCGCCGGCGATGACCGATTTTATTTTCATGGTGAAGGACACGAGCTACATGTTCGTCACCGGCCCCGACGTGGTCAAAACCGTGACCAACGAAGTGGTGACGGCGGAGGAGCTTGGCGGCGCGCGCGTGCATGCGGCCAAATCCGGCGTCGCCGACGGCGCCTTCGAGAACGATTTCGAGACGCTGACGCAAATGCGGCGGCTGATCGATTTTCTCCCCGCGTCCAACCGTGAAAAGCCGCCCACGCGCCCGCATTTCGATGATGTGACGCGTGAGGAGGAAAGCCTCGACCGCCTCATCCCCAACAACCCCAACCAGCCCTATGACATGCTGGAGCTGATCGAAAAGGTCGCCGACGAAGGCGATTTCTTCCAGATCGGCGCCGATTTCGGCAAGAACATCTTGACGGGGTTTGGGCGTTTGGACGGCGCCACAGTCGGCTTCGTCGCCAACCAGCCGATGGTGCTGGCCGGCGTGCTCGACATCGACGCTTCGCGCAAAGCCGCGCGTTTCGTGCGCTTCTGCGATGCCTTCAATATTCCAATCGTGACGTTTGTAGATGTGCCGGGGTTTCTGCCGGGGACCAAGCAGGAGCAGGGTGGACTGATTAAGCACGGCGCCAAACTCTTGTTCGCCTACGGCGAAGCGACGGTGCCAAAGGTAACGCTCATCACGCGCAAGGCTTATGGCGGCGCCTATGACGTGATGAGTTCCAAGCATTTGCGCGGCGACGTGAATTACGCCTGGCCCAGCGCCGAGATCGCGGTGATGGGCGCCAAAGGCGCGGTCGAGATCATTTTCCGCGCCGACATCGGCGACGCTGACAAGATCGCGGCCCGCACCAAGGAATATTCCGACCGCTTCGCCAACCCCTTCGTCGCCGCCTCACGCGGCTACGTCGACGACGTGATCATGCCGCGCGAAACGCGGCGGCGGATCATCCGCGCGCTGATGACGCTCAAGGGCAAAAAATTGGAAAACCCGTGGAAGAAGCACGATAATATTCCGTTGTGAGTTTTTCTGCCGTCGAGATAGTGTCGGTTTCTTTCCGCTCTCCGGGGGAGTGCAGCGCTTTGATCCGCAAGATATTGTCGTGGCCTTGGGCCCAGACGGCGCTCTGGTTAGTTGGCATCTTAGCGATGCTGATCGGGGCTGGCGGGGACTACGGCACGAACTGGGGCCCCATTGTTGTCGGGGCGGTTTTTGTGGCCGCGGCCATTGCCCTCGGTTTTTTGCGAGTACAGCGCCAACGGTTAGAGCGTGAGCGTGACAATAGGCATTCAAGCTCGTCAACGACATGAGGAAATATCTGACCCAGCGGATAAGGTGACACACAACGCGTCATTCGGGGGAGTCGCGTAGCGACTCACACCGTGTCCTTGAACAACCACACTTCGTCATTCCGGGGCGACCGGAGGTCGAACCCGGAACCCAGGGGCAAATGGCGCCGCGTTTGCCCCTGGGTTCCGGATCGCGCTTCGCGCGTCCGGAATGACGGAGTGTAGACGTAGACGTAGCTTATAGACGCGCGCACCCTCTCCCTCTTCGGGAGGGACCGCGAGTTTCTATCCCCGCCCGCACACCGCAGAATCCCAAGCGGGGCAACGCGCGTGCAAAAATCTATCCCACACCGCAAAACCGCGCGCATACTACGTGCATCCCCCGCATGGGAGGGTCTCGTTGCTAGCCGAGCAATCTGACGTGGGGGTGGTGATCGAGCGTGAAGCGCTCTTGTTTGCTCCCCGGCTTGCGGGGAGTTGTCAGCAAGCTGACTGAGGGGGCCAACGCCTCCATGGCTCGGCTCGCCCCTTCCCCCGCGTGCGGGAGAAGAAGCAAAAGCGCGACAGCCAGCGGGGCCATAACCGCTGGGGTCCGGGACTCTTGGCAGAGCCCGCACGTCGCCGGCCGCGCCGCCTCCTGGAGTGAAACACCTCCCGCGACGGCGCCGGCGAACAATGGTCGCACGGGACGCGTTGGGACGCGCGGCGTTGTTTCGCAAGGAGCAGCGCTCACTTTAAGGAACCACCCGGCGCATCCCCGCGCGCCCCGCCTCCTTCAGGAGGATGAAAATGCCAGCGAGCCCGCAGCGCATGGTGCGCGTGCGGACATCCAGCTGTTCGACCAGCAGCGCGCGAAACGCGACGGGGCGTGTCGCGTGTGGGCGTGAAGCGCGCTAGGTTGGCCGAATGCGCTCTTTGCTTCTCACACTTTGCGTTGCTGCGTTACCGGCCTGTTCCCAAGCCGAAGCGCCTACGGCGCGCGCCAGTGAGCCTGTGCCGCTGCTTGGCGCGTTTCGCGCCGCTTCCGACACGGCCCGACAGCGCACTGGAGATGTCGTCATTGAACGCGGCGGGTTGGTGTTCGCCAAGGGAATTATCCTCTACACGCGCGCGCTCGATCCGCGCCGCGGTCACGATCTGACGGCGCGCAATGGCGACTCTTATGCTGCTATCGCCGTGGGGCCTGCGGAGTTGAACGTCGAGCTGCGCCGCGTCAGTGAGCAGGCTTTGCCGCCAGGGTTTACGGGCCTGTGCGGCGCCGACGCGCCAACCTACGCGGCGCTTGCGCACGAAGCCCGCGCGACAAGTGTGACGCTGATGGTGTTTGCCGGTGAGGAGCCGCCCGGTCCGCGCGCGACGCAAAGCCGGCTCTGCGGCGCCTTTGCCTACGTTGCGCCCGATGGCGCGCGCACGCGCCAGGGTGTGCTACTTCAGTAATTCAGCCAGCGTCGCTGAAAGGCTTCGTGGGCTCGCCCAGTTCGTAGAATTCCGCGCCCTTGTCGGTTTGCATCAGCAAATAGCGTTTGCCGGTTTCTGGGTAGGTGAGGACGTCGATGGGTTTGTCCTCGCCGCCCATCAAATAAGTGCATTCCTCGTCGAATGTGTTGCGCAGCAAGTGCGGCACGGAGGGTGTTGAAAAACCCATGAAATCGCCTGGCCCGACTTCAGCTGTTTTGCCGTCGATCTCCGCCAACGCTCGCCCGGAGAGGATGTAGATCCATTCCTCCTCCAACATGTGCGCGTGATAGGCAAAGCTATCCTTGCCCGGCGGCAGCTTCACCAAGCTCACATGCGCGCGGCTCATGCCGGCCAGGCGCGAGAGCCCTGCGGCGCGGAACAGTGAGTTGGGGTTGAGCTTCTGCGTGAACGGCCGCATCGCCGGGGCGATTTCGCCGGCCCGCCAAAGCGGTTTCTTGGGATCGGCCATGTCAAAACTCAACCGGCTCGTAGGTGCGCCAGGCGCCGCCGAGCAATAATTCCAAAGGCCGGAACGCGGCCTTGTAGTTCATTTTGTCGCTCCCCGGGATCCAATAGCCGAGATAGAGGTGCGAAAAACCCGCCGCACGAGCCTGCTGGATGTGATCGAGGATGGTGTAAAGGCCGAGGCTGCGTTTGGGCTCGGCAGGATCGAAATAGGAATAGACGAGGCTCAATCCATCGCCGAGCACGTCTACCAGAGCCGCCGCCGCCAAGTCTCCTTTGTTGGCGCCTGCGCTGTAGCGATATTCCACGATGTGGGTATGGACGGCGGTCTCTTGCACCATTGCGACATAATCGCTCGGGCTCATATCCGCCATGCCGCCTTTAGCGTGTCGCGATTTCAGATAACGCCGCAACAGCCAGAATTGTTCCTCGGTGGCCTCAGCTGGGCGCAAGCTGCGTGTTAGGTCGGCGTTGCGCGCCATGATCTTGCGCCAGCGGCGGGAGAACTCGAATTGCTCCACCGGCACGCGCGCGGAAATGCATGCGTCGCATCCTTCACAGGACGGGCGGTAGGCGATGTTCTGAGAGCGCCGAAAGCCAGCGTTGGTGAGAACGTCGTGCAGTCCTTCGGCGTCCATGCCATCGAGCGCGGTGAACACCTTCCGCTCGCGCCGGCCCGGCAGGTAAGGGCAGGGCGAGGGCGCGGTCAGGAAGAACCGCAGGCTCTTGGTTGGAAAGTGCTTGGTCACGCGCCGCCCATGGTCGTCGAACCCGCCAGCCCGTCAAGCGGGCGCCTGCATTGCGCGCCGCCGGTCTTAAGAAACCCTTGCTGCGGCTCAGGATTGCCCTTCGTTCCGCCCGAGTTGGTCGGGCAAGGGGGCGCCATCGGGCACGAAGATGAGCGCGACCGAGTTGATGCAATAGCGAAGGCCGGAGGGGTGAGGTCCGTCGGGGAAAACATGCCCTTGGTGGCTGTCGCAGCGCGCGCAGCGCGTCTCAATGCGGGTCATTCCGTACGACTCATCTGCGACGCTCGACACGTGTGCGGGATCGATCGGCGCCGAGAAGCTCGGCCAGCCGGTTCCGCTCTCGAATTTGGCTCCATGGCGAAACAGCGGCAAGCCGCACAGCCGGCAACAATAGCGGCCGGAATTCTTCTGGTTGAGCAGGCCGCCGCAGAACGGCGCTTCAGTGCCATGGTGGAGCAACACACGCCGTTCCTCGTCGTTGAGGCCGGCTTCGAGGCGCGCGCGTTCCACCGCGTTGGGAGGCGTCAGGTCGAAGCCAGTTGGTGAGCGTGTCATGAATAGATCCTGCTGAGCACAAGCGGGTTCGTAGAGAGTGGGGCGGAGGTTACGTCACCAGGTCTCGCTCTCCGTGGAGTTTGGTCAGGCGAAGGATAAGTCGCTTTGCGCCTTTGCGAATTTGCTCGTCTGTGAAAGTTGTTCGCAGGTGTCGCACCGCGTCGGCCAAGCCCTTCGGTTCGAATGCCGTCGCGCGGCGGCGCGACTTGGTAAGGTGTCCCACCAGCAGCTCGCCTTTCTCAGCCGCTGGTCCGAGAATTGGCTTCAGAGTGTTCTTGACCTCGCGCACCAAAGAATCTGCGCGGCGCTGTTTGCGCGGCGACGAGATCGCTTCGAGAAGTGCGCGGTCGTCATGGGTGCGGACGAGTTTGAACAAGCTCTTAAGCTCGGGGCGCGTGCGGCGGCCAAGTGCGGCGCGAAGGACCCTGAGATGAGCGGCGCTGACCTTCATGGCGCTGCGCGCCGCAGAATTGCCGCGGCCGCGCGGGTGAGTGCTTCCTTCGCCGGGCGCCCGCCGACGCGCATCATCGCCGTGACGTTGATCGGGTTGGCGGCGAAGCGGTCGGTCGGCGCGGACTTCAGCACCGCAGAATAGGGCACTTCGTCCGGCAAGAGGGCTGTCCCAAAGAAAGGCGCGCCACTGATCTCGGCGCGCGTGAATGCGTCGGCGTCGGCGGTGTCTCCTGAGCGGGTGCGGTCGTTCACGCCATTGAGGAGCACGGAGAACTCGCTTGCCTGTAGGGCGCGCCCTCTGACTTCGCGCACCACGTGTTCGAGCATGTTCAGGCCGGTGAGTGAGTATTTTTCGGGCCGGACGGGGGCGACGATATGGTCAGCATTGGAAATGGCGAGCCGCGTCAGGAACGTGGCGCAGGGATTGGCGTCGATGATCACTGCGTCGGAGCGTGCGCGCAACGCCGCGACCAATGCGCGAAACCGCGTGAACGCCTCGGCCTTGTCAGTCTCGGAGCGCGTGTCGAGGGTAAATTCAAACAGGCGCTCATCGCCGGCGATGAGCTCGAAGTTGGGGCGCTTGCCGCGTTTCACACGGTTGAGGGGAATGGCGATGGCGCCGAAATGCTCGCGTGGGCAGCTGGCGTCGCCGCGCGCATTCAACACGCCGTAGATGGTGTGGTTGCGGTCGCGGATGCGGTGTCGTTCGCTGGGCGAAAGAAAATATTGCGTCAAGTTATGTTGTGGGTCGAGATCGATGAAGCTGATCGCGCGCTTGTCTGCCAGATGGGCGGCGGCGAACAAGTTTGCCGCGAGCACGGTCTTGCCGACGCCGCCTTTGATGTTGAGCATGGCGATGACCCGCCCGGGCCCAACCGCCGCTCGGGCGGCCTCCACGAGCCGTGTCAGCGCCTCCGCGTTTGCGCCGCCACGAAGGTCGATCCGCGTAGTCATGTCGAGCGTCGCGTTGATCCAGCAATCGGGGGGCAAATCCGTGAGTTGAACAACCACAAGTGCACGCCCGTTGTTGAGGGCGATCATGACTTCACGACGCAGCCAGGGATTGTCTGCGGCGCTGGCGGAGGTGAGGATGACGACAATTCCCGCCGCGACAACGGCTTCGACGAGCTTGGGCATAGCCCGATTGGTGCAGAATTCGCCGTCAGATCGCGCAACGAGCCAGCCGTGGCGCTCAAGTTCGGCGCTCACCTCTCGCGCGGCGTCCTCATCGGCTGCGTCAAAGGCGAGATAGGCCGCATTCGCCATGCAGATTGATCCACCCCAATTTGGAAAACCCTAGTCGCGGGCATTACGCCTTGGCAATCCTGGCGCAACAGCGGGAATCCTAAGCAAGGGGACAGCATGACGCTTCTCGTTGAGAACCTAGCCGTCTCATCGGGCATGGTGGCGCTAACAGTGAGCGTGCACTTTTTCGGCCTTCTAGCGTTGCTTTATTTCCTGCGGCGGCGCGGCGCTCGGTTTCGCGCACATGAGAGTCTCATGGGCCAGGGCGCACTGGTCATGTTCGTGGTGTTCGGGATTTTCGCCATCCATACCATTGAGATCTGGCTTTACGCGGTGCTATTTCTGCTTCTTGACGCGCTGCACGATTTCGAGGCGGCCTTGTATTTCTCCACGGTGACTTTCGCGTCCCTGGGGTACGGCGACATCGTATTGCCGCGCGCGTGGAGATTGGTTGCGGCAATTGAGACGGCCAACGGGCTGATCCTATTTGCCTGGTCTACCGCCTTCTTGTTGTCTGTGATGGCGCGTTTGAAGGCATTGGAACACGATTGGCTGGAACGTTAACCGCCAGGCTCGCTCATGCCAGATGCTGACCTTCTTGAACTCCTTCAGCGCCTGGCGATGGCGCTCGGGATCGGCTTTCTAGTCGGGATCGAGCGCGGCTGGCGCCACCGCGACGCGCCAGAGGGAACCCGCGCGGCGGGTTTGCGTACGCACGCCTTGATTGGCCTTTTTGGCGGGGTTTGCGGCGCGGTTTTGCCCCTAATCGGTGCGGTTGGGTTCGCTGCGCTGACGCTCAGTTTTTCGGCGGCGCTGATTGCCTTCAAATTGCGCGAAAGCAGCAAGGATGATGATGTTTCCGTTACCGGCACGCTCGCGGCGCTGCTGTTGTTCGCGCTTGGCGTTTACGCCATGCGGGGCGATTTGCGTGTGGTTGCGGCGGTAGGGGTGACGCTGGTTGGGTTGTTGGCGTTCAAGGACGGCCTTCACAATTGGCTCGGCCGGCTGTCATGGAATGAGCTGCGTTCAGCGTTGCTCATTCTTGCGGCCACGGCGATCGCTCTGCCGCTTCTGCCCGATCGCACCATTGATCCTTGGGATGCGATCAACCTGCGAGACTTATGGCTGCTCACCATTTTTGTCGCTGGCGCTTCGTTCGCCGGCTACGTCTGTGTACGCGTGCTGGGAGCGCAAACAGGCGTGCTTGCGGGCGCTATCGCCGGCGCGTTGGTGTCTTCCACCATTGTCACCGCCGAGCTTGGACGCCGCGTGCGTTCGGGCGCCACAAGCGCGCGGACAGCCGCCGCAGGCGCCGCCTTGGCCGCAGCGACCAGTCTAGCGCGCGTGGTTGCGTTGGCGGCCGTGGTCGCTGTTCCGGTGGCATGGCGAATTGCGCCAACGTTGTTCGCGAGCGCAGCGGTATTTGTTGGCGTAGGCTTGGTTTGGCGGCGAGGTGACGCTCACGGGAGCGCGAGCGGTGCAAACGTGACGCTCCAGAGCCCGCTCGATCTGCGCGTAGTGGCGCAATTTGCGTTGGTGCTAGGTGGCTTGATGGCGCTAGGGCGCATTGTGTCTGATGCTTTCGGCGAAAGCGGCCTGTTGCCGTTTGCCGCGAGCGCCGGACTGGCGGATGTGGACACAGTCACCCTCGCCGCCAGCAGTTTGGTGAATGGCGGGCTCGACCTTGGCATTGGCGCCCATGCGGTGCTGATCGCGGTGTTGGCCAACACTGCCGCCAAGTGCGCAATAGCTGTGGCGACGGGTGGTTGGCGCTACGGTGGCCCTTACTTGCTTGCCGCAGCGGCGGCTTTGCTGGTCGGCGCGGCGGTGTGGTGGTTTGCGACGCCGTTGCTCATACAAACAGGCTCGCTTGAACTGGGTTGGATCGGGTAGGTTTGAGGCATGCATGATACATGGACCCCCGCAAGTTGGCGTGAAAAACCCGCCAAGCACATTCCGGCGGATTACCCCGACCCTGGCCACTTGGCCCGCGTCGAACAGCAGCTGCGGAGCTACCCACCCTTGGTGTTCGCCGGCGAGGCCCGCAATCTGAAGGCGCGTTTGGCCGAGGTGGCTGAGGGAAAGGCGTTCTTGCTTCAGGGCGGTGATTGCGCCGAGAGCTTCAAGGAATTCCACGCCGACAATATCCGCGACACCTTTCGCACCTTGATGGCGATGAGCGTGGTGCTGACGTTTGCGGGGTCAAAGCCAGTGGTGAAGCTGGGGCGCATCGCCGGGCAATTCGCCAAGCCGCGCTCGGAGCTGACCGAAACACAAGATGGCGTGACGCTGCCATCCTATCGGGGAGACAACATCAACGGGATGGAGTTCAACCTTGAAGCGCGCACCCCCAATCCCGAGCGGCTGCTGAAAGCGTATTCACAATCAGCGGCGACGTTGAATTTGATCCGTGCGTTCGCAAACGGCGGCTACGCAGATTTGCACAATGTGCACCGCTGGATGGTCGGTTTTGTGGCCGATAGCCCGCAGGGCAAACGCTACCAAGAACTTGCCGACCGCATTTCGGAGGCGATTGACTTTATGGAAGCGTGCGGAATCACGCCCCAGAACGTGCCGCAAGTGCGCCACGTCGACGTTTACACCAGTCATGAGGCGCTTCTGCTCGGTTACGAGGAGGCGATGACGCGCGTCGATTCCACCAGTGGGGAACATTACGACACCAGCGCGCATTTCGTTTGGCTTGGCGACCGCACACGCCAAGCCGATGGCGCTCATGTCGAATTCGCGCGCGGGGTAAAGAACCCGATAGGCATCAAGTGCGGTCCCTCGCTCGAGCCCGACGAATTACTGCGCCTGATCGATATACTGAATCCCGCCAACGAGCCTGGTCGCCTTACATTAATTGCGCGTTTCGGCGCCGACAAAGTGACACAAAGTCTTCCCCGGCTCGTGCGCGCTATCACAAACGAGGGCCGCACGGTGGTGTGGTCGTGCGATCCCATGCATGGGAACACTTTGAAGACCGCATCCGGCTTCAAGACGCGGCCCTTTGATCTCATCTTGTCCGAGGTGCGGGAGTTTATGAATATTTTGCCCACGGAGGGCGCATATCCCGGCGGCGTGCACGTCGAAATGACCGGACGCCAGGTCACGGAATGCCTTGGCGGTGCGGCGGCGGTGACCGAGGAGGACTTGTCGAGCCGCTATCACACCCACTGCGACCCACGGCTCAATGGTCAGCAAGCGCTCGACCTAGCGTTCCTGATCGCCGAGCACTTGCGCGGGATACGAGCAACCGAACGCGCCGCGAAGGTGGTTTAGATGAAGTCAATCCGAGTCGCCGTGCAGATGGACCCCATAGAGACGATGGTGGTGCAGCGCGATACTTCGCTGGCGCTGATGCTTGAGGCGCAGGCGCGCGGGCATGAAGTGTGGTGGTTTACGCCGAATGATGTGTTCTACGATTGCGGCGTCGTGAAAGCGCGGGCGCGACGGGTTTCGGTTTGGTTGGATGATAGGAAGCACTACGAGACCCACGAAGAGGCCGTGCGCGCGCTCGATGATTTCGATGTAATTCTGATTCGCCAGGATCCCCCGTTCGACATGGGATATGTCTCAAACACCTATCTGCTCGAAATGACCAAGGCGCTGGTGCTGAATCCGCCGCGCGGCGTGCGCAACATCTCCGAGAAGATGTCGATCATGTACTTTCAGGAGCTGACGCCGAAGACTTGGGTCGGGAGTGACTTGGACGCGCTGGAAGATTTCGCGCGCCGCTTCGATCAGGTGGTGCTGAAAGTGCTGTATCTTATGGGCGGCGACGGCGTGATCAAACTGCGCGCCGCCGACATGGATTTCCGCGTGCGCGCGGCGAAATTTATCGAAGCTGCTGGGCGCGAGCCGATCCTGGCGCAGGAATTCCTCCCCGCCGTGTCGGGCGGCGACAAACGCTTGTTCGTGCTGGACGGCGTGCCCTTCGGCGCGGTGCGGCGCATGCCGCAAGGCGGCGATTTCCGCGCCAACCTGCACGCGGGCGGCATCGCCGAAGGCGCTGAAATCGATGACGACGATCGGCGCATAGCCGCCGCCGTAGCGCCGCTCCTGAAAGCCGAGGGCATTCTCTTCGCCGGCCTCGACGTCATCGCCGGCAAGCTCATCGAAATCAACGTGACCTCGCCGACGCTTGTTCAGGAGCTGAAGCGCTTCGGCGGCGCGGATTTGCCGAAGGCGTTTTGGAATAAGGTGGAGAAGATGCGCTGATATGGACCGCCGGCGCCCTCGCCGGCTCTTGTTCGCGTATGATGCACAATGCCGGCG
>CXWL01005179.1_pt1 | contig 229505 bp, 250 predicted proteins | sample 590931 | NCBI WGS metagenome assembly CXWL01 (sample SAMEA3498368, study PRJEB10139) | groundwater metagenome | biome: water well; material: biofilm material | place: Germany | collected 2015-04-27
GTAGTCGCTCTCGGTGACGATGTTCACCCAGGAGGTGTTGTTGTTGGCGCAGGCCCGTACTTGGTATGTGGCGGCTGAGGGGAAGGTGTAGCTAATTGAGGCAGGAGCAGAGCCTCCTGGAGCTACTGAAGCAAGGTATGAGCTTTCTCTCACGTCTGCTGGAGATTGTACTTGAAAGAGTACAGGGAAGGATCCTGAGGCTCCGGTACCACTGTTTGAAGCAGTTGAGCTTAGTGTTAGGGGTGTTAGTGCTGTTGCGGTTGTTGGGGTTATGGAGGTGGTGGTGAGGTCTACGTTTGATGGAGGAGGTGTCACTGAAACGGTGACTGAACTGCTTGCAGGAGCGCCCGAACCGGCACAATCTACCGTGTAGGTAGTGTCAACCGCTGGACTTACTGCGAGACTTCCTGACGTTGCACCTCCCGTATCAAAATTTGTTCCGGTACAAGATGTTGCGTTTGTGGATGACCATGTAAGCGTGGAAGAGTTGCCTTGCGTAATGGAGATAGGATTTGCAGAAAGATTTGCTGTTGTTGCCGCAGCTGCTGCAACGGTAACTGAGTTTACACAAGAACGGTTAATTGTCTGAGTCCCAGAGACTGGTGTTCCAAGTACTGCACCAAAGAAACGTGCTTGATTCCAAGTACCAAATCCGTTTTGATTCGGTACATACGGACCTTGATCGCTCGCTTGAGGGTCTCGTAGACCCGTTCCTTGGTGAATGTCTATACCGAAACTCCAATTACAACCCTCCCACCCAGGAGGAGGATTACAACGTTGTGAGAGCTTTACGTCTATACAGTAGTTCTGAGGATTTGCCTCAACTGCAGCATAGGTGGCACTGTATGATTGATCATAGAAGACACCAATACCTCCACGAAAACCTCCTCTAGTAAAGGAATATGCCTCATTTTGCATAGCCGACTGTGTTCCCCCGTCTTCTTGAAGCCCAGGCGTAATATCTGACGCAACGACAGGTCCTGTACAAATTTTGTTGTCGTTATTGGTTAGACTGACACTTGTTCCGTTAGATGTTGAGTCCGTTACCTGTATCGATCCTGTCTTTACCCCTGAAGTTGAATAGGACACAGATGCGCTAGGTCCTGTGAGTCCTTCTATAATTTGTCCAATCCAAGAAAATGTATAGGGCGTGGTTCCATTCCATGCACTGGCACTCCACGTAACCGTCTCTCCAATTTGTGCAGATGTTGGACTTACTGAACAGGTGGCGTCAAAGGGAGGAACAGTAACGTTAATAGTAACTGCACTTATGCCACTGGCACCTCCAGGACCAGTACAGGTAAGGTTGTAACTCGTATTTGTTATTGGTGAGACCAACACTGTTCCGCTTGGAGCATTCCCTGTCGAGAATTCAGGACTCGTACAGGAAGTGGCATTAGTTGATGACCATGTGAGAGATGTGCTGTTACCTCGTACAATGACTGTCGGATTTCCGGTAAAGCTTGATATCGTTGCTGGTGGATTGGAGCAAGCTGCGTCCGCGTTACAAGATCCGTAATCATTCCAATAAGGATCACCATCACTAGAACAAGTTATGGGAGAAAATGTTCCCGAAGCGCGTTCCCCGCTCGTGCATTGTTGAGTAATTGCATTACAGGAGTTCGTAATCCCGGTTACCGCCATTCCTCCACAACCAGGCACATATTGTGCGTGCACGAAAGGTACATACAGAATAGAAGCCCCAACTATACTCAAAGCAAATAAAACGCTCCGTATGGAAAGTCGTAAGGTGTTAGTCATGGATAATAGTTAAATGTGAGTTACTGTAAAGTGCATCGACCGGAACAATAGACTGCTTACCTGCGTTAATGGTGAAGACTAGACCATTATCTACTGCAAACGCATCAACGAGAACCTCTCCAGAAAGAGCTACCTTACGAGCAATAGTAGGACCTTCTATCTTCTGTGAAGATACGTAACTTGCAGCTACCATCCCCTCAAGAGAGAAGTACTGATATGAATTCGTGGTTGGCTCGTATAGCACAGCACGCAGAGTCTCTGTGTCTATAGCGTAGGAACTGCCCTTGGGCAGGTTAAGAATAGGGTACTCCTTTGCAGTAGAGATGTTTACCGATACAAGTGAATCTTCTTTCTGATACACAACAAAAAATCCTCCTTTAAGAAGGACTGGATTTGAGCCCTCTCCAAGAGACTTCTCTGTTGTCGTTCCTTGAGAAAGGACCGTTACTACACCAGGTCCACTTCCCTTTCTCGACACATATGCGACTGAGTTCGACTGTTCATCATATGAAAGACTGTATTTCGCGCTGCGAGAAAAAGTCTTTTGGGAAAGACCTGCTTTCGGATTTGCACGCTCTGAAGAATAAAGGTTCGCCTCGGTAAGTGATTGATTTGCGATGAGATAGTAGGAGCGCTTTTCTGTACGCACTACATCAATGAGCATTGCCGTTCCAATACCCTCTACCTCAATAGGTACGATTTTCTTTGTGCGAATATCAAGGGCTACTGCCTTAAAAAGTGGCAAGCCTGTGGGCGTCACCACCACTACAGAAATTTCTGATCCCTGTAGTCCTGTGTGCCAGAAAGTACGGTACAGTAGTGTAAGAGTAATGAACGTTGCGAGAGCACCAAATACAATAACAAGAAATACTTTTTTATTTCGAGTAGAAGGTTCCTCCACGAGAAATGGTGGTTGCGAAATTTCTGATATAGAGGTTTCTGGAGGCATTTCTTTTATATACTATCATCAAAAGATACTGCAAGTCCGTGAGGTACTGGATAACCTTAGGACTCGCCAAACTTGGATACCCCATTCACAATTGTACGCCCTACTTCAATGCTCTCGCACGACAATATAGGCATTAAAAAATATGTTGCAGAGGGGAAAATCCGACCACCAAATTAATCTGTGGTGCTTGTTGTTGGTGCTGTACCCTTACAGGCAGCATCTTGAAGTGCTTCTATTATAGTATCAATGCCTCCAAGCATGATTTTCGGAAGGTTGTGCCATGACTCCTTAAGACGGTGATCTGTAATTCGGTCTTGCGGGAAATTATAGGTGCGAATTTTCTCAGACCGGTCGGCAGTTCCAATTTGTCCACTACGGAGATCTGCATGCTTCTTTGCTTCTTCTTCTATGGCAATAGTCTCGAGTTTTGCTGCAAGAATAGCAAGCGCCTTTTCGCGATTCCCAAGCTGAGAGCGCTCACTTGAGGAGCGCACGTCTATGCCGGTTGGCTTGTGCACCAAGCGTACCGCAGTCTCTACTTTATTTACGTTTTGTCCCCCTGCCCCACCACTACGAGAGAACTCCATTTCAATATCTGCCATGTTTATTTCAAAAACTGGTTTCGTGCGAATTGGGAGGACAGCAACGGACGCTGTAGAAGTATGTATACGTCCGTTTTTTTCTGTAAGAGGGATGCGCTGAACTCGATGCACACCTGTCTCATAGCGGAGTGCCTCGTATGCCTCTGTTCCATCTATCTCAAGAGTGAGGTCGTCCACAATACGAACCTTAAACCCTTTCCCTTCTGCGTACTTCATGTACATTTCTTTAAGTTCACTTGCAAAAAGACTCGCCTCATCTCCACCTGCCCCGGCACGAAACTCAAGGACCACAGCTTTGGGGAGTGACTCTTCTTCTTTATCCTTTGCAAGTATGCGTTCTATCTCTTCGAGAATCTCTTTTTTTCTACGGTCGATACGAACAATATCCTCTTGGGCCATATCGAGCATTTCTCTATCCCCTCCAGCAGTAGTCACTGCCTCTTCAGCGTCCTTGTTGAGACGTTCAAATTCTTCCGCAAGGTATGCAGTTTTGTGGTTTGTTTTGAATTCGGAAGAGTATTCCATATATTTTTATATAATACCAAATTTACTGTATGCGAAGTGCAAAAACTGCCCATGTGCGAGGCATGGGCAGTCTATGAACGCAAACGTATAATAATACGATGGAGAGAATAGATGGGCGCCCATAACGACGCAGATGGGATAGTTTTAGGACTTCGTCGCCGCTGCGGCGCGTTGTTTGAAACGCTCTACCCGACCAGTCTTATCAAGAGTACGGTCTTCACCAGTGTAAAATGGATGAGATTTGCTTGAAATTTCAACAATTACCTTTGGGTATTCTTTCCCTTCAAATTTCCCTGTGTCCTTTGCAACGATTGTAGAGCCCACCAAAAATGAGTGTCCGGAGGCAATATCTTCAAAGATTACGTGACGGTAATCGCTTGGGTGTATATCTTTCTTCATTAGAGAACAGTATACCAGACCTTGTATATACAGGCAATATCTGAACAGTTACCGGAAACAAGTACATCGCCTGGACTAGTTTCCGGTAACAATTACTACGAACTCACCGCGCACTTCTCGTGGATGGATCCCGAAGTATTCCTGCATTTCCTGAACTGAACCTGAAACGACTGACTCATACATTTTTGTAAGTTCTCGAAACACAACAACTTGGCGTGTATCGCCGAGCACCCTAGATAGTTCGTCTAGTGCTTTTACAATTCTATGTGGAGACTCATAAAAAACTACCGTGCGCGTAAGGTCTCCGATTTCTTTCATTATCGTCTGTCTTCCTTTTTTATGTGGGAGAAAACCTAAAAAGACAACTTCATTCGTCGGTACTCCTGCGATGGATAGTGCGGCGGTAAGTGCTGAAGCTCCAGGGATTGCTTCTATGCGCACCTCGTCTCCCAAGTGTGCGCGCACTTGAGAGACTAGCTCGCTTCCTGGGTCCGAGACTCCAGGTGTGCCTGCGTCGGTTACAAGTGCCACGTGCTTCCCCTCGCCGAGAAGCGCGAGTATGCGCGTGCTCGCTATTTTTCCACTTTGGGAGTGATATACCAAGAGGGGTTTTTTAATATCGTATCGCGCAAGTAACTTCGCAGAAACCCGGGTATCCTCGCATGCAATTGCATCGCACTGCTTGAGAGTGTCGAGAGCACGAAGCGTTATATCTCCCAAGTTCCCTATAGGGGTTGCGACGACGGAAAGTGTTCCCATAGCTACACTCTCGCATCTCATGGAGACCAGTGCAAAATTGACGATATCCGGAAGAACATGTATAGTCCTCCATGGCACTGTTCTTGTGTGCTGTTTGAAATAAAGGGAGACACGACTTGAAACCAGATGTTTTGGCACAACCCGCCAATATCTCAACCTCCGTAATGGAGGAACGGTTCCACGATAACGGCGTCAGCTATGGCGCCGCCTGCATTGCTCCAGGAAAGGACTTCAACTGGACTCTCAGGGAGTTCCTCGGTCAGGAACCTGCCGTTACTGACAACTCACCGCTTGCAAAGAAAATTGCCGGTGAACTGCGGGCACGAAGAATCAATCACGGATACGCGCCCTCGGTGACGGCCATGAATGCTAACATTCTCTCCGTCGGCGACCTGCGTTCAGGAATTATTCTGCCAGGTGGCGAGCGCATCTACAGGCAGAACGACATGCCAGGCGATGCTATCCCTGTGAACGAGGGGAGCGCCTTTATGATGAGCGCGGGCGGATGTCCGGTTATTATTGCAACCGGCAAGGCCAAAACTGGTGATAAACTCTGCATCGTGGCACATGCCGGACGCGACTCGTTGCTCGACCGCAGACTCGTTGAGATGGGCGAACGGTCTCGTCGCACTGAAAGCGTTGTCTTCGAGATTGCACGTTTTGCCAAAAGGCATGGTGTCTGTCCGAAAGGTATGACTCTTCGGGTGCTTTTTCAGATGGACCCACGTTGCTTTGCACACGAGCTTGGAAATAAGCAGTATGCGTTTTACAACACAAACCTTGTTAGCGCTGCAAAGCGGTATCACGAACAAGCCTGTGACGTTCGCGGAAACGTTGCATACCTTGACCTGGGCTGGCTCATTTACGGGCAAGCGCAAGTGGCAGGCTTCGGCAACGTATTCACGGCGCATCCACTTCCCTATGATGGAGTTTTTGGGCACACGCGCCATCCAAACCCCCATCTTCGCAAAATGAACCTGGTGCTGGTCTATCGGACCTGAACAGGAACGCGAGATCTTGATTGCCGGCTTCCCCACCTTGGGGAGGCCGGTTTTTTTGTTATTATGGCTATATTATGGCATCTGCAAAAAAAGCGCACTTCATAGGACTCTGTGGTATTGGTATGAGTGCAACGGCGCTTCTCGTGAAAGAAAGCGGTATTGAGGTTTCAGGAAGCGACGCGCAGTGTTATGGGCCGCCGAAAGGAATCTTAAAACGAAACGGACTTTCTCCTTCTACACACTATGCTTCAAAGAATATTCCGGAAGACGCAGACTTTATTGTCGTAAGTCGAAACGCAAAACTCTCACCTGAAGAAAACGAGGAAGTCCGCGCTGCACTCGACTCGGGGAAACCAGTTTATTCCTTTCCCCAGGTATTAGGAGCATTGACTGAAGGGCGTCACAATCTTGTCGTTGCAGGAAGCTATGGTAAATCAACCACCACGTCCTTGATTGCACATATTCTCCGACACGCAACGCATGATGTCGGGTATTTTGTCGGTGCGGAACCAGTACCAAGCGAAGCACTTCCCTGTCCTGCAAGACTTGGAAGCGAATCTACGTTTGTTCTTGAAGGAGATGAGTACCCATCAGGACACAACGACTCACGTGCAAAGTTTCTTCACCTGCATGCCGACGATATAGTACTGACTGCTGTCGTACACGACCATGTAAATGTGTATCCAACATATGAAGAGTACCAAAAACCTTTTGTTGAATTACTACAAAATCTACCCGAAGACGGTATTTTAGTGGTGTGTGCTGACGAACCAGGTGCACTAATGCTTGCTCAAGAATCTACTAAAAAATATATACCTTACGGTGTGTACTCAGGTGCATATCACGCAAAAGATATTCGAGTTGGACCTCGAACTCGGTTCACGCTCGTGCATGAGGGGAAAAGTGACATTGAGTTGGAAACTGAGTTGCTCGGAACGCACAACATTGAAAATATTATAGGCGCGAGCGCATACGTTCTTTCTCGAAAACTTGTTTCACCTGAAGAATTACAAGACGCGGTTGCAAGTTTTGCTGGAGTTAGAAGAAAGCTAGATAATGTTGCTCCCGACGCAAGTGTTCCTGTCTATGAAGGATTCGGTTCTTCGTTCGAGAAGGCACGGTCTGCCATTGAAGCAATACTATTACATTTTCCTAATAGACGACTCGTAACTGTGTTTGAGCCACACACCTTTGGTTGGCGTAATCGTGCAAACCTTTCTTGGTACGACACTGTATTTAAAGGGTCAGAGCTAGTCTTCATTGCACCCCCAGAGCAACAAGGAGCCGCAACACACGAACAGCTCACCTATGAAGAAATCTCTATACGAGTGAAAGCTGCTGGTATACACGCAGTACCTTATAACAAAAACTCTTCAGAAGACCTTTTGGCGGAGCTCCTGGATAACGATGTTGTACTCATCCTCACGTCTGGAGATCTTGAAGGCAGTATTGAGAACCTTGTATCCTCTATACGTAATCATTTCCCTTTATAAGTATGCGTATACGCAAAAGTGAGTTCGGACATAATTACGGAAGCTATTCATTTGGATATGCCATTCACGCATCCGTTACTCCAGAAGATACTTTGGCCGAGGTCTATGGGCAAGGATTTCTTCCTTACTCTGCAAAACCTGCAACTGAGAATCTTTTTTATATGGCACGAAGCGTGCGACTTCCTGTGAACTCATATGTACCAACGAGTGAGAATAGACGCGTGCTCAGAAAGTTTGAAGGACTATTTACCCAAAAAACTTTTACCCACGAGGAACTTAAGAAAGACCTCGTACTCCGAGATCTTTTCTTAAGGTATTTTAAGGAACGGCACGGAGATATTGTTATGAGTCCTGAGCGCTATGCTGGCATCCTTGCACGAGATCTTCCTATTCGTGCAGTGTGTTACTACGAAAAAGACGCTGCTGTTGCATGGGTGCTTGAAGTAAAGACAGAGAGCTTTATACATTTTTGGTTTTCTTGCTATGAGCTTACCTATGTAAACACGTCACTGGGAATGTATTTAATACTTGACGCCGTGCACCGTGCTCAACAAGAAAAGCTCAGACACGTATACCTGGGTACGGCCTACGGTGAAAAGGCAAAGTATAAAATGAACGTCCCGAAACTAGAACATTGGGACGGAAGTGCATGGATACCAGAAGAAGCTTACCTTAGAGAAAAGTTGGAACACGACTCGTCAAAAGAAGTCTTATTTGGAAGTGATTTTAAAGTTTCTTAATTACAGGCCTCCGTAACTATTTCATCTGCGTGCGTAAGTGCTAGATCTGTCTTTGGAACAAGAACTATCTGGAATGGACTTGAAGGACTTCCTGGTGTAAGACATTTCTCTGAGGGGATATGATGGAGCACAGTTACCATACGTTTTCCATCTACATCGGTAATGTCTCTAATACTCACGGCATATCCTTGTGTAGAGTGTGATCCATCGAAAATGGCAAGCACTTCTTTTTTTTCAAAGTCAACGGTAGGGACTACGGGGCCTGAATTTCCATACACAAAAGACCACAGCTCAGCAAGCTCGGCGTTATTTGTAATTCTATAATTTGTCGCCGTGTCTACAGCAAAAGCAGTAAGTCCTTCTTGCATGAGGACGAATCCTACTTCTACATCCGTATGTTTGAGAGAAGTGCTATTAAAACGATTGCCGCCGTAGAAAAAAAGAAGTGTGCCTAGGACGATGGCACCCACAGATATAGCGAAGACTATAAATAGATCTCTCATGACTTTCAGTATAACGTCTTTGTGTGCACTACGTGAGCCAGGGTGTGTACTACGTGGTGCGACTCCATCGAGTACCTGCCTGTCGGCAGACAGGTCAGTCGAGTTGGAGTGGTGCTGTGGTTGCTTATGTACTTTGTGCACGCTCTAAGATTGACCAATTTTCAAGAAGTCTCTGGACGACTATGAAAATGGAAATGCCCTTGTGGTGCGAACTTAGGACCGCTCGAGTATCAGTGGAGTTGAATTTTCCAGTTTCTGTTTTCTGTGCACGCTCTAAGATTCGAACTTAGGACCGCTCGAGTATCAGTCGAGTGCTCTACCAACTGAGCTAAGCGTGCACATAAAACACAAACAGTCTATCAGCTTCAAAACCAACTGAGCTAAGCGTGCGAGTGAGAACTTAGAGATAATAGCAGATATATTCTATATACTCCAGCGAATTGACACACAAAGCCCTCCGATTTTCTAAAGAAAATCGGAGGGCTTTGTTAGGTAATTACAGTATAGAAAACACTCTTGTGTTCCGCCTATTCAAGCTCGTGAAAACGTCAATTGAGCGTTTCCACCAACTACCGGTGCGTTTGTCCGGCGTCCGTGTACGCATTTAGAGATGCAGTACCATTTCTCCCGAGCTCATTCGTAAAGAATGGGCTCGGATCGACCGGAGAGTGTTCTTTCGAACATCTCATTCCGATTGGATATGTTCCACGACCAGCTTCCGCTAGCCGTGCCTTGTTACGACTTAGTCCTTGTTATTGAATTTGCCGTAGTCCTGTACAAGACAAGATATCGGGCACCTCCAACTTCCCTGACTTGACGGGCGGTTTCGAAATTATATGAAGAATTACTTCTTCCATATTTCACACCACTGGGCAAGCAGTTTTCCTGCACCCTAGCGGTTTCCATAATATACGGCTCCATTTGGATTTCCAACGCTCCATTTATAGATTAAATGTTTTCGCTTTCTTTCCGAGAGCGCGTAGCTCATCGCGCGTCTTAATAATCTTCTCGAATCCAACATCAGTTAAGTGTTCTTTTCTACGATACGCCAATACAATATCTTTAAATAAGATATATGATCTGGCTTTTTTCGCCTGAAGCGGATTACTGTCAAGAAAAGGAAATAAAACTTCCTCCATCTCACGTGTACTCGTTACTTTATATTTTGCATGTGGGTACCATCCATACCGCTCATACGAGCAGTCGTAAATGCGACCACACCCAATAGTAATGAGTATACGTTCAAGAATTTCTCTATCATCATCGCGAACTTCAATTTCAAATTCTGGACGCACTTCAAGTCCACGAGACAGTGTCTTGTGTTTGCCTATACTAACGGAAAAGGAACCTTCTCCATCAATAAATCCGGCAACATATGACCCATCTAGTGGTTCATTATGAATTTGGTCCTTCCCATACGGTCTCCGTAAAAGCGCACTGCGCTCAAATGGTTTGCGTGCTGGTACTACGACCTCTGCAGACTTCTGATATATCTTTTGAGATGATTGCTCATTCTTCATACCTCGAGGTTAGTATACCACGAGGAACATATCAGATCTCCCACGGTAACCCAAACACCTGTTTATACGTATCGCGATGCCACTACACACAAATAATCATACTAAGCGACTTGGATTCTCCCTGTACTCGTAGGATCTCCGATTATTTGTGCCACAAACTGACATTCACGCTACGCACCGCTACCCGAGCCAAGTTCAATATTGAAATACTGGACTGGGCTCGAACTCCACCAAGCTCTGAAAAAGCTTAGTTTCTGTTTTCCCCCTTCATCTGTCCCCTCACGGGAATCAGACTGGGATTTGGCTTCCTTCCCGTCGCGAGAAGGGTTGGATTTCCGAGCCTATACTAAAGAATGGGTCGGTCACCAACTAGGTATTTGGATCGCATGGCGACCCGAGTACAAGACTCGAGAACGTATTCACCGTAGTATTGCTGACCTACGATTACTAGCGATTCCGGCTTCATGAGGTCGGTTGCAGACCTCAATCCGTACTGGGGCAGGTTTTTGGGATTTGCTCCACCTTGCGGTATTGCGTCCTTCTGTACCTGCCATTGTATCACGTGTGCAGCCCCGGGTATCAAGGGACATGCTGATTTGGCGTCATCCCCACCTTCCTCCCCCGTGAGGGGGCAGTCTCGCCTGACATATATAACAGACAACGAGGGTTGCGTTCGTTACCCCACTGAAGGGAACAGCTCAAGCCACGAACTGACGACAACCATGCATCACCTGCCAAGCACCCTCGAAGGCTTCCTCCCTTTCGGGAGGCGTGCAGCTTGGTTTCTAACCCGGGTAAGGTTCTTCGCTTATCGACGAATTAAGCCACATGATCCACCGCTTGTGCGAGTCCCCGTCTATTCCTTTGAGTTTTAATCTTGCGATCGTACTACCCAGGCGGCTCGCTTACCGCGTTAGCTTAGCCTCACAGAGGGTCGATACTCCGTAAAGCGAGCGAGCAACGTTTAGGGCCAGGACTACTGGGGTATCTAATCCCATTCGCTACCCTGGCTTTCGTGTGTGAGCGTCAGGAACGCACCAGTCTGCTGCCTTCGCCTTTGGTGTTCCCCATGATATCAACGGATTTCACCCCTACACCATGAGTTCCACAGACCTCTTGCGCCCTCTAGGTATACCGTTTCGCTCGCGCGCCGTAGGTTGAGCCCACGGATTTTACAAACGACTAATATACCCGCCTTGACACCCTTTACGCCCAGTGATTCCGGATAATGCTTGGGGCCTCTGTATTACCGCTCCTGCTGGCACAGAGTTAGGAGCCCCTTATTCATGTGGTACCGTCAATAATTTCGTCCCACATAAAAGATGTTTACGTGCCGAGGCACTTCGTCCATCACGCGGTATCGCTCCGTCAGACTTTCGTCCATTGCGGAAGATTCTCGACTGCGGCCTCCCGTAGGAGTATGGGCCGTGTCTCAGTCCCATCGGTGGGGGTCAGCCTCTCAGCTCCCCTAAACGTCGTAGCCTTGGTAAGCCATTACCTTACCAACAAGCTGATATTACGCACGCCGTTCCTGTAGCGAAAAAACTTTACTCTTTCGAGACCATCTGGAATTACCCCGCCTTTCGACGAGCTATGCCAGACTACAGGGTACGTTCGTACGTGTTACTACCTCGTCTGCCGGTTGACCTTGCGGCCCCCCTTGACTTGCATGCCTTATCCATACCGCCAGCATTCATCCTGAGCTAGGATCAAACTCTCATTAAGAATAGGCGGAACACAAGAAATTTCTCTATACTCTTGTAATTCTTACCTATAGCACTATTTAGTTGTCGATGATCAAATTTCTAAAAGACGAACCGACCCCGTGAGATACAGACACTTATTCCCTACAGCAAGTCACAACGACTCACTGCAGGTATAAAAACTATATAAACAAACGTCCCTATCTCACGGGGCAGGTAATATTCATACTATAGTAGTGTCCATAGGGAGTCAATAGGCTGCAGCTTTAAGCTTGCAGGCTTAGAAAGCTTATAAAATAAGCCTGCGACGCCTATGCTTCGCAGGCTTATTTTTAGCTCCGATCTTGTCTATTTGATAGTGATGATACGAACAAGTTCAACCATGTACCACCCCTTTCTTTGATCCATCGTTGGGCCAATTTTTCTAGCCTCTTCATTATTTTTTGCATCGAACCGGCAACAGCTGTTGTACGCTATTTTGCAAGAATCATCAACCCGATAATCAAAATATGCTTTATAGGTAGGCATACCACGTCTCCCTTCCAGTAAAAACTTACCACGACTTTTCGTTTACACAAGTTGCGGACTCTTGCGCAAAGAGTAGAATGGAGAAAGCCGTCAAGCCTTAGCCTTATTTCTATATGAGACTCATGAGAAAAAAACGTGAATACGTGGTGGTATCCGTTGGAGGATCTTTAATAGTTCCTGGCGAAATTGATACTGAGTTTCTCAAGAATTTCCGCTCTCTAATCCTCGACAACGTCCGTCGGGGAATTTCTTTTTTTATAATCACTGGTGGTGGAAAAACTGCCCGGAAATATCAAACTGCTGCAGAAGAAACCCGAGGAGGGCTCGATGGAGAGGATATTGACTGGATTGGCATTCACTCTACCCGACTCAACGCACACCTTATGCGAGCATTGTTTAAAGAAGAGGCTCAAGCACGCATTGTAAAGAATCCTACTCGCGGAGTACGCGGTAACGACTCGGTGATTATTGGCGCAGGATGGAAGCCTGGACGCTCTACTGACTATTGTGCAGTTATGGCAGCAAAAAAGCTTGGGGCAAAAAAGCTTATAAATCTTTCAAATATTGATCACGTATACGACCGTGACCCGAAGAAATTCCCTGACGCACAGATGTTAGAGAAGATAAGCTGGGCGGACTTTAGAAAGCTTATTCCCGAAGAATGGGACCCGGGGCTTTCGTCCCCTTTTGATCCTGTTGCCGCAAAGGAAGCGCAGTCACTTGGACTTGAAGTTGCGGTAATAAACGGTGGAAAATTAGAAGAGTTTGAAAAGTATCTTAAGGTAGAGAAGTTTTCTGGAACCGTGATTTCTTAGATACGAGAAGACGGGCGACCTGCATGGTCGTCCGTCTTCGCAACAAAGATCAGCGTTATTCACATAATTCCTGCAATAATTCAAGCTCGGAATCTGTGATGGCTCTTCCGGTTGGGTCACAAAGTACATCGACCATAGCCGAGCATTTCCCAAATTCATATGCTCGACTAAAAAGGGCTTCCTGATCGAGTAACATTTCGTTCGCAATGTCAGCTACCAAGTAACTGCCTTGTCCTTTCTTTACGCACACTATCTGGGCCCTTTGGAATTCATCGTACTGTGTAGCCGTAAATTTATTGAAGCTTTCGTTCAGATGAATCAGTATGGAATCCCATATCGCCCGCAAAGCTCTCTTCGAGTCAGTCCTTTCTGAAAAAAGATTCTGCTCAAAGGAACGACGTAGCAGGGAAATCGCAACGGCATATTCTCCGCGCGAGGCTTGTTTCCTTGCGTCCTCACGGAGGGCAATCACCCTCTTGAGGAACTCGGATTGATTCGAAAGACTTGTGGTTGAAAGAAGTTCTCTGGACATGACTCACTCCCTTTTCAAGGTTCAAACCCTATACAGTATCCTCCTGGTTTGTTATTTCGTCTAGCGCTGTTTTTGCGTAGTGTTTTATAATCTTTCTAAGACCAACTCTATTTGCTGATGAAGTTCTTCAAGCGTTCCGTTATTTTCTATACTGAAATCAGCTGATTTAAGTGCTTCTATAAGGTTGTTAGAACTTCCATCTTTTGGTGAAAGTTCTAGCTCTTCATGTTCTTTAAACTCCTCAAAAGTAGTGCTGTCCTTGTCTCCCCCTCTCTTTATAATCCTTCCGTAACGAATGGCAATTTCAGCATCCACAGCAAAAACTTTTCCTCCTATTCCTTGTATAAACCTTACTTCCTCTGGAGTATGCTGTGCTTCAATAACAAAATTCTCAGTAACTCCTCTTTGCTCTCCATCTTCAATAACCGCTTTTTGAAGAGCGGTCGCTCCCTGTGCTCTATACTCATTTGCAATGTTGTGGTATGTCATCCGATCAATATTGATGCCACGCGTTTGTGCGACTGATTTCATAAACCCCGTTACCGAAAGGTATGAATATCCTCTTTTCTCTACAAGGTACTTAACGACTGAGCCTTTCCCTGCGCCAAGTGTTCCTGTAACGCCGATAATCATGATTCTCTATTTTTTCTCTGCCACCTCTACTCTGGCAAAGCGCTTAGCCAAGGGAACAAGGAGTGGTGCGGCAAGAAGAATCGAGGAATAGGTACCTGCAATAACCCCCGCAAGAAGTACGAGCGCAAAATCTACGGTTTCCTTACTTCCAAAGAACACCAGTGCAAGTAGAGCGAGCGCTACAGTAAGCGATGTATTAATAGAGCGTCCGAGTGTTTCGGTAATTGCATTCCCTACAACACTATCAAATGGTTCAGCAATCTTTGAGTGTTCATTGTGGTGAAGATGCTCACGAACACGATCGAAAATAACAATAGTATCGTTGACTGAATAACCTAAGATGGCAAGGAGTGCGACCACAAAGAGTGAGTCTACTTCTGATCCGGTGAAATGCGCCAAGATGGCATAAAAACCGGTCGGAATCATTATGTCGTGCACCAAGATAACTACCACAACCAGACCATATATCCACGAGGACACGGGCTTACTCACTCGACGAAATGCCCACGCGATATACAACATTATAGCGGCAATGACGGCCAGTATTGCGTAGAGCGCCTTTGTTCCAAGCTCGCTACCCAGAGATGGTCCTATGGAGTTAAACCTGTCCTCTGTAAGCGCTACCGTACCATTTGTACTAAGGGCGCCAAGCGCCTGTTCATGTTCTTCAGGGGTGAGGGTTCGCGTACGAAGAAGTATGCCCTTCGTTCCTGTTTCTCGTACAGAAATTTCTCCAAGGGCAAGCTGTGTAACGGCTTCCTGCACTACCGTTACCTGAGGTCGTTCACCCGTGTAGGTAACCTCTACTAGTGAACCTCCTTTAAAGTCTATAGATAGAGGGAGTCCAAAGAATACAATTGCACCAACCGCAACTGCCAAGAGGAAAGCGGTACTAGCAAAGAAAAGTTTTCGGTGATTTACGATGTACATAGCTTAGTTAGTTTTTGTTGCCTCTATGAAAACCATTACTCACCAGAAAACGAGTAAATGCGGTTCCCTCTTCTGGTAACACTGCTCGGAGAAATACGCGTGAAATAAATACTGCAGATACAAGCGATGTAATAACTCCAAACCCAAATACAAGCGCGAAGCCCTTAACAAGAGAGGTGCCTATCCAGAACAGAATGATGGCAGAAATAATCATAGTAAGATGCCCATCTCTGATCGCAGGCCACGCACGACCAAATCCTATTTTTGCAGCCTCCTGTGGACCTTTCCCTGCACGAAGCTCTTCTTTCATGCGTTCGAAGATAAGTACGTTTGCATCAACGGCCAACCCTATCGAAAGAATAAATCCCGCAATTCCCGAAGCGGTGAGCGTTATCGGTATAACTTTGATAAGCGCGATAGTTATAACCACATAGATAACGAGTGCCAAGGTCGCGATAAGTCCTGGAATGCGATACCACAAAATCATAAATAGTGAGACGAGTGCAAAGCCAATCATGGTCGCGATAAGTCCTGCGTGATATGCTTGCCCGCCCAGCGTGGGTCCTACGGTGTTACTTGAAACGAGGGTTATGGGTACTGGAAGCGCACCAAAGTTCAGGTTACGCACAAGGTCACGTCCTTCCTGGGGAGTAAATGTCCCGGTAATGGTTGCGTCCCCACCAGAGATAGCTTCTTGAATAGTGGGTTCAGAGATTGCAGTTCCATCAAGGAAAATGGCGAGTGTGCCACCCACGTTGTCGCCCGTAAGTTTCTCGAAACGTGTTGCACCTTCTTCATCAAAGTGAAGGACGACCACTGGCTTGTTCCCCGGAGATCCCGCCGTTCCCGTTGAAAATTGAAGTTCTGCAGACTCCAGATATCTTCCCGTAAGACCTGTGGGAACATAGATACTCCCTTCCTTTTCGGGAGATACTTGAACTTCCTTACGCAATCTAAACTCGAGTACCGGAGTTTTACCAATGGCATCAACTGCCGCTTTTACATCCGTTACTCCTGGAAGCTCCACAAGGAGCCTGTCTTCTGGCTCTCCTGAAACTATGCTCGACTGCTCAAGTTGTACAAGAGGTTCAGCGACACCAAAGATGTTAACTCTTTTATCAATAACTTCGCGAAGTGAGTTAAGCGCTCCAGCTTTATCAGAGGTTATTTCACTGGTATCCGCTTTATAGATAAGCTCTGTACCTCCAGCAAGGTCTAACCCAAGCTTCACGCTGTAGCGAGAGTCAGGTTGATTGGTGTGGAGAACAAACCACCCCAAAAGACCAGAAAGTATAAGTACCGCGAGCGCGGAAGCAATGCGTCCTCCAGAAGATTCCATAGGTACACACCAGTGTACCAGACTTGGGTTATTTTGCAGAGGTTGACAGTGCCTGTTTAGATTTTATAAGTTCGTTCACGTTTTTAAACAAACACGCTACCGCAATAGGACCCATACCGCCTGGGACTGGCGTAAACACCGAAGCAATGCTAGAGCATGCTGGGTCCACATCTCCTACGAGCGAACCTTCTGCACCTGAGGTGCCTGCGTCAATAAGTACGACACCGGCTTTAAGCATATCCGGTTTTACAAAATGTGCAGTTCCTGCACCAGAAACCACTATGTCTGCTTCTTTTAAAAGATGTTTGGACTTCTCAAAAGATTCTCGCGTAATAATAGAGACATCTGCACCGGAGGAAGCGAGGAAATGGGCTGCTGGTTTCCCCACAAGTTGTCCATTTCCAATAACTACTGCGCGTTTCCCTTTCGGAAAGATATTCGCACGAGTAAATACTTCTTTCACCGCGCTCACAACGGGTGGAAGTATTGTGCCCTCTCTCTCCTCAAAAAAGCTACGGTACGCCTGTGTAGAAAGGACGTCCGCGTCTTGTGCTACAGGAATTGAATCGAGGATGTCTAAAGTAGAGATAGGTCCGGGAAGCGGGAGCTGTACAATAACTGCGTCCGCTCCTTCCCTTTGTATGGCCTTAATGAGCTCTTCTGGTGTAGAGTCTTTCTCAAACCCAATAACCTCTAGATTCATTCCTGCTTCATGCGCACGTAGCGTTTTAATTTTTAGGTAAGATTGCGTGGCTGGAGTAGGTGCTACGACAATTGCACGCACCACGGGGACGTGTGTATGTGTTGCAATATCGTTTTTAACCTGCGCAAGTATATCCGCGGCTATAGCGCGTCCGTTTATAATCATTCCTATATGTGTAACATATTATTTGCCAGAAAAGGAAGCTATTGCCCGAAGCGTTTTTAATGCTATCGCAACATCGATGCCGAAGGAGCGATTCTTAAGATAGTAGAGATCGTAAGAGAGTTTTCGTTTCGTTCGCTCGACATCTGCCCCACCACGCGGTGCATCGTAGTCATAAATCTGCGCCCATCCAGAAAGTCCTGGTGGAATAAGATATCTGACCCCATAAAATGGAATCTCCCTTTCATATACTTTTGCAATTTGAGGAAGTTCTGGACGCGGACCTATAAAGGATAGTTCTCCTTTAAGGATATTTACGAGCTGTGGAAACTCGTCTATACGTGTTCTTCGCAGAAGATACCCGATTTTTGTAACACGATTCTTCTGTTGCAACACAGGATCACCGTGATCGTTCAGAAGCATGCTGCGGAGTTTAATAATATTGAAGTGTTTTCCGCCTTGTCCTATCCGTTCGTGAAAAATAAACGGTCTCCCTCCAGTACAAGCAAGTGCAAGTGCTGCTATCAAAACAAAGGGTGCTGTTAGCACCATGCCTAGAATTCCACCAGAAAGGTCTAGTATTCGTTTTGCGAGAAAGTAGCCAAAGTTTTGTTTCGGGAGGGATTCAAGAAGCCAGTTACTATCAACGTGTTCAAGAGGAACTTTGTCAAAAAGATCCTCGTAAAAAGTACTAAATTCGACAAACGATAAACCTGAGATCATCTGTTGATACAGTGAGTCAAGTTCTTTACGTATAATCTCATCTCGTGTATCAAGGACGATAACACTAACACCTTTTGCCCTAGCATCGTTTACGACTTCCAAAAGTTTTCCTGGAGAATACCTGGAAGGGTCTACACACTCTATAAATTGAATATAGTATTTTTGATTTTGTCTCGTTTGGGCAAAGACTTCTTCAACTCCAGGGCCTCGTCCAATGAGCAATCCTTTTCTTCTTTCAATAATAGAGAAGTAAGGAGCGACAAAAAAACGCCACACGCTTACTAACACGACGGATATAAGAAGGTAGAGAGCCAGTATGGTCTTTGGTGCGATGGCAAACGGTAGTATGAAAAAGAACACCGCAGCTAGGAGCGTGTTTGTCGCCTGGGCACCTGCAATTCGAGCACCGAGAATACGTTTAATAAGTCTGGTTTGTTTTTCATATAGACCCGATATATAAAATACGAGGAGCGACACTCCGTACACGAGGATAAATGCTCTAAAGTGTTCAAGAAAATACGCGAGCGCGGGCACTTCAAGGTTACGAATCCAGAGTGCAAGCCACAAAGAAAGAACCAGGAATAAAATATCCCCCATGAGTAAGAGCCCTGTTTCGCGTCGCGCGGGGTGCATTGTTGACTCATACTATAACGCATACGCTGTATGTAAAGTTGCACTCCTTTGCTACTTAGAGACAGAGAGGTACAGTTATATATACCGTGAACGAAAGAAACGAACATATTGAGGGAAAGAACATTCTCTTTGTAATAACTAAGTCAAATTGGGGCGGCGCACAGGCTTATGTTTTTGCTCTAGCGGAGCGACTCAAAGAGCTTGGAGTGAATGTACGTGTGGCCCTTGGAGGAACAGGAATTAGAGGATCCCAGGTGGGGTTTCTGGCAACACGACTCACAGATGCGGGTATTAAGGTTATCCCCCTTCCCTCAATGGCTCGTGACATTTCACTTATACAAGAAGTAAAGTCTTTTATTGAGTTGTATAGAATAATCCGTTCCGAGAATCCAGACGTACTTCACCTCAACAGCTCTAAGGCCGGAATACTTGGAAGTATAGCTGGACGTATAGGATGGGTGCCTAATATTATTTTCACCGCCCACGGGTGGCCTCATCGAGAAAAAAGAGGTCTGCTTATGCGGAGTTTTATCTGGCTGGGGTCGTGGGTAACGGTACTTTTTTCTCACAATGTTATCGCAGTATCAAACTGCGACGTTAATACATCTCCCGTACTTTTCTCGCGTCAGAAAATACGCATGATTCATAACGGTATAGATTCATTTCAACTTTCTTCAAGAAAAGAGGCTCGTGAACATCTTTCAAGAAACATCCCCGTTCTGTTAAAGCTCCCCTACTGGATACTACTAACAGCAGAGCTTAACTCAAACAAAGGTATTGATATTGCACTGAGGGCATTTGCAAAGATACATATACAAATGCCACACGTCGCACTCGTTATCATAGGTGAAGGAAGTGAACGGGTACGTCTGGAAGAGTTGGTAGACTCACTCGGACTCTGCGAACGGGTCTTTCCTATCGGGTTTATTTCACAGTCAAGAAAGTACCTGTCTGCTGGTAATTGTTTTCTTCTTACCTCTTATAAGGAAGGTCTTCCTCTCGTACTTCTTGAGGCTGGACTCGCACAGCTTCCTACTATTGCAACTTCGGTTGGGGGAATTCCTGAAATAGTCCAGAACGAGATTAGCGGCTTACTTGTTGCTCCTGGCGAGGTTACCGAATTGGCACAGGCGCTTGAAAAAATTATTAGTGACGAACCCTATGCGAGGAAACTTGGGGAAAGGTTATACCAGAGCGTAACCGAGAGATTTTCTGAGGAAGAGATGTTCAGAAAAACGTTCGCACTCTACTAAGGGTAGCTCCATATTGCTCATAAATGAGGTGCGGGAAAGAGTGTCTGGAATTTATAAATCGTATGCGTCTACAGCTACCCCTCGTACTCTTGTTGAGAAAACTCTCTAGGCACCTGCCTGCCTTGCTGACTAAGGGACGCGACAATCCCAAGTGCCATAAACTCCATAACGACATGGGAGCCACCGGAACTCATGAAGGGAATGGTTGTTCCGGTTACTGGAAGGAGTCCGAGGTTAATGCCTGCGTGAATGGTGATGTGGGAAACGAAAAGAATCGCCACTCCAATTGAGAACAACGCGTCAAAATTCGTTGATGCATGTCTCGATATGGTTACTATCTGATATAAAAGAAGTGCGTAGAGTACAAGTACCAAAAGCACTCCAAGAAAACCCCATTCCTCCGCAAAGGCAGCAAATATAAAATCTGTCTCATATTCTGGAAGAAACCGCAGTTTGCTTTGTGTTCCATACCCAACTCCTTTACCCCATAACTGCCCTGAGCCTGCGGCAACCGTCGCCTGATAGGCGTTATATCCGGCTCCCTGAATATCTGACATGGGGTAGGCGAAAGCAAGTATTCGTGTACGCTGGTAGTCATGTAGCCCAAAGAACCACAATCCAGTGGCACTTATAAGTCCGAGTAGAAACACACCAAGCAAGTGCTTTTTTGATATCCCTGAAACCAAGACCATACCAAACCAGACACATAAAAGAATCACTGCGGTCCCCAGGTCAGGCTGAAATAAAACCAGAAGAACAATAACTCCGACATACAAAGCAGAAACCACGATATGCCATATGTGTCCTATTTCCATATGTCTTCGTGAGAAATATTTGGAAAGGAGTCCTATAACCACGAGCTTCGCGAAATCTGCAGGTTGAAAAGCAAATAGTCCAAAGTTAAACCAGCTTTTTGCACCAAATGTTTCTGCTCCGATAAGAAACAAGAGGACGAGAAGAAACGAAATAAAAAGGTACGAACTAATGATGAATGGGGTACGTCTAATAAAGCGCATATCGGTTACTGCGCATCCAAAATAAATAACGACTCCAACAGCAATAAATACAAGTTGTCTGGGTGCAAGCGATTGAGTTCCGTCAAAAGGATGTATCGTAAGTACCCCCAAGAGTGCTAGCGTGGTTGCAATGACAACTAGTGGCCATGTTGAAAAGACGCTTCGAAGTGAATGTGTTCGTAGTAGTTCGCTCATTTTTGCAAAAAGCAGGCCGGTACTACCTGCATACTTGCTAGTATGGCATTTTTCGTCTGGGACTTCTAATCCTACCTATAATGCAACTCCGAGTGTAAGCATGGGGAGGATCTCAACACGGCCAACAGGAGATTCAAATGGTGCATTCCATGTAAAAACGAGTGGCGTCGTCCCTTGAGCAGGAAGTGTTGGTACGAGGGTTTTTGAAGCCGCAATTGCCTTTCCTTCTACGTCAAAGACAGTTGCTACGAGAGTAATACTATAAAGCGTTCGTGCGACCGTATTACTGAGTGTTGCCGTTATGCGAGGCATTGCTCCTTCTGTAAGGTGAACTTCCTCAACCGTGGGAACCTGCGCTTTCGAGGCAACAGTAACCCGAGACCACTTGAAGGAATCTTCTTTGGGCGTAAGGAAGGCCTGAACCACTCTCCTGCCCTCTATACTTACATCCGGAACAAAAACGGGAACCGTAGTGCGTGGTGGAAGATCTACACTAACTTCCTTAGTATCTATGCGCATACGCGTGCTGTCATACAAGTCTAGAGTGAATCGCGCACCACGAACTCCTGCGTCAGGATTTGGGTTGTCGATATAAGAGACGATATCAATACGGTTTGGCTGTGGATACAGTACCCGAGTAAACTGGACCGAGACTGGAGAAACTTGGGAGCTGCACAGCGTCATACACGAACCACCACAGTCTACTTCAAGCTCATCCTGGTTTTTTTTATTATCACTACAGGTCGGGACTTTATAAAAAATTGAGAACGCAAGTATCAAAAACACAGCTACCAGTAAAGCTGTAAAAATACTTATAACTACGGCTCTTCTTTTGCCTGCCCACGTGAGTTCCATATATTTATATTAGTATAATCTCGGTTATTTCTCGAACATGAGAATATCATATCCCTTAGTTACTCTGTCTTCAGGAGACACTCCGACTGATACGAGAAAGCTAAAAAGTTCGTCTTGAATTTCTGTCGGGTCTCCCTCTTCGGTTAGCTTTTCCATTTCGATAAACGTGCCGAGATCTTCAACGTCGTCTATACAAATCTCACAACCATTATAGAGCGTTTTTTGTCTCTCTTTTTTAACCCGTATCGCTGCCTTATATCCTAGCGACAATAATATGTTCTCCATCTCTTCACGAGAGTTAACTTCTACTTCGTGTTCAGTCGCAACAAGGTCTTGTGTTCTGTTTTTTACAGTAAAAAGTATCTTTTTGTCATTTTGTACACGAATCCGTAAAAATACATTGTTTGCCAAGAAAGTCCCTAAGGTACCAACATTCAAAACGTACACGGTGTCGTCTTGTGTAACTGGTTCAGAAAAGACACAGCCGAGTGCCTGTATCTTTTCCAGAACCTCTTCCTTTCTTTGTAAGCGTGCCTTAACTTCAATTTCTCTCATGATGGGTACAGTATAGCAACAGAAACCCGCGCCAAGGGCGCGGGTTTCTGTTGTTTGAAACATATTCAGAACGCTGGCGACAACCTACTCTCCCCCTTTCGGAGTACCATCGGCTCAAGAGGGCTTGACTTCCGTGTTCGGAATGGGAACGGGTATGACCCCTCCGACAAATCACCAGCGTTCTGAATACGTTCCTTGTACGGAACATACGAATATTTTTTGTGTAGGTATAAAAAACAAAGCGTGACATACAGAATTCCGCACCGGAAACTGGACATATTAGTACTTCTCGACTAAACACATTGCTGTGCGTACATCTAAAGCCTATCAACCTCATAATCTGTAAGGTGTCTCATAACGATTCCTAATCTTAGAGTGGGCTTCCCGCTTATATGCTTTCAGCAGTTATCCCATCCCAACATAGCTACCCTGCGGTGCCACTGGCGTGACAGCAGGTAGACCAGAGGTTAGTTCACCCCGGTCCTCTCGTACTAGGGGCAACACTCTTCAAGAATCAACGCCCGTAGTAGATAGGAGACCAACCTGTCTCACGCATTTCATTTTATTGCCGAGCCTATTTCTTAATGGGCTTGACACCTCCATTACTGAAGGGATTGGACTATAACATCACCCCTAAAACTTTTCTTCGAAAAGTTCGGGCGAACATTTCTCATAAAGGAATGTTTTAGCCTGGGTGACTGACGTGTAGTCTCTACGGGTCCGAGATCATTTCTTAATGGGCTCGGTTCCCTCGGTATTCTCCTTTGCATATTGCAAGTTGGAATCTACCGATATGAGTCAGTTTGTTTATACATGTTCCCATGTATAACCGCCGTGTCATTGTTGGTTCCTATCTGTTTTATTTCTTTTTTAGACGAAAAGACTTCTAGTTATATTTTATGATAACGCATCGAAGGGATTCAAACGGTAAGGGCTTCAAGTTTTTACACTTAATGCCCTAACGGTTTGAACCCAGCTCGCGTACCTTTTTAATTGGCGAACAGCCAAACGCTTGGGACCTCAGTTATTTGTTGTTCTTGCCTTCCGGCAAGTATCAGACTATTCCATCACCTTTTCTTTACTGTCACCAGTAGAGAATTAGGTGCAAGCCGTGTTATACCCCACTACAGTGGGCATATCTCGCGCATTTCCCAAAAGAAATGCGCTCAGTCGTTAGGGGAGAACTGTTCTTGGATCTTTGTCACATAGTTTTTTCGTCGGTTTTTGGACCGGACGTTCAAACCTGACAAAGTATCTGCGAGTTTGGCAGTGTTGATCAGATCTTCGGGAGAATTGATACTCATACTGAGTATTTCAAGTGCCATGTGTGTTTGTCTTTTTTTGACACGCACAAATGGCAGTAGATTCTCCAAAATTTTCTGCACATGGGCGCGATCTCGTATATGTAAATCAAATGTCTGACGAATATCGCCAGCTCGATTTGCACGTACAATTCCCACGCCAAGTACTTTACGTATCCAATCTAAGATCGCACGATCGTGCTGCGTTATTTTGAGCGCAACACGAACCCGAAACTTATACCGTTTCCCTGAATGAGGTTCGATTATTGCCATAATGGCACCATCGGCATCCACAAATCCGGCTATATATGCCTTGTCAACTTCAGAACAATTCTTTCCCACGGCGTTAGCTCTCATATTCCAAGTATATTTCAAACTTGGGACCTCCGAAACTGAAGGTTATGCGTATTGCACGATATGAGTCAGCCTTCACCGTTTTGAGCTTGTTTAATTACCTTGCCGTTTCCGACAAGGAGAGAAGGTATGTTTTCTCCAGCCCCGCGCTAAGGTGAGCCGACCACAATTGTATACATTTCCTTATACTTTCCCGTATTACTACGGGCGTAGACTATACCTTATGCAAGATTACCTTCTTGCATACCAGCGTGTTATAGCGGCGATTCAAACTTCCGCTATCTTCACCTATGCACTTCCGTGAATAGGATCCAGTCGTTACGGGGTTAATGAGAACCTATCTTGTACATCATGCTAGGCACAATATACGGGTAAATAGTTCGCACGAGTTTTTTGGTCTCGCTTTTATTGCAGTACATTCGGTATCCTTTATCTCTATCTTTGTGATACGTCATGCGCACGTCAAAATTCTTTTTAAGTGCTTCTTGCAACAAATGAATCTCTGGCAACTGAAATGAATATGTACTGATATCAATATTTCCTCGAGAATAAGACCCGTCGTCCATAATCCAGACAGCAAGTGCAAATTCATCAAGTAATTCTCCAATATCATTTGGAATAATCTTTCTTCCCACACGGTATCCATCCCGTGTGTAAAAATGATTATAAATCTCTGTTATAAGTGGGTGTCGTATAGTCCTAAACCACCATGATTTTGCATATGCAATATCATTCTGGTCAGTACGCATACTTAATTTTGGTTCTGTATAGACCCAATTCTTTAGAATTTCATATTTCCAAAAAACGTATTCTTTCTGTTTCAGACAATGATCAATCTTGAAGTTGGCGTTTATAGCCTTCTTCCCAACTCGCATAGTTGCGTCTCCCAGCAATGATCCAATTATGAATGATCTCTGTAAAGACGTAATCGTCAAATCTTTTTTAAGAGTAGACCATGTCTTCTGCCAGTATTTGTTCTCACAACTTCCCACGGGGTTGACCATACATACTTATTATACCGCGAAATATATGGTGTATGGCTTTCTCCGTTATGAGCTGATTTTATAACCTCAACATCCGGCATGTTTATCGAGGTGCCGAACTCCGCCGTCGCTATGGACGCTTGGGCGGAACTAGCCTGTTATCCCCAGGGTAACTTATATCCGTTAATCTCTGGCCGCATCTAAGGCGGACCATCGGTTCACTATGCTCTGCTTTCGCATCTGCTCGGCATGTACGCCTCACAGTTAAGCTCTCTTATGCCATTACACTATCGGCACGGTTTCCATTCGCGCCTAGAGAACCTTAATAGACTCCTCCGTTACTTTTTAGGAGGATAGCGCCCCACCAAAACTACCCGCCAGGCACGGTCCCCCCATAGTTCTTATGGGGGTTAGAGACTGCACAATTCAAGGGTGGTATTTCATATTGCGACTCCACACTCCCCAAGAGGAATGCTTCAAAGTCTCCCACCTATGCTACGCATGAACCACACAGCCCCAATACCAAGCTGTAGTAAAGCTCCTGGGGTCTTTTCGTCTAACTACGGGTAACCGGCATCTTCACCGGTATTGCATTTTCACCGAGCGAGTCCTCGAGACAGTTTTCCACTCATTACGCCATTCGTGCACGTCTGAACTTACCAGACAAGGAATTACGCTCTACTATTCCTCCAAGCAGGACCATATCTTCACCAAACTCTATAAATATAAAGCTTGGGCACGACGTATGGCCTCTCATATGAGTCGTGGATTCAATCAACCTTTCGGTTGAAAGAGGTAGCTTTTGAATGACGCACTCTTCTCAGAACTGTTTACGGTCTCCTATAATCGCCCCAATCCGTTCTGCACAGGATAAATCCCGTGCAGAACCTTAGGACGATTATAGTTATCGCCGACATTCACCGGGGCTTATACGGTCCAGCCCAACAATCGAAATCATTGGACCTTCCGTGCTTGACCTTCCGGCATTGGTCAGGCGTCACCCCCTATACATCCTCTTACGAGTTCGCAGGGAGCTGTGTTTTTGGTAAACAGTTGGCAGAAAATCTTTCGCTGCGGCCCAGCTCCACTTTTAATTTTCAAATTTTCAATTACTTCCTCAAAGATTGCCCCGAAGCATTAGATGCGCGACGGGGTGATGGAGACGTACTACAGGGTACCGCCACTGCCAGTTAAAAGGATGGATTTGCTGTCCATCTCCCGAAGCTGTGTGGATCACTGTGTGCACATCCCAATCTCTGAAAAAACAATTGACTTAAAAACTAAAAGTGGAGCTGGGCAGGCCTTATCGCTAACTTACGGCCGCTTTTTTGCCGAGTTCCTTGAGGACCTCTCACTCGTTCGTCTTACTCTACTCGAGCTGACCACCTGTGTCGGTTTACGGTACGGTCGTCATGCATTGAAGCTTAGAAGTTTTTCTTGGAACCGCGCTCTCTATTCTTTCCCCCTCCGTAGAAGAGAATTGTCGCTCCACTCGGGATTAATGTCTTCCGGATTTGCCTAAAAGACTCCCTCATTCACGAACCCAAATCCAATAATGGGCAATAGGTACAGCAATCCGTCACTCCATCGCATACATGAACGGTCATGGAATATTAACCATGTGTCCATCGGGTGCGGCTTTCGCCATCCCCTTAGGCCCGACTAACCCTCAGTTGATCATCATAGCTGAGGAAACCTTGGTCTTTCGACGTGCGGGGTTCTCACCCGCATTGTGGTTACTTGTGCCTGCATTCTCACTTCCGTACGCTCCACCCTCGGTCACCCGTTAGGCTTCATCGCAGAACGGAACGCTCTCCTACCGCTTGTGCATTTCATTGAGGACCCGAGGACGAGTCCTCGGGATTGGCTCATTAGCCAAAGAACAATGGGCCTATTATATAGCCCAGAATAATGCCGATACAGAGGATAAATATATAAGGCAAGATCCTGAAAGGATGTTCTTCTTGCCTTCTTAACCTCATTCTGGCTTCCATTTCTGGAGTGACACCAGGTTTCATATTATTATCTCCTTTTCATTCCTCAATGAAATGCACAAACCCGCAGTTTCGGTATGATGCTTAACCCCGATTATCTTCGGCGCAAGGACCCTCGATGAGTGAGCTGTTACGCTTTCTTTAAATGGTGGCTGCTTCTAAGCCAACATCCTCATTGTCAATGGATCCTCACTTCCTTAAGTTGTACTTAGCATCAATTTAGGGACCTTAACTGGCGATCCAGGGCTCTTCCCCCTTCGACGTGTGGAGCTTCGCCCCCACCGTCTAACTGCCGTGCTGTAATCTCTGGTATTCGGAGTTTGATAGGAATGACGAGGTTTCCCCCTGTTCATCCCTTCCAGTGCTCTACCCCCAGAGGGATCACACGACGCCAGCCCAAAAGCTGTTTCGGAGAGAACCAGCTATTACCAGGTTCGATTAGCTTTTCACTCCTTGCCACAAGTCATCCCAAGACGTTGTACGATCTATGGGTTCGGGCCTCCATGTGACTTTCGTCACACTTCACCCTGCTCATGGCAAGCTCACCTGGCTTCGGGTCGTATGCATACTACTAACGCGCTATTAACACTCGGTTTCCCTGAGGCTCCGTCCCATTACGGACTTAGCCAAATGCAATATACATACACTCGCAGGCTCATTCTTCAATAGGCACGCTATAACGGACGCGAACGCCCGCCATAACCCTTTGTAAGTGTAGGGTTTCAGTTCTATTTCACTCCCCTCTCGGGGTTCTTTTCACCTTTCCCTCACGGTACTAGTTCACTATCGGTCTTGTACAATATTTAGCCTTACCGGTTAGTTCCGGCAGATTCACTCGAGCTATTCGTGTCTCGAGCTACTCAAGAATAGGAGCACAAAAGTGTTTTGCATTTTACGTACGGGGCCATTACCCTCTGTGGCGTTGCTTCCCAGCAACTTCCGCTATACAAACCATTTGTAACTTTTGCCGTACAAGTACGGAGCTCCTACCTTACAACCCCGATATCCGAAGATATTGGTTTGGGCTGTTCCCGTTTCGCTCGCCGCTACTAAGGGAATCGCAAGAGTTGCGTTCCATCCGCTCGAAGCATCGAGCAGACAGAACGCAACTCGATATTGTTTTCTGTTCCTTTGGGTACTGAAATGTTTTACTTCCCCAAGTTAGCTTCTCTTCACATACGGAAGAGATGATCTTTACAGACCGGGTTTCCCCATTCGGACACCTCCGGATCAAAGGCTACAAATCGCCTCCCCGAAGCATTTCGCAGATTAGTCACGTCCTTCATCGCATGTACAAGCCAAGGCATCCACCCTACACCCTTCATGTCTCCAGTGCGGAAACCTGAATACCACTTACCAGGGTAGTGAATATTGGTATCGGGCTTTGCCCGTAATTCGCTATGCGAATTACAATACCAATATCTACTACCCTGTAACTTTGTTTTTTATTTTCCCAGAGTACGCAAGCGCACTCTGGATTGCAATATCAATTTCACGTTGCGCGTCACGAAAATGACGACGCAAAATTACGTTGATTACCTACACATATTCGTATGTCAAAGTGCACGTATTTCGAGAGAATAAAAAAGCCCCGAAAACGGGGCGGTCGCGTTTACACGCGCGAGGGTTTTTAAGCCTATCCGCTCCGTTTCGTAAGTGAATTTAGCCTTTTAAACACGTCTCTGGAGTATAGCTGAGTGCATCTCTAGTGTCAAATCTATTTAAGCCTGAAAAATAAGACATTTGTCTTGTTTTGGATGTGCGTACTCTTGGAACAGGAAATGCGCGCCTGGGGCGCGCATTTCCTGTTTTGTGCAGACGTAAAACGTCCACACGAGCTCTATGTGAGCAAAGAACTATTTAACCTCCTCACTCATTCTATCAAGAATGCGAGAAGCTGTAGCTTGGCCTCCAAGTCCAAAGGCAAGTCCAAAGGCAAGCGCGAGGGCGACCACGAGACCAGTAAAGAGTGGCTGGATGAGATCGTTAGCTACCTGCAAGTGATCCAGTGCCGCAAGTATCGCGAAGATCCAAATTGACCAACGCGCGATAGCGCCAATAAGATTTGCAGATTTTAGCCGAGCAGCACTCGCTGTTCCTGCGACCACCTTCTGAACTGCTTCAGCAAGAAGCGCTGCAGCAAGAAGAATAAGTACTGCGATGATTACCTGAGGAAGGTATCCGAGTACTACGGTACGTAGAAATGTCGTAACTTCAGTCAGGTGAAGCACGTCAAGAGACGCAACGAGGAATACAATGATGAAGAACCATTTTACGAGAAACCCGAGAAATGCTCCTGCATGCATCTTGAATCCTGAACGGGCGATGACTCTTTCAACGCCAGCAGCACGAAGTGCTTCGTCAACTTTCGCAGCAGTAACAATCTGCGAGACTACCCTTGCAAGACCCACACCAATAAGCCAACCAATGACAAAGATAAGGAGGGCGACAATAAGGTTTGGAATGAAGGTAATGAGCCCGTAGAAGAGTCCTTGGAACGACAGGGTGAGAACATCTGCCCAAGTAGTGAGGAACATAATTTTGTATAGTGATTAACTTGAGTAAAGCGCTTGCCCCATAAGAGGGGTCTATACTAAGTGTAGCAAGTTTAGCTGTAAGAAAAGGAGGGTCTGTGGATACTGGAAAAAGGACTACCCTTCTCGTAACCCAATTTTATCGACGAGGGTCCTGTGTGGAAAATCGAATACATCCCGAAGTAGCCGGTCATATACTCCAAGCCGGTACCGGAAATCTTCCGTGGAGAAAGCTGCAAAACGAAGTTCCCTTCCAAGTTCTGCCTCAAGAGTACGGACTCCCGCGTCGAGAACCTTGTCTTCGAGCTTGTCTCCTACAAGGAGAACATCTATCTTTGTTTCTACTGCACCGGTAAATATACCCGAGAGGACAACGAGTCGAATGTTCCCTGCACGTTTAAACACATTAACCATAGCGGCGTCTCCAAGCGTGGTACTGGTACGAAGGAAGGTCTGGAGTGCTTCAAAGTGGTCAAACCTTTTGTTCACTAAATAAACTGCTCCTCCTTTACCTGAGCGTTTACGAACGACCGTAGAAGAAACGAGTGTGTTGAGTTCTTTACGCGCTACGTCTTTTGGGGTTTTGGTACGAAAGGCTACGTCCGCAAGAGAGAAAATGGTGTCGTCGTTAAAGAAGAATAGTCGAAGGATCTTTAGGCGTGCAAAAGAGCCAAAAAGGCGGGGGAGAGGATCCATGTACAACTATTGTACCGAGCACAAGGGAGAGTGCAACTCTTGACTAAAAGCCTCTAAGTCTCTCAAAAAACCAGTCAAATATAAAGACCGGTGCCAAAGGCGCCGGTCTTTATATGTACTTTTGGCAGGCTATTTAAAAGTAACCTGTCACCCATAAACCCCTGTTGGGATTTTAGGGGTTGTATTTAAGATTACTTAAATACAACCTTGCCTCCAGCCTCCTCAATCTTCGCCTTGAGTGCATCAGCATCATCCTTGTTTAGATTTTCTTTAAGAACTGATGGAACGCCATCAACAAGATCCTTTGCCTCCTTAAGTCCAAGTGCAAGCACTTCCTTTACTGCCTTAATAACGGAAATCTTGTTTGCACCAGCGTCAGAGAGCTCAACGGTGAAAGTACTCTTCTCTTCACCTGCGTCAGCGCCTGAAGCCGCTGGACCTGCTACTGCTACTGCAGCGGCTGATACACCAAACTTCTTCTCAAAAACTTTTACGAGTTCTGAAAGCTCCATGACACTCATTTCCTCAATTTCAGAAACAAGCTTCTTGAACTTTGCAGGCACTTCGACTTCTGCTTCTGCGACAGCAACTTCAGCCTTTGGAGCTTCGGCAACTACTTCAGCTGCAGGAGCCTCAACAACCGCGTCAGCGACTACCTCCTCTACTACTTCCTGTGTTGTTTCGTCAGACATATTAGTATATTTATTTTCTTAGTAAAAACTACGCACTCTTCTTTTCTGCTAATGCATTAAGTGCAATAACGAAGCCTTGTATGGGTGAGTTGATGACGTTTACAAACATGCCACGAAGTACGGGTACTGGTGGAATGGTTGCAATAGAGGTCATTGCTACTGCGTTTAGATACGATCCTTCAAAGACTCCTCCCATAATAGAGACTGCGCCTTTGTGTTTCTTGCCGTGCTCATACACACCACGTGCAGCTGAAGTTACATCGTTGTTACTCCATGCAATAGCAATCTCGCCGGACAGATCAGGTATTTCTCCTGTGTATCCTTTTGAGGTGAGTGCCCTCTTAAGCAGTGTCTTCTTAGCAACGAAGTATTGTACTCCCTCCTCTTTCAAGGTCTTTCTCATAAGAGAGGTATCTCCTACGGAAAGTCCCTTGAAATGTACAAAGACTACCGACACTGCGTTTTCAAGCGCAGAAGTAAGTTTCTCTACGATATCTACTTTTTTTTCTTTGGTAATTGCCATGTAGTTGGTCTAGTTATGTACGGAAACGAAAAATCCCTAAGACTCTGTCTTGGGACCTGTGGAGACAATCGACCTAATGAAAAAGTCCTTAGGCATGTGGCATAAGAGTAGGATTCTCCTGATTTGGAATTTCCTTAGATCTTGTGCCTACTGCCTCACACCTTTCTGCATTAGGACGTTTCCTTGACGAGACTTCTTCCCGCCATGGCGGGATGCTCGTTGTCTTCGGTCCGTACTCAAGGACTATACCTGAAGTCAGACTCCTGCGCAATATTCACTAGGGAGACATCTCACCTGTTGCGGTAAACCGGAAGAGGAAAAGTGCCGCACCTAGTATAAGAACAAACCCTCCAAAAAATCGGAAAAAGTGCCGAACATATACTGCAATTACTTCTTGTGAGGATTTTTTAGGAGGCATTGAGAATAGGATATCATGCTAACGCTAACTTTTAATTACCCTATCATGTAAAGCTCTAGTGGATATAAAGTGAAGTAAAGGAGATAGAAAAAGACAACGAGGGTTAATAAAAAGTTCGGTAGGAGTATTTTTGTAATAAGATATTCCTTTCTAGAAAAGAATATGCTGCCCGACAGTACTGTTACAAGTACGTTTAGCAGTGCTGAGAACTCCTGTACCCTTGATCCAAGGTCTCCAAATTGTGTACTTGATGCAAGTAGACCCAGAGTTGATATCGACATCAGCGGTAGTAGAAAAAATAATACGTTCCTTCGACGAGGAGTTTCAGATACCCGTAACTTGTACAAACATACGTACAGTGGAGCAATTATAGAGAAACTCCAAACTACTCCTAATATAATCTTTATGGTATTCATATTTTATTTACAACTACTTAATAAGCGCCCGTAAATAAGTGGTCATGTTAAGTATAGCCTCTGCCTGAGTTATTGTTATTCGTTCAGCAGTGTTTTTCTTTCCCAACTTTTGAGGTTTTGTAAGCTGTCTCTGTACCCATCGATCTATCTTATCTAACTTCCGGAGCACTCGAGCCTCTATCCGCTCGCCTTTCTTTACATCTAGTTTATCGTTATCGTCGTCTGCATCGTCCCAGGTGCTTTCTTTGCGAAGTAGTCTTTCCATATTTCCAAACTTGGCGAGGAGTTGCCGTTTTGTACTCGTGCCCATATCCATAGTCTCTACAGTAAGTCTTATGAGACGAACATACATGAGAGGTGTCTCGCTTTGTGTTGACGAAGCTATCGTTACATCAGTCTGCCCGTCTCCATTTACATCAAGTACCAAGGACGCTTGTTTGATGTCCTCTTCGTTGATGACTATCTGTGCAGTTGTTGAGGCAGTTACAGGGACGTTTTTATAGGTTACCGTTGTGTTGCCCTCTTCGCTAATAGAGGACATCTCAAAGGTGAAGGTTCCTGTATCGAGCCCCTTTAAGTCAACCGTAACGGTCTCGTCTGCAGGAAGTCCTATATACTTCCCTTCCCCATATTCTTGATAGTAACTATTGGGAATCTGTTCTTCCTTTGCTAAAAGTTCGCCCTGTGGATTTAAAACTATGCCTGTGTGCCGCCCCCTGCTATCATAGGCACTAAGAGAAACAGGGGAAAGAACTCGCACGCGAAGACTCTCGTTACTTGTCGCTACTTCTGGTTTTTGGGTTGTAACATGTTCAGGCAAGGCTTCTGGAGAAGAGGTTGCAATGAGTAGTGGAAAGAGATCTTGAAACGGTTTGCTCTCTGTAATGTCTGCATGCTTCCAGTTTTTGCTAAAGACAGAATTTGCTGTTGGGAGGTCAATAAAGTATCTTTCAGAGGCTGGATTTGTTACTGCGCTTGCTGTTACTACTGTTCCGTCACCGTCTTTAGTATACAAAGGAGCATGTGTAAGCTCTGTTCTTTTTATGCAGATAGCCCCAAACCCCGGACAATAGGACTTCTCTTGTTCGAAGTATTGGACTCCTTTAGGAGTGTCGAGTCCCCAACCGATAACCTCAATCACACGCACCCCTTCTGTAGGTGTCCACGAATCCAGCTCACCATGGAGTGCCGTTGCCCCACTAAGTAGAGTCTGGGAAAGGTTGTCTGGGTACTCGGTATTACTACTCGCTGGTTTTGTCTTACCCCCTATACCCGTCATGAATTTAACAAAGTCTGTCTGCGTAGAGACGGCACTGGAGCTGATACCTGAAACTGTTCTAAGCTCTGGAGCATTCATAAGATCTATCACTTGATCACTTACTGTGTTGAAGTACTCTGCTGATGGTAGGAGCGCGTATGCGTCAGGCATATTGTGTGCAAGATTTCTCATATTTTCTTTTGAAACGTAAAGCCCAGCCCGACTCGTTAGCGCACCAAAGTCTCCGTGGAGAGTCGGTATGAGTGAGTCGGGAGTGCCGAGCTGTGGTGAGTCTACAAGAACTACTTTATCCACCAACCCTGCCGTTCCTTCTCGCTCCATTTTTATCATGAGAGCTTTGGCAACAAGCCCACCATTAGAGTGCCCAACAATTGTAACCTTCCCACTCTTTGAAGCACTCGCGAGTTTTTCAACTTCTGTTGAGAGATACCGCACGCCATCGCTATAATCATTTGCACCTTCAGCAACGTCTATAGGACTTTTGCGCCAGTCATAAGGAAATATCTTGTAGTTCTCGATAACTTCTCCGTTCTTCAACGACTCCAGTTGTTCGAAGTATGTCCGGTAGATATCAATTCTTGTACGAGGTATGTCTGTGGTAGCAACTGCTTCACCGTCCTTGGTATAGATAGCATTGAGACTATTACCATTTACATCCAAGTTGAGTGCTCGTATGTCATCTTGTGACCACGGTAGTTCTGCTTCCCATCTTCTCTTTTCTTCACCGTTCACTTGTTCGTATAATCTACTTCCCTCTATACCCGGTAAAAACAACACACTTGACGCTCCTGTTGTGGTTGCGACAGGCGGCGTAGTTGTCGCAGTTGTTGTGGAAAAACCACCAGAGCACCCATCTATATCACAAAGCTGGAAAGCGAAACCTCCAGAGACAACATCTCCGTAACTTCCGTTTGTTGAGGATCCTTCATTTGCGGAAGAACCTGCCACAACAGCTCCTCGTTCTGCACCAAGGAACGCCACACTTAACGGCGTGCCCGGAGGTATCCCCTCTCCCGTAAAATAGAAGTCACAATAGTCGTCACCGACCTGCGCGTTATAATAAGTATTTGTAGGATAGATATTGTAGGTTGGTCCAAAAAGAGCGAACCCTCCTGACGGCCTGTACTGCGGTTCTCCACAGGTGGTAGCCCCCAACCTCTTAATACGCGCGACTGTTGTCGTTGCAGGAGTTACCCATACATTAGTAGTAGAAGAAAGTGTTGGTGGATTCCCAAGCTCTTCATACCCCTTGAAAAAGTACACGTAGCGTCCATCATCATAGACTCCGACACCCCACTCTTGATCTGCTTTTGAATTATCGAGAAGCACGGTTGCATGTGTAGAATTCGTAGAGATTAAAAAAACGACTATAAGCACAGCAATAAAAGGTCTGCATTTTATAGAAAGAGACATCTCCATACAGTATCAGTGGACATTTCCTTCCTACTAAAACGCAAGGGTGTTGTGTGGATTACTACGGGGAAAAGTGCTTTTTTGAAAAGACGTCTTCATACGGGTCATACTTTCCGCCAAATGTTATGAAGAAAATATGAAGAAAATTCACTCTCTATTTTCAAGATACCTAGCTTTATGGGAAATCTTCTCCTATTTCTTCATTGGGAAATGCAAAAACCCCGCACTTTCGTGCGGGGTTTTTGCTATCTCAAACTAATTCTTAGTTTAGGAAACCGAAGTTTCTGTTAACCAATTACTAGTCGTTGATAAGAACTCCGTTCGTCTCGTAGTCTGAAGCTGGAGATGCCGAGTAGGTACTACCTGTCGGTACCGCAGCACTCTGACCAAAGATGAGTGTGAGGAGCTGTGCACGATAACTTACTCCTTCGTTAGCTGGAAGTGGGTTAAGCGTCATCGTGAAGGTGAACGTTTCTGTTTCACCCTCGTTAATGCGGTAGCTAGATCCATCTGCATCAGCTGTAGTAGATAGGATAGTCGTCGTTGCAGTTGACGTACCTAGTACTGCACCAGTTGAAGCGTTTTCAATCTGGAACGTGTAGGCAGTCGTTGCAGTCTGTGAGATGAACTGATCATCATCGAAGGCTGTTACATCAACTACAATTTCGTAAGTTGCGTAGTCAGCATCTGCGAGATCTTCGTTCGTTACTACTGCAGAGTCAGACTTTGGAGTAACGCTGATACCAGTTGACTGCAACGTGTGTGTATCACCTGTTGCAGAACCAGTTGCTGTTACATCATCAGCACCTTCAGAGGTGATGTTTGCACCAGTAGTAGAAGCTGTAATCGTTGTACCTGCTGAGTAGTTGCCTGTAAGGCCTTTGAACTCAACCATGTATTCAACAGTAACAGTTTCACCAGAAGAAATGGTGAAGTCCTTGTCGATGTCGAAGGTTGTTGATGCGCTAAACTGAGCAGTAGTTGTGCTCCAGTCAAAGTCATCAAACTCTTCGCCGTCAATAACGAGTTTTGCGTCGTTTACAACTGATTGTATATCAGAATCACTTGTTGTAAGGTTTACTCCAAGCTGATCAAGATCGATGTCTCCACCGTCCTCATCAGCTTCAAGCTCAAACGCAAATACTGTGTACCAGTCAGAGCGCTGCGTAAGCTCAACCTGAAGGGTTGTAGCGTCTGGGTCCTCGCTTGAGCTGCGTACGTCAAGTTCGTCATCTGCACCTTCTTCAATCAAGTCGAAGATTACGTCCTCTGTTCCATTGTTCGCAGCTGCGCCAGTGTCACCAATGTACTGCTCAATACCTTCACCGTCGGTACCACGAAGGCCGTCAGTGTCGACATAGAGTTCCCAGGTTGACTGTTCATCAGCACCAAGGTCAGCGCCACCGTCTGCTTCAACGGTAACTTCGATAAGTGCAACTTCGCCTTCCTTCACAACAGAATCAAGGCCGGTGAAACGGAAAACGTTCTTGCCACCTGTACCGTCGTTATCAAGCCAGTCGTCCTCATCAGAAACATCCTCTGAAGCAACTTCCTTGCCATCAATAGAGATGGTGACTTCACCGAAGGCATCCCAAGGGTCGTTGTCATCATCAGCATCAACTGTTGAAGAGTCAAAGGCAAGGTCTAGACGCTGAAGTTCAATGTCGCCGTCTTCGACGTCGACTTCAAATTCAGCAACGCTACCTGTGCTTGAAAGCTCAACTTCGTCCTCTGCTCCGTCGTTTGCAGTAAGGTCTTCAAGAGAAGACTCTCCGCCGCTAAGGTCGCCAGAAGTGCTTCCACCAGTGCTTCCACCAGTAGATCCTCCCATTGCGTTTACTTTAGCGCGAGTGATCGGGCCAAAGTATCCTGCTGCAGGAGAAACTCCGTTAGCTGCCTGCCAAGCTGCAAGGGCTGCTTTCGTCTGTGCACCGAAGTATCCGGTTGCGCCAGCTGAGATAGCAAATCCCTTAGAGATAAGCCAGTTCTGAAGAGCTGTTACATCAGCTCCTGTTGAGCCAAGTGTAAGGTCAGTGCTGAACGTTGCGCTTGCTGAAGAACCAGAAGTTCCAGCTGAAGCCTGTAGTGCTGCGATTTGTGCCATCAGTGAAGCAATTTGTGCCTGCATGTCAGACGCTGTTTCTGCTGCTTTCGCCATAGGAGCGAAAGACATAGCAACGAGACCGAGACCTGCTACCACTGCTGCAACTTTTGCAATCACGTTTGTGTTTGCTGTAGTCATAACAATTTTTTAATTTAAGACGATATGTGTGCGTTGCAATTACTAAGTAAATTGGTGCAACGTACACAGTCGTTAGAATCTTTTTAATGTGTATTTCTTTTTACGGAAAATACGTGAGTCGAAAACTTCAAACTTTCACACTATCCGACAGGGCGTCATGTCGACTCACGTCCCATCGGCTAGTTAGCAAACATCGGGCCTTCTTTCGTCCAATCATTTCTGTCTGTGCTTCCGTACTAGATGCCCGTCTCTTATATAGACGAGCAGATACCTGTGTTCTTACACAAATATATAAGTTTTTAACTATGAAGTTCCTTTCCCTTTTCGTTCGCTGACCGAGTTTGGTAGCAACAAAAAGGTAAGGAAATCTATGTCAAGGTTCTCGTGTTCTCAAATCTACCGCCCTACTAGTACACCATGACAGTATACTGGCAGTTGACTCAAAAGATCATTACAGAAAATGTGGATAACTCTCGTTACCGCTATAGACCAGTATAAAGCAAAAGAGCCCAGAAGTAAAGGCTCTGTCAGTATTTTGATATTCTTTTATGAGAGCGTTTCAAGAGCTAGGTATCGCCACCGGGACTATGCCAAGGTGTACATTGTCCATCGGCGTTCGCCAGAACGTTGAACTTCGCCTGCCTCGACTAACCCTTGAAGCTCGCGCTGTATGGTTTTTTCACTCACATTTCTAATGATGGTAGAAATATCCTTTATATAGGAAGGACCCTTTACTTTCAATATTTCACGTATAGCTTCTTTGCGTGTGTCCTTTATGGCGTTACTTTGTCCTTGAGAATGTACTTTATTACCTACTGTTTCGAGACGACGAATAGTATGTCTTTTTTCTTTTATTAAAGGGACGCTTTGAGGGCTCAAGGTCTCTTTTGAGGAAGTGCTCTCTCTCTGCTGCACAACAAGATCTTTAGAGAGGGTTGCCAATGTAGGTGCCTCGTCAAGAAATATTCTCGGCTCTTCATACATAGCCACTTCTTGAAGAAGTAGGTGTGCTTCCCTTCCTATGAGCTCGGTATTCATGGCTGAGAGGAGGCCGGTTGTCCGTGCGACTGAGAGGAGGCTTGAAAGTGCGAGAAGTTCCCGAGAGAGCGTTTCTCTTGCTGAAGAGGGTTTCGTTATAGCCCCGTCAATAAGCCCTATGGCAACAGTGTCCAGTCTGTCTCTTAGGGCGGGAGAGTTTACAAAGGCTGGAGTTATTAGGTGAATTGCTTTTGCAAGACGTTCTGCTTTCTTATAAATATACACACGACGTATGTCTTTATCAAATATGTTACTAAATATACTTTTGTCTAGGACAAAACTATCAAAAGTAGCCTTTCCTTCGTTGGCTTTTGGAGCATGCGAGTCCTTTCGATGTCCTAGACTATGCATAGTTATCTTGTCTTTGAAGAGCCCATTAAGGACAAGTATATCTGGTTCTCATCTTTTGTAAAATAGCTGTGTACAACCAAAAAACTGAAAGCGTTCTTGGACAGGGGTCTACATGTCCCCGCACTCTCTGGAGGTAAGCTCTTCCTGGATTTTGGCCCTTACTTATAGAGAGAAATTAGTCAGAAGGTGCTAAAATGAGAGAAATAAATAATACATGGCAAAGAAACGGAATTCGAAAAAGCGTAGCGAGGAGAACTATACTGCGCTTATAAAATGGACAAGCTCCATACTGTGTATCGCGCTTGGTCTTATTATTTTACTTGGTGGACTCGGGATGCTTTTGGGAGTCCCTCTTGCTGGAGATGTAGGAAACCTTATCTTTATATCGACCTATGGGGGGGTGGGTATTGCGGCATTTATTGCTCCTGTCCTCATCATACTTATCGGAGCATCTATACTGTCCTCGCGTACGTTTCTGTCGATACTTGAAAGTATTGGTCTTGCCCTGCTTGTTCTGTGCACCACCGTGCTTCTTGGTGCGACTACCGATAGTCTTGGAGGAGGCTTTGGCATGTGGGCAGGCGGCTACGCCGTAACGTTTTTTGGTTTTGGCGGAGCGCTCATACTACTATTTGCAGGAGCACTTGTAGGACTAGGACTACTTACTGACATCGTTGCACTCGGCCGACAGATTCTTGCCTTTGGCTCAAACGCCTCCTCTACACTAGGATCTATAGAAATTTCTTTGCCGAGCCTCCAGAGAAAAGCTCGAGATGCTGACACGCCAGGTCAACATGACGAAGACGCGTCGGTCGAAGAAGATACTACTACTTCTAGAGAAGAGCCTGCTGGACCAATGGATGCAGATCCTACTATAACGATATTCAATAGAACTCCTCCGACTGAAGTGACTTCCATACCTAATATTGACGTTGAGTACACTCCTCCCCCTCTTTCACTGCTCGGAGCAGATTTTGGCAAACCTGGTGTCGGTGATATTAAAGCAAACGCAAACATTATAAAAAGAACCTTTATAAACTTTGGTATTTCCGTTGAGATGGACGAAGTCTCTGTAGGACCGACCGTTACTCGTTATGCTATTAAACCAGCTGAGGGTGTCCGGCTTTCAAAAATAATCTCACTTCAAAATAACTTGGAGCTTGCACTCGCTTCGCACCCTGTCCGTATTGAAGCTCCGATTCCGGGCAAGTCACTCGTTGGTATTGAGGTACCCAACGCCTCGAAAGCCATGGTTGGGCTTGGTGGGGTGCTCGGCTCTCCAGAGTGGAGTTCTCATAACAAGCCACTACTTGCAGCTCTTGGAAGAGACATCTCCGGGACGCCCCACTACGTAAACATAGCAAAAATGCCTCATGGACTTATTGCTGGGGCAACCGGATCTGGAAAGTCTGTTGCCATACACGCAGTCATAACTTCCCTGCTCTATCGTAATGGCCCCAATCAACTACGGTTCATCATGATTGACCCGAAACGTGTTGAACTCACGCTTTACAACGGCATTCCTCACCTCCTCACTCCGGTCATCACTGATCCAAAAAAATGCATCATGTCCTTAAAATGGGCTGCGAAAGAAATGGAACGACGATACACGATACTCGAGACTGAACAGGTACGAGACATCGACTCTTACCACAAGACCGTTGTCGAGCCTGCAAAAAAGAAAAAGAACCAGGAGGATATGCCTGAAGCAATGCCCTACATCGTCATCGTTATTGATGAGCTCGCTGACATTATGCAAAGTTATCCTCGGGAGCTCGAGGCCTCTATTGTGCGCCTTGCCCAGATGTCTCGTGCGGTGGGTATACACCTTGTGCTTTCAACCCAACGCCCTTCGGTAAATGTTATTACCGGCCTCATTAAGGCGAATGTACCAACGCGTATGGCACTTCAAGTAGCAAGCCAGATAGACTCACGCACTATTTTGGACGGAGGTGGAGCTGAACTTCTCCTTGGTGGTGGCGATATGCTCTATATGGGTGGTGATATGCAAAAACCAGTGCGTCTTCAGACTGCCTATATATCAGAATCTGAAGTAAAGAAGGTTGCGCAATATATAAAACAACATAATGCCGGCAACCTTTCTTCTATCGACCTTGGTAGTGGAACGGGCGTCGAAGGAAATATGCCAAACGATACGATGATGCTCTCTGGCGCGGACGACGACGGAGATGACGACCTGTATATGGACGCAAAAGTCGCTGTGGAGGAAGCCGGCAAAGCTTCTACATCATACCTACAAAGAAAACTTCGAATCGGATACTCACGCGCAGCACGGCTTATGGACTTACTTGAAGAAAATGGAGTCATCGGAGCGGCCGACGGGTCTCGACCACGCGACGTACTTTCAGGAGGGGTCCGGGAGCCTGCGGAAGACTCTCCCGAAGAACGTGGTTAGTAATATTCTCTTTACGACATGAGTCGCATAGTTATCGCTAGCATACTCATTCTCGTAGCAGGATACGGGCTTACAAAGGGCTGGCCCTTGCTTCGAGGGCCCTCTATAGAGATTATGCGTGCTGAAGTTGGAGTCAGTAGTACAACTCCCTCCTCTATCCTAACTCTTTCAGGAGTGGCCTCTCACACGCAAACCCTTACGCTTAACGGCGGTGTTCTCCTTATAGACTCTGTAGGACAATTCAACACCGTACTTACTCTCCCCTCCGGAGGAGGTATACTATACTTAACCGCTACCGACCGGTTCGGGAGGCGAGCCACCCTCGAACGAATGGTGATGATTCCTTAATTACACGTTTGTATTTATCTTTATGCCTGCAAAAAAAGTTTCTTCAAAAAAGTCTGCCAAGTCTGCCCGCACCTCATCAGAGGAGTCTGTAGATATTGATCTATCTCCAGAGGCACCTTTGGAAAGCTCTGCCGAGTCTCGTAAAAAATCTATTGAGCTTGCCTTAAAAGAAATAAAGACAAAATTTGGAGACGAGTCGATAATGACGTATGGAAGTGGAAAGATTGCTGCCATTGCCTCTATCTCGACTGGATCCCTGGGACTTGATGCGGCACTTGGTATTGGTGGACTTCCCCGTGGACGTATCATTGAAATCTTCGGCCCAGAGAGTTCTGGGAAGACTACTCTCTCGCTCCACGTCATTGCAGAAGCGCAAAAGAAAGGTGGAGTCTGTGCCTTCGTTGACGCAGAACATGCCCTTGACCCAGAATACGCACGAAAAATCGGTGTAAAACTTCCAGAACTTCTTATTTCTCAACCAGATACCGGTGAACAGGCTCTTGAAATTGTAGAATCTCTCGTTCGATCAAATGCCGTTGATGTTATTGTTATTGACTCTGTGGCAGCACTCACTCCAAAAGACGAGATAGAGGGTGATATGGGACAGGCTCAAATGGGAAAGCAAGCGCGACTTATGTCTCAAGCACTCCGTAAACTCACGGCAATTTCGTCGAAATCCAACACTATCATTATCTTTATCAACCAAATTCGTATGCAGATAGGGGTGATGTTTGGAAACCCAGAGACCACCACTGGCGGTAAGGCTCTTAAGTTTTATACCTCTGTACGTCTCGATATTCGTCGTATCGCCCAGATCAAAAAAGGAGACGAAATTGTGGGAGGTCGTGTGCGAGTAAAAGTAGTAAAGAATAAGGTTGCGGCACCATTTAAAACTACTGAGTTTGACCTTATGTATAACGAGGGTATTAGTCGTGAAGGTGAGATAATCGCTCTTGGGGAGAAATACGACATCGTCAGTAAATCTGGTAGTAGTTATAGTTACGGTGAGATGAAGCTCGGCAGAGGCTACGATGCCACACGCACGTTCTTGCGAGAAAATAAACCTGTTGCGACAGAAATACTAAAAAAGATCCGAGAAAAGCTGGCTGAAATTTAAACACCGCTTGCAAGCCTTAGGCAAAAGAAGTTCTTCGAATACTCTGCAAAAATGCACGGAGTGCTTCTCGAGAAACAAAAACGAACGCAACGAGAACAATGAAAGAGAGTGCTTGTACTAGCGCCGTTGTGTTTGCGAAGGCAGAGATGAAAAAGTCTCCTATGCGGAGGAAACTCGACCCACTCGGTACGTTATGAAAAACCTGTGCGACAAATACTTGCTTTCCAATGCCAAAAAGGCTTCCTAGAAGGATGTAGGAAGAAAGTGCAACGTTACTCAAAAACGGACGGACTGCATATATCGTTCGTACGCGCCCCATTACAATCTGTTGTGTTGTTCTGTTACTCATAGGTAAATGCTTTTTTAAATAACTTCTTCGCTCTATGCACTCTGGTCTTTATTGCAGGAATCGTGCTTCCTTCAAGCACTGCAATTTCTTCGTGGGTCTTCCCTTCTAAAAACTGCAACGTAAGTACTCTGCGTGCTTGTTCTGGAATTTTAGAGAGCGCCACAAGTACTTCGTCACGAGAGGTTAAGCTCGTCATAAAGTGCTCTGTGTCTGGTAGGCGCTCGTATACTTCAGCGTCAAGTTCTTGTGTCCTTCCTCGTTCTTTCTTTACCTTTGCGTATCTTGTAAAACATTGACGCATAAGTATCGCATACGCCCACGATGAGAACACCGCACCTTCTTGGGGACTAAACTTGTCCGCATAGAGGTAGATTCGGGTAAAGGTATCCTGGACTACCTCCTGTGCATCTTCGTTGCTAAAAAGAATACGTTTTGCCTTACGCAGAAAGGCATCCTCGTAGCGTATTACCAGGACCTCAAATACCTCTGGTGAGCTCTTTGAGGAAGTAAGGATGTCCTCATCAGAAACATGTTCCCAGTCTTCAAGGGATGCTCTTCCACTTCTCATTATGTCCTGTATCATACCTCTATCTGTGGTATATGTCCCCTTCTGGCCACCTAAGCCGCGGAGGACATACTCTATAACATGTTCTTGTGCGAAATAGTTACTATAAAGACACTCTCATGGCAATCCTATCCTACAACGACATCGTGCAGAAAAAGGTTATTGAATATAACAATGAGCCATATGAAGTACTGTCTTCTCACGTATTTCGCATGCAACAGAGGAAACCCGTAAATCAGACCAAGCTCCGTAACCTCATCTCTGGAAAGGTTACTGAAATTTCCTTCCACCAAAACGAAACCGTTCCTGAGGCGGATATCGAAATGATGCCGGCAACATATCTCTATAGTAATCGAGGGGAGTCCTGGTTTGCGCAAGCGAAGAATCCTAAGAACCGGTTCTCGTTTTCGGAAGATGCTGTGGGAACTCAGGTGAAATGGCTCAAGACCAACTCCTTGATTGAGGTCATGCTTTACAAAGAAAAGCCTGTGCTTATTAAAATACCCATTAAGGTAGAGCTCAAAGTTACTGATGCGCCTCCTGCAGTAAAGGGTGACACGGCAACAGGTGCAAATAAATTGATTACCCTGGAGACTGGCGCGACGGTAAACACTCCTCTCTTTATTAACGAGGGTGACATTCTTCGCATTAATACCGAAAGTGGAGAGTACACTGAACGTGTCGAGAAGGCGTAGAGAGAGAAAAAATAATAACTTATCGTAAATAGTTTATACGCAGCGAGGATATACAAAACACCGGCGCCCTTTGGGCGCCGGTGTTTTCTATATCCCTTAAGCAGAAAGATATGGTAGAAGTCCCATATATCTAGCTCGCTTTATGGCAAGAGTAATTTCGCGCTGCTTTCCTGCAGAAATACCAGTACGTTTCTTTCCCAGAATCTTTGAGTGTGGATTTATGAACTGACGAAGATATGGAACGTCTTTGTAATCAATAAATTTCTTGTTCTCTAGCTCTTCTCGTTGCGCTTGGTGTGCCATAGGTAAGTAGTTAGTAGTAAGCAGTGTGCCGTAAAATCTTCGAAAATGCAAATTCCTATTAAAATGGAATATCTTCTGGATTTATCTCGTCCTCCGGATATGCGATAGAGTCGCCATTTGTCTGTCCATCCATTTCAGGCATCGAAGAAACCCTCTTCCCCTCTCCATCTTCTTTTGCAGGGGCGCTGTAATTTGACTGTCCTCCTGCCCCTGGAGCCTGTGGACCAAACTGGAACGTGTCTACTACAATTTCAGTACGGTAGTTCTTTTTCCCATCAGCTTCCCATGAACGTGTTTGTATACGTCCTTCGATAAACGCAGGTCGTCCTTTCTTCAAGTACTGACCCATCACTTCGGCAGTACGACCGAAGGCAACAATATTATGAAACTCTGTCTGATCTTTCTGTGCGCCTTCCTTATCTTTGTATGTTCGATTTGTTGCAAGTCCAAAAGCAGCTACTTGTTGCCCTCCTGGAAGCGCACGCAGTTCCGGATCGCGAGTAAGGTTTCCGTAGAGGAATATTTTGTTTAAGTACATGCTCTATAGTGTACACTACTAATTTACACAACGACTTCCTTAAGCGCAGTGTCTAATTCTGTCTCAGAAACTTCTTCTTCATCGGGCGTGTTTCTCTGTAGAGCTTCTTGTGCAAAAATCTCGTGCATTTGAGCACTATGTGCTGCCTCGTCTTTTGTTGTACGAATGTCTATAAAACGAATTATATTCGTCTCTTCGCGACAAGAAGAAACGATGCTCTCGTGTCCCGTACCGTTTACACTATAGGCAATCCAGCAAAAGAAAGCGCTATTGAAATCACGTCGTCCTTTCGTATTACTTATAGAAATAGTGTAGGCAAGAGGTATCTTTGTTGGCTCTCCTTCAGATACAATCTCTCCAACACCTGAAATTATTGTTCTTATTTCCTGATAGATTTTCTTAGCTTCGCTTTCCCCAAGCTCTCCGTCGAGGTGAAAGCCCAGCTCATACACGCGGACTTCAGCAGCATCCGCGTCAGCATCTTCCTCAATAAGAGGGTCTATTTTTGTCTCTTTTACCATGATTAAAGGATAGTACCATGCCCAAAGGCCTCTCGCAAACTTTCTCCTAACCTTCCTCGTGTAGGTTACGGGAGCTTAAAGACTCGTTTTGCATTAGTAACAAGAGTCTCTCGCACCATCTCATGATCTTCGCCACGGATATGTGCAACAGCTTCCACAACCTTTCGAACTGCGCGAGGATCGTTACGGCTTCCACGGTGTGGTGGCGGAGACACATATGGTGAGTCCGTCTCTGTGAGAAGGTGAGAAAGTGGCACAAAACGTACCACCTCGTCGTAATCGTGGGTAAAGGTAAGCACTGCCGTATAGGAAATGGTGAATCCTATGTCGACAAAAGAACGAGCTTCTTCGACACCTCCAACAAAAAAATGAATATTGCCCGATACTTTTTCACCGTGCTCGCGCTTGGTGCTTCTGAGTATGTCTAGCAGGTCGCTATAGGCATCTTGTGTCCCCTTACGTGGACGTGCGTGGATCATCAAAGGTTTTTCTAACTCTAATGCGAGTTCGACGTGCTTGAGAAACACCTCGCGCTGAATAGGTTTTGATCTTTCTACATCTTCTGGGCGAAAGTTATCCAGCCCGCATTCTCCTATCGCAACTACTTTTGGACTTCGTGCGAGTTCTCTATACATGTCAAAATCAAAATGTTCTCTATGAGTATCGTTTGGGTGGAGACCAACCGATGCAAAAAAGTTAGGACGGCTCTCTACAAGAGCAACGGCACGTTTTGAAGACTCCAAGTCAACACCGACAACAATCCCTCCAACCTGTTCTTTTTCCATGTGTGCAAAAAGTTCTGCCCGATCGCCATCATAGGCATCAAATTGTATGTGACAGTGAGAGTCGAAGTAGCGTGCTTGCATAGGAAAAAGATACCACGACTGTATAAAACAGTTCCGCCACCCATGTTCCATGGGTGGCGGTTTCTTCGATTAGGGCTTCTTGGCGAACACCAGTACACCTGGCATAAGTGGGTACTCGCGAAGCTGTCGTCCTCTCCACTGCTTCTTGTGGCAGTCCAGTCCCACGAGCAAACCCCTGCAAGGGAAGGCATTTATTCTTCCGTTCGTCCGGAGAACCTCTTGATGGTCTTCCAGTTGGCGGAAGAGCACTCCAAGCATTGCAGAGACATCGGCCTCAATGCCTCGAAAGTATTCCCCAAACCTCGTCGGTTCGACAGGAACAAGGACCTTGTACGAGGTCAGGGATTGAGGGCACTGACCCTCATGCGCTGACATGTTCATCATGAAGTCGCGCAAATCAGGCGGACAGGAAAACTTTTCCGAGCTTAATAACTTCCTGACTTCCGTTTGTGAAAGCGCTGGCACCAGGATTTCCTGGTGGTGGCGCAGGAAGAAATCCGGGAACTTTTTCCCGAGATCTACTGCCGTAGCCGTAATAACTATATTCATGTCAAACTCCCTAAAATCGCCGAGCTTCGGCCGTTTCTGTTCCGTATATATGTATACTACAAAAATACTATTTGTCTAGACGTGGAAAAAGGTTTTCAGGTTTTTTATTTTCTTGTACTGCCTTTAGTATGTACGCACTCGTGTGGGGCATTATTGGTGCAAGGTGTGTGGCAATCTTTATAAGGTGTCGCACCAGTCGTTCAATAACCGCAAGCGCGTCCTCTTTCGTTTCTTCTTGTTTTATTTTTTTATATGGCTCTTGCGTGGTCATGTATTCGTCACCTTTCCCAACATGCTCAAAAATAAGCTCGAGCGCGTCACTAAATGCAAAGCTCTCCATCTTTAATGAGAATGCTGTTTCTACCTTTAGATCTTCTGCAGTAGGCTTGATTGGAGTACCCAGATGTTCTTCGGCAAGCTTCATAATACGCGCGACGAGGTTTCCAAGACCGTTAACTAGGTTTGCCGTGTACCACTCATCAAGTCGATCCCAGGTCATGTCTGTGTCTTCCGTTGGATGCACATGTCGCAAGAATATATATCGGGTCGCATCAATCCCATACTTTTTGACTAACTCATGGGGACTTATGACGTTCCCGAGAGACTTGCTCATTTTTTGTCCTCCAGAGTTTATAAAACCGTGATAGAAAATCTGATCGGTATTTTTTATATCAGCTGACATGAGCATCGCTTGCCAGATGAGCGATTGGAAACGGACTTGGTCCTTCCCTGCTAGTTGCAGGGTTCTGCCATCTAACCAGAACTTTTTAAAAGTTTCCTCTTCCTGTGGCCAGTTAAGTGTGGAAATATAGTTTGTAAGTGCGTCGAACCACACATACATGACTTGTGAGTCGTCGCTTGGAACGGGAATTCCCCAGGAAAGGCGTTTCTTTTCGCGAGAAATACTAATATCTTCAAGCCCCTCTTTTACAAAAGTAATAGCCTCTTCCCTTCTCCATTGGGGGAGTACTGCGTCTGTTCTCTCAAGGTATTCGAGGAGATCCGGAGCATATCGCGAGAGTTTGAAAAAATAATTTTCCTCCGTAACCTCTTTTAGAGTCAGATTCGTATGAATGGCACACTGTGCGTCTATAATTTCCTTTTCTGTTTTGTATGCTTCACAGCCAACGCAATATAGTCCGGTGTAAGACTTTTTGTAGATGTCTCCCTTGTCCGCACATCTGCGCCACATTTCCTGTGCAGCAGTTATATGACGTGCATCCGTGGTGCGCACAAAACCGTCATTTGAAAGATTAAGTGCCGAAATGAGTTTTTTAAACTCTTCTGAATAATGATTGACGTACTGCGTTACGTCTTGATGTACTTTTTCGGCTGCCTCAAAAATCTTTTGACCATGTTCATCTGTGCCTATGTTAAAGAACACCTCCTCGCCTTGCAAACGCCACATACGCGCAAGTGTGTCCGCTTGCACAAATTCGAGTGCGTGACCTGCGTGAGGATCTGCGTTCACATAAGGAAGCGTTGTTGTTATGTAGCGATTCGTCATTTTAATTCACCAAACGTTTACCCTTATCGTAGTCACTCAAGAACTCTCGAAGCGCGGCGGCAAGTGGTATAGCAAGGAGAACCCCCAAAAAGCCCGCAAGCTCCGCACCAACAATAAGGGCGAGGATAACAAGAAGCGGTGGAATACCCACAACCTTGTTTACGACAAGTGGATGTATAAGGTGTGCTTCAAACTGATTAATGATGAGGTAGAGTCCTGCAACGATAAGAGCAAGTGTGGTGCCTTCCACAGAGTACGCTATTGCAACTGCCGGAATTGCGGACATAAAGGATCCAAAAATAGGAACTAGCATAGCTGCTGCAGTGAAGACGGCAAGTAGCAGTGCGTACGGAACTCCCAGAATAAGTAGCCCTAGATACGCAAGCACTCCGCCGATAAGGGATGAAAGTACTTGTCCTTGCATCCACAATCCAATTTTTACGCGAGCACGAAGCCAAAGCCCAACAATGTACTCTTCGTGCGCCGGTGGCGCAACAAGTCGTAAGAACTCCTCAACACCCGTCTCTTTAACGGCAAAATAAAAAGAGAGAACAATAATAAGTACGAGAGAAAAAATTCCGCCAAAGAAAGTTGCGAGAAGCTTAACCGCTCCTTCTGACGAATCGGTAAAGGCAGCACGAAATGAAAGCAATGTATCTAGAAGAGAGGGGGCGTCGCTTGAATACCCTGTTCCTGGCGCGAGATGTGTAACTTCGCTAACGGTTGTAGGTAGATTTAGTGTTCCTACGTACTGAGGAATTGCAGACACCAAACCCTGTGCATCAGAAAGTATCGGTGGAAGGAAAAAGAAGAGAATACTAAACACTGAACCAAAGACTGTTACATACATCAGGAGAACAGCGAACACTCGATGCATCCTGTGACGAATGAGAAAGACGACCCCTGGCTCAATGGCAGACGCTATGACGATAGCCGTAAGTACAAGAAGCACGAGACTGTGCAATATCCATACGGTATAGGCAACGGTACCGATAACAATCGCGCGAATGAACGTGCCCGACGTTATGATGATGGGAGTCGATTTGTCCATTGATACCATAGTACCACGCTTGAAATAGTAAGCCGTTTAACCCAGAGCGCTCCTCAAACGTTCCTCTACTTCGGAAATGGCAAGTCGCTCCTGTTCACCGGTGTCGCGATGACGAAGAGTTACGGTGTCCTTTAACTCCTGGTTTTCTCCGAGAGTGTCAAAATCAATGGTGATGCAAAACGGAGTTCCGATTTCGTCTTGTCTGCGATAGCGTTTGCCTATATTACCGTTATCCTCCCACGCAATCGCTGGGTGGATCTTTTTTAATTGTGCTCGGATTTCTTTCGCTCTTTCAACAAGTTCCGGTTTATTTTTTAAAAGCGGAGAGACCATTGCCTTTATCGGCGCAATTTTTGGAGGGAGGGCTAGATACACTCGAGTGTCTTCTCCCGTAGTCTCTTCTCTATACGCACTCGTAAGAATAGCTAGAAGCGTCCTATCAACTCCAAGCGACGGTTCTATAACATGTGGGACAATTTTCTCTCCCGTTGTTTCGTCAAAGTATTCAAGTGGCACCGTTGACCCTTTTGTGTGTGCCAGGAGATCAAAGTCTGTTCGATATGCAAGCCCCCACAACTCTTTCCTGCCGAAAGGATAGTCAAACTCAAAGTCTATCGTGCGCTTAGAGTAGTGTGCGAGATCTCCAGGAGGTATCTCAGTCGGATGGAAGTGTTCTATATCAATACCCACTTCGCGAGCGAATACACTCATCACCTCTTCCCACTGAGAAAACGCTCTCTCCCATTCATCTGGTCTTACAAAATACTCGACTTCCATCTGCTCTAACTCTCGCAAGCGGAAAATAAAATCGCGTGGTGCAATCTCGTTACGGAATGCCTTCCCTATTTGCGCCAGACCAAAAGGTAATTTGGGGTGGTACGCATCAATAGTATTCTTAAAGTTTACGAACATTCCTGCAGCAGTTTCTGGTCGTAGATACACCGTGGCAGAGGCGTCGTCAGACACTCCTGCTCTGGTCTCGAACATCATGTTGAACTGACGCGCCTCGCCGAGTGTCCCCGACTTTCCACAGGTAGGGCAAGTATTCGCGTCCTCCAGGTGGTCGGCACGAAAACGTCCCTTACAGTTACGACACTCAACCAATGGGTCGTTGAAACCACTGACATGTCCAGAAGCTTCCCAAACCTTGGAGTTCATGAGGATGGCTGCACCAATGCCATACATATCATCTCTCTCTTCAACGAACATGCGCCACCATAAACGTTTTATGTTGTCTTTAAGTGCAAGCCCTAGATGACCATAGTCAAATGTCCCAGCAAGTCCTCCGTAAATCTCTGAACCTGGAAATACAAAACCTCTACGCTTGCAAAGCGAAACTATGGTTTCAAGAGTAACGAATGGCATAGTGTTTTTATCTTTCATATATTTTATTTTCCAACGGTTCCGAAAGATCCGTTATAAGAGGGGTCTGTCTTGAGTTGGGTTGAGAGTGCAGACGCACGTGTAGTCACCTGTTTCTTTGTAAACTCGTCTATGCCTTCAAATGTTTGCCCCGACACCACTGTAGGACTTGTACCGCTTTGAGAGGCACTTGGCAAGAGGGCTACTTGGAAGGCAGTCTTTTCTACCTCAGAGGCTGCAATATCTCCGACTTGCCACGTTACCGTTCTCGTCGTTTCATCATAGATAAGTGCGCTTGTGGTCGGACTTATTTTTCCTGTAAAACGCACATACGAGGGCAGTGTCATAATAACCCTTCCTCCACGAATTGGGTTTATTGTGTTGGTCGCTTCTAGAAGAACCGTATAAGTCGTCTCTTTATCTGGTATCGGAGGAAGTGGTCCTGTGTTGGTAAAGGGTCCGCTTGCGTGCACAATTCTCGACGAAAGGACTAGATCAGTCGCCACTTGTAGCGTACGCGTTACACTTGACGTTATTGTTTCCGGAACATTCCCCTCGCCTAAGCGTTTCCCCGCGATGGATATCGTGAGCGTTATTGTTGGGTTACGTTCACTGCTAAGTGCACTTGCGTCCTTAGGTGAAAACGAAAATGAACCAGTACCGGTATCGCCGGCGCCTAAGTATGAGAGTGCCGGATTTGTGTCTTTACTGAAAAGTAATGTTGTATCACTAGATCTATAAAAACCACTCTGACTATGTATTGATGTTTTATCAAGACCTGCTCCGTCAAACGCTATGGTAATCTGTGCGTCTGATATCGGGACCGGTAGACTGTTTTGCCATGAAAGCAGCGCATCGACCGGAACATCTACGGGCACCACAAGCATATCGCTGGTATCACGATTTAGAGAAAGGGCTGTGCTTAAGAATGGTTTGCGTATGGAAATGCTCGTAGCCGTAGTCGTGTAGGTAAGTCCAAGCCCACTCGTTCCGTCATCGCGTACCGTACCTGCCGAATATATAAAAGCGCGCTCATCAGATTGTTGTCCAGAAAGACTACCTTTAATCGTTATCATCTTCTGTTCCCCGGGAGCAAGAGTCCCGAGATTCCAAAAAGTGCCACTCGTTGGCTGTGGCCTCGTTTCACTTGGAATAAATCCATATGGATACGTCGCCGATACTCCGACACGCTCAAGTGGTGTGGTCGAATTTGAACGCACCGTAAGTACTTGTGTAAATGTCTGTCCAGATGTTGTCTCTGATATCGACGACACTTCTATACGAATTGGAGATGTGGTAACGGTAACGCTGTACTGGGCTTCTTTCGTAAACAACGCATTTGACCCTTCTGTACGATACTCGATGCGTATTGGTATGGTAAGTACTTGGTTTTGTGCTCCAAACACAACGGCGGTTACGGTGCGAGTAACCTCGCCCCCTGAAGGAATATCTCCGAGTGTATCGGTGTACGTTTGTAGTTGTTTAGAGGTATCCCCCACTTCCCTGGTGTCTGCCGGAAGAGTTACCACAATACTCGTCTTTGTTATTGGTGTGGGATTATTGTTTCGTATGGTAATCAAGAGCGGCACAGTATCTCCGCTGGCAATGGTGAGTGGGCCGGCAGTAGTTATTTCTATGCGCGCACTTGAGACAGAGCGCGATCCTCCAAACACCAAGTAAGCTGTAACGCCTCCGGCAATAACAAAAAAGAGCGCCGCACCTATGAGAAATCGGACCGCCCAAGACAGGTGTGGTTTTGGAAGCTCTTTTTTTGGTTCTGGCTGCCAGGGAGAGGATGGTGTAGGCACGTCGGCATGAAGCGTGGTCTGTGGTACTTGTTCCAAAGGGGTATTTGTATACAGCCTCTCACGAAGGGTTTCAAGTGGCGCTGTCTCTTCTTCTCTCATGACTCTAGTATAACGTGCGATTTACAATCCTGATATCGCGATACCATGGTTAATCCGTGCGATCAGCTCTGTTCTTCGTGTGTATGCTTCTTCAAGTGTAGGTGAAGTAAAGTCTTCCTCTCTACCTGGAATATTTCCTGCGTCGTGTCCAAGTATTTGTAGTATCCGAAGCGCTACCAGACACTCAGCTGCATCCTGTTCTTTTTGAGATAGTTCTGGCAGAGCTTCAACAAAAGAACGTATGTGTCTGTATAATGCCGCATCTTGATGTTCTCCCCGAACAAGACGTCGGGTGAGTTCAAAGATGCGTCCTGCACACTTCTTTTTTACAAAGTCAGTTTGGTCCTTGAGAGAGCTTTCTTGTATCGCCCCAGTGAGACGCCATCCCTCTTTGCCTCGAACAAGAGTTACCTCAGCAAGAGTGAGCGTCTGGAGGGCACTCGCCATTTTAGAACCTGACTTGCGCAGTCCTTGCGCGCGAGCACGTACAATACCAAGATCTTCAGTAAGGAGTAGCACCCCCGTACTTGCTTCTCCTATAGGAGTGCGGGAAAGTATCAGCGCTTGCGTTCCGTATTTATGTCGCATGTGGTGAGCGTTCTATAAACGTAAAGTGGACTGCGTCTATGCCTTCCAACTCCACACTCCAAGAAGTGGTTGTGTCAGAAAGGTCAAAGGTACTTTTTTCTACTCCAGTTATGGGCTCCATTTCTACTACTTCTTGAGCGTTTGGAGAAAACTGAATGTGTATTTTTTCTTTCGTTTGGAGGCCGCGTTCCTTTCGTGCCTGTGCAATCGCACGTATAACATCACGACGACGACCTTCCGTAATAAGTTCTGGAGTGAGTCTGGTATCAAGTTCAAGCTCAGTAACTCCCATTACGATATCTTTTACATTCAACTCTTCCTTAAGGAGTTCCTGTAGTTCCTCTGAGAGAGTCCCTGGAATAAAAAGTTTTCCTAGTGGCTGGCGAACTTTACTATTTGCTTTTTGTCTGAGCATAAGCGCGCTTGAGGCAAGCGCGCGCACCTTACTCATGTCTTGCAGTATGTTCGAGTCTCTGGTGCCCTTTCGAGAGAACATCCTCCACCAAGGTTTACGAGCCTCTGGCCAGTCAGCCATGTGAACGCTTTCTTGGTCTTGGGGTGTTTTGACTTTTTGATATACCTCTTCAGCAATAAAAGGTGTGAGCGGAGCAAGTAAAAGCGCCACGGTCTTAAGAGTACTTTGGAGTGTATTGAGTGCCCGTGCGTCACCGTCACGAACACGCTCGCGGATACGTCGCACATACCACTGCGAAAGATCTTCCAGTAACTCTGCAACTGCTCGCGAGGCGCCATAAAGGTCGTACGCGTCCATCGCCTTGGTGGTGGTGGTAACCGTGTCGTTCGTTCTTTGTATCATCCACCTGTCGAGTATCGTTGGCGTTCCTCGAGAGGACGACACCCCTACTTCTTTTGCAAAGAGTTCATAAAACTTTGCACTGTTTTCAAACCACGAGATTACCCGTGCTACCTCTTTTACGGTTTTGTCGTCAAAACTCTTTGAGTCTCCAGGTTGGTTTACGCTATACATCCAAAAACGAAGTGTGTCTGCACCATAGGTATTCATTGCCTCCCACGGATTTACAACGTTACCCTTACTCTTACTCATTTTCTGTCCTTGCGCGTCAAGAAGGTGGCCGAGACAAATAACGTTTTTATACGGAGTTCCTCTTCCTAATAACACTCCTACTGCAAGTAGTGTATAGAACCAGCCTCTGGTTTGATCTATTGCTTCACTAATAAAATCTGCAGGATATCCTCCCCTGTCCACAAGAGAGCCCTTCTTAAATGGATAGTGATCTTGAGCGAGTGGCATTGCCCCTGAATCAAACCAAACGTCCATGACCTCATTAACACGGTACATTTCCTCTCCAGAGTCAGAAACAAGCACAACGTCGTCTATATATGGACGGTGTAGATCAAGCTCGTACGACTCGTTATGTGGAAGAGGAGTGAAAGTAAGTTGAAGAGGCATTGCATACGAAAGAGTTGTGTAGTCTAGAATTTTCTTTGACTCTTTGTTTCCAGCGCCTTCGACTATTGCCGGTAATGTTTCAAATCCGGTACCGTGCGTAATTATGACGATATTCTCGTTGGTATATAGTGCTTCAACTTCGTAGATAAACGAACCGAAACGCTGTTTAACAGCAAGCCAGCTTTCTCCACCAGGAAGTGGGTCTTCGTAAGAGGTTAACTTTTCTGTTCTGTATGTTGCAAACTCCTTATAGGATTTACCTTCAAATTCCCCGAATTCTATTTCTCTGAGTCGTTCGTCATATACGATACTAGCGCCGTCCAACCCAAGCTCTTTTGCAAGTACTTCTGCCGTCTCGCGAGTTCGGCGCACCGGTGAAGAAATTATTTTTGTAATATTCTTATCTTTGAGTATCTTTGCTCCTGTGTGTACTTGTGCAAGACCTTTTTCTGTAAGTCCGTATTTTCCTTCCTTATCACTATCGACAACCTTATTAACGTTCTGCTGCGCTTCTCCGTGGCGCATCACAAAATATGTGTTCCCGCTTTTCTTTATGCGCTTTTTAAGCTCTTCAACGGATCCTATGACCACCTGCTCACTTCCATTCTCGCTTCTCCATACTGGAAGGGGTGTGCCCCAGTACCTCTCGCGTGAAATGGCCCAGTCCTTATCGCCTGCAAGCCACTCTCCCATCCGACCATCTCGTATGTGGGAGGGGTTCCAGTTAACTTTTTTGTTCTCGGCGATAAGTGTTGGACGCAAGTCACTCATGCGAATAAACCATGAGTCTCGCGCATAGTAAATTAGAGGAGTTTTACAGCGCCAACAAAATGGGTAGGTGTGTTTGTAACTTTCTTGAGAGAAAAATAGATTTCGTTTCTTGAGATCATCAACGATATCGACCGCAAGTGTTGGCTTTCCATTCTCGTCTTCTTCTTTCACAAACCGTCCGGCAAGAAAATCCGTTCCTTCTATAAACGCGCCAGAAGGATCGACGAGATGTATTTTTGGAAGTTCTACCTTACTCCCAAGGTCAAAGTCGTCTTGGCCGTACATCACTGCAGTGTGCACTATGCCGGTACCCTCTTCAGTAGTTACAAAATCGCCAGCATATACCTGAAATGCCTTATCAAACTTTGCCTTTTCCGCTTCAGTAGCAAGAGTTTGTGCGTACGGGTAGAGTGGTTTGTATTTTTTCCCGACTAATTCGCTTGCTTGAAACTCCCTCTCTAGTTTCCATTCCTCGGTTAGTACTTTTTCAGCACGAGACGTTGCAATAAAAACCCTTTCACTTCCATTACTATATTTTCCATATAGGATATCACTCCCTACTGCCAGAGCGACATTCCCGGGAAGGGTCCACGGTGTTGTCGTCCATGCAAGAAAATAGGTTCCGGGCTCGTCAACAAGTTCAAACTTAACCGTTACTGAAAGATCTTTTACCTCCGCGTACCCCTGAGCAAGTTCGTGACTTGAAAGGGCTGTACCACAGCGTGAGCACCAGGGGAGAATTTTATAGTCCTTATAGAGTCTTCCATCATCTGAAATATGTTTAAAGATATTCCACACAGACTCCATATAAGCTGGGTTGAATGTAAAATATGCCTTATCTTGATCAACCCAGTATCCAATACGATCTGTAAACTTTCTCCATTCATCCACGTATTTAAAAACACTTTCCCTGCATTTTTTGTTAAATGCGCCAATACCGTATTCCTCAATATCTTTCTTTCCCTTGAAAGTAAGTTCTTTTTCCACTTCAAGTTCGACAGGGAGACCGTGGGTGTCCCAGCCCGCTTTACGTGGCACACTATAGCCACGCATTGTCTTGTAGCGCGGTATAGCATCCTTAAAGGATCTTGACTCAAGATGGTGCACTCCAGGACGACCGTTTGCTGTAGGAGGTCCTTCATAAAAAATAAAGTTTCCTTTCGGGGACTTTTTTTGTAGGCTCTTGTTGAAAATGTCGTGTTCTTTCCAAAAAGTGAGTATCTTTTCCTCGCGCCTTGCCGCTTCTGACTTTTCTATTTGTGGGGCATGTTCATCTGCAGAGTCCATATCTAGCTATCTTAGCCCTCTACGCATAAAAAGGAAACAGTCGGCACGCAAGCGCGCCGACCGTCATCATCAAATACCGCTTACGCCCTTACGCTATTGAGGGTTCGATAGTGTTCGCCTCTGAGAAATTCGCGAACCCATTCTGTGAGGTTTTTGTGCCTCAAGAATTCATTGTAGGCTGCGGTTACTTCCGCAGTATTCTTCCTCCCCGCATGCTTCCACTGGTAGGCGTATTCGAACACCTTGTAGGCAGTGCACCTGAGAAACTTCTGAGCAATGTAAACTTGCTCTTTCGCCCAACCGCGTGTATGTACCTTGTGTCCCACAATACCCTCCTTTGAGAAAATGCCTGTTCAAAACGAACAGTCTGAGAGAGACAATAGCAAATACCTTACCTTTAGACAAGAGGTCATCACATCTTATCTGGTGCGGAAATACCTAATACCCACAATCCATTCTTCATGGTTGCCACAAATGCTTCTAGTATTTGAAGTTTGTGTGCTTCGTACTCTCCGCCGCGGATACGTTCTTGTGCGTAAAAAGAATTAAACTCACTTGCAAGGGTGGTGAGATATTGAGTAACGACGTGTGGTGCTTGAAGTTCTTGTGCTTTTGCAACTACTTCAGGGAAACGAATAATCCACCGAGAAATAAGGTACGGCTGGTCTGGAGTTTCAAATGAAGAGCCTTCTTTCGTGGATTCCATTTGTGAGAGTATAGTTGTCGCGCGGACGAGTGCGTATTGGAGATACGGACCAGAGTCGCCATCAAGTGAGAGTGAACGTTCTGTGTCAAAGGTAATGTCAGATCCTGCCTGTTGTCTAAGGATCATATATTTAATGGCTCCAAGTGCCACCTGTTTTGAAACGATAGGGTCTTCATTTTTCTTATTGGTTTCTTCTAGGATATTTGAGATGAATGCTTGAGCTGTTATGACATTCCCTTCTCGAGACGACATCTTCCCAGAAGAAAGCCGCAAAAGCCCGTGAGCAATATGTTTCGTTTTATTTGCAAGTATTGGTGCAATTTCTTCAAGAGCCGAAAGAAAGACTTGGAAGTGTCCTATTTGCTCGGCAGCGGTAACAATATAGGAGTAGTCTGTCTCTGCTCGTTCTTCTTTTAGGAAAGCAAGTCCAATATCCTTTGCTTCGTAGGTTGGCGTTCCTCTTGAGGTTATGAACACAAGAGTATGAAATCCTTTTTTCTCACCTTTATAAATAACGGCTCCCTCACTCTCCTCAAAGACTCCTTTCGTAAGTGCGTCCTGCACAATACGTTTTCCTATTGGAGTAGTCTCGCTCTCAAAAAATACATAGTCAAAATGGGAACCGAGTGTGCTCCAGAGGTCGGTATATGCAGCAACAGAGACATCTCGTCCGACACGCCACAATGAGAGAAGGCTTCTGTCTCCATCGTTTTGTTCATTTAGTTCCTTTGCAAGTGCGTTGTACAGTTCGGTGTTGAGCGTATCTATGGCGCTCTTTGCAGACTCACTTTCCTCGTACGCGCGTGATCCGTGTGCGTATGCCTCTCCTATCTCACGAGCAGTTGAAGGTGTTTCGATTCCTTTTTCTTGTAAAGCCCAAAGTGTTTTTGCTACGTGCGGGCCGACATCTCCCCCGTATGTATCGCGAAGAACATGCGCACCTGAAAACTCCATAAGGCGCGATACCGACTCCCCGATAACGGTACTCATAAGATGTCCAATGTGCATTTCCTTAAATGGATTGGGGTTTGAGTACTCAACCATCACTCGTTCTCCTGCACGAACACTTCCCCTTCCCCAGCCCTCTGGCTCTTTCCATGCAGGAATAAGTAACTTCTGTATCCCTTGTTGAGAGAGAGTTATATTTATAAAACCAGGACCCGCAATAGAAACGTTCGATACGTCAGTGCCAAGTTCCTTCGTAAGTGCTGGCACAAGAAGTTCAGCAATTTCTCGTGGACTTTTATTAAGTGTCTTGCTTGCCGCCATCGCGGCATTTACCGCAAAATCGCCGTGAGCAAGGTCTTGGGGCCACTCCACGACGAATGGCACCTCGCCTGCGCCAAGCGTCTTGAGTTCTTTTGTGACTACCTGTCGAATCTTCTCTTCCATACACCGAGTGTATCAGAGGTTACCTATGAAGCGAATGACTCTGGGATTGGGTGCCTTTGTGCAAGTAGTTTAATTTTTTCGTGTGCACTTTGTACAGTTATTTCGTCTCGTTTTGTAAGTATCTCTATCATCAGTTCTGCTACCTGTTTAGACTCGGAGATACCAAGTCCACGTGTTGTCATGGCAGGAGTACCGAAGCGAATACCTGAAGGATCCATTGGTTTTCGTGTATCGTCCGCAATGGCATTTTTGTTTAAGGTGATACCTGCTCTATCGAGAAGTGTTTCTGCATCAGATCCCCCTATACCAAATGAAGTGAAGACATCAGCAAGTATGAGGTGGTTGTCAGTCCCTCCGGTAATCATGCGTACCTTGTGCTCCTTGAAAACTTGAGACATGGCCTGTGCGTTTGTAACGATGTTTTGTGCGTATGTTTTAAAAGATGGAGCAAGCGCCTCACGAAATGCCACTGCCTTGGCCGCTATCTGGTGCATATGAGGACCACCTTGAAGCCCCGGGAAGACTGCCTTATCGATTTTCTTCGCCACCTCCTCGTTTTCGTGTGTCAAAATGAGTCCTCCGCGTGGGCCGCGAAGTGTCTTATGGGTTGTCGTTGTCATGACGTCAAACCCATAGTCAAAAGGATTTTTTGCTGAGCCGCCTGCGATAAGACCGGCAATGTGTGCTATGTCTGCAACCGCGTACGCGCCCACTTCTTTTGCAATATCTGCCATCTTTTTCCAATCAAGCTCCCGTGGGTACGCGGAGAATCCTGCAAGGATAATCTTTGGTTTGTGTTCCTTTGCAAGTGTACGCAGTCCTTCGTAGTCAATTTCTCCTGTCTCGATATCCTTCATTTTGTAGCGAATGAAGTTAAATATTTTAGAAATATAGGTAACAGGATGCCCATGGGTGAGATGCCCACCGTGAGAGAGATCCATACCCAGTATCGTGTCCCCGGGCTCCATAAGTGCCATATACAGCGCAATGTTTGCGTTAGCGCCTCCTAGTGGTTGGACGTTTGCGTATGCCGCCCCGAAGAGTTTCTTTGCTCGCTCTGTGGCGATACGTTCAACCTTGTCTGTAAACTCCTGTCCACCGTAGTAGCGTTTCCCCGGATAACCTTCTGAGTATTTATTAGTGAGTCCTGATGCCATCGCCTGGCGTACCGCGCTTGAAACGTAATTCTCAGAAGGAATAAGCTCAAGCCCGTTTGCTTGGCGGACATCTTCTCCGGTTAAGAGTTCGGCCATCTCTGGATCTTCTTGCTCGATTTGTGTGTACCAGTTCATAGAAAATATTATGTGGGAACTTCCTTTTTGTTATGGAGCTTTTCGTTGTATCCACCAACAACAGAGAGTTCCGCCTTTATCGGTGGGTGCGCGTCGTATTCACCAAGCTTAACGAACTCTGGTCGAAAGGTATCTAGTGAGTTAAAGTCTTGGGTAAAAGAGATATGAGGATATGCACGTGGCTCACGCTCTAGTTGTTCAAGTGCTTGTGCTTTGTGGTTTTCATAGATATGCACGTCTCCAAACGTATGGACAAACTCGCCGGCCTCTCGTCCCAATATCTTTGCAATAATCATCGTAAGCAGAGCGTAGCTTGCAATGTTAAATGGAACTCCAAGGAATATGTCTGCGGAGCGCTGATACAATTGGAGACATACCTTTCCATTCTTAATATTTATTTGATACATGTTGTGACAAATCGGAAACCGAGCACCTTCTCCGGAACGCGCCATTCCGTAGAGATACTCAGGATTCCACGAAGAAACCAAGGTATTATGGGCATCTGGATCTTTTCTTAATTCCTCCACCGCCCATCCAAGCTGATCAACAGTACGTCCATCATGTGCAGGCCATCTGCGCCACAACTCCCCGTATATATGTGGGAGCTCTCCATGTTTTTCTGCAAACTTGTCATCAGTGAGAACTTTTTCGACAAACTCTTCTTTTGTTAATTCGGGAACCTCTCCCTTTGCCACCTTTTCATTATAGATACGCAACGGGTAATCATCCCAAATATGTACACCGTTATCAACGAGATATTTTATGTTGGATTGTCCGGACATGAACCAATACAGTTCGTGAAGCACTCCTTTCCAATAAACTTTTTTTGTCGTGAGAAGCGGAAGTCCCTCAGAAAGATCAAAGCGGATTTGTCTTCCAAAAAGACTGTATGTTTTAACTCCGGTACCACTATCTGTTTGTTCCTCACCTTTCTCAAGTAACTCACGCATCAGGTCGAGATATTGGTATTCGCTGTGTCGTGAAGTGCTCATGATTATTTTTTGGTTATCTTTGGTTTCTTTTTTGTCTGGGCTCGTTTTGCTACAAAGTGGACTGAATTCTTTTTGTCGTATCGTCCTATTTTTTCGTATGTTTTACTTGTCTTGCTACTGAGCTGAGCAAACATGATCTGCGCCACTTCCATACCAGGACGCAAGATGAGTGGAACATTGTTTGTATTTACCAATTCAAACGTAGGATAAAAATGATGTCCCGGGTTAAAGAGCATGGCGGTGTTGTGTACCACAAGCCCAGCACGAGCAAGAGACGACTTTCCTGAAAGGAGGATGAGATGCTCGTGATCAACACCAATGAATTCTTTTTGTTTACCGAGAACACTTTCTCCTGGATGAAGAATAAAAGCTTCTCCATCTTTTACCTTAATGGTGCGTGTCTTTGGGTACACTTTATTTGCAGGATCTATTGATGTTGTTAAATGCCTGTCCGTTACCTCAAACTCGTTTCCTAATGTAACATCGTAACTTGCAAGTTGTAGTTGCTTTTCCGTAAACGGACGAATAGTAACTTTCCCTGCCTTAAGCGCTTTCTTGATATCAACGTCAGAGAGAAACATAGTGTGTGAAATTATTCGATGGTAAAAACCTTGTCTGTGCCGTAATACTCAGCCCAATTTGCATTGTAATGCGCGAACATGCGCTCAAGTCTTTCTTGTGGTAACTCTTTTGTGCCAAGCTCTGCCATAAGTCTCTCTAGCTCTCTCTTAGTATCTTCTATATGTTGAGCATCGTCCACCACCCTCTCAAACTCAACCAGATAGCCATATCCTGCGTTTCTGTCGAGACATATCGTTGTGTTCTCTATCTCCAGACTCTCTCGAGACCTCGACCACTTTGCTTGATACGTGTACCCTGCCGAAAGTACCAGTCCGTCGAGCTCTTCTAAAGAAACATAGGAGATCTCTATATCCACTTCCGCACGAGCAACACCGTTACTACTTGAGTCGTCTCCCACAGATGCTTTCATGATAAAGCGAGCGGTACCAGCAACTTCTCTCGTTCGCACCGAAATGTTATTTCCCTCTGTGGCTATTTTTGTAAGTCGTGTCCCTTCCTCTTCCGAGACGTACGGCACAACTTTTTCTATGACTGCGTGTGGATCACCACCCTCAAAGTAGTGGTTGAGTTGTGTTTCGACGGGACCAAACGAAACCTCTGGATACCTTTCTACAAGTGTAGTACGAAATACCCTTGCAGAATCGTCATTTCCGAGAAGACTTTTTATTTCTATTTCATACTGTGTACTTTGCATTAGGAGCAGTATACTATAGCGTATCGTGATTGACCCAACTCAGAAAATATCGCTTATAGCAGCTATAGGACACAACTCGAGAGCCCTCGGAAAGGACGGGGAGTTACTCTTTAGCATCCCGGACGACATGGCTCACTTCAAGAATCTCACCATGGGACACCCTGTTGTCATGGGTCGAAAGACATGGGAATCAATACCACAAAAGTACCGACCCCTTCCTGGGCGCACAAACTTCGTGGTAACCCGCCAGAATAGTTACAGCACTGAAGGCGCTGTAGTATGTAGTTCGTTTGAAAGTGCACTCGTTCAAGCAGGTCGTGCAGAAGGTGATGAGGAACTGTTTGTCATCGGTGGAGGCGAACTCTATGCTCAGGCACTTCCCTTAGCGAAGCGCTTGTATTTGACACTCGTAGATAGCGACGCAGTTGGTGACACTTTCTTCCCTGAGTACCAAGAATTTACAAAGGTCCTCGATCGAGTAGAAAAAACGAATGACGCTCTTTCCTATACGTTCATAACCCTAGAGCGTCCATAAGAAAATCCCCGAAGGCTGCGCCTTCGGGGATTTTCTTTCAGCTTTCGGTGTCTACCAAAGCTGCTATGCAAACAAAGAGCCTTTTATCATCTTCAGAGACGAGGCGTCGGAGAAAAATAACTTGAGGCGTATGTTTGATTACGGTGAAAGTTATTTTTTGAACGACAACGAAGTATATGGAGATTCTAAAAGGTTCTTACTTAACATCTATTCCTTACAGGAACTCTACACCTTACGGATACTATCTTCACTATCACTCAGATAGTATCTCGCAAGGTTCGTAGACGTTTCTTATTTCACGTCTACGCCCATTGAGCGAGCAGTACCCTCCACCATACGTTCAGCTGCCTCCAGAGACCCCGCATTAAGATCTGCCATTTTGGTCTCTGCCAGCTCTGTTACCTGTGCTTTCGTGAGTGTTCCTGGCTTTGCAAGGGGTGCTTTTCCTGAACCTTTCTCGACACCAAGTGCCTTAAGGATGAGACGAGACATTGGAGAAACTTTGAGTACGAACGTAAAGGTGCGGTCATCATAAACCGTCATGTCAACCGGAATAATTATCCCAGGCTTATCTTTTGTTGCCTCGTTAAATTTGTTTACAAAGTCCCCAATATTAACACCGGCAGGCCCAAGAACCGTACCGACAGGAGGTGCTGGGGTTGCTTTTCCTCCAGGAATTTGGAGTTTAATTTTCTTTACTATCTTAGCCATAAATTATGTGTGTTTAAGAGACTATACGTTAAAATACTTCGCTTCGCAAATTTTCAATTTCTTAAAGCTTCCTTGTCCGGAAGAAGCATCTGTGGGGGCTCGCTGACTCGCTAACAGCTACTAACTTCCGTACATAAGCAAACTTGGAACTCGTAAACTCGTTAAAGTTTTCTAATCTGCAAGAAATCCAACTCCACCGGAGTCTCGCGACCAAACATTGCGACCATCACCTTAACCTTTCCGCGCTCCTCGTCAATTTCACCAATCTTTCCTTCCAGGTCCTTAAAGGGACCGTCCATAATGACCACCGGGTCATCTTTCACAAGATCAATACGATGCTTTGGAGCTTCAGCACCCATACGCTTCATAAGTGTCGCTATTTCACTTTCTTCCATTGGCACAGGAGTAACGCCTGATCCTACGAAGCCAGTAACGCGAGGTGTGTTGCGAACCACGAACCACGAATCCTCGTCTACAATCATTCGTACCAGAATGTATCCAGGGTAAATCTTTTCTTCCTCAACAACACGTTTTCCTGCCTTCACACGAATCTTTTTCTCAGTAGGAACAACTACCTCAAATATTTTATTCTCCATACCAAGCGACTCGATGCGCTGTTTGAGATTTCTTTCAACGGCATTTTCGTATCCTGCGTAGGTGTGAATCGTGTACCAACGAGGCGAGAGTGATATTGCGTCTGGTGAGAACTCTGGTGCTGAACGTAGTTCCATAGTGTAAGTACTTAGAGTTATAAAACTAAACTACTGCGCGACAAAATATCCCACCCCTTGCGTAAAGGCATAATCTAATCCGGCAATAATTACTGCAGTAAAGATTGAGATGAGAATAATCAGAAACAAATGCCCAAGTGCCTGTCTGTGTGTAGGCCACACGACGTGTGTAAGTTCTGTGCGAGCGTTTTTGAGATAGGTAGTAAATGAATTCATAGGAAGTGGAAATATTTTGTTCGTCCCAATTAAAAAAGCCCTGCGGGCTTTATTACTGTCCATCATACTATAAGCTGATTTGTTGTCAAACTCTTGTTTTATAAGAAATTAAGAAGCGGGAGGCCAAAGGCATCCCGCTTCTTCGGATACGTTCTGAACGTTTCAGATACGAGGCGCGAGTGAGGAGCGTAGTGAGGCGTACGTGCTGGTACGTTGAGTGAACACCGGAAAGAGAAACGAAGTAGGTGAGGCGTTCAGAACGTATCCCTAGCGAATCTCGTAGGTAATCTGAACCGTCTTCACCGTCATCTGCTCTCCAGCAGGCAAGCTTGGGGCTGGTGCCACGGCACTCATACTGCGCACCATATCCATACCTGCCGCCTTTCCAAACTCTGGCATAGAGAAGTCTACACAATTGTCTTCACAAAAACTGGTGATATCACCGAGCGATACACCCAGTTGTTTTGCAAGAAGCTCTGCCTTTTCTTGTGCGTCTTCAATAGCCTTGCCCCGTGCTTCAGTAGTAACTAGTGAGTCGTCATCAACCATAAAATTTGGACCGGAGATATTTTGCACGTTGAGTGAACCGAGTTTCTGGAGAATGTCCCCTGCTTTTTCTATCTCACGAACCTTAATTTCAACACTTTGTGATACTTGATACCCTACTATCTTCGGTGGATTTTCCTGCATGGGACAAATGCCGCCAAAACACGGAGACGGATTTGAGTACTGCGGATACACATTGTAGCCCGTTGTGGTGATATCCTTCTCGTCGACTCCTGCACCCTTCACTGCCTCAAGTGCGGCATTGGTCTTCTTTGTCGCAACATCTTGAGCCTCAGTAACTGTTACAGCAGTTTCTTGTACCGTAAAACTTAGGTGCGCTATGTTTGGCGCAGCTGATGCCTTCCCTGTTCCGGTTACGGTAATACTTCCCGGAGCGTACATATCCCCGACTTCTCTAAAGGTCTGCCAGGTCTTCGTAAGCAGGAATAGTGCGAGTGTCGCAAGTGCACATACGACTGCGATACGTACAGGACGGCTAATGGTTACAATGGTTTCTTTCCAGGATTCATTCATGGTGTATATAGTTATCTGCTTGTTGAAAATTATATCATACCTGTACATACGGGTTATACTGCTCAAATGACTTCGGTGACCATTCTTCTTGTCGCAGGGGGTGCTTCACTGGCAACATTCCTTGGCGGTTTTCTCGCACTTCGGCTAAAAGACAAACTACATCTGGTCCTTGGATTTTCTGCCGGAGCGGTTATCGCTGTTGCATTCTTTGATCTGCTTCCCGAAGCTCTTGAATTGGGAGAGATGTACTTTGAAACAGGGACACTTCTCACGTTCACTGCAGTTGGATTCTTTGCCTATATGATACTCGACAGACTCATCGTGCTCCACACTCATACTGATGGCGATCCTGAAGCACAAGTACACGTGCACAAAAAAATACGTCGTGGGCTTGTTGGTGCAGGGAGCCTCTCCGCTCACAGTTTCCTTGATGGCTTTGCAGTTGGTCTAGCTTTTCAGGCTTCCGCTGCTGTAGGAGCCATTGTTGCTGTCGCCGTGCTTACTCACGACTTCTCTGATGGAATAAATACCGTAAACCTCGTTTTGAAAAATGGAGGAACACGTGCGCAGGCACTACGATTCCTTCTTATAGACTCAGCAGCACCTGTACTTGGAGCAACGACGACACTCTTTATCACCTTCCCCGAAAAGACTCTTTCCCTCGTTCTGGCTCTATTTGCTGGGTTTTTCCTCTACATAGGTGCGAGCGACCTCCTCCCAGAAAGTCATCATAGTCACCCAAAGGTATTTACCACCGTGGTAACACTTGCTGGTGCTTTTGTTCTTTACCTAGTTATCCAACTTGCGGGAGTCTAGCAGTACACTTGGAGTAGATATTATAGTGTTTGGAGTGTGGTGAGTATTGAGAGGAGCGCCTTATGTTCGGGTAGATTTCCGACTATCAAGTCAGGATTCGTCCAGTCAATGTCTCGTTCAAGCACTTCAAATCGAAGAACGTCTTTTTCTCGTGGAAGATAGTAGATGCTATGCACCTGTCCTTCAAAACGCTCTACTACCAGGCTTTGGAAAGTTCTCCCCTGCACAATAACAGGGGTAAACTCCTGCATTGATTTTGGCACCTCTCCTGACGACTCATACATGGTTTCGCTAAGCATTACCTCATTTGCATCCTTGCCCTTGGGAATTTCGTACCTGCGAACTACTAGAGCATGTTTTGTTTGGGGGTCTTTTGAAGATTTTTCAAATGCAGCTAGTAATGTGATATCTGAACCTAGCGCATTCTTATTTTCCACATACCCACTTGGAAGCACAAAGGAAGCTTTTATATTTGGGAGCTCGACATTTGGTAACGCACACATAGAAAACTCGCACGATGGACCGGTGCGCCCAACAGATGTTCCATCCAGACAAACTTTTCTGTCAAGCTGACAAATCGTTAATGCTTCATCTGTGTTTTCTGTAGAAGGTTGTTCCAAAACGTTCCTGTAGAGAAATCCTCCGACCGCAATGATTGAGATAAGTGCAAGAAATGAGAATAATTGTTTCATAGGGTAAGTATAGCGAGTCCATGCACAAGAGTACAATTATTAGTTTTTGTGGCTTCCTTTGTGTTGACAATAGGGCATAATATAAAGACGACTGGAGCCCTTTAATATCTTCAGCACACTTTAAAAACCCCCACTAGAAAAATATTTATGGAAACAACCGAGCGGTTCTATAAGCGTTGGTGGTTCTGGGTCTTGGTACTAGTTTTGCTACTTGTGGCCGTCATATCATTTAGAAATTACGACGTGTACCCGACTGCACAAAAGGTTTCCTCCACCCCCGACGCAATTCACAAAGTCGCAGAAGCTATTACTGTCGGAGACTCTATCATTACGGTTAACGAAGTTACCTTCTCGCAAGGAGATGAGTACGGCAAGCCCAACGAGGGAAATCAGTGGGTGAACCTTAACATCACCATTGAAAACATCTCTTCAACGCAACAATTCCTTAGTACCCTTAGACAGATGTATTTGCGGGACGGGTCTGGTGGTAATTACCAAGTTGCCGTTACAGACAAAGAACTTGCTGATATAAAGAATAAACTTGACGGAGCTGTGATGGCAAATAGTACACGAACCGGATGGGTGGGCTTTGAAGTTCCAAAAGGAGCGGCTGGTTTACAGCTTGAGTACAATGGAAGCACGTGGGGTGGAACAATTGTACTGGTGAATCTAGATCAAGGTATATAGCGTTCGTCGATACTCGTCGAACACGTGTGCCCCAGTTGCTTTCTAGGAGCGTCATCGTAGAGTAAATTGGAGCTACGTTACACCGACTTTAGTATAAGGGTAACTGCTTCTTTTAAAGTAGACGTTTCATCAATAATGACTTCGCCTGGAACGTCTAGATAGTTTTTTGGTTGATACCAGGAACGTAGTTGTTCTTCTGTAACTTCGCTCGCAATTGGTTTTGTCTTGTGTCGTTTAAGGGTTTCTTCTAAAGACACATCAATGTAGAAGACGCTTGATTTACATGAAGCTGACTCCATTAGTTTCGTTAAACTATCTCTGTATTTTGGTTTAGACAAGATACCCTCAAGAATAACGGTGTATTCTTTTTCCAAGCAGTAAGACACCGTCTGTTCTAGCAAGCCAATGATGTCTGTGTTCTCAAGGCCGTCTCGCTCCCCAAGGATTGAGCGTCGTAAAGTATCTTGCCCAACTATAGCGACCTTGCCATCAAGTTGTTCTCGAAGTTTTTCTGCCACAATACTCTTTCCTGATCCAGAGTTACCTCGGATAATAATAAGTTTTTGTTTTTCCATGTCAAAAAGTATACCAGTTCGATCTTCCCATTAGAGTATCTAGAGGAACCTTCTAAAACCATTCTCTGAAATGCGGGGGCGACTAGAGCTCTCGACTACACGTCTCGGTTCGTCGACACTTACCGAGCGTGCAGTCCCGCCTCAATTGTTTCCCCTGCTGGGAAAACATATCTCCGGCTTCCGATTCTCTACGTACCGTGCGCAGGCACGGTACTCTAGTCGCCCCGATTACTCGAGGACTTGTATTCGGGGCGACTAGAGAGAATCGGACTCTCGATGCGGGTACCACAAACCCGTGTTTTACCACTAAACTATAGTCGCCATCTGTTTTAGAAGTGTAACTCGCTTGTACTCAAGCGCACACACTTCTCAGCATGTAGGATTTTTATAGCACGAATCTCGATTGTTCGAAAGAAACTAGTTACTTATACGAGGGTGATTCTTCATTAATGCCAGAAGTGTGGTTTGCCAAACGAGCAAGTGCGAAAAGAAGTGATGAGAGTCTGTTTAGATATGCTTTTGTGTTTGGTGAAATTTTTCGAAGCTGTAGTTCATCTACTGCCACCACCCTGCGTTCTGCTCTGCGAGAAAGGGTTCGAGCGACATCAAGTATGGCAGAGAGCTCAGTACCACCGGCAATGGAGAATGTGGTAATCGGAGGAATTACTTTTTCTATTGTGTTTACTATCGTCTCAACCTCAGTAACTTTTAACTTCCCCACCTTCTTAGGTGCTCCTGCCACTTCTGCTTGAACAATAAATAGTGTCTCCTGAATACTTTGCAGTATCTTCGACATGGGAATTCGCTTCTTTCCTACAGCAACTCCGGTATCTTGAACTTGCTTTGCGCGAACCTTCGCAAGTCCAAGAAACGAATTAAGCTCGTCGAGTGTACCGAGAGCCTCCGGAAGCTCTGAGGACTTTGAAATACGCTGTTGGTCACAGCCAAAAGTTTTTGTCGTTCCGCCGTCCCCTTTTCCTGTGTAGAGCATTGGGTAAGTATAGCAAACTAGAAAAATCGCTCCTTAGAACTATAGTTTCCGAGAGAGTCTATACTGAAGCATTAGGTTCAATATTGGTGCTCGGGATAGGACTTGGCTACGAATAAACTTTCGTCGACACTCAAGTTTTTCTTAGCCTCAGCTCGCGGTTTTACTTGCTAGTAAAACATCGCTGCGCTTTTCAAGTCCTGACGCAGGTGTCCCTGCTTCCTAGGCACAAATGAAAAACCGCTCCAAAGCGGTTTTTCATTTGTGCCTAGGACAGGACTTGAACCTGCACGCCTTGCGACACCAGTACCTCATACTGGCGCGTATACCAATTCCGCCACCTAGGCATTTTGTGCTTCTTGCAGCGACTTCCTCACTATACGAAAAAGCTGAACAAAAAGAAAGGGCGCGCCATAGGCGCGCCCTTTCTTTTTGTTCAGCTAACTTACGCAACTTTCTCTTCCTCAACAACTTCCTCTGCGACTTTCTCTTCTGAAACTTCTTCAGTTTTTACTTCTGCGTCAGCTACTTCCTCTGAAATAGCGTCTCCGTTTTCTTTTGCTTCTAGCTCTTTTAGTCCTGCAACTTCTTCTGGAGTAGGCTCTCCGGCAACCACTTCTTCGTCTTCTACCGGTTCTTCTTCAGCAAAGTCCGTCGTGGAAATCTTAACGAGACGCATATTGCGAAGCTGGCGACGAACGGCACGTGCCACTTTCTCACGAATGAAGTACAGTTTTGCGCGACGGACCTTAGAACGTCGTGTTATCTCAATTTTATCGATGAATGGAGCAAATAGAGGAAAGATTCTTTCAACTCCAACACCAGACATGATTGCACGAACGGTAAAGGTCGCACCTGCCTCAGTGCCATGTTTAACCGCGAGAACAAGTCCTTCAAAGGTCTGGATGCGGGTCTTCCCTTTTTCTACGATTTTCTGATGTACACGAACCGTATCACCCGAACGGATTCCGAGCTTTATACGTTCATCTATTTTTACTGGAGTTATTATACTTTGCATGTCGTCGCACTGTATCACAGAGCGTATTATCGAGCAATAAGTGTCTCGGTTTTGGGGAACCTCTCAAGTGCTTCAAGTAGGTCTTCTGGAGGTTTTGCGGTAATTGTAATGAGCTTCCCCGAGAGAAGTTTGAGCTCTAGACTATACGCGTGAAGCCCTAGGCGTTTAAAGCCAAGATCACAGGGATGGTTTGGTGCGTACAGTGGATCACACACCACGGGGTGATGAATTGCCTTAAGGTGAACTCTAATTTGGTGAGTGCGTCCTGTCTCTGGCATTACTCTTAATAGGCTATGGGTGCCGATGTCTCCTACTACCTCATAACGAGTTATCGCTTCGCGCATCTGACCTTTTGCCTTTGGTTGAGCAGAGCGAAGTCTGAAGTCTTTTCGAGATCTGCCAATGGCAAAATCTATGATCCCCCGTGGCTCTTTAAGGGTACCGTACACAAAGGCGAGGTATGTCTTGCGGACCTCGTGCTCTTGAAAGGCTCTCTTAAGGTCTGCATGAGCTTCTGGGGTTTTTGCAAGAACAAGAACACCTGAGGTGTCGCGGTCGAGGCGATGCACAATTCCGGGACGTCTAATCTCCGTTCCGTCTTTTAACTTCTGAGATTCTCCCACTTCAAGTGAAGCAGGGTATTTCTTGCCAAACCAATCACTTACTGTTTCTTCAGTAGTATGCCCGTCTGGATGCGTCATTACACCTGAAGGCTTATCAATAGCGAGTATCTCGTCGTCTTCGTAGAGAATAGTGAAGTCCATATATACAAGCACCCTAGCATAAAAACCTGTCGCTAGTAGGAAATGGAGAAATTCTTGTGCCTATGCTGTGCAGATAGCCACTCCACCTCCACCTCTTCGACATCGGATAAAAGTGGTCCCGTCTTGAGCCTAGAAAGCAGTTTCTCTAACTGAGCCCTTGGGCCTTCTGCAATTACATACACGGTACTGTCAGGTAGGTTTTTAACCTCTCCAAGTAGTCCAAGTTTGCGTGCATTTCGACAGGTAAAGTCTCTATACATGACCATCTGCACCTGCCCCGAAACGACGACTTCAATTCGTTCACTCATATACTCATACTACAGGTTCGAACGACACTGTGTTACTTTCAAAAACTGGCCGGATGCGATATTATGCACAAATGCGCGATTAGCTCAGTTGGTAGAGCGCGTCATTTACACTGACGATGCCGCAAGTTCGAGTCTTGCATCGCGCACCATGTCAGAAACTTTCCCTGTACAGCAGCCCTTGCAGGAGCAGGCTCCTGTATTTATACCTATAGAACGATGGGCACGCGAAAATGGAAAAGAGGGACTCTTGGGACATATAGAGTCTGCAGCGCAGACATATGCAAATATTGGCGTCGATAAGGAAAAGTTTCACTACAGCCCCGAAAGTAAATCGGTTCGCATAACGGTTCCCTTGGAGGACTTTCATGTGGGACATGCCATTTCTGGTGTGAAGATCGGGCACGGTGGGATAGCAGCGTTTCTTGTTGATGCTGCGTCTGGTGCACTTTCTTTCACTGTTGGAGTTGGAGACGAGACTCCGGTTACCCTAAATAATTCGATAGACTATCTGTCTCCGATGATTATACGCGAAGGTGATCTTGAGATTACCAGTCAGTTTGAAGAGAAACCTAATGGGAGCATTGCCCGAGAGATGCATGTCGTAACAAAAGTTACACAAAACGGAAAACTCTGTGTGGTTGGCAGAAGCACACTTGTTCTCATAAGGGAACGAACCTTGCAACGGGCTGTTCGAGAATAACGGTTGTGGTGTAACTCCTGTTCGCCTCCGGACTTTGAAAAGAAAACTATTAATGAAGAAGCCATGTGGTCACGAGTTACTAACCAAAATGTTCACTTCGTGCATCGGTGCCCCCACCAGGAATCGAACCTAGATCTACGGCTTAGAAGTCCGCAGCTTTATCCATTAAGCTATGGGGGCTTTCCTCACTCTCTACACACTAACGACTACTTCCCTTGGGGTCAATGAAGGAATAGTCATACAGGTAGTGTGCATTCTCCTGTTTGCGTTTCTCAAAAAGAGGTGTTATTCGTTCAAGCGAAACAGGGGTGAGCGCAGGTGTTGTTGTCGCAGAGCCAATAATCTCACCACTGGTAACTTTTGCAAATATCCAAAGGTTGGAAACAACGCTTACAAGAATCATCACGAGAAAGATACTCATAATAGTGAGCCAATCGCGAGTTGGGTTTATGGCCTTTCCGTATCGAAACACGTGCAAGATACTTTTTATGCGGGGGAGGAGGTCTTTCATAGTGTTTTTTCTACAACCGTTTCTATGCGTGGCTTGGTGGTACTTGCTACCGGTATTGTTCCTACCATCATGGTAATTGTTCCGGTCCACTCTCCCGGAGCTTGCGAGTCGAGAGCGAGGCTCTTAAGTGTCGTATCATAGGGTTGATACTCAAGCGCCCCAAGAGTCCTTAGAACATTCGCAAAAGAACCTTGTATTTTTAATGCAAGATTTAAGTGTCCATAGGGTTTCGCCGTATCTGCTGAAACTGAGACAACTTCTACCTTTGTTCCCAAACTCCTACCACGTTCTTGTAGTGAGCCGAGGAAGGGTACGATATCCGCACTCGAAACAAAATAAGTCTGTACCAGAACTTCATTTTTAGCTATCTCTTCAAGGGCGTTCTTGGCAGAGAGACTTTGTGTGCTGGAGAGACCTTTCGCCTGGAGTTCGCCTGCGAGGGTGTTTGCCAGAAGAGACTGTTGCTGAACTTTCGTGTACAAAAAACCGTAAACACCGACACTTACAAAAAGAAGGGCGCCGGCAAGAGCTAGATGGATATAGACTTTTTTGTTCATGGTACAAGTGGGCCCGAGAGGCTAATAGTAAAAGGAATTTCACTATCTTTTGCATATGCGCTTATGGGAAGTTCCGCACTAGTAACAAAAGGAAGCTGCTCAAGAGCAAGTACATACAGACGCAAACTATCCCTTGAGGCAGCTATTCCTGAAACTCCCATGCGCGGTGTTGTGCTTGGTGTGGTACCGGTATTAACCGTAAAGCCAGAAAGTCGTACTCCTTCGTGCGGTGCTTGCAGCACCGCACGAATAAGATCACTTGCAACAGGAGTCTTTTCGAGACGTCCAAGATACGTCACCGTTTCTTGTAGCGTGGCGACTCTACTCTTTGCTTCTTTCTCCTCTGTGGTCTGAAGTGATGCATTCAGTCCGTCGATTTGTTTTTGTTTTTCGTCTGCTTGTGAAGCACTGTACAGGTACGATGGAAGGAGGAGTAGCGTATGCGCACACAATACTAGAAATGACATAAAGAGCACAACAGTTATCAGGCGTATGAAATACAACCGCTTAAACGCGCGTATCTTATTTGCGGGAAGTAGGTTGGTTAGTTCAAGGGACATATTCTCGAAGTGCGAGCCCTATTGCAGTACCGTACGCAAGCGACTCTGTGTAATCAAGGGCAGGAAGCCATTCTTCTCTTGACGCTAGATTACAAAAGACATCACCAAGTTCAACAGGTACCTTTAGCGAAGCCTGGAGGTACTCTGGAAGACCGCGCACCGTTGCGTTTCCGCCGACAAGCAGTGCTTTCGTTACGCTTTCGTGTGCAGGGGTTGTGCCCGCACGTGACTGCCAATAATCGAGACGTCGCACTATTTCTTCACGAATCACCGCAACGGTTGCAAGCATCGCGTTAAGAAACTCTTGGTTTTCTTCGCCGGCATGAAGCCCTTGCTCTGCTTTTACTTTTTTTGCCTCTTCTTCAGTTACCCCAAAGTGTTTCTGCACCGCAAGGGTAAGCGCATGTCCCCCTACATCGAGGGTAGTCGCAAATCTTGGGAGTCTTTTTGTTGTAACGAGTAGTTTTGTAGTGGTTTTTCCGATGTCGATGATCAGTACCGTGTCCGTATCTCCATGAGGCAATAGTGCGCGAGGTATTGCAAAAACCTCGCTCTCTATTGAACGCACCTCAACACCAGCGTCCTCAAAAAGTGAGTAGGACTTTTCTGCGACTGAGCGTGCATAGCCGATACCCACAACGTGTGTCATGTCTCCTTGAGTCGTTAGTGGCGCAACGTCAAAGACGACATCACTTACGGGGAGTGGCACAAACTCGTCCATATGTCTTTCTACTCCAGTGCGCCACTCCCGCGAAGTTTTCCCAGTAACGTCTGCCTCAAAAAGATACCCTCTGGCTTCTGGGAGAGTTATGTTTGCGCGCTCGATTCCATATTTTTGAGCTACTGTAGTTATGGCTTTAACCAGCGCTCCAGTGTCGATAATTTCCCCGTCCACAATAGCACCTGGGGGCAATCGTTCTTCTGCAAACGCTGAGAGCTCCAGTCCATGAAGCGTCTCTTTAAATTGTGCAACCTTTATACCACTTGCAGATACGTCAATACCTGTTGTTGGTAGTGAAAGGTATCGTGGTGGAGCAAACTCAACACGCGCAAATTGTGAAATAGTTCCCTTCATTGCATATAAGTATACCTACCAGAACCCAATTAACGAAGAGGGGTTACGTGAGTTATTCGTAATCACTTGTTGGGCACAAGATTTAGTGAGCACTTGTACCAGGAGGTACTGCTCTATCTGGAACCATAAAAGCAAACGTGTCCCCTTCCCCTACAGCAAAAAGCATACCGTTACTTTCGAGTCCTCGTAACGTACGTGGTTCAAGATTCGTAACAAACGAAAGTTGTTTTCCAACAAGCTCTTCTGGACTCTCCACATACCGCGCAATGCCTGAAATTATTTGGCGCGGCTCGCTCTCCCCAAGGTCAACCATGAGTCGAAGTAACTTGTCCGTGTCGGGAACTCTCTCGCACAGAAGCACTGTCCCTACCCGTACCTCAACCTTTGCGAAGTCTTCAATGGTTATCATCTGCTGAGTATATATCAAAATGTTCTTTATCACCCTTGTCTGGTGTATTTCGTTCAAAATAACGGGTGAGTATGAGAGCTGCCGCAGAAGCATCTACATCTGGACTTCCTGCCATACGCGTCCCATCGGGGTACCGTCGCGCTTCTTGAGTAGTGAACGTCTCTGGCTCGTAAAAGACAGGTATGTCGGCTCGTATTTCGATACTCTTTCCGAAGGCGCGCGCGGCGCGCGCCACTTCGTTTTCTCCACCCTCAAGATTTCGTGATTCTCCGACAACCACTGCCTCCACATTCTTTTCCTCAATTAAGGCAAGCACGGTCTCAATGAGTTTGGGCGTCGTAAGCTCTGTTGCATGAGGAAATCCCATCGTGCCCGCCTCATCAGAAAGCGCTAGCCCTACTTTCTTCGTTCCATAATCAATCCCAAGATATCGCATATGTTCATACTACTGTATAGAATGCTTTACAGTAAACCTCTACTGTCTGTCCTTTATTTCGTGGTATCCTCTTTCGTATATGAATGAATTACTCACGAAAATGTTTGGTGGAAGCGAGGGTGTGCAGTCAATTACTACAGCTCTTGGTATAAGCGTTCTTACCTTCGTTGTGGTGAGTGCCGTTATAGCCCTCATAAGTCTTGTCCTCAAGGGTTTTGCTCTATGGTATTCAGCCCGTAACTACCAGAAGAACTGGTTTGTGGTGATGGTTGTCCTCAACACATTCGGTATTCTAGAAGTTATCTATCTGATCTGGTTCCGCGCCGACAAAGATACTACAATCACCCCTTCCCTATTTACTCCACCTGTAGTTGAGGGTGATGCGGAGCAAGACGAAAAACCCAAGACGCTCTAGGTTTCGAAACGTTTCAGTATGTGATACGGTATCTCAGTATCAGAGATACATATGGAGGAGTGCGTTAGTGGTCGAGTCGAGTGGTATTGCTAATGAAATAAGGAGCTAGAGCGACTATACTGAATTAATCCGGATATAGTGCGGAGGAGTGCGTGAGTGGTCGAAACGAGCGGTCTTGAAAACCGCCAGAGGGAAACTTCTCGTGGGTTCGAATCCCACCTCCTCCGCAGTGTATCCGGGAAAACCGCCAGAGGGAAACTTCTCGTGGGTTCGAATTTTGTACAATGAATACCGCATTAAGAACTTACTAGAAACATGACCCACATGCCTAAAATTTACTTAGCACGACATGGACAAGATGAGGATAATGCAGCCGGTATTTTAAACGGGCGCAGGGATGCCTCACTTACAAATATTGGTATTGAGCAAGCAAAAGTCTTGGCTGAAAAGATAAAGGAGGGTGATCTCGGTATTACCAAAATATACAGTTCACCATTACAAAGGGCATACAAAACAGCTGAAACAATTGCAGACGCTTTAAGCCTTGATAAACCTGAGATAAACGAGTTGTTGATTGAGCGAGATTTCGGGGTAATGACAGGGATGCTCATAAATGAAATTGACAGGCTTTGCTCCCCTGACACTATAAAGTCTAATCCGATTACATATTTTCTCTCTCCCGAAGGAGCTGAGACTTTCCCTCTGTTGATTGGGAGGGCAGAAAAGCTACTTGGGCAGCTTAAACAAAAAGATTTTGATGGAGATGTTCTTTTAGTGGCGCACGGAGATATCGGAAAGATGATTTACGCGGCTTTTTATAATTTAGACTGGAAGGAAACTCTAACGCAATTCCATTTCGGAAATTCTGAGGTACTCCTGCTTTTAGAAAATGCAAAGCAGGAAGAGAGGTACATTCATAGAGTCGCACAGCACAATCATTAGCCCCAACCAACAAGCCTCATTGTAATTCCCGAAATTCCGCTAGAATATCCTTACAGTATCTCACCAATCTGGTACTGAACCCACGATGCCCGCAAATGAAAACCGCCAAGGGCGGTTTTCATTTGCGGTGAGTGTAGATTTTATTAGGAGTAAAAACTACATCCCCAAGATCCACGCAGCGAGCATAATTCCGACTAATTGCATGCTGAGCATGACAAACAGTTGCTTAATCCAGTATTTCTTTTTGGTATTTCCCCAAATAACCGACGAAATTTGAACGGGAGTTATAAATCCTATCCATATCCAAAATGCGATGTGATACGTACTGAACCCAGGAATAAAGGGTATGAGATTGGCAAAACTAAACGTCATAAATAACGTGAGAAAAAGCTGTAGCGCGTAAAAGGGTGTCATCTCCTTCTGTAGCTTTTTCAACTCTTCTTTTGACATCTGGGTGGCCTCCATTACTTCCATCCACCACTTTCCGAAGAGTAACGGTGAGTACCAAAACGCACCAAGAATAAACTGTGCAAACGTTGCGAGAATTATTGCTGTGTATTGTATTTCCATATACATAAAGTATGGCTCGAAACGAGTAGCGCGTCTACTGAGATTAGTGCACATGCGTACTATGCGTACTGCGTATGAAGCTATTGTGAGTGCTATCATATAGCGATGGCACGCGGCGCGCTTTATGAGTGGTCTGGAAAAGAGTATTCCTTCGAGGAGCGAGGGCAAGATTGGTATTTTGCACTTGCGATTATTGCGGTGGCTTCCATCATTACTTCTATCCTCTTTGGTAATATTCTCCTTGCACTTGTTATCCTCGCTGGAGCAGTAGCAGTAGGACTTCAAGCGGCAAAACATCACCGAGAGCACCACTTTGCGATATACGAAAACGGTCTCGCCATAGACGACAACCTATACCTCTTTGAAGACATGCGAGACTTTTCTGTACTCGAATATATTGATGAAGCACTTCCTCCTGCCCTTTCGTTAAAGACAAACCACATCATGGCACCACATCTGCTTATCCCCATACACGATCACGACCCGGTCGAGATATATGAGTATATAGAACAGCATCTTCCTGAAGGTGTACACGACGAAACTCTATTGGACCGAATCGTCTCTACATTACGGTTTTAGAGCCTTTCCACCATCTAATGACTCAACACAAGATTAAAATCTTGTGCGAAAATAAGACAATACAACGAGGCATATCAAGATACGCTGAGGCAGTAGTGACTTATTTGCAGCCGAGATTTTAGTTTTGTGTGAGGCAAGTGATGTATTTTCTTGGTATCTCATGCTTAGATAGTGGACAAGTTCTAAGGTTGCGAAAGTCTTCTCAAGGCGGTACAGTCAAAAAACGCTCTCGTCGTTCAATGGATAGGACGCAACTTTGCGGAAGTTGTAATGCAGGTTCGATTCCTGCCGAGAGCACCACAACGAAACTCAGAGGCTCCAAACACCTATAAATAGCGGTGAGTTATGCTACCCAGCTTACTTCAGCTGGTCTTCAGCCTTAATGTGCTTATACTACGCATATGCATGTTGTACTTGTAGAAGACAATAAGGTCCTGGCCAAATCAGTCAACGCCGTCCTTGCCCACGAAGGCTATGCAACAACGCTTTTTGATAATGGACAGGAGGCGTATGCGTGGTTACGGGATAACTCTAGCGGGTATGATCTTGTGATACTAGACGTATTACTTCCAGATATGAATGGTTTTGAGATATGTCGCCAACTTCGTTTAGATACTGTTATGGTACCTATACTCATACTTACCTCAAAAGGAGCGCTGGCTGACACTACCCACGGTCTAGATTGTGGTGCTGATGACTACCTCAAAAAGCCATTTGTGTTTGATGAACTCTTGGCACGAATTCGTGCGCTTGGACGCAGACTCCCGAACCTCATTGACGCGAAAGCACAATTGACCCCTGACGTACTAGTAGATTTTCAGTCACGTACCGTTTTAAAAAGAGACGAACCAGTTCACCTAACTGCAAAAGAGTTCAACATTCTGTTGTATTTTGTTTCTCACCCAAATAAATTGATTACCCAACAAGAAATTTACGATCATGTCTTTGATTTCGCCGAAGTGCAGCTCAGCAATACGATTGAAGTGCACATTAAAAATATACGCAAGAAACTTAAAACTGAAGTAGAGCTCCCACTTGTAACTGTGCGCAATGCCGGTTACCGTCTTGAATATGAAAAATAACTTCACTTCAGCACGTTTTAAGTTGATACTCCTCTACCTCGTAATTATGGCGAGCGTGGTAACACTTTTTTCTCTACTTATTATGTATCAAGCGAATGATTCTTTCTCTGACCCAGCAGTGCAGACTGGATCTGAAATAATAACAACCGCAGAAGAAGCCATGAAAATTGCACAGGCAACGTATCCAGATAAGGTGGTTGCAGAAGTTGAATATGAGATTGAGCGGGGAGCCTTATATTTCACAACAACATTTACTGACGAGACAGAAGTAAAGCTGGACCTCTTTACCGGAGTTGCTCTCTATCCAGAAGAAGAGACTGGACTTGTTGCGATGCTCACTGACGACTTTGATGAGATGGTCATATGGATTGGACTGTTTGTGTTTTTGATAGCTGCCCTACTCAGTGTGTATGTAGCAAACAAGACGCTCTTTCCAATAGCGGAAAACATGGAAAGACAGAAACAATTTGTGTCTGACGCTGCACACGAACTCCGCAACCCCTTGTCGGCAATGCACGCAAGAATTGAATCAGTCCTACGCAATGGTGGTATTCACTTCACCAAAGATGTTCTGCAAGATTTACTCCTAGAAACCAAGCGTCTTATCACCATGAGTGAATATCTATTGGCACTTGAGCAAGCTGAGCATACCAAAGTTAATCTTGTCTCTATACCTCTTACGGCAAGTGTCAATGCTGTAGTTAAACGACTTGAAAATATGGCCCAGGAGAAAAACATAGCTATCCAGATAGATGTCGATACGGTACCCGTTGCTTTAGAAAAAAACGATGCTGAGCAAGTGTTGTACAATCTTCTCCATAATGCAATTAAATTTACCGAGTCAGGTGGACATATTACAATCACCAAGAAGAAAAGTCTTCTAACTATTAAAAACACCGGGAGAGGTATCCAAGCGAAAGACATTCCTCATATCTTTGACCGCTTTTATAAAGCCGATGCTTCACGTAGTGAAGTAGGTAGCGGCTTAGGTTTGGCATTAGTATCTGACACTCTCAAACACTACAACGCACAAATTGCAGTAGAAAGTGTCGAGGGACAGGGATCAACCTTTACCATTACATTTTCTTGAAATAACAAGTCTCTTCTTCAGTTTCTATTCAGCTTACCTCTATAAAGTTATTGGAGAAGATGACTTATCATCATCTTATTACAAAAATTAATAACCTATACTATGAACACTAATTCAACCAGAGGTCTCACTGTAGCCGTAGTATTTCTTGTTGCAACACTCTTGTTCTTTGGAATGAGTTTCAGTTTTGCGTTCGCAGCCGAAGATAGCGACGCACCAATTGTTGGAACACCAAGTATTACCGAGTCAAATGCCTTGAGTATTGCGAACAAAGCATATACTGGTAATGGAGTTTTCACCGACATCGAACTTGAAATGGAGCGAGACGTACTAGTCTTTGCCATTGAATATACTGAAAAAGACGGTAACGAGGTTGATGTGAAGGTGAACGCCAAGACGGGTACTGTCATACTCGTTGAAAGCGATGCGGATGAAGCAGAAGATGATGACGAGGGAGACGCTGAGGAAGATGACGGAAGTGAACAGATCGCGAATATGCGAACACTCATTAACCTCCTCACGCAACTCGTTGCACTTTTGCGACAACAAGGAGCATAACTAGAATTTCTTGAATACCCCTATCGTGCTTGGCGGGTGGTATTCCGATACATTGAGGGTGCGTAAGAAAGAAACACCCGCGCCATAGGCGCGGGTGTTTCTTTTATTATTTACGAAAGCTTATACTTTCGTACTTGCGCGTTTTATCGCGAGGGCTAATCGTGACTTCTTTCGAGAAGCGGTGTTCTTTTTAATAACGCCTCGTTTCGCTGCCTTATCGATTGCCTTGTAGGCTGCTGCAAGCGAGTTTCCTGCCTCGGCAACGTTGGTAACAATAAGTTTCTTTACGATCTTCGTTGTTTCGTTAAGTGCGCGCTTACGACGTACGTTAAACACGTGCTTTTTAAGAGATGCGCGATGCGCCTTTTTTGCTGATGCGGTAATTGCCATGTCAGGGCATAGTACGCTAATCGTTCCATATATGCAACATATAAATGCTAGAATGCTCCTATGATACGCCAGATACGCGGGATGGTACTCTCTGTGGAGCCTCAGGGTGCAGTTGTGGAGGTGGCTGGATTTGGGATCTTTGTAAACTTGAGATCAGACACTGTGCTCTCTGTTGGAAAAGAGGTAGCCCTGTCGACGTACCTTGCCGTAACGCAAAACGGCATGGATCTCTACGGGTTTATCGAGCCACTTGATAGAAAGTTCTTTGAATTGTTACTTACTGTATCTGGAGTGGGACCAAAAACGGCGCTTTCTATTTTTTCTCGTGCATCACGTGAGTCTCTTGAAAACGCTATTTCTAAACGTGACATTTCGTACCTCACGAGTGTCGTAGGACTTGGGAAAAAAGCTGCGGAGAAACTTGCGGTGGAGCTCTCTGAAAAAATAGAGCTCTCCGGTAACAACGAACAAGGTCATGACGCAGAGGTGTTCGATACCCTTATTGCCCTTGGATACACTGAACGTGAGGCGCGTAAGTCGCTTGCAGGTATTCCCCTTTCTGTTGAAGGACGCGAAGCTCGACTGAAATACGCACTTTCTAATAAAAACTAAGTATGCAAGGTGTCCGTAGTTTCATCAAAAGAATTCTCCCGCGAAAGCTGTATCGTGCGCTCCTTATTCCATATCACCTGCTCTGGGCTTTTTCTTCTGCGCTGTATTATGGGTTCCCCGCTAAAAAACTCACCGTAATCGCAGTTACAGGGACAAAGGGCAAGTCCTCAGTAACTGAAATGCTCACCGCAATACTCGAAGAGGCAGGATATACTGTTGCTGTTTCGAGCACCATTCATTTCAAGAACGGAAAAGAAACTCGTCCCAATCTTTTTAAGATGACACTCCCGGGAAGAGGTTTTATACAAAGACTTCTTGCGCAAGCACTTGAAAACGGTGCAACTCACGCAGTGATAGAGGTAACATCAGAAGCGGCTCTTCAATACCGACACGTATTTCTGTATCTTGATGCTCTCGTATTTACAAACTTAGAAAAAGAACACTTAGAGTCTCACGGTGGGATGGAAAGATACTTTGCTGCTAAGATGCGTATCGGAAAGACGTTGAGTCATTCTCCCAAACGTCCTCGGGCAGTTGTCGCAAATGAGGAAAGTGAATACGGAAAAAGGTTTCTCACACTTCCTGTTGAAAGATCCTTTCCCTTTAAGACTACAGACGCACTTCATCTTACCCTCTTAGAAAAAGGTGTCTCTTTTGATTTTGAATCTGTTCGCATAACTACCCCACATCCAGGTGAATTCTCTGTGCGAAATGCGCTTGCCTCAATTAAGACTGCTTCGTTTTTAGGAGTGTCGGTGGCAACCTCTGCAAAAGCACTTTCTAAACTTTCTGTAATTAGTGGCAGGGCAGAGTGTATCGAAGAGGGTCAGGACTTTCTCGCCATTGTAGATTACGCGCACACTCCAGACTCACTAAGGGCGTTGTACGAAGCGTACCCAAACCACAGGAAAATCTGTGTACTTGGAAACACAGGAGGTGGGCGCGATACATGGAAGCGTCCGGAGATGGGAAGTATTGCACAGAAATACTGCACAGAAGTAATACTCACCAACGAAGACCCCTATGACGAAGATCCAAAAAAAATACTTGAGGACATGGTACATGGTATGGAAACACGACCAAAAGTTATCCTGGATAGACGCGAGGCAATTACAGAGGCTCTTAAGAGTGCCCAAGTACAAACAAAAAGCGCCTCAAATCCCCTTGCCGTACTCGTTACTGGCAAAGGTACTGATCCGTACATTATGGAAGCACAGGGAGTAAGGACACCTTGGAGCGACGCGGACGTAATTCGAGAAGAACTGCGTAAACTATCGACCTAGCTGGTAGACTATAGAGCATATGCGACCTGACGTCATACTCATCCTCACTTGTTTCATCTTTCTTTTTGCCGCATGGTTTTATACGGGAGGTCCAACACGCCCCATAGCAAGACAAGGTCCCTTTATCACTCCAATTACTGACGTTGGCGTTGAGTCAAAAGGATATGGTTCTTCAAAATGGGAGAGTGTGGGCTCGTCGCTGAAGAACGCGTACTCGGGAACATTTTCCAGAGGAACTTCTGCAAATGAACTTCAGCAACAGTTAAACGACCTGAAGGAGGATGCCGCGTATTCTAAGTACCATAAAAATGTGCGTCTTTCTGGAGGGGCAGTAAGTGCCACTGACCCGAAAAAGGAGTACCTCACTCTTTCTATTTCCGGAAAGGAGGATATAGATATTACTGGATGGAGACTCGTAAGTACCAGTACCTCAGAGAGAATATCTATTCCTCGCGGAGTAGCGGTTGCAAATAAAGACGGATCCGGTACGCGAAGTACTATTATCGTCTCCCCTGGAGACAGAGTTATTCTCACCTCTGGCAGATCTCCCCTTTCGACCTCTTTCAAGGAAAATAGTTGTAGCGGGTACCTCGCAAACAGTTATACGTTCGCCCCATCTATGTCAACGTACCGATGTCCTGACCCAGTAGATGAACTCCGGACATTCTATACCGCAGAAGCAAACACATACGTCGCTTGTAAGAGTTACCTAGAAAACGCAACACGTTGCGATGTGGAGGAACCTCCACGAAGTATCTCAAGTAGCTGTAGGTCTTTTGTGAGCCAGCGTCTTAGTTATTCGGGATGTCTCGCTGGACATCGAAACGACTCGAACTTCGATGGTACTACCTGGCGAGTGTACTTTGAAGAATCTGATGAGTTGTGGGAAAAAGACCACGCACGAATCCGACTTCTCGATACTGAGGGGAAAGTGGTGGACGTGTATACATATTAGAGGTATAAAATAGAGACCATTGCGCCCATAGCTCAGCTGGTAGAGCAGATCCCTTTTAAGGATAAGGTCCCTGGTTCGAGCCCAGGTGGGCGCACACACTTTGGGAATCCTCATAATTGAGGGTTCCTCGCGAAACCAATTTCTGGAATGGTTTTGTAAATCTTTTGACTTCTACAACTAGTGAGCCCTCTACTCCTTGCTACAATTAGCTCATGCCTACACAAAACAACCCCTCTCTCTTGGGGAAGCTCGTCATCGTTACACTCTGTATCGCTTTTGCGTCTGGGATATATTATTTCCGTGACCAAACAATCGACTACGTACAAAATACTTTTTCAAAACCCTGCGCAGACCCGATACCCTATAGCATTGGTTCTATTGACCCTAAGTTCGGGGTGTCCAAAGAACAGGTCGCTACGAAACTAGCTCAGGCAAGTGAACTGTGGAATAGCGCGTCTGGAAAACAGCTATTCGTATATGCGCCACTTGATAGCAACGCTATCCCCGTAAGTTTTATATACGACCGCCGTCAAGAAACAGTAACTCTAAGTAGCTCCATAAACTCTACTGGAGCACTTCAACAAGAGGAACGGGAACAACTAGAGGTTCTTCAAAAGCAGTACTCAACTGCCCAAGAGAAGTATGGCAGAGCAGTCACTGAGCTTACGAAGAAATACAATGCCTACAACCAGAAAGTGCAAAAGGTAAATGCCTCTGGTGGAGCAGACCCGCAAACGTTCGCTCAACTGGAAAAAGAGAAATCTTACCTTGCAGCAACACAAGAAACATTAGAGACCCAACACCTTCTACTCCAAGAACAGTCCGTGGAGTTGGGTCAGAAAATTGCACTCTATAACACAAACGTAGCGGATATTAATAAAGTGGTTAGAGACTTCAATGCAACTTCCGGTGGAGACTTCGAAGAGGGGCTGTATAGCGAAGATGCTACTGGCAAGAGAATTTCTATTTATGCATACAAGAGTCAGTCGGAACTACTACATTCTCTTACTCACGAACTAGGTCACGCCCTTGGACTCGAGCACAATCAAAATCCCCTGTCTATCATGTTTCCCTATAATAAAAGTGGTGTAACCCTCTCAACGGACGACCTTGCTGACCTGAAAGAACTGTGTGACTTATAAAAACGAAGTCCCGCTGTCTTGCAACAGCGGGACCGGCATTACAGTTGCCAGAGGAGCGCCCCTCCGGTTGCAAAAACACCCAGGAAAAGAGCTGTCGCTACCCGGGCAATGCTCCCGTGCCATTCTGGTTTGCGGTCGCCGTTGAACCACAGCAAACCCAGTAGGAGTCCCACATACAAGGCGTCTATGACCCAGTGGGTCCAAAGTAGAACATGAGAGGGATCCCCTCTTCCCGCAAAGAAAACCAGGCTCTCGACCCAAAAGATTCCCAGCCCTAGCGACCAGAAGATGCCCTTGCGCGCTATTCGATGCGCCTCGTATGCTTGAACATATCGCAGGCTCTTGGTTGGCGAAGCCTTCAAGGCTCTCCCCTGCTTCTGAGCATCGTAAAGACATGCGGCGTGAAAAAGAAATGCCATACCGACGAGGACTTTTATTACCAGTTCTGTCATCTATCGTCCCTTCTAAGTTGATCCTCTCGGATACTACCAACGCAACCGTTCTTTCACAAGGATTTGCTATACTCTCGTATATGTCTACTACTCATCAGAGGATATACCTACTACTGAGCACGCTTGGAATTGCCGCAGCCGGATATGCCCTTTTCTTTCTTGGAAGAGCTAGTTTTCTTACGAATAGAGACGCCGTGCTCGCATACCGACAGGTCTTTTTTAGTCTCCTCATCACAGTTGTCTGTATGGAATCAAGAATACTTATTTCTGGAAAACGTTTCTCTCGTACGAAATTATTTTATTTTCACCTCGCTTGCGCCGTTCCTTTTTTCGTTATGATACTTTTTCTCTCTTTCTGGAAAGTTACCTTAGCGCTCCAGATACTTGTGTTTATTTTTGCAATGGGAACAGTTACCAGTGCTCTTTTTCTTTTTTCAAACCGCACAAAGGTTACCCTCTCCCCGAATTAGATCTTTAGTGCAAAACGCTCGAGCGCTAAGCCCAGTTCAAGATCTCGTCCGCGTGAATCTGAAAGAAGTTCTATAAGATCGCGTGAGAGTCTTCGAGACTCTCCTGGTTTCCACACGTCACTTCCCTTACTCATAAGGTCGCGGGCTTTCCAGTGGAGTAGTCCGTGGATCATTTCCGGCGCATCACCTTGTCTTTGCGCTTTTATTAGTTCTTTCCACAGAATTTCTCCATTTCGCGTGCCAAGAGCATTCACGAGGGCGCTGTTAAAGCCACGTAGGGGTTTTGTCTCTGTGCTTTCGACACAAAAAACCTTTTCTGCGTGACCTTCTATTTTTTTGAGTCTTGTTGCAAGTAGTTTGGGCGCAAGAATCGCTATAATATTTTCTGACTTCTCAAAATCTTTTATATGTGCGAGTACCAAGTCCCCCGAAGATGAGTCTGAGAACGGGTCGTCAATAAGCACCAACATTTTACTAAAAAATAGTCCTTGCGCACTTACTGCCTCTTGGAGGGACTCCTTACGTATAAGCCCTGCATCAAGCCGTGTATAGAAAGCTTCTGGTGCTTTTTTGCGTGCTGCCTCTACCCACGCAAATGCCTTTGCTCGAACTTTGTTCGTATCAGAGCCATGAAATAAATAAATCATCTTTTCATTCTACCGTGATACACACAGGGGGCGCCAGCTTTCGCTAGCGCCCCTTTGCTTGTCGGTTTTACCAGTGGCGGGCCACATAACTTACGACCCCACCCCAAAAACCCAAAATGAAGGCGCCGATCAGAATGAATTGAAGGAGAGTCTTTAGCTTCTCCTTGAAGCTGGGTTGCCTGCCGCTTCCTTCGGTGCCGCATGTGTTACTTATCATCAAACACCTTCCTTTCCGTTGTTATGGTATCACTACTTTATAAAAGTGCCTGCATTTCTCCCCAGTTAGCCCCTACCTTCGCCTGGGTAAGAAGAGGTACTCCTCTGGACTCTCCTTCAGGCAATACCCCCTCCATAACTTTTCTAATCTTTAGGGTAAGCTCCTCTAAACGCGCTGTCTTTATTTCAAAAACTAGCTCGTCGTGTACTTGTAGAATAAGTCGAGCATCTTCTATACCCTCACGTACAAGCATTTCATTTACTTTCACCATGGCCAATTTTATACAGTCTGCCGCCGTGCCCTGTATGGGGGCATTTATTGCCATGCGCTCGGCCTGCGCACGCACATACGGAAGCGCTGACTTCATTCCAGAAAACTCTCGTCTACGACCATATAGGGTTTCAGTAAATCCTTGTCTGCGCGCGTCACCTTTCGTACTCTCTAGAAACTGAGAAAGTGTCTTGAAGGTCTTGAAGTAATCTTCATAAAACTGATGTGCTTGCGCAGCACTGGTTCCAAGCTGAGCTCGTAGTGCATTCACCCCCATACCGTAGAGAATGCCGAAGTTTATAATTTTTGCGCGCCGGCGCATTTCACTATCAACGGCATCTGCCTTCACTCCAAAGACTGCGCTGGCAACCTCTGTATGTACATCGCGACCATTCCTAAAGATCTCACACAACTTCTCATCTCCTGAGAGAATCGCTGCAACACGAAGCTCCACCTGCGAGTAGTCCAGCGCGAGAAGTGTACTTCCCTTTGGCGCAACGAAGCTGGTGCGAATGGCTCGTCCTCGTTCAGTGCGTACTGGAATGTTCTGAAGATTTGGGTTTTGGGAAGACATTCGACCAGTCGTCGTACCGCTTTGAAGAAACTCTGTATGCAACCTGCTGTCGCTTCCCACTGTTTTAGGAATACTGTCGACGTACGTGGAGAGTAGCTTTTGTAATTCTCTATATTCAAAAATGTCCGCAATGATTGAGTGTACATCTTTTAGTTTCTCGAGCTCTGACTCCTTTGTTGAACGCTGTCCTCCTGCGGTTTTCTTTTGTGGACCCTTACTTCCAGGAACTCTCAAGTTCAACTCATCAAAGAGGACGTCTCCAAGTTGTTTGGGAGAACTTATATTAAACTCATGTCCAACCATTTTAAATATCCTTTTTTCAATAGCAGCTACTTCCGCCTTATATTCTTTCGACAATCCCGCAAGTCTCTTGGTGTCCACAACGACTCCCCACTGTTCCATGCCTCTTAGTATTGGAATGAGTGGTTTTTCTATCGTGTTGTAAAGACTTTCAAGCTCTCCCGTAGTCTCTATCTTTGACTGCAGTACCTTATATGCCTCCGCAAACTTTTCCTTTTTCGTAAAGGCAAGGATATCATCGAGTGTTGCCTTGGTAAGATCCGAGGCAAGAAGCCACAACATTACTTGAGCTTCCTGAAAGAGCTGTGGTGCAATTTCTTCGTGTATCGAGGAGTCCTCAACAGTATCTGCGCCCTCTTCCGCGCTTCCTTTCTCAAATACTGCGCGTACTCGTGGACGAAGCGTTCTAAAACCGAGCTCATCAAATAGTGCGAGTATGTTAGGTAGTGTTTCCCCGTTGTGGAATACTGCTTCGGGCAGTTTGAAGGAGATGGGTGCGTCAAGTCGAATGGTTGCGAGCATCTTTGAAAAAAGGGCGTCTTCTTCGTGGTCTTTAAGAAGTTGTATAATGCGGGGTTTTATTCCTTTGTCCAGAAATACTGCTTCGTTTTTTTTCAGTGTCTTATATATGTTCTCAATGGTTCCAAAGTTTACTATGAGGTCGGTTCCTGTCTTTTCTCCGATTCCAGGAATGCCCACAATATTGTCAGAAGGGTCTCCACGAAGTCCCTTGTAGTCCGGGACAAGTTCAGGAGCAAATCCATACCTCGCCACAACCTGTGCTCCGTCGTACATAACCGTATCGTTGAGACCCTTTTTAAGTGTGTAGACTTTTACGCGACTCTTCTCGACAAGCTGTAGCGTGTCCATATCGCCTGAGGCGATGACTATGTCAGTGTCCGTATCTTTTTTAAGAAGTTCACAAATGGTACCCAGTATATCGTCTGCTTCAAATCCCTCACGTTCATATATGGGTATGGAAAATGCTTTAAATACAGCACGTGAAGTTTCAAGCTGTGTGGAAAGCGCGTCGTCTATTTTCATTCTTGTTGCCTTGTACTGTTCGTACGCTTCGTGACGAATCGTAGGTTTCGGAAGATCATAACAAGCTGCAATATAGTCGGGTTTTAAATCGGTGATAATGCGCAGCAACATTGAAGAAAGTCCGTATAGAGCGCCAGTGGGAGCACCTGTTGGTGACTGGAAGTCCGGTAGTGCGTGGTACGCGCGATGAATAATCGCGTGGGCGTCGAGAAGCACGAGTCGTTTCTTAGACGCTTTTGACTTTTCTTTTGGAGTTTTAGGAGTGGTTGGCATAGGTAACCTTTCGCTCCGTTGTAGGAAGTATTTCTAACTGTATTTGCGTATGTACTCCTGTGTGTAGTTCGGGTACGCGTTCTGGCCATTCAAGTACAATTAGGTTTTGTGAGTTATTCATGGCCTCTTCAAAGTTTAGATGCTCTAAATCTTTTTTGTCTTCAAGACGATACAGATCTATGTGCACCAGATGGGCGAAGCCTCGTCCGCTCTCTTTGGAAAGGTTGTATATTTTCTCAAGTACAAAAGTCGGACTAAGGATGGGAACGGTAACGCCAAAAGAACGGGCAAGTCCTTGTGTGAACGAGGTTTTCCCTGCACCGAGTTCTCCTGATAGTGTTATGAGTGTTGCCTTGTCGGTATGCGGAGAGAGACTTTGGGCAAATGTTTGAGCCTCTTTTTGTAACTCTTCAGGTGTGGTACATATCTTTTCCATAGGCTCTTTTTATCATTGTATCAAAATAATCGAGCCCCCGGTGTGTGCCGGGGGCTCGTAGTTTGTTTGGCTCACCGGGGGCAATAAACCCCGTTTAGCGAGTCAACGATGAAACATCCTGTTCCCTTTCTTTCTGCAGGAATTGGCTCTCCTGCAGACTGAAGGAAGTGAAGGGTCTTTCCGTTCACCGTAATTGGACCGGTTGCCCTTGCCGGCGCTGAAGGTGCTGGAGTTGCCGATACCGTATATCGCGGCATCGGTGCCTGCGGAAGATACGCTCGTCCGCCATAACCGTATGAATAGTAGGACGAACGATAGCCGTACCGGTAGTAGGGCTCCTCCCTCGGCACAAAGGTTGGCTCCTCGAGGGAGTATGACACTCCGCCGATGATGATGAGTGCACGCCTTTGGGCGTCCACTCCAACCCGATATTTCGTTTTCACACCTATGCCCTGTGGAGGACTGCTGATGTGAAAGTACTGGTCGTCGACCAGTGCCATCCAGCGACCGTCGCTGTCGCGAACTACTTTGTGTTTCCCTCCACCATCCAAAAGGTGGGCAAGGGCGACAATGCCAACCACAGCGCCTGCGGCGGCGATGGTTGCAGTGTCGTTACACCGGTAGTAACAACGTGCCTGCGCCGGTGTCGGCGCAACGATCGTTGCAAGAAATGCGACAGCGACGGTCGCGAAAATGCTTGATTTACGCATCAGATTTCCCCTTTCAAGGGTTGAATGTTGTGTAGAGCTTTCGCACTCTGCTATATATGTTACTACCAAACCTAGCCTTTGTCAAGTGCCATTCTCTGAAGCTTCTGGGCCCGAGGCTTCCCCATACTGTACCCACTGCTAATGGTATTATGGGGGCATACCATGCCTACCCACTTTGATACTGACGCTGAAAACGCGAAGCTTGCTCTTTTGCGAGAACGCGAAGAAGAAGATCTCACCCGTATACTTTCTGAAAAGTACGGTATTCCCTACACTGATCTTTCGGTAATTCCAATTAATGTTGACGCACTCGGACTTATTCCTCAGGCGCGTTCTCATGAGTGTGAGGCGGTTATATATGACAAAAATGGAAAACATATATCTCTTGCACTTCATAATCCGCAAAATGCGAACCTCGCCAAGCTTGAGCAAGAACTTGCGGAACAGGGGTACCGTATAGAAAAGTTTCTGGTATCTCGACTCAGTCTTACACGTGCGTATGAGCGCTATGAGGATTTATCTCTTACGAGCGAGACCGTAGCTGGAGTTTTTGATCTCTCTGGTGAAAAGCTGAAAGATCTTAGAGAGAAACTCTCGTCACTTTCGGCGCTACGCACTTTTCTTACCGAAACACTCTCTACAAAAAATACATCGAGTGTTTCTCGAGTTTTTGAAGGCATGCTTACTGGAGCGTTTGCGCTTAAGGCATCCGACATACATATAGAACCTGGAGATGGTTTGGTGCGTTTACGTTTGCGTCTTGATGGGGTACTTACCGACGTGTTCTCTTTTGATGGACATACGTATCGACTAGTAAACTCACGTATCAAAGTGCTGTCTGGATTGAAAATCAATATCACCGACAGGGCGCAAGATGGTCGCTTTAGTGTAACGACTGACGACGAGGAAGTTGAAATACGCACATCTATCATTCCAGGAAACTATGGCGAGTCTATCGTGCTTCGAGTTTTGGATCCTTCTGCAATTCACACCTCTTTTGAACACATGGGTGTCCACCCCAAACTACTTGAGCGACTTAGAAAAGAAATACACCGACCCACTGGCATGCTTCTTACTACAGGACCGACAGGATCTGGAAAAACAACAACGCTCTATTCTTTTTTACAAGAGGTTCATACTCCTGAGATTAAAGTCGTAACGATTGAAGACCCTATTGAGTACCATCTCCCAGGGATTGTACAGACACAAACAAATGGGAAAGACTACACCTTTGCCTCTGGATTGCGCTCGGTACTCCGACAGGACCCTGACATTATCATGGTTGGAGAAATTAGAGACGCTGAAGTTGCTGAAGTTGCCGTGCAGGCGGCACTTACCGGACACTTTGTGTTCTCTACACTACATACGAACAACGCAGCAGGTTCTTTCCCACGCCTTGTTGATTTGGGAGTAGACCCAAAGACATTCTCTTCTGCAATTTCTGTGGCAATGGGACAGCGTCTCGTGCGAACACTTAATCCAGACACAAAAGTAAAACGCGAAACGACTGCTGAAGAAAAGAACATAATACAAAAAATACTTTCTACCCTTACAGACTCTTCACTGATGCCTGAACAAACTGATTTTGTCTGGAGCCCCCCTGTTGGCGAAGATGAGGATGGGTATAAAGGGCGCACGGGGCTTCATGAGGCTATTTTCATGGATGAAGAACTTGGAAACTTTTTACGAGAAAATCCTTCGTCTGGAGAAATCGAACAAGCAACACGAAGACAAGGGTACCTCACCATGGCACAAGACGGTGTGCTGAAGGCGCTCGCTGGGGTTACGTCACTGGAGGAAGTGTTCAAGGTCGTTGATCTGCCTCGTGACTAAAACGAGCTCCAAAACCTCCAATTACCACGTTACCGTTCATTCGAAACTTTTCAACGTACTAGCACGTACGTCTCAAATTCTCTCAATCCGGCGCCTTGTCCTTGAAGTTTTTTAAGTACGTTTTTGAAAAGCAATACAAAACGGGCGCACCATATGGTNNCCATATGGTGCGCCCGTTTGTATTGTAGAAATCATGAACACTACCCTCCAGGCACTCCGAGCCTATTCTTGCGAACAGGCTTCGGTGGATGAAACGCCTGAGGATTATTCCAGTCACCCATTTCAAGAATGGAACCAGAAAGTCCTTGGGGAAACACCCTGAAGCCGTCAAGCCTTGCCTAGAGGGTACTGTGCACGATGTCTTACTTTTGCAAAGAAAAAACCTCCCTGCGGAAGGTACGGGTGAGGATCAATTCCTCACGCGCTCCGTAGTAAACTTTCCGAGGTTCCACTACTGGAGTATGATAGAATACTAGCATACTCAACTTTTATGTCAAGTACCCCTCAGATCGATACACTTCCTATACGAGTACGCGACCAGGCTCTCGATAGTACCCTGCGTCCGTCTGTATGGGATGAATATGTCGGACAGAGTCATGTTAAAGCAAATGTTACGGTCGTACTCGAAGCTGCGAAAATGCGTAGTGACATGCCTGAGCATATTTTGTTCTATGGTCCACCTGGTGTGGGGAAAACTACCCTTGCGCACCTTGTCGCTCACACACTTGGCGCACCTTTAAAATCTACATCCGGAGTTGCTATCGAACGCGCAGGGGATCTTGCGGCAATCCTTACGAACCTAGAAGCTGGCACAGTGCTTTTTATTGACGAAATTCATCAGCTCTCTTCCAAAATAGAAGAGTTGCTCTATCCCGCTCTGGAAAATGGGACACTCGACATTGTACTTGGTAAGGGACCGAGCGCACGCACTGTTGAGCTCGCGCTTCCTCCATTTACATTAGTCGGAGCTACTACACGAGTGTCTCTACTTTCAAGCCCGCTTCGTTCACGTTTTGGTGGAGGAGTGTACCAGCTTGATTTTTATAGCGACGAAGATTTGCGCTCCATTATTACTCGCTCTGCAGGTGTTCTTGGAATGAAACTTGGAAAGGATGTCGTCGAGAAAGTTGCAAGTCGTTCTCGTGCCACTCCTCGTGTTGCAAATGCACTTCTCAAGCGTGTCCGCGACTATGCACAGGTACACGAAAAAGAAATTACACCGGAACTGTGTGATGCCGCGTGTAAGCTTTTTGGTATCGATGAGTATGGACTTACAAAAGACGATAGACGCTACCTTGAAACACTCAGGGACAGTTTCAAAGGAGGTCCCGCCGGAATACGCGCACTTGCGAGCGGTTTGCATGAAGATCCCGATACGTTGGAGAACGTATACGAGCCATATCTCCTTCGTCTTGGCTTTATAGAGCGCTCTTCAAGAGGACGTATTCTTACCGACGCTGGCAGGGAGTATCTCGCCACCTAAAGGTATTTCCGAATTCTTTACTTACATGCAACTTTGTTATAGTTAGGATATGTCCGGACATAACAAGTGGTCCCAGATAAAAAGGCAGAAAGGAGCTGTTGACGGCGCAAAAAGCCAGTTGTTCTCACGTCTTTCAAAAATTATAACCATCGAGTCTAAGAAAGCACTCGGAAATATCTCCTCCCCTGCTCTTTCCTCCGCGATTGCTCGTGCTAAGGAAGCTAACATGCCCAAGGACTCTATTGATAGAGCTGTCGCTAAGGGAACCTCAAAAGACGCAGAGAGTCTTGAATCTGTGCTTTATGAGTTTTATGGACCAGATGGAGTTGCGATTATTGTAACTGCCCTTACCGATAACAAAAATCGAACGACTCAGGAAATAAAACACCTGCTCACAAAGAATGGGTATGAGCTGGGTACTCCAGGAAGTGCGCTTTGGGCGTTTACCAAATCTCCGTCTGGACTGTTATTTGCAAACGAACCGTTGGTAGAGGTCTCGGGAGAGATTGAGCTCATAAAGTTGTTAGAGCTACTTGATGCACAGGAGGACACTCAAACCATTGCGACAAACGCTCGAGGATTTGAGACTCTTGACGACTAGTATGAGAGTACTCGGTATTGACCCAGGATATGACAGGCTTGGACTTGCCATTGTTGAGGGTGACCCAAGTAGACCCTCCTATGTTTGGAGTGATTGTTTTATACCCACAAAAGGATTCCCTGAGGAGCGTCTTGCACAAATATACGAAGTTGTTGAGCATACTATTTCTACATATAATCCAGAGCGTATAGCTGTAGAGACATTATATTTTAGTACAAATAAAAAAACGGCACTTGCCGTTGCGCAAGCACGAGGAGTTGTTTTGGCTGTGTGCGGAAACTATAAACTCCCAGTACTTGAATGTACTCCTGCCCAAGTAAAGCTTTCTGTAACAGGTTATGGTTCTGCTGATAAGAAAGCTATTGCGAGCATGGTCCCTAAACTTATAATCCTTCCCGTGCGAACGCGCCTCGACGACGAACTAGATGCTATCGCTGTTGCAATCACCGGTCTTTCTGGGAGTGTTGTATGAACTCGTTCGGGACCTGTTATCCCCACCCTTTCTAGAGGTACTTGAAAAATTTTATTCTTTTGTTTAAATGGAGGGACTTCGATAATTACTAATTCGAAGTATCTTATATAGACTATATTTTTGTATATGCATGATGATGACGAAATGCTGGACGATGAACACCCTGGGACACTACACATGGGGGACGAGGACGCTGTAGAAGATGAGGACGAGGAAGAGGATGATCTTCCTTATGGAATGCATGAGGTAGAAGAAGACGGCTCCTACTAACTCCAGAGAAGAGGCTTGCAAAGAAAGGGCGGACTTCTTTAAGAAGTCCGCCCTTTCTTGTGTGTGTGGTACCATAATCTTCATGAAAAAAGGTGTCCCTGTTTTGGTAAAAAAACACTTTCACAACCCTCATCCAATCCTGAAGACAACTTTTGTTCTTTTGGGCCTCGTATTTATTGTTCTTGGTATAAGTATACTCTGGGTTGGATTTACTCCAATTCCGGCCCTTAATTCTTTTGACTCTCAAAAAGTTGCTCAATCGACGAAATTATTCGACCGGACAGGAAAGGTTCTTTTGTATGATCTTAACCATGATATGCGACGAAATACCGTTCCCCTTTCTGAAGTCTCTCCCAATCTACAAAAAGCAACCATTTCTATTGAGGATCGAGAGTTTTATGATCACAACGGAGTAAGTGTTCGCGGCATTGTTCGTTCTATCCTTACTGATATTGCTCGGATGTCATTTGCGCAAGGTGGGTCCACCATCACGCAACAAGTAGTAAAGAACACTATTCTTACTGGAAAGAAGAGTATTACGCGGAAGGTGCAGGAGTGGATACTTGCAGTACGTTTTGAGCACCGGTACACAAAAGATGAGATTCTTGAGTTTTACTTTAACGTAACACCCTATGGGGGCACATTGTATGGTGCTGAAGTTGCCTCTCGTGCTTTTTTTGCGAAAAGCGCGAAAGATCTAACACTTAGCGAAGCGGCATACCTTGCGGCAATTCCACAGCTTCCCACGTACTACTCTCCTTATGGAAACAATCGAGAAAGTCTTGACGCACGAAAGGATACTGTTCTTTCGCGTATGCAAGACCTTGGATATATAACTGAAGAAGAGTATCTAAACGCGAAAAGCGAAGTGGTGGTTTTTAATAAACAACAAAGTAACTCTATTATTGCACCTCATTTTGTTTTTTATGTTGAACAATACCTTGAACAAAAGTATGGTCCTGATGTTGCAACACAGGGTCTTTCAGTTGTAACGACAATCGACGCCGATCTACAGAAAAAAGCTACGGAGGTAGTTGGTCGCTATGGAGCAATTAACCAAGCCCGTTTTAACGCATCAAATGAAGCGCTTGTTGCTATTGACCCTAAGACGGGACAGATCCTTGCGATGGTAGGCTCTCGAGACTATTTTGACAAAGAGATAGATGGAAACTACAACGCAACTCTTGCGCTGCGCCAACCAGGATCTTCTTTTAAACCTTTTGTCTATGCAACGGCATTGCAAAGAGGGTACACTCCAGAAACTATTATTTTTGACCTCCCCACACAGTTTTCAACGACCTGTGCTCCATCGGACAACTTTAATGGAACGGCTCCCTGTTACGCTCCAGGAAACTATGATGACAAGTTCCGCGGACCAATGACTTTTACCACCGCTCTTGCCCAGTCAATTAATATTCCGGCGGTTAAAGTGTTGTATCTCTCGGGTATTTCAAATGTTCTTACCTTGGCAAAAGGTATGGGCCTATCAACCCTTGGAAAAACTTCTGACTATGGGTTGTCGTTAGCACTTGGTGCGGCTGAAGTTCGTCTCTTAGACTTAACAAATGCTTACGCAGGTTTTGCAAACGAAGGAACACTTAACCCTCCAGCAAGTATTTTAAAAATAACAGACGTAGAGGGTGATGTGGTTGAGGAGTTTATTGCTAAACCACAACAGGGTGTTGATCCGGTAATTGCGAGGGGGCTTTCTTCTATGCTTTCTAATAACGAGGCTCGTTTCCCTGAGTATCCACCAAATAATCCGTTTTATTTCCCAGGATATGATGTTGCGGCAAAAACAGGCACAACAAATGAGTCTAGGGATGCATGGACTGTTGGATATAGTCCAACTATTGCTGTTGGGGTGTGGGCCGGAAATAACAACAACACTCCTATGGTGAAGGAAATTGCTGGGTATATTGTTGCACCTATGTGGCACGAGGTTATGGAGTATGCACTGTCAAAATACCCTCAAGAGTTTTTCAATGCACCACCAGAGACTCCAGGGGATGCTCCTGGTGCACTTCGAGGTCTTTATACCAACGGGGTAGAGATTCATGATATTTTGTATTGGGTGAAAAAAGATTCTCCACGTACTAGTGGCGGCTCTTTCTCAGACCCACAGTTTCAGTATTGGGAGTACCCTTTAAACTCTTGGTTTTCTGGTGGTGCGCAAACACAGGCACAGACAATAGGAACAAGCTCTTCTTCTATATCAACAACGACTAAAGAACGGTCAAGTGAACGTAATAATTAGTGTATTTCAGTGATTTTTATTTTTTGTTCAGATAGTCTATTAATAAATGCTTTTTTTTGTAGTAGAAGCGCTGATTTTATAACAGGCGTCACTTTTAATATGAGGTGACCGTTTTGGTATTCAATATCTCTTGGGTGTATGTTGACCCCTGTGGTTTCTTGTACCTCTAGTGCAATGTGTTGTCGGGTCTGCCACCCCTCTGTTCCTGGTATCTTATGATTTTTAATAATGTCTTCAATCTTCATACTTTATTGGTTCATTGGCATAACTAGATACAGGAAGGTTGCGTCTCCAACCCCCCGTATAATAAGTGGTCTCCCTATGCCTGCCGCAGAAATTTGAATACTCTCTGTGGAGATTGTGGGTAGTGGGGCTTGAAGATAGCGGTGATTGAAGGAAAGCTCTACCTCCTCACCCTGTACTGTTGCGTGGATCGCCTCTGTAGACTCTCCCACATCGGTGTTTCTTGCAGAGAAACCTATTTTTTTGTTTTTGGGATCGAGGTGTATTTTTACTTTTTGGAATGGGTCTGAGAAAACGGAAGTTCTTTTTAATGCTGATTCGAAATCTTTTCGCAATACAACCCCCTCTGAAATATTTGTTTTGGGGATGATTTGGGTGTAGTCAGGATACGGTATGGTAACTAATCTTGTTGTTACAATACCGTTTTGCCAAGAGAAAGCTCCTTGATGTTCGTCGACGGAAACTTCTATATTCTCGTCTGGAAGTGTTTGTAGGATGTCACTCGCGTTTTTTGAAGGAATAAGTATGGTGAATTGGGGTAGAGTACCTGGAAGAGTGTGTGTCTTTTCTGCTAAACGAAATGAGTCTGTTGCAACAGCCTTAAGCACGCCTCCTTCAGCACAAAGATATATACTTCCTAGTTCTGGACGAACAGTTGATGGTGAAGTATAGGGCAACACCATACCTATAAGATTTTTAAGTAGTGCCCCCTCGATAGAAAACTTTGTTTTGGGATCTGGTATGGGTAGGGTTGGAAAGTCTTCGTATGGGAGTGTTTTGAGGGTACTGCGACCTTCTGGGGTAATAATGGTAATTGTCTCACCTGTTTGTTCTATAGTGAGTGAATTGGAGCCACCAAAAGTGTTTACTATCTCTTTTAGAATTGTTGCGGGTATAACTGTGGTACCGCTATTTTTTATATTTCCTTTGACACGTATATCAACTGCAGTTTCTAAATTTACTGCACGCACCTTAATTCCATCATCTCCTGCAATAAGAGCAATTCCAGAAAGTATTGGGAGGCTGGTTGCTCTTCGTTCTGCAAAACGAGCAACTTTTGTTACGGCGTCTGAAAATTCATTCTTTTCTAAGGTAATAAACATACAAGACTATTATTAGGGGTGTGGGTATTGGGGATACGCTACTATGTACAGTATATACGCTTTCTAAAGAATAACCCAGAGTGTATATAAGACCCCAAAAACAACCCAAAAATGCGGTGTATAGAATGCTCTCAAAAGAATAACCAAACAAATCCACACACAAGTCCTCGTAAAAACAAAAGAAACCAAGCGTTTCTACACAGATACCAACAACATTATCCGTATTGCGTTATACCAAAAGTGTGCGTATGTCCTGAATCTCCTGAGAGAGTTCGTTATCAACAAGCACTTCCCTTTTAATCTTTTCACAAGAATGAATAACAGTGGTGTGATCCCTTCCCCCTAGTTTTGTTCCAATGGTTGGGTATGAGACATTAAAGTCTTCTCGAAGAAGGTACATAATTACCTGACGAGGACGAACCACCTCCCTACGACGTGTTTTTTCATAAATACTCTCCTCCTCAATACCATAAAACTCAGCAACCTTAGAGACCACGTGTTTTATAGATACTGTTTTTGTTGGGCGAGAAAAAGAACGTAATGATTGACGAACCTCAGCCAAATCAGGTGGAGCCCCTTTTACTTGGGTGTGACACACAACAGAGTTAATAACTCCCTCAAGCTCTCGAATTGAGCCAGTAATAGATGTTGCAATATACTCAACAACCTCTGGTGCAAGAGTAACACCACTCACTGCAAGTTTTTTCTGCACGATAGCGATACGTGATTGTGTATCTGGCTCGCCAATATCAACTGTCATACCACTTGAAAGTCTTCCACGAAGCCGCTCAGCTATATCCGGAATAGCGACAGGGGGTCTGTCCGAAGAAAAAAGAATTTGTTTATTAGTGTCGTATAGGGAGTTAAAAAGGTGAAAAAGCTCCTCCTGCATCTTTTCTTTTCTAGAAAGAAACTGAACATCGTCCATAATCAATAGGTCGTATTGGCGATACTTCTCCTTAAACCTATTAGCGGTACCAGCCTGTAAAGAATCAGTGTAATCAGTACCGAACTTCTCAGACGTAAGGTAAAAAACCTTACGATTTGGATACAGTTTTTTATACTGGTTTCCAATTGCCTGTATAAGGTGTGTTTTACCGCGCCCCGTATCCCCATAAATAAACAAGGGGTTGTAGGTTATGCCAGGTCTGGTGAGTGCTGCTTGGGCCGCGGTAAAGGCAAGCTCGTTAAAAGACCCAACCACAAAACTATCAAAGGTGTATCGCGGGTTTAGATTGTCACTCTTATTTATATAAAAATCATTCAAAGGGAGTTCTGGTGTAGGGACAGGACGTTTAAGCTCCTTGGTTTTTCGGGAACCCTCTTTTACAATTACATACTCAATATTTCTATATTCATACGAGACACCACGAAGGATTTTTAGAAGTAGAACATTAAACTTTCTTATATACCAGTCACGAAAAAATTGACTCGGAACACCAATATATACAATACCATCTTCTATCTTTGTAATAAGACTGTCTCGAAACCAGGTATTAAAACTTGCAGAGGAAACAGAAAGCTCAACTTGTGTTAATACATACTCCCAAAGCTCATGTGGATCAAACTTATTCATTTGCCGTATTGTACAGGTCTTTTCAATTGAGCGCCAAACCCCACCAGACACCAACACCAAATAAGAGTCCCACAGCACAAAGTACGTTTGGGTTGAGAAAGTTGCGTATGAGCATATAAGCTGATACTATCCCAATACTAAATCAATATATATGCCAAAGCGTACCTATCAACCTAAAAAACGTAAACGAGCCCGTACGCACGGTTTCCTCGCCCGTACCGCAACTCCAGGAGGGCGCAGGGTACTTCTTGCACGTCGTAGAAAAGGACGAGCAAGTCTTACTGTTTCAAAAAAAGTTCGATAACACAAAACACTATGCTTCCGTCTCAATTGAGACTTTCTCGCAAAGGATTTAAGGAGGTTTTAGGTGCACACCAGAAGTTAACACCGCATTTTTCAGTTATTTACAAAAAAAAAGCACTTCTGGGTGGTTCGGCGGTTATTGTTTCGAAGAAAGTCGCACACTCCTCGGTGGAGCGACATCTTTTAAAACGTCGTGTACGAGCAATACTTAAGACAGTGAGTACACCCAATCAGATACTTATTATCTCTGCGAGAAACAAAAGTAATACCCTAACTTTTGAACAAATAAAAGAAGAGCTTACAAAGGCATTACAGGATATACTGGAAACATAACACCATGATCGTATCTTTTTTTCACACAACACTCTACACTCCCATATATAACCTCCTTATTTTCATCACAAGCCACATTCCTGGTGGAGATGTTGGTATTGCAGTTATTGTTGTTACGCTTATTGTAAAGTTTGTCACAATGCCACTTGCGCTTTCTGCACTCAAAACACAAAAACAGATGAAGCATGTAGAGCCAGAACTAAAAAAAATAAAAGAAAAATTCAAAGACAACCGAGAAATGCTCGCCAAAGAGACATTCGCACTCTACAAAAACAACGGCATCAAGCCGTTTTCAAGTATTCTTCTCACCCTCGTTCAACTTCCAGTTATTCTTTCGCTGTACCTCGTTTTTGCGAAAGAACCCCTTCTCCATGTCGACCTGTCTATTTTGTACTCCTTTGTTTCAATACCAGAAAACATTTCACCTCTTTTCCTCAACTACTTTCCTATTACGGGACATAGCATACTCCTTGCAGTTGTAGCGGCAGGTGCACAATTTATCCTTGGAAAGATATCGATCCCGATTCCAGAAAAGAGTGGGAGCAAGGTACCAGCTCTTGCAGAAGATTTTGGTCGCAACATGGCAATACAAGCACGCTATGTTTTACCTTTTATTATTGCGGTCGTTGCGTATACCTCAGGTGCTATCGCCTTATATTTGATTACCGCAAGTGTTGTGGGACTGTTCCAGGAGTTCTTCGTCCGTAGACAACAGAAGTCGTAATCTCCACGCTTGGGCGTACTAAAAAATCCTCATAGACGAGGCGTAAGAAGAGAATATCTGGAAACGTACTCTTGTACGGTGGAAGATATTCTCGCCACTTGCAACGAAGTATAGGAGGATTTTAGAGTGCAGCCCCTCCTAGAGGTCGTAGGACCAGAGGGACAGTGTATGCAAGTCAGTGAAAACCAACACGTCTTCTTTTGCATCCACTGATAGCGAAACAGCATCTATACTCACCTTTCCTACTTCAAGCGGGTCAACAATGAGGCTTGCCACCCGCGCAGTCATATCAATTCTCCAAAACCTATCCGTAAAAGCGGTAGCGCCTTGATACCATGAGTCAGGAAGTCCCCCGACGAGGTTGGTGGGAACTGCGCAGTAGACATTCGCACCAGAACGACCCCACACACATTTTTCAGTAAGGGTGGCAACAGGAAGCGCAGTTACCGTTTTTGTATCTAGATCAAGAACACTCAATCGATACGTTCCTGCCTCGACGTAACTAAAGAGAAGAGACTTTCCAGAGGGACTTGGAAGTATTGAAAGACCCTTAAAAGGACCAAGTATTCGAATAAAGGTTCCTGTACCAGGGTTTATGGTAAAGGCATATCCGTCGAGGATACGAGACGCCTTTGTGGATGCAAAGTAGGAGCGCTCTGCAGGGTACACAACGAGTGAGGAGAGTAAGGATGTGAATAGTGTTTTTGCTCCAGCGCCAGACACTTTTGTGAGCGAACCGACAGAGCCGGTTGTTCCAGCGAACAAGGTAAATATGGTACTACTCCCGACGACCTGTGCCTGGGTGAGATTTTGTTCAAGGAAGAACCCACCGGCCTCCGTTGCAGGAAGCGCGTAGGTTGCAACACTTTCCACTCCAGTATCTCTGGTCAAAAAACGTACATAGGCGAGAGAACCATCTGGAACCCAAGAGGCTTCCTGTATGCCAGGGAGTGTTTTGTTTGATATTCGCGCGAGTGTTCGGGAATGTACCGAGAAGGTATACATATTTCCACTTGCCCTTTCAATATAGCGAACCAAGACATCAGCAGGTTCTTGTATGGCAGTGGTGCTTGAGCCCGTGCTACCAAAACTTAGCACAGGTTCAGTATTTATAAGCAAGCTTCCAAGAGCAACCGGTCCATTCGTTACTTTTATCAGGTTTGGTGCAACCTCTGTGCCAGCATTGGTTGCGGTTTCTCCAGGTGCTAGTCCCGTTCCGTCGGTTGTAGGACCTGCACCCGTGTTCCCAAAAGGATCTCCGCCAACAGTGAGCCGCGGAGTGTTTCCTGCAAAAAATAAGTAATAGAGACCAAAACCAATCCCAGCAATGACTAGTAGGATTGCAATACTAATAAGTGCGCGTTTTGTGTTCATAGGCTATTGCTCGCAGACAGAAAAACTAGAAGTCTTCTCTGAACAATTACAACCTTCTTTTGCCAAAGGACTAGGTTTAAGACCGGCCTCGGTAATTTTTGAGTTGTAATCAACCTGACACAGTAGAGGTGAGTCGAAAATAGCACTTTTCTTATAACCGGCCTTAGTCGGGTCTGGAGGTTGCTTCCCATCGACAAACTGACCTGACCATCTGTATTGAAGAAGGAGAACACCTGGTGTAAAGTTCGCTATATCGTTAGGACTTGGTGGAGGGGTTTTACAGGTACAAGAGGTTCTTGCAGAGGCACCTGTACCAGAGGCGTTTACCGTACAGCCTTGTTTCTGACAACAAGTTGTCTGAACACCGCCACCTGGAGGAAGAGATGTACCTTCCACAGACGTGTTCTTTGTAAAATCATGACACTGTCCCTTTGGGAGGGTACAGCTAATAACTCCTGGATTAGACGAGTCTGTAGAGACCTTCCCTCCTTCAGCTTCGCACAAAGCTCTGGCGTTAGCGGAGGTGCTTGTATAAGTAGAACCCTCTACGCCGGTGTAGTTGGTGGTATAGGTATCCAAGGGGCTGGGTTGAAGTGCACTAAAGTCCAAACTAATGTTGAGTATTTGAGGATTAATAATGCCAAAAACTATTGCCGGAGAAAGCACAAGAATAAGTCCAAAAATAGAACCTGTAATCAGACCTTTTGCCTGCTCGTTATGAGAAACACTCCCCTTATTTGTCATAAAAAGAAAACCAGCTCGCATAATTTGTAGTATGGCAATCGTTGCCGCAAGACCGATACAAATCTTATAAACGCTATTTAAGAAAGTCGGTAAAGAGGGAGAGGTGTTTCCTATCTCAGAAAGTCCTGGAAGACTGGTCAATGGTACAAAAGCAGTTTCCTGTGCAAAGATAATAATAGGAAACAGAAGTAGTGTAGAAATCCCCATGTGTGAAATCGTCCTACGGAGAAGAGTTTTTTTACGCATACGCTATAGACCAAAAATACCACGAGAAACAGACTTCCCGAATTGTATAGACACACTCGTATTTCCATTTTGAGCACCATCCGTCGTTCGAGCTTGTATTCCAAGTAAGGCAGTTCCCACTCCCCCACTCGCTCGTACGGTAATATCTTCAGCGCTTTCGCTCGGAGTCCCATTCATGAGCCACGAAAGATTGGGTCTGTCCGAAAAAAAGTATGGAACAGCTCTAAAGGTTTCTTCGTCAGCACTCATGGCAAAGGTTTTTAAAAGTGCGTTTCCAAATAACGGACCAAGTAAGGGGTCGTTTCTATAAATATGTACGATAGGATCGCTTGGACCTACTGTCGTAACAGATTGTGCGACTACACTACTATCAATAGTCGTAACAGTAAGAGTGATTCGCGCATCACGATATCGTGGAGGTGAGACGGCGTTTAGTACAGATTTCCCGATTCCTGAGTATTCTTGAAGAATTTGATCCCCATTTTTCCATGTGTACACAAGATCTTTTGCTGGTATGAGTGCACCGCTACCGGTACGAAACTCTGGGAGAGCAATTAGTCGAACACGACCACCAGACGCTATGAGAGAGCCGCCACGGTAAAAAGGATGCACAGTGGATAGAGGTTCAATAACCAAGGCGACATCTGCGGGACGAACCACAATCTTTGTCGTGTAAGTCGCGCCGTTATTAAGAGCACTAACCGTGATTGTGGTGGTCTCTCCTGCGCCTCCAACACGCACAAAAGTATCCTCCATTCCTGTTGTTTTATTTACCAGCACACCATTTACGAAGACGGTAACTTCACTGGAGGAAAGGTCAATGAGGTTAGAGTCTGGACTCACCGTAACAGTCTGGTGGGGTTTGGGGTACTCAGGGGAAATAGAAATAGTGAGGGGCTCGGTACCGTCAAACTGAGCAAAGCTTGTATAGGCAAAGAAAATCCCGAAAAGCACGACGAATGCAGATAGAGAAAGAAAGGTGCTACGACGTAACATTACCCATAGTATACCGCTTCTTTAAGCATATCGGTGCAAGAGTAATAGAAAACTGGGTATTAATAACCCTGTCCTGGACACCCTAAGCAGTCAACCGCTCTTCTTCCAGGTGGTTATCATTTGCGGCAGTTGTTGCACGGGATTCTTGCACCTTCTGTACACGTTGGGTTTTTGAGGGTTTCCTTGACAGCGCCACCGTCTTGCTCTCAAGAGCATCCTCACTTCTAGAAGAGACGATAATCCCAATAACTCCTGCAGTAATAGCAGGGAGTGCGTCAATAATGGGAATTAGTTCAACGGCAGTGCCCGTAAAAAGAGAAAGAACTTTCGCTCCGGAACGCTTACCACTAAAATAATTAACCCTAAGAACAGCGAACCATACCCCAAAGCCACACAGTGCAAAAAAGGCTGCAAGATAACCGACCACGACATCAACACCAGGAATCCATACGAAAAGAAACTGCACAAGGTCTAGGACGAAAGCGATGAGTATCATGAAAAATGCAGTAATATTCCCTACGCGTGGTGGTTTCTTTTTAGTAAGGCCGCTTTCCTGCATATGCTCTACTAGCTGCTTTGCCTATCCTTCTCACGCTTAATAGCAAGTAACTGCGACGGGTCAGAGGTGATTATTTGATCTTCGGTGTAGGAGGCGACAACTTTTATAGCGACGTGTTTAAGCCCTGCGAAAAAGAGTCCTTCCCCAACCCCAGACTCAAGCAACAGAAACTTCTCCTCGTCTGTAAGGTTGAAAGTTTCTTGAAGAACACCGATAGTTGTTGGTGATTGTTTTAACAAAAGTTGCATGGAAGAGTTTGTGAGGATTGGTTTTCCGTACGGGCTTCGTAAAAAGTCTTCGACGTCTTGGGTAATCGTTGCCACGCCCAGATAATACTTACGACCACGTTTTGCTACTGAATAGAGGAATGAGGCGGTATCTTCTGATTTCATCATCCACCACGCCTCATCAATAATGAGAAGTCGTTTCTTGAGTTCATGACGAACGGCATTCCAAATGAAATGCGTCACAATGTACATCGCGACCGGTTTTAGTTCATCCTCCATATCTCGCACCGAAAAGACCACAAACTGCTTCTTGATATCAATATTCGTCGGACGATTTATAAACCCAGCCCACGTGCCGTGAGTGTATTTCGAGAGTCTAATGACAAGAGAGGCGCTCCCCTCCATACCAGAGAGGACACTTTCAAAGTCAGAAAGAAGCGGCGCCTCCATGCCGTTGAAATTTGCATCACCGGTGATATCTTTCAGTGCGTATGTTTCTGTTATGGCTCTGTCGACAATGGCGTCTTCCTCGGGAGTAAGTCCACCAAGCATAATACGGAAAAGTCCGACGAGGTTTATGATGTTTGAGCGAAGAATATCAGAAGGTTCCTCGTCTTCCTTTACTGGCGGTAGGTCAAAAGGGTTTATGTGGTTTTCTGATGAAAGAGAGATGTTGAAAATACGACCCCCCGTTGCTTGCGCAAGGTATTCGTACTCGCGCTCAGGATCAATGACGATAACATCGGTATCAAACATGAGTGAACGCAGAATCTCTAGCTTCACCGCGTAGGACTTTCCAGAACCCGACTTTGCAAAGACGACCGAGTTATAGTTCTCAAGAGAAAATCTATCGAAAAGAATAAGTGAAGAATTGTGGCGATTAATACCATAGAGAATGCCCCTATCGCTTGAGAGATCAAAAGAGACAAAGGGGAAGATAGAGGATAGTGGTGAGGAGTTCAATTTTGAGTGAACATTAAGTTCGTCGATAGCGAGTGGAAGAGTAGACCTAAAGCCCTGCTCTTGTTCAAAAAGCGCGGGTTTGGTGTATATAAGTTTAGAGTCGAGTATGCCACGTATGTCCCCCTCGACCTTATCAAGTTCTGTAGAAGAAGATGCATAAATAGTAATGTAGAGCCCAATTTCAAAAAGGCGCTCCTGTGCTTGCTGCAAGCTGTCTCGTAACTGTTCAAGGTCGCGGTACGCAGTATCAAGGAGCGGGTCACGGACAAGCCCCTTTGATTCCCTGTCTGCTATTTGACTTTCAACTTCGGCCACTTTTTTCTGAAATCCACGAAGCGCGAGCCCGGTATCAAGAGGGTGTATAAAAATACCAACGTCAAAAACTTTATCGAGATTTATTATTGGCGTAAACCAGCCGTCACTCAAAAAGCGAGGGTAAGAAATAGTGTAAAAAGAGCGAGCAATCTTTTCTCCAAGCTCAATTTCTTTTGACCCGACTTTTAGTGCGGCAGGCGCTATGGTGTCTGCGAGATCTAGCGTCCCTTCGGCATAAATGTCTCGAGGAAGTACAGCCGCTATATGAGGGCCTTCTTCCTTTTTATTTCCCCCAGCAAGAAAATCAAGTAGTGCCATAGTATTAGGATGTTATGCGGATAGGATTTTCCATGTCTCCCAGGTTAAAGGAACGATACAAAAGCTCGATTATTTCCTCTGTTCCAAGGGCGACGGCGCGAAGTCCTGAAGAGCCAAGCCCAGAAGAAACAAGTGCCATGCGTTGTTCTAGTTGAATTCTACTTTCTTCAAAAGAAGAGTCGACCACTGCACCTTCGTCACTTTTCTTTTTAAAGAGTGAAAAGGAGTTTGACACGGTACTTGCACCGCCAGGAATGTACGGCACCACGACATAGAATGTTTTTGTCATGATGTCCGAACCCTCGATAAAGTTTCGGATAAAGGCAATATATTCACGAAGCTGTATGCGCATAAGTTCACTGCTTTGCACCGCAAGACGCTCTTGTAGAAGGTTTAAGTAAGGACGCACGTCTGTCTTTCGTGAGTGCACCACAATTTCTACAGAAAAATCGAGAACGTTAAGGAAGTTCTGAAATCCCCCGATTATCGCCCGTTGTTCGTCGTCTGACTTGAGCGCAAAGTTGAGGGAAGAAACCATAAGTACGCCTCTATACCCACCGTCTTTAAGTATAACGACACCGCTACGTACTTCTTGTACAGGAACAAAGGACTGGGTTGATTGTGAGGACGCCATAGTTATGATTGTGGGGGTGTTTGGTCTTTTATATCAAGTGACCAGGCGAGTTCTTTTAACTTACCACCGTCGAGTCGCAGTTTTTCACGAACAGGAGTTTTCGGTGTCTCTAGGGGAACAACAGTAATTTTCTTTTCTTTCTTCCAAAGATACAACCTGTCTTTTGTATAAAAGTTAAACCCTGCTTCTAGTATATCAACGAAACTTTTATTGTTCACCTTATAGAAGGCAAGAGCGAAGGTAAGGCCTGCGAGGGGAATATCAAGAAGAAGCGCAAGTGGTCGCGGAAGATACAAGAAAATAATAACGCACAGCCCAGTACCACCGGCGACAAAGATAAACTGTTTTAGAGAAAGTGGTCCAAAAATTTTGTCCTCGACCTCAATGAACTGTGGTACTTGATACTCCATGAGTACCAGTATAACTGATACTAGCCTCTGGGCTACTCTTTTATAGAGGAGACTCGCGATACGGATCAGTCGGAGACAAGGTGGAAGACTTTGAAAACTCGTTTACACTCGGCGTAGGAGCTTGTGGTGAAGTCTTTTGTACAGGAGGAACCCAGGAGCCACGTACTGACTCGCTCACAGCGGGAGTAGGTGTTTGCGTACTAGGTATCGAAGATGTTTGGAAAGAACGGGCGGGAGTGGTATGCCACGGGCTTACGGCAGCAGGACTATCGCCCTTTAGAACCGCCATGTCGGATGCCATCGTGCGGACTTGAAACGAAGCTGGTTCAGCTGGTCGCGGTGTTGAACGCGGGACCTCAGTTTCAGGGATATTCTTTAAGGTAGCAATAGGTTGTTCTGGTATGGAAGCCGGAGTAGGTGCACTAAACTGAACCCTTGCTTGTGAGGTTACTTGAGCATAGGAAGCCTCCTTGATTGGTTCTGAAGGGCGCTCCTCGTGCATCCTTTTTTGAAGAGGTTGAAATATCTTTTCGTTGACGTCGTTAATGACACGGTTCACCGTCTCTGCAGGAAGCCCATTTGCATGGAGCCTATCGTGAAACTCGCTTGGAGTTGTAAGTCCAAGTAGCAAGTACCCCAGCTCTTTTCCTATCATCCCAGTCGTATCTACATGTAGCCCATAATCCCTTTGTATTTCTAATACGATTGCAACGGTCTCTTCGCCAGCAAAAGTTTTTCGTACAGGTATAGGGGCGGCTTCGTAAGCGGCAAAAACTTCTTCTTTGCTAAATGTTGTATCCATAAGAATTTACCAAATTGAGGCACCAGGACCTGCAGTAACATAGTCTCGTAACTTATCGTTTGTTCCAACAGGAAGCGCTCGGGCCGTGTTTCCTATAGTTTGCATATCTCCGAGACTAAACTTTTTTGTCTCGCTAAATTCCATAAGCATTGCAGGTGTAAAAGTTTCCACAAGATTATTGTCCCTCAATATATTTGCAGGCAATTTCCCTACTTGGGCAGCAGTGAGTCCCTGTAGACCAGCATTTCTGGCTCCTGGCAAAAGAATTGCTCGTACGGCCCGGGCACCAGCACCAGGTGCGGCTCCCGCTGCATTTTGAGCTCTTTCGTAGGCATCTTGTATCACAAACACAGGACTTGTCTGTCTGAGCGCAGTTCGTTCTGCATCAGTTCGTTTTTTACTCTTTGAAAGATCTTCTCGTTGAGTGTCTGTAAGTGCATTTAGTAACGATGCCTGCTGCAGAAGTCTTGCCGGTATATTTTCAAGGTCGCCCTTGCTCATGTCCCTGGTCAGATCTTTTATTGGCCCAGCTACTCCATTAGTAACTGCAGTAGAGAGTTCATCATAGCGGCCCTCTGTAAGAGCATCTTTCTCAGACTTCGTTAACTTGTCACTCTTTAACAGAGCCTCGAATTGTTCAGGAGAGAGTGCTCGTGCAAGTTTTGAAACCCCTTCCTTTACTCCCTTCATTTGTTCAAGTTGGGCAGTAGAGAGTTTCGCAAGGAAACCAAGAGTATCGTTTGAGTATTGGTTAGGTCCAGCCGTTTCACTTTCAAGACGCTTCTTTCCAATTTGTTCTTGATAGAGATCTTCGCGCTCCTCCTCCTTATGGTGATATTCCTTTTTAAGGTTTTCGTAGCCTTGTAATGTCAGGTTACCAGGTTTTGCGGCATCTCCTGCCCCAGCTATCCCAAGTACACCTGCTACACCAGGGATACGACGTAAGTCGGAATTTGAGTTTTCGAGAGATGTAAAGACCCTCTTTGCTGCAAATTTACCAACACGACTTTCGGCAAAACGACTATCTTGTATCGTTGTCCTCGCAAGACGTCCAGCGCGATTAAATACCTGATTTGCACCGAGTGCAACTCCACCAAAGACAAGACCAGTGGCAGTTTTTGTGGCAAAGCTCGCACCGGCAGCACCCATGTTTTTTGCAATCACGAGTGAAGCAATGAGAAACCCTATGACGATGGCGAATATAAGAAATACACCCATTGCCCCTGTGTCTGTGTGGGTCAGTGCGACAGCGAGACTTTCATTTCCTCGACTACCTCCGCCTGCCATGCCCTCGGTAACCTTAAGACTTATGAATATAAGCAAAAGAAACACAGGAGCAAAGAATGATTCAGAAAGTAACTTGTCCCACCATCTTTTCGCCAAGCTTTGAAGGGGCGGAATTGCCATACCAGCAAAGCCTATAGGAGCGAGAACCATGAGAAAACTTAAGATGACTGCACGCAAAATAAGCATTATTGCTCCCGCAAAGAGAACAAGGGCACCTATGGTAGAAAAGAGTGCCAACATAATGATGGTTACAGTAACTTGGTTATCATTCACATCAGTCCCTTGGGGATCTTTTTGAAACGCAGCATCAAACGCCGAAGCCAACCCAGTCGCCTGCATGATGGATCCTGCGATACCCACATTTACCAAACAGTCTGTTTGACCACCGCTAGCGTCTTTGACAATAGAGTTGCAAGGATCGGTATTAGCTTGACTGTATAGCGCACTGGCAAAGACATTAGAAGTATCTATCACCGCCTCTGCAACAAAAAGACTAAAGTTCATGAGAATTGCAAAGATAATGAGCCCCGGAAGCGCTTTCTTTGCACTATACGTACTTAGCTCAAGAATGGTTGCAATCCCCATAAATATAAATCCAAAGAGAAGTACGAGGTTTCCAATGTCTCGAAGTATTCCCCATGCAAGAAGGATTCCTGCTGAGTTACCAATCACACTGGAAAATTGAAAGACAGTTTTTACAACGGCATAGTTAAAGAGTACACCAGCAATAGTGAGTAAAAAGTTTGAAATTGAAAGAATAAAAAGACTGACAGCTCGCACGCTACAATCAAAAGGATTTGTAGCACATTCGTACGCACCAGTTACCACGTCGCCAACATCCGCAGCGACCTCTCCTAATGAGGTATTTTCGATAGCAGTTGCCTGGTCTTTGCCTAAGATATCTGCTTCAGTTGAGGTCAAGGGGAAATTACGAACAGCACCACTTAATTCATCACCGTTATAAATCGTTGTGCCAGACGCACTATCAATTCGACAAGTATAATCACCTCCAGTATAGCGGCAAGCAACAATATCTCCGGCCCCATACGCTATTGAAGTTTTTGTAGAAAAAGACCCTATTGAGAAACTGCCAGAACTTTTGAATACGTCACCACAAATATTTCCAAAAGTAAATATCGAGGTACAGCTAGGGAGACCTTCAATATCTTTTGTATCAGGGATTGGAAGGGTTGTTTTTTGATCAGTCGATTGTGCGTGTGTAAAAAGTGGAAGAACAAAAAGGAAACAAAGAAATATAAAACTAGCGAGACCTAGTTTTTGCAAAGATGAAGAAAGTTTCTTCATAGGTACACTCATACTACCCTCCTCCACACGTGCGTGCGAGCTTTTTCATTGAAGTCACAAGACTTACCGGCGTGTTCGTACCCGTGTCTTGAGATTCGATACTTGCCCTTCCGAGCTCATCGGGCGCCGGAAGTGCGCTTGAAGAGAGGAAGGTTTGATACTCTGAAGTTATCGTTGTAATAGTGCTTGCAGCAGTTTTCCCTGAAACAGCAGCAGTTCGCGCAGAGAAGTCGTCAAGAGCGCTTAGGGCAACTGAGGCCTTGATAAGAGCTGAGCTTGAATCGTCTATGACTTGCTGAGCCTGAGCCTGAGCGGTTGCATTTGAGGAACATGCTTGTTTGGCATTGTTTGCAGCAGTGTTTATCGTTTGCCATTCGGTCTGATAGGTGGCAACAGTTCTGCGACTTGAAGCAACAGATTGTGCAAACCCTTGTGCGAGACTACCTGTTGACTGGTTGTAACTAGAAGAGTCTGTCGCACGGTCTATGTATGAGCGCCCGCCTCCAGAAGAAGGACTCGATACTCCAGAAAGCCCAACTCCACCCAACACCTGGTTTACCAATTGTCCGGCGAGTGCCGCGACTATTTCATTGATAGAGTCGGCAAGTTCAAGCTGGCGTACTCCAGAACCAAGCTGATGCGCGAGCTGGTCCTCAACAACTGATCCTGGAGTCTTTATTTCGGAATTACGACACTTCTCCATTGAACCCAGTTTTGCCGAACCGCCAGCAAGAATAAGTTTCTCAGCAGCGTCTCCCTTGGCGACAAGGCTAGCGCCGACATCAACGTTTGTTGCTTGATCTAAACACTTACCCCTCCAAGAAAGAAAGCCCTTACCCCAGTCAAGTTCAGTTTTTCGAGTTCGTTGGGCACTTGAAACTTGTCTGAAGAGTTCGTCGGTTGCTTTTTGATATGCCCCGAATGGGTTACATTGAGGAACCTGTGTTTCTTGTATGTAGCTATTGAAGCCACGGAACCCTCCATTTCCACTACTAAAATCTACACCACACTTGTATTTTTGATTGTAAGTAAGACCACTAGTCTCTCGATAGTACGCCTCTCGGAGCCTTTGTGCTATTTGATCTTGAAATGGCGTACGAATGTTGAACCCGGTTTCGTCATACACAACCTCGTTGAGGTTTCCAAGGAAATCTTCCACAACAGCGTCGCCGAGATTGCGCAAGCTCCGATTAAGGTCAGTTGCAAATGCAGGGGAACCGCTAAATCCAGAGTTTATCCAGTTTACGAGCGAACGTGTAATTGACTGTACGGCAGTCTTTGCAACGGTCCACGCAAGTCCGTTTAAAACTTGCATGATAAGAGTACTTGTCACCGTCGAAGCACCAGTAGCAACCACTCCTCCGACAACGGCAGGGTTTACTTCAAATGCAGGTCCACCGAATTGAGCTTGTGCCTCTGGTAGTTGTTGATAAGAAAGTGGAATGTAGAGCGTAGAAAGCACTATGGCAAAAGCCAATACCGCTGAGGTGAACTTTCGAAGGATAGTTTTAAAAGAGTCGCTCATAGTTTTTGTGCGGAACGGGCAATCTGTACCAAAAGAGCTCCGGGGGTGCCGGGAGCAGGCTCTCCATTTGAAAGTATTATTGTCGCGATGTTCTCAAAGGACAGTACGATTTTTGATGATGACGGTTGGTATAGGGCGAGCGCACCAAGTACTCCAAGAGGATCTTGTTCGTAATTCACCACCACAGAAGTTGCCCGCGCAAGTGAGTCAAAGGATTGCATTAACACCAGGTGGTCCTGGGAGAGGGCGGGAGGTACGGGGAGCTGTGCCAAATCACTTGCAATGGCGCGGTAAGAGTCCCCAAGAGCTTCTAGTTTTTTATGAGCAATCTCACTTTTATCAGTAAGGAACGCTTCCATAAGAGGAAGTGGTTCCCCATCCCCCTGTGGAACATCACGTACTCGAAGAATGTTTTCTACTGAACCGACGTAGTCTAGAATAGACACGCTTACACTTGTGTGTACCGAAATCTTTGTATAGGGGGACATAAGTATCTTCGACGCCCGAGACTGGAAATCAATAAGAAGCGAGTCCATAAGAGCTTTTTGATCTTCCTCAGAGAGCGCACTTCCGTTACTTGCCGCTATATAGCGTTTGAAAAACTCCTTTGAAAATTGGTCGGTAATACTTCCTGGAGCAGGATCTACTCCGGGAAGGTCAGCCTGAGTAACAGTAGGACCCAGGTCTTCTTGGGGAAGCTCGCTTGCAAGAGATTTTGGCGTGAGGAGACCTTTGGAAACAGCTTCCCCATCAGAAACGCCATGCGTTGTACTCACTGCTCTATTTGGGTCAGTGCCGTAAAGTGCCTCTTGCCAGTCAGGGAGTAGGTCTCCGTCACTATCTTTTGCAGCGTATGCGCGCAGTAACTCTTCTGTACCCTCAGCGCCCACAGTCTTTACTCCAAGGAAGGAGGGCCCAGTAATAACATAGGCGCCACCAACCAAAGAAATTGCGATAACCAGCGCTCCTCCAATACGTAGCGTTCTAATAGGAATTGTCATAAAAGCTACTAAAATACTAGCATGAAGAGACCTCCTCCTTTATTACCTATATAGTATGGTGTGCATTACTTTCTCTGGAGCGTCTTTATTTATAAGAGGTGTGTGTGAAGGGTTTGCCACTGTGAAAGCGAAAGTGTCTCAGAGCGGGCGTTACTATCTACCTTGGCAAGAGCAAATGCAGAAGCGATTTGTTTTGCGTCCGCAAGTTCCTCTAGATTTTTCGCGAGACGTTTTCGTTTATGAGCGAATCCTGTCTTTATAAGAGTGAAAAAAGACTCCTCGTCTCGTGAATTTTTGAAAGCGTCGTTGCGTATGGACTGGATTGTAAGCACCGCAGAGTCGACATTTGGAGCTGGGAAAAATGCACCTCGTGGCACGGTAAAACAGTACGCTGGAGTTCCGTAAACTTTTACAGAGAGCGAGAGAATACTTTCTGTTTTTTCTCGAGCGATGCGATGTGCAACTTCTTTTTGTACAAGCATGGTCATTGAAGATGGTTTGTGTTTTGCACCAAGGAACATGCGCAATATCTCACCGGTTATGTAGTAAGGAATATTTGCAACCACTGAATAAGGTTCCATCAGGAATTTTTCTATAGAAAAATTCCTGATGTCTTCGTGAACGACCACGAGCCCCCCCTCTTCAATTTCTGGCGCAAATGTTTCCTGGAGTTTTTCTACAAGGGTGCCATCAGCTTCTACGGCAATAACCTTTTTTACTTCAGCAAGAAGTGCGCGAGTGAGCATGCCTGTACCAGGTCCTATCTCAAGCACTGTTCCATTTGGAGAGAGTTTTGCGACAGCCACAATACGTTCTGCAATACGCGGATGCATCAGAAAGTTTTGTCCGAGTGATTTTTTTAGTGCAGTCATAGTTACAAGTAGATAGTTTTTTCGCGAGAATTACCCAGATAGTTCGTTTCCTCTTCGCGTACGATAAGAGAGTCGTCAATATCTTGTATAAATTGTGATGGTTCAGAAAAGAAGTCTGTCCCATAAATTTTTCGCACACGTGCGAGTGTAAGAATAATGCGTTTCTTTGCACGTGTTATTGCAACATAAAAAAGACGACGCTCCTCTTCCTCATCCCTGTTTTCCTCCGAGCCCATACCTTCATGAGGAAATAATCCTTCCTCAAGACCTGTTACAAAAACCGTATCAAACTCAAGACCTTTAGCAGCATGCACGGTCATGAGTGTTACCCCAGCCTTACTTGTATCTCTGTCCAATTCGTCCTGGTCCCCTACAAGGGCAGCATCTGCGAGAAATGCAGAAATACCATCAAGTCCTAGAGTAGAGTCATACCGACTGGCGAGACTGGCAAGTTCTTTTGCGTTTTCTAAACGCTCCTGACCCTCCTCACCTTCTTTTAACAGTGCAGATTCAATCCCGCTTTTTTCAATAACAACTTTTACAAATTCAGAGGGAGTCGAAGTTTGTGCCTGCGTATGTAAATGTACAAGGATTGTTTCAAAACGTTCAACCTTCAGCTTGTCAGCAGCTCGGAGCTCCTCTTTCTTTCCCGCGAGCAACTTACCCAAAGTTATCTTTCCTATTCCTCGTGGAGGACTTTGTACGGCACGCACACGATCTACCTCACGCGAAGGGTCGAGTGCGAGGCGAATCCAACTCAGCACATCTTTCACTTCTTTTCTGTCAAAGAAACGAGTGCCTAGTAGTCTGTATGGTACCCCTGCACGCAAAAATGCTTCTTCGAGTACTCGCGATTGGAAGTTAGTCCTAAAGAGTATTGCGATTTCTTCGGGAGAAACACCTCGGCGGAGACTTTCCTTTGTTTCGCGTGCTACGAATCGCGCCTCTTCTTCCGCAGAATCACATACGCGAATACGAATGTGATCCCCATCAGGATTACCGGTAACTGCATGTTTTTCTTTGCGGTTGCTGTTTTTCTCAATAATTTGATTTGATGCGGTCACAATCGTTTTGGTTGAACGGTAATTGTGATCGAGCACGATATGTTTTGCAGTCGGATACGTTTCTTCAAATTTTAGTAAGTTATCAATAGTTGCTCCACGCCACGTGTAGATTGACTGGTCGATATCGCCCACCACAAAAAGATTTTTTGTTTCTCCTGCAATAATATTGGCGAGTTTCGATTGGAGGTCGTTCGTATCTTGATACTCGTCTACATGAATATACGCAAAACGCTGTTGTACGGATGTGCGTATGTCTTCGTGGTTTTGCAGAAGTCGAACAGGGAGGACGATGAGATCGTCAAGGTCGAGAGACTTCTCTTTTTTGAGGGTCTCGTTGTATCGCGTCCAGACTTCGGAAACTATGCGAGAACGAAAACTTTCACGGGAATGTTTCTCACGAAACTCTTCCACACTCTGTCCCTCTCCTTTTGCCTTAGAAATTCTCGAAAGAATAGTTTGTGGAGGTATTTCCTTCGGGTCTACATCAAGTACCTTCAGTGCATCTCGAATGACGCGTTTCGAGTCGTCTCTATCATAAATACTGAAGTGTCGAGGAATGCCAATAACACTGCCATATTCTTGGAGGAGTTCCCTACCAAGTCCATGGAACGTCGCAACAAAGGGAAGCGGACTGTCGGGAAGCTTTTTCTGGAGACGTTCTCGCATCTCCCGTGCCGCCTTGTTCGTAAAGGTAACTGCAAGAATCTTTTCCGCAGGAATACCCTCTCGTATAAGGTGGTAAATCCGAGTCGTAAGCACAGACGTCTTTCCTGAACCTGCTCCCGCAAGGACACATACGGGGCCGGTGGTTGTAAGTACTGCCTCGCGTTGCCGTGGATTTAGGTATTCAAGGTACTGCATGAGTAAGTGTCTACACTATAACGCAAAAGTCCTTTTCCCCAGTTCCTAGATGCAAATGACAACCCCCGTAACTACCTTTATTGACTATTTTCGCTATCCCCTGTCAAGAGTTGACCGACCCTTACTGGAGGGTATACTAGCCAAATTGAACGGTACCGATGCACTCAAGAAATGGCCTATATAAGCTATTTTTGTATTTGAAAGACTGACTGAAAATCCCCCGCCCCTCTTATACTGTCCTCACATAATACTCCCAAACGCACTCGTATATTCTCGCGCAGGCATGCATACCGTGTAGTTATAGGTACGCTCTTAGTGCTACCTGCACTAAGCATTGTTCCCTCTGAGTTTTTGGGAGGTATTTCCTTGTTTAAAGAAATACAGGCCTCCACTGAAGGAAATGAAATTCCAGTGCTTCACGACCCAAGTCTTGCTCTTTTAGAGGCTGCCATAAACAGCGACCCAAACCCGACAAAAGGTGAAACCCCTGTAACCCTTTCCGAAGGCTCTGCACTTGTTGCGAACTCTGGACCTGACGGGACAATAGACCACGAAAATAGTAATGCCGTAGAGAATACCGGAAGCATTACCGTTTATACAGTAAAAGAAGGAGACTCTCTTTCAGAGATTGCCAGTAGTTTCAATATATCGATTAACACAATTTTGTGGGCCAACAGCATAAAAGATCCCAAAACGGTACGACCAGGTACAAAACTCGTTATTCTTCCGGTTTCAGGTATCACTCACAAAGTTCTGAAGGGTGAGACACTAGGCTCTCTCGCAAAGAAATATGCTGCAGACGCAGACGACATTGCCTCTTTCAACGGAATCGAGGAAGGCGGGGCGCTTGTTGCTGGGGTAGAAGTAATTATTCCAGGTGGTGAGTTGGCAAAAACGACAACCGTAGCAAAAAAGACTACTTCCACAACAAAAATAAAAACAGGAGGTTCTCTTTCTCAGCTTAAAAACCCATACAAAGGCGGTAGTGGTGTGGCCCTAAAAGGATACTATAGCAATCCCGTTCCCGGAGGAAGTCTCTCCCAAGGTATTCATGGATGGAATGCAGTTGATTTGAGAGCACCAAATGGTACGCCGGTATATGCTGCAGCAGAGGGAACAGTTATTGTCTCAAAGGTAGATGGATGGAATGGTGGATATGGTACCTATGTGGTTCTTAGTCACAGCAATGGGACACAAACCTTATATTCCCACCTCTCTTCAGATGTTGTGTCAGTTGGAGATACGGTGGCGAAGGGTGCGCGTATCGGTAGTGTCGGGATAACAGGACAGGCAACCGGATATCATCTTCACTTTGAGGTTCGCGGTGCGAAGAATCCATTCGGAGGTTAGAGATACTTGCAGAGAGAAATAGTATTTTATTCAAATCCAAACAGTCCGCGTGGACGATATTGAAGGGCTTCAAGTACATGCTCTGGGAGTACATTGCCTGAGTCAGCAAGATCTGCAATAGTGCGTGCGACACGCATCGTTCGATGATACGCGCGAGGAGATAAGTTTAGACGCTTTGTTGCTACAAGAAGTGTATCCTTTGTTTCTTGTGTAAACAGAGAATGCTCGTCCAACTCTTTTCCTGATAAACGAGCATTTACCGCCCCTTCTTTTCCAATGCGTACTTGTGCGCGAGTACGAGCGAGTTGCACTCGAGACCGCACAACCTCTGAGTTTTCAGCATCAGACAGCGCCGCAAGTGTCTCGGGACGAATATGAGGAACTTCGACCCAAAGGTCGAGCCTATCGGCTATCGGACGAGAAATTTTCCGCGCCTGTTTTAGTGCCTGACGTACGGCAACCTGACTATCTGTAGAAAGGGTGTCTGCGGGATTCATTGCGGCAACAAGCATACAATCTGCAGGAAATGTAGTCGTTGCCTTTGTTCTTGATACGGTTACCGCTCGTTCTTCAAGGGGCTGGCGTAGTGCCTCAAGAGCCCGTGCGTCAAACTCTGCAAACTCGTCTAGAAAAAGCACACCGTTGTGAGCGAGTGTTACCTCACCAGCTCGCGGATGTGTCCCTCCGCCTACTATCGCTGTGTGTGAGACGGTATGATGTGGCGCGCGAAACGGAGGGTGTGTAACCACCTCTCCATCTTTTAGTATTCCTGCCGTGGAGTGTATTGCCGTTGTCTCAAGAACTTCTTGAGGAGTAAGGGGAGGAAGAATCCCTGCAAGCGCACGAGCAAGTAGTGTCTTTCCCGTGCCAGGTGGTCCATAGAGCACCAAGTTGTGTCTGCCCGCAGCGGCTATCTCAAGAGCTCGCTTTGCACTTTCTTGTCCCTTCACCTCCTTGAGTTCTTGAATGACATGAGGAACATCCAGAGATACCTCCTTCACCACAGGAGAAAGGAGACACTCTCTTGATAAGTGACGCACCAGATCTCGAAGTGTTTTTGGTGCGAAAACCGTAACACCAGGAGCAAGCAAGGCCTCAAGTGCATTTAGAGGAGGAACAAACACTTGCAGTATGCCAAGCTTTTGTGCACAGACCACTTGAGGAAGTACTCCCGGTACTGCTCTAAGCGTGCCATCAAGGGCAAGTTCTCCAGAAAATAGTGTTGGTGTCTTTGGAAGTTCAATGTCACCAGCTGCAGCCATATAGCATAGTGCCAGAGGGAGATCATAGTGACCTCCCTCTTTTCTCAAAGAGGCAGGGGATAGCGAAAGGACAATCCGTTTGTTGGTTGCTTTTGGAGAGTCAAATCCTATATGTCGAATTGCAGCGGCAATACGGTCGCGAGCTTCTTCAACGGCTTTGTCCGGAAGGCCTACGACAGAAAAAGCATGAAGTCCTCTGGAAAGGTCTGCTTCTATCGTAACGAGTTCTGCGTGAGCTCCGACTGGTTGAGCGGTCAGAAGTGACGCGTAACCACTTGTCGTTTTCTTTTTTACTCTGATATCCGTGGACATAGTGTTACTTTATGTCCGGTTGTCTAGGCTACGCTTAGTTTTATATGTGGATAGTCGAAATATTCTTCATAAAAAATTCATCCCGCCATGTGGCGGGATGAATTAGCAGACTCTCTTACCTTGGGGATTACCAAGATTCGAGGTGCGTCTTGCAGGTTTTCGCCGCAATTTGAGCGTCTAGACGATCTTTTTCTATTGGAGCGTTACACACGCTACAGACACCATATGTTCCATTTTCAACACGAGCAAGTGCAGCAAGGACTTCGTTGTATCGAATCTCTAGTTCTTTAAGTATCGCCGTATTATCTCCAAAATGTTCAATAAGGTCCGCCCGATCATTAGGGTCTGACTCCTGTCCAGTTTCTTCAGGAGTTGGTTCCCAGTCATTTGGGTTAGAGGGATTACGTCTCCCCACAGTCTCAAGTTCTTTTTCAAGCATGAGTTTTTCTTCTTCGAGTTTTATTTTATATTTCGTGGTGTCAGTCATGACAGGGAGTATAGCATATGGAGTACGGGCAAGACTACTTCTCTTTTGTGGTAGAAAGACGTTTTGCAAGTGCTGTAAAAGAAGCTTCATCTCGCGTGAGAATGAGGGTTTGTTTATCTGTATAGCCGTAAATAATACGATGTTCTCCATGTTGATCAATCAAAATACGGACGTCGTGATTGGCGACTACTGCGTCAATAAACTGGGAGGAGGTCTCTCCAGTAGTCCCAGAAGAGGGATAGAGTGTCGAAAGAGCCTCTTGCATCAAAGGCTCCCACGCGAGCATTCCTGCAAAAGTTCTTTCATAAGAGGTTACACGGAAAATGAAGAAAGGCACGGTTCGTGTACCAGAGTTCACCACTCCGACAGTACTCAGTGGGCTGATGTTTCGAAAGAGTATGTCAGGTGCTTGCAATGAAAGCTTTTTAATAAGTGCACCTCCAGGTTGAACGGTTGAAACACCCAATGGCGTAGTCGAGGACTCCGTTATGTACGTTACCAGAACATTTCCGGAGATTACTTGTTGTTGTGTGGCGTTTGCGAGTGCTTGCATAAGTTCCGCTCCAGTTTCGCCCTTAAGTTCTAATACCTCGTCTGCAAAAATAATCGAAGGAACACTCGTAGATGGAGATCCGGGAGCGGCCTTCTGTACAAGGGTTGCTGCGCCATACACTCCAGCTACTCCGACAACAAGGAACAGTACTCCAAAAACAAAAGGAAGAAGACTTTTTCTCGGTGCGGTTTGAAGACTCTTTACTTTGGTCGCATCTTGCTCTGCCGCGAGCACGCTGAAAGTATTGGCTTTTTTCTGGTCGATACGATCTGAGAAATCAGAGCTATAAGTGTGGATTGGTGAGGGAGTTTTAATGCTTGTTACTACCAGGCCAGAAAGCGGTTCGGGAGGCCTCGTAACTGCCGGCAGGGGTTCTTTTTTTTGATTGAAAAAGAATGAAGATTCGCTTGGTGGTTTTTTTGCCAAGGGACTTTGGAGCTTTGGGGTGTCCGCATTACCAGGTTGTCCAATCTTTGCCCGTAGCCGTGCAAGAATTTCTTCACGAGAGGTCCCCAAGGTTGGTGGATTCTTGGTCTCAAAAAGACCAACGTCGTCGTCTTTTGAGAGCACTACCGTCTGAGGTGCGAACTCTTTTGGTTGCGGAGAAGAACCCGAAGTTTTTTGAACGGAAGATGTGTCAATTTCTTCAAATTCAACCGGTCTTTCTACAGGAGTGTTTACCGGACTCGTTTGTGTGAGAGGCTTTCCTTTCAGTTGGGCGATATCTTTTGCGTACGTACGCATATACATCTGCGCATTCTCAGGTTTTTTATAGCCACCTTCTTGTGGCGGTGTTGGTACGAGTGTAGGCTCTGGACTCATGTACTTCTATTCTACACGGAAGTACCTTCAATACAGAGATTTATCTGTGAATGTTTTTCTTAGCCGCGAGATCCAATGAGAAACTTTTTCGGATCATCGCACATGTCGGTAAAGGCGTGCGCAGCTTCTCGAAGTTTTGATGAAGAAGATTTCCCAAAAGAAATGACCTCTACTTGGCAACCCATATGCATATCGAGATATTCTATGAGAGGCACGAAGTCGCCGTCTCCTGTGGCAAGGATTATCGTATCGAGTTTAGGGGCCATTTTAACGGCGTCAATTGCGATACCAACGTCCCAGTCGGCTTTTTTAGCACCGTCGGAAAATATCTGAAGCCCCTTAACTTTCGTCTCGATACCAATCTTAGTAAGCGCATCAAAGAATGCGTTTTCGTCACCTGCCTCAGTACTAATAACGTATGCAATAGCGCGAACGAGTGTTCGGTCCCCCACCGCTTCTTCAAGAACTTTTGCAAAGTTCACTCTTGTTTTATAGAGGTGTTTTGCACTGTGATATAAATTTTGCGTATCAATAAAAACGCCGACACGCTGGGCTTTATGTTTTATAACAGCCATAAAATAGTTTGCAGGGCGCACCAAGGGGTAACCCACAGCCAACCCAAATAGATAAAATTATTAAAAAATGTTTAGAACGCTACCAAAAATAAGTATAGCACCTGTCTGTATGACAAAAGTATCAACGAAGTATCCGGAGATTTTGAGACTTATTTCTTTAGACCAAGTCTTTTGATCAGGACCGTGTACTGTCTCTTGTTGTTCTTCTCAAGATAGCGAAGATGAGAGCGTCTGTCTGCAACCATTTGAAGAAGTCCGCGACGAGAGTGAAAGTCCTTCTGGTTCTTCTTGAGATGATTAGTGAGCTCTTCTATCTGACGACTCAAAATACCCACCTGAACATTAGCTGATCCAGTGTCAGTGTCATGAACCCCGACGTTCTTAATAACGCCCGTTTTTACTCGTTTTGTTAGCATTACTTATACCCTACCACACCTTGATAAACTTTGCAAGTGTTTCGTAGTGAGAACCTGCTACAAATATTGTGCGCACATTTCTGATGTTACTATATCCCTATGAACGCCCAGACCATGAAAAGGCAGTTTCTTGAGTATCTCGAGATAGAACGGGGTCGCGCAGTGAAGACTATTGAAAATTACGACCACTACCTCTCACGGTTCCTTACACAGATGAATATAGAGGACACCGGAGACATTACTGAAGAGAACATACGGGAGTTTCGTCTCTGGCTTAATCGTCAGGCAGGGGCGTCTGGTTCCATGAAGCGCCGCACCCAGAATTACTATCTTATTGCGCTGCGTGCCTTTTTAAAGTTTCTCCGTAAACGCGACATAGCCGCCCTTTCGCCAGAGAAAATAGAGCTCGCAAAGGTACCTGAACGTTCTCTCGACCTAATTACTGCAACAGAGCTTGAGCGGTTGATGCAAGCACCACTTGATGCAAAGGAGAAAGAAACCGACCCAGAGAAAGTCCCCGTCTACCTTAGAGATTACGCCATTTTAGAGCTCCTCTTCTCCACAGGACTCCGCGTTTCTGAGCTATGTGGTCTTAATACTGACATCGACTTAACAAGGGACGAGCTGTCGGTTCGTGGTAAGGGCGATAAGGTACGGGTTGTTTTCCTCTCACAAACATCAAAAGATGCTGTCCGCGCATACCTCAAAGCGCGTAAAGATATGGAGGAGGCCTTATTTGTAGACGGTAGACCAACGAAGTTACACAGGATAACCCCTCGCGATATCCAAAGACATATAAAGAAATACGCAGCTCAGGCAGGTATTACCAATAAAGTAAGCCCACACACACTGCGCCATGTCTTTGCAACGGACTTGCTTAGTAACGGTGCAGATATTCGCTCTGTACAAGTTCTCCTAGGACACGCAAGCATCAACACCACCCAGATCTACACACATGTTACGGATGCGCATTTGCGGGAGGTTCATAAGAAGTTCCACGGAAAGAATAGATAATATGAAGATCTCGGTAAAAGCTAAAACGAGAGCCAAAGAAGAAAAAGTCGAACAGCTTACTCAACCCACCCTGGGGTTTGCTGGCGAAGCCCCAGAAACACTTATATACAGGGTCTCAGTGAAAGAACCACCGGTAGACGGTAAGGCAAACGAAGCCATTGCTCGAGTACTCGCAAGGCATTTTGACACTTCCCTATCACAAGTCCGACTTCTTTCAGGACATACCTCAAAGCAGAAAGTATTTGAGATTTTGTAATGGACGGAGTGTTGTAGAATAGACCAATGAAGATTGTATCGTGGAATGTAAATGGAATTCGAGCGGTACATCGTAATGGATATTGGGAAAACTTTCTCAAGAGTACCAAGCCAGATATCTTCTGTTTTCAAGAAATAAAGGCAGAACCAGATCAGCTTCCAGAAGAAGTTCGAGAAGTTGGAGGATTCTCTGCCTTCTTTTGTCCATCACGTGCAAAGAAAGGTTATTCGGGTGTCGCAATATACTCCAGGGTCGAGCCCCTATCAGTATTGTATGGCATGGGAATTGAAGAGTTTGACGTGGAAGGGCGACTTATTGGTGCTGAGTTTGAAGACTTTTGGCTACTCAATGTTTACTTCCCTAATGGTGGGCGTGGGGAGGAGCGGCTCGACTTCAAGATGCGCTATTATGACGCATTTCTTACGTTTGCCGAGAAACTCAGACACGAAAAACCCGTTATTTTCTGCGGAGATATAAATACTGCACACACAGAAATAGACCTCGCTCGCCCAAAGGAAAATCAAAAAACAACAGGCTTCCTTCCCGCTGAACGTGCGTGGATAGACAAGATTATATCCACTGGATATATAGATATTTTTAGAAAGTTCCACCCAAAACAAACAGAGATATATTCATACTGGGACACCTTTACTCATGCGCGCGAACGTAATGTGGGATGGCGCATTGATTATTTTTTTGTGGTTGAAGAGTTTGTACAGAATATTAAAAAAGCAGAAATTCATGTGGATGTGTTCGGGTCAGATCACTGCCCCGTCTCCATAACCATATAAAGGACAGAAGTTATCAACAGTATGTCCTTTACAATGTCTTATATCGATATACCATTGGTAATGGGCCGAGTGATCTTTATGAGTCCTTTCTATCAGAGTTTCCCTAGTGGACGAAAGCCAGCTAACAATTACGGGTGTATCCCAATAAAGTATAAAGAGCTTGGAGTATAAGTTCCACACGAAACACCCAAAAAAGCCGCCAAGGATATTTCTCCTGGAGACCTACCAAAAACTGCCCGTTCTCAATATTTTGGTCTCCTATAATCCGGCGGCTTTTTGTATTATATAGAAGGTCTTACAGTAAAAGAGTTCCACATATGCAGGTTCCACGCGAAACACTTATTAGGAAACGTTGTGTTTACTAAGTATTTTTCTTAATTCAGCTTCTTCAGCCTCTTCTTTTTTCTTTCTACCAAGCTCCCCAAGCTCTTTAAGTGAAGGCACGTCCATTCTTAGCAATTCCCCTGTTCTCATATCAAGATAGCCGGGCTCGTTCTTTTTTGGGTCTTCAAGTACCTCCTCAAGTAAGGCACTCAATGTCCAGCCGATGACAGGTCCTGGTTCCACGTGAAAAGCCTTCATTATATGAGCCCCGTCAGTTTTAAGCATTCCTACAGAGATAGGATCTCTGAGTGCTTCGTCAACCATTGCCTTGTATTTTCTAAACCGGAAAGGTTGTTCTTTTGGTCTACCGGTGCCAATACGGTCACAAATCCTCAGATTTAGGAGATCTGTCATATTTTCCTGTCCAACATTCCTAATCATGCGACGAACTGCTGAAAGGGTAATCTGCTCTGGATCTGAGAAAAACATGTGCCAACGGACTAATTTGGTCACTTTCTCTATGATTTCACGTGAAAACTTGAGCTCCTCAAGTGCTTTTTGGGTCATTTTCGCTCCAATAACCTCATGTCCATGGAATGTCCAATCGTTCTTTTCTTTAGACCAACGTCTAACGGCAGGCTTTGCCACGTCGTGAAATAAAGCCGAAATACGAAGTTCCAGACTCCATTCCTTATCTGCGGCATGCTGTAAAGATCTCATAAGGTGTCCAAAAACGTCAAAGCTATGAGCTTGGTTTTGCTCGATACCGATACCCTCTGTAAGGATAGGAGATATCTGTTCCAGTATTCCAAGTTGTTGACCCAGTACCAGTGCCATCATCGGTTGCTTGGACTCCAGTATTTTTACAAACTCGTCGCGTATCCTTTCACGGGAAACATGAGAAAGGTTCGAAGCCTTCTCTTGGATAGCTTGTGCAGTATTTCCGTCCAGTGCAAATCCAAGTTCAGCAACCAGACGAACTGCTCGCATAAGCCGAAGTGCGTCCTCTTCAAAACGCTCTGCTGGCGTACCTACAGTTCGTATAACCTGTAACTCGATGTCCTTTTGTCCTTTATACGGGTCTATTATCTGTCCTTTAGAGTCATCATACGCAATTGCGTTTATGGTGAAGTCTCTACGAGCCAAGTCTTCATCGAGGCTCGTACCGAAAGAAACACTATCTGGTCTACGCTTATCTGAATAACCACTTTCTGTGCGATAGGGAGTTACTTCGATAACCTTAAGTCGCAGATCTTCAGACTCGGTCTTTACTCCAACGGTTCCAAAGTCATTTTCGTAGAATGAGTCAGTAAATAGAGCTTGAATTTCCTCGGGTTTTGCATTTGTGGTGAGATCCCAGTCCTTGGGTACACGATTAAGAAGGAGATCTCGTACACATCCACCGATAAGATATGCTTCAAAACCTGCTGTACGTAGCCCTTGTGCAATCTCCTGTACTTCTTTTGGTACCTTAAAAATCATACTTGGATAGTAGCACATTGAATACTATCAAAAACAAAGGTAAGCTGTGCTCAACGCGCCCGTAGCTCAGCGGATTAGAGCATCTGTCTTCGGAACAGAGGGTCGGGGGTTCGATTCCCTCCGGGCGCACCAGACAACGTGTATACTAATCCCTAATGCTCACAAAAAACGCAACAACACTGCAAAAAACAGTAAAAAAGTACGGAACACCGCTGTACGTCTATGACCAAGAAGTATTAGAAGGGCAGTGTCGGAAACTAAAACACCACTTCAAAGGAGTCCAATTTCATTATGCTTGCAAGGCAAACAGCAATCCAGAGTTACTCAAGGTAATTAGAAAAGAAGGATTCTATGCCGAAGCAGTAAGTACGGGAGAGATAGATCTTCTACGCAAGTCAGGCTTTGGTAAAAAGGAAATAAGTTTTACCTGCTCAAGCATGACAAAAGGGGAGCTTGTGTACGCCTCAAAGAACACTGGACGCGTACATTTAGACTCACTTATGCAATTAGAGTCATGGGGCGCACTTTCTTTGGGAAGAGAGGTCTCCCTGAGGCTTAACCAGGGTATTGGAGCAGGGCACCATGAGCACGTTATAACAGGAGGTCCTGGTAGTAAGTTTGGTATCTCATTGAGAGACCTTCCGGAAGCCCAAGAGATTATAGAGAAATATGGTCTTGTCGTTACGAGCATACAGCAACATATAGGATCAAACGTGCTTGATCCAGCAATGTTTTTGAAGGCAGCAAAAAAACTGCTTCATACGGCAAGACTTTTTCCAGATATTTCGTACATAGATTTTGGAGGAGGGCTGGGTATACCGTATGAGCCAAGTGAAAAGGAACTTAACTTAAAGGTTGCTGGGAAAGAGTTTCAAGTACTGACGCAAGAGTTTTTAAAGAGGACTGGGAACAACATACGCTTTGCAATGGAGCCAGGGAGGTTTCTTGTCGCGCAAGCAGGGTGCCTTGTTGTGGAGGTGGTAGATAAGAAGAAAACGTCAGGACATCTTTTTGTCGGCGTAAACTCAGGTTTCAATCACCTGATTCGTCCAGCCATGTACAATTCGTACCACTCAGTTACAAATCTCAGCCGACTCAAGGGTCCAAAAAGTAAGGCAAGCATTGTTGGAAATGTTTGCGAGTCAGGGGATATGTTTACTTCAAAAAGGCTTATGATAGAGCCCCATATTGGAGATATCTTAGTCATTGAGAACGCTGGTGCTTATGGAATGAGTATGGCGTCAAAGTATAATCAGCGAGCACTTCCGAAAGAGGTTTTGATAACGGGGAATGGCATAAAAGACATTTCGTACTTCAACTAATACTCTGGAAAGGTTATGGAGTGCATGATAGTATTCCTTTGAAGCGGATATAGTTTAGTGGTAGAACAGCTGGTTGCCAATCAGCTAGTGGGAGTTCGATTCTCCCTATCCGCACAATATGCGCCACACGCATAAAGTGACGCCTTGACACAGGACCTCAAAGAACGCCGCGCGAGCGGCTTTCTTTGATGTCTGTGGGAATAGGGTGTGATCTGACGCGCCGCATGTCCGATAAAAGTTCTCAAAATCAGCGGGTTTGTACCCGAATCCACTTATATGATATTGTTGGGCACTAACCCGCATACATGACCCTGTCCGATGCAAGCCTCGACGAATTCATCGAAATCTACGCCCAGGAATTTGACGAGCGCCTTACCCGCGAGGAAGCGCGGCCCATAGCGACCAATCTGGTCAACTTCTTCCGACTGATGTTAAAACTGCCGCCAAAAGAAATCGCTCAATCTGATACTGCGAAATACGCTAGAGCAAGTCCACAATAGATGTAACCATGGACTATAGATGAGGCGTGCTAGAATGCACTCTACACATGGAGGATATCTCTAATTACGAAAAGATTCGTGAGGAAGCACGAGCATTCTACGCCGACACCAAGCCACTGCTCTCTCCTGCACTCAACGAGCGTGTCTATTTCACTGCGGAAGGTTTCAATCACTTTGTTTTCAAGGGTTCACGAAAAGAGCGAGAACGGCCATCTCAAATTATGCGTTTCAAGCTGCTGCCCCGAGCGATACGTCTCGTGGGATATGCAAACACGCTTCAGGAGTTTGAGGAAACCCTCAAAGAGTTTGAGGTAAAAAGTCGCAAGAAGCGCGTTCGCAAGAGTAAGCCAGTTCGGTATTGGGGCATCATTGCAATTTTCGAAGGACGCAAGATCAAAGTCATCCTTCGCAGGATTGGTGACGGCCAGCTGCATTTCTGGAGCATCGTGCCTGCGTGGACCACGAATAAGCATCGGGACGCCAAATTCATAAGCACAATGAAAGGGAATCCAGAGGAGGATTAAACGAAAAATACCGCTTGATGAGCGGTATCTTTCGTATGCCTGCCTTCGGCTTATGTATTAGCCGAATAGGGCGTGGCCAGGGCAATGGGGATGTTCAAGATTTCCGAGCAGACTCTGGTTCCCAGATAGTCTGCTAGGCTATTTGCCGTCAACGCGGGTGTCCCGGTGGTGAGGGCGGCAATACGCTTTCCAACCAAGACTTCCCAGGGTTTGTTCGAAATCAATCCAATCAGAATGTTGCGTGTGTCTTTCAAGTCGTGGCCCTTTCGATCAAATCCGCCATTTACGAAATCTTGCATAGCGGCACGGTATTGATGACCGGTGTTCGCCTCGACCCAGTCCACAATTGATTGCTGAAGCGTGGGCCAGTCGTGGCCCACGCTCACCAACACGTCATCACTGAGCATCAGATTCTCAGCTGCGCGACAGCTAAGCCGCATCCGGATCACATGTCCCACATCGTCCATCATCTCAGGGTGAAGATCTCGATCTCGGAGGGAATAAGCCTTGGCGTTGTCGTACACCGCATTGATGATGTTATTCACTTCGTTCTCGTATTCGGAAAGCCGGTCGATACCGTCAACGGCGCAAGGATAGAGGCGGATGCGCCCTTGGGCAGAACGTACCGCTTGCTGCCAAACGCGCTCGTCATCCTCGCCTTCAACGAGAAGCGCTGGGGCTTGGTTGAATACGTTTGAAAGCGGGTGAGCTCCAAAGATTGGTAGGATCGCCTGATCGACAGCGCTTACAGGGCTGAAAGCAAGGTTCGTGGCGCCGCGTTGTTTGAAGGCCAGTCGAACATCTCCGCCGGCCGAGAGTCCTGCTAGCAAAGCAGTACTGTGTGTCGCCAAGACAACTGACAGCGGCCGCTCAGCGACAACGGAGACGATGAAATGGGCAAGCCGGTCTTGAAGGTCAGGATGGAGGTGAACATCGGGTTCATCGATCAAAAGGAGATTTGTCAGGTTCTCATCACAATCTTTGGAGAAGGCCAGAACCTCCACACCCAAGGAGATCAATTCAGACTCACCGCTACTAATCTCTGACGGGCCGCTGTCTGCCCCAGTCTCCCTATCTACAATCTTGAAAACCCGACTGGCGTCGCGGACAATTCTGACCCGATCCAGTAACCCGTTTATCAAATCGACCGTCGTGTCGAACGTTCGTGGCACGTAGTCTGGCATGGTGTGTTCGCGTTCGATCTCCCGCAACGCGAGTATTTCAAGTTGTCGGAAAAGGGTTGTGCTCTGTTGTTTAAAATTCTCCGACTGATTCTTGCGCCGAGTATTTCTTATCCAATTGGGATCATTTCCCATAGCCTGTTCGATATTTGGCTCATATTGTAGCAGTCCGCCACGCTCGGGGCTTATATATCGAAGTTTTCCGAAACCCTCCCGCCCAAACACGTTCTGTTCTATAGCTTTGAGAAGGAAGCTTTTTCCGCAGCCATTCTTGCCCAGAATTACGTTAATCTTGTCGAGGCCGGTCAACGAGAACGGTCCAGCGGCTTCAATATCCATAGCAGAATTCTACCTCAATTTGGACAGCTTAGCCCGCCCATCAAATACCTTTGGCATTGAACAAGATCTTCTCGCCGTTGAAATAGGAACAGGGAGCGGTTTCAAGATTTTGATAGAGCGACTCCGCTTTCTCACGGACATTTTCAAAATCCTCCTGGTTGTACGTGAATCCACTCATGGGGTAGTGTGAGCATTCTAACCCGCAGGGTTTCACATTACCAAAGTAACCAATCTGATATCATCAATTATGGCTGTAAATTCATAAGCACAATGAAAGGGAATCCAGAGGAGGATTAAACGAAAAATACCGCTTGATGAGCGGTATCTTTCGTATGCCTGCCTTCGGCTTATGTATTAGCCGAATAGGGCTGACGCCCCACAGGCACATGTATATGATAGCAGCTGTCAGTGAATTGGCAATGAAGTGAAGAGGGAAGCATTGGTTTTGGCAGTTGCTCACCAGACTCTGAAATCGAGGGACTTAGGGACTTGAGGGACTTCCTTTGGAGCAATATAGCGTGTCACGCTGCTTCCAAACACGATGACTCCTCATTCTCAACATGAAGCCGCAATGCCCTAAGGTTCTCAAGCAGTGCGGCGGTCTCCGGGTCACCCAGTGAATCCAGCATGTCTTTAAGAAAACGACACTGTTCGATAGTCGTGCTGGTCGAAAAAGTTCGAACATCCTCTACGAACCTGCACTACTCTTGGGAGAAGAAGAGGCAAAGAATCAAGCAAAAGAAACATTTTTGACATTGCTAAAAACTGTGGATAAGTCTGTGTCCAATGGGGATAAGAGACAAAGGACATTTTCGTAGAAAATGGGGACAGTCTCTAAAATAGTAAGTAAGTGAGCCATACTATTTAGAGTCATGATTAATAAAGAGCCGTCAACAAAAGACATTGGAAATCTTGGGGAGACCGTAGTTGCTGATTATCTTACGGACCTTGGATTTTCTATTTTGGACAGAAACTTCTCTCGCAAATCAGGAGAAGTAGACGTGATCGCGCAGAAAGGAAATACAATTCACTTTGTTGAGGTAAAGACCGTTTCTTGTGACGATTTTCCAAAAGAGAACCTCGGACGAGAGATCTACTCGCCAGCTACAAATCTTCATGGACATAAGATTAAGAAGGTCTCAAGAACGGCACAATGGTATGTCGCCAATAAGAAGTGGCACGGAGACGTGCAGATTGACGGAGTCCTTGTCTGGATCAGAAGGTCAGATGGTTTGGCCTTGGTCCGCTACCTTCCTCAGATTCTCTAGATTTTCTATAGAAAACTGGTAGGATGGGATAAATCAGTGGACTGGCGTACGCCACGTTTTCTTGAATATACGGGGTGTCGTATACCGGTAGTACGACTGCTTTGGGAGCAGTTAGACGGAGTTCAATTCTCCGCACCCCGACAAATTATCGAATATAGTGAGAGAATTTGTCGGGTGAGTAAGCAAACTGCTTTGCTTACGGCGGAGAATTGAAAGCCAGAATATGTTTTTCTTTCCCAAGAAAAACTATGAGGCGGGGTCGAAAGTGCGAGATAGATTGCGAGGTACGAAGCAATGTATCCGTAACTTGTGACCAATTCCGCACCCCGACACTGATTTTGACCGAATGTGTGGGACACATTCGTCGCCCGAAGGGAGTTAGACGGACGTAGATTTTGTTATGAGTCCTCGAATTAAAAAATCAAGTACAAAGCCGTAGTTTCCCTTACGAGTCCTCGAGGTTAGTGACGGGTGACCAATTCTTTTTATTCTCCAAACTCTCTACAAGGCACCAGTCAATATCTTCGCAAGAGAAGAAGCTTTTGTCTTGTAGTTTTCCACTAAAGCATGAGTATCTGAAGCTCGTACATACTCGTCCAGACTACCTCCATAATCCCGTTCGAAACTTCTCCGGATATGCCCAAGAGTTATTGCACGAAGTTCGCGTGCACGGAAGTCCGCATTGGTACTACTAGTGGTAATAACGCCTATGAGCTGTCCAGTACTATCAGCAACGCCCCCTCCAGAAGACCCTTCTTGAGCTGCGGCATTTGCCCCAAAAGAAATTACGTCTACGGTTGTTTTCTCAAAAGTAAGTCGTTCTTTAATGGTAGAAAAATCTAAGGAGGGGAATAGGCTTTGTTGAATGCGCTTACTTGAAAGGAACTCAGCACCGTATCCTCCAACGACAACCCGGGCACCAGCAACAGGAACACTCTGCGTGAGTGGTATATATGGATAAACTCCTGAACCAGTTACGTTGCCTGTTATCGCAAGAAGCGCGAAATCGTGTTCGCCGGTACCTTTGGGTGCAGTTTCAGTAAGAACGGTTTTATTTTTTTGTATCCAACTTGAAGACACGTAAATTGGCTTTGCCGTATAGGTTTTAACCGCAGGACTTCCTGTTCGTACAGAACAAGAAATCGACCCAGGGAGGGTTTCTTGAAGTAAAAAGAATTGACCAACGTGCGCTGCAGTCAGAATGACACCGGTCGAAGTAATAATAGTCCCACTACCAGAAGTTGAGTGAATGCGCTTGTCATTTGAGATACAAATAAGATTTACATTTGCGCTGCGAAGTTTTGGTAACGTAAGTTCAAGAGAGATGTCTTTTTTGGGAAGGGATTCTACAGTATTCGTTTTTTGCGAAAGAGTTGTTGTGGCAATACTCTCTTGTGTAGTCGTTGAAGTGTTTCCTGTAGTGGTACGTGTATCGGTTGATACCGCACCCACTCCTGCAAGAGAGTCTAAGGTTATTGGTGTTCTCGATGTCCTCAGATGCGCGTAAAAACCTCCAGCGAATATAAGGGTTATGAGGAGAGCAACACGAAAGGGGGTGCGCATACCCACACGCTACACTACCGTACCTAAAAATCCAGTAACTGCGCCAAGGTACTTATCTTATTTTTCAAAATATGGTATCCTCGCACATGTAAGCGGAATTAGTTTAATGGTAGAACAAGTGGTTTCCAACCACTTAGCAGGAGTTCGATTCTCCTATTCCGCACCTAGGGAGAATTTGGCCGAAATTGGGGTCTTGCCACTGACCGACGGCTGGATCGGCCAGCAAGCGATTACGTTCAACCGGTTGGATCCGAGACAAACAAGAATTCAAATACCGCCATCTTCGACAAAATAATGCTTGCACGAAGATCTATTCCCATATATCGAAAACGGACTCCGGTGACCGTTGGATCAGCGGAGCCTTCCATTTTTATAACCACCAAGCATACAATTCGACTAGTGTTATACTGCCCTGATGATACTCGGTATAATGGGCGCTCGCGGTAGTTTTTCTGAAGAAGCGGCACGAAAATATATAGAAGATGAAGGTATTTCAGACACTCAAATTGAATATCTTATATCTGCAGACAGGGTACTTGGAGGTCTCGAGGCGGGAGAAATAGATGTGGGTATATTTCCAATAGAAAATAGTAATGGCGGCATTGTTATTGAAGCAGTCCACGCCATGGCGAGGTATCGGTTTACTGTAGAGAAAATATTTGAGATAGAGGTTCAGCAAAACCTCTTAGTTCGCAGAGGAATCTCTCGTGAGGACATAACGACGATAACCTCACATGACCAAGCGCTAAAGCAGTGCAGAATGTATTTAAAGCGGGCATGGTCAGGTATGGATCTTGTGGAGTACGCAGATACAGCAAAGGCGGCAGAGGACCTGGCAAACGGCACTCTTCCAGAAACAACTGCAGTGATAGCGTCAAAAGTGGCATCAGAAATATATGGTTTAGAGATTCTCGAGAAAAGCATTCAGGACTTGAAGTTTAACTATACAAGTTTTGTGGTGGCGAGACACAGGGCCGTGTAAGGGTCGTAATTAGGGAATAAAGTCTGGGGAGTTTTAAATATAAAGAATCCACGCCGAAGGCGTGGATTCTTTATATAACTTCAAACTCTCGACTACTTTGTTATTTAACTGCGTCCTTAAGCGCCTTTGCTGGGCGGAACTTAGGAGTGCGAGTTGCTGCGATCTTGATGCTCTCACCAGTGCGAGGATTACGTCCCATACGTGCTGGGCGTGCCTTTGCAGTAAAGATACCAAGTCCTGCGATAGAAACCTCGTCGCCGGTCTTAAGTCCGCTCATAATGCAGTCAATAACTGTTTCAACTGCGCGGTCTGCGTCAGCCTTTGTTCCACCGAGTACTTCTTGAACCTTGTCTACGATATTCGCTTTGTTCATAGTATGCGTTTAATGCTAATTCCTCTCCAATGAGGGTATGTCATAAAGTATAGGAAATGCGCCATTTTATGCAAGTGCCTTAAAACTGCTGAGGGGATAGCGAAAAATCACCTTTAAAAGGTGATTTTTCGCTCGTAACTACTGATTTTCTAGTACAATTTGCCGATTTTTTATTAGCGGGCGAACAAGGTAGTGAAAGTTCGGCTTGCACTACGTGCGTGTTGAAAACACAAGCCGAACTTTCACTACCTTGCGAATTCCACAACTCTATTCTCTCTAATAACATTTACCTTTATTTCTCCAGGGTATTTGAGTTCCTCTTGAACACGAAGTGCGATGTCGCGCGCAAGTTTATGTGTTGCGAGGTCACTAACTTTCCCTGGATTAACAAATATACGGATTTCACGCCCTGCTTGTATTGCGTATACTTTCTCTACTCCCTCAAATCCAGACGCAATACGCTCAAGATCAGAGAGCCTATCGAGATACCGTTCAACAGTATCGCGACGTGCTCCTGGACGCCCACCAGAAATGCTATCTGCCACCTGCACGATAACTGCTTCGGGTGTTTCGTACGGATATTCCTCGTGATGGGACTGCATTGCGACAATAATGTCTTTTGAAACGCCAAACTTCTCGAGAATACGGCGACCAATCTCTACATGAGTGCCCTGTACTTCGTGGTCGACAGCCTTTCCGATATCATGGAGCAGTGCTCCGGCGCGTGCTACCTCACTTAAGGCACCAAGCTCGTCTGCAAGCATACCTGCAATGTGTGCCATCTCTACAGAATGTGACAAAACGTTCTGTCCGTAGCTTGTACGGAAGTGTAAACGTCCCAGAAGGGCAATAAGACGAGGATCAAGTCCCACAATACCAGCTTCGTAAGCAGCTTCTTCACCCTTTTGTTTAACCAGCTCAGTAACTTCTTTCTGGGTCTTTTCGACAGTTTCTTCAATCTTTGCTGGTTGAATACGACCGTCTTCAATAAGTTTCTCAAGAGCAACTTTTGCAATATGGCGTCGAAGCGGATCAAAGGAAGAGAGTGTTATTTTGTCAGGTGCGTCGTCTATAATGACGTCAACACCAGTAGCTCGCTCAAAAGCTTTAATATTACGACCTTCTTTTCCGATAATTTTACCCTTCATTTCATCTGTAGGAATAACTACCGAGAGCGTTGTTACATCTGCATGCACTGAATTTCCAAGTCTATGTATGGCACTTACGAGGATTCCGCGTGCTTTCTCCTCAAGTTGTTTGCGCCCGTTTGTCTCGAGCTTTTGAATTCGAGCGAGTAAGGTATTTTCGTAAATTTTTTCTACGTCACGCAAAAGCATTTTTTGCGCCTCCTCTTCGGAAAGTTCTGAAATATGTACCAATGTGTCCTTACGTTTCTCAAGGAGCTCAGAAGCCTCTTTTTGGAGTTCAAAAAGCAGACTTTCTTGTTTCTTTGTTTCCTCAGTTTGTTTTGAAAGTGCACGTTCGCGCTCATCAAGAAACTCCTCACGCTTAGTGAGGCGCTCTAAAGACTTTTCAAGTTTTTCTTCACGCTCCTCAATCTCTTCTTCGCTTTCTGTCTCAAATTCTTCTGCACGAGCTTCAGCCTCTTCAATAATGCGATTTGCACGCTCTTTCGCCTCAAGCATTTTTTGCTTGATTTCAAGCTCAAGCGATCCTCTTTGACTAAGCGACACCAATACACGAAGAACATACCCAACTGCGATGCCTGAAATACCCGACAACGCCAAAAGACTCAATACTAGTTTTATGGACATATTATGTAGAACGGTTATAGAATCTGTTTTCGACACTCTCCAGAATCAAAGCAGAATAAGAGGGTTTCAGCAAAAAGAGTACCAAAAACAGGTCAGTAGATATTGGTAACGAACACTCGAAAAATACCACGTTTGAGGGGTGTTGTAAAAATAGGAGTAACTAACAGACAACAAACCAATCAGGCGAGCCTTTGGCTCGCCTGTCTTATTGTATTGATAGTGCCTTAAAGATTTCCAAGAACAAGGCGCCGGAGATAAATAACTTGAGGCGTATATCCGATTACGTTGAAAGTTATTTCTTGAACGGTAACGCAGTAAATTGCGGATTTGTAAGGTGCTATTTGTAGACTTGGTCTACAAGGCCATACGTCTTCGCCTCTGCCGCACTCATGAAGTAGTCTCTGTCAACGTCCTTCTCTACTTTATCTAGTTTTTGACCACTAACTTTTGCAAGTATTTTATTAAGACGGTCGCGAGTTGCGAGGATGTGTTTTGCAGTGATTTCAATATCAGTAGCCTGTCCTTGCGCGCCACCCCATGGCTGGTGAATCATCACTTCTGCGTTTGGGAGGGCGAAGCGTTTTCCCTTAGCACCTGATGCCAGAATGATTGAACCCATAGATGCTGCCATACCAACAGCAACGGTCGCAACGTCTGGCTTTATGTGATTCATGGTGTCCACGATTGCGAGCCCTGCAGTAGTTGAGCCACCCGGAGAGTTTACATACAGGAATATATCTTTCTTTGGATCTTCTGATTCAAGAAAGAGAAGCTGAGCAATCATGAGATTTGCAACCTCGTCGTCAATGCCTCCGCCAAGAAATACGATACGGTCTTTGAGAAGCCGAGAGTAGATATCGTACCCGCGCTCCCCAAACTGGGATTTCTCAATCACCATAGGAATGAGCATAGAGGTGTGCGGAGTTTTGTTCATATCAGTATGTGGGTTAGTAGAGGGATGATAGCAAATTAAAACTTACTTGACGAACTAGGGCGTGGCTTCTGATGGGATGGAGGTCTCTACATTAACTTGAGAGGGCTTTTGGTCTTCCGAAATCCTCTTTCCCCAGGCATATAAAGCCCCAATAACTATAAGGATAAGGATAAGTACAATCGAGATGAGGGTACCCCAGGACCCTTGTGGATGTGCATCGTTGCCCGTAGTTTTTGCTTCCTGTTCAAGGTCAGTAGTCGTCATATACTCCATAGTATAGTCGCCGTTTGTGCTTTGGGGAAGTGGATTTGATGCGCACTACTATGCAGGTTTATATTTACCGCACCTGGAAGAGAATACACGGGAATAGCCAGAGGCTATTCCCGTGTATTCTCTAAGAGAGTGTTCAGGTTTATTTGGTTACTTCTTTGCGTACAGTTCCTGTGCGCGGGCGAAGGCAGCCTGTGCAGCCTCCCTCCCTTCAAAACCTTCTATAGTTACTACTTTATTTTGTAACTGCTTATAGGTTGAATAAAAGTGTTCAATCTCCTTGAGTGTGTGCTTGTTTAGATCCTGTATATCTTTTATATCTGCAAATCGAGGGTCTTCCGTGGGTGCGGCAATGATTTTTGCATCTGAGTCGCCACTGTCGGTCATGTTCATGATTGCAACTGGACGTGCGCGGACTAGTACACCAGGAAAGAGCGCGTGTGTCGTAAGTAAGATAACGTCCAGAGCGTCACCGTCGTCCCAGAGTGTCTGCGGGACGAAACCATAGTCGAATGGAAAGTCTTGGGATGTGTGTGCCACACGGTCGAGTGCGATAAGACCAGTTTCTTTGTCTATCTCGTATTTATTCTTTGAGCCTTTATTAATCTCAACTATGACGTTCATCACGTCGGAGGTTCCTGCAGAAATGTCGTGTAGTAGATTCATACGAAGACTAGATTAGTAGCGATTGGTAAGCGTTACGCGTTATCCTTGATGGTTTCAGAAGTCTCATCACGCGCTTCCTGTGCGTCAGAAATGGCTCCGTTATCTGAATAGGCAACCTCTTCTTCAACAGTAAGAGTACCACTCTCGTCGGAAATTGTATCTTCAATTCCTCCTGATTCTGCGAGTGCTTCTTGCATTTCACTTGCACCCTCATCTGCCTTCTCTTCAAATAATTCTTCCGAAGGAGTTTCTTTTCTAGAGGCGTCTTCGTCTGCCTCTGGTTGTGCAACGTGTCCGCCAAGGGACGCAATATCGATGTTCCATCCCGTAAGTTTTGCAGCAAGGCGTACGTTTTGACCACCACGACCTATGGCAAGTGACTGTTGGTCTTCACTTACGGTAACGGTAGCGCGCATTTGCGCTTCATCAAGCACCACCTCAAGCACCGAAGCAGGAGAAAGCGACTCTTTAATAAAGGTAGTTGCGTCTTCTGACCACTCGATAATATCAATACGTTCACCACCAAGTTCACCCATAACGGTAGAGACACGAACACCACGCTGTCCGACGAGAGATCCGACAGGGTCTACGTGAGGATCGATAGAGGCAATTGCTATCTTTGTTCGACTCCCTGGTTCACGGGCGAGACCTTTTACCTCTATTGTTCCCGCAGCAAGTTCTGGCACCTCAGCTTCAAAAAGTCGCACGAGGAACTTAGGATGCGCGCGTGAAAGACGCAGGTATACACCACGGAAGCCCTCATCGACGTTATATAGGTAGGCACGAATACGCTCCCCGGTGCGGAAGCGCTCCCCAGGGATTTGTTCTTCGTAGGGAATAATACCTGTGGCACGTCCAAGGTCTACAAATATAGCGCCGCGTTCAATACGCTGGACGATACCAGAAATGACCTCACCCTTCTTGTGTCCAAACTCTTCCAGAATGGAAAGCTTTTCTGCTTCACGAATTTTTTGGATAACTACCTGCTTTGCGGTTTGAGCAGCAATGCGTCCAAAATCGTCTTGTGGCTCAAGAGGGAAGACTATCTCATCCCCAACCTCGCTATCACGTTTTATACGTTTTGCATCCTCAATGAGCATGTGTTTTTCAGCATCAAAGCGAGGAAGTTCACCCTCAGGAAGCTCTTCGTGTTCGTTATGATATCGCTCAGTTTGTTCAAGGTGCGCAGGAGTATTCTCGAGCTCCTCTTCTGGATTTGGAAAACGTACCATGGTCTCGTCGACGATAGTTTTCACCTGTTCGAAAGAAACCGTGCCGGTATCCATGGAAAGCATTGCGCGAATTACCTGTCCACGCTTTCCGTATTCTTTTTTATACGCAGTTGCCATTGCGGATTCTATCGCTTCAGTCATTGTTTCGCGAGAAATCCCGCGTTCTTCAAATTCTCCGAGCACTGAGTGTATTGTTTTGAGATCTAACATATGCAGTATTCAATTGTCGCCCTTTTATAAAGAAATGCCCGCAGGTGCGGACATATCAGATAGGTAGAATGTACCATATATAGGTATGAATAGTCAAATCTACTCACCAGTAGCGGATTTGACATGTAGGTCAAAAGTGTTATTATTTTAAGTACAAACATGCATCAGGCATGTTTTGTACATAGGGAGAACTAATATGGCCACGGCCATTGAATACGGATTAGTCGCGGCTCTCGTCGCGGTCGCTGGGGTTGCTCTGTTGGAGCGCTGTTCCGATACGGCAGGCAAGGGAACGGCGGCTTCCGCTGCCGTTGCGCCGGTCCAGGTTCCAGCGGAACCGGAACGTTTTGTTCTCGAGGAACAGGGCGTTACCCCCGAGAGTTATTACGCTTCTCGTGGCGGGCCGCCTTGGTACGAGAAGGCGCAAAAGCCTCTCACCCTCAAGGCGGCACTAGCTGATGAGCGCCGCTTCCTCGGCGAGAAGAACGTCGGCTACTCCATGGGCGGCGACAAGGAAGTCTGCGCCGTCCTCAAGAAGGTTGAAGTTCCCTGCGACTATAATTCGCGCGGAACACTTTCGATGTTCTTGACCGTGAACGGCAAGGGATTGTTTCCCGCTTCAGGGGGAACCAATCCCTATTTCAACAAACACGAGCCGTTCGAGGAAGGACTTCCCGACGACTACTTCATCGGACAGCCGGTCCAAAACCGCATGCTCCGCGAAGCCGTCGTGCGAAACGCAGATCTGTTCAAGAACGGTCTGACGGCCCAGGAAGTCAAACTCTCCTGGCGCTGACCTCCAACTCCCAACAAAATCCCGCATGGGTGCCCGCGCAGTTTCGACTGTGCGGGTTTTTCTTTTCCCCCGAACCTATTCTAAAGAATAGGTTCGGCAAGCTATACTAATACATAGTATGCAAGTATCAGAAACTGATCTCAAAGCTTTTATTCTCGACTCGGGACTCGTTTCTCGTAAGGACGTCGACGCTGCCGAAGTGGTGGCAAAAGAAAAGAAACAATCTGTCGGAGATATTTTGCTCTCAAACGGCAGCCTCTCCTCAGACGCGTTGCGCCGCATCAAAGCATATGTGCTCGGTATTCCTTTTGTAAACATAAAAGAGATTAAAATTCCTCTTGAAATTCTTTCTCTCATACCTGAGCCAATAGCTCGCACGCACAGCATTATTGCATATCAAAAGAGCTCAAAAGGTCTTGAAGTTGCGATGCTCGACACGCAGGATCTTCCGGCAATTGACTCAGTTCGAAAAAAGACAGGGTTAAAAATTCTTCCACGACTCACTGACGAGGAGTCTATAAAGCACGCGCTTCTCCTCTACCAGAAATCTCTCAAAGAAGAGTTTGGAGACCTTATTTCAATAGAAGCCGGGAAGCTTACGGTAGTAAAAGAAGAAAACGGAGAAGAGACTTCTGGCGAAGATCTTAAAAAAATGGCAGAAGACTTGCCGATAGTTCGCATCGTAGACACGCTTCTTCGCCACGCAATCATCCAAGGGGCATCTGATATCCATATTGAACATATGGAGAACGAAGTTATCGTTCGATACCGTATTGATGGAATTTTGCATGACGCAATGACTCTCCCAAAGGCAGCAGCAGCGGGACTCACGGCACGTATCAAGGTGCTCGCAAACCTCAAGCTCGATGAGAAACGTCTTCCCCAAGACGGTAGATTCAAGATGGAAACAGACAGCGACAAGGTATCGTTCCGTGTTTCACTTCTCCCTACGTATTATGGAGAAAAGATTGTTATGCGTTTGCTTCGAGAGACGGGAGAGGGCTTCACGCTTGAGGCACTCGGACTCCATGGGCTTCCGCTTGAGCGTATTCATGCTGCCATGAAACAGACGACGGGAATCATTCTCGTCTCAGGCCCAACAGGATCTGGAAAGACCACAACGCTCTATACTATTCTCGACATACTCAACAAGCCAGATGTAAATATCTCCACCGTAGAGGATCCGATTGAATACCAAATGAAGCGAGTGAATCAAACACAAGTGAACTCTGCAATTGGTTTTACTTTTGCACAGGGACTGCGAGCGCTTTTGCGACAAGATCCAAACATTATTATGGTTGGAGAAATTCGTGATAACGAGACGGCATCAATTGCGATAAATGCGGCCCTTACGGGACACGTCGTGCTTTCGACCATTCACACCAATAGTGCAGCAGGCGTCATTCCGCGACTTATGGATATGGGTATTGAACCGTTTCTTCTTGTGTCGACACTTCGTCTCGTCGTAGGACAACGTCTCGTGCGAAGACTCTGTAATACAAAAGAACAGTACTCACTCGACGCAGTTGCGCGCGACAAAGTTGCTCCACCAGAACATTTCGCAGCAGCGCTCAAGGCACTCACGGATGAGAAATTAGTAAAAGAAGGAACTACAATTGACAATGTGCCGTTTTATAAACCGACTCCCTCTGCGGAGTGCGACGATGGATATCAAAGCCGTATCGGTGTGCACGAGATTCTAAGCATCTCTCCTGCTATAAAAGATCTTATTCTTCACGACGGACCACCAGACGCCATAGAGGCTCAGGCTCGAAAAGAAGGAATGCTCACCATGCTTGAAGATGGACTGTATAAGGCGTCGAGAGGGATAACATCTCTTGAAGAGGTTTTGCGCGCAGTCTCTGAGTGATAACGGGCTCAAAAATCCTCATATACTTCGTTGCAGTTCGTTCGAGTCTTTTCAATGTACTAGGAGTACACCTCAAATACGCTCGCTCCTACACCTCGTCTCTGAAAGATTTTTGAGCCCGTTAAGTAGGAGTCTTGTTGCGAAATACCGATAATCACAAACAAGGCATGCTACAATTTTTGTAATGAAGTTTACTGTAGTTACCAAGAATGCCGATGGAGTTGAGGCCACCAAGTCTGTCGAGGCAGACGCGCGTTTTGGAGTATACGAGCAAGTAGAAAAAGAAGGACTCACGGTAGTTTCTATTGAAGAGGTCGGGAAGGGATTCTCTCTCTTGCAACTGGGGAGTATTAGTTTTGGAACAGGAATAAAAGTAGACCACCGTATTGCTTTTACGAAGAACCTTTCCTCAATGCTTTCCGCAGGACTTACCCTTTCACGTGCACTTTCCGTTATAGAACGTCAGTCAACAAATAAAAATCTCAAAAAGATGGTTACTGCTCTTGAAGATTCCGTCAAAAGTGGATCGTCGTTTCATGAGGCGCTTATGTTGTACCCGACAGTATTTTCAAAACTCTATATTGCAATGACAAAGGCAGGCGAGGAGAGTGGCACGCTTGCAGATACCTTAAAAATCGTGTCAAAACAAATGGAAACATCTCGCGCGCTTACTAAAAAAGTGAAAGGCGCCATGATGTACCCCTCTATAATTCTTGCAGCGATATTTATTATTGGTATTCTCATGCTTATTTACGTAGTGCCAACGCTTTCCGCAACCTTCTCATCCTTTGGCGGACAGCTTCCCCTTGCAACACGGGTAATTGTGGCGGCATCGAATTTTGTGATACATAACGTTATTGCCGTTGTTGGTATTGTCGCGGGTGTGGGCGTCGGCGGTTTCTTATTTGCTCGCTCAAAGATTGGGAGCAAGACACTTCTCTTTATTGGACTACACTTTCCTGTAGTGAGTATGCTGGTACGCGAAACGTACACTGCACGGGCGGCTCGTACCCTTTCCTCCCTACTTTCTTCAGGGGTAGAGATGCTCACCGCAATTGCTATTACTGCAGAGGTAGTGGGTGAGAACGCCTTTGGAAAAGTTCTTGTTGAAGCGGAGATATTGGTAAAAAAGGGCGAGCCTCTCTCTACTGCCTTTGTTAACTACCCAAAGCTATACCCTCTTTTTATATCTGAGATGATTTCTGTTGGAGAAGAGACGGGCAAGGTCTCAGAAATGCTTGGGCAAGTTGCGCAGTTTTATGAAGACGATGTGGATAATAGGACAAAAGACCTCTCTACTATTATTGAACCGGTACTCATGCTCCTTATTGGTGTCTTTGTCGGCGTGTTTGCACTTTCGATGATTGCACCGATATACCAACTTTCATCAAAGATATAAAAAAGAATCTCCCTCATCGTGCGGTATCATATGTGTATATGCCCACAAGAAATGTAGCGCGCGGAATGTCCTTTATGGACGTCATTATAGGCACTGCGCTTATGTTGATTATTTTTCTGGCGCTCAGTGGACTGTTGCGCACCTCTCTGGTGATTGCCTCTCTTGCAAAGAGCAAGTCGATTGCAACAACTGCTGCAGGAAGTCAGATGGAATATATACGATCGCTCTCATACGACTCTGTGGGAACCCTTGGAGGTATTCCTGCTGGAGTGATAGTTCAAAATGCGACCACCACCATAAACGGATTGGATGTGGGTATTCGAACATTTATCCAGTATGCAGACGATCCTGCTGACGGCTCTGGTGCCGCTGACACAAACGGGATTATAACGGACTATAAAATAATAAAAGTTACTGCCAGCTATATGGTAGCAGGTGAATTGCGACAGATAGTGGTGCTCTCAAATTATTCTCCTCAAGGACTTGAGACGACCACAAATGGCGGTACGCTTAAGATTGTGGTAGTGAATGCTACTGGCGCAGGCATATCTGGAGCGAGCGTGCGCATTGTAAACGCAAGCACCAGCCCAACCGTTGACCTCACCACATTTTCTGATGTTTCAGGTACCGTATTTCTTCCAGGTGCAGCAACATCGACGGAATACCAGATTTTTGTATCAAAGACGGGGTACTCAAGTGCTCAGACGTACCTACGTGATGCAACGAATCAAAACCCAACTCCGGGGTATCTTACGGTGGTGAAAGACCAAACGACAACGGGTACGTTCGCAATCGACCAGCTCTCTGGCATTACATTCTCTACGTACTCACCAATAGCGACCACAACCTTTAGCGATCCATTCTCAGGAAGTACAAACATTGTTTCAAGTTCAAATATCGTTGTGAATGCGGGGGGGGTTGAACTTTCTGGAGGTGTGGGGAACTACAGTCTATCGGGAACACTTCTTTCGTCGAATGTGGCACCAACCTACCTCTTTTCGTGGGTGAGTGCCTCGTCAACGGTAACTGCTCCGGGAGGTACGGCAGTTGTGTTCCATGTAACTGACGGTAGCGGTACACTTTTACCTGATGCAGTACTTGCGGGTAACAGTGCAGGCTTTAGCTCAAGTGTGGACTTGAGTGGTGTTTCCGTAACAACGTACCCGGCCCTCGCACTCTCCGGAGATCTTACGACAGACTCAGTGAATAACACCCCTATTATCGATGAATGGGGTATAAGTTACATGCGTGGTCCCGTACCGCTTCCAAACATAGCGTTCACTCTCCTGGGTGCCAAAACGGTTGGAACTACAGGAGGAGGTGCTCCTATATATAAAACAAGTATTACAACATCAACAGACTCCACTGGAACAGTACCCCTTTCTCTTGAGTGGGACTCTTATCAGTTTGAACTTACCAGCCACGATGTTATCGATGTTTGTAATGCGCCGGTATATGATCTTGCTCCAGCAGGCGTACTTACCAGTAGCCTCACCCTCTCGACACGAACCACAAATGCTCTTGTCGCCTCCATCATAAGCGCAACCAGTTCTGCACCTATTATCGGAGCGACGGTTACGCTCACGCGAACAGGGTTCAGTAGCAGTGTAACCACCACCTCGTGTGGAGCTGCGTATTTTGGAGGACTTACATCAGCAAGCGATTACACGCTTAGTGTGTCAAAGACAGGCTATACTAGCTTTAACGCTACGGGCATTACCGTATCAGATCACATATTCTATGAAGCCGCACTCGACCTATAAGAGAGTTCCGCGACGAGGGATGACCCTCATGGAAATGCTTGTAGTCATTGCGCTCACCTCAGTAGTCGGTATTGCGATAAGTAGTAGCATCACCTATTTCTACAAGAGCAATGCATATTTGCTAGAACAAACATTTGCTCTCGATAATGCGAGGCGCGGTATTACAGATGCAGTAGCTAGTATACGAGAAATGTCCTATGGAGATGATGGTTCGTATCCCCTTGCCGTTGCAGCAACTTCTACTATTACGTTCTATGCAGATTTAGACAACGATGGAGCTATAGAGAAGGTGAGATATTATCTTCAAAGCGAAGTTCTCTATAGAGGTACCACAAATTCTTCAGGGTACCCACCTAGTTACACTGGGCAACCAGAAAGCACAACAACCGTTGCTGCATATGTGCGTAACAGTACAAGCACACCACTCTTTGTATACTATGATGTAAGTGGGAACCTCCTCTCTTCAACATCGACGGATGTATCAAAAGTATCAAGTGTTGGAATTTCTTTAATGGTCGACCTTAATCCAACGCGGGCACCAAACGTATTCACGCTTTATGAACAAGCAACTCTCAGAAACCTTCGCACACAATAATACAAATCCATGATACCCCCACAAAAAACATTACGAACGAACGTCTCGCCTCGCGGTTATCTCATGCTGTTGTCGCTTGTTTTTGGAGCTATTTTTCTTACGGTACTAGGCGCGCTCTCGAGTTTCAGCATGACCCAATATCGTGTTCAAAATGCAAGTACGGGACACGTCCGTGCCGTTGGTCTTGCAGAAGCAGGACTCGAATACTATCGTTGGTTTCTAGCACACAATCCGGGGAATCTCACAAATGGCACCGGACTACCCGGACCATACACACTTACCTACAACGACCCAGAAGGAGGTGTCGCAGGTACGGTATCGCTTTCCATAGTTGGAAACACCTCCTGTGGAGAAGTAACGTCTGTTGATATCAACTCAACAGGAAGTCCAGCGGACGGAACAGGAGTTTCAAGAACACTCGCTACACGCTATGCACAACCAACTGTTGCTAAATATTCATACGTTATAAATGACAGCGTGTGGGCAGGATCTGACCGTATCATAAATGGACCATATCACTCAAATGGAGGTATACGAATGGACGGCACAGTAAATGCCCCTGTAACAAGCTCGCTTTCCTCTTGGCTTTGTACCAGCTCATTTGGTTGTTCGCCAAGCGCAACACAAAATGGCGTATTTGGAGCAGGCACAAACTCCAATCTATGGAGCTACCCATCTCCTCAGGTTGATTTTGCAGCGATTTCCGCTGACTTCACCTCTCTCAAGACAAAGGCACAGGCAAACGGAGTTTATTTGCCCCGATATAGTTCAGGGAATAGCAATGGAGCAGCGTATTGGAAGGGCTACCATCTTATATTTAATAGTAACGGTACCGTAACTGTAAATCGTGTAACCGCAGCGACTTCTTTGAACGTTATTCCTGTTAACAGTGCCGATGCCTCAACAGACAGGGCGCTTATAGGAAATGAGACAAGTTACAACACCTATACCATACCCGTAACCTGTGGACTTATTTTTGTTGAGGACACCGTGTGGATTGAAGGTACAATTTCTGGGAAGGTGACGCTCGTGGCGGCTAATGTGGTAGATGTTGGAGTTTCACCCAATGCGATACTTAAAAATAATATTAGTTATGCAAGCGTGGGTTCCGGGTTGACTGTTTTTGCAGAAAAAAACGTTCTGGTCGCGCCAGATTCTCCTCAGACCATGTCAGTAAATGGTATTTTTATAGCACAAGGCGGGGCTTTTGGTCGCAATCTATATCGCAACACCAGTGGAAGTAGTTGCAACTCGACATATGAACCAAGGACAACACTTACCATTTATGGAACGACGGTATCGAATAAACGTACCGGTACAAAATGGACGAATGGTTGTGGTAGTGGCAACAACGCAGGATATCAGACTCGTATTGACTCATTCGATAGAAATCTTGCGACAGATCCGCCTCCGTTTACTCCAATCGTAAGTAGTGACTATGAGTTTGTAGACTGGCGCCAAAAGTAGACAGAGACCCTCTGTGATAGAATTGAGGAATGTTACTTGTCGCAAATTGGAAGGCGTACGTGGATTCACCCAAAAAAGCAAAGGAGCTTTTTACACAGGCAAAGAATCTCTCTCTTAATAAGAAGCATCGCATTGTTATTGCGCCCCCTGCGCCCTACCTCGGACTTTTTGCACAAGAGAATGCCTCGAAAGTACTGCTGGCATCTCAAGACCTTTCAGTACGTACGGGAGGAGCACATACGGGAGAGACTACTGCCGAAATACTCTCAGGCATGAAAGTAACGTACGTCATAGTGGGACATTCAGAACGCCGGGCTATGGGAGAAACTGATGCCATCGTCGCGCGTAAGGTAAAGTTGGCGCTTTCACACGGACTTGTGCCCATCGTGTGTATCGGTGAACAAGAACGAGACGTTGACGCCAAGTATTTACAAGTTCTTCGGTCGCAAATCGAAAGTGTCTTTAGTAAACTTCCACAAAAAGAAAGAAGTAAAGTTATTATTGCCTACGAGCCAGTCTGGGCAATTGGAAAGTCTGCGCACGAGGCAGTAACACCGACCGATTTACAGGAGATGGTCTTGTATATTCGCAAGATTTTAAGTGAATATGTTCCACCACGCACCGTAGTGAAGATGAATATGTTATATGGAGGTTCAGTTGAGGCGGCAAATGCCAAAAGTCTTGCAAGTGAAAGTGGCGTTGACGGTTTTCTTGTTGGGCATGCCAGTAGTAACCCCAAGACTTTTTCTGCTCTTGTTAAGCAGCTTTCCTAAAAAGAGGTTTCCAAGCAGTCTCTAAGGTACTATACGTAGTATGCGGAGTGTCACAAAAATACCACAGTTACTAAACGTACCCGTCCTCGTGCGTTGCGCACTTAACGTACCTGTTGAAAACGGAAAAGTTACCAATACCTTTCGACTACGCAAAGCACTTCCAACGATACAATTCCTACAAAAGGAACGTGCACGAGTGGTGCTCATTGGACATATTGGAGAAAAGGGGACAGAAACACTAGAGCCTGTATATAAAGCATTAAAAGAGTTTATCCCAGAGTTAACGTTTTGCCCAAGCACTGTTGGGAAAGAAGCACGTGCGTATGTGCGAGAACTTCCACCGGGAGCGGTGGTGATGATGGAAAATCTCAGACGGGATGTCGGTGAGGTACAAAATTCAAAAGAGTTTGCAAAAAAGCTTGCCGAACTCGCGGATGTATTTGTAGAAGATTCCTTTGATGTCTGCCATCGCTCACACGCATCTGTTGTAGGAGTTCCAGAAATTCTCCCCGCGTACGCAGGACTACAAGTGACTGAAGAGGTGAGGGAGTTGTCAAAAGCTCTACAGCCCAAGCGCCCCTCACTGGCAGTTATTGGGGGAGCCAAGTTTGCCACAAAGGAACCAGTTTTAAAGAGACTTTTAGAAGTCTACGATACGGTGTTTGTCGGAGGTGCGCTTGCAAATGACTTCATGCGCGAACGAGGCTATCCTGTCGGCACATCTCTTGTATCTAAAGATGTTGACGCTACAGGCATACAAGCACTTATAAAAAGTCCCCGCCTCATGCTTCCCCTTGATGAGGTGGTTGCCCCACACGGTGGCGACCACTCACAGAGCTCTGTCAGCGCGCTTAGGGACGTAGAAAAAGAAGAAGCGATACTCGATGACGGACCGCAGACAGTCGAGGCGCTCGCTACGCTCGCGCACAACGCCAAGACTATTCTCTGGAACGGCCCCTTAGGTAATTATGAAAAAGGGTTTGTAGACGCTACTGAGGGGTTTGCGCGCGCAGTTGCGTCTTCAAAGGGGTACTCGCTGTTAGGTGGGGGAGACACCGTTGCCGCAGTAGAAAAACTAGGACTCTCTGATAATTTCTCTTTCATTTCAACAGGCGGTGGAGCTATGCTCGATTTCTTGGCAAAGGGAACACTGCCAGGGCTTGCGGCACTTGACAAATAGAATACTAAGGTATATAATTACACACAGAAATCCTCCTCAAACTCAAGGAGAGAAAGGCTCTTTACAACATAACAACCTTGAGTGGATTCAGCGGAAAATAGCTAACACGTTAGCTATTTTCCGCTGAATCCACCATTCCGGACCGGACAGCATATGAAAGGAAGATGACGCCATGGCTACCATGACCCCATCTGATACCATCACTTCCGGCCAAGCTGGAAAAGTTGGCGACCTGCTTTCGGACGCCTTGCGCAAGTCGGGACTCCCAAACGCTCCGACACAACAAATAATTGAAGAGGAGGGTGCGCAGCTCACTGCTGAGCTCGTTGCAGTCGTCCGCAAGCGTGTGGAAGCGCGGAGCGAGATAATAACTCGTCCTGTTTCGCTCGACCCAGAGCGCACCAACGCGCAAGTCATCGAAGAAACGGGAAGGAAGCCGTACGTCGACCGCAATGTCCTCGACAACCTGACTCGCGCCTCCTTCACGGAAGGCGAAGTCATCTTCGTCCCCTTGCGTGTCGGTATGAGCGACAAGAAAGTCGACGAGATGCTTGACTCAATGAATCTTGTCCCTGCAACATTCGACGCGGTCGCAAAGGTCAATGAAGACGACCCTGCCTTCGCTGACACGCATCCGAACTTTGCCCACGAGCAAGATGCAAAGGGTAAATGGTGTTACGCGACCTTCGGCCAGTGGCGCGGCGATGAGCGTTACGTGGACGTCCTCCGCGACGACGACGGCTGGGATGACGACTGGTGGGTCGGTGCTGTCCGCAAGCCTGTGCCCTCGGACCTGTAGTTCTTTGGTTTGACCTCTGGAACTATAGGCCTTTGAACTTCCGCCACGAGAGATGTCTTCCGAGACTCTCCCGTGGCGGTTTTTTTATAAATAATTCGTAGTCTATACTAATGAACAGGAGTAGGTGAATACGCTGGAGACTACGATTTCCAACTACCGAAACTAGTATCCATAGAGTGAGAATGTGTTCGACCACGATTTAACACACAGCATTCTATGCAGATTCTTCAAAAATGAAGATACTTGGTGTGAGGTGCTGGAGCATTATGATGTCGCAAACCGAACAGCGAGTTCAACCCGTTAATTGAACATTCGACGCATGGGATATAGATGGCACCTCACTCAATATCGGCGCGACCTTCAACCAGTGGAACGACGATGAGCGTAACGTGAACGTCAACCGCAACGACAACGACTGGAATGACAACTGGTGGGTCGGTGCTGTCCGCAACTCTTTTCATTTCCAAGCCCCGCACTAGTGCGGGGCTTGGTTTTGTTTTAATACTTGTCCGTACCATCCACCGAGCATCTTTCCTGCGTCAGAAAGTTTCTCTGACAGTTCCGCATAGTGTTTTGTGGAAAGGAGTTTCATTTCCCAGAGCATCTGGAGAAATACCTTTACCGTGTCCACACGTGCGACTGCTTTTTTAAGATACGGAAGTTTTTCCGTGCGCTGGAGAAACGTCGCTATGGCAACTGCTTCGATGGTGTCTATGAGTAGATTACTTACTTTTATTCCAAGTGAGTACTTTATTGATTTGGGGACTTTTGCAGAGTAGGCATCCCATAAGATATAGACACTTTTGAGTAACACAAGCAATGGGAGATTGCGGGGGGGGTAGATTGTAGGGAATAAGTCCGGCTTATTACCCTAGGAGCTTTTGAAGTTTCTCAACGAGAAACTTTGATTTCTCGCTATCAATAGGGTGCCCGGGCCACTGTGTAAGACCGTCGTCTGGGAATCGCGGAATGATATGTACGTGCATGTGAAAAACGATTTGTCCTGCTACTGCTGCGTTATTCGAGATTATGTTTACCCCCTCACTCCCAACAGCCTTGCAGATAACAGGAGTAACTTTTCGTACGGTACGCATAACGTGTTCGAGAGTTTCCTCGTCAGTATCAAATATGTTGACGACCGGCTTTTTGGGAATGACGAGCGAATGCCCTTTTGTATTTGGGAAGTTATCTAAAAAGGCGATGGTGTGCTCATCCTCATAAAAGATGTCAGCAGGCATCTCTCGATTGATAATCTTAGTAAAAACAGTGTCCATAGAAAGTAACGTATAAGAAGTATAGTCATAAGTCATGGGGAACGCCAGAGATGGTTTTTCCCGAGCCTTATGCCCAATGACTTCCTTTGATACAATCAGTAACATACGTATGTTTAAACTCCACAACCCTATTTCAAAAGCATTGCGTAAAGCGCTCGCTGCCTATGACGATACTACTGCAGAACTTCTCGCGCGCAGGACAATCCATACAAGCGAAGATGCACAGGCGTTTCTTGCTCCCTCGTATGACGAGCATATTGGGGACCCACTTACCATGCTCAACATGGAGAAGGCGGCGAAACGCGTTGCGCAAGCAATTGATTCGGGCGAGAAAATTTGTGTGTGGAGTGATTACGACTGTGATGGCATCCCTGGTGGAGTCATTCTCCATGACTTTTTTAAAAAAGTGAACGCAAACTTCACAAACTATATTCCGCACAGACACCTCGAAGGGTTTGGGCTAAACACTGAGGGTATAGACTCCCTTGCAAAAGAAGAAGTCAAACTCATCATCACGGTTGATTGTGGGATTACGGATGTCGAGGCAGTTGCGCACGCTAACACCTTAGGTATCGATGTCATTATCACTGATCACCACCTGCCTGCAGAAGTTTTACCAGAAGCATATGCGATAGTAGACCCCAAACAAGACGGAGAGACCTATCCGTTTAAGGACTTTTGTGGAGGAGGTCTTGCGTGGAAACTGGTATGCGCCGTGCTTGCCGTTGGATTTGTCGGACACGAGAACATTCCGGAAGGATGGGAAAAGTGGTTACTTGATATGGCAGGTCTCGCCACTATTGCAGACATGGTGCCCCTTCTTGGAGAGAATAGAGTTATCGCAAAGTACGGACTTATGGTGATGCGAAAGTCGCCCCGTATAGGATTTCAAAAACTCTGTTCCATCGCGCGCGTAAATCAGCGACTTATAACCGAGGAAGATATCGGCTTCATGATAGCGCCAAGGGTAAACGCAACGTCTCGTATGGGAGAGGCACGTGACGCGTTTGAGTTGTTTACCACAAACGACGAAGTACGCGCAGACACTCTTGCAAAAGAAATTGAAAAAATAAATCGCGCGCGGAAAGCCTTGGGTGGCTCAGTAACACGCGCTGCACATCTTCGTTTGAATGAGCGAAAAAAGAACGGAGAGCTTGGAAGCGTTATCGTGATGGGAGATCCAGACTGGCGGCCAGGGCTTTTGGGGCTTGTCGCAAATTCTCTCGCACAAGAATACGAACGACCGGTATTTCTCTGGGGACGCGACGGAGGAGTTTCTTTGAAAGGCTCATGTCGCGCGGGACGCAAAGACGTTTCAGTAGTTGCAATTATGCAAAAAGCGCGCGAAGGGACATTCGTGGAGTTTGGTGGACATGCAGCCTCTGGGGGATTTAGTGTCGTGGACGATGCCGTGTTTTCTCTTGAAGAGCGATTATGTCATGCGTACGAAGAACTTTCTCACAGCGATTTTATTTCTGAAGAAACTTTTGCTGATATAGAAGTACTTCCACAAGATGCTCTTTCGGATCATTTGAAACGTACAAGTGCGTTTGCGCCGTTTGGTATGGGTAATCCCAAACCGACCTTTTTGTTACGCAATATGGAAATCCGGAAAGCTTCTTTGTTTGGTAAGGGAGAAGAACATCTACGACTTACGCTTGTCCGCCCGCAGACATCACGAGAGAGTGTCGAAGCAATTTGTTTTTTTGCAAAACGGGAACTTGGAACCAAAACCCCTCTGGAGGGAGAGGTCATTTCATTGCTTGCAAATCTTGAGAAGGACCAGTTTACCCGAGGACAGCCAGTGCGCCTGCGTATAGTTGCGCTTTCCTAGAAGTATGGTAAGATAATATCAACCCAATTTAATAATAAGGAGGAAATGGGATGAACTGTTCTTTGGGAGGGACTGCGACACGTGCGCTTCTTGCGAAGGCGCTCTCCGTTGAAGCAAATACTTCCGTACGGGGAGTACATGAAATTCGTGAGGGGGAGCGTCTTGCAAGAGCGCCCGACGATATTTGCCGACTGATGGCAAGGCGTGACGCTCTCGTGAAGGAAAACAGAGTAGAAGGTCTTACCTCCGCCGAGAAGGAACTCAACCTTCTCAAGATGCACATCTTGCAAAGTGTCGCCATGTTCGAGGCGTGTGCCATTACCGGAGCGGCGCCAAACAAAATAAAAATACGCGCAGACGGCTTTATTGTTATAAAGCTGTAAGGCGCAGCGGTTTGTTGTAGGTCGGACGTTCCACGAGGGAACGCCCGACCTTTCTTGTTGCTATACTACACCCATGCAATTTACGCTCTACGCAGATGGAGGCTCTCGTGGAAACCCAGGCCCTGCCGGAGCAGGCAGTGTCGTGTTTGATACCACAGGTAAGCGAGTTGTTGAGGTTTCTGACTACCTTGGCACGGCAACGAATAACATTGCCGAGTATGAAGCACTCCTTCGAGGACTCATAAAACTACGTGATACCTTTCCGCAAGGGTACTTTTCTACTGTTTCACTTCTTGTACGCATGGACTCAAAACTCACCATAGAACAAATGAAGGGAAATTATAAGGTGAAGCATCCAAATCTTGTTCCACGCTATTTAGAGATTAAAAACATCCTCGCGCGGAGCTTTCCCGACGTTACCTTTGAGCACGTACTACGGGAGTTCAATAAAGATGCTGATGCGCTTGCAAATCTCGCCATGGATAGAGGAGTACGCTAAAATTTCAACGTTTCTTCGTAATTATAATTGGGATTCCAAGGTGTCGCCTTGGAATCCCAATAGATACAACAGATACAGATGTCTCCGATGAGAGCAAAAGTGCCAAGGTGACACCTTGGCACCCACGTCTTCATAACTTCTTCATAAAAACTTCATCTCTGCTCTGTACAGTATTGAGGTGAAAAGTTTCTTCTTCTATCTCACTATCTTCGGGTTCCTACTGGCAGTGGTGGCGCGCTCACTCTATTCTTTTCCGTCGGAGGCATTACTCCTTGGAGGCGTGTGCGTAGGGATACTTCTTGTTGCACGTCTTCTAACAGGTCGGAGGGAATACCTGTATATAGGCATAATCTTTATTGCCGTTGTTGTTGGCATTATGCGCACGTCTTTTGTCCCCGTCGCACTCCCAAGACTTTTTGTTCCCCTTATTGATACTCGAAGTGTACTTGAAGGAGTTGTTGTCGAGGCACCAGACATTCGAGAAAGTGGAGTGCGTCTTACTGTCGAGATTGAAAAAGAAGGAGTCTCGACGCGTGTACTTGCCGTCGTACCAATACGAGGAAACTTTCATACGGGAGACACTGTTTCTATTTCTGGAATTCTCAAAAGCCCAAAGCCTTTTGAGACTGACGGCGGACGGATATTCGACTACCCTCACTTTCTTGCCAAAGAAAAAGTTTTCGCGATTATGCAGCCAGCTTCCGTACATGTTATCGGAAGAGACTCTGGAGTATGGCTCAACATCCTGCGGTTTTTGGAAAAAGTAAAAAATGTTTTTGTACACGCACTAGAGACGGCACTTCCCGAACCTAGTAGCGCGCTTGCCACAGGGCTGCTTTCCGGTGGGAAACAAGGACTGGGGAAGTCTCTTATTGAGGCGTTCACTATATCCGGACTGCTTCAAATAATTGTGCTCTCTGGGTATAACGTAATGATAGTTGCGCAAGCAATTCTGCGCTCACTCTGGTTTCTTCCACGACGAACCAGTTTCCTTTTTGCAAGTGGCGGCATAGTGCTTTTTATTCTTGCCGCAGGTGCTGGTTCTTCTGCCGTGCGCGCAGGAGTTATGGGGGTGTTTGCACTACTCGCTCGCTCATCGGGAAGAACGTATGAGGTCTTGCGAGCGCTTCTTATTGCCCTCGTCCTCATGCTTTTTTGGAACCCACTTCTTCTCGTGTATGACCCCGGCCTACAATTTTCAGTCATGGCAACACTCGGAATAATTATAGGAACACCCCTAGCAAGTCTCCGGCTCCTATGGATACGAAGCTCAACTATGCGAGAAATAGTTGCGACGAGTATATGCGCACAACTGTTCGTGCTCCCTATACTGTTGTGGCACACCGGAAATCTCTCACTCATTTCACTTTTTGCGACGGTACTCGTGATGCCAGTTATCCCGGTGGCAATGGCACTCTCTTTTATTGCAGGAGTTGTAACTCTTGTGTTTGGATCTTTTGTACCAAGCATAGCGCTTGTCGCAGGACTACCTGCATATATCGTTCTTTCCTATGTGATAGAGGTTGCAAAAGTTTCTTCCGTACTTCCACTCGCACGAATACTCGTTCCGGAATTTCCGTTTTATATAGTGCTACTCTTGTACGCCTTCCTTGCATGGATGGTAGTCCGTATGCAAAAGGAAACCTCACGTGCTAGGCACAACCTAAAACGAGAACGTGTGTCTACACAATCTCAGAAAGTAAACGACGCTCTACGACACCCCAATTAAGGTTTTCAAGAAACGCCTCAACGTACAAGTTCTTATCAGCAGGTGCGTAGTCCACCATGTACGCATGCTCCCACAAGTCGAGCGCCAAGAGTATCGGAAGTCCTGCCAATTGTCCCAACTCATGATCGTTTACCCAAGCACTGTGTAGAGCGCGTGCCTTTATGTCGAAATATACGACAACCCATCCGATACCTCGAGTACCTGCGACTTCTTTTATATGTGCTATGAACTTTTCGAAGTCCCCGTAACGCTCTCGTGCGATATCCTGTAGCGGGGAGTCGGCAACTGGTGCAGTGTATCCTCCTTCAAATTGTTCAAAGTAGTACTCATGCATACGCATACCATCAAATTCAAATCCAAAGCGACGTCGAAGTTCGTTAATAAGGTATGCGTGCTCTATTGCGTTTTCGTTTCGAAGCTTTTCAATCTTCTCTAAAATGAGGTTGGTGTGTTTAACGTAGCCGGCATAGAGTGCAAGGTGTATCTCGATTTGTTTCGTAGAGAGTCCTTTGAGAGTGGGAAGTTCGAATGTCCGTGTAGTGTAGGTCATGGCGTATGTCATTATGGAGTAACTTTATACAGTATACCTCGTGAGATAATCGAGAACGCCAGCTCACAGAGTAAGCTTAAAAGACTTTATGAAATTGCTTACATCCTATCTACTCGAGTGCATACTTGTTGCTCTGGTTTTTATAAATGTTGCCGTGTATTCGGACATCGTACTTGATAATACGCCCGTACTTCGAGTTTCATACCTAGATGTTGGTCAGGGTGATTCAATTTTAATCCAAGGACCAACAGGTAACACGATGCTTGTTGACGGAGGAGTAGACCGCAGTGTACTTCGGGAGCTCCCCAAGGAGCTCCCGTTTTTTGCCCGACAGATAGATATGGTTGTTGAGACACATCCGGATAAAGATCACATTGCGGGACTCATAGATGTATTTGAAAGATATACCGTTTCATATCTTATTCATCCAGGAATTCCCGGCACTACAGAAGTAGCAAAGGCACTTGTGCAAAAAGCAGCGGACGAAAAAGGGCTACAGCAGTTTCTTGCCAGACGCGGTCAACGTATTCATCTAGGAGGAGGTGCATACGCAGACGTACTATTCCCCGACAGAGATGTTTCAAGAGGAGAGACGAATGACGGCTCAATTGTCCTTCATGTGGTATATGGAGAGACTTCCTTCATGCTTACCGGAGACTTGCCCTCAACGGTAGAAAACTATCTTGCGGGACTTGATGCGCATAGCGGAAAGCTCAAGAGTGATGTTTTGAAAGCAGGACACCATGGTTCGCGGTTTTCAACGAGTGATGTGTGGCTTGCTGCAGTACAGCCCTCGACTGTAGTAATTTCCGCGGGAAAGGGGAACACTTATGGGCATCCAAGTATAGATGTTTTAGAGCGTGTTAAAAACGAAGGCGCGAAAGTGGTTTCAACTATTGACCTAGGGACGATTACGTTTACGAGTGATGGGAAGACTATCTCTCAGAAATAAAACAATCGGCGCCCACGCTTCGTGATACCCGAAGGGGTGAAAGGCGCCGGTTCTTTATTTCTTACGTGTGGACAACTATCTACTTAAATAATTTTCGCCTTCGTCAAAGTTGCGAGGGCACCGTTTTTCTTAATATGTCGCAAGCCCTTTGTAGAGATATCAACGAGTACGGTTTCACCAGTCTCAGGTACGAAAATACGACGCTTGTGGAGATTAGCGTGACGGCGGACTTTCCCGGTAGGGTTAAACTGTGTCGCACGCGTGCGGTTTGAGTACCGTCCGCCTACTTGAGTAGTTTTTCCTGTGATTGCGCATTCGCGTGCCATAGTTCCCGCATGGTAGCATACATACATTACCCTTTGCAACCGAGAGTCTTTCTAAAGTAGCTTTAATTAATTATGAGTCTGTTTACCATTGTCATCCTTATTTTCTCGATAATTATCCATGAAGTAGCTCATGGATATGCCGCGTACGCACTTGGAGACCCTACTGCAAAGCTCCAGAATCGCCTTACCTTAAATCCAATTCGCCATATTGACCCGATGGGCTCCATCATCATTCCAGCCTTCCTCGTCCTATCTAATGCAGGTATTTTATTTGGTTGGGCAAAACCGGTTCCGTACAATCCCTACAATTTACGAAACCAGCGATGGGGCGAGGCAATAGTTGCTGGAGCTGGAGTTGCAACCAACATCCTACTCGCAGTTATATTTGCCTTTGTCGCACGTTTTGCGTACGGAAGTGGCATGACCGCGTCTGGCGATCTTGCTTCAGCGATTACTTTGGTGAACCTTTTCCTTGGACTGTTCAACCTTGTTCCTATTCCACCACTCGACGGGTATACGTTTCTTCGAGGCATTCTTCCCCCTAGAAGTGCCATGGCGTTTCGTGACTTTGAGGACAAGATGCGCAGTGGTGGCATTGTAACCCTTATTCTTGTCTTGCTTGCCTTTACGTTTTTCCTCCAGGCACCTTTTTCTAAATTTGTTTCGTACATTTTTAAGGTGTTGATTGGAACATAAAGACCAAAATAGAAATGACTATAACTTCCGCTGAGTTTGTTAAAGGTGTCGTGGGGACGAGTACTATTTTGTATGACGGCGTACCCCAAATTGCCTTTATTGGAAGATCAAACGTCGGAAAGTCGAGTGTTATAAACGCTCTCGTGAATAGAAATAGTCTGGTCAAAGTAGGAAAAAAGCCCGGAAAAACGACAGAGATAAACTTCTTTTCGATAAATAACAGGGAATGTTATTTTGTTGATCTCCCAGGATACGGTTACGCAAGAGTCGGTCCCAAAGAAAAAGAACGTCTAGAGAAACTCATTCTTTGGTATCTCATGTATAGCGAAGTACGACCTTTGAAGGTGCTGCTCATCCTCGACGTGAAGGCAGGACTTACCGATTTTGATGCAGAAGTCATTCGAGTACTCACAGAACAACGGCACCCATTCCTTATTGTAGTGAATAAAATAGATAAATTAAATCAAAAAGATCTTAAAAAGCAGTTAGAGTTAATAGAAAAAAGGGCCCGACAAGTCTTTCCCTACTCCGCACAAGAAAAGAAAAGAACTGATGAGTTGCTCGCCACCATTTTTGAGTAGTGCACACCGATACGGTGCGTTACTATAGGTAGGTATGACTGACCCAAAAGATGAAGTGACTACGGGCTACCATTTATTCTTGCTACCTCATGGCGCTGTGGCACAGACTCTACAGGAGATAATAGAAAAACTCGCCCACATACACAAAAGTCCGGTCTTTTTTCCTCACGTAACACTCCTCGCGTGTCCTGAAGGATTTTCGCGCTCGCAGATGATAGAAAAGACAAAACAGCTTGCACAGCTGTGCGCGCCTTTATATATAGCACTTCGTGATATAGAAATGCGAGACGAATACTACCGCTCTACATATCTTCGAGTTGTTGATACTCCAGAGTTACTTGCGTGTCGTCTTAAAGCTCTTGAGATTTTTGCGAGAGAAGACGAGTTTCAATATGTTCCGCACCTAAGTTTGTTATATGGGAATTTCCCAGAGAAAGAAAAGATAGAGAGCATGCAACATATTGAGTTGCCACAAGACGCGGTGTTCGTTGCAGATACCATTTCACTTTTTGAAACAGAAGGAACTGTTGGGCAGTGGAAACATATACAGGATTATACATTTCCGTTATGAAACGCAGTGAATTTGTAGAGTATCTCACCGGAGATTTGCTCAGTGATCTTCCAGAAGTTACTTCTAGAACTTTATTTGGTGGATGGGCTCTCTACAGTGAAGGAGTTGTTTTTGCAATCGTTATTCAAGATATTTTATATTTCAAGGTAGACGAAACAAACAAAGAAGAGTATGAGGCACTTGGGAGTAGTCCTTTCACATACACAACGAAGAACGGAAAGCGCGTAGCACTCTCATATTTTAGAATTCCAGACGATATTTTTGAGGATAGAGACGAGATGATACGTCTTGCAGAGATCTCAATAGGCATTAGTCGCGCAAAGAGATCCTAAAAGCTTACCTGTCTCTCAAATTTCGTTTCGGTAAGGTTTTCCACTATGCTCAGTAGACAGGGGTGATGTGGGAGTACAATAATGGAGTTAGTTACTATTCATAACTCATTGTTCAACGGTATGAAAAATATGCTTATGTGCGCCTGTGCGGATACATGGAAAGATGCCGCACCACTTGTTCTTCGCGTTGTTACTGGTCTTATATTTGCGATGCACGGCTGGCAGAAGCTTTCTGGTGGAGTTGATGGTGTCGCAGGATTCCTCGGTTCGCTTGGATTTCCTGCAGCAGGGTTCTTTGCCATACTCCTTATCGTAGCCGAGCTTGGTGGTGGTATTCTCCTCATCCTTGGCGCACTGACGCATTGGACTGCGAAGATACTCGTTATCGTTTCGCTCGTTGCGCTCTTTACGGTACACCTAACAAAGGGGTTCTTTATCATGAACGGTGGATACGAGTACATACTCCTTATTCTTGCCGCTTCATTTTCACTTATGGTTACAGGTCCTGGAAAATGGTCTGTGGACTCTAAGTACTGTAGTAATAGCCAGGTCTAATAGACCTTCGGTGAAGAAAACAAATGGCCCTGTTCCAAGGAACAGGGCCATTTGTTTTCTTCATGCGCACTGTGCGGTAGTATATAGGGAATGAACATAGATTTGCTATTGCCAGAGCTTAAAATAGCCACACTAAAAGCCCATGCAAAGATACTCCTCCCAGACTTTTTTGCTGCAGCAGTAACTGTTGTTCTTGGGTACCTATTTTATAAGCTCACCGCAAGACTCTTTAGGAGTATTCTCTTGAGAAGCCATGTTGATGATGCCTTTTCACACCTACTCGTAAATAATGTCTATAAGACTATTGTCATTGTCGTGACCGGCGTTCTGGTGGTGGGAGAATTTGGCGTAAATATCGTAGCACCCCTTGCAGGACTTGGAGTACTTGGACTTGCGCTCGGTTTTGCCGCAAAAGACTCGCTCTCGAATATCATTTCGGGGTTTCTTATATTTTTTGATAAACCATTTCGCGTGGGGGATTATATTACTATTGCTGATCAGTATGGTCGTGTCGAGCTTATTACCATGCGTAGTACCCGTATTCGCACCCAAGACAACACCTACGTAGTAATTCCAAACCTCCAGATAATAAACGACGTACTCGTCGATCATAGTTCCAACGGAGATACGCGTATTATTGTTCCTGTAAGTATTTCCTATAGCGAATCAATTCAACATGCACGCGAAGCAATTCTGAAGGAGGTGTCTCAAATAGACGGTGTGCTAGAAGATCCTTCGCCAGATGTTGTGGTAGATAAACTTGCCGACTCAGGCATCAACCTGCAGGTACGGGTGTGGATTAGAGACGCATCGTTTGAGCGCAGAATCTTTTTTGCAACGACGGAACGCACTCGTGAGGCACTCGGCGCTGCAGGTATAGAAATTCCGTATCCGCATGTCCAGCTCAAAATTGATGAAGGTCAAAAGATAACGATAGAGAAGTGATATCTTTCATACGTGTTGTTCTAGAAACTTTAGGGAACGTGAATCTTATAGAACAAGTTGCATAAATTAGCCTTATCTTATATAGTGGCTTTACTTCCCTTGGGGGAGTTTTCATTTCTAAATGGCAACAATAAACCAGCTGGCAAAAAAGTCACGCAAGGATAAATCAAGGAAATCAAAGGTCCTTGCTCTTGGCCGTGGATTTAATGCGCTTAAGAACCGCCCAACCTTCTACTCCTCACCTTTTAAGCGTGGAGTGTGCACAAAGGTAACTACGAAAACTCCCCGTAAGCCGAACTCTGCTATTCGTAAAATTGCTCGTGTACGCCTTACAAACGGTATGGAAGTAACGGCGTACATCCCTGGAGAGGGACACAACCTTCAGGAACACTCAGTGGTGATGCTTCGTGGTGGTCGTGTAAAGGATATCGGTGTCCAGTACACGATTGTTCGCGGACGCCTTGATACTGCGGGTATCGACAAGCGTCGCCGTGGACGATCTCGATATGGAGCTAAAAAGCCAAAGGCTGCATGATAGCCCTTAACTGCAACTAATTCTTATGCGACATCCTCTAAAAAATAAGCATCCACGACGCCCGGACTCCCTCTACCAGTCAGAGGCTATTTCACGATTTATAAATACCGTTATGCTTGACGGTAAGAAAGATACCGCACAAAAAGTTGTGTACGATGCCCTTGAAATCATACAGAAAGGAGACGTCGACGCACTTGAAACTTTTGAAACTGCAATTCGAAACGTTGCTCCTCTTATGGAAGTCCGTTCTCGTCGTGTGGGAGGTGCTAATTACCAAGTTCCTCGCGAGGTTCCCCAGCAACGCCGAGTTTCTCTTGCGTATCGATGGCTTATAAACGCAGCCCGTGCGAAAAAAGGGAAGCCAATGGCACAGAAGCTCGCTGATGAGATTCTTCTCGCAGTAAATAATGAAGGTTCAGCGATAAAGAAGAAGGATGATATGCATAGGATGGCGGAGTCGAATAAGGCCTTTGCTCACTTCGCTTGGTAATTCAGCGAAAAATCCTCCACTAGCTTCGTTTCTACCCCTACGGGTATCGCGAAGCGCGTCCTTCCGAGTCTCCCTCACCGTAATAGCTCACACTCCAAGAGCACTTCCATATCTAACTTGGGGACTCGTAAGATATTTGGGGCGTACGGCTCGGTACGATTCTCAGTTGCGCCTCGCTATTGAAGTCTTTTCGCTGAATTTCAAAAATACAGGGGTAAGAAAAGTCGAGCACCAGCTCGACTTTTCTTGGTTTTTGAGGTATATCTTATGACGGAACAAAGGCATGGTGCCTGCGTTATATGGACTTTCGGGAGTATTGTCATGAACAGTCTTCAGAAGGGTGACGCCTTTCAGGTTACCGCACCACAAAAACACTTGCATGAAGTCCCTCATGCAGAACTCAAATCAATCGGTACAGGACTTCTCTGTGGCGAAACAGGGACCGTTTTGGACATAATACCAGGCTGGTACAAGATTCGGGCAGATCTCGACGGTTACGAGGGTTTTGTGCTTCCGCAAGGACTCACAAAACGAAAAGGTTTTCCGACACATAGGGTCGCCAAGCTCTCGGCAAAGATATTCTATGGCTGGAGTGGAGACTCAGAGTCGGTTGGAAGGTTGAGTCTCAATAGTCTCATCAATGCTTCAATAACTCGCGATGGTCGAGTTAAAGATCACGGCAGTCAAGTATGGATTGCCGAATCAGATCTTGTGCCAATCGACCATGTCGCTTGCGACCCGGTTGCCACTTGTGAACTTTGTCTTGGTCTACCGTATTACTGGGGTGGCCGAGACGCTATCCATGGATACGATTGTTCCGGTCTCATTCAAGCCGGACTTATATCGGCAGGGATTAGCTCTACTCGCAATACTCCAGAAATGGAGATCTTCTTAGGCACGGAAGTGTATCTGGGCCCGGGAGAGCTCCCTGGACTTTACCGTGGAGATCTCGTGTTCTGGAGTGGCCATGTTGGCGTGATGCTTGATAACAAGTATTTGCTTCACGCCACCAGCGATCACGGAGCGGTTATTCAAGAACTCCTTCAAACCACGCAGCATCGTCGTCGCGAAAATGGGAAGGGCGAGATCACGTCGATCAGACGACTGGCGTGAATAAGAACTTTGGGCGCGTCCGTAGGACGCGCCCAAACTTTTTCCTTGCGAAGATTGCTCTCACGAAGTACGGTTAAAGAGGTAACAGCATGTGGAGATTAGGATTATGAATTACTTTGCGATTATTATTGACGCACAGGGGAGACCAACCCTGCATGGGCCCTACAAGGATGCCCAGACTGCTGGGGATGAAGAAGAGCTCAGTAGTATGCAACTCGAACATGCTCTGAAAGGATGGGTCGAAAAGAAATATCCTGACTCAGGTGTCGTGGTAACCATCGCCATACGCACGCCACAGGTATGAGTCCTAAAAAGAGGACAGCACCGTTTTTGGGTGCTGTCCTCAATTGTTTGCTTTTTAGCTCTACTTTTCGTATTGTATAGCTAAGTGCCCGCAAGGGCGATACTTTTTATATTCATTACCACCCATTAAAAATTCATCATGAAACGTGATTATCCTCTCGAGAAAGTGCGTAACTTCGGTATCGTCGCGCACGTGGACGCTGGTAAGACGACGACGTCCGAGCGTGTACTTTTCTACACCGGTTCTCAACACAAAATAGGTGAGGTGCACGAGGGAGAGACCACTACTGACTGGATGGAACAGGAACGCGAGCGCGGTATTACTATCACCGCAGCTGCTATCACTTGTTTCTGGACGAAGTCTCTTGAGAAGGATAAAAAAGATATTGCAAAGAAATACCGTTTTAATGTTATCGACACTCCAGGACACATCGACTTTACTGCTGAAGTAAAACGTTCAATGCGTGTGCTTGATGGCGCAGTAGTAGTGTTTGACGGTGTGGCTGGAGTAGAACCACAGTCTGAGACAAACTGGCGCTACGCTGATGAAGCAAACGTGCCTCGTATCTGTTTCATCAATAAACTAGATCGTACTGGTGCAAACTTCGAGTCTTCATATGCAAGCATCCTCGACCGACTTTCAAAGAAGGCCGTGCGTATGCAAATTCCTATGGGAGCGGAAGGCGACTTTGAGGGAACTGTAGATCTACTCACTATGAAATCCTTTACCTTTGTCGGCAACATGGGAGAAGAGGTGGTAGAAGGTGAAGTGCCTGCACAATATGTTGAAGAAGCACAAAAGTACCGTGCTGAACTCATTGAGCGTATCGTTGAACATGATGAGGCGCAGATGGAGGCATTCTTTGGAGGAAATGAACCTTCCGTTGAAGAGTTGAAAGTAACGCTTCGAAAAGCAGTTATTGCTAATGCCATATTCCCAGTCTATACAGGCTCTGCGCTCAAAAATAAGGGTGTACAACTTGTGCTTGACGCTGTGGTTGACTATCTTCCAAGCCCGCTCGACCTTAAACCGGTAGAGGGAATAAATCCAAAGACTGGAGAAGAAGTTACGCGTAAGCCAAGCGATGAGGAGCCGTTTACCGCGCTTGCCTTTAAGATTCAAACTGATCCGTTTGTTGGTCTCCTTACGTTCTTTCGTGTGTATTCAGGTACGGTTACCTCAGGCTCTTATATCTATAATGCAAACACGGGAAGCAAGGAACGCGTTGGACGTATCGTGCGTCTCCAGGCTGACAAGCGTGAGGAGGTAGAGCAAGTGTTTACGGGAGAAATTGCAGCAGCAGTGGGACTCAAGGACACAAAGACTTCTCACACTTTGTGTGACGAGGCAAATCCAATTATTCTTGAAACAATCAAGTTCCCAGAGCCAGTGGTGTCGCTTCGTATTGAGCCAAAAACAAAGGCAGATCAAGAGAAGATGGGTATGGCGCTTAAGAAGCTATCGGATGAAGACCCTACGTTCCGCATTACGACTGATGAGGAGACTGGAGAGACTATTATTGCTGGTATGGGTGAACTCCACCTTGAAATTCTTGTTGATCGTATGCAACGTGAGTTTAACGTTGGTGCAAATGTTGGTAAGCCACAAGTTGCGTACCGTGAGACTATTTTGGGAAGTGCTGAAGCCGAGGGGAAATACATCAAGCAAACTGGAGGTAAGGGTCAGTATGGACACGTAAAAATACGCATGAAGCATCTTGAGCCAGTTGATCCTGAGGCAAAAGTTGCCAAGAACGTTACTCGCGAGGACCACTTTGAATTTATCAACAACATCAAAGGAGGAGCTATTCCTGGTGAATATATTGGTGCTGTTGAAAAAGGTATGCGCGAGTCTCTCGGACGCGGTATTCTCGCAGGATACCCAATTGTAGACGTTTCTGTTGAGCTGTATGACGGTTCGTATCACGACGTGGACTCCTCTGAAATTGCCTACAAAGTAGCGGCCTCTATGGCGTTCCAAGATGCTGCACAGCGTTCAAAGCCAGTTATTCTTGAACCGATTATGCGCGTAGAAGTTGTCGTTCCTGAACAGTTCATGGGAGACATCACCGGAAATCTCTCTGGAAAACGTGGCGCAATTGAAGGAATGGAAGAGCGTGGTCTCAACAAAGTCATAAATGCGAAGGTTCCGCTTTCTGAAATGTTTGGCTACACGACGACACTTCGTTCCATGACTGAAGGACGTGGCTCTATGACAATGGAATTTGATCACTATGAGACCGTTCCAGGAAACGTGGCGCAAGATATTATTGCGAGTAGGAAGTAGCAATAAGTAGGAGGACAACAAACACAAAACCCCAAGGCTTCGCCTTGGGGTTTTGTGTTTGTGTAGAGGCTTGCTAGACTTCTAGTATGCCAGAGCGCCCACCAACGAGAGGAGTAGAAACCGATCCCGCAACAACACACGAGGCTCCTTTACCGGAACAGACTTTTGTTGCCGGAGCCGCTTCAGAAGAGGAAGCAAAGGCAAAACTTAGGTCCATGCAGGAAAAGGCCCAAAGAGTAGAAATAGACAATTCCGAAGAAGTAGCTGCTCCAATTCCAGAAAAAGCTTCTCCCAAGCATACTTCAGGACACAAACATTCGGGGCATCCAGGAAACTTTCTTGGCTTCTGGGGCTTTCTCATTGGAAAGGCATGGAGTTCTCTCGCAAAAAATGCTTCTCTTGGTGGTGGAGAGAGTCATGGACATGCTCCAGCAAAGAAAGACAAAAAGAAGGATCATGGAAAAGATCACGGAGGTGCCCATAGCGCAGAACATCATTAAGAAACGCAACAGGTTCTTACTTGGGTGGGGTTTCCCACATCTAACAAAACCGCTCAAAACCAAGTTTCTTGACCTTTCTCCTTGCGCGCTGTATCTTTAACTCTAACGCGAGAACTGCGTTCTTTTTGTTGTCATTATAGTGTGTAGACGGCAGAAAGGGCGTGCGCCGCGGGGCAAAAACTAATCAATCTGCCTTGGTCACCCAGCCCCAGTGTTTTTTCTTAAAAACTGGAGCTGGGCAGGCGGCGAGATATTCCTTATTTATCTATCCGTAATTTATACAATATGGCAGCAGAAGCATTCGATCGCAGCAAGCCACACATGAACGTGGGCACCATTGGTCACGTTGACCACGGAAAGACGACTCTTACGGCGTCTATCCTCAACGTGCTCAACATGAACTCTGCTGACGGCTACAAGGCTCGTGCAGAGAAGATTGAAAACATTGACAGCGCACCTGAGGAAAAGGCGCGTGGTATTACTATTGCTCTTCACCACTCTGAGTACGAAAGCCCTAATCGTCACTACGCACACATTGACGCACCAGGCCACGCTGACTACATTAAGAACATGATTACTGGTGCCGCTCAAATGGACGGCGCAGTACTTGTGGTAGCAGCTACTGACGGGGCCATGCCTCAAACCCGTGAGCACATCCTACTTGCAAAGCAGGTTGGAGTACCAAAACTCATCGTGTTTCTTAACAAGGTGGATATGGTGGACGACGCAGACATGGTTGACCTCGTTGAAGAGGAAATCCGTGAAATCCTTACAAAGCAAGGCTTTGATGGCGCAACGACACCAGTTATCAAGGGCTCTGGTCTAAAGGCACTGGAGGCAACTTCAAAGGATGACGAATGGGCACTTAAAGTAAAGGAACTCGTTGATACGATGGACACCTACTTCGAACAGCCTGTTCGTGATCTTGATAAGCCATTCCTTATGCCTATCGAGGACATCTTCTCTATAGAGGGACGCGGAACCGTTATCACGGGTCGCATCGAGCGCGGAGTTATAAAGGTTGGAGACGAAGTTGAAATTGTTGGACTTCACCCTACTGCAAAGACTACGGTTACCGGTATTGAGATGTTCAACAAGCAACTTCAGGAAGGACAAGCAGGAGACAACGCTGGAATTTTGCTCCGCGGTACAAAGAAAGAAGACGTACATCGTGGACAGGTTCTTGCAAAGACTGGCTCAGTAACGCCACACACTGACTTCGAAGCAGAGGTATATATCCTCTCTAAGGAGGAAGGTGGTCGCCACACCCCATTCTTCTCAGGGTATAAGCCTCAGTTCTACGTTCGTACAACGGACGTAACGGGCGAGGTAACTCTTCCAGAAGGAAAGGAAATGGTTATGCCAGGAGACACTATTACCTTCAAGGTAAAACTTACTGCACCTATCGCACTTGAGGATAATACTCGTTTCTCAGTACGTGAAGGAGGTAAGACTGTTGGTGCTGGTGTGGTAACGAAGATTACTGCCTAACACCTTATAATTCTCATTCGTATGGCAACAGCAGTAAAAGAAACGAAGAAAAAGGCACCTGCAAAAGTGAAAAAAGCTACTGACACGGTGGTAGCCGAGCCGAAGCTTCGTATTCGCGTTCGAGCCTACGAGCACAAAATACTTGATCTCTCTGTAAAGCAGATAATGGATACTGCAAATCGCCTTGATGCGAAAACGGTTGGGCCAGTACCGCTTCCAACGGAGATAAAGCGATGGACCGTGAACCGCTCAACGTTCGTTCACAAGGACGCGCGTGAGCAGTTTGAGATGCGTATTCACAAGCGTCTTATTGATATCCTCTCTCCGTCCGCAAAGGTTATTGAGGCGCTTACCAATCTTAATCTTCCGACGGGGGTTACTATAGACGTGAAAATGATCTAGTAGGCAGGGTACTTTCAAAAATACCGCGTCTACGTTGTTGTGGGTCCCAAATAGTTTCTTTCAATGTACGTGGCGTACACCTCAGAAACTATTTTGCCCACGCCTCGTATCCACAGCATTTTTGAAAGCACTTGAGAGATAAAGTAAAACCGCCCATTCGGGCGGTTTTACTTTTTAAAATATAAATAAAAAGGCCGGACTTTCGCCCGGCCTAGTCTTTGACGATTGTGTGTCGTCAGATGACCCGGTGCCACCTCAACCCTCAGAGCGGATTCCCAGCTCCTTGTTGATGATGCCACTGCCACCATCAGGCACGATGCCTCCCATCCTGCACTCCTTCCTGTCTTCACAACTGAAGACACGTTCACTATACCACCCAGTGCACCTTAATCGAAGTATGTGGTGGTATTAGCTCGTTCTCTTGCATTCTGGAAAGGGAACCTGTATAGTCTCTCTAAACAGCTACGTACCGAGCCCATTCGTAAAGAATAGGCTCGGGACCAATGGCACGGAACGGAGACTTGGTCTCTCACCGCGCTATTGTATGGCGCGTTTTTCGTTTTCAACAGAAAAATCATGAAATTCATCCTAGCCAAAAAAGAACGCATGACGCAGGTCTTCCTTGAAGACGGGCGCGTGCTTGCAGGAACCCTCCTAAAGGCAGGTCCTGTAACGGTAACGCAGGTAAAGACTCCGGAAATTGATGGATACGCAGCGGTACAAGTTGGATACGAGACGCAAAAACCAGAGCGACTTTCAAAGGCAGTGCTTGGACATCTAAAAGGTGCGGCATTTAAGAACGTAAAAGAGTTTCGTGTAGAAGACATCTCTCCATATTCAGTTGGGACTGAAATTAGTATTGACACGTTTGCGCAGGGAGATGAGGTAACCGTTGCCGGCACTTCAAAAGGAAAAGGATTTGCTGGTGTCGTGAAGCGTCATGGTTTCCACGGAGGACGTCGTTCACACGGTCAAAAGCACTCTGAGCGCGAACCAGGATCTATTGGTGGTGGAGGTCGTGCTGGTGGACGTGTTGCAAAGGGCATGAAAATGGGTGGTCGTATGGGCGGAGAGCGCGTTACGGTAACGACACTCAAGGTTCTTGCAGTGGATGCCAAGACAAATGAAATAATCATTTCAGGTGCAATTCCGGGTGCTCGTGGTTCTCTTGTTGAGATAGTTTCAAATGCATAATTTTACTACCATGGAAACTACTACAAAAAAAACAACAACGAAAGTACCTGCCGGCAAGGTAGGGAAAGTGGCAGCTGTAAAAACAAAGACCTCAACAGGTCTTGAGGCTACTATTTACAATACAAAGGGAACGGAAGCTGGCAAAATTACCTTGCCTGCAGAAGTTTTTGGGGCAAAGTGGAATGCAGACCTTGTTCACCAGGTCGTTGTGGGCATGCAGGCAAATGCCCGTACACTTGTTGCGCACACAAAGAACCGCGCCGAAGTTTCTGGAGGAGGCAAGAAGCCATGGAAACAAAAAGGTACCGGACGGGCTCGTCATGGCTCAAACCGTTCTCCTATTTGGAAGGGAGGAGGTATAACACACGGCCCACGTGCGCAGAAGATTTATGCAGTAAAAATAAACCGCAAGATGCGCAGCGCAGCTCTTATGAGCGTACTTTCACGTAAATGGAAAGACGGTGAAGTTATATTTGTAGACAAGCTTGTATTTTCACAGCCAAAAACAAAAGATGCAAAGTCTGCACTCGTAGCCATTGCAAAAGGTGCTGGAGCCCCTTCGCTTGCGACAAAGCGCAAGAATGCCGCAGTGATAGCTTTTTCCAAGAAAGATACTGTGGCAGAGAAGTCATTCCAAAACCTCGCAAGCATAACATCTGAAGAAGTCCGTAACCTGAACCCGCTTGACCTGATGATGAAGAAGTATCTCATCATCGAGAATCCAGCTGAGTCGCTCGCACTCATCTCTTCTCGCCTTCCGGTAAAGGCAGGCATAGCCGCATAATATATCTCATATGGCACTCTTTTCAACAGACACAAAGAAAAAAACAGCAAACCTACCTGCCGCCGGCAAGGCAAGGAAAGTAGCGAAAGCTACTGCAGTAGAAGACGGACGCCTTTCTGGTGTTCTCAAAGCGCCTTGGTTTTCTGAAAAAGCACTTATCGCAAGCGAAAGGGGGGTGTATGTTTTTCAAGTGCCCGCTGATGCCACAAAGACACAGATACTTGACGCTATTGAGAAGTTTTATAAAGTACGTCCTGCAAAAGTAGCAATCGCTAATCTTCCGGCAAAGAGTAAATCCCTACGTTCTCGTCGTGGTACAGGTACAAGCTCTCGTCGCCACAAGGCGTATGTATACATGAAGAAAGGCGAGACCATAACTCTTGCATAGTCTGGTAACTATTTAGCCATGAAAACCTACAAACCAACTTCACCAAGCCGTCGAAACATGACAGGACTTCCGTACAAGGAACTTCTTTCAGGCGACAAACCAACAAAAGCGCTTCTTTCAAGTAAGAAGCGTCAAGCAGGACGCAACAACGCAGGACGTATTACGACACGACATCAAGGAGGCGGACATAAGCGCCGTTATCGCGACGTTGATTTCACATATAACAAGAAAGACATTCCTGCGAAAGTTGAGACTATTGAGTACGACCCATACCGGACTGGTTTCATTGCGCTTGCGCTCTATGCTGATGGCGAACGACGCTATGTGCTCGCGCCGAAGGATGTAAAAGTAGGAGATACGTTTGTAGTAGGCGCAGATGCTCCCGTTAAAGCTGGAAATCGTATGCCACTAGGAAAGATTCCTTCAGGAACGTTTGTTTACAACGTTGAACTTAAGCTTGGAGCAGGAGCACGTCTCGCTCGCTCTGCAGGAAACCACGCAGAAGTAGTTGCACACGATGCAGGATACACTCAGCTTAAACTCCCGTCGTCTGAAATCCGTAAGGTATCAGATCTTTGTTACGCTTCTATCGGTTCAGTTGGTAACGAAAATAGCCGCCTGGTGAACTTTGGTAAGGCAGGACGCTCACGCTGGCTTGGCAAGCGTCCGACAGTACGGGGTACGGCGATGAACCCAGTTGATCACCCACACGGAGGAGGTGAAGGAAGACAGGGACGAGGACTCCGTCGTGCAAAGAGTATGTGGGGTAAGCCTACCGGAAAAGGACAGAAGACTCGTACACCGAAGAAATACTCTAATGTGTTTATTGTGTCACGCCGAAAAGTTGGGAAGAAGAAGTAAACCTAATAAAAGCCATCATCCGCGTCGTTACGGGTCCCTGTCGGCTTATCCGCCGTATCGTTCATACGTCTACTTCGCCGACTGTCCCGTGCCTCGCATCTAATACCTTTTATTAAGTTTACAAAAGGGAGTCTGTATAGAGCAAAAGAAAACTGGCGAGCCGTAGGCTCGCCAGTTTTCTTTCTTTATAGCTTCACTAGGGAAGATAGATAGGTTTCAAAATATCCGCAAGCGAAGAAAGTGGGATAGGATCAACAATAGTACCGTAAACATATGCAGCTACTTGGTACGGTGGGAATATCATGTTTAGGTTAGTTCCGTCTATAGTAAAGTTCTGGAAACTGTCGCTGTCAGGAAGCGTCCCACTTTTTATAGAGTCCAAGTCAGGATTTGCTCCGCCCATCTTTTCTAAGAGTTTGGGGAGGTCTTTTCGCGTCTGTTCACTCATACGGTCGAGATATGAAGCCGTCGGTAAAAATAAGTCGTCAAGTGCTAGCATATTTCCTGTTACCATATCGAATGTAAAAGTACGATAGTAGGTGTTTGGGTGTGCGCCGAGGGTATCTTGATAGATGGTATATACATACGAGACGGTACGCTCGCCTTTGTATATTTCATAGTCAATACCCATCGCGTACTTACGCTCAGCGGTAAGACCCTGAGTTTTTATGTCTTCAGCGGTGAGATTTTCAAAGTTTCCATTTTCCTTAAATCCTCCAATAGTATTTTCCTCAAACACCTTCATAAGCATAACTGCTTTGGCATCCGCTTCTTTGCTCACGCTCTCTTTGAGTGGTGTGTTGGAAGGATACTTTGCCTCTATTTCGTAATACTTTCCGTTATCAGTGATCTTGAGCGAGTTGGGTGTGGTGGTGGCGTTAGTTGTGGTTGCGGTCGTGTTACTCGGTGCATAGGCGACAGGAGCTGGGTGTAATGCCATATACCAAATCACCAGTACGCCAAACACCAATACGAGGACCCCAACGCCGATAACTGCACTATGCTTGTTGTTCATGTCCATACTTCTATAATAGCGCATTAAACGAGTTTTCTATCCAATTTAAGTGGGTCCAGATAATACTGTCTAGACACAGAGGTTGTATACAGTATTTCCAAAAAGCCTCAGATGCAAGGTATGAGTGAGGAGCGAAATGAGGCGTATATCCGATTACGTTGAATGAACACCGGAGCGAGAAACGCAGTAGGTGAGGAGTTTTTGGAGATACTCACTTTGTTTGACAGGGGGCCCGCGATACTATACATTACCTATATATCTCGCGCCTTGCGCGGGCTTTTACATTGCAATGCCACGATCACTAAAAAAAGGACCATTCGTCGACTGGAAACTTCTTAAGAAGGTTTCAGTAGCCAAACCTGCAACGGCAGGGGTAATTAAGACGTGGGCTCGCCGTAGCCAGATTTCACCAGAATTCCTCGGTTTCACTTTTGGCGTGCACAATGGAAAGTCTCATGTAGATGTCCTCATTACTGAAGACATGGTCGGACATCGTCTAGGAGAGTTCTCCCCTACGAAGAAATTCGTTCGTCACGGCGGTAAGATGCAGAAGCAACTTGAGCAGAAGAAGCAAGAATCTGAAATTGCGGCTGCAAAAGCTGCTAAAGCCTCTCCTGCAAAGGCGCCTGCCAAAAAGAAATAGTCTATGAAAGCGCATCTCACTAGCTACAACCAGCCTCCTCGCAAAGTCCGTTTGGTTACGGAGCTTGTTAAGGGTAAAAAGGTAACGGACGCTCTTACTGCGCTTTCATTCCTTCCAAAGCGTGCTGCAGAGCCTATTGCAAAACTCATTGCCTCTGCAGTAGCAAATGCGAAAAATCTTGGACAAGAAACTGAAAACCTTCGGGTAAAAAACATCACCGTTGATAGCGCCGGTATGCTTGTGAAATTTCGTCCTCGCGCCATGGGTCGTGCCGCACCGGTGCGCCGTCGCAAAAGTCAGATTTCTGTAACGCTCAGCTAATTTTGGGCATACTCTCACTTCTACCATGACTCACACTGTACATCCTTACGCACACCGCCTCGGCATCATCCGTGATTGGCGTAGTCGTTGGTTTGCTGCTGATAAGAAAAGCTATCGCGAGAATATTGCAGTAGACGCAGCTATACGTGCCTTTCTTAAGAAAAAACTTCGTAACATGCACATTACGGAGGTAGACATTGAACGTGGAGCTAACGAAATACGAGTCATTCTTCCTACTGCACGCCCAGGACTGGTAATAGGTCGCTCAGGGGAGCATGCAACCAAACTTAAGAAAGAGCTTGCCCAGATAATACAGAAAGTCGCTCCTGCACACGGACGCACCTTGAAGCTCGACATTATGGAAATTCGCCAGCCAGAAACTTCTGCGGCAATCGTTGGCATGATGGTTGTTGAGGGGCTTGAGAAACGCATGCCGTTTCGTCGCATTCTAAAACAGACTGCAGAGAAGGTGATGGCAACCAGGGACGTTATCGGAGTTCGTATTATTGTATCGGGTCGACTTGGTGGAGCTGATATGGCGCGTAAAGAACAGATAAAGCGTGGACGTATTCCACTCCAGACATTCCGTGCAAACATTGACTACGCACACCAGGAAGCCAACCTTCCCTACGGTGTTATTGGTATTAAGGTATGGATTTACCTTGGTGATCAGTTTGGCATGAACGCAAACGCAGATACTGCGCGCGAAGAACGCGGATCCGTAAATAAATAACCTATGTTATTCCCCAAAAAAGTAAAACATCGGAAATGGCAGACTGGACGAAAGTCCGAAGAACGTCTCTCCCGTCCTGATACTCGTGGTATTACTGTTGCGTTTGGTTCCCATGGTCTTAAGGCAACGACTGCACATCGCGTTACTTCAAATCAAATTGAAGCAGCTCGTAAGGTGCTTACTCGCGTAACAGGTAAAACGGGGAAGCTCTGGATACGTATATTTCCTGATAGACCCGTTACGGCAAAACCTGCAGAAGTTGGTATGGGTAAGGGAAAAGGTGATCCCAAGCACTTCGTTTTTGAGGTGCGTCCAGGTCGTGTGCTTTTTGAGATAGATGGTGTTACCGACACTATAGCGCGCGACGCACTTCGCAGAGCTGGAGCAAAACTTCCTCTTAAGAGTAGTGTTGTTACTCGTGTATAAATTCCTATGAAAAAGAACATGACAAACATTCGGGAGAAAACAGGAGAGCAACTGCTCGAGGAGCTTGCACGTGTGCGTGAAGATTTACGTATACAACGATTCAGTAGCGCAGGTGCTCGTGCAAAAGATCCGAGTGAGTTTGCGAAAAGTCGTGCTCAAGTGGCTCGTATCTTAACGGAACTTGGTTCTCGCGCTACAAACGCACAGAAAGAGAGCGCGCCAGTCGTCCTATAATACTTACCTATGGAAACTAATACTAAACCCCAGACATTTCGTGGCGTTGTTGTGAAAACAGCAATGAAAGATACGGCAACGGTTGCAGTGTCTCGCTATGTAAAACACCCAAAGTACAAAAAGTATCAGGTACGTACAAAGAAGTATCAGGTACATGATCCGGAGAACACAGTAGCTGTCGGAGACGAGGTTACTATAGTCGGCTGCAGACCAATATCGAAATCGAAACACTTCGCTATAGCGAAAAGCGCATAAGCAACTAATTACTACTACCATGCTACAACCTCAATCAATTGTTACCGTTGCAGACAACTCAGGCGCAAAAGTCGCCCGTGTCTTCAAGGTGCTTGGAGGTTCAAAGCGCCGATATGCGCAGCTTGGTGACGTGGTCGTTGTATCTATACAAACAGCAGAACCAAGAAAGGCCGTGAAGAAGAAAGATATTTATAAGGCCGTAGTTGTTCGTCAGCGAAAGGCATATCGTCGTGCAAATGGTTCATATGTTCGCTTTGACGATAACGCGATTGTACTTATCGAGAAGCAAGGCAAGGAAATGGGACCAAAGGGAAACCGTGTTTTCGGTCCGGTTCCACGCGATCTTATTGAGCGTGGATGGCAGAACATTGCCTCACTTGCACCAGAAATCGTATAACCTCCTTCTAATAATTTGCGTATGAAAATGAAAATAAAGAAAGGAGACACCGTTATGGTCGTTTCAGGAAAAGATAAAGGAAAACAAGGAGAGGTCATCCGAGTTATTCCAACCATGGGACGAGTGGTTGTTGAGGGAGTTGCGCTTGCAAAGCGCCACCTCAAGGGTATTCGTGGAGGACAAAGTGTTGGTATTGTCGAGCGTCCTCGTGCAATTGATGCCTCTAATGTCATGTATATGGATCCTAAAGAAAAAAAACCAACTCGTATTGGTCGCGTACTGGTAGACGGGAAGATTGTCCGTATTGCAAAGAAGAGCGGTACCACTCTTTCATAACTTCAATATAATCCTTTCCCTATGATGATTTCACAAGAAAAACAAAAGAGTACCTATAAAACATTCAAAGATACCTTTGGATACAAAAACCCTATGGCGGCGCCACGCCTCCTTAAAATAGTCGTGTCGTCTGGTGTTGGGAAAGCAAAGGATAAGAACCGACTTAAGTTGGTATCAGAGCGTCTTGCGCGCATCACTGGACAGCGTCCAAGCCCTCGTCCTGCACGCATGTCCATTGCAACGTTCAAACTCCGCGAGGGTGAGGTAATTGGATACCAAGTTACGCTTCGTGGTCAGCGAATGTATGAGTTTCTTGATAAATTAATACACATTGCACTTCCTCGTACCCGTGACTTTCGTGGACTAAACGCCTCGGCAATTGACGCCATGGGTAACCTCACGATAGGCATAAAGGAAAACAGCATTTTCCCAGAAACTTCAGAAGAAGATCTCAAGGATGTGTTTGGTCTTGCGGTTACACTTGTATCTACCGCCAAGGACAAGAAAGAAGCGGAGGCGTTTTATAGGCACCTCGATATCCCTTTCAAGAAGTAGTGCAAATTTGTATAGTGAAACACCCATTCTTGACTAAGGTCAAGAATGGGTGTTTTCTGTAAGTGGACGTGTTGTGCGTCGATTCACCCAGAAAGGGAAACCAATGTCTGTTACCGGAGAATATATTACTGCCGGGGAAGCAGTTGCTCTTGCGGAGGCTGCCCACACAAGAGAATCAGAAGAATTCGAGCCCTGCAAGCTTTGGGCCTTCATGCGCCGATGGTCTGCTGCAGTTGAACATGTTGCCAGTTTTGGTGTCCACCGCTATGAGGTAGAAACACCTTGGGCGGCGAACGATGTCTTGGCAACAACCGCAATCCAAGAAGCTTTTGCTGAACTTGGAGCAGCGGACGCCTCGTATGAGGTTGACTTCGGGACATTCCATCGTGGCCAGCTTATGGACCCACTCAGGGACATTAATGGCTTGAAGATTGGGATTCGTTGGAAGAGACTCAAATGAATACCTATTTGTTTGACTATGAGGCCTTGCGTAGCGCGCAGGGCCTCAATCGTTTGGAGGCGCTCTCGTTTGACAGCCTACCTACTAGCTGATACATTGTGTACAACGCTCTTCGGAGCTATTTTTTTCGTATGGCAAAAACCTCACAACTCGCACGAAACGCAAAGAGAATTAAGCTCGTAGAGCGCTTTGCGGAAAAGCGTGCGGCACTAAAGGCAGCTGGAGACTCTATTGGTCTGCAGAAGCTTCCGCGTAACTCTTCTCCAGTACGCGTCAATAATCGTTGTGCAATCACCGGACGTGGACGAGGCTACCTTCGTGCTTTTGGACTTTCTCGTATTGCATTTCGTGAACTCGCACGTGAGGGTAAAATTCCCGGTGTAAAAAAAGCATCATGGTAAATAAAATTATGAGCAACGCGAATCACAATTTTATTTACCGAGCTCCAGTTTTAACTATGGAAAAAGTTACTACAAATACAGAGTATCTTGCAAAGACCTCTCAAAAGGCTGTTCCATATGCTCTCCAAAAACTGGGGCTCGATGTAACCGTTACTAGCTCATTGCGTTCGCAACTAACGCTAACATCATGGTAACAGACCGCGTTGGAGATTTCATTATTCGTTTGAAAAATGCAGGGGCCATTGGCAACCCGAAAACTTCTGTACCACACTCCAAACACATTGAAGCAATTGCGGAAAAGCTCAAAGAACTTGGTTTCGTTGAACGCGTGGAGGTAACAAAAGTGTTTCCAAAAACTATTGAGGTAACACTTGCGTATGACGAGCAAGGGACACACAAAATTCATAACGTAAAAAGAGTTTCAAAACCAGGTCGCAGACTCTATGTACCCGCACACGAAGTTCATACCGTAAAGAATGGGCTTGGTGCGCGAATACTTTCAACTCCAAAGGGAGTGCTTTCTGACGCGCAGGCACGCAAAGTGCGTGCAGGAGGAGAAACACTTTTTGAAATTTGGTAACACTTTTTGCATACTCAACTATCATGTCTCGTCTCGCTAAAAAACCCATTCCTGTACCTGCTAAGGTAACTGTCGACACTACAGGCGGTGTGCTTACCGTGAAAGGTCCAAAAGAGAGCCTTTCAATGGCTATTCACCCAAGTGTTGCGATAGACACAAGTCCTGAAGGAATGATGATTACCCCAAAGACAAATACTCGACTTGCGCGAGCACTCATTGGAACATTTGCTGCACATCTACGTGCGATGATGGCCGGTGTTGAAACTCCTTGGAAGAAAGTCCTCGTGATGAAGGGTGTGGGATACAAGGTAGAGCTCAAGGGGACTGACCTCGTTTTTAACGTCGGATTTTCTCATCCCGTGGTTCTTTCTGTGCCCACCGGCCTCACGGCAACAGTAGAAAAAACAACAATTCGTGTTGAAGGAGCAGATAAACAAAAGGTCGGACAATTTGCTGCAGAGATTCGTGCAATAAAACCACCAGAGCCTTATCTGGGGAAAGGTATTGCCTATGAAAACGAAGTAATTCGTCGCAAGCAGGGTAAGAAGGCAGTGTAATCTATATATTTTTATGACACGACTAGGAACAACAAAAAAAGACCTTCGCTTGCGTCGCCATGCACGCGTACGGGGTAAGATAGACGGAACGTCAGAGCGTCCACGTCTTGCTATTTTCCGTTCAAATCGTTTTGTGTCTGCTCAAATAATTGATGATACAAAAGGACATACACTTGCCCAAGCGCACGGTCGTGAGTTTAAGGGTGCGCAATCTCTCCAAGCAGCACAGGTTGGCAAGGCAATTGCGACACGTGCCAAGGCAGCAGGCGTGTCCACCGTTGTCTTTGATCGTGGCGGATACTCTTATGCTGCTCAAGTTAAGGCGCTCGCAGACGGGGCTCGTGAAGGGGGACTTACCTTCTAATCTTTATGACTGACACCATGACCACCACCGAAACTGAAGTACTAGAGGAGACGCCTGTCGTTGAAGTTCCTACGACAGACCAAGCTCCTACAGAAACTCAAGTTTCTGAGAAAGTAGAAAGCGCACCTGCACGCACACGACCAACTCGTGGTGGACGCCCTGGAGGGCGCTCTCGTGAACGTGCCCCACGGGAGAGAAGTGAATTTGAACAGGTAACACTCGACGTGCGACGTGTCGCGCGCGTTATGGCAGGGGGGCGTCGTTTCTCCTTTAGCGTTACGGTAGTTATCGGAGATAAGAAAGGGCGTGTCGGAGTCGGACTTGGAAAAGGTGCCGATACTGCGCTTGCGATAGATAAGGCGGTGCGCTCTGCAAAGAAAGCACTCATTACGGTACCCCTTACGAAGACTCGCTCTATTGCACATGCAATCACTGCTCCCTACGCGTCATCAACGGTAGAGATTATTCCAAGTCCTGGTCGCGGAGTCGTTGCAGGAAGTGCTATGCGTGTCGTCATAGAGTATGCAGGAATTACTGACGTCATTGCAAAAATACAGACACGTTCGAAAAATAAGCTCACCATTGCGCGCGCAACTGTTGAAGCCCTAAAGACGCTACAAAATCGATAACTCTCACTACTTTTAATTTCTCGCTTATGCAAATGAACACTATTGCTCCAACATCGGCTCGCGTTACCAGCGCGCGCGTTGGTCGTGGCGGAAAGCGCGGTAAGACAAGTGGTCGTGGTACTAAAGGTCAAAACGCACGTGCAGGACACAAGAAACGACCAGAGATGCGTGATCTTTTGAAAAAGCTTCCTAAGCGTCGAGGATTTGGAAAGAATCGCTCTCGTACCGTTGCGCCACAAGTAATTTACACTGTTGTAAACCTTACTGCACTTGAAAAAGCATTCAGTGCAGGCGACAGTGTTACTCCTGCAACACTTATGACGAAGACTTTGGTTGGAAGTCGCGGAGGATATATTCTTCCTATAAAGATTCTAGGTACTGGTACACTTACTAAGAAGCTCTTTGTTTCAGATTGCAAGCTTTCAAAAGCAGCAGAACAGGCCATTACTGCAGTTGGTGGCACAATCAGCAATGCTTAATACTTTTTTTCACAAACTAACTCTTGTATTTAGTGACCGTACGCTTCGTTTGCGTATACTCTTTATTCTTGGCGCTATCGCCGTTTTCAGATTTCTTTCGGCCATCCCAATTCCAGGAGTAAACAAAGTCGCACTAGAACAGTTTTTCCTTGATAATCAGTTCATTGGACTTCTTAACGTGTTCTCGGGAGGTGGCTTTTCTCAAATCTCTCTCGTCCTCCTTGGCGTTGGTCCATACATCACCGCTTCAATTATGATGCAACTTGCGACCGTTATCTTTCCGAAGGTAAAGGCAATGTATAGCGAGGAAGGCGAGGCAGGGCGAACACAGTTTATTTCTATTTCTCGAATGATAACGATACCTATCGCAATTCTACAGGGAGTTGCCTTTCTTTCCCTCTTGCAAGGACAAGGTATTCTTAACCCGTTGAGTTCATTTGAGTTTGCCATAGACGTATTCCTTATTGCCGCAGGCTCACTTCTTCTCATGTGGATCGGTGAGCTTATGACTGAGTTTGGTATTGGAAATGGTGTCTCGCTACTTATCTTTGCCGGTATTATTTCAGGTATTCCTGCCGGTATCTCACAAATACTCTTTACGGCAAGTGTTGCAAATATTCCAACCTACCTTGCCTTCGCCGCACTTGCTATCGGCGTTATCTATGCGGTGGTTATGGTGGCAGATGCTGAACGTTCTATTCCAATAGCCTATGCACGCCAGACTCGCGGAGGGGCTCTTCCGGGAGCAGCTACCTATCTCCCCATTAGACTTTTGCAAGCAGGAGTTATTCCCATCATCTTTGCGCTTTCTCTCATACTGCTTCCACAAATGGCATTTGCAGGACTTAGCGCGGCTGGCGTTTCTGGAGCAGCGTATTTCTCGACACTCTATAATTCATTTGCGGATAATACCTATGCGTACAGCGCAGTATACTTTGCTCTCGTCGTTATGTTTACCTACTTCTACACGGCTATTACGTTCGAGCCACATAAGGTAGCAGAAAACCTACAAAAATCAGGAGCATTTATTCCGGGAGTTCGCCCTGGACGTGAGACGGAAAGTTATATTGCCCAGGTGGTAAATCGCATAACACTTCCTGGATCGGTATTTCTCGGTCTTGTTGCCGTTATACCATTTGTAATTGAGGGTATTACAGGTGTCTCTGCGGTTCTGGTAGGTGGTACGGCACTCTTGATTGCGGTCCAGGTGCTATTGGATCTGGTTCGGAAGGTTGACGCTCAAATATCCCTCCGCCAGTATTAGTCGCGAGAAACGTGCAATTTATATTTTGATTACAAAATATAAATTCTATATCTAACCCGGGGGTTCTTTTAATCCCGCTTCTTTGGCAGTCTAAAATTTTCAGGAATGTGCGAGAGATGATACATTATTACAATCTATGAATACACAACCTAAAACAATATTTTTTATTGGAAAACCAGGGTGCGGAAAGGGTACACAGGCGAAACTTTTAGCTGAAAAAACAGGATGGACCGTGCTTGGTTCCGGAGATCAGTTTCGTGCAATTGCAAAAGAAGATACTCCAGCAGGTCATAAAATAAAAGAAGAGATAGAGCAGGGACTTCTTGCTCCCCACTGGTTTGCGATGTACATATATCTGAAGAGTCTTTTTGGGGTGTCTGCAGATACAAATGTTATCTTTGACGGCTTTAACCGCAAAGAAGCAGAGGCAAGACTCATTGTAGACTCCATGACATGGCTCAATCGTCCGTTTGTAGTTCTGCATATTGCAGTCTCAGATGAGGAAATAAGACGAAGGCTAGAAGGACGTTTACAACATGCCGGAAGAATTGACGATAACCACGTAGAGAAACGTTTACAAGAATATGAAACATATACAACTCGTGCATTAGAAATATTTTCAAACATGGACAATCTTATTGAGATAGATGGAGGACAGGCACCCGATGCAGTATCTCGCGATATCGAAGCGGCATTAGGTGTTGCCTAGTTTGTATGACTGTTAAAACCTCGCAAGAGCGCGCAGGCATCATTGAGGCCGGAAGAAGGCTCGGTGTTGTCATAGAGGCACTCATGGCCATGGTTGCGCCTGGAGTCTCGACTTTGTCGCTCGACGAGGCTTCTGAGAGATTTATCCGCGAAGGGGGTGATGTGCCGGCATTTAGAGGTTATAAGCCAGAAGGAGCAAAGATGCCGTTTCCCTCGACACTTTGTATATCCGTGAACGACGAAGTCGTTCACGGTATTCCAAGTGCGAATCGTATTCTGAAGGAGGGGGACATTGTGTCACTTGACCTCGGTCTCATCCACAACGGATTCGTCGTTGACTCTGCAGTTACAGTACCTGTTGGAAAGACCGATGCACGTTCGTATGCGCTTATGGACGCCACAAGAGAATCCTTGTCGCGCGCGATTGCGGCCGCGCGTCCGGGCGCACGGATTGGGGATATTTCACATGCGGCAGAACAAGCCTTTAAAGGAACTGGCTTTGGAGTGGTAAAAAATCTGGGCGGACATGGCGTTGGGCGAGATGTTCATGAAGAACCCTTTATCGCCAATGTGGGGTACCCAGGTACGGGCCCAGAGATAGCCGCGGGGTCTGTATTTGCCCTTGAACCGATTGCAAACGCGGGTAAGCATCATGTCCAGTTAATGCGCGACGGATACACCTTTAAGACGAAAGACGGGTCTCGTAGTGCGCATTTTGAGCACACAATCCTTATAGAAGACCTGGAGACTCTGGTTCTTACTCGAAGACCGAGCGAGGTCGCATAATAAGTAGTTTTGCTTTATACTGTAGACATATAAACGCCTCTTACCCTATGGGTACCATGAGGCGTGTGCGATTTTTAGTAGTAAATACGCAGTAATCATGATTAATCCAAAAGAAGAAAAGACCTATGTAATGATAAAGCCAGACGGAGTCCAAAAAGGACTCATTGGCGAAGTCATAAAACGTTTTGAACAACGCGACCTCAAGATCGTTGCACTTGAGATGTTCCAGCCAACCGTTGAACAGATTGACAATCATTATCCCAAAGACGCTGCGTGGATTAACCGTCTCGGAGAGAAGACACTCTCTACATACGAGAAGTATGGATACGATGCTATGGCAGACTTTGGTACGACCGATACGGCAAAGATTGGTCCAGAGATTCGCAAATGGTTGATTGACTATATGATCTCAGCACCGCTAGTTAAGATGGTAGTCCAAGGAACACACGCAGTGGATATGGTTCGAAAGATTTCAGGACCGACCATGCCGTACCTTGCAGATATGGGAACGCTTCGAGGAGATTACTCAAATGACTCTCCGGCCGTTGCAAACGCAGAGAAAAGAGCTGTTGCAAATATTATGCATGCGTCAGAAACTCCCGAAGAAGCTGCCCACGAGATCGAATACTGGTTCGGGGGAGACACCGCTATTCACGACTACAAGCGTCACGGAGAGTAATATTCTGCAGACGCCCTCAATACCCATGATTGAAGTAGAAGGGGTATCAGTTAGACAAAAAAGTAAATAAGGAGATTTCTTGGTAAGAATAAATACCTGGGTGTATACTCTGCTTTAGGGCCATTCCCAAAAACGCAACTTGCTTAGATTCCGGGAGTTTTATACGAGCTATTCTGCTGAGACTTCTTTCAAATGAATACTCCGCGAACACCCACGTGGCTACAAACAGTTGCCACACAGGGAGTGGTTCTAACAAAAAGCCGCGCATAGCGCGGCTTTTTGTATGCAGTAAGTAGCGATAGTGGCGTGGTAGGATATCTTCATGAACATGCGATGGCTTATAGGTGCTCTTATTCTCGTGAGCACTCTTGCGGTGGTGCATGCGTATGCGACGACACACTTTTCCTATTGGTACTACCCCTGGCTTGATATACCTGTGCATATACTGGGCGGAGCAAGCATAGCCGTTCTTATAATCGCCATTTCTGGCGTTTATAAATCCTCTGTGTTTTGGGGGACCTTGCTTCTCGTCGCACTAGGATGGGAACTCTTTGAATATATATTTGCCATTTCAACAGGCCAGCCAAACTATTGGTTTGATACCCTACACGACATTCTTAACGATCTCATTGGCGCAGGTATTGTGTATGTAGTAGCTAGAGTATCAGTATGGCGATGAGAATAACTTTTGCAGGAGGAGCCGGGACAGTTACAGGATCTAATTTTCTTGTTGAGGACACGGGAGCAAAGGTACTGGTTGACTGTGGTATTGAGCAAGGGAAAGACTTTTGTCAAAAGTGTATGTACGCGCCATTTCCGTATGATGTGCCCGCAATTAACGCACTTGTCGTTACTCACGCGCACCTTGATCATGTCGGGCGCTGTCCAAAATTAATGCGCGAAGGTTTTACAGGGAGGGTATTTATGACAGCGCCCACTCGAGACCTCACCGAGCTAATCCTTCGGGACTCTGCGGCGATTCTCGCCATGGACGCGCGTAGCCACGGACTCCCACTTCTCTACGAAGACAAAGATGTTGATGCCTTTCTCGCACGTATTGAAATAGTCCCGTACCATAAGGAGTTCACGGTTGCTCCAGGGCTCTCTTGTTACCTGCGCAACGCAGGACATATTCTTGGCTCTGCCAGTGTACGCATAACAAATGAAGAAGGAGTTTCTCTAGCACTCACTGGCGACATTGGAAACTCTCCCTCGCCGTATCTTCCAGACTTTGAAACTATTTCTGATGCAGACGTGCTTGTTATGGAAAGTGTGTACGGTGACAGAGTCAATACCCAAAAAGGAAGTAGGGTAGAAGAGTTACGCAATGCACTCAAGCGAGCTATAGCGCGTGGTGGAACAATTCTGATTCCTGCTTTTTCTCTTGAGCGTACCCAGCTCATGCTTTATGAGATTTCAAATTTGATGGATGCAGGAGAGATTCCGAAAGTTTCGGTATTCCTAGACTCGCCGCTTGCCATAAAGGTTACCGAGGTCTATGAGAAGTGGGGAGAAGAGTATTTCAAACCGTCTGCAGTCGACGAGTTACATAGGGAACACGACCTCTTTAAGTTTCCCTTCCTCAAAGAAACGCCGACGCGACAAGAGTCAGACAAAATAACGTCCGTCCAAAGTCCAAAAATTATTATGGCAGGAGCAGGCATGTCTCATGGAGGACGTATTGGTAGGTGGGAGAAGCAGTATCTTCCCGATCCAACAACGACACTTATGATAGTCGGGTACCAGGCACCCGGAAGTCCTGGCAGGCTACTTCAGGATGGTGCATCCTCCATCAAGCTCGATGGGAAACAAGTGAAAGTAAGGGCTCACGTCGAGACGTTTTCTGGCTGGTCTGCTCATGCGGATAGGGATGGGCTGCTTTCTTTTGCGGAAGCTGCGCTTCCGCGTGTAAAGACTATTTTCACCGCACTCGGCGAGCCTTCGTCTGCGCGGTTTCTTGCCCAGCGTATTCACGACTACTTAAGCGTGAACGCCATTGCACCGGAAGAGGGGCAGGTGTTTGAGATTACCAAAGAGGGAGCTAAGGAAGTGAGGTCAGTATAAAAATGAAAACGTTATATATCGTACGGCATGCTGAAAGTGAGGGCAATGCTGGAAACCTACAACAAGGACCGGTAACGCCGTTATCGCAGAAAGGAAGAGAACAACTTTCAATAATTGCAGAGCGTTTTAGAACCATTCCCGTTGATATAATCATTTCAAGTCCACAAACAAGAGCGTGCGACACCGCACAGGCGATTTCAAAGATTACAGGACATGATGTTGAGCATTCAGATTTACTTATCGAGCGTAAGCGACCAAGTGTAATGATTGGTATGGCTAAGGACAGTGAGGAGTTTATCGGGATTGAAAAAACCATAAAGAATAATCTTCACAATGAAGAGTGGAGACACTCAGATGAAGAGACTTTCTCGGATCTAAAAACACGGGCGATTGGACTTCTCGCACACATAGAGTCTTTAGAGGAAGAAAACATTCTCATGATCTCACATGGTTTTTTTATGCGGATGGTACTCACTTGTGTGCTTTTTGGGAATAAGACTTCCATAGAGCACTTTGAGGCTTTTTGTTATCCTGGCAGTGAGCATGAAAATACAGGGATTAGCGTTTTCAGACAATCAGAGTACGAAGGAGAGTTGTATTGGACATTGGTAACGTGGAATGACCACGCACATCTGGGTTAAATAAAAAGAATCCCCGGAGCTTTGCTCCGAGGATTCTTTTTAACTGCTCGCTGCAAGCTGCTGACTACTTATGCCCCAACTTGTTTTGCAATGCGAGTGAAAATCTCACCATGCTTCTGAGCAAACTCAGAAAGCACCTTACGATCAAGAGCAATTTCTTTTTTCTTCATTGCTGCGATAAAGGTGCTGTATGACTGGTAGCCGTTCGCACGAATAGCGGCGTTGAGTCGGACAATCCAAAGCTGACGGGTAACCGTCTTTTTATCACGGCGGTGATTAAAGGCGTTCTTTCCTGCGTGTACAAGAGATTCTTTAGCAAGACGCACTTTAGTACTACGTCCGTGACGGAAACCTTTCGCGCGCTCAAGTATGTTGCGACGACGTTTTGCTGCGGTTACTCCTCCTTTTACTCGTGTCATAAGCGATGATTACTGTTTGTATTAAAACTACCTATTTGCTGATAGTAGAAAGAAAACGAGCGCGAATACTGTTACTCACGGTAAGTATTTGCCCAAGCTTCTTTACAGTCTTGGTACGTCCGCGCTCCTTTGCATTAAAGTGATCGTGTCCCGGCTTACGAGCAACAAGTTTTTTGTTTTTCGTTACGCGAATTCTTTTAGTGTATGACTTGTTGGTTTTCATGGTGTGGTACTTTCTGTGTCAGATGTTTCTTCAGGTCTCTTTGTTTGTTTTGTGGGATCAGTTGCTTTAGGATCTCGTTCCAAAATCGCAGCAAAGCCTTTGGGCGCGCGAGCTATTGGGTCAGCAAGTCGATATGCATATGGGATAAGCATGATAAATTTTTCAAGACGAACCTTCAAAAATGCCTCATCCATACCCTTGTAACGACCTTTTAGAAAGAGCTCAGCGCGGACTCGATGACCTTCAGCAAGCCACTGCGCCGCTTTCTTAGCCTTAAGACGCATGTCATTCTCCCCGGTGCCCACTTTTATCTGGACCTCCTTGGTTTCTGAGACTTTTGCCTTAGCCCGCGCAGCGCGTTCTTTCTTGCCCCTTTCATACTCGAATTTACCATAATCAGTGATTTTTGCAACTGGGGGCACGGCATTTGGCGATATTTCAATAAGATCAAGTCCAGCAGCCTTTGCGGCCTCAAGTGCAACGTTGAGCGCAATGACACCCAGGTTTTCTCCCTGTGCGCCTATAACGCGCAACTCAGGTGCGCGAATCTCACGATTTATACGTATTTTCTCAGTAGACAAGGTAGTGACAGTAATGTCTATATAAAATATCACGATAACAACGGAAATACAACGTATATTCTGGAAATACGCAAAAATACAAATGAGAAGCCCTACGAGAAGCAAGGCTTCTCGTAGGGCCATATGTAACCACCTCGACGAAAGGTCTCAAGCCAAGAGATCGTCCCCATATTTGCGAGTAAGGCACATGACCCACTCATCGGGAGTTCCCAAAGGTCCGACTCCGATCTTTCGGGCCGTATCAATAAGATTCTTCCAGGGAGTGTCTTCAGGCATACCGAACGCTTGTGTGGCGGCAACGCGTTCATGTTTGGACGCCTCTTCTACCGATATCGAAATCATTTTCTCGTCTCCTTCCTGACAAATCTTTTTCAAAGATACTATGTTCTTTCGGGGATATCAAATGGGTCAGCGATACGTGCATGGTAAACTTTACTACAAGAGAAAGGAAGTCTTTCTATCTATAAGAAACCAATGAAAGAAAAGAAATATCTCTCAGTGCGCTCGAAAGTACTCCTCACTATTGGAGTGAGTATCGTAGTTCTTTTTGGGCTCATGTATGTTATTTCAACACAGGTACTTTCAAAAAGTTATCTCTCCATTGAGCGAGACGCCGTTATTCAAAACCTAGGACGCGCAAATGATGCCATCCAAGATGTAGTGAGTAACCAGTATCTACACTTAAACGACTGGTCGCCGTGGGATGAACTCTATACCTACGCAGAGGAGCCCTACCTAGAATTTGAAGAAGACACCCTTTTTGCCGAGGGTATTATACGGCAAGATCAGAACTCCTTGTTTCTCACGGACACGGAAGGAGGTATTTTTTTTGCAAAACTGGTTGACTTGAAAACAGAGACAGAACTCGCGTCTTCTTCGTTCGTCGCATTTTTAAAGGACCACAAGAAACTCATCATTCATGAAGATATAGAAGATTCCATCCGAGGGCTTCTTATGTTTCCCGAAGGTCCAGCACTTATTGTTTCTAAGCCGATTCTCCACAACGACAATACGGGACCAGTGATAGGCTCGGTCTCAATAATGCGCTATATTGACGCAGAGAAAATAGAAAATCTTGGCAAAATCACACACCTCACTATAGATATCTATCCCGTAGACGGCGCTGCTATTCCTGAGGATGTGTTAGAGGCAAAAAAAGTTCTCTCGAAAGAGAATCCCTATGTGGTAACTCCAGTCTCAAGCAATCTCATTCGAGGCTACCGCCTCCTCTATGATGTCTACGACAAACCAATGTTAGTGTTGCGCGTTGAAACACCGAGACCCGTATATACGCAAGGACAAAGTACATTGCTCTTTTTCATGGTAATTGGAGGAATCGCTCTTCTGCTTTTTGCACTAGGTATGACAGGGCTCCTTGAAAAGTTAGTTATACGACGTTTCGTTGGCCTTACTCGTGATGTGGAAAAGATAAATACAGAGAAAGACATCTCGATACGAGTGCGCGCAGGTGTGGAAGACGATATGGGGAAACTTGCAGGAAAGATAAATCAAATGCTTGTCTGGCTCTCTGCCTCAAGAGATGCAGAAGCTAAGTCAAAAAAAGAGATTGTTCTTCTTTTGGAAGATATCAAACATGGAAAAGAAAAAGCTGAAGAAATGGTAGTTCAACGAACTCACGAGCTTAGTGAGGAGAAAGCAAGACTCATTGCGTCAATCAATAGTCTTTCTTTTGGATTTGTCATTGCCGATACAGAAAATACCATTATTCTTCGTAACCCGGCACTCTCCTCAATCCTTCAGATAGAAGAAATACCGCGTTCTCTGGAAGACATCGCCACTGTCTTCCAGAAGAAAGGCACGACAGAGGACTCTTTTAATCCGCTCTCTCTTGTTCGGGAAGTAGTTGAACATAAGAAGATTGCAGAACAGAAAGAGATATCTTTTGGAAAGAAGTTTTTGCGATTTTTGTGTGCACCAATTTTCGCCGAAGATGGGCCAGGGAGTGCAGTTTCAACAGACGTGATAGGGTACGTATTTGTTGTTGAGGACATAACAGAAGCAAAGAATATGGAGCGTAGTAGGGAAGAATTCTTCTCAATTGCCTCTCATGAGTTGCGTACACCGCTTACCGCGATTCGTTGGAATACGGATATGTTGCTTAGTCTACAAAAAACGAAGAAAGAAAGTACAGACACAAAAGAAATGCTTCAAGACATTCATAACTCAAGCGTTCGTCTCATTGGTATCGTCGCAGACTTTTTGGAAGTCTCGCGCTTAGAACAGGGGAAGGTTAAAGTCATGAAAGAAGCACTTGATATATTTGAAGTAGTCCAAAAAACAGTTCGAAGTTTGCAAGAAATGGCAGACAAAAAGTCGCTCTCCCTCACCGTTCAAGCACCGGGTGAAAACGTATCTACAAAAGTACTTGGAGATGTGTCTAGAATAGAGCAAGTTCTCGATAACCTCATTGGAAACGCCCTCAAGTTTACGGAGAAAGGAAACGTTACGGTTAGCATGGAGCCACTGGGGAGCTTCCTAAAAGTATCTGTGAGCGATACGGGAGTAGGGATATCTACTCACAATCAAACAAGACTCTTTAAGAAATTCCAGCAAGCCGGAGAAGATATGCTTGCACGAGATGTAAATCAAAGTACTGGCCTGGGACTATATATTGCAAAGCTTATTATGACGGCTATGGGAGGTGCTATAGCTCTCGAAAAGAGTGTTTTGGGAGAAGGAAGTACCTTTACCTTTACCCTCCCGCTCGCACCTCCCGGAAGGGCATAGCCTTTAAAGTTGAGGTGTTCCTGGTATACTATATCTATATGAAAACTTTCTTTGCTGCAGAGGATGATGAGTTGATGTGTCACTTGTACGAACGAGCGTTCCGTCTTGCAGGACACGAAATTGAGATAGCTCATGATGGAGAGGAGGCACTCGCCAAACTCACGCAGATGAGTCCAAAGCCAGCCGTTGTTGTCTTGGATGTGATGATGCCAAAAATGAACGGTTTTGATGTTATTACAAAAATGAAAGGTGACGATACTTTGAAAAATATCCCTGTTATTATGCTCACCAACTTGGCTGGGGAGGAAGATATGCAGAAAGGACTCGCACTCGGTGCTCTTGAGTATTTAGTAAAGAGTGATTACAATCCAGGGCAAATTGTTGAAAAGGTTGTTGCGCTTGTTGAAGCACAGGGTTCTGATTCAGAGAAGGTGTAGGTATAAAAAGAGTAGGGAGATAAAAAGTACACTGTACTCAATATATGCATATATGCGAAAACCGCCTTTCGGCGGTCGCATATACAGTGGAGGTGTGGGAGATCGAATCCCAGTCCGAACCTTGCTTTAAGAGCGAGTCTACGACGCGTAGCTACTATTGGTGTTTCGACGAGAAAGTGGAAACGGTAGCAAAACCTTTCTTGTCTACTCTCGTTGTTTAAGTCTATGCATGAGTGTACACAGATACCGATCTCATAGGGTTATTCCACCTACGTCCAAAGCTATGAGCTCCTTTTGAACATAAGCGTCACCTAGCTAAACGAACCGAAGCTCAAGTTTATGCGTAGGCAAACGCGAAGTTGCTCTTCGTAAAGTACGGAGAAACAAGACTCTTCGCGCGTGCAACAGTAGTGTTGGCACGTTTGAGTGTATGTGTTGGTAAGGAGGTCAACATACTTCCTCCGCGTCGCACGTCTCTCAAAGTACAAGGCCGTCAAAGCCAGTCACCCCCGGTGCCCATTCTATCAGGAGATTGAATGGGCACCGGGAACGGCTCGCTAACGTTTCTGTTTAAGTGCGCGGTCCATTTCTCGCTTAGCGTCTTTAAGCTTCAGATCTTCTCGTTTATCAGCTTTATTTTTACCAGAGACTATGGCAACACGCACCTTCAAATATCTACCAGCATTATACAACTCTAGAGGGACTACAGTCAAGCCCTTCTTATCCTCTGCATCTGAAATCTGTACAATTTCCTTCTTTTTGAGTAAAAGCCTACGATGACGCTCTGGATTGTATGCAGGAGATGTATTTGCTACCTGATACGGCGGAATAGTCATCCCCACAAGGTATGCCTCGCCACCACGCACGATTACTCGGGCACCGTCCAGAGAGCCCTGTCTTTTGCGGACCGATTTAACCTCGCCTCCATCAAGCTCAATACCCGCTTGTATGGTTTCAAGCACGGTAAAGCGCATTCTAGCTTTTTTGTTTTCGATAAGAGTCATAAGTAGGGTGTATTTTCCTATACCGTACAACTATTGTATAGTAGGGAGACTATGACACCTACACCGGTACCGCCACTGCGCGGCCCCAAAAAAGAAATTAAAAAAAATACAAGAAATTCAAGGAAACCCTCAAAAAAGGGTTTCAAGGGAATGATACCTTCTGGAAGTCCGAGTTTCCTCAGTAATTTACTCTCAACCATTCTCATTTTCTTCCTTTTGATGAGTGCATACAGTCTCATCGTGAAGCATAACAAGGACACGGAAATAATTTCTCTCACACAGGTAGCGGCTGACGTGCGCAGTGGAAGTATAAAAGCGGTAAATATTTCCGGTGAAAACCTAGAGCTCATATATACCGATGAAACAAAAAAGAACGCTCTTAAAGATCCAAGCCAAGGACTTCCAGAGACTCTTAGCGTCTACGGAACAAGCCCAGAAGAGCTTGCAAAAGTAAACATCACTATAGTAAAAGAATCGGGTGTTCGTTACTGGTTCTCTGCGCTTGCACCAATTCTTCTTCCAATACTTTTGCTCGGCATTCTATTTCTCTTTCTGGTGCGACAAGTAAAAGGTGCGGGTATGCAGGCATTTACATTCGGACAATCAAAGGCACGCATGATTGATCCCTCAGACTCGGCACAACGCGTTACATTTGCAGATGTTGCCGGTGCCAAGGAAGCGAAGGAGGAGCTACTTGAAATTGTAGACTTTTTAAAAAATCCAAAGAAGTTTCTTGATATCGGTGCACGCATTCCGAAAGGCATTATGCTTATGGGCGCTCCGGGGACAGGGAAGACACTTCTTGCACGCGCCGTTGCAGGAGAGGCAGGCGTTCCGTTCTTCTCGATTTCAGGGTCTGAATTTGTCGAGATGTTTGTTGGTGTCGGTGCTTCTCGTGTGAGGGACCTATTTGCACTTGCTAAACGCACTGCCCCGGCGATTATCTTCGTTGATGAGATTGATGCAGTAGGACGGGTTCGTGGTACGGGCGTTGGAGGCGGGAATGACGAGCGTGAACAGACACTCAACCAGATACTCGTTGAGATGGATGGATTTGAACCAAATGAGAAAGTTATTGTGATGGCAGCGACAAACCGTCCTGATGTCCTTGACCCGGCACTTCTTCGTCCTGGACGATTTGATAGACGCGTTACTATTGATCTTCCTGATAGAAAAGACCGCCTTGAGATTTTAAAGGTACATTCTCGAAAGAAGCCCTTTGGACCAGACGTACAACTTGAAATCGTTGCAGAGCGCACACCAGGATTCTCTGGAGCAGAGCTGTATTCACTTATGAATGAAGGCGCGATTTTAGCCGCACGTGAAGGTCGGACAGAGATTACTCAGTTTGACCTGGTGCGCTCTATTGAAAAAGTAATACTGGGGCCAGAACGAAAGAGCCACCTCATGAGCAAGAAGCAAAAGCGCCTCACCGCGTACCATGAAGTTGGGCACGCACTCGTGTCTTCCGTACTTCCGTACGCTGATCCCGTCCACAAGATCTCCATCATTTCTCGTGGACGCGCAGGTGGCTACACACTAAAGCTTCCGTTTGAAGATCAAAAGTTACAATCAAAGAAAGAGTTTCTTGATGATATTGCTGGTACGCTTGGAGGATTTGTTGCAGAAGAAATGGTCTTTGGTGATGTTACCACTGGCCCGTCGAATGACTTGGCGGTGGTCGTTGCTCTTGCGCGCGATATGGTTACTCGCTATGGCATGAGTGAAAAACTCGGTCCGGTTGCTTTCGCAACGGATCATAGTTTCAAGAGTGAGAGCTATTCACAGGATATCGCCGGGAAAATTGACGCGGAAATAAGCCGCATCATTGATGAGGCAAAAGATAAGGCGCGTGAAGTACTCACCACGCACCGCAAAGCGCTCGACATGATTGCAGAAAAACTTTTTGAGGTGGAAACGTTAGAGCGCGACGAGTTTGAGCAACTCCTTATCCTAAACGGTATTGAACCAAAGAAAAAAGAGGAGGAGTTGCTTGCAATAGTTTAAGGAGTCTAACAGGGTTGTTAAATAAAGAGCCCGTCCTGTGGACGGGCTCTTTATTTGGGTAAGTGCGCCCTCTTGGACTCGAACCAAGGANNGCCGTTTTTGTCAGGAAGATGAAGTTCTTATGAAGAAAAGTTGACCTGTACACTCTTAAAACTGGACTTTTTGTCGAAGACTCCAAGTAAAATGTATATATGGCAAAGCTTGAACTTCACAATCGCGTACTTGAAATGAGAAAGCTGGGCATGAGCTACACCCAGATAAAAGAAGCGGTGGCGGTGAGTAAAAGCACCTTGAGTAGCTGGCTCAAAGACTACCCTCTATCAGAAGAGAGAATACGTGAGCTTCGTGATAGGAGTGAGATACGGATAGAAAAATGTCGAGAGACGAAAGCGTTCAAAAAGCGAGTCCGTACAGAAAACGTTTCAAAGATGGTTTCAGAACGAATAGGAACATTTTCGGATAGAGAATTATTTCTAGCAGGACTTTTACTCTACTGGGCTGAGGGCACAAAGGCTGCGGAGACAAGTCTTGTCGTTACAAATACGGATCCTGCGATGATACAACTTTTCCTTCGTTGGTTCGACTTACTCAACGTCCCTCAAAGTAGGTTACGAGTACGTTTGCATCTATATGCAGATATGGATACTAAGAAAGAAGTAGACTTTTGGACTACTGAGCTTGGGATACCGAAAGAACAATTTAGGAAGGCCTATATAAAAGAGACCTCTCAGGATAAAAGGAAGAATTACAAAGGACGTTTTGGTCATGGAACATGCAATATTTCCTTCGGAAACAGAGATTGTTATGAAATGGTTATGTCAGGAATTGAACATTTACGGACGCTTTATGGTGGTATTGATTTTGAAAGCACTAAAAGGGTATAGTGAGTGGGCGCCTGTAGCTCAGTTGGTAGAGCAGACGACTTATACTCGTCCGGTCCTTGGTTCAAGTCCAAGTGGGCGCACTAATAAAAAAGAGCCTCAAATGGCTCTTTTTTATTAGTGCGGCGAACCGTGACCACAAACGTCCTATCTCGGAAAAATGTCGAACAAAAGTTTCGAATTATAAAACTCCGCTGAGAGTGCGCCAAAACTTTTCGTAACTCCATTTATGGTAATGGCCGCACCACCTACTTGCGGATCTGCCTTTGGAGTAGAGTGTTCAAAGCCTATGTTGTAAAGCGTACTTATAATTGCAGGATTGTTTGAGATGGGGAAACCAGCGCGCGCCCACTGTGCTTCTATTTGTTTTATAAACAAACCTGCGTAGAGGTAGCTCCAGTAGTGGTTATATTGATCGGTCATTCGCACAAAGCGCGCACGCGAAATGTCAGTGGTAGTCGCAGTAAAATCGAGCGCGTGTTCATATGCAGGCCCTAGATAGTAGGGGGAGTTTTGATCTTTTAGGTGCTGTTCCACCTGAATTGCCGTTTCTTCTTTCATACCCATCACACCCCAGGAAAACTGAGATTGTGGACCGAGAATCTTTAAGGGATAGAAAAACTTTTTGTACGCCTCACGCTCGGTAAAGAACAGTCGGAGCTGTTCAGTTATGAGGTTAGCAGCAATAAGGCGCGCAGGTACTCCGGAGTCGTTTGCGGCACGCACGAGTACCGACTGATCTTTTGTAAGTGCCACAGCAATTACTTCCCATTCCTCGGTATTCTCCCAGGGCGTTCCTTGTGGATAATGAGGAGAGAGGTCTGCGGAGGTGGAGCTTGCGGTATTAAGAAATCCCTCACGCTGTGTATCAATTATTCCATTTGTGTTGGTCAGTCCAAACCGTACGGCGAAGTAGCCGAGAATAAAGAATACGCCAATAGCGGCGCATACATAGAGTAGAGCAGTAAAAATTTTCTTAGGCATTTATCTCAACATAGCCTGCTAAAGAGCATATGTAAAATGTTCGATTTCGTAAGTCGAACATTTAAGCAGGACTACTCCATGTACAGCTTCTGAGATTTCTGAGCGACAACGCTTGCAAGTGTTGGGTAGCTTGAAAGACTCGGGTCTTCCTCAATAAGTCTTTTACTTTCAGTTCGTGCAGCTTCGACTAGTTTCATATTTTTAATAGCTTCCATGGCAATATCGGAGACGCCCCACTGTTTATTACCCGCAAGCTCTCCTGCACCACGAAGAGCAAGGTCGTATTCAGCCAGTTCAAAACCGTCCTTTGCACTCGTGAGTGCTTTTAATCTGTCCCTCGTTGATTGACCAGAGGACTCAGGCAATACAAAACAATACGCCTGGTTATTTGAACGGATAACACGCCCACGTAACTGGTGGAGTTGAGAGAGCCCAAACCGCTCTGCACCTTCTATAAGTATGACGGTCGCATTTGGTACATTTACTCCAACTTCAACAACGGACGTTGCAACTAAAATGTCTATCTTGCCATCACTAAACTTTTTCATAACGTCCTCTTTTTCTTTGGGAGTCATTTTGCTGTGAAGAATATCTATGGATACATCTGGAAACACTTCTTTCTTTAGGCGCTGTGCCTCTGCCTTAACGGAGCGCGCTTGCACAGCTAGTTCTTTACTTGGGTCAGGTTCGTCAATGCGTGGGCATATCACGTATGCTTGGCGCCCACTCTTCAGTTCTTCTCGTACGCGCGTATATCCAAGTTCTCGTTTAGAAGGATCTAGAACTTCAGTAATAATTGGTTTTCGTCCCACAGGCATTTCATCAAGTAGCGAGAGATCAAGATCGCCATAGAGCGTGAGTGCAAGGGTACGAGGAATAGGTGTCGCCGTCATCGAAAGCAGGTGAGGTGAGATGTTGTGTTTTTTGGAGAGTTTTTGACGGTGCGCTTTTCCGAAGCGATGTTGTTCATCAATAATTGCGTAGGCAAGATTTTGAAACTCAAGGGATTTATACACGAGTGCGTGAGTTCCTATGACAATAGGTATCTCTCCGTTTTTCACCCATTTTACAAACTGAGCTCGAGAGACTTTTGCAGACTCTTCGTAGGGAATTTTTGACGGATACTTACGACATTCGTTTCCCGTGATCAGCCCTATGGGTATGGGATGATCTTTGAAGTAGGAAACGAAGGTTGAGAAGTGCTGCTTTGCGAGAATTTCTGTTGGACACATATACGCGACTTGTAGCGTTCCAGAGTTACGTCCTGGAGGATGAGAGGTCGCAACCATGTACGCAGTTGCGGCGGCAACCGCAGTCTTTCCACTACCCACGTCTCCTTCAAGAAGTCTTCGCATGGGGTGTGCATTCTCAAAGTCTACGACGACACTTTCGATGGTACGCTTTTGTGCGTTTGTCGGCTGGTATGGAAAAGAAGAAACAAAATCGTTGAGGGCTTTTCTATCTATTTTTACGGGGAGGGACTTTTCTTGAAGTGATTGCGCGCGTTCGCGCGCAATAGCAAGCTGAATACCAAACACTTCTTCAAAGGCGAAACGTTTTCGTGCTGCGTCTGCGTCTGCTTTTTTACGTGGTGCGTGTACCCAGACGAGTGCAGTTGCAAGGACGGGGAGATTATAGCGCTCTAGGATGTCAGCAGGGATAGGATCTTCGATAGTCTCGTGCAGGTGCGCCTCAAAGATCTTCTTAAGCGCATGCAAGAACCAAAGTGAAGAGACTCCTTTGCTTTCTGGATAAATTGCATAGAGAGAGTCGTCAATAATAGACGTTCCATCTTCGGTTTTTGTGAAAAGAGTATCGTGTACGTCCTCGGGGTTCACGGGCGATTTATCAATTTCAGGATTTGTCAGGTACATAGTTCTTTCTGTTCCTGCTATTTTCCCGCTTGCTTTCACGACCATGCCGTCGGCAAGCATTTTCGCCATATACGGCTGAGAAAACCAAATAAGCTTGATGCGCCCTGAAGCGTCCTCAAGGAACGCTTCTGCCATAGGGCGTTTACTTTTCCATGCTTTTTTCGTAACTGGTTTTCGTATGGTGCCGTAGAGAGTTACTTCCGAGCCTACCTGTACGGCAGAGACAGTGCCTGTAGGGCCTTGTGCCTCATAGCGTGCGGGGAAGTGATATAACAGGTCACGCACCGTCTCAATACCAAGCTTTTTTAGAGCGGACCTTTGGTCCGCTCGGAGTCTTGTAAAATGTGTAGATAATGGATCGCTTTCCCCCATGCCCATAGTATAGCGGTGCGGTATACTATTGTCTCACCTATGAAGCAGTCCACCTCTCCAAAAAGAACAGACAAGCAAATACTCGCTCAGTTTAAGAAAACAGGAGCACGTATAGAGACGAGGGGTCGAGTCAAGATGAAAACAAGAGAGGACTTTGCGTTGTACTATACTCCGGGAGTCGGCGTGGTGTCCTTGCATCTTGCCATCCATCCTGGAGATGCGCGGAAGTTGTCAGTCAAGAAAAATAGTATCGCCGTTGTTTCTGACGGTTCGGCAGTGCTTGGACTTGGAAACATTGGACCCTATGGTGCGCTTCCCGTGATGGAAGGCAAGGCGCTTATTTTTAAAGAACTTGCAGACATTGATGCTTGGCCGATTGTACTCTCTACACAAGACCCAGATGAAATTGTCCGCACAGTACTTGCCATTGCGCCCGGGTTTGGTGGCATAAATCTTGAAGACATAAAAGCCCCGCAGTGTTTTGAAATAGAACGTAGACTTGTTGATGCACTTGATATTCCTGTTATGCACGACGACCAACACGGGACAGCAATTGTAGTGCTCGCAGGCCTTATAAACGCGTGTAAGGTTACAAAAAGAAATTTGAATAATTCCCGGATTGTTGTAAACGGTGTGGGAGCTGCAGGTACTGCAGTTATGCGCCTACTCAAGGCCTTTGCTCCAAAAGTTCAAATACTCGCACTTGATAGTAAGGGTCTCATTTGGAAAGGGCGAAAAGACCTTACTCCAGAAAAACAGGCACTCATACAAGACGCTGTTATTTACGCACAAAAAGGAGGAGATTTACTGCAGGCATGTGTTGAGGCAGATATCTTCATCGGACTTTCAAAAGTAGGTGCGCTCACTCCAGAACATATCCAAAAGATGAACCCAAAGCCTATTATCTTTGCATTGGCAAATCCGACACCAGAAATACTCCCAGATGCTGCGCACAATGCAGGAGCCGCTGTCTGTGCCACTGGTCGTTCAGATTTTCCAAATCAAATAAACAATGCACTGGTGTTTCCAGGGATTTTCAGAGGAGCGCTTGATAAAGGGATTAGAAAAATAACACAGGATACGAAACTTCGTGCGGCCAAGGCACTTGCAGGGCTTGTACCCAACCCAACTGCGAAGAAAATAATTCCCGATATTCTTGATAAGGATATTGTGGCCACAATCGCTCGAGCGGTGAAATAGTGCGCTACTATAGAGATATGAACGAACCAAAGAAAGGCGGAAGGGTATACCACTATTTTATGACCTTTCCAGACAGAACATTTCCTTTCGCCTCCACTATCGAAGGTAAACGAGTCCGTTTCCTCCGTTCGTACGAACACACACTTGCCCAAGTGCAAAGCCGTCTTGGTGTTGAGCGGTATGGATTAAAAATAAGTGCATATAGAGAATTCTGCCACATACTTGGCGCGGCAGCATTCATTCTTACTTCAACACTCGTCTCACGTGCACTATGGGGAACCGACATTGCATTGCCAGTGCTTTTCGTTGCAGCAATGATTGCGATAACATACCAAGAGTTTTATTTTCACCCACGCCATTTTGAGCAGAAGTTTAGTAAAAGTGTGGTGGACTGGTTTAGCTGGACGGTACCGTTGTTTCTATACCTTTTTATTAACGGTATTTAGGAACGTCCAAAAATACTCATATGTGTTGTTGTGAGACAAAGAATATCTCTCAATGTACCAAGATGTACACCTCCAGATATTTTTCACCTCACGCCTAGCATCTGAAGAATTTTTGGACGTTCCTGTCGTCTCTGAGACTTCCGGACGTATTTAGTTTGTTCGACACCTGATGTCGAACAACTTGCAGGTAGTATCTAGTCCCTTTGGACTGCCTCGCGCACTCGTTCAAACACACTGGTAAACCATGCGCGGTCGTGAATGTTACCGACTTCTTTTGCTACGTACGGAAGTGAAATCCACCTAGCCTCTTCTATTTCGTGCGACGGCGCAAGAAGTGCGTGGGGAAGGGCAGTAAAGAGATACATCTGTATTTCTTTTAACTCAAGAAGGTTCTCTATTCCGTCTTTTTGTATCGCAGGGCGCCTGTATACGCCCAAGTCATCTAGTAACTCCAAGCTGGTGAGTCCCGTTTCCTCCTCTATTTCACGGCGTGATGCCTGTTCAAGTGTCTCGTTCTCCTCGACATGACCTTTTGGGAATAGCCACGAACCATCTCCACCGAGTCTTTTCACCAGTACAAGAGTCCCCGAGTCTCCAAGGACGATGCCACCAGCGCACGGCGTAACTTTTGGTTCCATACGAAAAGAATAGCGTACTTTTGACTAAGAAGAGATATACTCTACAGACAAGTCTAAAGATATGAACAATCCCTTCGAGAATGCGCAACATCAGCTACAGCGTGCACGTGCAATAAAAGCTTTCTCCGTAGGTTTTATTACACAACTTTTAACCCCAAATCGCGAAGTATCATTTGGGATACCTGTGACACTCGACACTGGTGAACTTCAGATTTTTCAGGGATACCGTGTGCAATACAACAATGCACGCGGACCATACAAGGGAGGGATACGATATCATCCAGACACAGACATAGATGAAGTCCGTGCGCTTGCGTTTTGGATGGCACTCAAATGTGCTGTTGTCGATATTCCGATGGGAGGAGGGAAGGGCGGTATAACTGTTGATCCCAAAAAACTTTCCCCAAATGAATTGGAAAAGCTTTCACGCGGATGGGTGCGTTCGATGGTTGACCTCATTGGTCCACACAAAGATATCCCCGCACCAGATGTCGGTACAACAGCAGATGTGATGGCGTGGATGGTAGACGAGTACGAGAAATTAACCGGAGATACCACGAGAGCTTCTTTTACGGGGAAACCGATTTCTTCGGGGGGCTCGAAAGGCAGGGGCGAGGCGACAGGGCTTGGAGGGTTTTATGTTTTTAATACTCTGCGCGAAACATTAGGACTTCCCGTATCGTGCACGGTAGCAATTCAGGGATTTGGAAACGTGGGGCTTCATGCGGCAAAATCCATACGTTCGCATGGGCATAGAGTTGTCGCGATGTCAGACTCTAAAAGCGCAGTATTTTGTGCAGAGGGTATTGATGTTGAAAAACTAGAACAACACAAGAAGGAAACCGGTTCGCTCAGTGGGTTTCCAGGGTCGGATGATATCACCAATCAAGAATTACTTGAGCTAGAGTGTGATGTACTTATTCCTGCGGCGCTTGAAAATCAAATAACGAAACATAATGCACAAAATATAAAAGCACGCGTCGTACTGGAACTTGCAAATGGTCCAGTTACTCCAGAAGCAGACGATATACTTTTTGCAAAAAGTATTCCTGTTATTCCGGATATTCTCGCAAATGCGGGAGGGGTAACAGTTTCATTTTTTGAATGGGAACAAAATCTAAAAGGAGAGCACTGGAGTCTTGAAGACGTGCATACGAAATTAAAAAGGATTATGTCTACATCGGCACATAGCGTCTTTGAGACTGCGCAAAAATACAAGACGGATTTACGTCGCGGAGCTTTTATTGTTGCGCTCGAGAGACTGGAGGGAACAGTCTTGTAGCGAGTCAGCTTTAGTTCTTCCTAAAAAGATGTGCATCCTTAAATGAAGCCGCGGGACTCTTGGGTACTTTTATATCTTTTTCCAAGGTAAATCCATTTTTCTCAAAAACTGAGATGTCTTCAGTTTTTGGATATGGTCTACAAGCGTATAGCTTACATACAAATCTGCCCCAAGCACTATCGCGGTTAGGTGAGTTAAAGAAATGTCCACCAGAAACTAGAAAACGAGATAGATTTCTAACAGTTTCTTCATGAGGCACATATACCAGCACTCCTGCAGTTATTATTAAATCAAACTTTTCATTTTCAATTTCTAAGAGTGGACCTTGAATGTCTGCTGTAAAGACATGAATTCGATCCCCAAGTCTATTCTTTAACACCTTTGCTTTAACAAAAGCTACTAACTTTTCATCTAAATCAAAAGCAATAATCTTTGCGTTTTTATATTTTTCTAATACGGCGAACGAATATAGTCCAGTACCACAACCTGCGTCTAAGACTTTTATTGAGTCATTCTCGGAGAATGGTAATTGCGAAACAAAATATTCCACGGATTTCTGGTAACCAGTTGCACGCGCCAAAAAGTCGTACAAAGAGGTCATTTGTCCTATTGTGGAGTAAATATTCTTAGAGTTCATGTTTTTGCAGTTCGGATCCGAGTAGCTTGGGTTAAGTACTCAGATAGCGAGACACCATAAAAGTATTTTAGCGCGATTTTATAACTTTACTTGAGGTGCTCGGGCCGCAGACTCTTATGAGCCAAGAGTTGGACAATCAACCCGGTGATAGGATGGTACGTCAGAAGCATTCTTTCTTTCCAAAACGCCTCTCTCCAAACTCACTTCGTTACCCCACCAAGGTTTCTGCCAACCCATAACTTGATACTCGCCAAGACCGTACCTATTTATATGCCAAATATAGCCATCGAGACCCTCGACGCATTCACCGGAATGAAACTTGCTCCCAAGGTAATAGCTTCCTGTAGAAGCCAATACTCCAACAAGAACAATAATAAGTAGTATTTTAGTCCATTTCTTCATGAAGTAATTATACACTTCTTAGAGTCAAGACTTGCTCTCGGGTCTTCCGATACTAAGCACTTCTGGCGGGCTACCTCGGGTTGGAACAGTGGGCAGTCAAAGCATGTAAGGCATTTTTAGCACGTTTTAATATAGTAATTTGAGGTTCTAACAGCACTCACCACTTTTTTAATATCAATGAGTCATCTTTATATCCCACCCGACATTCCTCCGATAGCTTTATTGGTTGTTCAACAAGAATATTCTTTAAAGAACTAGAAAAAGAACTCCATTTAATCTTATCTTTGCCTTTAATATTTTTGTAAAAGTTATCTATTTCTTTTTTTAACAATTCAAAAAGTTGTTGATCAATTTCATTGTTATCACCATCGGATATTTTCTCAAGGAGACTTTTTATATCTTCTGGGATATCATTACTATCTTTGCGGGGGTGCAACATCCAATTGCGAAAAAATTTAATAGTCTGATATTCTTTTTCGTCGAGTTTTAAATCATCTGAATCCCCTAAACCTTTCTTGCTCCTTTCAAGATATTTGTAGAGTTCCGCAATTGTGTATAAAACATCCTTCTGAGTATAAGTATCTTGTTCCAGCGTATCCTTTATCTTTAACTGAAGACTTTGTAGTCCCATATAAATTTATAGGCCCTTCTCGTGCAGGCACTGTTGGTAGTAAGCTTCATAGTCCCTTGCTTTTTCTGCTTCCTCACCAAATCCATAGAACTTAGTTCTTGTTACTTTATTTTCTGCCGCTCCAGAACATTCAGTCTTTATAGAGTTTGGTTTTATTTCGTACCAATAAAAAAGGCCACCAAGCAAAACTATTATTAGAAAAAGTATTCCAATATATTTAAATTTTTCTTGTTTCATAATTTTACTCTATCACAAATACGAGAGTTTATATAAAAAGTTACTAACTCTCGTGCTAGTTGTTAGATGCGGAGACGGAGGGATTCGGTCACGGTCTGCCGACTTTTTTTCGCATACTCGAAAAAGTCTGGCATCCTCGACCCCGGCTCAAAATCTGTCTCCCAGACAGATTTTTCCGCCCTTCGAATCTCCCTAATCCTACCGCCATGATAGCAAAAATCGGACAGAAGTCTCTGTCCGATTTTGCCATTGCGGAGGAGGGGGGATTCGAACCCCCGAGAGCTTTTACACCCTACCTCGTTAGCAGTGAGGCGCACTAGGCCACTATGCGACTCCTCCAGTTTGGTCATGGTACGTTACTTGTGCCACCTTTTCAAATGTTTTGGGTTATTGCTACCAATCACCTCAAAATATCGGGTCATGTCTTTTATACTATCTAGTCGTACATCGCGACCTGATACCCTAGGAGACATGCCAAATTCATAAAGTATATGAGCAACACTTCTCACCAGTTCGGGTGATGCACTTGTGAAGCTCAATTTCTTATAGCTATAGGACCTACCTTTAGACTTGTATGTGTGGGTGAATACAGAACCGTCGGTATCAACTAGTCCACGAACACACATACGTGCGAAATACCAGTGTTTCTTTATCCATATTGGAATATCTAGACGTTGTCTCACTTTGTTACCGATAGGTAGTCCAAGCTCGTGAAGATATTTTACGAGTTCGACTCGAGAAACAACAATTACACGCACACGTGCTTTCGTCGGCGTATAAATACTTGGAGACACACCAAACAAGTCCTTAATTTTTTGTACAACGTATCGGGCGTACGCTTCATCGTCAACGCTGTGTAGACTTACCGTGCATTGGTAGTTGCTAATACCACCATCTCCCATCATTATTCCGATAAACTCGGCGAGTTCTTTGGAGGGTTTGGGCTTCAGAATACTTTTTGCGGTATTAGGGAAGTCCGTCTTTTTGAATTTACCTTCGGCACTCCACCACTTTTCCCATTGTTCTTTTCTGTATCTTTCCGTACCAGGCACCTTTCCGTATTTCTTCATAGTCGCAGCACCACCTTTCTTCCCTGCGTCAGAGGTGTGTGCAAACGCACTCACTATTTGTAGAGGTCTCGGAAGACTTGTTTTGGTTTCTCTACAGATTTTTCTCAAAGCAGTAAGAGATATCCTGAATTTCTCTCGTCGCCAATCGCGTAGTGTTCTTGTACTGCATCCACATACTTGTGCAAGTTCAGATACAGAAAGGACGGATAGCGCAGAATCAATAAACTTCTTTTGCTTACCAGTGGGGAATAATACTCGCTCACTGGAATTAAACGACTCTGACATATCTCCACTTTATCACAAAAGATCTGTGGTCAGTGTGCCAATGCCAAACAGGTGACCTTTTTCGCACCGGAAGCGATAAGCGCCTCATGCGCAGAGCGCATCGTTGCACCTGTTGTGATTACGTCGTCGAGAATAATGTAGTGCACGTTTGGGTCGTGAGGGTTTTGAACGGAAAAAGCACCAATCATATTCAGGAGTCGCGCTTCTTTGCTAAGACTCGTTTGAGCTTGGGTATCTCGTGTACGTAACAGAAGAGAGGTTTGTATCATATGGCACGAAAGGACGTGAGCATCTACTTGCCTCAATACTTCTTCGAGTTGATTGTATCCACGTTCGCGCAAACGGCTTTTTGCAAGAGGTATAGGAAGTATAACTGCTGAAGTCCCTCCATCTTTCAATAAATACCTCTGAAGCACATCTGCGAGTGCCTTAGTCGCTTTTTTGTTTGCATGAAACTTAGTCTCAGTGACACAGGCCCGGACTAAGTCCTGCTGGTAGAGGAGTAATGCAGTTACGACCAGATTTTCAAAAACAACTTCTACTGGATTACTAAAGCTCTCAAGATCCTGCGCTCGCATATTGCGGACAAGCAGTTCACTTTCTCGTGGTGGAAAAAGAATATCGACAAGAGTACCCAGTACAGACATGAGTACATGATACAATCTTCCTATGGGTTTCTTTGAAGAGTTGCTTGGAAAAAAGAAAAGTAAAAGCGTCATTGGCGTTGATATAGGCTCGTCTTCACTGAAAGTTGTACAGTTGCGTCGTGATGGAGACGTGCCCGTTCTTGAAACGTATGGAGAACTTGCCCTTGGCCCGTATGCAGGGACGGGTGTGGGACAAGCAACCAATCTTCCCGCAGATAAAATCGCAGAGACACTCAAAGATTTATTGCGTGAAGCAAATGTAACGACAAACGATACCGGAATGTCTATTCCGTTCTCAAGATCACTCCTCTCTCTGGTAACACTTCCGCGCAGAGACAATCCTGAGGAGCAAAAAACGGTTATTGAACTAGAGGCCCGTAAATACATACCTGTTCCGGTAAGTGAAGTGCAGCTTGACTGGTTTATTATTCCCGAGCCTCTTCCTCAAGGAGCAAAACCACCAGACAAGGTGAAGGCACTTATTGTTGCAGTACATAACGACGAGCTCGCGCTCTTGCAGGGAGTCGTTACTGGTGCAGACCTCTCAACAACATTTTACGAAATAGAAATATTTAGCACGATACGCTCTGTCGTAAAGGAACCAGTAAAGCCAGTACTCGTTCTGGATATTGGCGCGTCGGCAACAAAAGTATATGTCGTCGAACATGGTGTCGTCGCGCTCTCACACAATATTCCACAAGGGGGGCAAGACGTAACACGTACTATTGCAACGGCGCACGGATTTACCGTTGCTCAGGCTGAGTCGTTTAAAAAAGAGCATGGATTCTTAAAGGGTAGTAGTGCACCCTACGATGCACAAACAATAGAGCTTATTTTCTCGAGGATTTTTGAGGAAACCAAACGAGTGATTACGCAATTTGAAACGGCAAGTCAAAAGAAGGTCGACTCGCTTATTCTCACTGGCGGCGGAGGTGTTACAAAAGAAATCGTCCTGTATGCAAAGAACTTCTTCTCTGTAGAGGTAGTGCTTGCTGATCCATTCTCAAAAGTCGAAGCTCCGGCCTTTATGCGTGGGGTACTTGGAGAAATAGGTCCGGAGTTTGCGGTGGCGGTGGGGCTTGCGCTTCGCAAACTTGAAGAACTTAGTTAAAAGTAGTCCTAAAACCTCCAGGATACTTCGTTGTTGCTCGACAAAACTTCTTCCACCGTACAGAAGTACGTTTCCAGAACTTTTGCTCACACGCCTCGTCCCTGTAGTTTTTTGAACCACTTTTAAATCAACATAAGATACGAGTACCACAAAGACGATTTTTCGGATGCCCTGTATCTGAAGATCTTTTTCTGGTTCTTCCAAGTTGAACCTGTAGTCGCCTGCCTGATAACTGTGCACAACCACTCGCTTTTTTGAAAGGGAGTAGCGTATACTGTAGCGAATGGCACTTTCTCCCGGCATACCCACGTCCTTTGTTCCACGGCAACCCATTTCACCGTCGAATAATCGTCGTACCACAGAAGGAACCAACCTCTTTTTCATAGTCACCGTCCTTATTTGTGGATTCGCCGTTCTTGTTTCTGTGGGTGTTTTTGCCTACGACAGGTACCTCAAACATGTGGTTTCGGTAAAAACAGGGGAGCTAATGACTGCGCAAGCTGCCGTGAACCAAGACACGGTTGAAGAGTTCATCCGACTTCAAAATAGACTAGTAACAGGAAAGACCTTGCTCTCAAACCATATCGTACTATCGCAATTCTTTGACACTTTGGAAGCCCTCACTCTTGCAAATGTCCGTTTCGAGAGCTTAAAACTTTCTGTGGCAGGAGATCATACGGCACAGGTTGATTTTAATGGTGTAGCAAAAAACTTTAACACGCTCGCCGCCCAATCAAACACCTTTGCAGGAGAGAAACGTATAAAACGGGCGATTTTTTCTGGTATCACTCTTACAAAAGGAAATCAGGTTGAATTCCGGCTCACTGCAGATCTTGATCCAAGACTAGTACTCTCTGATGGAATTGTATCCACACAGGAGACACTTACCGTACCTGTCTCTGTCCCGGCAGTACCCGTTTCGCAACAACAAGAGGTAACACCAACTTCTTCAACCACAGCACCCCTGCCATGATGTCTCGCTTCCTCCCACTTGTGCTTCTACTCATATCCATAGGGCTTTTCTTTGGGTATATACATCCAACATACACAAACTCAATTGCCAGTAGCAAGGAACAAATAGACAGTTATACGGGTGCGCTTAAAGCAGCCGAACGTTTTACGAGTAAAGAAGCGGAGCTTACCCAATCTCGTGCCGCAATAGCTCCAGAGAGCCTCGCCCGACTAAATGCTTTTCTGCCAGACGGAGTTGATAACGTACAGCTTATCCTTGATCTCAATGCACTTGCCGCACGTTCAGGTATTACGCTTTCAAATTTTGATATCAAAACATCTCTCGTCCAAGCACCGGCAGTTGGGGGAACCCAGGAAAGCCAGACTCCTCTCGAGTCGAGTAATCCTGTTGATTCCATAGATCTTACAATGACCGCTTCAGGAACTTATAATTCATTTAGGACCTTTCTCGCAGGGATAGAGACAAGTCTGCGTCCTCTGGATGTGATAAGTCTCGATATACAGGAGTCGAAAACTGGTGTCTATATGTATGAGTTAACGGTTCGTATATATTGGCTCCATTAATTTTTATACGTATGCACATTTCTCGTAACACACTTGTCCTCATCATATGTAGCGTCATTGTCCTTGGTGGAGCATTCTATTACTTCTTTCTCTTTAACACCGATATAGGAAGTGCACTCACGACAGACGGAACCCCTGCAAGCCAGGTAGAAGTTTCATTCATTGCACTCATTGGGAAAATAGACCCTATTACTTTTGATACGACTATTTTCTCTGATCCAAGGTTTACAGAACTAAAGGACATTCGCACAACCATTATTCCAGAAGCTGTCGGCCGCAAAGATCCTTTTGCCAGCGTCTTCGGACTACCACAAGCGCCGTAGCTAGAGCGCTACGTACTATGGACATTCTTAGAATACTTACTGAGTCGGGAATCCTACAAGCACAGGACATTGCCGCAATACAAGAAGAAGCCCGTACGGGCGAGACTTCCATTGAAAGTATTCTTGCAAAACGAAATATTACGAGCGAACAGATACTCACCAAGGCAAGTGAGCACTACAAGATTCCGATGCGTCTTGTGCCTACAACTCCTGTGGGTAGGGAAACACTGGAGCACATACCCATTGAGTCAGCGCAGCATTATGGCTTTGTTCCCATAGGGCTTGTTGAAGGGGTGCTTGAGGTCGGTATTATCGATCCTGATAATATCGAAGCGCTTGATGCACTTCAATTTATATCAACGCGAGTAGGTATTCCCTATAAAATATTTCTCATAAGTACAACGGACTTTAACAGGGTCCTTGAAGAGTACGGGAGCCTTGGAGGCGAAGTTGATGCCGCACTTTCTGAACTAGAACCAGCAATGGAGCTTGAAGAGGAGGCACAGGAAAAGGATAATAAAAACAAAGGAACGCAAAAAGGACAAAGCACGGTTATAAAAGAGGACGCTCCAGTTACTAAAATTGTCGCAACCATTCTACGCTACGCAGTAGAGGGTGGCGCTTCCGACATTCACATTGAACCCACTACAGAGAAAACCCAAGTACGATTTCGTATGGATGGCGAACTACACACGTCACTTGAACTTCCTCTGAAGATTCACTCAGCGGTCGTTGCACGTATCAAAATACTTTCACAAATGCGTCTTGACGAGAAACGCAAGCCCCAAGACGGAAGATTCTCTGCCAAAGTAGAGGAACGTCGTATCGATTTTCGTGTGTCCACCTTTCCTACTCAGTACGGAGAAAAGGTGGTTATGCGTATTCTTGATCGCACGAAGTCGGTTGCAAGTCTCGAGAGTCTTGGATTTACCGAGCATGATCTGAAAACGGTAAAGGAAATTATAGAGAAACCCTACGGCATTGTATTAATTTCTGGGCCAACCGGATCAGGTAAGTCGACAACGCTTTTTGCTATGCTTTCGGCTCTTGATAGAACCAAGTCAAATGTGGTTTCCCTTGAAGACCCTGTTGAATATGAAGTTCAGGGCGTTGCGCAGTCACAAGTACATCCAGAGATTGGCTACACGTTTGCGTCAGGGCTTCGTTCCATACTTCGACAAGATCCGGACATTATTATGGTGGGAGAAATTCGAGACAAGGAAACTGCACAGCTTGCAATTCAGGCTGCACTTACAGGACACCTTGTGTTCTCGACCATACATACCAATACTGCAGCGGGAGTTATTCCACGACTGGTCGACATGGGAGTAGATCCATACCTCATTGCACCAACACTTATTGCCGCAATTGGGCAACGTCTCGTGCGGAAGATGTGTCCAGACGCAGGTTCAGAAATTGCCGTAAATGACAGTATGCGTGCAATGCTCGAAAAAGAGTTTGCAGATTTACCTCCCGATGCACGCAAAGCACTCCCGCCACTTACCAAGTTTTACGAAGCAAAGGCTACTCCAGAGTGTCCGAACGGTACTCGCGGCAGGATTGCCGTGTTTGAGATATTGCGTATGGATAAAAATATAGAACGAGTCGTGCTCACCGACCCTGTTGAGGAAAAAGTGTATGAAGTTGCTCGTGCAAAAGGTATGTTTACGATGCGAGAGGATGCTATTATTAAGGCACTTGCGGGGGAGATTCCATTTCAGGAAATAAACACCCTCGGAGGTGCATTACTAGAAGAAGAGGAATTACCTTCCACTCCCTAATATCTTGACGTATGGCCTCGGCATATACTATTTATCTCGTTGATGATGATCGTTTTTTGCTCGACATGTACGCGCTCAAGTTTAAGGCGGCAGGACATGCCGTTACCGCCTTTCAAGACGGTAATTCTGCACTTGATGCACTTCGAAAAATGAAAGCCCCAGATGCGCTCCTAGTAGACATTATTATGCCGAATATTGATGGCTTTGGTGTTCTCGAAGCGATTCAAAATGAGAAGCTTGCACCTACCATGAAGATAATTGTTCTCTCAAACCAAGGACCACAGGAAGATATAGACAGAGCAAAAGGACTTGGCGCAGTTGGGTATATTATAAAAGCATCAGCAATACCTTCAGAAGTATTTTCTGAAACTATTGCCATAATTGAGAAGAAAGCATGAGTAGCGAAACAAAAGCCATAGACACCCTGTTTGCAACGGTCGTAGCAGAAGGCGGTTCAGATCTCCACCTCTCTGCAGGGAATCACCCCATAATTCGTGTTGCAGGATCTCTCGTTCCTCTTCTTCAGCATCCGAAATTAACGTCGGAAGACACTATGGGAATGTTGAAGTCTATTCTTCCAGAGAACAGAATGCAGTCCTACATCGACAAACAGACGGTAGACTTTTCCTACGCCTATACGGCGCAAGACCGTTTCCGTATAAACGGATACATGGTGCAAGGGTCTACGACTCTTGCGATGCGACTTATTCCACACGAATTGCATACGTTCGCAAATCTAAACCTCCCGCCCATTCTCGAAGTATTCACCCAGCGTCAGCAAGGATTTTTCCTTATTGTGGGTCCTGTGGGACAAGGAAAATCTACTACTATGGCGGCTATTATCGATAGGATAAACGAAACACGCGCAGAGCATATCGTTACGATTGAAGATCCTGTAGAGTATATCTTTGATCAAAAGAAATCTCTCATCCACCAGCGTGAAGTACATATAGATACTCCTGGCTTTCACGAAGCGCTCACCTCGGCATTCCGTGAAGACGTAAACGTCATTATGGTGGGGGAGATGCGTGATCAGGAGACTATTTCAAGCGCCGTTACTGCTGCAGAAACTGGACACCTGGTGCTTTCAACACTGCACACCAACAACGCTGCACAAACCATTGATCGTATTATCGATATGTTTCCGTCAAATCAACAAGGACAAGTGCGTGTTCAGCTCGCAGGTTCCTTGGCAGGTATTTTCTCACAACGTCTCGTTCCACGTATCGCTGGTGGACTTATTCCTGCATACGAGTTGCTTATTAATAACAGCGCCATTGCCAACCTTATTCGTGAAGGACGAACGCATGAAATTACAACGGTTATCCAGACGAGTTCTCAAGAGGGTATGATTGACATGGATCGCTCCCTTGCAGAGCTTGTTCGACGGGGAGAGGTTACAATCGAGCATGCATACGAACGCGCGCTTGATCCAAAGACGTTCGAAAGATACCTATGATTTTAAACACCGTTGGCAGTTGGCAGTTGGCCGGTAGCAGGAAACTCTGCCAGAGAAGTTCTCTTGCAGTACTGCAAGCTGCAAACTGCAAACTACCACCTTCTTCCACGTATGTTATTTAACTACCGCGCACTTGACCAGGACGGACACGAACGGGAGGGAACTGTCGAGGCACTTTCGATGGATCTTGCGGTTTCAACGCTTCAGAAACGTAACCTCATTGTCTCTGTCATAGAACCTGCGATTAAAAAGTCTTTTCTCTCAACAGATCTAGGTATTTTCAAAAGGGTATCGAATAAGGATATCGTTATTTTATCAAGACAAATCGCAACACTCTTTGAAGCGCAGGTATCTGCACTGCGCATTTTTAGGCTTCTCGCCGCCGAGGTTGAAAACAAATATCTTTCGGACATCATGACCCAAGTAGCAGATGACTTGCAGGGAGGTAGTCCCATAAGTAAGGCAATGGCGCGGCACCCCAAGGCATTTAGTCCTTTTTATGTGAACATGGTGCGCTCTGGTGAGGAGTCCGGAAAACTCTCAGAAACATTCGGGTATCTCGCTGACTATCTCGACAGGACCTATGAGGTAATGAGTAAGGCGCAAAACGCTCTCATTTATCCAGGATTTGTCATTGGAACGTTCTTTGCCGTTATGGGACTTATGCTCACGCTCGTTATTCCTCGCATTAGTAGCATTCTCGTTGAATCAGGACAGGAAATACCTCTATACACGAAAGTGGTTATCGCAATCTCAAACTTTCTTGTGCATTACGGATTCATTATGGTTTTGGCGCTTGTTGTTGGCGTTATATTTGGATGGCGGTCACTACAAACACCAAGCGGGAAGCTCTTTTTTGATAGCTTTAAATTAGATGTGCCCTACGTTGGTGCCCTCTATCAGAAACTATATCTTTCACGTATCGCAGACAACTTCTCTACAATGCTTGTCTCAGGGGTACCTGCAGTGGAAGCAGTAGAGATAACGGCGTCGGTGGTAGGTAGTTCAATATTTGAGCAAATTCTTATTGAGACAGCTGACGACGTGAAGGGCGGAGCATCAATTAGTGATGCACTGGGTAAGCATAAAGAAATCCCAGGTATTATGACGGCAATGATAAAGGTGGGAGAAGAAACAGGAGAGTTAGGAAATATTCTCAACACTCTGGCGAAGTTCTATCGTAGAGAGGTAAATCAAGCAGTCGACACGCTGGTTGATCTTATCGAACCGCTCATGATTGTGCTTTTGGGATTGGGTGTGGGAACATTGCTGGCTTCGGTATTAATTCCAATCTATAACCTCGCCGGCTCAATCGGGTAAGGCACATTGTAAAATTTCTATCTACTGTGTTGCTGGTTCGTCGACTTTTTTCAACGTACTTCAAGTACGCCTCAGAAACTCTCCTCCCAATGCCTTGTATATAAAACTTTTCCAGCGCACCTTAGTCTATAAAATCTATTGCTTCTAACCTTATCCACAGCATCCGCAACTTTGTTATTTTTGTTACTCGTATTCACGTACAATACAGAAAGCGGATATTTTATTGGTAACCCGCATAATTATCTTAAACATACTTTATGAAAATTGCTTCATCACAAGTTCGACGCGGTTTTACCCTCATCGAACTCCTCGTGGTCATCGCCATCATCGGTATTCTCTCATCGGTGGTGTTGGCTTCGCTTAACACTGCACGTAACAAGGGTACTGATGCGTCTATAAAATCAAACCTTGCAAATGCTCGCGCAGAAGCAGAGATCTTCTACGATACTGCACAAAACTACACTGGTGTTTGTGCAACCACAGGAACAAACGTAATTGGTGACAGCGTGAATGCTGCTGACGTTGCCTTTGACGGTGCTGCACCAGCATACGCTCTTACTACCGCAGCTGCAGCTACGGGTGGACAGTGTCATGAAACTGCTACTGCTTGGGCGGCAGCTGTCCCTCTAAAGACATCCGCAGGTGCAACCTTCTACTGTGTAGACTCAACAGGTAAGGCAGCGACAGTCGCTTCGCTTGGGGCAAGCGTAACCGCGTGCCCATAGCCTCCTAAGACATAGCGTCTAAAAATATACCGCGCCTATGGCGCGGTATATTTTTAGTTATCCGACCACAAAAATATGTTGCTTTTTGGATAAGGTCGTATACTACTAGTAGCACACACTACAAACTATATTTATTATGAAAATTGCTTCATCACAAGTTCGACGCGGTTTTACCCTCATCGAACTCCTCGTGGTCATCGCCATCATCGGTATTCTCTCAAGCATAGTATTGGCATCCCTTAACGTTGCACGCGACAAGTCAGCAGATGCTGCGATTGAATCAAATATTAGTAACATGCGCGCACAGGCACAGATCTACTACGACAATAACACCGCCTCGTATTTGGGCGTATGTACTGCTGATCCAACCGGTCTTCTCTCCGCGCAAAACAGTATAAATGCAGTTGGGGGTCTTGCTGAGTGTACTGATACTACTGATACCTGGCGGCTATCCTCTCCAATGAAGACCTCTTCAACTACTTGGTGGTGTGCTGACAATACCGGAACTTCCACATTAAAAACCTCAGCTCCTGTAGGAGACGCATGCTAGTACACCTTGTTATACACAGCACGCATGATGTGTGAGAACCTTACCGAATAAGTGCGCTACTATGTAAGGAATAACCATGATTAATCTACACATGAAAAAATGCTCACGTATGGGGACTGCCAACTGCCAACTGCATTCTGCCAGCTGTTCCAAAGGTTTTACCCTCATCGAACTCCTCGTGGTCATCGCCATCATCGGAGTTCTTTCGGCATTGGTGCTCGGATCTCTTAATTCAGCCCGTAGTAAAGGAGTGGACGCTTCAGTGAAGGCAGCAATGACGGCTACACGCTCTCAGTCAGAACTTTTCTTTGACGCAAATGGTAACAGATACGTTGTTACTGCAGGTTCGGCAACAGATATATGCTCAGCAACAGGTCTTGTAAACAACGTAAAGGGTATCTACGAGTCAGTTCTAAGCGGGGCAAAGGCAACAGGATTGAACTCAGTAAATACAAATCTAAACACTACAGGTACACTTGCCATTGCAACGTGTCATGCGCTTGCAAACGGTACAGCATGGGGGGCGGAGGCTCCACTTAAGGGGAACACCGCTATGTGGTGTGTTGATAGTACCGGATTTGGAGGAAGGACAGCTGCGTCGACACTTGCTTCTGGGGACGCCCGTTGTAACTAGTTAAGGAGAATTTTTCTCCTCTATATAAATGTTTTTTCTTATTCAAGTATCGTTTGCATTTTTGGGAGCCGTAACGGCGAGTTTTGTTGGTGTTATCGCTGAACGTGTATATACCGGGCAATCGTGGAGGAGTGGTCGGTCTAAATGCAACTCGTGTAGGGAAGTGCTTGATGCTCGTGACTTATTTCCGGTAGTGTCTTGGTTTTTCTACAGAGGTCGCTGTAGGATCTGTAGCGCGCGCGTAAGCGCGCGCTACATGATGAGCGAAGCTCTGTTCGCAGGACTATTTGTGTATGGGTATGTTCATTTGGGACCTAGTATAGAGCTTTTCTTTTTCCTTCTAACACTTGCCGTGCTTCTATTTATTGTTCTGTACGACATAAAGCATACGGTAGTTCCAAACATTGCCTCAACGCTCCTTATTCTCTCCAGTCTTTGTTTTGCGTATAACACACTCTCAACACCGGTTTCTTTTGGACTTATCCTTATGACAGCAGGTATAATTTCTTTAGGTTTTTTCCTTTTACACATTCTCTCAGGAGGCAGAGCAATGGGTCTTGGAGATGCACCAGTTGTGTTTGCACTCTCTTTGTTTGTCGGCAGCCAGGCAATTTCCGGTCTTCTATTTTCTTTTTGGATTGGCGCGCTGTTCGGCATCATTCTATTGCTGGTACGACGGGGTGGTCCTACAATGGGAATAGAGGTTCCCTTTGTGCCCTTTATGGCGCTTGGGTATCTACTCGCTTATATCACACAATGGAACGCTCTCGGACTCTTCACGATTTTCTAAGAAACAAAAAGTCCCCACGAAACTCTTCTAGAGGGTTTACCCTTATTGAGATGCTTGTGGTCCTTTTTATCATCGTGGTCATTACTGCAGTAGCGCTTTCAGGACAATCCACCTATAACGAAACACTTATATTAACGGACACAACCTACACGGTTGCATTTTCCGTTCGTGAAGCACAGTCGCTTGGGCTCTCCAGCCGCACTACCGGTGGGATAGCAAACGCAGGGTACGGTGTACATCTTGATCGAGCGTTTCCGGGACAGTACGATCTTTTTGCAGATATTAATCCAACTGCAGTCAAACCCACAGCTTGTATTACGGGAACACCAGGCACCCCAGAGGCAAAACCAGGGAATTGTCTCTATGACTCTGGCCTAGATACCATCGTTCAGACCTCTACGTTTACTCGAGGATTTACGATTAAAAAATTCTGTGGAGCTGAAAAAGGCACCGCGCTTCGTTATTGTTCTACGGACGGAGTACCACTTACGACGCTTGATGTTGTGTTTCTTCGACCTAATACTACAACCGTTCTTAGTGGGTATAGAGCCGGGAGTCTGAAAGAGTTTTCCTGTTCAGAAATAACTGTAGGGGCACCAACGGGAGGAACTGAGAAGACTGTACGCATCTCTAATCTTGGGGAGATATCCATAGGACAATCATGCCCATGATAAAACAAAAACATAACAACAGGGGGTATACGTTACTTGAGATAATGGTATCAGTCGGACTTTTTACTATTGTTATGGTTATTGCAATGGGTGCGTACGTAACACTTATAGGACTTGATAGAAAGACTCGGGCGACCAATGACGTAACATCGAACCTCTCTTTTGTTGTAGAAAGTATCGCACGTTCTATACGTACAGGTACTGAGTATATGTGTGGCGGGGGTCCTGTTGGTGTTGCGGATTGTATAGGAGGGAGCAGTACCTTTAGTTTTACTAATGATCAGGGAAGCAGAATAACTTATCGACTAAAAGCAAATCCCAACCCTCCGTATAACAATACCGTAGGCATGTGTGATACGAATCCCGCATGTCCTGATGTACAAGCAACAACACTTACTGACCCACGCATAGCAATTACCACCTTAACTTTTTATGTAAAAGGTTCATCGGTTGGCGATAACACACAACCACAAGTACTCTTCACACTCAAAGGAACCATTCAACCAGACTCAGATCCCAATAGTCCGCCAATTACTTTTACGATAGAGAGCAGCGCTACGCAGAGACTTATCGATATATGACCCCGTCAGTAGAAAATGACATTGCACAGCGTCCTGTACACAAACGACACAACATCTATGGAAACCACTAACATACAACCCAACACAAGAAACATCCTTTTCAAAGGACGATGTCTTTTTTCACTGCAGGGTATGATAAAAAATTCAACCACCAGCCAAAAGCAGAAGCTCAATAATGCCAGAGGATTCACACTAGTCGAGACTCTTGTCGCAATTACCATACTCATCGTTACTATTGTGGGACCTTTTTATGCGGTTTCAAAATCTATTACGGCGTCCTATACTGCACGCGACAAACTAATTGCTGCAGCGCTTGCTCAAGAAGGGGTCGAGTATATACGAGCCATACGAGATAACAACTACCTCGCCAACTACAATGCAGGTGTGCCAGTCTATAACTGGATAGGTGGAGTAGATGGAAGTACTGACGGGACACATAATGTCGATTGTATAACTAATGCTTGTCTCGTTGATCCGCCACAAAATAGTATCCTCGTATGTTCAGGTGCCTGCACCCTAGCGCTTGCGGTAAATGCATCAAACCTATATGTCCAAAGTCCCTCGGGGGCCACACCAACCAAGTTTGTTCGTAGTGTTCAGATTGCAACAGTTCCAGGTGGAGGAAATCCGACTACTGCAACAGAAGTTACGGTTACCGTTACGGTAACGTTCACTACCGCAGGAATACCCTACTCGGTACAGGTAGTTGATCATCTCTATAATTGGCTATAACTCCATGAGAGAATATTTCTATATGTCTGCCACACCACATATTTCACAGAACTCTTCTCGAGGATTTACGCTACTGGTAGCGATAGTCCTTTCTTCAGTAGCGCTTACACTCGGCATCGCGCTTCTTGATATTGCTTATAAGCAAATAGTTCTTTCTTCTGTAACAAAACAATCAGAGGTGGCTTTTTACGCAGCCGATTCAGCACTCGAGTGCGCACTCTACTACGATCAGAAACAAGGTGCATTTGACTACACGACGCCATTTGGAAGTGGGAGTATTTTTTGTGGAAACGTGGCAATATCAAACTACACAACAAATCTAGCAGGTGGAACACGCACCACCAGTTTTGACGTAGGATGTCCGGGAGGAGGTATCTCAGGAAGAGTAACAGTATACAAAACAGACGGAGTTGCTCAATGTACAGCAAACAAGACTACCTGTATGTACGCAAATGGCTACAGCACATGCAATTCAGGGGATCCAAGGAGGATAGAAAGAGGTCTTAAGGTTACGTACTAGGAGTGCCTACGGTAAGAGGGTATAGCCAATGCGTAGCCTTGGCTATACTAGCCTGCGAACATTCCACGAAGTACAATAGAAGGATATGGCAGTTCCCAAAGAAGTACGCGCGCGCGTACTTGCGTTGCGCAAATCAATTGCAAAGTACAGAGCTCTGTACCACATAGAAGATAAATCACCCATTTCTCCGGAAGCACTCGATTCTCTCAAGCATGAGTTAGCAAAACTTGAACAGGAATACCCGCAACTGCGCTCAGCATCCTCTCCTTCAAGCACCATAGCGGGCGGAGTTCTTAAAGAGCTTACAAAGACCAGACATCAGGTACCCCAGTGGTCGCTCAGTGACGCTTTCGACGAAGAAGAGATACGTGCTTTCGACGAACGGGTGCGTAAAGTGCTCAGCAAGAAATACAACAAGAGTGTGGTGCCAACCTATGTGTGTGAACTTAAGATAGACGGGCTACATATCGTACTCACCTATAAAAACGGAATACTTACACGTGCGGCGACTCGTGGCGACGGCATAGTTGGAGAAGACGTTACACACACCGTAAGAACGATAGGTTCTATTCCAGAAAAGCTTACACAGAAGATCGATTGTGTCGTCGAAGGGGAAGTATTTCTCACACGTTCAGGTTTTAAAAAGCTTAACGTAAAAAGAGCCAAGGAAGGAGAGGCGCTTTTTGCAAATCCGCGAAATGCAGCAGCAGGATCAATTCGTCAGCTTGATCCGAGTGTGTCGGCATCGCGTCCGCTTGAGATGTTTGTATATGATATTGACGAAAGTAGTGAGGAGGTTCCTAACGGGCAACTAGACGAACTCAAATATCTTAAAAGACTCGGTCTTCCAGTAAATAAGAATTTCGCTCATGTGGCAGGAGTCGAAGGGATACTGAAGTTTTGGAAAAAGTGGCAGGGGGCAGTGCGTGAAAAAGAGGACTATCAAATAGATGGAGTAGTAGTGAAGGTGGATGAACGTGAATTTCAAGAGGCGCTTGGCTATACCGGAAAGAGTCCGCGATTTGCAGTTGCCTGTAAGTTTCCTGCCGAACAAGTAACGACTCGTATAGAGGATATCGTCCTTCAGATAGGACGCACTGGTGTAGTAACACCGGTTGCACACTTGTTGCCCGTTTCAGTTGCCGGCTCAACAGTTGCGCGTGCCACCCTTCATAACGAGGACTTTATACGTGAAAAAGATATTCGCATAGGGGATACGGTGATTTTACAAAAAGCAGGCGATATTATTCCGGAGGTAGTGCAAGTGCTTTTTGAGCTTCGCACCGGAAAAGAAAAGGTCTGGAAGTTTCCAACGCACTCACCTCTGTGTGGTGGCGACGGCGCTATTGAGCGAGTACCAGGAGTAGCAGCGTATCGCTGTAAGACAAAAGGCTCGTTTCACCAGCAACTACGGGCACTTGAACACTTTACCGGAAGAAGTGCCCTCGACATAGAAGGATTGGGAGAGAAGACGGTGCAACTGCTAATGGAGCATGAACTCGTCAGCACGATAGATGATTTCTTCACCCTCACTCGTGATGAGCTATTGAAGTTGCCCGGAGTTAAGGAGAAGTCTGCGGATAACCTCCTCGTTGGAATAGAACAGGCAAGAGACAGGGTTCCATTTGAACGACTCCTCATTGGACTTTCGATTTTACATGTGGGAGAAGAAACAGCCTTACTTCTTGCACAAAGGTTTCAGACGATAGAGAGTCTCTCTAAGGCAACAGAAAGAGAACTTATAGGAATTGATGGTGTTGGAGATATCGTGGCAACGTCTGTGCACAGTTGGTTTTCTGATAGAGGAAACCAAATGCTTCTTTCAAGACTTCTTCCATATATAAAAATAGTTGCTCCCGATGTACCGTCATTAGGACCGTTCACTGGTATGACCGTTGTGGTAACAGGAACACTTGAAGCGTTGTCTCGTGAAGAAGCTCAAGTTCTTGTGAGAAGGGCAGGGGGAAGTGTCTCGGGAAGTGTCTCAAAGGGCACCTCCTTTGTGCTCTGTGGTGAAAATCCGGGATCTAAAGCAGAGAAGGCAAGAGAACTTGGAGTCGAGATTATTACCGAGGTAGAGTTTCGCAAACGTTTAGGGATGAGTCGTTGATATGCTACAGTAACCAGCATGAATGAACAGGAAGATGTTGAGCGACTAGCAACCCTTGCCCGTATCAGAGTCTCCAAAGAAGAGTTACCGAAACTAGCAGAGGAGTTTGGGGGTATTTTGAAATATATTTCTCAGCTTGACGAAATTACTCTTACCAACACAAGCACGGCCCCTATTGCACCAGCTCACCGCAATGTTTTCCGTGCGGATGAAAACCCAACACCAAAAGGGCTCTGGACAAAGTCACTAACGGCTCTTTTCCCTGCGCGAAACAAGAATCTTCTGCAGGTAAAAAAGATTATTTCTCATGACTAAATTGAATGAACTAAGTATTACAGAGGCTGCGCGCGCGCTGCGCGCGCGCGAATGTAGCGTACGAGAGTTATGGGATGCCTGTGTACAAGCTGCATTAGAGAGAAACCCCGAACTCAATGCATATCTAGAGATTTTTTCCGCAGATGAGGATGCGATTGCAGCTGCGCAGAAACGTATCGATACAGAGGGGGATAAGGCTCCTCTTCTTTGTGGAATTGTGCTTGCTATAAAAGATAACATTCTTATCGAAGGACATATCGCCTCGGCTTCTTCCAAGATTTTAGAAAATTACACGGCAACCTATGATGCCACCGTGATTGCAAAACTTAAGGAGGCAGGTGCACTATTTATGGGACGAACAAACATGGACGAGTTTGCGATGGGAAGCTCTACTGAGCATTCGGCCTTTGGTCCGACGAAAAATCCCCATGACCTTACTCGTGTACCGGGAGGATCAAGTGGAGGAACGGCGGCAAGTGTTAGCGCTCATATGGCAATAGCGGGACTTGGTACAGATACTGGAGGCTCCATCAGGCAGCCCGCTGCCTATTGTGGTCTAGTTGGACTAAAGCCAACCTACGCCGCAGTTTCTCGCTCTGGTGCAATTGCTATGGGTTCGTCTCTTGACCAGATAGGGCCACTTACAAAAACAGTTGCAGACAGCAGAATACTTTTTGAGGTCTTGCGTGGCAGGGATCTACTTGACGCAACAACGTATGGAGATAATTTGTATCCTCATAAAGACGTTCCAAAAACGCTTCGTATTGGAGTACCAAGAGACTTTCTTCGGCAAGGCGTGGAAGAAGAAGTGGTGTCTTTGTTTGAGTCGAAACTAAAAGAGCTCTCTGCACTCGGACACACCCTGGTTGATATAGAGCTTCCCACCAGCAAGTACGCACTCCCGGTTTACTACGTGATTATGCCGGCAGAAGCCTCTACAAATCTCTCTAGATACGACGGCATGCGCTACGGACTTGCCCAAAGAGGTGATACGTTGATTGACGACTATATCCGTAGTCGAACTGAAGGGTTTGGGGAGGAAGTGCGTAGACGTATTCTACTTGGAACTTTTGTACTCTCTGCAGGCTACATCGATGCCTATTACAGAAAGGCACAGGCGGTGCGAGAAGTTTTACGTGAGGAGTACGAGAGTGCGTTTGAGGTGTGTGATGTCATTGCGTTTCCAACAACACCATCTCCTGCATTCAAATTTGGAGAGAAAAGTGATCCGGTCTCTATGTATGTTGAGGATATATTCACCGTTACGGCAAACCTCACTGGCATGCCTGCACTTTCTGTTCCTATGGGTACGGTGTCTCGAGAAGGAGTGGCACTTCCCGTAGGTATACACTTCACCGCGCCTCATGCGAGAGAAGAAATATTGTTTACTATAGGCGCACTAGTAACAGGAGAGGAGGTATACTAAAGGGAATGGAAACACAGGGTCCGCCAATTAATTTTCTTAACGTCGAATATTTTCTTCGGGTTTTATACGAGACTCTTTTTGGTTCAGGTTCAGGAAGTACGGCGAGCTTCGATAGTTTCCTTGCCTTTGCAAGTGGCATTTGGCTTTTCTTAACTGGTCTTGCCATAGTGGTATCTTTTGTGGCTCTTGGATTTATGATATACAACACAATTCGTTTGTATCAAATACGTGCACTTGAGGCACCACTGTACGCAACAATTAGCGCAGAAGAAGAACATCGCAACGTTGAGCACTCGAGATGGGCTTACATACTAAGTCTGGTTGAAGACCTTCATGACAACGACTGGCGCCAAGCAATTATGGAGGCAGATATTATGCTTGATGAAATGCTTACCCGTTTGGGTTACATAGGAGACTCTGTAGGGGAAAAGTTACGCTCCGTAAATCCGGTTCGATTTCTAACGCTTTCCAATGCCTGGGAGGCACACAAAGTTCGAAACGCGATAGCTCACGAAGGATCAACCTTTACCCTAACAGAACGTTTGGCGCATCGGACTATCGCTAACTATGAGGCGGTGTTTCGCGAGCACGGTGAGATCTGATTACTCGCGGAATCTATACTCGCCAGTATTCGTCTCCGTAAAGATGTCCCAGAACGGATCTTTATACGTAATGTTCCACGATAGGTCCTTTTGTTTTTGGTCACCTTTCCATAACCCCTGATGATGCTTGGAGAGGAAAAGTCAGAAACAGGAATACCTGTTTCTTTAGACCAGTCTTTAGTGATGCTTAGAACTTCCTTTGTATATAGTTCGTTTATCGTTAGGCGAGCATGTACTCGTGTTAAGTTGACCGCATAACACTCGTTTACCCAGGTTAGTATCATACGAATTACTGCAGGGTCAGAGTTAGTAAAGCCCCACTCATCACTCCCTCTTTTGTAGCCTTCGCCCCAGTATAATCCAAGTCCTAAAAATAAAAGGTCCCTTCTTGTTAGTTTTCCGACGTCTTTTTCTCCCCACGCCTTCTGGACCCGCAAGTCTTCCTTTTTTAACTTCTTGTTCTTCTCTATCCAAGGAGTAAGCGCTGCAAGTCCAGCTCGTTTACGTTTGTCTTCAAGGAACTTTCTCTGTTTTTCTGACAGTTTTATTTCCTTGCACCAGCGACTAACTGTCCCTTGACTCACCTTTAGTAAGGTGGCGATACCTTTTATACTCTCGCCATTCTTGCGAAGAGACACTGCTTTTTTCTGAGATTCGAGTTTCATATTCAAATAGTACCACTATACAGATTCAAACGACAACTAGTAGAGGTTCTATAAGTGTATATTGTCGGAAGTTAGGTTTTAATATATGCTAGTAAAAGCGGGGTAGAGGAGAGGTACCTCGGGAGGCTTGAACAATTCGGGCGTGCGTAAGAGTAATTTTACGTAAGATTATCTGCCAAATTCGGTGAAACCCTCACTACGTGAAGTAGAGCTCGTAAGAACTCACTATACGTGGAAAGGCAATGCCGAGCCAAGCCGAGCCTATTCTAAAGAACAGGCTCGGAAGGTGTAGAGACTAGACGGTAGACACCCCATCAAATAGGCTAAGTCGCCATCTCGTGGGGTGAAGGCATAGTCCAGACCACAAACCAAGCCTGTTCTTTAGAATAGGCTCGGGCAATGAAAATTGTAGTGGCAAGCATAACCTCCAGACGCCGGTTCGATTCCGGCCCCCGCAACACGCTTTGGAATTTAAGCTATACTGTAAAGAATGGAAGGAAACCCATCTGACAAACCCAAGAAGGACATTTTCTTGATCGGGGGAAAAGATCTGGAAATGTATCAGATCAAGAAAAGGCTTTCACGAAAAGGAGAAGAGTTCATCGATAAGGAACTTGTGTGGGGAGCCAAGATTGAAGATTACGCAGATGTCATAAATGAGATCTTAGAGCAGGGAAAGACACCCGTGGCAGTTGAACTTGCTGGAGCCGATAAGAAAGAAGGGGTCGTGGACATTGATCATCACGGCGATAAAAGTGGAAACCCCGCATCTATTTCGCAGGTAATGGAACGCATAGACAAGCCAATGAGTTTTGTTGATCATCTTATCGCAGCGAACGACTCTGCGTATATTCCAGGAATGCAGAAGCTTCTTGAGGAGAACCGTGGGAGGTTTGAACAACGGTACGGGAAAGATAAGTTTGAGAAGTTTAAGACAAAGATGATAGATCTGATTCGTGCCAAAGACCGACAGATGCAGGGTGTGACACAAGAGGACGAAGCAGTTGCAGAAGAAGCTCTTAAGAATACGGAGACAACCGCATCAGGAACCATTGTTGTAAGAATTTCTGGGGATAAATGGTCTGCCGTGCAGGATAGACTCTTCCCAAGTTTCTCTGAAGGCAAGCCAAATCTCATTATTGTGTGCGATACAGCCAAGGAAAAGCAACAGGTCTATTACTTTGGAAGGGGAGATGTATGCAAGGCACTTAAAGGGCGTTTTGAGAGTGGCGTGAGCTGGGGTGGGGGTGTTGGTTTTGGTCAAAAAGACGGACTTGGATTTGGAGGGGCAATAACAGAGAACCCTCAAGAAGTCATAGATTTCGTTACGGGCGCTCTTCTTCAGAACAATGAACAAAATTGATAAGGAACTTGTTTGGAATGATTTAGCAAAACGTTATGACGTAAGTTTCGTTAAGGCTTTCTTTCAGAATGGAGCGAAAGTGTATCTTTTCGGGGGAGCACCTCGAGATATAGTAATGGGAAAAAAATGGAAGGACGCTGATTTTTGTGTGTGTATTCCTCTACCACCTGAAGAAAAAGATACGAAGGCAGAACTCATTTTTAAGGAAGCAGATATTGTTATTCAATCCAAAACCGACTTGGGACATGGCAAGATGGTGTACAGGTTCAAAGATCAGCGAAGCGGTGAACTCGTAGACGTTCGTGTAGTCCAAGATCCTTGGGCAGGGGGTACCGATTTTACAGTAAACGCATTACGTCTTGATCTTGAAACGGGAGAAGTTCTTGACCGCTTTAATAGTATTAGTGATATAAAAGCACGTGTCTTGCGAACGGCAGTTCCGCCAGAAGAAGTATTTGAAGAAAATCCGTTTATGACTTTCCGAGCTGTTAAGGCGGCCTGTCAGCTTGGATTTGAGCTCGACGAGAGTGTGCGTAAAGCCATGAGGGATTTTGTCGGCAAAGTGGACATATGTGTCGACATCATCGTTAAGAATGAGAACGACTTTGCTGAATGGGTACTTAGCAATATGTTAGCTGGCTTGAAGGCAGATGCTTATTTGTACTACGTCTTACTTGAAGAAGCGGGCTCACTGGCCGTTCTTCAAACGAACCTCTCACAAAGATTGAATCTCTCGCCTTCAAATCAAGCACCAATAAATCCATTCACAGCGGGTGCTCATTATTCCTACGAAGAAGCGATAAGTATGTTCATGAGTTCCCTTGCTCGCGCGATGAATGTTGAGGAACCCAAGTCTACTTTTGGTGATAGTGTTGAGCTTCTTGGCATTACAACGCCGAAGCGCGGTGATGACTTCTCAATCGACACTTTTCAGATCCAATACTCAGACACACCACACATTTGACAGATATGACTTGTATAAATATGTTCGGGCTACCCTTCACAAGAAAAAAGAAGTATCAGTGAATGAAATCAGAAGGCATGGGTGAGCTCCGTGTCTTGTTGGTTTTGGAGCATTTCCTAGGCTCGACTGAACACCTAGACCCAGCCGTGTTTTTTGAAAAAAGTCCTTCAAAACATATCCCCAGATATGCTCTATATTTTCCTAAAATAAGCAGTAAAATGCTTTGTTTGCGTGCTAATATTGAGAATGGGTACAGGGAATGAAAACCCACTTAATAGAGTGAAAAGAAACAGTAGACGATTCTTTTTCAGTAGCGTAGTTTTGCTATGCTTTTTCGCCTATGGAATAGCATCTGCAGCACCAGTTCCGTCGATTTTGAGCTATCAGGGTAGACTCGCTGATTCGAGCAGTAATCTCCTTGGAGGAAGTGGAACGACATACTACTTTAAGTTTTCAATTTGGAATAATCCGACCGTAGGTTCTGGAACAAAATTGTGGCCTACGAGTGCGCCATCTTCAGTTCCGCTTACGGTAAGGCAAGGAGTTTTTAACGCACAAATTGGAGATACGGCAGGAGGGTATCCAGATACACTCGATTATAATTTTACCGGTGCAACAGATGTCTACCTTCAGGTCGAAGCATCTTCTGATAACACAACCTTTCAAACACTTTCTCCCAGGCAGCGTATAGGAGCATCTCCCTTTGCCAGTGTAAGTGGTTCAGTAAGTGGGTCAGTCAATTCTTCTTATTTCGGCACAACGTCCCCCGTTGGTAACTCAGTAGTCTCCGTTGAATCGACGTCAACAAGTGCGACAGCTCTCTCTATTCGTGGTGTCCTCGGACAAATTGCAAATCTGTTCCAGGTCCAGAACTCCACAGGAGCAAACGTTCTTTCCGTAAGTGCTTCGGGTGGACTCTTTGCATCTTCGACACTGCAAACGACAGGAGCAGTTGAACTCTATTCGACACTTCGTGTCGGTGGATTGACTTCACTTGGACAGGCATCAACAACACTCCTTTCTGCACTTGATGGATTTTCTGTAGGACGTACTGCCACTACTACGATTCGCGGGGAAGCGAATGCGACCTCAACATTTGCAGGAGGTATCCAAGCAAACGCACTAAATATAACAAGCACGAGTGCAACCTCAACATTCGCTAACGGTATAGAAATTATGGGTGGTTGTGTTTCCGTGGGGGGCTCTTGTTTGGGTGGTGGGGGAGGCTCAGGCATTACTTCCCTCAATGGTCTCATTACCACTGCCCAAACATTTGCCACGTCGTCCGATACGAATATCGGACTCTCGATCACTTCAGTAGGAAGTACTCATACCTTCACCTCAACCTGGGCAGGCATACTCGCTATTGGCAGAGGAGGTACCGGCATCTCATCAACTCCAACCTTTGGACAACTTCTTGTGGGCAATGGCACGGGCTATACACTCAGCGCCACTTCAACCCTTGGCATTGCACTTAGCGACACGACCGGCACTCTAGGCGTTTCTCGTGGTGGCACTGGCTGGGCCGCTATCCAATCAGGCGCACTAGTCTACGGAAATGGTACCAGTGCAATCTCGACAACAACCGCAGGAACTAACGGTCAGATACTTGCATATCTCAACGGCATTCCTTCGTGGACAGCAACCTCAACATTCTTAATGGAAGCTGAAGCAGATACAGTGGGCGAACTCGAAACCTTGACCGGCGTTAATCTTATCGTCTCCACCGAGATCGACACCGTTGGAGAGATTGAAACCTTGGCTGGTGCCATCAACATCATCGTCTCCACCGAGATCGATTCCCTCGCAGAAATAGAAACCCTCACAGGTGTTTCCAACATACTCATTGAGAACGACATTGACGCCTCCACCGAACTCTCTGCACTTATTGATGACGAGACGGGAAGTGGAGCGATTGTGTTTGGAACCTCGCCAACTCTGGTCACACCAAACCTCGGCACCCCAAGTGCCGTCACCCTCACTAACGCTACAGGTCTTCCACTCTCAACAGGAGTTACCGGAACACTCGGCGTTGCGAGTGGCGGTACTGGCCAGACAAGTTTCGGGCAAGGGTGGCTTACTATTAATGACTCTGGAGCTTTTATTTCATCGACCTCACCTACAGTTGCCTACATTACGTCAACGTCAACGATTGCAACTTCAACATTTTCTGCCGGTGTTCGTGCGAACCGGCTCGACACTGTTGCGACGTCAACCTTACAAGGCTTGGTTGTTGCTGGAGGGGGAATCAGAGTGCAGGATGGTAACTGTAGCGGACTACTCAATAGCGGAAAACTTACACTCAACGCTTCTGGTGATATGGTATGTTCTGATGATTTTGGCGGCCTAGGACTCACGACACTTAACGGCCTTACTGGAGCGACGCAAACATTTGCAACTGGTTCTTCCGGAACTGATTTTAATATTGTTTCCTCTATTACCACACACACCTTTAACCTTCCCACTGCATCAAGTGCCAACCGCGGACTCCTGCTCTCAAATGACTGGACTCTCTTCAACAATAAAGTATCAACCACTTCTATCGACACGCTCCCAGAACTTGAAACGCTATGGGGAGCGATTAACGTTCTGACCGAAACAGAAATTGACGCCTCCACCGAACTCTCTGCACTTATTGATGATGAGACCGGTACGGGCGCACTCGTATTCGGAACCTCTCCAACTATCTCTGGAGCAAACCTAACAGGCAACACCACCTTAGCAAATGCGACAAGCACCACACTGTTCTCAGCAGGACTCACTGCAAGCACTGCTTCCTTTGGAGCAACGGCAACGTCGAGTTTCTCTTCAAGTGGAGTGCTT